>Ga0247738_10000018_pt1 | contig 204607 bp, 198 predicted proteins | sample UWRJL013104B2_FD_180936 | JGI IMG/M metagenome (GOLD analysis project Ga0247738, IMG submission 180936) | Plant litter microbial communities from Arlington Agricultural Research Station in Wisconsin, United States - UWRJ-L013-104B-2 | ecosystem: Environmental > Terrestrial > Plant litter >...
CGGACCGGCCAATCCCGCCACGGCGCCATGGCCGAATTCCTCGGGGTTGCGGGATAGGCGCTTCTCCATGGCATAGGACGCGAAAGACGAAATCATTGCGCCTCCACCCGGCAGGAGGCCGAGCAGCGATCCGATGATCGTGCCTCTTACGATGGGAAGCGCTGCCTGTTTTGCCTCATCGCGGCTCATCCAGAGATTACCGAGCGACGGCGCGGTAACCTCGCGCGCACTGTCGCCGCGGATGTTGGTGACGATATCCGTGAAGGCGAAAAGTCCCATGGCCACCGCAACGAATTCTATCCCTTCCGTCAGCGAAAACGAGCCGAATGTGAAACGATAGGTGCCGCTGTTGACGTCGGCGCCGACCAGGCCCAGGATCAGGCCGGTCAGGACCATGGCAACACCCTTGATAAACGAACCGTGCGCCAACAGCGTCGCGGCGGTCAGTCCGAGCACCATCATGGCGAAATATTCGACCGGCCCGAACAGGAAGGCGACTTCGGCGAGTGTCGGAGAGAATGCCGCGATCAGCATCGTGGCGACGGTCCCGGCGAAGAAAGAGCCGAGCGCGGCAATGGCCAGCGCTGCGCCGGCGCGCCCCTTGCGCGCCATCTGGTGTCCGTCGAGACAGGAGACGATCGCCGAGGATTCCCCCGGCAGATTGACGAGGATCGCCGTCGTCGAGCCACCATATTGCGCTCCGTAGTAGATGCCCGCGATCATGATCAGGCCGGTGACAGGCTCCAGCGAATAGGTCAGCGGCAGAAGCATGGCGATGGTGGCGAGCGGGCCCAGCCCCGGCAATATGCCGATGGCGGTCCCGACCAGGACGCCAATGAAGCAAAAGGTGAGATTGTTGAGCGACAATGCGGCTTCGAAGCCAATGCCCAGGTTGTGAAAAAGATCCATTGAATCAGACCGCGATCATGGGCACGGATATGCCGAGGAAGTGAACGAAGACGACGTAGCAGAAGATCAGCAGAGCGGCGCTGAGCGCCAATGCCCGCTTCCAGGTAAAATGTTCGGAAGCCCGCAGCGCGACGACGACCTGGGCGGTCACGGCGGCCGCCAATCCCGCCGTCAGAACCAGGAACGCAAACACCAGCAATGAGGCCGTGATCAGGATCGCCGGCCACAGCGGCAGGGTTCGGACCACCTCTCCCCTGGCCAGCAGGCCCTTGGCGAAGATGATCAGGCCGATGACGGCAAGCAGCACACCGAGCAGGAAGGGAAAAAAGCCGGGTCCCATCGCGGCGACAGTCCCCATCTGGTACTGGAGCGACAGACCGGCCGTCAGCGCCCCGAACAATGTGAAGAACAGGCCGGCCTCGATATCGGCCTTTCTGTTGAGCGTCGAAGACATTGATCCACCTCCTGAATCACAGCGAAACATAATCCTCCGGTCGGCTCTCCCATTGGCCGACCGGAGGGAATCCGAGTTATTCGGGCTTCAACCCAATGCTCTGGATGATGGATTTGCTCTTTTCCATCTCCTTGAGCAGATAGTCCTTTGCTTCCGCCGATGTGTTGGCAATCGGTGTAATGTTCTGCGCGGCAAGCCGGTCCCTGACATCCTGCTGCGCGAAAATCCCACCGAGTTCTGCATTGAGTTTTTCCGTGACGTCGGCAGGCGTTCCGGCCGGCGCAATGAGCGCAAGCCAGTTCAGGTATTCGTAGCCGGGAACCGCCTCGGCGATCGGCGGTATTTTTTCCGTGCCTAGCGGTTCGGTTCCCGTATGGGCAAAAGCCCTCATCTTTCCGCTTTCGACGAAGGGACGCACGGTCTCGTAGCCGGAAAACACCATATCCACGAATCCGCCGGCCACGTTGTTGAGGCTTTCACCGGCTCCCTTGAAGGGTATGTCGCGGATTTCGATCCCGGCGCTTTTATTGAGAAGACCGAGGGCAAGCTGGGCGCTGGCGCCGCGCCCTGATGTGCCCGCGGTCAGCTTGCCGGGGTTGGCCTTTGCATAGGCGACCAGTTCCTCCATTGTCTTGAATGGCAGATCGGTGCGCACTCCCAAAACGAAAGGATAGGATGTCAGGATGGAGACCGGCACTAAAGATTCGGTATTGTACGGCAGATTCGCATAGAGGAACGGGTTGTTGGCGATGGCCGCGGTGACAACAAGCAAAGTCTGGCCGTCTGGCGCCGCCTCGGCCATCAGCGCCGTCCCAATGACAGAATTGCTGCCCGCGTGGTTCTCCTTGATAACCGGCTGGCCCAATCTCTGACCCAGTTTGTCGGAAAATGCAGCGGCAACCGCGTCTGTTCCACCACCCGGGGCATAGGGTATTATTAGCTTGATCGGTTTAGTGGGGTAAGGCGCGCTCTGGGCGGCGACTTCGCTGATAGACAATCCCGAGACTACGGCCATGGTCGCCGCAAGCGCCAGGGTTCGGACAATCTGTCCCATTCTCTCCTCCTTGAATGGTTTATTTTTTGACTGCGAAAGCAATACACGTCACCTCCTGACGCGCTCAACAGTTGAGAAATTGCTTGGCGGACCCTCCGGAAGACCGTCGAAAGAAACAGTAGCGGATGAAGACAACGTTGTCTATAGTGTTTTGACGGTCCATATCGCCTGGTGTAAGACGTCGGGCCGTGACCGAGAGGCTGTCACGCGCCTGTCCAGCAACTGGGGGAAGTCGATGGAACAGAAAAACGCCAAAAACCCTACGCTTGTCGACGTGGCGAAGAAGGCCGGCGTTTCTTTGAGTACCGCGGCCCGGGTTTTACGCAATTCGGATTATGCCGTCGATGCCAAGCTCCAGCAAAAAGTGACCATCGCGGCCAAGGAAGTTGGATATATTCCCAACCTCGTCGCGCGGCGGCTACGCGGCGGCAAGCAGGGGGTTGTCGGGCTCGTCATCGGCGACATGTTGGACGCCCATTACGGCATGATCGCCGAAAGTGTGACGAAGCGGGCGGAAACGGCGCATTCAACCTTCGCCATCGTCTGCAACATGCAGCGCGATCCGCTGTTGGAAATCAAATATCTGCGAAAACTACTCGAATATCGTGTCGATGGCATCATCCTGGCCGGCGGCGGCTTCGATCAATGGACATATCACCAGGAGCTCGTAGAGACGATCGACGAATTGAAGCGATCGGGCACAATCGTTGTCTCCCTCATGCCGCGGGGCATAGAAGTACCTGTTTTTGCTGCAGATAGCGAAGCAATCGGGATTTCCAAAGCCAAGTTCATCGTCGACAAGGGGCACAGGAAAATCGGCATTCTGCTTGGCCCCGCACGCAACGATATGACGAAACAGCGCATGCAGGCGATGACAAGCTATCTGTCCGGTCACGTGGTTGATTATGCGATTGCCAATATCGATTCCACCCCCGAGGCAGGTGCGCGCGGTGCCGCCGAAATGCTGGTCCGAAACCCTGATTTCAGCGCCCTGATCTGCGGATCCGATGCCATTGCTTTCGGGGCGATAAGTTATCTGCGTGGGGAGGGTATCGACGTTCCGGGGCAGATTTCCGTCATGGGCCTGGGTAATACACGCCTGGCGACCCTCTCGACGCCTCGGCTGACGACGGTCGAAATGAATTTCAACCGGGCGGGGGAAGCCGCGCTCGATTTTATCATGTCGGATAATGCTTCTTCAGCCGGATTTGCGGGAGAAGTGATCGGACATTCGATCGTGGTCGGCGAAACCTTTGCTTCTCATTAAAGCGGCCTCACGGGCAGGCGAAAAGCATTCCTGACATTCCTTGGGCCGAAGTGGTCTTGACAGAAAAAAGCTGCGTGACTATTGAAAGACAACGTTGTCTAAGATGGTATTTCTTGAAAATGGATTCACATTCAGATCAGATATCGGGTAGGGGCTTGAAATTGGCCCTGCCGTCGCCTCAGGTGATCGCCGTCGCGGGCGCTTCGGATCTTGACGGCGGCAATTATTACGGCGCCCGGGTGCTCGCCAATCTCGTCGAAGGTGGTTCGAGCGCGATGATCTATCCGGTGAACCCGCGATTGGCCGGCACGGCCTTGCTGGGCCTGCCGGTGTTCGCATCTCTTTCCGGCCTGCCTTCGACGCCCGACATGGTGTTTGTCGTCACACCCATAAAATTTGTCATATCCACGCTGGAAGAGGCGGCCGAACTGGGTGTGGCCAGTTGTGTGGTCGTCACGGCGGAGAGCGGCGACGAGAGCGAGCGCCTGATATTTCGCACGCGCATCGCGCAGATAGCCCTTGCGTCCGGAATGCTGATCATTGGACCTAACTCGATGGGGATCATGAACGGCAATCTGAAGTTGAACGGCAGTTTTGCGTCCGGGGCGCGGGGCGGCCGTGTTCCGCCGGGCAGTATTGCCTGCCTTTCCCAGAGCGGCGCGACCATTTCCGCCATGCTGCAATGGTTTGGGGAGACGCCGGTCGGCTTTTCCTGGCTGGTCAGCACCGGCGACGAGAGTGCAACAGGCATAGAGGAGCTGATGCAGGCAATGGTCGATGATCCAAGCGTGCGGTCGGTCATGCTGTTTCTCGAAGGTGTTGGAGATGGCAGTGCATTCCGGCGCGCGGCACTGTCGGCAAGGATGGCGGAGAAGCCGGTGACGATGCTGCAGGTAGGCAAATCCGACAAGGGTCGTGCAGCCGTCCAGTCCCATACCGGCCGGGTAGCGGGTCGGCGCGAAGTGTTCGCTGCCGTGGCGCAGGAGACGGGCATCATCGAGACCGAGAGTTTTGTCGAGTTCTTCAGCGTCGGTCGAACAATGGCGCAGCGGCCGCAGCGGCGCGGTCAACTACCCCGCAACCGCCGCGCCGCCGTCGTTACCGTATCGGGAGGTGCTGCATCGCTGGCTGCCGATCAGATCGAAGCGGTCGGCTGGGAGCTGGCGGAATTCACGCCTGCAATGGTCGCAGCGATTGCCAGTTCCACTGGGCAGTCCGGCATCCACAACCCCGCAGATATCGGTGGGGTGTGGCGCAATCCCGACAAGGTGACGCGCGCAATCTGCGCCATCGCCGAGGATGACAGCATCGATACGATCTTTCTGTCGCTGGGCGCGGGCGGCGTTTTTGCGGAGGCGGTGGCGCGGGCAGTCGTGAAGGCTACCGAGGCAATTTCACAGGACGTATTCGTCGCCTGGGTGGGGATTTCGACGGACATCCAGAAGATCTTTGATACAGCCGGCATTCCGGCGTTCGGCGATTTTCCGCTGGCGGTGCGCACAGCCGAGGCCTGCGCGCGGTTTTCGCAAGGCCAGACGGACCGCGACGAGGCCGTCGAACTGCTCCGCGTCCTCGATCAGGCTCCGGCTCATCCTGTTACTTTGACGTCGGATGCTTCCCAGTCGATCTGGACCGTAACGGAGGCGCTTGAAGACCTGCGGCAGGCGGGCCTGCCTTGTGCCGCTTTCGACATCGCCCCTGCACTCGACACTGCGGACATCGTCTCGCGTGCAGAACGAATAGGCTTTCCGATCGTCCTCAAGCTCAGTTCACCGGATATGAACCACAAGTCCGATGACGGCGGCGTCGCTATCCGTCTTTGCAACGGGGCGGCCGTCGAGGCAGCCGCCGAGACGTTCAAGGCGATCGCCGTACGTAAAGGCCTCAGCGCCCCTGCGGTCCTGGTCCAGAAAATGTCACAGGGTGTCGAAATCCTGGTCGGGATCAAGCGCGACCCGTCCTTCGGTCTGGTTCTCGTCGTTGGTCTCGGCGGCACGCTGGCCGAGCTGCATGCCGAGATAGCGGCCGTCGTCCTGCCAACGACACCGTCCATGTTGCGCCAGGCTTTATCGAGAAATGCCCGTCTGAACATGCTGCTGGATGGTTATCGCGGCCAACCGGCAGCGGACCGGGAAGCGTTGGCGTCGTTCCTCGCGGATTTCGCCGACTGGGCGCTCGGCAAGGGGGAGGCGCTTCAGGAAGTGGATCTGAACCCGGTGATGGTCTCGGGCGAGCGGATATCTATCGTCGATGCCCGGGCCGTTTGGAACCAGGCAGCGCAATGACACGGGGAGGAAACCAGTGGTCGGCAGCAAGAACCAGGCCTGCATTATCGGTGTGGGCAATACGGAATACCGCAAGAAGATAGATCGCCCCGCCGAGATGCTGGCGATCGAGGCCGTGTTTGCGGCGGCGTCGGATGCCGGGATAGACCCCGGGAAGATTGATGGGATCATTCCCTATCCAGGCCATGTGGGCGACGACGTGATCCAGGCGGAGCTTTCGCTCAATCTGCGCTTCCGGGCGACGATCGACATGGGCGGCTGCGGCGCCGTCTCGGCCCTTCGGCTTGCGTCGATGGCGGTGCTCAGCGGCGCGGCCGATCACGTGCTGCTGCTGCGCGGGCTGAAAGGAAGCTCGGGAACGCGCAAGGCGGATCGTCCATCTTTCCTGCCGGGCCAGCCGTTTCGCCGGCATCTCGAGCATGTCTACGGAATGAATACGCCGGCCCAGCGCTATGCCGTCCTGTGCCAGCGCTACAGGCACGAATACGGCCTCGACCGGCGGACGCTGGGCGAGATCGCGCTGGCGGCCCGCGCCCATGCCAATCTCAACCCGAATGCCCAGATGCACGGGCGTGACCTGACGATGGACGATTATCTCGGCGGGCGGATGATCGCCGATCCCTACACCCTGTTCGATTGCTGTCTGGAGACCGACGGCGCCAGTGCGGTGATCGTCTCGGCCCGCAATGAGCGGCGGGATATTCGCATCCTGTCGGTTGCCGAGGGACAGGGCGTCTCCCCCGACGATACGTCCAACCGAGACCCCTTTCTCGATATCGGGCTGACCCGGGCGGCCAACTCTGTTTGGAACGATCTCGGCATGGGACCGGAAGACATGGATGCCGCGATGATCTACGATTGCTTTACCTTCGAGGTCTTGCACCAGATCGAAGAGGCGGGTTTTGCCGGTCACGGGCAAGCCGCGGCGCTGGTCGCCGATGGCGGCATCCGCCTGGGCGGCAAGCTGCCGATCAACACCCATGGCGGAATGTTGTCGGAAGCCCATCAGGCGGGTCTCAATCACGTTATCGAAGCCGCGCGGCAGCTGCGGGGCGAATGCGGCAGTCGCCAGGTCGAAAATGCCCGGCTGATCGCCGTCACGGGATGGGGACAACTGGGCGATGGAAGCTTCGCCGTTCTGGGAGGAAACCATGTTTGATCTCGATCAGATCCCTGTGCCGGATCTTTCCGATCCGAATTTTGCCCCGTTCTGGGAAGGCACCCGCAAACACGAACTGAAAATCCAGAAGTGCGGCGGCTGCGAAACCCATCGATGGCCGCCACGCATCACCTGCCGGAATTGCCGTTCGACCGAGGTGGAGTGGGTGGCCGTCGATCCGCGCGGCACGCTTTATACCTTCACTACTGTCGGACGCCCGACCGCCAAAGGATTTTCATCGACGCCTTACACGGTCGGCTTTATCGCACTCGACTCGGTTGTGAATGTGCGGATCATCGGCAATGTCGTCGACGTCGACTCTGCCGCGGTGAAGATCGGCATGTCGTTGTCGGCCCGCTTTGTGCCGGCCGGGCCGAACGACGAGATGACCCTGATCCACTGGTCGCCGACCTCCGTCGGCGCCTGACCTGTTTGTGTTTGGGAGGACAAGAAATGGACGGACTGCTCTATAGCAAGGTCGAGGACCGGGGACGCATCCGGATCGTGACCATCAATCGGCCGGAGGTGGCAAACGCCCTCAACCGCGAAGCAAGCCACGAACTGGAGGCCGTATGGAATGATTTTGCCCTCAATGACGATCTTTGGATCGGGATCATCACCGGCGCAGGCGATCGTGCCTTCTCGGCCGGCAATGACCTGAAAGCCCAGGCGGCCGGCAAGCGGGGTCCGCGCCCGCATACGGGCTTTGGTGGGCTGGCAATGCGTTGCGACCTTTTCAAGCCGGTGATCGCGGCGGTCAACGGGCTGGCGGTTGGCGGAGGATTCGAACTGGCTTTGGCGTGCGATCTGATCATTGCCTCGGAGAACGCCTATTTCAGCCTGCCGGAAGCAAAGGTCGGCATGATGGCGTCCGGCGGCGGCGTCCAGCGCCTGCCCCGCGTCATCCCGCAAAAGGAAGCGCTCGGCATCATCCTCACCGGCCGCCGCGTGACGGCAGAAGAGGGACGACGCCTCGGATTTGTGAACGAAGTTGTTCCCCCTTCAAAAGCGCTTGAGGCGGCAGTGGTCTGGGCAAACCAGATACTCGAACTGGCCCCAATCGCAGTCCGAGCAGCCAAGGAAGCCGTCTACAGCAGTCTGGACAAGCCAACGCTGGAGGAGGCACTGAGGGCTAGCTATCCCCTTCATTCGACACTGACCGGTACCGAGGATTTCATCGAGGGGCCGAAAGCCTTTACCGAGAAGCGCAAGCCTGTCTGGAAGAACCGGTAGTCCGACATTCCGGAATGGCAGAACATCATGCCAACAAACTGTGTTGAGGCTGACCGCTTAGATGCCGGCGGCGTTTCGGCGTAAGCTTGGGTTGTTCGTCCACCATCAGGAGGTAACAGCATGGAAACCACAATCTTGGGCCGAACTGGCCTGAAGGTCAGCGTCGCAGCACTTGGAGCTGGCGGCAGCAGCAGGCTGGGCCTGCGTACCGGCGCCACCGAGACGGAGGCGGCGGAGTTGGTCCGGGCGGCGATCGATCAGGGAATCAATTTTATAGACACGGCGCCCGCCTATGGCACCGAAGGTGTCGTCGGCCAGGCAATTCGTAAAGGCCGCGACAGGCTGGTCCTGTCCACCAAGGTCAAGGCAACGACGCCCGGTACCAGCTATGAAGGCGCTGATTTCGTCAAGCCCGGCGACATCACCGCAAGCGTAGAAAAAAGCCTCGAACGTCTTGGAACGGATTATATCGATATCATCCAGCTTCATGGCGTACGCCCGCATCACTATGACTTCAGTTTTAACGAGTTGCTGCCCGAACTCCTGCAAATCCGTGATGCGGGAAAAGTCCGGTTTCTCGGCATTACCGAAGCGTTCGGCAAGGATCCCCACCGCGAGGTCATGCAGCGCACCATCGCCGATGGCGTCTGGGATGTGATCATGCTCGGCCATAATTTCGTCAACCCGTCGGCGATGCAGGGTATTTTGCCTCAGGCAGCCAAACGTGATCTCGGGGTCATGGCAATGTACGCGGTACGCGGTGCGCTGGCCCGTAAGGAATGGCTTGCCGAACTCGTCGAGGCTCTGATCAAAACCGGCGAGATCGATCCTGAAGCCATCGACATATCGGATCCCGCCGGCTTCCTGCTCGACGCCGGGACATCTGCATCCCTGACCGAGGCCGCCTACCGTTTCTGTCGCCACAGCCCGGGTGTCCACGTCGTTCTGACAGGAACTGGAAACCTCAAGCATCTGGAAGACAACGTCGCCGCGATCAACGGCAACCCGCTGCCGGATCGTGTCCTGCAGCGGCTGTCTTCCATCTTTGGCGGTGTGAGATCTGCAACCGGCGACGTGGCATCCCCATCTGCCCCGCAGACGATTGCATAAATGGCCGCGTTTTCACCAAGCGACCCAATGCAGCGGTTGCCGCTTTCGGAGAAGCTAGCCCAGGTACATCATGCTGGTTTTACAGGGTAGGGGATCACGCCTCATCCTGCAAATGCGCCATGGACGCCTCGGCTGGTGTCTCGTAGCCGACGCATTTGCGGGGTTGGTCGCGCGCCGATCCCTTTTTCCAAAACCCTGATCCGGCAAACTCGCTACCGCGATCAAATGTGAAGCGTTGACGCGCGAACGCGGGCAAAGGAGAAGACGCTCTGATGAGCTTGTCCATGACATGGCAAAATCTCCGAAGTGAAGCCATTGAAATAACGGGCCTGTCGCACTTGCAAATGGAATCTGCCACCAACTGCAGGCTTAAATTGCATAGGATATATTATGGAACTGTTGAAGCAGTAAGATCGGGTTTTCCGCGCGACTAAGCTCATCGTTTAAGCGGCCTGGGCAAAGGCAGTGAAGGTCGCGAACCACTCCAATCTCCGGATGCCACCGATGGCACCTAAATCCACGCTGTTGGCAAGTCCATTGCAGCGATTGAAATCGTTGGCCGCTGTCTTCGGCACCCCACGGACGCCGGAAATTGTATTGGAAGCCTGTCGCTGACAGCTGCCATTAGCGCCTTCCAGCAAGCCGTCAGCGACGAGAGTCGAACATAAGTTCTTACTATCCTTTGCGAGATGTGGAGTTCGCCCCCTAGCTATCGAGGGTGTGAATTGGGTTCCTTCAAAGGCCTGCGCAGAACCGGCGCAGCCGCTGCATGCCGTTTTCGATGGCATCTTGCGAGGCTGAGAATGAAATTCGGATGAAGTCGCTCATATTAGGCCCAAAAGCCGTGCCAGGAACAACCGCCAGGCCTACCGATCGGTAGAGTTCCTCGGCAAATCGATTTCCGCAAAGGCCAGTAGCCGAGACGTTAACGAAACAAAACATTCCACCGCGCGGCTGTGCAAAATTCAGTCGAGGGATTGTTGATAACGCACGGCACATAAGGTCACGCCGACGGCGAAGCTCGCCGGAGAAGTATTTCATGTCTTCGTCGCCAGCCTTCTCCAAAGCAACGACTGCGGCATCCTGTATGAACGTTGGCGAACCAAACAGCATGCATTGAGCCAGATTCCGGAAGTGACGAGCAGCACCCATTGGCGCCAGAATCCAGCCGACCCGCCAACCTGTCATGGCATGAGACTTCGACAGACTGTTGACTACTATTGTCCGGTCGAGCATGTCGGGAAGAGATGTAATTGAGACGTACGCGCCGTCGAATACGGCGGATCGGTAGACTTCGTCGCTGATTATCCACAAGTTGTGCTGCTTTGCGATACGCGCCACGATCTCAAGATCAGAAAGGTCAAAGACATAACCACCGGGGTTGTTTGGTGAATTGATAAGGATCGCTCGCGTTCGATCTGTGATCGCAACTGAAAGATCGGCCTCCGACAGCTTGCTCGAAGAGTGATCGAGCGAGAGTCGCACAGGTTTCGCGACGGCACCGCCCGCACCGATGGTTGCCTCGTAGGTCGCGTACCAAGGTTCGAAGAAAATTACCTCGTCCCCTGCCCCGGCCACTGCCATGATCGCCGCAAAGAGTGCATTCTGCGCTCCCCCGAAAACCGTCACCTGGTCCGCATTCCATTTTTGGCCGTCGAATCGGGCTTGTGAAGCCGCAATGTTCGCCCGAAGCTCAGGAATGCCGGGGACTGGCGCATAGTGCGTACGGCCGCCGCGAAGGCTGGCGATCGCGGTCTCCAGGATCCGATCGGGTGTGTCAAACGAGGTATCGCCCAGACAAAGACTGACAACGTCCTCTCCCCTCGCAAGCGCGTCCGCCGCCGCGTCAGCGATCGTCCAGCCGGCCGCCCCTTCACTGGCAATGGCCGCGGTGTGTTGGGAAAACGGCGGCAGTGGCCTCGCCTTGGGTCGTTCCACGACAGCTTCCATCGACTTCATCTCCCTAGAGCTCTCAATCTGTTGTCGAATGACCGGCAACCTGCACGTAGATGCTTTTCGTTGACAGGAATCCATCGAGTTGCTCGGCGCCCATATCCTTTCCGAAGCCGGACGCTCCGAGCCCGCCGAAGGGCATCGTTGGATCTAGAAGGCCGTGTGCATTGATGTATATGTTTCCCGCCTTCAGGCGGCGCGAGAGCATTATCGTCTCATCGATGTTTTCCGAATACACGGCGGCGGCAAGGCCAAAATCCCCGGAATTTGCGCGATCGGTCGCCTCGTCGAGTGTGTCGTAATGCGACACGCCAAGGACCGGTCCAAAAATTTCATCACGGAAAATGCGCATGTTTTCCGAACAGTTGTCGAAGATCGTCGGTCGAACGATGCCGTCGGAGCGCTGAGATTCCGAATCCATTTCGCCGGTTACGAATTCTGCTCCCTCGGCGTGCGCAGAGCCGATATGGTCAAACACCTTGTTGCGATGCGCCGGCGAAACGAGAGGCGTAATCTTGGAAGCGGGATCAAGACCGGCTCCGACCGGCAGATTCTCAGCACCCGTCCACAGCTTGTGAACCAGCTCCTCGTGAACACTCCTATGGACATAAACTCTCGAGCCCGCGTCGCAGACCTGACCGGAGTTAAGAAACACGCCTGAAAGAATCGCACTGGCAGCCCTGTCAAGATTGGCCTTGCCGGTAACGATAACAGGTGATTTTCCGCCCAGTTCCAGAGTTAGTCGCTTCATTGAGTCGAGGGATGTCTTACCCACGGCCTTGCCGACTGGCGTCGATCCCGTGAACGACACCTTGTCCACACCCTTGTGCGCTGCGAGAGCCTGGCCGATAACGTGGCCAAAACCATTTACGACGTTGATCACTCCGGCCGGAAATCCAACCATCGCTGCAAGATGCGCGACTCGCATGGCAGAAAGCGGTGTCTGCTCGGACGGCTTGCAAACGATCGTGCAACCACATGCAAGCGCGGCAGCCAGTTTCCATGAGAGGATCTGCAGGGGAAAATTCCACGGTATGATCGCCGCAACGACTCCGACCGGCTCCTTGACGGTGTAAGTCAGCGTTTCGCCGGGAAGAGCAACAGCCTTGGTGGTTCGGCCATCCAGCTTGCTGGTCCAGCCCGCGAAATATTGGAGGTTCGCAATCGCACCAGCGACGTCGATCGACCGAGCTTCAGAGATCGACTTGCCGACATCGATGGATTCCAGATGGGAAAGCACATCCGCGTCCGTCTCGATAGCATCCGCTAGGCGCAGGATCAGTCTTTGCCGTTCAAGGGGCGGCAACCTGCCCCACTCACCGGTCAGTGCACTACGGGCCGATCGAACAGCAAGATCGACGTCGGCCACGGTACCGTTGGCAACTCCGGTCAGCCGTTCACAGGTAAATGGCTCGATAAGGTCAATCTGATCGGAAGTGGTGTGAACCTCGCTCCCGCCGATATAGTGGCCGACTGGTCGATCCACGAAGGAGATAACCTCTGCTGGAACTTTGAATTGGCTGAAGTAGCTGGCGATCCGTTTTTCCATGGCTTTTCTTTCGGTTTACGGTTGCCGCCAAAGGCTTTTGTTCAGCTCCAATCCGGAGACGGATGGGTACATTCCCCTTCCCCACCGGACCGACCTTCCTTTGATACCGCTGCAATGAACGAGACGGTCTATCTTTCGTCATCGCCGCGGAAGCCGGAATGGATTTCAACCGACTATCCCTTCCCCGCGATCGAAGAAACGCTGGTGAGCCAAACCATCGTTTGACGAACCCGCAACATGTTCAGCCGGATCAGGAGGTAAGGTACGCGCCAGTAGGGCTCCCAATGACTGCTGCATCGGCGTCGGGCTTTGGGCCAACCCTGCGGACAATCGGGCTGGCGTCCTCTCGACGCAAAGAATGTATGGTGGCGTGCCATGGAGAAATCAGCCTGCAGGATTTTGATCGTCCTTGCGCTTCTGCTTGCATTGTCTTTGACCGTGGTCCTAATCAAGCAGGCAGCGTTGCCTAGGGGCGGGCAGATGACCTACTCTAAATATGGCTGTATTCTCAACGACCCGTCGAAACGCGACAGGGGTCAATATTTGGGCCTTTCGATCTGTCAATAGATCGCGGTCACGCTTGGAGCCTTGATGCGGTTTGATATCCCACCCCTCGATAAGATCGACATCCGTCTCCTGAAAGTTTTTAAGGCCGTGACCGAATGCAACGGATTTGCGGCCGCTGAGGAAACGCTCAACCTTAGTCGGTCAACAATCTCCATCCACATATCCGATCTTGAAACCCGCTTTGGCATGAAGCTTTGTACGCGCGGACCAAGCGGCTTTGCGCTCACGCCTGAAGGCAAAGTTGTCTACGAATCCACGCTCCGTCTTTTTGGCGAGTTGAACAGCTTTCGCTCGTCGGTCGCGGGTGCCAAAGGGAAGCTGATGGGCGATCTGTCCGTATGGCTTATGGACAACATGGCAACCGATCCGAAGAACCGTTTCGGATCGGCGTTGAAGAAGTTTCGAGCGCGGCCGAACGAGGTTGAACTCACCGTTAACGTCGTTCCGTCCAACGACGTCGAGAAAGCCGTCTATGACGGTCGCTGCGACCTTGGCATAACCGGCAGCAGGACAGATCTCGCCGATCTGTGCTACGAACAACTGCATACAGAGAGCGTCGCACTCTACTGCGGATATGAGCATCCTCTGTACACACAAGATCTAGAAAATGTCACCGATGGTGATCTTGGCGACGTCGATTTTATACGGCGGGGTTTCGTTACACAGCAACAGGAAATGGTTGAAACCAACTGGAATTCGACCGTGACGTCTATGCACACAGAGGCGACGCTGCAATTGATCCTCACCGGCCTCCATGTCGGATATTTGCCGGAGCACTATGCCGCCCGCTGGGAAAAAGAGGGTCAATTGCGTCGGATCAACTCAAAACGCTTCCGCGTTGACTGGCCCGTGTACCTGGTGTCGCGGAAGCTGGACCGGCAATCTGTGTTGATAGCGACTATGCGACACGATTTGCTCGATATCCTGAAATCGCCACCCCGATGACCGAGCTCTAGGAGAGCGTCCGGACGAGTTGTCCAAGGAAGTGCTCGCCCGCCTCAAACTGGCTGAGGCTTATATACTCATCCGGCTGGTGCGCCTGAAAGATGCTTCCAGGGCCGAAGACCACCGTCGGAAAGCCGGCCAATTGAAAGAAACCGGCCTCTGTCGCATAGGAGACAGCCTCGACATGGTCGGATCCGATCAGGCCCTTCACGAGCAGTTCGGCACTGCTCGATGCGTGGCGTAGCAGCGGTGGGATGGAATCAACTTCAGTAATCGTCACATCTGCGTCGTATGCCGCTTGCCGAAGCCCTGGCAGCACCTCGTCCTTAACAAGCCGGTTCAGACGATCGATAATGTAAACATCGTCCCCCGCTTGTATCGGCCGCGCCTCGACGTGAATTTCGCAGGACGCGGGAATGACATTCGGCGCCGACCCTCCGTTGATCGTTCCCACGGACACCGTGGAGAAGGGTACGTCGAAAAGCTCAGACCCCGGCGCGGACGAACGCGCGAACTCTTCGGCAATCTGGTCTACCAACCGGACGATCCGTGCGGCGGCATGAATTGCATTCGACCCGAGATGAGGCAGACTCGAATGCGCCGCCTTTCCCTTGACCTGGATGCGCCAGTCGACAGCACCTTTGTGCGCGCCGACGACGCGCATTTCTGTCGGCTCACCCACGATGACGCATGAAGGCGAAGGCAGGTGGTCTTTCAGGTGGGCCACGATCGGCTTCACACCTGCGCACGTCACCTCTTCGTCGTAGGAGAATGCAAGGTATAGAGGTCTGGACAATCGAGAGAGGTCCAAGGCGTCGGCCGAAGAAAGTGCCAGCGCCAGAAAGCCTTTCATATCGACCGCGCCCCGGCCATAGAGGCGGCCGCCTGCCTGGCGCAGGCGAAACGGATCGCAGGTCCATCTCTGATTTGTGACTGGCACCACATCCATGTGGCCTGACAGCACGATGCCGCCCGGTACATCGGGGCCGAAGGCGAGAAGCAGGGCTTCCTTCTCACCGGTCGGTGAAGGAAATCGCTCGATCCGGCCACCGAACGTCTGTGCAAGTCGGGCGATATAGTCGGCGATGTCGAGATTCGAATTGCGAGACACGGATTCGAAGCCGACCAATTTGTCGAGGATTTCTGTGGAAGTGATGGTCTGCATGAAAACTCGACCTCATTGATGCTGATGGCGGCCGGAAGCTAGCACCCGAGCCGCTCATCGATTTGCAGGCCGATTCCTATTCGCCGTAAAGGTCGAACGAGAAATATTTGGCGTTGATCTTGGCGTAAGTGCCATCCGCGCGAATGTGCTGGATCCCGGCGTTCAGCCTGTCGCGAAGTTCGTTACTGTTCTTCCTGAGAGCAAGCCCCACGCCCTCGCCGAGGCAGCCTGCATCCTGCTGTGGCGGTCCGACAAGTTCATAATCTGTCCCGCCGGCGCCTTTGAGAAGCTGCTCCTGCGCGCCCACACGGTCGGAAAAGGCGATGTCGACGCGCCCGGCGACGAGATCGTTGAACGCTTCGAGCTGGCTCGGATAGACCTTGAGATCACTGTCGACGTAGTATTTCTCAAGGTAGCATGCCTGGATCGTCCCGCGCTGGACGCCGATCGTCTTGCCTTTAAGACCCTCCGGCGTCACATCGAGGTCGAAGCCTTTCTTTGCGCTGAACTGCGAAGGAGTCTGATAGTATTTCTCGGTGAAATCGATCCGCTTCTTGCGATCATCAGTGATGGTCATCGAGGCGGCGATTACGTCGAACTTTTTGGCCAGCAGGCCGGGGATAAGGCCGTCCCAGTCCTGCTTGACAAACTCGCAGGTCACTTTCATGTCGGCGCAAAGCGCCTTGGCGATATCGACATCGAACCCGCTCAGCGAACCATCCGGCTCAAGTTGATTGAAGGGAGGGTAGGCTCCTTCCGTCGCGATTCGAAGCTTGTCTTCGGCGAATGCCCCATGTGCCGCGGCAAGGGCTGCGGCGGCATACACAAGTGTTGCGAGAAATCTTTTCACTTATCCCTCCAGAGATCTGGTTGTTGTTGTCGTCGCGTTGATATTGCAACAAAACTCTACCGGGCGCTGAATGTCAGGCCATGCCGATGTGTAAACCCAATGTTTGAAGAATGGTGAGGCCGCGATTAAGCGGCTGCCGTGATTGGCCCGATGTGGCGGTTTAGCCGCGCTTCGAGAAAGACAAACAGCCGGACAATGCCGAAGGTCAGGAACACGTAGATCGCCGCTGCCGTTATGAACCCCTCGTAGGCCAGGTAGAACATACCGTTCAACGTCCGCCCGGCTCCCAGTATGTCGACAATGGTAATCGTCGACGCCACAACAGTTGCATGCAGCGCGAAGATCACTTCGTTGGAATAGGTGGGCAGCATGATCCTGATGGCTCTTGGAAGGATGATCCTTCTCAACCGTGTCAGGGCAAGCATGCCGCAAGCCTTGGCGGCTTCGACTTCGCCCTCTGGGACGGATCGGATACCCGCACAGACGATTTCGGTTACGTAGGCGGCGGTGTTTGCCGAAAATGCGATGAAAGCGCATCCCCAGGCCCCCTTGAGGACCGGCCACAGGAAACTCTCGCGCACGAATTCAAACTCGCTCGCTCCGTAATAGAGCAGGTAGGTCTGCACGAGGAGGGGCGTTCCCCGGAAGATATAAGTGTAGGAGAGGATAAGCGTGTTCAACACAGGGATCTTGTAGGCCCGCGCCACGCCAAGCGGCAGCGCCGCAAGCGCGCCTAACGCCGTCGTCAGGAGAAAGAGGATGAGCGTGTTGACCAGCCCGCGCGCAAAAAGCTGCCAGTTTGCCAGAACAAGCATGAAGTCTATCGGCGATGTATTGCTGCTGAAGTCTGTGATCGTCTGAATCATGGCGCTCACCTCGGCCGCTGTTGGGGGCTAAGGCGCTGCGTCAGTATGTGAATGATGAAGCCCGAGACCATCGTGATAATCAGGTAGAAGATCATGGCCACACACATGAAAACGAACATGTGACGGGTGGCCCGGCCCGCTTGGAAGCTGTTGAAGACCATATCCTGCAACCCGATCACCGATACCAGCGCCGTCGACTTCATCAGGATCTGCCAGTTGTTGCCGATGCCCGGCAGGGCATAGGCCAGAAGCTGCGGCCAGATGATCCGCGTGAACAGACGATGTCGGGACAATCCGAAAGCCATCCCTGCTTCGATCTGTCCGATAGGGATGGCAAGCGCTGCGCCGCGGAACGTCTCGATCATGTAGGCGCCGAAAATGATTGCTATTGTAAGCGTCCCCGCGCCGAACGCGCTGACTTCGACATACTCCCAAAGCCCGGTCGCGGAACCGAGCCGGTTCAGCAGCATCTGACCTCCAAAGTAGAACAGGAGCATCAACACCAGATCGGGAACGCCGCGGATCAATGTCGTATAGGCCATGACGATTTTCCGGGAGAGCCTGTTCCCCGCAAGACTGAACATAGCCCCCAGCAGCCCAATGACGATTGACCCTGAAAGGGACAGCACCGCCACAAAAATTGTGACGATCGTCCCGCTCAGGATCAGCGGGATGTATGTCTTGACGAGTTCGAACATCTTCATGCCCTCGTGCGCGCGAGAAATTTCCGGAGATGTTCCGATCTCGGGCTGAGAAGAACGTCTTCCGGTGTTCCCTTCTCCTCGAGCTGACCGTTTCGAAGGTATATGACCTCGGTGGAGACATCCCTTGCAAAGGCTATCTCGTGCGTGACCACCAGCATCGTGCGTCCTTCCTCGGCCAGGGCACGCATCACCTTCAGGACCTCTCCGACCAGTTCGGGATCGAGAGCCGAGGTCGGCTCGTCGAAGAGGAGAACATCTGGGTTCATCGCGAGAGCACGCGCGATCGCCGCCCGCTGCTGCTGGCCGCCGGAGAGGTGCGAAGGATAGTAGGAGCGCCGGTCATACATTTCGACTTTCGCGAGCGTTTCGTCGGCACGCTCAATTGCTTCCTTCCTCGAAAGGCCAAGAACCGATATCGGTGCCTCTATGACGTTTTCCAGCACGGTGAGATGCGGCCAAAGGTTGAAACTTTGGAACACCATGGCGAGTTTCGAACGCAAACGCGCAAGCTGCCTCGCATTCGCCGCCTGTAGACCGCCATGGGAATGGGCCCGCAGTTCGAGGCGCTCGCCCTTGACGTGGATGGATCCCGATGAAGGACGCTCCAGCAGATTGATGCATCTTAAGAATGTACTCTTTCCCGACCCCGAAGATCCGATGATCGATATGACATCGTGGTCTCTCGCCGTGAGCGAAACACCCTTCAGGACTTCCAGTTCACCGAAGTTCTTGTGGATTTTCTCCACTCTCAAAGCCTCGGCGGGTCCGCCAATCTGTCGACTTGTCATCGTTCCCTCGGGTTTGTTTCTTCGTTATAGGCGGGAATGCGCCGGCCCCCTGTCCCGATGTTTCAAACAAAGGTTTGAGATTGCGGGACGGGTGGGGCAACCGGGATTGTGCATGCCGGAAAGCAATGGCGATGCCCCGAGCGTCTAGGCCTGGAAGGCCAGCCCGGCCGGCCGTGCGCGGTACTGAACGTGCGGGTTCAGGATGCCGGCTGGATCGAGCGTGCCGCGAATGGCGTTCATCACCGCAATCTCCTCGCCGGAGCGCGATCGCCATAGGTGGTCCGCTTTTTCGCGGCCGATTCCATGCTCGGCGGAGACCGAGGTCGGCCAGTAGCCGGAAAGGGTCTCATAGACGCATGTCTCGATGATATGGCTGGCGTCGGGGACTGTGTTGTCGTGCCCGATCATGAAGTGGACGTTTCCATCGGCGAGATGCCCGAAAATATAGGGCACGGCGTTTGATAGCCTTTCGCTTAACCGCCGCTCGACCTTTTCCACGTAAGTCGAGTAGTCCTGTGGCCTCATGCTGACATCGAAGGATAGGACGGACGGATGGCCCGTCTCGATAAATTCCGAGCCGTCGCGGATCGCCCAGAATGCCTCCTGGTGAGCCTGCGAGTGAGCCAGGGCACTGTCCTGAATCCCGTCGATGCCATCAAGCGCCCTCACGAGAATATCCTGCGCGGTGGCCTCCTCGTCGACGCCCTCGGCTTGCGCGAGAATGTAGAAGGCGAATGCATTCGAGAGAGGCGGCGGACCACCTTTCGCGATGGCCTCGCTCACGGTCTTGAAATACCGGTTCCACATGATCTCCATCGACAGTAGCGAAGGGCCGCATCGATGCTCCAGGGTCGTCATGACATGCAGGGCGTCGTCGAGGCTGTTTAACGCAAGGAGCACGCTTGCCGTATCGTGTGAGGGCCGTGTCAGTCTCAGCACCGCCTTTGTCACGATGCCGAGCGTTCCCTCCGAACCGATGAACAGTTGCTTGAGATCATAGCCCGTGTTGTTCTTGACCAGCCCGCCCGTATCCGAAAGGATGCGGCCATCGGCAAGAACGGCTTCCAGCCCCGCAACATTTGCGCGCGTCATTCCGAAGCGCACGACAGAGTTGCCGCCGGCGTTCGTGGCGATGTTGCCGCCTATGGTACAGCTGCCCCTTGCGCCGAAATCGACCCCGTATCGAAAGCCCCGCTCCGAGACAAAGCGGTGAACTTCCTCGAGCTTCACGCCGGCATCGACAACCAGTAGCTTTCTAAGCGGGTCTAGCGAATGGATCTTGTTTAGCCGCTCGGTCGATAAGCCGACCACCGCGCCAAAGAGATCAGTGCCTCCGACGAGACCCGTCAATCCCCCGAGCGCCACGACCGGTACTGCATGCTGATTGAGGGCTGCCAGACAGCGGGAAACCTCCTCGGTGGACCCCGGCCTGACCACGAGGCGCGGGCCTTCCGGGTTCGGAAATACGTGGGTGGTCCCGACGATGTCTTGGAGGATACTCCTGACATGATCTATCGTCATGGCCGCTCGAACTCCGAAAACATCCGTGCATCGCTGTCGATCTGGAGAACCGTCGGTTTCTTCCGGCCAAATGCCGAACGTAATTCGTCGCCGAGTTGCTCCAGGTTTTCTATCTCTACCGCGTGGCAGCCAAAGCCGCGGGCGATCGTCAGAAAATCAGGTGTGTAGAGATCGACCCCAACCGTGGGAATGCCGGATGCAGTCATCGCGTCGCGGATTTCGCCATAGGCGCGATTGTTCCAGACGATGATCGGAAGAGAAAGGCTATTTTCAACAGCCGTTGCCAGTTCCTCTATGGAGTAGAGAAAGCTGCCGTCTCCGACGATCGCCAGGACTTCGCGATCCGGCCTGCCGATCTTGGCACCGACCGCCGCCGGCATCGCGCTTCCAAGAGTGCCGTACCCGTTGGGAAACAGCCACGTGCCGGACGTCGCCGTCGGATAATAGTGATTGCCGGTATAGGCAAGCTGGGTAGAATCCGCGCAGATGATCGCATCTGGGCGCAATGTCCGGGCGATGACATCGAGCACACGCTTATGCTTGGGGGACTCGACCGACCAGCCGGCGTCCCGCGCGATACCGGACTTGATTGCCACCACTCTCTCTTGCGCCGACCGGTCGGCCGTACCGGCTCGTTCCCCCAGAGCGTCGAGGAGTGCATCCAGCGCGGCACCGGCATCCGAAAGCAGAGCGATGGTGGGAAGATGGTTCATGGTAAGCTGCCTCGCATCGATGTCGATGCGGATCAGCCTGCCGCTGATCTTGTAGCTCCTGCCGGTATAAAGCAGATCGGTCTCGCCTAGTTCGGTTCCGACCGCGAGAATGACGTCGGCCTCGGCTATCGCCTCGGCAGTTGCCGCGAACGGCAGGCCTGAGCCGAGTGAAAGCGGATCCCCTTCCGGCAGGATCCCCTTGCCGGTATTGGTCGTGACGACCGGAATGCCGAGCCGTTGCGCGAGCCGGCGAACCTTCTCGGCCGCAAACCGCGCCCCGCCGCCGGCGATGATCAGAGGACACTTTGCATCCAGCAACATCCCGACCGCCTTCAATATCGCGGCTGGTTGAGGGCCGGGGCGATAGATCGTCGGCCTCTTCCCCGACGGCACCGGAGCAGGCGAAGCCAGCAGGTCGCGCGGAATCTCGATCAGCGAAGGACGAGGCCGGCCGATTTCGATCAGCGACATCGCCCGGTGGAAAATCTCTTCGACGTTCGAAGCATCGAGAAGAGTATGCGAGAAGGCAGAAATCTGCTCCTGAACCGCCGACTGCGACTTGGTTTCGTGCAGTGCGCCGCGACCAACTCCTATTTCTGCGACAAGGTTGTTGGCGGCGATGACAAGCATCGGGATCGAGTCCGAATAGGCTTCGGCGATGCCGGTTGCCGCATTTAGAACGCCAGGCCCGGTAATGAGCATGCAGGCCGCCGGACGGCCGGTGGCGAAGGCATAGCCATAAGCCATGAAGGCCGCGCCCTGCTCGTGCCTTGGCGTGACGTGGCGTATGCTGCGATCGGGCAACGATCGGTAGAAGTCGACCGTGTGTACGCCGGGGATCGAAAAGATCGTGTCGACCTCATAGGTCTCCATCAAGCGCAGGATGGCGTCCGCAACGGTGGTTTTCGGAGTGGTGAGATCGGTGCTCATCAGAGTTTACCACCTTTCGTCACAGCCAGAACGGCGCGGGCGATCTTGCGCGTCGCCTCCGTTATGTCTCCTGTCCCGATATGCTCTTGCGGCGTATGCGCCCACTTCTCGTCGCCCGGTCCAAGACCGATGGTCGGGATGCCGGCTTCGTTCATGAAGGTGCCGTTGACGCCGAAACGCCAGGCGGAAATGGTCGGCTTTGCCCCATCCACATCTTCTACGGCAATCACAGCCGCCCTGGCGACCGGGCTATCCTCGGGCGTGTACATCAACGGGTAATGGTTGATCAGTTCGACGGTCCATTCCTTTCCTTCGCCGTTCGGATTGGTGGATCGCAGGATGCCTTCGATCTCCGCTTGGCAACCTGCGGGGTTTTCGCCGCGGACATATCTGCGGTCGACGCGCATCGTCACGAGATCGGGAACGACGGCCGTACCGTTGTCGGGCGATGAGTGCATGCCAGTGATCGTAACCGTGGCAGGCCCAAGGAGATCGTCCCGTTGCAGACCTTGCGCGTAACGCTGAAGCTCATTGATAAAGCCGGTAGACAGGTAGATGGAATTGATGCCGTTCGAAGGTTCGGAAGCGTGCGACGTGCGGCCGATGTACTTTACCTCGAACTCCAGTTTGCCGCGGTGGCCGAGGTAAACCTGGCCCCTGGTGGACTCCACCGAAATTCCGAAGTCGGCCCGCAGGCCTGCGCGGATGACGGATTTCACACCGTTAGGGGAATCGGTTTCTTCTTCGACATCTGCGACCACGATCACGTTGCCGCCGGGCTTGAGCCCTGCCCGCTTGAGCGCACCGACGGCGTGGACCGCAGCAATGACATTGCATTTCATGTCGCAAGAGCCACGGCCAAAGATTGCCATACCCTCCTCCCCCCAGCGCGAGGCATCGACGAGTTCGCCCGAAAATGCATCCTCCATGGCGCCGACCGGCACATGATCGATGTGGCCGTTGACCATAACCGATGGGCCGCTTCCATCGCCGAACACGGTTCCGATCACGTTTCCGTTCCGGTCGATTTCGACTTTGTCGAAGTGCTGGGCACGCATCTGCTCGGCCACAAAATGGGCCACCTCTTTTTCCTCCCCCGTCAGGCTCTCGATCTGCACGACCTTCCGACAGGCTTCGATAAGGGCGTCCTGCTCGATGGCAGCGTCTATGGCCGCCCCGACCGTGTTCTTCTTCAACAACTCAATTCCTCCATTTGTCGACTGTCGACAATAAATTTGAAATGTCCCGTGCGTGACGTTAGAATTTGCGCAAGCCAGCAGAAAGCGCATTGCGCCAAACTATGGTTTGAGAATCACTGGCGTTGGCGACCCGAATTCCTGCGTTACGATCCGGAGATCGTCTCCAGCGACGACATGATGTGCCGTGTCAGCGCCTCGGATGCCTTGTCCGGATTGCCCGTCTCGATCGCATCGACCAGCGGTTCGTGTTCGCGCGCCACGTCGACGAGATTGCCATAAGCGGCGTTGTCGATCGTCAATGCGAGTCGCATGTGATCGAAGAGCAGCCCAGCGATTTTTTGAATGTAAGGGTTATCGGCCATTCGCCAGAGCGCCTCGTGGAACGCTAGCTCCGCCTCGACGACGCCTGGAAGATCGTTTGCCTCGGCGCGATCGGACATCACCATGATCAGAAACCGCAACTCCGCGATGTTGTCTTTCGAATGCCGCTGCGCGACCGCCTGGATCGCCAATGACTCGATGGAATTGCGCACGGCATACAGTTCGCGGATTTTCTCGTTGCCCATCTGAACGACTGATGGACCGAAGTGCGTCCTGTTTTCGAGAAGGCCTGCCTCCATAAGGCGGTTTACAGCTTCGCGCACCGGAGCGCGGCTGATTCCGAGAGAGCGGGCAATCGTCGACTCGACGAGCCGTTCACCCTGCGGAATTTGGCCGGACAGGATGCGGTTGCGCAGGTCGGAATATACCTGGTTGGCAACGGAGTGCCGTTGGATCACCGGCACGCTGGGCTCTTCTTGTTTTCGGGTCCCCATGGAGTGCTCCTCCGCGCCGGATGAGGTACTTTGATTGCTCACCCGGCTTTATGTCAAATGGCGACGAAACTCGACCACAAGACTGCCAGATTGAGGAAACGGCCTTTAGTCTGGATCGTTATCCACTGCCAAACAACCATCTGTGTGGGTCAAGCGGACTTACGGGTCTGTTCCCGAGCTCGGGCAACCAGTTGAGCGGCCTTATCCAACGCTGCGACGACTTCGTCGGCCTGCTCGTTGGTCAGAACCAGCGGAGGGAATAGCTTCAGCCCGGGAGGATCTATCTCGGATACGCTGTGGCACAAGACCCCGGCTGCGAAAATTTCCCGGTAGAGGGCGCGGCCGATGTCGCGACTTGTCAGCCCGATCGATATGGCGAGACCGAAAGACGAGACTTTGGTCAGGACGTCAGGATGGCGCTGACATACTTCATCGAGTTTCCAGCTGAGATAGGCGCTGACCGATTTGACGTTTTCAAGCAATTCCGGGCTGGAGGCTACATCGAGGACCTGCGAGGCGACGATGCAGCTGATTTCGTTGCCTCCGAGGCTCGAAATATACGCGAACCGGTGCTGGTTCATGCACTCCTCGTAGATGTCCTCCCGCATCAGCACTGCACTTGCTGGATAGAGGCCACCCGACAGGCCCTTGCCGGTGATCAGCATGGCCGGCTCGATATCGTATTGCTCGGTCGCCCAGAGCGTGCCGGTTCGGCCGAGACCGGCCCGCGTTTCGTCGACGATGAACAGGATTCCGCGCTCCCGGCACAGACGTGAAGCCGTCTCCAGGAAGGCCTCGGGCGCCGGCGCAAAGGTTTCGTAGTCCATAGGTTCGATGATGAAAGCGGCGATGTCCTTCGTCAAAAGACGGTTAAGTTCTTCCGTATCGCCGAATTTCTCCAGGAAACTGGCATGCGTGGGCAGGTTATAGTGATCAATAATGCCTTCTTCGGGGGATCCGGTCACGATCGCCGCGAAGCCGGTATGACCGTGGTATCCGTGACGATAGGCAAGCATGCGCTGACGCTTCGTCACCCGGAAGGCAAACATGGTTGCCAGGTCGACGGAAAGCGTCGAGCAGAGCGTTACGACACTTCTGTTAAGCGACGGCTTGGGCGCCAGTTCGGCCAACCGGTCCTGTAGCTTGAGATATTCAGCATTTGGCACGGACCACAGCCCGGTATCGCGCCCATCGTCAAGAGCCCTGCGCAGCGCTTGCAGAACGTCGGGATGGCGGTGGCCAAGGGCATGAACGCCGCCGCCCGCGCCGCAATCGATCAACCGACGCTCTCCTTCGATATCCCACATATACACGCCTTCCCGCCGGCCGATGACGAACTCGGCACCCTTGGCAAGTTGCCGTTCGGCGTTCGAGCGCCAGGAGCGCTCGATGAACGCACCAAAGATCTCGGCGCTCGTGGCAAGGGATTCTTCCTTCGATTGGGTCATGCTCTTTCCTCCCTGTTATTTGTTTTCGATGAGTGCGTAGTGCCAGACCTTGGAAACGATCCTCCAGCCGTCCGGTGTCTTGGCGAGTGTCAGTTCATCGGTGAACTGCTTGGGAAGGAAGATTTCACGCACCCGAAGATGCGCCGTCGTGGGCGTCGGCACCTCGACCTGGACGATCTCATCCTGACGCGGATCGTTTCTCGAAGCTGGAGATGCCCGCCCGCGCACGACGGCAAGATAGTCTTCGACGCCCATGATCACGGGCGCGGCGTCTGCAAAGCAGAAGAGCGTTGCGGCCGGATGGAAGATTGCTGCGAACAGGTCGGCATCGCCGTTGTAAAGTGCGTCAAAATACGTATTGGCAATGTCTCGAATTGCATTCTCGTCGGACATGGAGACCCCTTTGTGTCCTGGATAGGAAGATGAAACCGTTGCTCTATCTCGTCTTCCGCTCGAAGCGGGCCACCGCCGCAAGGCAGGTAAGCTCGAACATGAGATTGGCAGCGTTGATGCAGGTAATCCCTGTAGGATCAAGGGACGGCACGACCTCGCAGATATCGCCTCCGATGAGGTCCATACCGTTCAGCGATCGCAGGATCATCTGGGCGTCGCGCATCGCGATGCCGCCGGGCTCGGGAACGCCCGTTCCCGGAGCGTCCTTCGGATCCAGACCATCAATGTCGATGGAGACATAGGTCGGACTGGTTCCGATCACCTTGCGGATTTCCTCGATAACCCTGGCGCGGCCCAATTCCTCGTATTCGTCCATCGTCACCATGCGGATGCCCACCTTGGAGCCATATACGATGTCGTCATCACCATAACGCGTGCCGCGCAGACCGATCTGGATGATCCGCTTGGGATCGAGCAAACCCTCCTCGACCGCACGACGCACAAAGGTCGCGTGGTTGTATTTCGTGCCCATGAACTCATCGAAGGTGTCGGAATGGGAGTCGATCTGCACCAGGCCCACGGGGCCATCCTTCGCGATGGCGCGGAGAATGGGCAGCGGGATCGTGTGGTCGCCGCCAATGGAAATCGGCACGGCGCCAGCCGCATGAACCATCGTGTAGAAGTCCTGAATGAGATCGACACTCTTTTCGACGCTGAGCGGATGGGTCGGCGCATCCCCGATATCGGCGATGTTGGCGAGGCGGTAGGGAGCGACGCCCGTGGTCGGATTTACTTGTCGGATCAACCTCGACGCCTCGCGCACGCCAGCGGGACCCTGGCGTGCGCCGGAGCGGAATGTCGCACCGAGATCCAGCGGCACGCCGACCAGAGCGATATCAATGGAAGAAGTGAGTTCCGCACGTGCGGCGCGCATGAAGGTCGCGATTCCCGCATATCTCGGTGTGACGGAGGAATCGACGGGATGGAAATTTTGCTCAGTCATATCTACCTCTTTGTCGACTGCTCGACGGCAAATTTCAAAATGTACGGTGAGTTGGGCCGAAAAAGATCAATGCCGCAGCAGGTGAAGCATGGTCTTTCGATAGCGTGTGAACTCGTCGCTCGCGACGACATCTGCGGTACGCGGCCGCGGAAGCTCAATCTTGAAGTCTTCTATGATGCGGCCGGGCCGGGCGCTCATGACAAGAACTCGGTCTGCCAGGAAGATCGCTTCTTCGATGTCGTGCGTGACAAATATCACCGTGCTCTTCTTGCGGCCCCATATCTCGAGCAGCAGTTCCTGCATACGGGAACGTGTCTGCGCGTCGAGTGCCGCGAAAGGCTCGTCCATAAGCAGGACGTGCGGTTCCATAGCCAGCGCACGTGCAATCGCCACGCGCTGGCGCATGCCGCCGGACAAAACCTTCGGAAACTGCAGCGCATAGTCCGCAAGGCCGACAATCTCGATGAGTTCATCGGCGATCCTGGTAACTTTTGAAGCGGGCCAATTGTTCAGCCGCGGACCGAATTCGACGTTTCCGCGCACTGTAAGCCATGGATAAAGTGAGTAATTCTGGAAGACCATGCCGCGATCCGGTCCAGGGTGGGCAACCGTCTTGCCGGCAACGACGACCTGTCCAGTCGTCGCCTCCACAAGGCCGCCGACAACGTTGAGAAGCGTCGACTTCCCACAGCCCGAGGGACCAAGAAGGCAGATGAACTCACCCTGCTCGATCGTCAGATTGGTTTTTGCCAAGGCAGTCTGCGCTGCTTCGCGGTGACGCCCGAATTCCACGCTTACATTTTCGACCAAAACTTGAGACATCGCACACCTCAATACAAATAGGGGAAGAGCTTGCGGTGCGCGAAGCGGAAGACCAGATCGGTTAACACCCCGAGAATGCCCACCGCAGCGATGCCGGCGATAACCTGATCCGTGAGAAGGAACCGCTGCGCCTGCAGGATGGCGATGCCCATTCCGGAATCCGCGCCGACCAGTTCGGCGACGATCACATAGGTCCAAGCGATGCCTGCCGTGATGCGAAGAGAATCCACGATGCTGGGGACGCAGGCTGGCAACAAGACCTTAAAGAAGACCTGCCGCGAGCTGGCCCCGAGCGAATAGGCGCTGTTCATCAAGTCGCTCGATACGCCCTCCGATATGCTTGCGATGATAAGAGCGAGGGGAAAGAACGTACCGATGAAGATGACAGCGATCTTTTGGGACTCGTTTATACCGAGCCAGATGATCATCAGCGGAACGAACGCTGTCGCCGGCAGGTAGCGTGCCGTGCTCAAGAGGGGCTCTATGAGAGACCGGAAGAACGGAAAGTTGCCGATGAGGATACCAACGGGAATGGCAACCGTGGCCGCGAGCAGAAACCCCCCGAAAACGCGATAGGCGCTGGACCACACACCAAACAGATAGCCTTCAAAAGCGACCATCTCGAACAGGCGCTTTCCCACCGCAATCGGGCTTGGCAGAAAGAACGGCTGTATAAGGTCCGCCTCTGTAACGATCAGCCATGTGGAGAAGAAGAGTAAGATGCCGAACGTTGAAATCGTCATGCGTTCGCGCGTCGAAAGTGTCGCGCGCGGCCGCAGGTAAGCTCGGATCCGGCGGTGAACCGGATTGCTGGGGCGCCCCTGAGAGAGGCCCTCCATGTTTTGTGATGCCAATAAGGCCGCGGTTACGGATTGTCGCACGGAGCTTCTCCCAGATCAGTTCGCCAGTTCGGATGCCATGCCGACGACCTTCTGGCCGTCTGGCATCCCCCGCAACACGCCGATCCGGTGATAGAACTCGCCCGCGTTCGTCACCAGCTTACTTGCAGGGCTGGCGGTGCCCGCGAAGAAGTCGGCATTGTCCTTCGCGGTGAAGAACCTGACGTCGTTGAGACTTTCTTCGAGCGTTTCCTTGGACATTTTGAGGTTGCGTGCAATGATCTCATTGCTCGCGGCAGGATCCGCCTTCAGGAAGTCGACGGCTTCGAAATAGGCTCTGACGAACGCCTTGAAATCGGCGGCGTTTTCCGTGGCGAACTCGCTGCGCGTTGCGAGCGCATCCACGATCAGGCCCGGCATCGACTTGGTGTCGATCAGGATTTTCCCGGATCCGCTCGCCACAGCCTTGCCAAGCCATGGTTGCCATGTCACGGCGGCATCGATGCTGCCTGCCACGAAAGCCGCGCCCGCATCGCCTGACTTCATGTCGATGGCCTTGATGTCCTCCATCGCAAGCCCAGCCTTGTCGAGTGCCTGCGCGAGCAGAAACTGGGAGACGGAACCTTTCTGTACGCCGACCGTGCGGCCTTTGAGGTCTGCGACAGTCGCGATGTCATTCTTGGCGACAATCCCGTCGCCGCCGGCCGATTCATCCAGCGCCATCAAGAGTGAAAGGTTCGCGCCGTTGCCCGCGAACAGGCTGAAATTATCCACGGTCGATGCGACGACATCGATCTGACCGCCCTGCATGGCAGCAAGCGCGTCCGAGGAAGCCTCGATGATTTTCAGATCGACGTCGAGACCAGCCTTTTTAAAGAAGCCCTTCTCTTTGGCGACATACAGCGCGCCGTATCCGATCCAGGTGGAGTGAGCGACCGTGAGCTTCTGGGCGGCAAGAGCGTAGCCGCCCGCGATCGAAGACAAGGAAATAGCGACAGCACTCGCAAGTGCGAACCGTGCGGTGGTTTTCATATCTGTTCCCCTTTTTTAGTCGACTGTCTTCTGTCGACAATTATTTATCGGCATCCGCTTTTTGCGCCCTCGCCCCATTTTGTCGCGCGGCGAGAATGGCGCATGTATCATTTGCGAATGGGAGCAATGGGAAACCTATAGAGCTATGCCTAGGCGCGCGAACGCCTTTGCTCAAACCAAGGTTGGAACGCTCTCAAACCTATGAGACCGCGGACGAGTGAAGTTAAACTTTGGGCGCGCGAGACGTGAATCTGAGGTTAGTTCTTGGAAGCAGGGTGCCCTTCTCTCCTGGTGGAAACACCAATTCCACTGCCGTTAGCCTCCGATTGGAGGCATGAGCGTCCGCGTCTCAAAGTTCCAACGCCAGCATGCGGAGGCTATCAGATGTGTTCCGCCCCACCAGCGGTCAATGCCGTGGGCCTCGATGAAATCCAGTTCGCCTGCGAGGATCCTTCTGCCGACATCCGTCAATCGGAGACGACTGCCGCCAAGCCCATTCCACGCGTCGGCGTCCTCATGATAGTCTTCGGCATGCAGGCGCCCTTGCAACCCTTCGATGAGCGGGGTTGCTCCATCGGCGAGCGAACTGAGCAGGGCGATGATTTGGGACACGTCGATCAGACGCCTGACCGGGTCTTGGTAGAATGCGGCCACAACCTCGTTTAAAGTGGTTCCATCGGCGCCGATACGCGCGAGCGCAAGATGCTCGCATGCCCCAAGACCGTTCTTGTGTCGCGGCAGGTCGTCCAGCAGCGCATCCATTGCGGCTTCCAGGTACGGGAAGACGGCGATATCCTGCCGCCGCAGGGTAAGCCAAGGTTCGGGAGTTGGTGCGCAATAGGCTGTCCAAACGGACGCGGCGACCTCAAAATGCGACCCTTCCGCCTGGAGCGATGTTGCGATTTCGATAGGTGGCTTGAACGCATCGACCTGACCCCATCGAACGGGCCCGTGCATCAGAAAGAGCTTGCGAAGGTCGACCCCGGCGCCGAGCATGCAGGTTAGCAGCAGCGTCATCAAGAGCTGGCTGTTGGGGTCGGGATCGACGTAGAATTCCACCCGTTCGGCATCCCTCCACCGGCGCAGAATGTCGGCGATGCCTAGCTCCACATCAGGATGGAGCAGGTGCCGGCCGCCTTGCCCTGTTGCATCTTCACGGCGGCTGATGCCGCTTGTCACTCCAAACTTCCCATCCAGCCCGGTTATTGGCGCGCGGATCAGTCGCACAGGCAAGGGAACTATCTCAGGCCGCGGAGCGTATGTCCGGTAGCGTGCCTTGAGATATCCGGCGGCGGAATCGTCACAGGTCAAGAATAGAGCAGTTCGCAAGTCAGACCCTCATTACTCTGGAGTGGTGGTACAGGCGACGATATTACCGCCAAAGCATGCGAGTGTGGAGTTCTCGATTTCCAGGACCTGACGCCGCGCGGATCGCTTGCGATGCCCTGGCTACGTTATGCCGAACGTCTTTCTCCGAAACGTCAGAGATGGACTATTCTGCAACTCTACCGTTACAACCAGCATCGCCGGCGCCTCGGGTGCTGCGGCGCTTTCTGAGCGCCTTACGGCGTTGGATGGAATTGGCATCATCCTCGTGTCGATTGGCGCCCGTCTCGCCTCGTCAGCAAAGCCGGCGACCAGGCGAGAAATCCGCAGACCATCTCGTTGAAAGCGCGAGAAGGTCGCTAAGTTGCGAAACTGCGACCTTCCCATCATGGTCAGATAACCTGGCCGCCGGAGACTTCGATGCGCTGCGCGGTGATCCAGCGGTTATCCGGACCGAGCAGGCTGGCAACCATCGGTCCGATGTCATCGGGAACACCGACCCGACCCAGAGCCGTCATGCCGGCGAAATGCGTGTTAAGATCCGGCATGTCACGCACCGCGCCGCCGAGAAAGTCGGTCTCGATGGCGCCCGGTGCCACCGTGTTGGCGGTAATGCCGCGACCGGCCAGTTCCTTGGCCATGTAGAGGGTCAGGATCTCGACCGCACCCTTGGCGGCCGAGTATGCCGAGAACCCAGGCGCGGAGACGCGCGTGAGGCCCGATGAGAAATTGACGATGCGGCCACCATCGCCAAGCAGAGGCAGAAGCGTCTGCGTGAGGAAGAAGACGCCCTTCACATGGGTGTTGAAGAGTGCATCGAACTGCACTTGCGTCGTTTCCGCAAAGCTCGCCATTTCGCCCTGGCCCGCATTGTTCACCAGATGGTCGAACGTATCACGGCCCCAGGTCGCCAACAGGGCCTGCCTGACAGCGTCGGCAAATGCCCCGAACGAAGAGACATCCGTCACATCGAGCCGCAGCGCAACCGCCTTGCGGCCAAGATCCGCGATCTCGGCGACGACGGCCTTTGCCTGTTCGGCGCCATTTCGGTAGGTCAGGATGACATCGCCGCCGTGGCGGGCAATGCTGATTGCGGTGTTGCGGCCGAGCCCGCGGCTGCCGCCGGTGACGATGGAAACTGTGCTCATATCTGATCTCCTGTGATCTGTGTGGGAGGGGTTGGTCAGAAGGGGGTTATGGCAGAGGTCTGGTGCACGCTGTTGCCGGATCCTCGGCGAGTCTTGCCTAATTCTCCAAAGCGCTTCGTGGCCGGGTCTCGAGGATCTGATCGACCATCCGCGATGCGGAGCCCAGGTAATTTGTGGGATCGGTGAGGGAACGGAGATGTTCGCGACCGAGCGGAACCACCACGTCCTGGACCTCGACCAGCACATCAAAAAGCGATCTGTCCGTTTCCACCGCGCGCCGACAGGCGGCGTAAACGAGATCATGGGCCGCCTGGCGGCCAGTCAGCGGCGCGAGTGCCATCATCACCGCTTCGGCAACGATCAGCCCTTTCGACAGTCCGAGGTTCGCCAGCATCCGGTCACGATGGACGACGAGCCCCGAGAGCATGAAACTTGCTTGTGAAAGAGACCCGGAGGTCAGCGCAAAACTCTCCGGGATCGCTGCCCATTCGACGTGCCATGCGCCGGTGGCGCGCTCGAAGTCATGAACCATGGCGTCGAGCATCAGTCCTGCATGCTGTCTGAGCATCTTGGCAGCAGCAATGATCAACTCGCAGGAGATCGGATTTCGCTTCTGTGGCATGGTGCTGGAGGCTCCGCGATGACGCGCATAGGGCTCCGACACCTCGCCCAGCTCCGTGGTCATCATAACCGCGACGTCGAAAGCGATCTTGGCCAGGCTGCCGCAGACAAGCGCCAACAGATGCACGACCTCGACCATGCCGTCGCGCGCTGAATGCCAGGTGATAGTTGGCGCTGTGAGACCCAGGACTTTCGCTAGCTCTGCCTGAACCGCAAGACCCTCTTCGCCAAGCGAGGCAAGCGTCCCGGATGCACCTGAGAACTGAACGACCTGGACCCGCGGGCGTAACTGCGCCAAGCGTTCGTGATGCCGTTCAAGCGCACTTAGCCAGACGGCCGCCTTGTACCCAAATGTAATCGGCAGCGCGTGTTGCAAGTGCGTGCGTCCGGCCATCGGCGTGTCTCGGTGCTCAGCTGCAAGGCCGCGTAACGCATCCATGGTTTCGACAAGCCGCCGCTCGATAAGGACAAGCGCCGCACGGATCTGGAGAACCGTTGCCGTGTCCATAATGTCCTGGGTCGTCGCGCCCCAGTGAAGATAGCGCCCCGCCTCGCCGCAGGCGTCCGCCAGTTGCTCGACGATCGGCAAAATCGGATAGCCGACGAGCTCGGTCTCGCGAGTGAGGCGGTCCTGGTCGAAATGAATCGTCCGAGCTGCGATGGCGATAGCCTCCGCCGCAACCTCCGGGACTATCCCAAGACGGGCCTGCGCTTTTGCAAGGGCAACTTCGGTTTCGACGCAGCGGCTGACGAAGGCGTCGCCGTCGAACAACGCGCGCATGTCGGCGTCGACAAAGCTGCCGCCGAACAGGGCTGAGTCGATGAGGGAAAGACTGCTCATAGCCGGTCTCCGCTTCGTGCCGTGGGGGAAGGGGCAGCGGCGGCGTGCAGTCGCATCAAGGCTCTGGCGCAGGCGCTCTCCTGCATGATGGTAACCGCGACCGACAGCAGCAGAGCGAGCCCTATTGCCGCGCAGACGTACGTTGCCATGGACGCCGCAAAGGCGCTCTTCTCTGCGTCAGCCTGGGCAAACATCGACCAACTGAGTGAAAGCAGACTGGTGATGCCGAAACTGCAAGTGCCGAGCGTGAGGAGCTCGATCGCACGCAACTGCAGCCGTACACGGCGGCCCGATAGAGCAATGACCGCGATGGAATCCGTATAGAGTTCCACCACATTGTTGCTTTGACCGGAGCGCGTGGACTGGAAGTTCCGCCACTGATCAACCGCATGGGCATGACGGATATTCACCCCGTTCTGGAGGATGGCGCAAACATTTGCCAGAACGGCCGGACCAGCGACGAAAGACAGGGGAATGGCAGGATAGTCGGCAAGAGTCATGGTTCGTGTTCCTTGCTGCCGGGTTGGATTCGCCTCGTTGCCGTGGTGCCCGCTAGACGATGTTTACGTGCTTGGTGATCGTGTAGGGCTCAAGGATCTCGATACCGCCCTCGGTGCCGATGCCGCTGTCCTTCCAGCCGCCGAGCGCAGCCTCAGGCAAGTGAGTGAGGCTGCCATTCACCGATACCGCACCATATTGAAGCGCATCTACCAGACGGCGCTGACGCCGGCCGTCATGGGTGAAGACATAGGCCGCCAGGCCGAACTCCAGCCCGTTGGCAGCTTTAAGCATGTCCTCCTCATCCCTGAATGACAGGATCGGCGCAACCGGGCCGAATGGCTCCTCATGAAGGATGGCTGCCTCGTCAGGGACGTTCGACAGAACTGTGGGCGCATAGAAGTAGCCGCGACTTCCGACACGATCGCCGCCGGCAAGGATCTGCGCACCCCGGTCCCGCGCGTCGTCAACCAGGCGGACGATTGCCTCGACACGGCGCTCGTTGGCAAGGGGACCGACCTGGGTGGCGCGGTCCATGCCGTCTCCTACCTTGAGATTTGCCGCGACCTCGGCAAAGCGCGCCGTAAATCTCTCGGCAATGCTCTCCTCGACAAAAAAGCGGGACGGGCAGAGGCAGATCTGGCCGGCATTGGCGAATTTGGCGCGGGCCAGCAGTTCCGCGGTCGCTTCCGGATCCACATCGCGACAGACGACAACGGGCGCATGACCGCCAAGCTCCATCGTCACCGGCTTCATATGTTGGCCCGCCAATGCGGCAAGCCGTTTGCCGATCGGGATCGAGCCTGTAAAAGTGATCTTGGAGATCAACGGCGACTCGATCAGCTGTGTTGACACCTGGTTGGCATCGCCGAAAACAACGGCGAGCGCAGCGGGGTGGACGCCCGCTTCGAGCAAAGCCTCGCCCATGGCCAGCACACAGCCCGGCGTTTCCTGAGAGGGTTTGCAGATGATCGCGCAGCCAGCAGCCAACGCGCCGGCGAACTTCTTGGCAGCCAGCGCAATCGGAAAATTCCAGGGCGTGAGTGCGGCCACAACTCCGATCGGATGCGGTTGAACCTCGATGCGCTGGCCGGTCTGCCGTCCGGGCACGATCCGGCCGGCGATCCGGCGCGCCTGTTCTCCGCCCCATTCGATAAAGTCGGCGGCGCGATGAACCTCGTCGCGCGCCTGGGCGAGGATCTTGCCTTGTTCCAGCGTCAGCATCTCGGCGATGCGCCCGGTATCGCGTCGGATGATCCCGGCAGCATCTTTCAAGATGCGCCCGCGCTCCCATGCGGGCACTGCCTGCCATGTTTTGAGCCCGCGCCGCGCAGTTTCGATGGCTTCTCTCATATCGGCCGGCGACCCGTAAGCCACCTTGCCGATGCTCTCGCCCGTCGCCGGATTGATGACGTCAACCGCGACGCCCTCTGAACCTTCACGGCCCATACCGTTGATCAGAAGCTGGAATTTGCTGCTCATGGCGATCTCCTTGTAAGTCTCGGCCGAGAAGACGTGCCCGTGCACTCAGTTTTGAAGGGCGGCGACGATCGCCTGGTTGAAGGCCGGGATATCGGACGGCATACGGCTGGTAATGATGTTGCCGTCCACCACGACCTCTTCGTCGACAACGGTCGCGCCTGCATTCTTCAAGTCGGTCCGGATAGAAAACCAGCCCGTGGTTCGGCGACCGCGCACGACGTCGGCCTCTACGAGTAGCCAGGGGCCATGGCAGATCGATGCGACAGGCTTGCCCACGGCGACGAAGTCCCTGACCAAGTTAATGGCCTTCGGATTGAGCCGCAGCTTGTCGGGATTGACCACACCGCCTGGCAGGACCAGGGCGTCGAACTGCTCGGCCTCGACGTCAGCGATCAGCCGGTCAGGCGTGATCGTCTCCTCAGAAGGATCGGAGGTGCCGGTTTCGGCGTTATAGATGCAGCCGCGGATCGGTTCATGGTGTGGCGATGCAAGCGTGACTTGGGCGCCAGCATCAAGCAATGCCAGACGTGGGCTGAAGAGTTCGGCATCCTCAAAGCCATCGGTCGCCAGGATCAGGATACGGCAGTTTGCAAGATTGGTCATTGACGGTCTCCTCGGTTGAACGGTGGACGCCATGTCGGCTCCAACTGACGGACCGATTTATGCCTCGTATGGCCGGTCCTGTGTTGCCGGAAACTCCTGCAGTCTTGCCTAATCGGCCAAACGGGCTTGCCTGAAAACCGGGTTCGCGCTTTATTGTATCCATCGATCCATGCGCGGGATAAGATACTATGAGCAGCACCCTCCTTGAATGCGTCCGTCGCTATGCTGATGCCAATGTCGACAGGTTCGGCGTTGCGCGCACGCCGATTCCGGGCCTGATTGCGATGCGCGCGACGGCTCCGAGCGAAATGCAATACGCGATTTCGAAGCCGCTCGTGGCCTTGGTCCTGCAGGGCAGCAAGCGCGTGACAATGGGTAGTACGACCTTCGATTTCGGCGCCGGCGACTCCCTTCTCATTGCGGCCGATGTTCCAAACGTCAGCCAGATCACCCGCGCGAATGCCGCGGTGCCCTACTATTCCCTGGTGCTCGACATCGATCCGGCGGTTACGCAAGCGCTTGTTCTGGAGATCGGCGTTGCGCAGACCGAGACCGGCGCTCCCATTCGCGTCGACCAGACCGAAAGGGAAGTGGCTGACGCAGCCCTTCGTCTTGTGCGTCTGCTTGATCGCCCCGATTCGATCCCTATTCTTCAGGCCCAGTTGGTTCGGGAAATACACTACTGGCTGCTGAGCGGCCGTCACGGAGCCGGTATCCGTTCCCTCGGCTTCGCCGACAGCCATGCCAACCGTATTGCGCAGGCCGTGGCCGTTATCAGAGCGGAATATGCTGAGACACTTCCGGTGGAGCGTCTGGCGGAGGCTGCCGGGATGAGCATTTCGTCATTTCACCAGCACTTTCGGGCGGTAACCTCGCTCCCGCCCCTGCAGTTTCAAAAGCAGCTTCGTCTCATCGAGGCCCGGCGCATGATGATCTCCGAAGGCGCAGCGATCAGCAATGCGGCCTATGCGGTCGGCTATGAGAGCATTCCCCAATTCACACGCGAATACGGCCGGTTGTTCGGTTCGCCTCCGGCCAAGGATGTTCGAGAAAGCGCTGGGAAAAGACAGATCGCTGCCTAACTTATGCAGTACCAGGCGCCGGAGCCCGATAGGCACCGCCGCGGGCCGCCAAGGCCCAGATGTTTAGGGGTGAGCCCGGCCCACGCTGCAAGATCGCGCTCCTTTAGAAAATATCTCGGCCGCCGGCCCAACGCCTTGAGAGCTGCGGCACAAATCGCGCCGACATCCGGATAGCCATCACTTGCCCAACGAGCTCATCTTGTCGGACACGCGTGCGGTCTTGCCTTGGCGGGGCAATCTGTTCCGAGAAAACCACTATCTGGTCGCGCCAACCGTTGCAGAGTGCCGCTGTCAACTAGGGCAGATTGTGTCGTGATCCGCTGGGGCAGGCGAAGGCGCATTCCCTGGAGTAATCTGGCCGGATCACAGCTTTTCAGCTATCAGTCGCAGACCAAAGCCCGCGAGCAGCGTCCCGACGGCGCGTTCGATCCAAGTTCCAAAGCGCTCGAAGATGAGGCGGGCCGCGGAGGTTGAAAGCACGACAATGACAAAACCGTACCAGGCGATCTCCAACAGGAAGCCACCCGCAAGGACGGTCAGCTTGGTGGAGAATGTGGCGCTGGCCGGTATAGCAACCGCGTACAGGCTGACGAAAAAGGCGACGCATTTTGGATTTGCAAAATTAACGATAGCGCCGCTACGAAGACCCGACCAAAAGCTTCCAACATTGCCCGAGCTGTCTTGGTAAGTGCCGGGCCTTCCGTTTAGCCAAGCTTTCAGCCCCAAATACACCAGGTAGCAGCCCCCAGTTATCTGGAGACCTGCTGAGAGCCATCCGATCTGCGTTAAGAGCAAAGCGAGCCCCGTCATCGTCAGGATGGCATAGAGCGTCGAAGCCAAAGCCAAACCTAATGTAGCGCCGATCGCGCTTTGCTTCGCGCCAGATACAGCCATTCTTGAGACGAGAGCGAAGTTCGGACCGGGACTTACCACTCCCGCCACGTAGAGGCCTAGCGCAGTGACTATGATTGGCAGGTCAAAATCCATCTATTTGTTCCTTGGGTTCTTCACTGCTTTTATTTTGGGTCTTCGTCATGACTGTCAATAACGGCCGATTCAGGTGACACGTAATTTTCCACGGCGGCTGATCTCATTCTTGATTTCACTGACAAGCGCCTCTGTGGCCTGGTCCCCGAGATTTTCTCTCGGCAACCTGCTCCTCTCCCCTGCTGAATGTCCACTCGGTATTCGTGGCTGGCCCGGCAAGAATGGCACGATGACTAGTCACGTCATCCGGTGTGGTTGGCGCCCGTGTTTTCGATATGCCGCGGCGCTGCCACGGGCATGAGCCGCCATCGTCCGAGCAAACCGGCAATAGCCGCTGAGTCTGCAAGCTTGCCAAAGCGGATCACGCGACGTCGACGCCTTCGGCAATGAGGTCCTGCCGCCGATCCTACCCGTGAAGCAAAGATCGAAGAGGATACGGTCCTGATCCGGCCCCGCAACTCCCCGGTCCCGTCCACTGCCGAAGAACGACCTTGATCGACGCGCGGACGGAGGTCTCCTGGCGCTGAGCGGCCACGAAGCTATTCCAGATAAGGACGAAGCACCTCTTCGATCCATTCCATGAATGCTCGGACGCGGCGTGACAGGTTTTGGCGATGAGCGACCACAAGCGACACGTCCAACGGCTCGGGGCGGAAATCCGGCAGGACTTCAACAAGTGCTCCGCTTTCCAGGTGCTGGCGTATCCCGGAATAGGCTGCCTGGATCAGTCCCATGCCTGCGAGACCGGCAGCCTCGTAAGTCTGCACACTATTGACATGCAATGCACCAGGAAGCGGAAGCGTCGCAAAGTCGCGGCCACTCCCGACCGGATACTCCCAGCCATAGGGCTTGGCGCCGAGTGTCCTGCTGTAATGGATTGCACGATGCGTCTGCAGTTGCAGATCTTCCAGAGTTTGCGGGATGCCGTGGCGCGCGATGTAGATGGGGCTCGCCGCATTCACCATGCGCAGCCGGCCGAGCCGACGGGCGATCAGCGTCTCGTCCCCAATCGGTCCGATCCGGAGAACGCAGTCGAAACCTTCCTGAACAAGATCGACCTGCCGATCCGTGCTCGATATCTCCAGCTCCAGCTCCGGATGGGAGGCCATGAATTCCGGCAGGGCTGGTATGATCGTCGTACGCGCGAGTTCTGTCGGCAGATCGACCCGCAGGCGACCTCGAAGCGAAACGCGATCTTTCGCAAACATCGATTGTAGATCGTCTACGTTGGCAAGGAGGTCGCGAGCGCGCGCATGGTAGGCCCGTCCGTCTTCCGTGAGTTGCACACTTCGCGTCGTCCGGTGCAGCAATCGAGCGCCGACATCCTCTTCGAGCTTGCGAACGGCGGTGGACGCGCGCCCCTTCTGTATGCCCAGGCTATCTGCCGCGCGGGTGAAGCTCCCCATCTCGGCAACCCGGATGAAGATGAGGATTGGCTCAAGGTTATGCATTTTAACACGTCCCGATTGGTCCACCTGCGAAGAACAATCTGTTCCCTATAGCATGATTTATCATCGAATGGCAAAACAGTAGTTTTGGCATGGGCACGAACAATGCACCGTCGATACAACCAAACGCTCAAGCGCCGAGGACATGCAATGACCCAATCAGGCACCAAGACCGCCGTCGTCTACCACTCCGGCTACGGACATACGAAACGGCTCGCAGAGGTCGTCGCCGACGGTGCATCCGCGTTGCTGATCGCGATCGATGCCGAAGGCAACATCTCGCAGGATGCGTGGGAAGCCCTTGAAGATGCGGATGCCATCATCTTCGGCTCACCAACCTACATGGGCGGCCCGACCTGGCAGTTTAAAAAGTTTGCCGACGCCTCCTCAAAACCGTGGTTCGAAGAAAAGTGGAAGGACAAGGTATTCGGCGGATTTACCAACAGCGCCAGTATTAACGGCGACAAGCTCAACACCCTGCAATATTTCGTCCTCCTGGCAGGCCAGCACGGGGGCATGTGGGTCAGCCTCGCCATGAAGCCTGCGAACGTCAAGGCGTCCAAACGTGACGATCTGAACAGAATGGGCTCGTATATCGGGCCGATGGCACAGTGCGACGCAGATGCCGCCCCAGGTGAAATGTCGGAAGGCGATCTTGAAACAGCCCGGCTTTACGGCGTTCGCGTTGCCGAAATTGCCAGCCGATTTTCAACGGCGCAGACAGCTTGAGCGCCAAACGATCAATTACCGAAGGATCGATCAATGTCTATTGGAAAGCAGAACCTCTTTATCGACGGGCACTGGGCGCCTTCCGAAAGCGGCAAGACCCACGAATCTCTGGACCCTTTCACCGGGGGCGCAGCCAAACGGGCTTCGGCTGCGGCCGCCGCTGACGTCGAGCGCGCTGTGGACGTAGCGCAGAGCGCCTTCGGTCATTGGGCTTCGTTGCCTCCGAGCAAACGTCGGCAATATCTGTTGGCGGCGGCCGACGCCGCAGAGGCGCGCGCCTCAGACATCGTCGAAGCCATCACGACAGAGATGGGAGGACCCGCCGCCTGTGGAAATACAACGTCAAGGTCTTTGCGGAGAAACGCCGCTTTGCTGCAGACGGCATCTACCAAGGTCTGACCAAACGACTGAATGTCGGGATGTCGCATATCAACGGCGCAACGCTGGATGACGAGGCTCAGCTGCCCTTTGGAGGGGCTAAGGACAGCGGCTACGGTCGGTCACGCGGCGCAATCGGATTCGAAGAGTTTACCGAGCTGCAATGGATCACGATCGAAGGTCCACAAGCCCCACGATATCCGATCTCCGAGAACCAGCATTGATGGCTAACACGGCGTAACCGTCACCGTGATGCCTGAGAACCAATTGGGAAAGCGCTTATGCTGCACACAATTTTCATCTGGCTTGTCGTCGCTGGATTCGCTGGTGCCGGGCTATTCAATGCCATTGGCCTGGCGGCCCAACAGGAAAGCTTTGTTCGCTGGGGTTATCCCCGATGGTGGTGCCGGACAACCGGCTTGCTGGAACTGGCAACTGCCGCGCTGGTTGCCTTTCCCGCCACTCAGACGACAGGCCTGTTTATCGGTGCCATCATCATGGCCGCAGCGGCGTTCACCGTGGTGCGCCACCGGGAATTCTCGCATTTGGTGCCGATCGGTGTCTTTGTGGTTGGCCTCTTGGCAGCAAGTGTCACGTCGTAAGCCTCAAGTCCCACCGGGTTTCCGCACGTTGACGCCGGCTTTGATGTCTTCTGTATCGGTCGACGGATGCCTTTGTCGTTGTGGCGCTATGGTGAAGAACCTGGCCCACAGTGCTTCCCTCTCTTCAATGGAATTTGAACCGCACCGGGTTTATCGGAGCCATTTCGTTTAAATTGTGTGGGCATGGCCGCTTCATTCAGCATGGCGTAATACCGGTCCTCGGCTTCGGCTGGCGGTATATTCCCAATAGGCTCCAGAAGCCGACGACGAGTGAACAAATCGACCCAAGGTGCGAACTCCACCGCCTCGAAGCTGCGCCATGGTCCACGCCGATGGATGACTTCGGCCTTGTAGGGTCCGTTGATCGTTTCAGCGAGGGCGTTGTTGTAACTGTCGCCATCGCTTCCCTTCAGACCGAAGGCTCTATGCCTGCTTCTGCAAAGCGCTCGGAATTGAACGGCGGCGCCTGATTTTTGGTACAACGTCGAAGGCTGAGTGCTTTGACATGCATAGCGTTTGCTAATCGACAAGCATCTGAAACCAGATGTCGAGAAACTTGCTGCGCTTGAGCGCATCACGAAACACCAGAAGTTCCGGACCAATCTCGATTTTTTGAAGGCTGTCGAGCGCCGTAAAATCGGCGGGATAGCCGAACCCAACTTCAGACAGCGCCGGCCTGATCTCCGCCGAATTCAGGGCGTGAAGCGCGGCACGGGCGGCGGGAAAGTTCGCCGCACCTTTTGGCATGAGCGCGGTCCAGGGAACCGCCAGCACATAGTCCTGCGGTACGACTATCTGCATGCCATTCGGCAAGGGGCCACCGGACTGCAGGGCCGACAGCGGTACATTGTAGAGGACGTCGACGTCGCCGGCGCGGAAAGCCGCCAGCAGGTCGTCGGTCGTGTCGTAGATCCTCGCTTTCGAGGCGCCAAAAGCCCGCATTAACCGCCAGTAGAGGGAGGTGCGGATCGAATCCTGCCAGGCCAGCAGGTAGCTGACGTCGTCTATGCCGATATTGACGATGCCGACACGGCGGATGAACCGGCCGCTGTTCTCCAGCGCGCGCACGAGCTCGATGCGGGTCCGCGGCATGCGGTCCGGGAACCCGCCCTGACGCAAAACGATCACCGCCGGATCGGACCAAAACGCGAACACTTCGTTGCGCCATTGTGCGGCCGCCGCCAGGCCGCCGATCTCATCGTAGACGGCATAACCCTCGTTGACGACCGACACCGCGATATCCGGCGAAGAGAACAAGGCGATGTCGAACGGTGCGCGTTCGCGTTTGGCATCCGCGGCGATCTGCGCGGAGGATAATCGCGCATAGGATAGTCTGACGCCCGGGAGACGCGCCGTCAGCGCAGCCATCAGGGGCGCGATCCGCTCTTTGTCCATCACACCCGCAAGCCGGACCGCACGATCCTGGGAGACGGCAGCTGGCGCGAACAGCCAGCCGATCAGCAAAAGGCAAAGCCATGCGCCAGCCTTGCAGGGTCTGCTAATCATCAGGCATCCTCTTTGCTTGCGACGGCCCGCAGGGCCACCTCGACGACAAGCCCTCCCCCGGCGCGGTCGGCCACGGAAATCGTGCCGCCGAAGGCGACAGTAATATCCTTGGCAATAGCAAGGCCCAGGCCCGTTCCCGGATGCCGGACGTCTATGCGCGCAAAGCGCTGAAACACGCTGCCTTTTGCAATATCCGGTATGCCCGCCCCCCTGTCCATGACCCGAAGGACCGCGCGGCCTGTGGAAACGGCAAGATGGACATGGGTCGGACCGGGCGCGTGGATCAAAGCATTCTCGACGATGTTACGCACCATTTCCCGCAACACCACGGGCTCGGCGACGACGAAAACAGGCGCGTCGTCGACGGTGAGCACCAGGGATTGCATCAAGCCCGCATAGGCGCTTTGTGCCCGCAACATCTGCAGCGCCTGCCGGGTGGCGTCGCCAAAATCGACGATCTCGCGCTCCTGCGTTTCGAGGCGGTGCATTGTCGTCGCGTCGGAGAGCAGCATGTTGGCGAGGAGCCCCGCCTCGCGGGCATTGTGGTGGATGCGCGAAAGGCGCCTGCGGACCTGCGGATCCTGGGCTTCCTCAAGACCGACTTCGGCCTGGGCCTGGATGGCCGCCAGCGGCGTGCGCAGCTGGTGGGCGGCGTCGGCGGTTACGCGCTTGACGCCGTCGAGCACCGAGCCAAGCCGGTCCATGAAGTCGTTAAGCGCCGAAACCAGCGCCGAAACCTCGGCCGGCACCTCCCGGTCGATGCGACTGAGATCGGAGGGTCGCCGCGCACGCAGATTGCTCTCGATCAGCCGCAGCGGCGAGAAGGCAGATCGCACCGACACCAGAATGAGACCGCCCGACAGCAGTGCGATCGCCACAGCAGGCAGCATGCCGTTGAAGGTCAACTGCTCGGCGAGCTCCTGACGCGCCTCGCGCGTTTCCGCCACGAACACGCCGATCCAGCCGCCCGCGCCGGTCACCGTATCGGCACGGTAGCGCCGCACCGAGGCGATGCGCACGGGATCCCCACGATATACGGCATCGTCCAGGTGCAGCGTGTCATCCTGCATGGCCGCCATGTCCAGAGCAAGGATAGGCGAACCCGTGACGTGGCTGCCGTCGGGTGCGGTGACCCGGTAGAAGACCCGGTTGAGCCGGGAGGTGCCGAGAATGGCAAAGGCCGAATAGGGGATGTCGACGGTGACGGCCCCTTCCTCAATACCGACCGTATCGGCGATTGCTAGCGCCGAGGCTGTCAGCACCCGGTCGAAGGCCTCATCGGCGGCACGTCGGGCCTGCGCGCGCACCGTCAGCGCAAGGACGGTTCCCAGCACCAGAAAAAGACAGGCAGTGGTGATGAGCAGCCGTCGCTCGATCGACAATCGCGCCATCAACTCACCGCATCGACCTTGACGCGCAGCATATAGCCTGCCCCGCGATGCGTGACGATCTCGACATCCACGGTCTCCAGCTTCCTGCGAACCCGTGAAACCAAAAGCTCGACCGCATTAGGCGTGCCAATGTCGTCATGGCCGAACAGCTTGACGTAGAGCCTGTCCTTGCTGACGGTGTGGCCTGCGTGGGACGCTAGGGTTTCCAGAACCTCGAACTCACGCCGGCCGAGTTCGAGCGGCCTGCCGTCTGCCCGCGCGGCGCGTGCGGACATGTCGATCTCCAGCAGGCCAATCCGGATCAGCGAATTTGCCAGCCCCTGGTGGCGGCGGGTCACGGCCCTCAGCCGCGCCTCGAGCTCGCCGAGGTCGAACGGCTTGACGATATAGTCATCGGCGCCGAGATCGAGCAGGCTGATCTTGTCGTCCAGCTGGTTGCGGGCGGTAATGACCAGCACCGGCGTTGGCGAATTGCGGGCCCGGATATGCGCCAGGACGCCAAAGCCACTCTGGCCGGGTAAATTGATGTCGAGTACTACGACGTCGAACTCACCATGGAGCGCCAGCTCTTCGCCCAGGATACCGTCATGCGCCAGGGTCACGCGGTGACCGGCCCGCGTGAGCTTCGATTCGATCGCTTCGGCAATATCGACGGAATCTTCTATAACCAGGATGCGCATTGGGCTGACAGGACTCTGACAGGAATTTCGGGATATCTGTCATCCTACAGCAAGGACTTTACCGAACGCGAGCCAGTAAAGTCCTTCGGGAGGAGAAAATGAAATACCACCGCATCCTTGCAGCATGCGGAATGCTGGTCGCTTACCTGTCGACCGGCAGTGCCGCTGCCTATGCGGGACCGTGCCAACAGCGTGCGGCCCTGGATCAGCCCTATTGTGACGCTGACGGCGACCTCGTTGCCGATCCTCCGACAGATTCGTCCCAATGGAACGATCCCGATACGCTTGTCTGGGCGTTTGCCCCGATCGAGGACCCGGCTGTCTACGCCCAGCTGTTTCGACCCTTTACCAAGCATCTCTCCCTCTGCCTCGGCCGCCAGATCGTCTACTACCCGGTCCAGTCGGTGTCCGCCGAGCTCGCGGCCATGCGGGCCGGTCGCCTTCATTTTGCCGGCTTTTCCACTGGCCCGACGGTGAAAGCCGTCAATACCGCCGGGGCCGTGCCGTTTGCCGCGAAGGGACAAAACGGCGAGGTGCGGGGCTATCGCCTGGCCGCGATGGTGCGGGCTGATTCGCCTTTCCACGCGCTGGCGGACCTCAAAGGCAAGCGGGTCGCCCATGTATCCGCCGCGTCCAACTCCGGCAACCTTGCGCCGCGCGCGCTCTTTCCCGCCGAGGGCTTGGTACCGGACGTCGACTACCGGCCGATCATGTCCGGTGCCCACGACCGGTCGGTCATGGGCGTGCTTTCCGGCGATTACGACATGGCGGCGGTCGCCTCCGACGTCGTCCAGCGCCTGGTGGAGCGCGGCGCAATCGACGCCGCAGCCATCCGCATCCTCTATGAAAGCCCGCTGTTTCCGACGGCAGCCTTCGCCTATGCCCACGATCTGCATCCGGCGCTCGCCGAAAAGCTGAAATCCTGCTTCTTTGCCTTCCGCTTTACAGCAGAGATGACCGCCGCCTTCAACGGCGATGAACAGTTCCTGCCGGTCCGCTATGACGAGGCGTGGCGAACAGTTCGCGCTGTGACCGATGCGGTCGGCGCGTTACCGGACTGACGAGCACCAAGACACATTTCCGTCCGCACCAAAAAGTGAGCCCATGACCCAGCAAATCCCTTTGCCGGAAGACCCCCTGCGCGCCCGGCCGGCCTCGACCCTCAAGAGGCTTGCCTATCTGGTCCGCGTCAACAGCGCCGACCCGACGCTGCTGCTGGCGCTGCTGCTGTTGGCCGTGTTCGGCTATCTCATCCTCGCCCCCATTTTGCTGTTGCTGACCGATGCAGTCACAGTGCATTTCGCCGATCTTGCCCGCACCCGGCAGGACCTCGGAGACCTCACCTATTACTATCTCTACCGCGTCCTGCTATCGCCGATTTCGCGGGATCTGTTCTGGTGGCCACTCGCCCATACGGCAATCATTTCAGCCGGCGCGATCGTCATCGCCTTTGTCGTCGGCGCGCCGATCGGCTGGCTCCTGAGCCGTACCGACCTGATCGGCAAGACGTGGTTTTCCACCGCCCTGCTCGTGCCCTACATGCTGCCATCCTGGACCTTCGCTCTGGCCTGGCTGACCCTGTTCAAGAACCGCACCACCGGCGGCCAGCCTGGTTGGATGGAGACGTTCGGCTTAACACCGCCCGACTGGCTGGCCTACGGGGTGCTGCCGATCTCGCTGATCCTCGCGCTGCACTACGCGCCCTTCGTCATTCTGCTGTTCGGCAATGCCCTGAAGCAGTTTGACACCCAGCTCGAGGATTCTGCCCGCAGCCTCGGCGCCGGCCCGGCCGCCGTCGCCCGACGCATCATTCTGCCGCTGATGATGCCCTCGCTGGTTTCGGCCGCAACGCTGATCTTCGCCAAATGCCTTGGTGATTTCGGAGTCGCTTATGTGCTCGGCGTGCCGGTCGGCTTCGACGTGCTTGCCACCTCGCTGTTCCGCGCCATCTCGACCAGCCAGGCGGGCGCCTCCGCCGTGCTCGCCGGAGTCATCGTGCTGCTCGGCACCTTGTCCATCGTGATCGACATGCGGCTGCTCAAAGATGCCAAGCGCTTCGTAACGATCGGCGCGAAGGGCGCCATGGTCCGCGAGACGCCACTCGGCAAATGGCAGATGCCGGCATTCGCCTGGGCCTCGGCGATCTTCCTCATCAGCGCCGGAATACCGCTCTTCGCCTTGGCCATGACCACCGTGATGCGGGTGCCGGGATCGTTCAGCCTCGACAACTTCACCCTCGACTACTGGATCGGCTCCGACCTCGGAACGACGGCGTTACATCAGGGTATCCTTTTGACCGGCGAATTCTGGATGGCGCTCTGGAACACCGTCTGGATGGTGGGGCTTGCTGCCCTCGGGGCCGGCATGCTTGGCCTGCTGGTCGGCTACAGCGTGGTCCGCTCGCCGGTCCGGTTGGTCTCGGTGGCGTTACGGCAGATCACCTTTCTGCCCTATCTTGTGCCGGGCATCGCCTTTGCTGCCGCTTACCTTTCGATGTTCGCCGTCGCCCGTCCGCCGCTGCCGGCCCTCTACGGCACGCCCATCATCCTGGTGCTTGCTATTCTGGCCGATCAGATGCCGTTTGCCTCACGCGCCGGCATTTCCTCAATGATGCAACTGGGCCGCGAGCCGGAGGAAGCAGCCCAGATCATCGGCGCCGGCTGGTTCCGTCGCATGCGCTCCATTGTCCTTCCGATCCAGCGCGGCGCGCTGGTTTCGGCGATCCTGCTGCCGTTCATCTCCGGCATCAAGGGTCTCAGCCTCGTCGTCGTCCTTGCCGTTCCCGGCACGGACCTGTTGACCACCTACGCAATCCGCCTTGTCGATTACGGCTACAGCCAGGCTGCCAACGCCGTGGTGGTGATGCTCTGCATCGTCGCCTTCGCCGGCACGATGCTCGTCAAGATGATCGGCAAGAGCAATCTCTCAGACGGCATGGGAAGCAAATAATGTCCAGCATCACCTTGGAAAACATCCGCAAGAGCTATGGCGGCACCGGCCCGGCCGCCATCAGCAACCTCAGCATGGAGATCGGAGCGTCGGAATTCCTCTGCCTGCTCGGTCCCTCCGGCTGCGGCAAGACGACGACGCTGCGCATGATTGCCGGCCTCGAACACCCGACGGACGGCCGCATTCTGGTCGATGGCAAGGCCATCGTTTCCGTCGCCGACGGTATTTTTACGGTGCCGGAGAAGCGCAACATGGGCCTCGTCTTCCAGAACTATGCGCTCTGGCCGCACATGACGATCCGCGACAACGTTTCCTTCGGATTGACCTTGCGCAAGACGCCGGCCGCCGAGCGCGACGCCATCGTCAACCAGGTCATGACGAAACTGGGTATCGACCGATATGCCGATCGCTACCCGGCGCAGCTTTCCGGCGGCCAACAGCAGCGGGTGGCCCTCGCCCGCATGCTGGCGCTCAGCCCCTCCGTCATCCTGCTCGACGAGCCTCTCTCCAACCTTGACGCAAAGCTGAGACTTGAGATGCGCGCGGAACTGAAGCGTATCCACGCCGAGGCCGGCTCGACCATCGTCTTCGTCACCCACGACCAGTGGGAGGCGATGACGCTCGCCACCACGATCGCGGTTATGAGCGAGGGTGCGTTGCAGCAGGTGGGCACGCCGGACGACATCTATGAGCGTCCTGCCAACCGCTTCGTCGCGGAATTCGTCGGCAGCCTGCCGATCAACATCATCGAGCGGGACCAGGGCGGGTCCGGCCCGTTGCACCGTTTCCTCGATCAGGCTCTCGCCCACTTCGGCATCGATAGCGCCGCCGTCGGCTCGGCCGGCATCCGTCCGGAAGCCACGCGGCTGGGCACGCTGTCCGCCGAAGAGGCCACTGGCTGCGCGGCAGGACAAGGAACCGTCGTCGATATCGTGCCGACCGGCGGCAGCTGGATCGTCGAACTCGACGTCCAAGGCAGCCGCTTCATCGCCATCGCCGCCGAAAACCCGCGCATGGCGACGGGCCAGCAAACCCATTTCTGGGTCGAAAGACAGCACCTGCATCTCTTCGACCGGGAGAAGAAGCGCATCGCCCTTTGATGGGGATGCAAAACCAACAACGTGGAGGAAAACATGCCTAGAACACTGATCCATCTACTGGCGGGAGCGTCTGTCGTGACCATCAGCCTCACCGCAGCCGCGGCGCAAGACGCCAAGGACATCGGCATCGCCGATAGCGCCTACTCGCTGGAGGCACTCATCGAAGCGGCCAAGAAGGAAGGGCCGATCACCGTCATCGACGCCACCGGCAAGATCGTCTCGATGGCCGACAACTTTTCGAAGAAATACGGCCTGAAGGCGACGGGCGTGAAGATGAACGGCCAGGACCAGGAACAGATCATCGCCCGCGAAGCGGCCGCCGGCAACGTGCGCACCGATGTATTCAACATGAGCAACCTGCCGTCCGTGGCAAGCCAGATCCTGCCGCAGGGCTTTGGCATCTCCTGGCTTGCTCCGGATCTCAAGGACAAGATCCCGGCGCAATACCAGAGCCCGGCGATCACCAGCAACAATCCGTGGGTCTTCGCCTATAATACGAGCGTTCACGGCGAGACCTGCCCGGTCGACAATCTCTGGGCACTGACCACAGAGGAATGGAAGGGCCGCGTCGCCATTCCCGATCCGCTACTGCGCAACGAAACCATGTTCTGGTTCAACCAGCTTGCGACCCACGAGGACGCTGCCATGCGCGAGGCCTACAAGGCTCAGTTTGGCGAGGAGCTGAACACCGACGAGGCAAGTGCGACCGCCGAATGGGTCAAGCGCCTGGCCCAGAACAAGCCGAAGGTCACCAAAAGCGATACCGATGTCGGACCGATTGTCGGCGCCGCCGACGAAAAGCCGCCGATGGGCTTTCTCAGCGCCGCCATTTTCCGCGACGCCAAGAAGGATGGCTATGGCATGGGCATCTGCAAGGAAATGAAGCCCTGGGTCGGCCAGCTTACCCCACGCGTCGCGGTGATCGCCGCCGGCACGAAAAGCCCGAACGCTGCCAAGCTGTTCGTCCACTTCATGATGACCGAGGAAGGCATGGCACCGCAGCTCGCCGACGGCAAGATCTCGACCAATACGGACGCGAAAATGCCTGACGACGAAGCTTCCGGCATAGCGAAGGTTGTCGATCAGCTCTACGTCAATCATTCGGAGACGACACCGGACGATTTTGCCAAGTTGCAGGACTGGCAGGATTTCTGGCTGACAAATTCGCGCTAAATGTTTTGGCCCCACGCCGAAGTGGCGTGGGGCATCTACAACTGAAAATAATAAACTTTTCGGCTAACACGCCGATTGTCGCACCCCTGGAGATTCGCCTCAAAGAGGGAACCTGCATCGACATTGCGATGACACTACGTGAGCGCGGGGTTCCTATCATAAGTTGCTCGGCATACGACAAACATGCGGCCAACATCATCTTCACGGCGCTGCGTAGATCCGCAAGCCGTTCGACCCGGAGCTTCACAATTCATTTGTCAGGCGCATCGTTTTCATTTTGTATGGAAAAAGTTTCGAAACGAAAGAATTCGATGATCAGGATCGAGGAGGATCCCCATCGAGAAAACTGACCCGAGGCACCCGCTGAAGGTCGGATGAACAGGGAGGAGACCATGTCCATGCGCATTCTGTCCGCATCCGCGGCAACCATTACGCTATCACTGACTTTGTCATCGACGGCCTTCGCAGCCACCGAGCTGCAATGGTGGCATGCCATGACCGGCGCCAATAACGAGGTCATCGACAATCTGGCAAAGGAATTCAACGATAGCCAGAAAGACTACAAAATTGTTCCGGTTTTCAAGGGGACCTATCCCGAGACACTGAACGCCGGCATTGCGGCCTTTCGCGCCAAGCAACCGCCGGCGATCATCCAGGTGTTCGATGCCGGCAGTGGCGTGATGATGGGGGCTGAAGGCGCAATCGAGCCCGCTGCCGAAGTACTGAAAAAGGGCGGCTACACCTTCGACAAGTCGCAATATCTGGGCGGCATTGTCGCCTACTATTCCAAACCCGACGGCACCATGTTGTCCTTCCCATACAACTCATCTTCGCCGATCCTCTACTACAACAAGGACACGTTCAAGAAAGCCGGCCTCGACGCCGACAACCCACCCAAGACCTGGCCTGAAGTTTTCGCGGCAGCCAAGAAGATCAAAGAAAGCGGCGCTTCCGCCTGCGGCTTTACCTCCACTTGGCTGACCTGGATCCAGACCGAAAATTTTGCCGCGTGGAATAACGTCTCCTATGCCAGCAATGAAAATGGCCTGGGCGGAACGGACGTGAAACTTGCTTTCAACGCGCCGCTATTCGTCGAGCATTTCCAGGCGATTGCCGACCTGGCCAAGGACGGGACTTTTCGCTATGGCGGCCGGACCTCCGAGGCCAAACAGCTGTTCATGTCCGGTGAGTGCGGGATTCTGACGGAATCTTCCGGTGGCCTCGGTGATATTGTCAAGACCGGCATGAATTACGGCATCGGCCAGTTGCCCTACTACGAAGGCCATGGCCCGCAAAATACCATTCCGGGCGGCGCCAGCCTCTGGGTGTTCGCCGGCAAGAGCGACGCGGAATATAAGGGCATAGCGGAATTCTTCCACTTCCTGTCGCAGACCAAGATCCAGGCCAAGCTGCATCAGGTTTCGGGCTATATGCCGGTGACGCTTGCGGCGTATGAAGAAACCAAAAAATCTGGCTTCTACGACAAGAACCCCGCTCGTGAAACCCCGTTGCTGCAGATGATGGGCAAGCCGCCGACCGCCAATTCCAAGGGCGTGCGTCTCGTTAACCTGCCGCAGGTCCGTGACATCATGAACGAGGAGTTCGAGTCGATGCTGGCCGGCAAACAGGACGCCAAGGCGGCGCTCGACAAGGCGGTCGAACGCGGCAACGCCGCCATCCAGGAAGCCATCGGCAACTGATCCCGACGGGAAACAGAGCCACCCGAGCACTTACGTGTCCGGGTGGCAACCGCATTCTCGTTCAAGGAGCGCGCCGTGCAGAGCGTCGTCTTTCCCAACAAGATCCTGCCCTACCTGCTGGTGGCGCCGCAGATTGTGCTGACCGTGATCTTCTTCTTCTGGCCGGCCAGCCAGGCGCTGTATCAGTCGGCCATGCGCGAAGACCCGTTTGGCATGCAAAGCAGTTTTGTCGGCTTTCGCAATTTCAGCATGGTTCTGGCAGACCCGAATTATCTGCATGCGCTGCAGGTCACGATTGTCTTCAGCGTGCTGACAGCCCTCCTCTCAATGGCCGCAGCACTAATGCTGGCAACGGCGGCCGACACGGTGGTGCGGGGAAAAGGCTTTTATCGTACGCTGATGATTTGGCCCTATGCCGTGGCACCCGCTGTCGCCGGCATGCTCTGGCTGTTCATGTTCAATCCGGCGATGGGTACGTTTGCCTATCTGCTGCGCCGCAACGGCGTGATGTGGGACCCGCTGCTCGACGGCAACCAGGCGATGCTGCTGGTGATCGTCGCGGCTGCCTGGAAGCAGATCAGCTACAACTTCCTGTTTTTCGTTGCCGGTCTACAGGCGATTCCGAAATCGCTGATCGAGGCCGCCGCCATTGACGGCGCCCGCGGCAGCCGCCGGTTCTGGACCATCGTCTTTCCGCTCCTGGCGCCCACCACCTTCTTCTTGCTGGTGGTCAACACCGTCTACGCTTTCTTCGACACGTTCGGGATCATCCATTCGGTCACCGGCGGCGGACCGGCCAAGGCCACCGAAACGCTGGTCTATAAGGTTTACAACGACGGCTTCGTCAATCTCAACCTCGGCTCGTCGGCGGCACAATCGGTGATCCTGATGATCATCGTCATCGGCCTGACCGCCTTCCAGTTCCGCTTTGTGGAGAAACGGGTGCATTATGGGTGAGGACCGCACATGATCGAAAGGCGCCCCATCGCCATGCTGCTGGCGCATCTGATGCTGATCTTGGGCATCATCATCGTCGCCTTTCCGATCTATTACACCTTCATCGCCTCGACGATGACCTCGAACGACATTATCCGGCCGCCGATGTCGCTGCTGCCGGGCGGCCACATGATCGAAAACTATAGCGAGGCGATGTTCGGTGGCGTCGAGCGGGTGGTCGGCGTCAGCCTCGAACGGCTGTTATTCAACACCGTGGTGGTGGCGCTGGCGATCGCCGTCGGCAAGATCATCATCTCCTTCATCTCCGCCTTTGCCATCGTGTTCTTCCGGTTCAGGTTCCGCATGGTGTTCTTCTGGATGATCTTCATCACCCTGATGCTGCCGGTGGAGGTGCGAATCCTGCCGACCTATAAGGTGATCGTCGATCTCGGCCTGATCGACACCTATGCCGGGCTGACACTGCCGCTGATGGCCTCGGCCACCGCCACCTTCCTGTTCCGTCAGTTCTTCCTAACCATTCCCGGCGAACTGGTGGAAGCGGCAAGGATCGACAATGCCGGCCCGTTCCGTTTTATGCGCGACATCCTGCTGCCTTTATCGACCACCAACATCGCCGCTCTGTTTGTGATCCTGTTCATCTATGGCTGGACCCAGTATCTCTGGCCGCTGCTGGTCACCAACGACGCCAAAATGAACACCATCATCATCGGGCTGCGCCGGATGGTCGATTTTACCGACGCCTCTACCCCGTGGAACTACGTCATGGTGACAGCTATGCTTGCCATCATCCCCCCTATCCTCGTCGTGGTGCTGATGCAGCGCTGGTTCATCAAAGGCCTGGTGGAGACCGAAAAATAATGGCAAAAATCATTCTTAATGACGTGCGAAAAATCTATGGCGGCTCGATCGAGGCCATCAAGGGCGTCTCGCTCGACATCGCGGATGGCGAGTTGGTCGTTCTGGTCGGCCCTTCCGGCTGCGGAAAATCGACGCTGCTGCGGATGATTGCTGGGCTTGAAAGCATTTCTTCGGGCGAGATCTCGATCGGCGATCGTGTCGTCAACGACATCGAACCGGCCGAACGCGATATTGCCATGGTGTTTCAGAATTATGCGCTGTACCCGCATATGAGCGTCCGGCAGAATCTGGCCTATGGGCTGAAAAACCGCAACACGCCCAAGGATGAGATCGACAGCCGCATCGCCGAAGCCGCCAAGGCGCTGGAGATCGAGCCGTTTCTGGACCGCAAGCCGCGGCAGCTTTCGGGCGGCCAGCGCCAGCGTGTCGCTATGGGTCGGGCGATCGTTCGCAAGCCGGCGGTGTTCCTGTTCGATGAGCCGCTGTCCAATCTCGATGCCAAGCTGCGGGTTCAGATGCGGGTCGAAATCCGTCGACTGCAGCGCGCGCTGGCCACCACCAGCGTCTATGTCACCCATGACCAGATGGAGGCGATGACGCTGGCAGACCGGCTGGTGGTACTGAACGGGGGAAAGATCGAGCAGGTCGGAACGCCGATCGAGCTCTATGAAAACCCGGCCACGACTTTTGTCGCCACCTTCATCGGGTCGCCGTCGATGAATCTGTTGCCACGTCTGGTCGATGGCAAATCGAGCGCCTCCTGGAAATTGTCTCCCGACATCCCCTTCCCTGCAGACACCGTCACCCTCGGCATTCGTCCCGAGGATCTGACGGTGACGACGCCCGCCGACGACACAGGCGACTTTACCGCATCGGTGCGTGTCGATGCGGTCGAGCTGGTGGGCGCGGAAAGCTATGTGCATGGCAGCTTTACCGACGGGGCCATGATCGTGTTTCGAGTGCCTGGAAGGTCGCGCATCGAGATTGGTGAAAGCATCCCGATTGCCGCGGCACGCAAAAGCCTGCATCTGTTTGATGCGGCCGGAAAGAAGATGTCATCACACTGGCCGTAAACTGGCGTTCTCTCCCGGCGCACGGGTCTCAGCCCGCGGCCGACCTTGCTGCTGCATCAGTTCCTCAGCCACCTCTGATCCAGTTGCGCCAGACTAGATCGGCATCGAGTCGGCATAGGCTTGACTGCGGTTTTGCGTCTTTGTCATCGCTGGTAAGCCAGGATACTGCCTCCTGCGCAATGCGATCGATCGGCTGGGTAAATGTGGTGAGCCCATAGGACGACCAGGACGCCTGTTCGATATCGTCGAAACCGGCAACGCACAGATCGTCCGGGATGGAGATGGCAAACCATTGGCGGGCGGCATCCATGAAGCCGCAGGCCAAAAGATCGGTGGCGCAGACGACGGCGTCAGGTCGTTCGGAACGTGTCAGCAGCCGTTGCGCCAGAACCGCCCCACCGGCGTAACTCGTTGGTCCGAACCGCTCGACGGCAACGGTCAGTCCGCGCGCTGTGGCGGCGATTAAACCGTGCTCGCGAGCCATGAGGCTGGGTGTTCCGGCCTGCGAATTTGCAAACGCCAGCCGGCGACAGCCGGCGCGCAGAAAGGCGGTGACGATGCGCTCGGCCGCGGCCGCGTCGTCGAGATTGATGCGCAACGGCCCCTCCTGCTCGTCGTCGCGATTGATCCGCACCATGCGCTGGCCATTCTTCAAGCAGAGATCGGTAATCGATTTGTCCGGCATGCCCGATAGGATGATCGAGGCATCGGCCCGATAGCGGATCGCCTGACGCAGGGTCAGATCCACGCTTTTGTCGGAACGGTCGGTATTGATCAGCCTCGCGACCTTGCCTGCCACCTGTAGCTGATGGGTCAACGCCCGGATCAGGCTGGAACGGTACGGCGTTCCCATCTCCGAAACCATCAGACAGACGATACCGCATTCATCCGCATCAGCCCGCGGGCGAGGTGGTTGACGTGATAGTTCAGTGCCTCGACCGCCTCCAACAAAGCCGGCGCGTGGCCGGCGATACGCTGGCACCGTCTGTAAACGTGCGCGACACGGCCGAATGCGAAACCCCTGCCCTCTCGACGCCGCGATGACGCGCTCTCGTAGCGCCAAAGCCTCTCGCCATCGTCCTGCCCGCGGGAGACGATGAAACATTTTCTGCGTCACGGCCGGGTCGATGAGGTTGAAATATCGCAACAGAGGCGCGAACACTGCATCGACCATGCCGAACTTCGGACCGGCGAAATACGGCCCGTGTTCCAAGACTTCCTCAAGCCTCTCCAGCCGATCTCGGAAGGCAACACGCCTGGCGTCTGCGGTCGCGCGATCCTTGGCGTTAAGGAATTGCCAGGCATCTGCCAGTGTCGCAGTGTCATATTCGAGCCAGGCGCGCTGCCGAGCGCGCGACAGGGCATCCTCCGGGTAGAGCTTGCTGCCACCTTGTGTTTCTTCGAGGTATTCGCAGATCGCCATGCTTTAGAACAGGATGGCGTCTTTGCCATCCTGGCGCTCCACCTTCAGCAAGGGCACCTTGCCCGTCACCGACAGTGCTGGGAACCAGTCCGGTTTGGCGGCGAGATCGATGTCGATCCTTTCGAAAGTAACGCCTTTCTCTAGAAGGACAATGGCCGCGCGCTGAACGAACGGGCACAGCGGGTGGCTGACTAGGGTGAAATTGGCACTATACCCTTGGGGTGCTTGGGACGAGTTACAGCAACTGGCCGCCCGAGATGTCGAAGGTCGTCCCGTTCGCCCATCCTAGGTCGTCAGGGAGAATGGCGCTAACCGCGCTGCCAATATCGCACCGGCAAGCCGACGCGACCGAGCGCAATGCTCTGCGCCACATAGGCGTTCACCCGGATACCGAGTGCGCCAAGCTCGACGGCCATGAACCGACGGAACCTCAACAGCAGCCTTTGCCGCGGCATAGAGGCTGTAACCGGGGAGTGTGAAGCGCATGAAGCCAGACGACACGTTCAGGATGCGTCCGCCGTCCTCGATCAGTGGTAAGAGCTTCTGGGTCAGGAAAACCGGTCCGCGCAGATGCGTGTCGATCAGGGAGTCGAATTGTTCGTCTGTCGCCTCGGTGAAGTTTGCGAAAAGACCATTGAAAGTTCGACCGCGTGGGTCTGCGAAGTGATCGGGCGATGCTCGGAAAATGCTACTGGCGGCAGGCTCCCCGAGCTTGCTCGCTCGAACATCAACTTTGCGGTCACACAAAAGGCGAACCAAATCGACGGTCATTCCCCCGGTAGGATGACGTAGCGAGTATTGGGATCACCGCTCCAGGCATCCTCTATCCTGCTCAGAGGCACACTTGTAAAATTGGTATCAAACCCCGCGGCAGGAGCCGCTTCGAGAAGCTCTCCTGCTCCAGCCAGCAGGTCGACCACGGAAACGCTTCCCATACCGCTTCCCATCAACTCCAATCCGGTGCTGCGCAACATATCTCCCCGAATCGAAATGTCCGCGCCCGCCATCGTTCCCAACTGTACATAGCGTATACGCGGTTCGCCCATCCGCGAGCCCCGATCCTTTGTGGCTGCCCCCAGGACACGAACCGCTGGCTCGCCCCACACGAAATCGAGAATAACGTCAACGCCCTGGTCGAACTGTTCGTGCAGCTTGCGATCCACATCGTCATCCAGTGCGATTTTGACATCCGCATCAAGCCTATCGAGCTTGTGTTTGTTGCGTCCAACGGCCACAATCCTGTTTGCACCGAAGTGCCTGGCGGTCTGGATTGCCATGCTGCCGGATGAGCCTGTTGCACCAATGATGAGAACCGTTTCGCCTCGTTGCAATTTCGCCCGGCGCGATAGCGCCACCCAGGAGGCAAGCGCTCCGGTCACCAGCGCCGCAGCCCAGTCACTAGCGAGACTATCGGGAACTGGCACGGTCATGGCGCGTGTAGCCAACGACATCTCCGCCAGCGAGCCGAACGGTGCTTTCGGAAAAAGGAAGTACACGCGTTCGCCTTCGGGATCCCGGCCGATACCGTCCACACCTGGAACAAATCCGGCCGTAGTGCCGCTGGTGTAGTGTCTACCGGAGGCCAGAAGCTTGACGATCGGGCTGATGGCCGCAGCCTCCACGGTGATAGTGGTTTCCTCGTCTCCGGCTATGGGTGATGGAAATTCCTGGAAAGACGGCGGGATGCCGAAAGCGTTTACAACTGCAGCCTTCATTTCATTGAACTCCTATGATCTGTTATTTTTATAGACGGCCGCCATTGTACGATCTATTCCTGATCGTCGCCATTTTGTTCGCGATCGTCCAAATTTAGGAGTGGTGATGGATGCACTCTCCGAGCTTCTGAGCCTGCTGAAGCCTAAAAGTTACATAACCGCTGGTTTCGATGCTGGCGGGCATTGGGCGCTTACGCTCGATGACCTCGGCGGGAGAATAAAATGCTATGCTGTCATGAGGGGCGAATGCTGGCTGACCATGAATGGCATCGGTGATGCAATAAAAGTTTGTGCCGGCGATTGCTTTGTTCTTCCCAGCGGCCGCTCGGTCCACATTGCCAGCGACCTTCAGACGAAGCCGAGACCAGCGAGCGAAGTGCTCGATCCCAACCGAAGTGGAGAAGTCGTTACCTATAACGGCGGGGGCGACGTTCTTCTCGTGGGTAGCCGCTTTGAGATCGATGGACCTCACGCAGAATTCATGCTGAAGGCCCTACCTCCGCTCATTCGGGTTGATGCATCGTCCGACCAGATCAAACTGCGGCTTTACCTCGACCTGATGATGGCAGAACTAAAGGATATGAAGCCGGGCGCGATGTCGGTGGCGCAGAACCTTTCACACATGATCCTAGCCCAGGTGCTCCGGCTTCACATCGAGACAGCAAACGAGACGGATGTCGGTTGGTTTGCCGCCCTGTCAGAGCCACGTATCGGCAAGGCCATGGAGGCAATGCATTCCGATCCGGCACTCCCGTGGACTTTGGAAGCGTTGGCCGACAAGGTCGGTATGTCGCGATCAAGTTTTGCTGATCATTTCCGAAAACGCGTCGGAGAGCCGCCAATGTCATATCTCACGCGCTGGCGAATGGTATCCGCAGCCGAAAGGCTGTCCCTGGGACAGGAATCCATTACGCAGATCTCGATTTCGCTCGGCTACGCTTCGGAGCATGCCTTCAGCACTGCGTTCAAGCGAGTTATGGGTCTGCCTCCGAGACAGTACGGCAGGGGCAGAGAACAGGAGGTCTCGTCGACAGGAATAATTGGCAAAATCTAGCCGTTACGGCGATCACTCTTTCTTCTGATGACCGCAGTTGGCGCACCGGCCACAGAGCTGCGACGGCATGTCCGCTTTCGGGGACCCGAGGCGATGACCTCACGTCAAATGAAGGCACGAAGCTGCCTCAGCAATACGCGCCTTCGCCTTGAGGGGATGTGAACCGTCGCCCCTTAGTTCAAAGGGCTGAGCGCGGAATGCTGTAAACAATATAATTGCTCAAGACGGGTGCTCCGTGGCTCTCTGCAGCGAACTAGCCCGACTTGAGATGACCTTGCGCATTGCGCGCAGGATAGGATGCTTGATCCCCTCGTCGGCTAACTCTGCAACAAGGGGATCAGCCTCCCTCACAGTGCTTTCCGTCATCTGGGCACGATCGCGAGCGAGGATATGCTGAGAAGATTTGGTTTCGGACACCAATGTCTCCCAATGCTTCAGCTGGTTCGTGTCGTGCCCATCGCGACCGCCAATCTTCATCGCGAGGCTCTTTGACAAACGGGGATAAACGGCCGTGCAAACGGCATCGTAGATCGGTGCCGGATCCGGTACATCGGACCCGTAAAGCAGGGCGTAGTTCTTGCCGCGGGCATCGGCGTGCAGAAGTCCTCTTGGTGTCACCGCTCAATGATGTCGTCTGCTGCTCTTGTCCGGTCATGGCGCTCAACCGGGCTTTATTGAAACTCTAGTTATGCCAGACCTTCCAGTTTCGGACTATTGGGATCACCAGTAGCAAATATCACCGTGAGTCCGGGAAACCGCTCTATGGCATTCTTCGCCAACTCTGTTCCGGAAGTGCCGGGCAGTCCGTAAACGGCACCTCGAAACGACCGCTTTTAAATATCGAGAGCATCGTCGCCGTTTCGGGCTTCCGTAATTTTATGCTCCTTTTCTGCCAGTCTGAGGTGTTCATGCGGATGAGAACGGCGTCTTCGATCAACAGGATACTGGCAACAATGTCATCGATATACATCGCGATATCTGCTTTACGCAGAGTGCGTAATTGACCGTAGATATAGGCGGTATATCTTAGTGTAATGGTCGCGGCTATCCGGGAAGCGCGGCCAAATCGAAACCTCAAAGGCCTGAAACGCGAACACCACCGGCTCGTTAGAGCCGCCTGTCGGCGTGCGGTTTTTCCTATAGATTGAAATGGAGCACTTTATGCCTGCAATACGATTGGCACGCGCCATCGCCAACGCGCTCGTTACCACCATGCTAATCTCCACGACGGTGATTGGCGGTTTCGTCGCTCCGTCCTTAGCTGCCGAAGAAGTGGCAACGTCCGGGTCCGTGGTCTCGCACGCGCCGCACAAGATCTCCCCGGAAATTAAGGGGCATGCCGAACTTATCGTCCATTTGATGCAGTCGGTTTCCGGAAGCCTGACCAAGGCCTCGACCCTTCTTTTTGTGCCGGAGGGAAAGCCACCGGCCAGAGGGTGGCCGGTCATCACGTGGGCGCATGGAACGACCACGCCTGGCAACAAGCTGTGCGCGCCCAGCCTTGCGGATGCGCTGGACGGAGGACTGACGAAGGATGGCTTCAACAGCGATTACCTGTTCGAAATCTCGACGCTGGTGAACGCCGGCTATGCGGTCGTCGCTCCCGATCTTGAAGGTTTAGGCGAGGTCGCGACGGTTCCCTACCCCTATTTCAATGCAAGCAGTCTGGCGCGCTCTTTGGTGAGCGGCGTCGTTGCCGCCCACAAGGTCAATGCGAACCTCTCGAAGGAATACGTTGCCGTTGGCCATTCAGACGGCGGGCATGCGGTTCTTGGCGTTGAAGCCTATGCCGAGGAGGCTCCGCAGTTCGAATTCAAGGGGACCGTGGCGATCGCGCCTTACACATCCATCGACGCCTATGTGAAAGAGCTGGAGCAGCGGGCCGCCGCAAATCCGGAAAAGGCGAATGGCTTCCGTCTCCTTCAGAATTTCAACATCGCTCTGATGACGACCGGCCTTCGGGTGGTTGATCCCTCGTTCGAGGCATCATCTGTCATGGGCCCGGATCTTGAAGCGCAGTTGAACGAGTTCATCACGCGCTGCTCGGTCCCAGCTATTGGCGGACTGTCGAAAGCGGTGATGGCAAAGGGCAAGACGTTCGACGGCTTCAAGCAAGACTGGGCCACCAATCCGAAGATGGCGGCATTCCTGGCCGAAAACGATCCGGCCGTCGATCCCGACTTCCGTCTCAAGAAGCCGACCTTTATCGCATTCGGTCCAGACGATGCCTTCGTTTTCGAAAACACGACGCGGGCGCTGGTCGTCCGAATGAAGGCCGCGGGAACACCGGTAACCTACAACGAATACCCGCACACCGACCATTTCACGGTCATCCGTGCCTCGCAGCCCGACATCATGGACTTTCTGAAACAGCGTTTCGCAGATTGAAGGGCCCCAGCGACCGCCGCGGCCAACGTGCGCTTGCGACGGTCAGCTCTGATGTATCTTGAAGGTCAAGCCATGACAGAATTCAACAGAAGAATCGTACTTGCATCTAGGCCGGCCGGTCGTCCGAAGCCGAGCAATTTCCGCGTCGAAGACGCAGCCGTTCCAGAGCCCTGTGACGGTCAGGTTCTACTCCAAACCATCTATCTCTCGCTCGACCCCTACATGCGGGGTCGCATGAGCGACGCCAAATCCTATGCCGATCCGATCGAGATCGGCGGTGTGATGGTCGGGGCCACTGTTGCCAAGGTCAGCCAATCACGCCATCCGCACTGGAAGGAGGGCGATATCGTCGTCGCCTACTCAGGTTGGCAAAGTCATGCCGTTTCAGATGGAAGCGACCTGCGGCGCATTGATCCGGCCGTTGCACCGATCTCGACAGGGCTCGGCGTACTCGGCATGACGGGCTTTACAGCATATGCCGGCCTGCGCAACATCGCTCACCCGGGGCCTGGAGAGACTGTGGTGGTCGCCGCCGCCGGCGGGGCAGTCGGCTCGGTCGTCGGCCAGATCGCGAAAATAGAAGGAGCGCGTGCCGTTGGCATTGCGGGTGGTCCCGACAAGTGCGCGTTCGTGAAGCACGAGTTCGGATTTGATGCGGTTGTCGATCACCGCGATCCAGATTTCCCGCAGCGTCTCGCCGATGCCTGCCCGGACGGTATCGACGTCTATTTTGAGAATGTGGGCGGCCACGTGTGGGATGCGGTCTTGCCGCTTCTGAATAACTTCGCACGCGTTCCGCTGTGTGGAATGATCTCACACTACAACGACGATGCGTCTTCAACGCCGGCGTTCGACAGGCTGCCTGGCTCTATGCGAGACATCCAGCGGAAGAGCATCACGGTCCGTGGTTTCATGAACGTGGAATTCATCGAGCAACAGCCCGAATTCCTGAAGAGCGCGGCTGGCTGGATCGCCGACGGACGGTTGACATGGCGCGAGGACCTCGTCGATGGGCTCGAGAACGCACCCGAGGCATTTATTGGTCTTTTGGAGGGCCGCAATTTCGGCAAGCTGGTGGTCAAGGTGTTTTCAGAGCAATAGAAGGCCTGCCTGGCCAGATAAACGCTCAGTCTCGAACACGGTCATATTCGAGCTGCGCGCGCTCGCTCTGGCCCGTAGATCATTGACCACGCGTAGAGTGCATCGAAAGGCTGCCGAAGCGAGTGCCCGAGCGAGGTGATGGTATATTCGGGTCGGAACCACTTCTCGGTGGAAACGCCGGTTCATCTCTCAGTGGAAATCAAAAAGCCAGAGCGCTCATCAAAGATCGTCAAGATGACGCTGATTCAAAAGGCGACCCCGTCTCGGCATCAACTTCACGGGTCGAGGCGCGATGAGGGGCGCTGGCGCATGGACCGGCAGAGCGGCGTTCGATCATTCTGGAGGCGATGTTGATGCGGCGGGCGGGATCGCCCGGCAGGCGAGGCCTCTCGATGCGCTCAAGCAGCAGGCGTAGACCAACCGCACCGCATTCCTGGCCTTCCATGCGCACGGTCGTCAGGGACGGCGTAATCTGAGTTGCCGGGGAAAAATCCCCGAAGCCGACCACCGAGACCTCCTCTGGAATGCGGTATCCCTGGCCAAGCAATTCCGAAACGGCGGTCAGGGCAAGGCCGTCATGCGCGCAGAAGAAGGCCGTCGGGCTCACGCCCTTTTTCTTGAGCGCGCGATAGGCGTCGCCGAAGCCACCCTGTTCCTCGAACTGCATGATATGCAGCGTGACGTCCGGATGGGCTTCGGCAATCTCGCGCGCGCCGTAGAAGCGCTCGCGCCGTCCCCTATATCCGGGCACGCCAGAGACATAGGCGATCGAGCGGTGACCGAGATCGACCAGGTACTGGATGACCGCCTGGCCGGCCTCGTGGTCCGTGCCAGAGACCTGGTCGGCTTGCTCCAGGGGGTCGACCCAGCCGAAACGAACGATCGGAATGCCGGTGGCGGTGGCGGCGGCAATCGCCGCGCGATCGTGCGGGCCGACGAGGAGCAGCCCGGCACAGGCGCGCGCCAAGTCCTCCAGCTGGCGGGCATTGTGCGTCCAGTGCACGCGCAGCCCCATCCCAAGCCGGTGCGCCTCGCCCTGAACCCCGTTCTGGATCTGCATGTAGAGTTCGCTGTTGACCGGGTCGAGATCGTGGAAGACGACAGCGACATCATTGGTGCCCGCCGGTGCGGTCGGCTTGATATAGCCGAGGCGCTCGGCCATCTGGCGAATGCGCTCTCGCGTTTCTTCACTGACGCCGCTCTTGCCTGCTAGCGACCTCGAGACCGCATATTTCGAGAGACCCACCTCGCGCGCGATCGTCTGCAACGTCACCCGTCCCCTACTTCCCACTCCACACCTCGGCGTTCTTTCCAGTCGCCGCACCCCGTCAGCGGACCGAAAATGCAAATTTCCACAATAACGAAACATAACGCTTTACCTAACAGTATCCAAGTGTAATCTTTTTCTCATCCAAGCCCGGGAGCAGAAAAATAATAGAAGGGCACGGATCTAGGAGGAGATAGTCATGATCAAGCTGAAACGCCGCGCGTTTCTGGCCGGGACTTCGGCCGTTCTGATTTTACCGGCACTGCCGGCCCTTGCCACCGACTACAAAGAGGCGGACATCCTGAAGGAAAAGGTGTCCAGCGGCGCGCTGCCGGCGCTTGCCGACCGTCTGCCCGTAAATCCACTGGTCGTCAAACCGGTCGAAAGCATCGGAAAATACGGCGGAGACTGGAATATGGCGCTGGTTGGGGGCGGATCGCTGTCCATGCTCTTCCGTTACCAGGCCTATGAACCGCTGCTACGTTACACGCCCGATTGGTCGGGCGTCGCCCTTAACGTCGCCGAGGCCTTTGACGGCAACGCCGATTCCACAGTCTATACCATCCGCTTGCGCAAGGGCATGAAATGGTCGGACGGCCATCCCTATACCACCGCCGATGTCAAGTTCTGGTATGATACCATACTCACCGACAAGCGTGTCGCCATCACCAGCCAGGGGCACTGGAAGACCGCCGGCAAGCCGGCAAAGCTCGATGTGGTTGATGAGCAGACCTTCAAGGTGATCTTCGAAAAGCCTAACGGTATGTTTCCCTTGCAGGTCGCCTGGTCGAACTGGGACCACACGACCCGTTGCCCCAAGCATTATCTCGAACAGTTCCACATCGACTACAATCCAAAGGCGGACGAAGTCGCCAAGGAGCGCGGTTTCGAAAGCTGGATCGCCGCCTTCCAGTCCGCCTCCGGCTTCCAGGATGACAATGCCTTCTTCCTGAACTCCTCGAAGAAGCCTTGCCTGAATGCCTGGATGTTTACGATCGCGCCCGGCGAAAATACCGAGCGGGTCGTAGCCGAACGCAACCCCTTCTACTGGAAGGTCGATACCGAGGGCAATCAACTGCCCTACATGGACCGCATCGTCTATCAGATGGTGGCCGACCCGCAGGTGCTGCTACTGAAGGCCATGCAGGGTGAAATCGACCTGATGGACCAGTACATCGCTACACCGAACAACAAGTCGGTGCTTTACGATGCTCGAGAGCAAGGCGGCTACGATTTCTACACGCTGACCTCGACCGAGGCCAACGTGATGAATTTCATCTTCAACCTAAACCACAATGACGAGACCAAGCGAAAGCTTTTCCGCAACAGGGATTTCCGCGCCGCCATGTCGACGGCGTTGGATCGCCAGACGCTGATCGACGCGGTCCTTGTCGGTCAGGGCGCACCGGCCCAGCCATCGATCAAGCAGGGTGATCCGCTCTACAACGAGCAACTGGCGACCCAGTTCACCACCTATGATGTCGACAAGGCAAATGCCATGCTCGACCAGATCGTCCCCAAGCGCGACGGCCAGAACTTCCGCCTCGACGACCAGGGTCGACGGTTGACGATCATCTTCGAGATCGACCAAGCGCGGGCGGTCTTCCTCGATCTGTTTCAGCTGGTCATCCCGATGTTCCAGGCCGTCGGCATCGATGCGCAGATGCGCACCATGGACCGCTCGCTGTGGGAAACGCGGGTACGTCAGGGCCGTGATTTCGACGCGACGGCGCATCAGTTCGGCGCCAATGGCGGCATCGCCGCCATGCTCGACCCTCGCTACTATGCGCCGACCGATTCCAACGCGATGTACGCGCCGGCGTGGCAGCTCTGGTATCTCGATCGCGACAACGAAAATGCCGAAGAGCCGCCGAGTGAGACGAAGAAGCAGCTCGAGCTCTACGACAAGCTGAAGGCGACATCCGATCCTTCGGCCCAGCAGGCGGTCATGAAACAGATCCTGCAGGGCGCTGCCGACAGCTTCTACGTCTTCGGCATTTCTCAGCCGCCGGATGGCTACGGTATCGTCAAGAACAACATGAAGAACATCACGCGGACCATGCCGAATTCCTTCGGTTGGCCTACGCCGGCGCCCACAATGCCGGAGCAGTTCTACAAGGCCTGAGGCCTTTTCAAGATCAGATGCAGTTTGAACGCCGGCCGCTATGGCCGGTGTCCGGTCCTTGTTTGCCTCTTGCCAATGATGGATAAAGCGATGCTCGATGCCAGACTACAGAACGCCGGAACGCTGAGAACGCCGGACTGGTTCAAAACCGCCACCCGCTGGACCCAGCTGACCTTCGTCGAGGATGATCCGGAGAAATACGATCCGGCATTCTGGGTCGACGTCTTCAAGCGCACCAAGTCCAATGCGGTCTGCCTCAGCGCCGGTGGCTATATCGCTTTCTACCCGAGCGCGGTGCCTTATCATTATGTCAGCAAATATTTGGGCGACAAAGATATCTTCGGCGCGCTCGTCGATGCCGCCCGCAAGCTCGACATGCATGTGATGGCCCGCGTCGACCCGCATGCCATCCATGACGATGCCGCCAAGGCCCATCCGGAATGGCTGATGATCAATGCCGACGGCACGCCGCGCCGCCATTGGGCGTATCCTGATGTCTGGGTCACCAATGCCTATGGCGATTACAACACGGTTTTCATGCCCGAAGTGGTCAAGGAAATCGTCCAGAAGTACGATATCGACGCCGTTTTTGCCAACCGCTGGCAGGGCCATGGCGTCGATTACAGTGAAAACAGCGCCCGCCGTTTCAAGGACATGTTCGGCCACGCATTACCTCAGAAGGCCGATGCCGAGGATCCGGCATGGCAGGCATGGCTTCAGTGGCGCCGCCGCGTGCTGACCGACATGATCGCCCAGTGGGACGATGCGGTAAAGGCGATCCGCCCGCATGCGAGCTTCATCCCCAACATGGGCGGCGCCTCGCTGATGGAATTCGACCTTTCGGTCATCGCCAAGCATTGCCCCTTCCTCGTGGTCGACCACCAGGGGCGCAAGGGCCTGGAACTCGGCTGGTCGGCGGGCCGCAATGGCAAGCGCATCCGCGCCACCTTCCCGGATCGTCCGGTCGTCCTCATCACGTCGATCGGCCCGGAGGAGGAATATCGCTGGAAGGATGCCGTCACCTCCGGCGAAGAAATGCAGCTTTGGATTAACGACGGTACCGCCCATGGCCTCTACGCCTGGTTCACCAAGTTCAACGGCGTCGTGCCGGACGAGCGCTGGGTGGAGCCCGTGGCAGAAGCCTTCGCCCTGCAGGCGGCCATCGAGCCCGTCATCGAGAGCATGAAACCGACCGCCGAAATCGCCGTCATCGACCCGTCGACGACGCTGCGCCACTGGGCGCCGGAGGAACGGGCCGGCGCCGAAAAACACGACCTCGGCTTCTACCACGCCCTCGTCGAAGCCCGTCTGCCCTTCGAGCTTCTCTCGGACCAGGTTCTGACGCCGGAAAATCTCGATCGCTTCAAACTTATCATCCTTGCCAACGCCTCCTGCCTTTCGGACCAGCAGAACGCCGCAATCAGCGCCTATGTCGACCGCGGCGGCAGCGTGATCGCCGCCTACGAGACGTCGCTGCGCGACGAATCCGGGAAGCAGCGTCCGGAATTCGGTCTATCCGACGTGCTCGGTGCGAAATTCCGCTCCGGTCCGCGCGGTATCGTCAAGAATACCTATGTGGCACTTTCCGGCGATCATCCGGTCAACCAGGGCTTCGAAGGCGCCGAACGCATCATGGGCGGCACGCGGCTTATCCACGTCGAGCCAATGAGCGGTACCAAGACGCCCTTCCTCTACATACCCGACTTCCCGGATCTGCCGATGGAGGAAGTCTATCCGCGCAAGGCGCCGGAAGGCGCCGCAGTCATTGCCCGCGAAACCGGTAAGGGTGGCCGTACCGTCTATATTCCCTGGAATATCGGCGAAATCTTCTGGGAAGTCTTTGCCGTCGATCACGGTCGCCTTATTGCCAATGCCGTCCATTGGGCGCTTGGCAAGACGCCGCGCATCACCGTCAAGGGACCGGGCGTCGTCGATCTGGCGCTGCGTGAAAATTCCGATGGCATCGCCCTCAGCCTCTTCAACCTCACCAATCCGATGATGATGAAAGGTCCGATACGCGAAAATTACCCGTTGGCGGCACAGACCGTTTCGGTGGAAATACCTCCCGGCAAGTCGGTGGCGCGGGCCTGGCTCGTCGTCGCCGACCGCGCCGCGGATATCAGCGTCAAGGATGGCCGCGCACAGGTGGAGGTGCCCGGCATCGAACGGCTGGAGGTACTGCATCTCACCTGGAAATGAGGTGCGATGAAGTGACAAGCGCCTTTGGCCCCGATCGGCCGCAGGCGGATGGATATCCGACGAAGGCGCCCGCCGGGCGCGCTCAACGGGAGGAGAAACATTCCTATGCTTGGCTACATTTTCAAGCGCGTGCTTTACATGATCCCGACTCTGTTCGGCATGTCGCTTGTGTCCTTTCTGATCATCCAGTTGCCGCCGGGTGACTATCTCACCTCGATGATCGCAACGATGAGCGACAGCGGCCAGGCGGTGGACCCGGCCCAGATCGAACGGCTGAAACAGATCTACGGTTTCGACGATCCGTTCTATGTCCAATACCTGAAATGGATGTGGGGGATCGTCAGCCGTGGCGATTTCGGCTGGTCCTTCGAATGGAACCAGCCTGTCTCCGGCCTGATCTGGGCGCGCATGGGTTCGACGCTGGTGATCTCGCTTCTGAGCCTTCTCTTTGTATGGATCGTGGCATTGCCGATCGGCATCTATTCGGCCGTGCGCCGCCATTCATTCGGCGACCACTTCTTTACATTCCTGGGCTTTATCGGTCTCGCGGTGCCGAACTTCATCCTGGCGCTGACGCTGATGTATCTAGCCTATAAATATCTCGGCCTCAGCGTCGGCGGGTTGACCTCTCCGGAATATGCCGAGGCACCCTGGAGCCTTGCCAAGGCGGGAGATTTCCTCGCCCATCTCTGGATTCCGATCATCATCATCGGCGCGTCGGGAACGGCGGCAATGATCCGTATCCTGCGCGCTAATCTGACGGACGAACTGCACAAGCCCTACGTGGTCACGGCCCGAGCCAAGGGCCTGCCGGAATACAAGGTGATCCTCAAATATCCTGTTCGAATCGCATTGAATCCCTTCGTGTCGGCGATCGGCTGGGTGCTGCCGCATCTCGTGTCAGGCGTGACGATCACCGCCATCGTCTTGAACCTGCCGACCGCCGGACCGCTGCTGTTCCGTGCGTTGGTCTCGCAGGACATGTACCTCGCCGGCAGCTTCATCCTGCTGCTATCCGCACTCACCCTCGTCGGAATGCTGCTGTCCGACGTACTGCTTGCGCTGCTCGATCCGCGCATCCGGTTCAACTGAGGAGCGGCTCATGAACTCGCACGAAACACTCGCAACCCATACAGGCCCGTTGCATGCCGTCGCCGACGGTCCGTCGATCAGCCCCTTGAAGCAGGGCAAGACTGTCTCGACGGCCGCAGTCGGCCCCTGGCGGCTGATTGCCGGCAAGCTTATCCGCCAGAAGGTGGCGATGTTTGCCGGAGCGATCATCCTTTTCCTCTATTTGGTCGGTCTCTTCGCCGAATTCCTGGCGCCTGGCCTGCCTGCCACCTCCAAGCCGCAATTTACCTATGCGCCACCGCAGGGCCTCAGTTTCTTTGTCACCAAGCCGGACGGCAGCTCCGAGTTCAATTTTCATGTCAAGGGCTACAAGGTCGAGATTGACAAGGTGGCGCTCCGTCGCACTTTCGTCGTCGACGATACCAAGGTCGTCCCGATCGGCTTCTTCGTAAAAGGGTCGGCTTATCAACTTTGGGGCCTGATCCCGATGAAGCGGCACCTGATCGGGCCGATCAATCCGAACGATCCTATGTACCTGCTCGGCGCCGACCGCCTCGGCCGCGACGTCCTCTCGCGGCTGATCTACGGCACGCGTGTTTCCATGTCGATCGGCCTCGTCGGCGTGGCCATGTCGCTGGTCCTCGGCGTCGTGCTCGGCTCGATCTCCGGCTTTTACGGCGGCTGGGTGGACACAGTCATCCAGCGCATCATCGAGGTGGTGAGCGCCATGCCGACCATCCCCCTCTGGCTGGGGCTGGCGGCGGCAATCCCGCTCAACTGGTCGCCGGTCAACGTCTATTTCGTCATCACCATCATCGTCTCGCTGCTCGGCTGGACCAGCCTTGCCCGCGAGGTACGAGGGCGCTTCCTAGCCCTGCGCAGCGAGGATTTCGTCATCGCTGCAAGGCTCGACGGGTCGAGCGAAACACGACTGATCTTCCGGCACATCCTGCCGTCGCTGACCAGCCATATCCTTGCCGTCGTGACGCTCGCCGTGCCGACAATGATCGTCGCGGAGACGTCCCTTTCCTTCCTCGGCATCGGCCTGAAGCCGCCCGTGGTGAGTTGGGGCGTGCTGTTGCAGGACGCCCAGAACATCCGCACCGTCGCCACCGCGCCATGGCTGCTGATCTGGCCATCGCTTGCGGTGGTGCTGGCGGTGCTGTCCTTCAACTTCTTCGGCGATGGCCTTCGCGACGCCGCCGACCCCTATGACAATTGAGGAAGAAGTGATGACCGGTCTTTCCAAAGACATCGTTCTTTCCGTCGAGGACCTCTCGATCGACTTCCGGCTGCGCACCCATATTCTGCATGCCGTGGAGAATATCAGCTTTCAGCTGAAGCGCGGCCAGACGCTATGCCTTGTGGGCGAGAGCGGCTCGGGCAAAAGCGTTACCGCCCGCTCGCTGCTGCAGATCGTCGATAATCCCGGCCGTATCGTCGGTGGGCGCATTCTGCTGCACAATGGCGGCGAGATCACCGACATCGCCAGGCTCGATCCGGATAGCCGGCCGATGCGCGCCATTCGAGGCCGCCACATCGGCCTGATCTTCCAGGAGCCGATGAGCTCGTTGTCGCCGGTCCATACGATCGGTTCCCAGATCATCGAGGCAGTGCGCCTGCACAGCAATCTCGACAAGCGTGCCGCACGGGCGAAAACGGTCGAACTGTTGCGTCAGGTCGAAATCCCCAATCCGGACCAGATGGCCGATCGCTACACGTTCGAATTTTCCGGCGGTATGCGCCAGCGCGCCATGATCGCCATGGCGCTTGCCGGCAATCCCGACATTCTCATAGCCGACGAGCCGACCACGGCGCTGGACGTCACCACCCAGGCAGAGATCCTAGATCTCATCAAACGGCTTCAGGTGGAGCGCGGCATGGCGATGCTGCTGATTACCCATGACATGGGCATCGTCGCCGAAGTGGCGGATGACGTTGCGGTCATGCGCTTTGGACATATCGTCGAGCAGGGTCCGGTCGATGCGATCTACCATGACGCCCAGCATCCCTATACGCGGCAGCTTCTCGCCTCGACGGTGAAACTCAGCCATCATGTCGAAGGCAGGCTGCCGGCCGTCGCCCTGTCATCCGAAGCGCGGAAGCCTATTCTCTCCATCCGCAATCTCGGCAAGACCTTCGGCTGGCACGGCAAAGCCAATGCGCTGCGGGCGGTCGATGACGCCAATTTCGATCTCTATCCCGGAGAGAACCTCGGCATCGTCGGCGAAAGCGGCTCGGGCAAGACGACGCTCGGCCGGCTGATCCTGCGCACCGTCGAGGCGACGACGGGTAGCGTCATCTACCGCAATCAAAGTGGGGCTGAGGTTGAGGTTGCCAGCCTTGCCAAGAAGGAGCTGCGCAGCTTCCATCGGGACGTCCGCCTCGTCTTTCAGGATCCATTCGCCTCCCTCAACCCCCGCATGACAGTCAAGGAAGTGATCGGCGACCCGCTGATCGTCAACGGTCTCGCCAAGGGCAAGGCGCTCGAGGAGCGCGTCGCCGAACTCATGCGCCTCGTCGGCCTCGATCCCATGGCAATGGAGCGTTATCCGCATGCCTTTTCCGGCGGTCAGCGGCAGCGCATCGGCATCGCCCGGGCGCTGGCTCTGGATCCGCGCATCATCATCGCCGACGAGGCGACCTCGGCACTCGACGTGTCCATCCGCAGCCAGATTCTCGATCTGCTGCTCGACATCCGCCAACGGCTGAATCTCAGCTTCATCTTCATCTCGCATGACATATCCGTCGTTCGCTACTTCTGCGACCGCGTCGCGGTCATGCATCGCGGCAAGATCGTCGAACTCGGTGAGGCCGAGCAGATCTGCACCGCACCGCGCGAGGCCTATACTAGGAGCCTCATCTCCGCCGTTCCTAATCCCGATCCCCGCGACAAGCGCATGCTGCACCGGCATCGCTTCGTCGCCCCGGCCAATGCGTGAGGACGTTCCAGTGCCCGAATTCTCCGCCAATCTCTCATTCCTCTACCAGGACCTTTCCTTTCTTGAGCGTTTCGCTGCGGCAGCCAAAGATGGCTTCGGTGCCCTCGAATATCTTGGCCCCTATGCCGAGCCGAAGGAGAAAGTGGCCGAAGCGCTGAAGGAAAGCGGCCTGAAGCAGGCGCTGTTCAACGTGCCTTCCGGCGACTGGGCCGGCGGCGAGCGCGGCATCGCTTGCCTGCCCGACCGCGTCGAGGAATTCCGCGACGGCGTCTCATTGGCGCTTGATTATGCCGGAGCGCTCGACTGCCCGCTGCTCAACGTCATCTCCGGCCTCGTGCCGAAGGGTGCCGATCTCGAGGCGCTGGAGAGCGTTCTGGTCGAAAACCTAAAATATGCCGCCGCCCGTTGCGCCGATGCCGGCGTGAAGCTGCTCATCGAGCCGATCAACCTGCGCGACATTCCCGGCTTCTTCCTGTCGACCACTGATCATGCCGAGCGCATCCTGGACAAGGTCGGCTCCGGAAACCTCTACATCCAGTATGATTTCTACCACATGCAGATCATGCAGGGCGACCTGATCCCGACCTTCGTCCGGCTGCAGGACCGGATCGCCCATGTGCAGATCGCCGACAATCCCGGCCGCAACGAACCCGGCAGCGGCGAGATCAACTATGCCTTCATCCTCTCCGAACTCGACCGACTGGGCTACGGCGGCTGGGTCGGCTGCGAATACAAGCCGAAGGCCGGAACGAGCGAGGGTCTCGGCTGGATGAAACCCTATCTAAAATGAGCGAGAGCAGTATGAACATCGGATTTATAGGACTGGGCGTCATGGGCCGCCCGATGGCGGAACACCTGATCGATGCCGGCCATGCGCTGCATCTGAGCCGGGTGAAGGAAGCCTCACGGCATCTCGTTGCCAAGGGCGGCAAGGCGGCAGAAAGCGGCAGAGCCGTGGCAGAGGCCTCGGACATTGTCATCCTGATGCTGCCGGACACGCCGGATGTCGAGGAAGTGCTCTTCGGCCAGGACGGCGTCGCCTTGGGTCTCTCTCCCGGAAAGCTTGTCATCGACATGAGCTCTATCTCGCCGGTGGCGACCAAGACATTCGCAAAGCGGATCGAGGTGCTTGGCTGTGACTATGTCGATGCGCCGGTCTCTGGTGGCGAGGTCGGTGCCAAGGCCGCATCGCTGACGATCATGGTCGGGGGTACCGAGGAAGCTTTCGGGCGGGCAAAACCGCTCTTCGAAAAGATGGGCAAGAACATCACGCTGGTAGGCGGCGTCGGTGACGGCCAGACGGCCAAGGTCGCCAACCAGATCATCGTCGGCCTGACCATCGAGGCGGTTGCTGAAGCCCTGCTCTTTGCCAAGCGCGCCGGGGCCGATCCGGCAAAGGTACGCTCCGCCCTGATGGGCGGTTTTGCCGCCTCGCGCATCCTCGAAGTGCATGGGGAGCGCATGGTCAAGGGTACTTTCGAGCCGGGCTTCCGCATCCGCCTGCATCGCAAGGACATGACGCTTGCAGTCGATTCCGCCCGCGCCCTCGATCTGTCCTTGCCCAACACCGCCGCCACCCAGCAGCTGATGAACGCCGCGATCGCCAATGGTGATGGCGATAAAGACCACTCCGCCCTCATTCGCACGCTGGACCTGCTTGCCGGAGGACCACGCTAGAACAACCGCCTTTCGAAATACCGGACCGAACTGCCTCCGTCCTGCCCTGAGCTGTGCCCGGGACGGCGGAGCTTTGTCCCGCAGCCGGAATTGAAGCAGAATTGAAGAAAGACAGGATCATGCTCAACAAAGATATCCAGTTTCCCTATGGCGCCGTCTATTTCCGCAAGTCGAACCCGCCCCCCGAGGACTGGGAACGCGACTATGCGACAGCCGGCGAAGACGGCCTCAACATCTTCCGCCACTGGTTCATGTGGAGCGCCATCGAGACGGCACCCGGGGTCTACGACTGGGAGGAATATGACCGCCAGCTGGACCTCGCTGCCAGGAACGGCATCAAGACAATTATCGCCGAATTGATCCATGCCGTGCCGGACTGGGCAGTGCGCAAACATGCCGATGCCCTGCAGGTCAATGCCGACGGTACCAAACTGGGGTCCTATATGGGGGTCTCGGCCGCCACCGGCGGCTTTTCCAACAATGGCGGCGGCGCAGGCGCCTTGACGCTCAATTGCCCGGAAGTGAAGGAAGCGGCCGGCAGGTTCTTGACGGCGCTTGCCACGCGCTACAAGGACCACCCGGCGATCTATGGTTACGACGTCTGGAACGAGTGTAACTATTCCGCCGATGTTGACTACAGCTCCTATGCCAAGGCCGCCTTCCGCGCCTGGTTGGAGCAGAAATACGGCAGCCTGAAAGCGCTGGCGAAGGCCTGGCACCGCTACAGCTATGAAGAGTGGGCTGATGTCGAGCCGCCGGTGCATATGGCCCCCTACCCAGAATGCATCGACTGGCTGCAGTTCAAGCGCGACAATTTCTACGATCAGATGCAATGGCGCATCGACACGATACGCGCCATCGATACGCGCAACGTCATCGCCGCGCACGGCATCTCCGGCGCCATTCCGAACATGGCGTCGAACGGCTGCGACGACTGGCTCGCCGCTTCCAAGGTCGAGGTCTACGGCTTCACCTGGATCCAGGCGCGCAAGGGCACGGAGCCCTGGAAGACCTGGTACGGCGTCGATATCAACCGCGCCGCCGCCCGCGGCAAGCCCTTCTGGCATGCCGAACGCCAGGGCGGACCGCTCTGGCTGCAGCCGCAGCCGATTGGCCGCGACAAGGAAGACGGTCGCGTCGCCGAGCCCGAGGATATCCGTATCTGGAGCATGACCTCGCTTGCCGGCGGCGCCCGCGGCATGCTCAACCTGCGCTGGCGGCCGCTGCTGGACGGCCCCCTGTTTGGCGCTTTCGGTGCTTACGGCATGGATGGCTCACGCACGTTACGCTCGGAGATGCAGAGCGCTATCGGAAAATGGGCCAACGACCCGGCGCAGGCCGCACTGTGGGAGGCAAAACCGGTGCGTGGCGAGATCGGCATTCTCGTCGTTCGTGAAACGCAGGAATGGGACTACCTGCTGAATCACGACCGCAAGGAAAAACCCTATCCCGCGGCCATGTGGGGCGCTTATCGCGGTTTCCTCGACAACGGGCTGCAGCCGGATTGGGTGCATATTGATGACATCGACGCCTACGACTTTCTCTATTTCCCCTACCCGATCATGTTCACCGCCGAGCAGGCGGATAGGCTGACAGTCTGGGTGGAGAGGGGTGGCACGCTGATCGCCGAAGCCTGCCCAGGCTATTTCGGCGACCGCGGCCACGTTGGGCAGATACAGCCAAATATGGGCCTCGACGCCGTTTTCGGGGCACGCGAGAATGAGGTCGAATTCATGCCCGACATTGGCGATCGCATCCGCCTCGACCTGGACGGCGTTAAGGTCGATGGCGGCGGCTTGCTGCAGTCCTACCGCTTGACCTCCGGAAGCGAACGCGGCCGTTTCGCCGACGGACGCCTTGCCATCGTCGAGAACAGCTTCGGCCAAGGCCGCACGCTGCTGATCGGCACCAATCCGTCGGTCGCCTATTACAATACGAACGGCAAGGCGAACGGTTCATTCTTTGCAGCGCTCATCGCATGGAGCGGTCGCCAAAAGCACGTGACTCTGGCGAACGGACGTCTCTTCGGGCGCGTTCATAGGGGCGAAAACGGCAGCTTCCTGTGGCTGATCAACCCGACCCGGGAGGCGCAATCAACGCAGGTGACGCTCGCCGAGGATCTGGGCAAGCTGAAGCCAGGCCCGGCAGCATGGCCGCTCACGCATGTTTATGAGGGTGGCAGCATAGATGTGCCCGCCCGTGACGCGGTCGTCCTGCCTATCGGCTAGCCTCGCTTAGGATTGCGAGATATCTGCGGTAGCTGAAAACACGGCAACGCTTGCGACCTGTCACCTCGTCGACAATCCCCAGACGCTCCAGGTCAGCGAGCGCTGGCGACTGTGTGCCTTCAATCTGCGAGGAAAGAATGGCGTCTTTTCTTACATACATGCAGAGGAATAGCTCTTGGCGCGGGAGCAGCATTGTGATGCCATCCAGGCGACCTAGTGCGCTCTGCCGGACTGGGGCGCCCCAACAGCGAAAGGACATCGATGGATGGCTCGGGCGGCAATGGTGGGGGCACGAAAGCCCCGCGCAGTTTCGCTCGCTGCTGTTGTTTCGACAAAACCGCCTAGGCGTAAATTAGGTTCGGCACTAACATGAATTCCGTCCGTTATTTACGCAAGCGGCTCTTTTTTAGTAAGCCTCGATCTGAGTTGAGCGCGCTTAATTAACGTGGACCCGTGCGGACCATGTCAGTAGGCACCCATCACCATGGGAATGGCAACAATGACCATAACCATCGCCGTGACTCCGTGAATACCAAAGGCGTGTTTTATCGAGCCTTTGCCCGTCAGAATGACCAGCATGTCGCCGGTTGGGATCAGGGCTTCGACCAAAAGGACGAGGCCGACCTCTTGTGAGTTGCCCCACACCATAAATGCCAATACCAGCAGCCCCGCGACGACGTCACGAACGCCTTTGAGGCGAAGCCACGACGCGATAATGGAGTTGTCTGCGGGCACCGGTAGTCCAAAGCTGCGCACCGTCGTCATCGAGCTCGCGATGTAGCTCACACCGATCATGATGATCGCTAGGGCCAGAATCAGTCCCGTTCCAGTCAAAAGCCACTGCATGAAAAATCCTCGTTCGATACATAAACTAGCGTTGCTAGAATATTATGTACCATTGCTAGCTTGTCAAGCGTTGATATGCTGTAGGCAGAGATGACGAGACCGAGGTTACGATGGGAGTTGCAGAGAGAAAAATTCGCGAGCGGACTGAGCGCGAGGATCGCATCGTTGCCTCAGCACGTCTCATCGCCGAAAACGAGGGATGGGACGCGGTGACCATCCGGCGCCTGGCAAACGAGATCGAATATAGCCAGCCAGTCCTCTATTCGCATTTTGCCAACAGGGACGCCATTGTTGCAGCCGTCGCAGTCGAAGGTTTTAAGGATCTGACGCGCGCGCTTCAGGAAGCTGCCGGCAAGGCAACAGGGCACCAGGATGCTTTAAGCGCGGTCGGCGCTGCCTATTTCGATTTCGCACGACGTCAATCGGCTTTATACGAGGCGATGTTCGTCTTGCCCGTTCAGCTGGAGTTTGCCGAAAATGATACGAGACCGGAACTTCAGGCTGCCTTTCAGGCGTTAGCAACAGCCGTATCTCCGTTCTGCCGTGACGTGGATACCGTTACCGAGACCTTCTGGGCAGCACTTCACGGACTTGCCCAGCTTGAGCGCTCCGGCCGCATCAGGCCTGCAATGCATGACAAACGCATCGCACTCATCGTCCACGCAATCGCCGATAGAGGGAATAATAGGTAGCCGCGGGCAGCAGAAATTTACACAGGTCGTTCGGTCCGATGTCGGACGTCTTCAGTTCCTGCAAGCAACGACATCCAGCTGCGCGGCCAAGGCGACTTAGCGTCAGGTCGAAGACGCCGCTAGATCCAGTTCACATCACAGGTCGCGCGTTTCACCGACGGCATCGCCTGGGTAGATGGGGCGTGCGAGAGCGGCTTCCTTCTGCTACAAGTGTCCGATGTCTGCTGTTGCGCACCCTCTGATCGAGAATCTTCCCGAGAACGTTGTGAGCCTTTCGGTATCACAACATGTCTGGAATGGAGTGTCCGTCGAAGTCTCGAGATGGCGTGGTTCCGGAACGGTGTCACATCAGTTCCCCCATAAATCCAAAACCCGCCTCGTTGCATTGCTCGAGGAAGTCGGCAGCCCGTGCGAGCCAAGGTTGCACGAGAACCGGCCCTGTCCCGTGGGTTACACACCGCGGCACATGGATTTCGCGCCGGCCGGAATGGAGGTGTGGGGATTTAGCCGGGACGTTCGCTTCGTAAAAGACGTTACGCTGCTTTTCGACTTCGCGACTTTGGGGCAGCGATGGGACGCTCAGTTCGACGCCAATATGATCTCCGCGCCTCGCCTGCGTTTCTCGGATGAGAGAATATGGCCGCTTACGAAGTTGCTTGCCAATGCGGTCGGCGACACCGACCCGTCGGTGCAGCTTTACGGCGACGGGTTGATCGCCGCGATCACCGCGCGGCTCTTCGCCGAGCCCCGGGAGCTAGTCGCCGATGGGAGGGGATTGGCGTCGTGGCAGTTGCGGCGCATCATCGAGTTCCTCGACGCGCACCTCTCGGAGCGTATCGAACTGGCAGATTTGGCCGCCATGGTCGGGCTCTCGCAGTCGCACTTCAGCCGCTCCTTCAAGGCCTCGACCGGGATGCCGCCATACCGCTGGCAACTGTTTCAGCGCATCCGACGCGCCCAAGCACTCCTCCTCGATTCTGATGCAGCGCTAGACCAGGTGGCAGAGGTCACCGGCTTTGCCGATACCGTGCACTTCGGCCGTACATTCAGGAAGCTAATCGGCGCAACTCCGGCTGCATGGCGTCGCGACCGGAAAAACTGACCGCTGATTTGGTAGCAGGATCAGACTGCCGATAGCCGAATTGTACAGTGCCATCAACGGGGCGGAAATGCATTATCCGCACGTCCGGCCAGACGAGCCAAACTATATGCTGATTTGACGATGCATCGCCGGACACCGATCTGGAGGAAAGCTGTGCATGCAATCCACTGATTACGACAGACTGATGCAAGGCAACCTCGCCCGCGTTTTTGGCGAACGCGACGCCGCGCGCCGGATGATTGCCATTGCGGATCTCTACGCGATCGATGCGGTACTCTACGAACCGGATGCTTCCGTGACTGGACATCTCGCCATCAACCGGGCTGTCGAAGCGCTGCTGTCGGGCTTGCCGCCGAATTTCGTGTTCTCCGCCATAGGTCCGGCTGTCGGTCACCACGGGCTGGCGCGGCTGCGCTGGCAGTCCGGCCCGCTCGGCGGGACTGCGGCCGCCACGGGCACCGATGTCGCACAGATCGAAGACGGCTTGATCCGAGCCCTTTACGTCTTGCTCGATCCACCCGGCCCCTGAGCCAGCAACCCACCGCCATCTGGAGGAAAACCATGAAGAATGGTATCGAGGCCCTGCTTCGTCCTGAAAATAGCATCCTCGTGCTGATCGACCATCAGCCGTTTCAGTTCGCCAACCTGAACAGCCACGAACCGACGATGATTATCAACAACGTCGTCGGCCTCGCCAAGGCGGCCAAGGTTTTCAACGTCCCCACCGTTCTGACGACAGTGGTCAAGGACCGTGGCGGCAAGCTCATCAAGCAGCTTCAGGATGTCTTCCCGGAGCAGGAACCAATCGATCGTACCTTCATAAATACTTGGGAAGATCCGAACGTCGTCGACGTCGTCAAGAAGTCCGGCCGCAAGCAGCTCATACTTGCGGGCCTGTGGACCGAAATATGTCTCGCCATGCCCGCGATCCAGGCGGCCGGAGAAGGCTGGGACGTCTTTGGCGTGACCGATGCGTCAGGCGGCGTCAGCCTCGAAGCGCACCAGATGGCGGTTCACCGCATGGTGCAGGCCGGCGTAACCCCAATCACCTGGCTAGCGGTTGCGAGCGAATGGCAGCGTGACTGGGCGCGTGAACAAACAGCGCAGGCACTTGGCAGCTCGGTCTTCGAATATGCGGGCGGCTCGGGCGTCGCTTTCGCCTGGGAACTGCAGCTTCTCGCCGCTCGCGCCGGCTCGGGCGCGTGAATTCGTCTAGATGTCCACCGTGCCCGCCGCCCTCCGAATAGGTTATTGCCTGTTGCTGACATTGCCGCTCGCGGATAACGCTCGGTCAGCTCGGAAACGCGCATAGAGTGATGGCGTCAACAAGTTCAGGGATGGAGCGAGGTAGATGATCGTTTCGCCGAGCGAGCTGGCATCAGGCCAGCTGCTCTATCCGCCGAGCCGCAAGATGTCAGCCTTGACCCTTGAATAAAGGGGATTGTTGCCCGGGACAGCATGTCCGCTGACGGTGTGGAAGCGCTTGGCGCCTGGTGGCCCTTCTCAGTCTATCAAAGCCGCCGGTGCAAGGCTCTGCTTCCTTCCACCCCATTCGCCAGATCTCGATCCGATCGGACTTCAAGACCTAAAGCCTAAGCTTGAATGATCAGCCGCCGGTATTCCGCTTCGGGAATACCGTAACTGCCGGCCGCGATCTCCTCGAGCAGTTGCCTGTTGCGGACGGTTATCAGGCTGCGCTCCGACTTGATGGCGCGCTTGCCTTCCAGCACGTGAAGTGCGTCGGTGACACTAGGGCGCCTTACGCCAAGCATCAGTCCGAGAAACTCGTGTGTCAGCGGCAGTTCGTCGCCAAGCCGGTCCTGCGACATCAGCAACCATCGCGCCAGCCGCGATTCGACGTCGTAGCGACCGTCGGCAAGGGCCGTTGCGGCAATCTGGATCATGAACACGTGGGCGTAAAGAAGCAGCAGTTTCTGCAGGGCCTTGTTCTCGCTCATGACCGTCTGCAAATCAGGAGCTCGAACCCTTAGCGCCGGACCACCCGCCTGCATGAAACCGTGATGCGGCGTTCTGTCCACTCCGAGCACCACCGGCACTGCCGAAAAACCCTCCAGTCCAATACAGCCGACTTCAATTCGGTTGTCTTTGCTGATGACGATTTCGGAGGAAAGTCCACCCTCGAAGAAATAGACGTAGTCGATGCGCTCCATTGGTTCGAAGAGGACCTCCCCCTGCGCCAACGTCACGCGTTCGAATGCCGGCGATATCAGAGAGGCATCTTCGGCAGACAGCCTTGCGAGCAGCGTGTTGCTTCTTCCAAGATCGATATCGGCGTTCAATCTCGTCCCTCCATTACGTTGTCTTCACAAAACCTAGTATGTGCGGGAACATAGGTCAGCCGTGTCGGTTCGCCATCCATGGCCACGTATTATTTCAATATCAGGAAGATGATTTTGCTTTAGGACCCGGATGGTTCAGAGAACCGGGATAATGCAGCCGCTACATCCGTCGTAAAGAAAGGCGCGCAGGCGCTCATCGCGGAGCGTATCAGACACGGCAAAATAGGCGAGATGGGCGCGATAGGTTGTCGACGTCCACGGTCCAGCGGTCGCACGCGTGGCGGCGCTAGGTGTTCTGCGCAATTTGCTTCCGTTGCCTTGATCTTCCTGCAGAGTTTGTCCTTAGACGAACTTGCGGCTGGTGAAGGCCGAACCTTTCAACCCGTAGCGCCATGGCGTCTCTATGCCTTTGGAAATCCCGATCCGCGGCCCGGTCTCGACGGGCGGCGGCGGAGTGAGCGGTATAACTGTAAACCGCGGACCGCGCAGAGCTATCCCGTCGTCCGTTCCATCGACAGCCAGAGCCTGGCATAGCCTTCCCGGGCCGGAGCACAGCAAGCGCAGCGTCGTCGTGCCGCGGCGTTCGATCATCGACTGAAGCCCCCATATCGGCTCGATGGCGCGCAGCAGTACGGCGCTGCCGGTGAGGCAAACGAAATTCAGGCACCAATGCATGCCGTAGGAGCGGTAGACATAGGCATGTCCGGGCGGCCCGAACATCACGCGATTGCGGGGCGTCATGCCGCGAAAGCTATGGGATGCCGGATCGTCGGAGCTATAAGCTTCCGTTTCGACGATTATCCCGCCAATCCCGTCAACCCTGAACTCGGCGCCGATAAGGTCAGCAGCTACCGTAGTGGCTTCACGAGCGAAAAAAGCTGCTTCCATGTCGACATGCTTCGGTTACGGTAACAAAAGGCGGAATCCGATGCCGTATGCATCGGATCTACGAGCCCCTGTCAACGCCAATTCGATCTCACGACCGCTGATCTCTATTTTCCCGACAAAGCGTCCTTGTTGGCCGGACCAGCGGGAAGCTCGGTCTGCGTACCGCTGCGGTCGGGAGGCGCCGTTGATGACGTTGGCGCGCCCGGTAAGAATACATCGCGTCAGCAACGCCCCTGCCATGCCACCAAAGCGCTTTCATCAAATATATCGCCTAAGTTGACGCCAGCGGAAGACGCGGTGAGACCCCGATAGCTAGCTGCCTCGTGAGCCAGCACGGGGAAATTTCGGTCCTGAGTCATCTACACGGGGACCACACATCCTGCGGCTATCAACAACAAACGAATTCAGTTTCCTCGTCGCCGCCTGCTCGCTGCTCGCATGCGCGCTTCCTCTGCCAGGGACAGGTTTTGGGAACACACGCGGTTTCGGGCAGGATATTTCAAATTCGCCCTGTAAATCGCAAGATCGGTCTCTTTAGTCTATAAAATTGGTAGATATTATAAATTATCAAGAATGGCAGATGCGCGGGTGTCCTCGCAGCCGTCGAACCGCCCGGAAGGAACGCATATGGCGCCTCTCAAGCTCGTTGGCCTCTCGGGCAGTTACAGTCGGCCTTCAAAGACCACAGCCCTGGTACAGCATATCGCCGGGCTGGCCGAAGCTCGATACGGACTGGCCAGTGCGATCTATGACCTCGGCGATTTCGGCCCATCGCTTGGACAAGCACAGTACGAAACCCAGCTGGACGAAAGCGCCCGGCAACTCCTGCAAACGGTAGTGAATGCGGACATCCTGGTCGTCGGCTCGCCGACCTACAAGGGCAGTTATCCCGGTTTGTTCAAGCACCTGATCGATCTCATCGATCCACTGGCGCTGAAGGGCAAGCAGGTGATCCTCAGTGCCACCGGCGGCGGTGACCGGCATGCGCTGATGGTCGAGCATCAACTCAGGCCGCTCTTCGGTTTTTTCATGGCCCATACCTTGCCGAGCGCGGTGTATGCGTCCGACCGCGACTTTCTGGACTATCAGCTGGTGTCCGAGCCCGGCAGGCTGCGGGCCGAGCAGGCGGTCGGCGAACTCGCCGCCTTCCTGCCCGCCATCCGCCACCAAGCCGTGGCTGCGGAATGACATCGTAGCGCACTCCCTGTTCGAGGTTTTGGTCGATGACAGTTTCACTCGTTCGCAGCAGCCCATCACCTCTTGGAAGTTCGGCGATCGACGGCGCGAGGGCGCTGTCGGCGATATTTGCCGCCAGTGCCGACCGTCTCGATTCGAGCGCCGAATTTCCGCATGAGAATATAAGGCTTCTGCAACAGGCGGGTCTTGTAGCGTTGACAGCACCGGTGGAGCTTGGTGGACGTGGCGCTGGTCTGTCTGAGGCTGCCGACATCATTCGCCTTATTGCCCGAGGTGAACCTTCCACGGCGCTGATACTCATCATGCAGTACATCAATCTGGCCACCCTGCCCGGCAGTCGCTGGCCGGTAGGGCTGCTCCGCCGCGTCATTTCCGACGCGGCGGAAAAGGGCGCCCTCATCAATGCCCTGCGCGTGGAGCCCGAACTCGGAACGCCGATCCGCGGCGGTCTTCCCGCGACGACCGCCAGCCGCACAACGGATGGCTGGTCGATCAGCGGCCGGAAGATCTACTCGACCGCCATCGAGGGCCTGACTTGGGCTATCGTCTGGGCCCGCACAGACGAGGAGCACCCGCGGGTTGGCGGCTTCCTGGTTCCGGTCGCAAGCCCCGGCTTTCGCGTCGAAAAAACCTGGAATCCGCTTGGCATGCGCGCAACGGGTAGCCATGACGCGGTGCTGGAGGACGTGCGCATTCCGCTGGACCACGCCGTCGATATCCGGCTGCCCGCAGAATGGGACGGGCGCAGCGAGGGCCAGGCTGGTTGGTTCGGCGTCCTTCCGGGTGCGCTTTACACCGGAGTGGCCGAAGCAGCGCGCGACTGGCTGGTGCACTTCCTGCAAAACCGCGTGCCCAGCAATCTCGGAAAGCCACTGTCGGCGGTGCCGCGCATACAACAGGCGGTAGGCGAGATCGAGGAACTATTGGCGGTCAATCGTCGCCTGCTTTCTTCGATCGCTCGCGATATCGACGAAGGTCAGCCGGTTACCATATCGGAAGCCGGTCTCATCAAGGTCGTCACCACCGAGAACGCCATTCTGGCCGTCGAGAAGGCTCTGAAGCTCAGCGGCAATCACGGCATATCGCGCAACAATCCGCTCGAACGCCATCACCGCGACGTGCTGTGCGGCCGCATCCACAGCCCCCAGGAAGATACGGTCCGCACCGGCGCCGGAAAGCTGGCACTGGGACTTTGATCACAAAAGGATACGTCAATGCCTGTTGAAATCATCGGCTATATCGGCAACCACAACGCCTCGGAGACCATTTCCGCCGCAGGTCCGGTCATCAATCTCGCCCATATCGGCGCTGCCGCTGCGATCCATGAAAACGGTGGTTTCGACCGCGTGCTGTTTGCATTCCACTCGACCTCCCCGGAAAGCATCCTGATCGCCCAGCATGTGGCCAGCATTACTGCAAAACTGAAGCTGATGGTTGCCCACCGGCCCGGCTTTACCGCCCCGACGCTTGCCGCCCGGCAATTGGCGACCCTCGACCAGTTGAGCGGCGGCCGGGTTTCCGTGCACATCATCACCGGCGGCAACGACCAGGAACTGGCGCAGGACGGCGACCACCTGACAAAGGACGAACGCTACGCCCGCACCAGCGAATATCTCGACATCGTTCGCAACGCGTGGACCGGCGAGACGCCATTCGACTATCAGGGGACCTACTACCGTGTCGATCAGGCCTATTCGCATGTCCGGCCGCAAGGCCGTGACGGTATCCCGATATACTTCGGCGGCTCGTCGGACGCTGCCTTCAAGGTCGCAGGAAAACATGCCGATATCTATGCGCTCTGGGGCGAAACTCACGCGCAGGTGGCGGAGACGATAGCCCGGGTGCGTGAGGCGGCGTCGTCCTATGGCCGCAAGCCGCGTTTCAGCCTGTCGCTGCGGCCAATTCTGGCCGATACGGAAGACGAAGCCTGGGCCAAAGCGGCGCGACTGCTGGAGCACGCTAAGGCCTTGCGGGCCAGCGCGGCCGGGGAGCGGCTCATCAACGTCAGCGCCCGCGCCGGTGCCCATGATCCGCCGAACGAAGGGTCGCGCCGGCTCCTGGCCGCCGCCGCCGAAGGTGCACGTCTCGACAAGCGTCTGTGGACGGAGATGGCGGCGCTGACCGGTGCCAGCGGCAATTCGACGGCATTGGTGGGTACGCCCGACCAGGTGGCAGACGCCATGCTTGACTACTACGATCTTGGCATCACCACCTTCCTGATCCGCGGCTTCGACCCGCTGGAGGATGCATTCCACTACGGGCGCGACCTTATCCCGCGCCTGCGCGCTCTGGTGGCTGAGCGCGATCAGGTCCCGCACCATGCCGAAGCCGCAGAATAATCTGATTTTCACTGGGGCCCCGAGGGGCAGGAGAGACATCATGACCTTTGACCTGAAAAAGCTAGTTTCCGCGCAGGCGGGCGCCGACCGCCGCGCCTTCCTCAAGGCCGCGGGCGCGCTTGGCCTTGCTGCGCCGCTTGCCGGCCTTTCGGCCAGCAGTCTGTTTGCCCAGACCGCCGCCCCGGAAGCGCCGCTGACGAAGCTCAAATTCGCCACCAATGCCACCGCCATCTGCCTGGCGCCGGTTTTCGTTGCCCAGGAGCACGGCATCTTCAAGAAATACGGTCTCGACGTCGAGCTGGTCAATTTCGGCGCTTCCACCGAAGCGCTGCTGGAGGCGATCGCCACCGGCAAGGCAGATGGTGGCGTCGGCATGGCGCTGCGCTGGCTGAAGGCGTTGGAGCAGGGTTTCGACGTCAAGATTACCGCCGGTACCCATGGCGGCTGCTCGCGGCTAGTAGCGCTGAAATCGCAGGGCATCACCAACCTTTCCGAGCTGAAGGGCAAGTCGATCGGCATCTCCGACCTCGCAAGTCCGGGCAAGAATTTCTTCTCCATCCTCCTGCACAAGGAAGGTATCGATCCGGTAGCAGACGTCGAATGGCGGCAATATCCCGGCGAACTGCTACAGCTGGCGGCCGAAAAGGGCGAGATCCACGCAATCGCCGATGGCGACCCTAAGGCGTATTTCTGGCTGCAGGATCCGAAATATGTTCAGATCGCCTCCAATCTCGATCACGGCTTCGAAAACCGCGTCTGCTGCATCGTCGGCCTGCGCGGCAGTCTGATCCGCGACGACCTGCCGACGGCAACCGCGCTGACGCGTGCGCTGCTTGAGGCGCAGGATTGGACGGTGGCCAAGCCACAGGACGCCGCAAAGGCATTTCTGCCCAACGCCCCGAAAGACAAGTCTATCGATGACCTGATTGGCGTGCTGCTGGCGCAAACTCACAATCACAACCCGACCGGCGCCGATCTGCGCCAGGAAATCGCGCTGTATGCCCAGGAATTGCGCGACGTGCAGGTGTTCAAGAACTCGACCGATCCGACCGAATTCGCCAATCGAGTCTATGCCGACGTCTTGTCGGCCTGAAGGAGATCGACATGGTCACCATTGAAGAACCGGTGCTCGCTGCGGGTACCGATAGCCACGGCGTTTCGCGCCGCCAGCGCGCGAGCCTGTGGATTTCTGGCCTAGCCGCGGGTGCAGCCTGGGCGGCTGTCGCGGCCCTGATCGAGCTTTGGCCGGAAATCATTCCGCAACCCTATGGGCGGGAGCTCGCTGGAATCTGCGTCGTCTTTGCACTGGCGCTGTTCGTGATCGCAGCCGCCGGCTCGCACGGCGGAAGGACAACAACGGCCATCCGTCACTATGGACCCTGGTTCCTGGTTGCAGCCATTGTGGTCGCAGGCTGGGAAATCGTCACAGCCAAGACCGGGCTTTTGCCGGTACCATTCTTCTCGTCGCCGCAGAGCATTCTCGAAGTCTTCTTCGACGACTGGGAGCGGCTGGGGACCAGCGTGGTCTATTCTGTACTGCTGCTTGCCAAAGGCTATTTCTTTGGTGCGCTTGCCGGTTTCGTCACGGGTGTCACTATCGGCTGGTCGCGGGTCGCCAGCTACTGGGTGCATCCCATCCTGCGGCTTATCGGGCCGCTGCCGGCGACCGCCTGGCTGCCGCTCGCCTTCTTCATATTCCCCAGCAGTGGGTCGGCCAGCGTCTTCCTGATTGCCTTGGCAACGGCCTTTCCGGTGACCATCCTGACGTGGTCGGGGATCGCCAGCGTCAACCGGGACTACTACGATATTGCCCGCACGCTGGGCGCGAAGCCCGCATTTCTCATCCTCAAAGTCGCCATTCCCGCAGCGCTTCCGCATGTATTCGTTGGCCTGTTCATGGGGCTTGGCACCTCGTTTGCGGTTCTTGTTGTCGCCGAGATGCTTGGGGTCAAGGCCGGTCTCGGCTGGTACCTGCAATGGGCCCAGGGCTGGGCCGCCTACGCTAATATGTATGCAGCTCTTCTGGTGATGGCGCTGATGTGCTCGACGCTAATCACCGTTCTCTTCCGCGTGCGGGACTGGTCACTGTCCTGGCAGAAAGGACTTGTCCGATGGTAGCCCTGGCACTCAAGTCCGTGGACGCCGCTGCGGTCGGCCAGCAGATCGACATCCGCCATGTCTCGCACCAGTTCGAACTCGAAGGCGCGCCGCTGCCGGTGCTCGACGATATCGCATTTTCAGCGGAGCCGGGATCGTTCGTCGCACTGCTCGGGCCTTCGGGATGCGGGAAATCGACGCTGCTGCGTCTGCTGGCCGGCCTCGACCATCCGACTAGCGGCCAACTGCTGGTCGACGGCGAAGTGGTCGGCGAACCGGACCCGTCACGTATCCTCGTTTTCCAGGACCCCACCCTGTTTCCCTGGCGTACCGTCTGGGACAACGTAGCGCTTGGGCTGGAGGCGCAGGGCGTACTCAGGCGTGAACGCCACCGCGTCGACAACGCCATCGAGCTGGTCGGGCTTGGAGGCTTCGATAAAGCCTATCCGCATCAGTTGTCTGGCGGCATGTCGCAGCGGGTGGCGCTCGCACGGGCGCTGGTCAACGAGCCGCGCCTGCTGCTGCTCGACGAGCCTCTCGGGAAGCTCGATTCCCTGACGCGACTGGCGATGCAGACGGAACTCGTCAGCCTCTGGCAGCGGGCCGGCTTGACCGCCGTTCTCGTCACCCATGATGTGGAAGAGGCGCTGTTCCTGTCGCAGCGGGTGCTGATCTTCGGGCCGCGACCTGCCCGTATCGTTGCCGACATCACCGTCGATCTTGCATATCCCCGCCACCGTGGCGATCCGCGGCTCGCCGAGCTCCGCCGCGAGGCGCTCGGCCACCTTGGCCTTGCCGCAACCTGGTAGGAGATCTCATGAACAATACAGTTCTATTCGTCGGCAAGCGCCTGCTTGCAGGCGTGGCGATGCTTATCTCCGCAAGTTCAATCGCCAGCGCCCATATCACTTTCGAGAACAGGGAGGCGAAGCCGGGCACTACGGTCAAATTTGTGCTTCGTATCCCGCATGGCTGCGCAGGAGCGGCAACCACCGGCATCCGCATCGCCATCCCAAAGGAGTTCAGCGACGCCAGGCCGCAGCCCAAGCCCGGCTGGACGCTCGATGTCGTGACCGATTCGCGCCAGAATGTTTCGGTCGAGCAGACCCATGCCCATGCCCATGGCCATGGCGGCACGATCAAAGAAATTTCCTGGAGCGGCGGTCGGCTGGAGGATGCTCACTACGACGAATTCGTCTTCCGCGCTGCTGTTGCCAAAACTGCCACGGGCACGATCTTCGTGCCGGTGATCCAGCAATGCGGCGACAAGGCTGAGCGCTGGATCGAGATCCCGGGCGCCGGCGGCGTTTCCGACGATCTGAAATACCCGGCGCCCTCGGTGCGCGTCCAGCCCTGACCGCGATGAATTTCGCCCGGGTGATGGCGATTGTCGCCATCACCGTCTTCGTGTGGATGTTCGCCGCCCCCTCTGCGTCGGCGCACGCATCTTTGATCGCCTCCGACCCCGCGGACGGGACGCTGCTTCTCAGCCAGCCGCAAAGCTTGACCCTGAAGTTCACCGAGCCGGTACGGCCGCTGATCGTCCGGCTGATCCATCCCGGCGGTCATACGGACGTGCTGCCAAACATCGGCGAGCGGGGCGATGCAATCGTCATTGCGTTGCCCACAGGCCTTGAGCAGGGAACCCATATCCTGTCCTGGCGTGCAGTTTCCTCCGACGGCCATCCGATCGGCGGCGGCCTGGTGTTTTCCATCGGGGTCGAAAGCGCCGTTGCTGCGCTCCCGAAAGGCCAAATCGATCCAATAGTGAGAATTGGCCTCTGGGGCTCCCGTTTCATCCTGCTTCTGAGCCTTATATTCGGGGTCGGCAGCGGCGCGTTTTCGATTTTCATCGTAGGCGATGGACCGCCGAGCTTCGGTCGGGCGAACCGCCGCCTGCTGCTCTCGGGTGCGCTGGCCGCTCCGGCTCTGATCGGCTTCCAGGGGTTGGATGCGTTGGGATTACCGGTATCGGCTCTGCCGGGTGCCGACGTCTGGCTGGCTGGACTGTTTGCCACAAGTTTCGGCCGCGCCACCCTTCTGGCCGCAACCGCGATCGTGCTGGCCTATGCGGCCGGGCATACGGGCAGGTGGATTGGTGTCGCGCTGATCCTTTTGGCTCTGTTGACCCTCGGGCTGGCGATTGCCGGTGCCGGCCATGCGGCCACGGCACCGCCGCAGGTTCTGACGAGGCCTGCGCTGTTCCTGCATGCGGTGACGGCCGCATTGTGGCTCGGTGCCTTGCCGCCGCTGGCGGGGTTGTTTGCAAGCCGGTCGAGCCGCGCCCTTCCCGTCCTCCAGCGCTTTTCAGTCGCCATTCCGGTCGTCGTCGGCTTTTTGATTCTGTCCGGGCTATCGCTGGCGATGGTGCAGTTGCACGCATTCTCAGCCCTCTGGACCACCAATTATGGCCTCGTGCTTCTGGCGAAACTGACGCTGGTCGCCACATTGCTCGCCCTTGCCGCCTTCAACCGCTACAGGTTGACAACGCCCGTGCTTACCGGACACGACACGGCAGCCATGCTGCGGCTCAGGCGCAATATCCTCCTGGAGGTGGTCATAGGCAGCCTGATCATCGCCATCCTCGGCCTTTGGCGCTTTACGCCTCCGCCACGCGTGCTTGCTCTGGCGCCGGCATTGCAGGAAATACGCGTCTCGAAAGATGGCGTGGATGCGTTTCTGTCGATCAACCCATCGGTGACCGGGCCGGTGGTCATCGAAATGCGCGACCTGATGGTGGACGGGAAGCCGCTCGAACCTCTGTCGGTCAGCATCGATCTCGACAAGCCCTCCTACGGCATAGGCCCCTTCACCCGCCAGGCCCAGAAATTCGACGGGAGGCGTTATCGGGCCCAGGGTTTTGTCCTGCCACTCGACGGTTTCTGGGTCGTGCGCGCCACCGTGCTCGTCTCGGATTTCCGTTCGGTAACGCTGACCGACATTTTCGACGTGGCAAAACCAGCGAGCGATGTGCCAGCTGCGGACAGGTGATGGCCGTCCCGACATGCCCGGACGTCTCCCCCGGTATTTTGAAAGGGGAGACGTCGATCCGACAGGCTAGGCGGCTTTTTGCTCGGCGTCGAAAGGAATCTCGATATCGACAGCCAACGTCGACACGTGAGCGCCCCGCTCCATGGTCACCGTGACCTTTTCGGGATCGAACTCCATGTGCTTGGATATGGCGCGCAGGATTTCGTCGCGCAACTTGGCCACCAGATCCAGGTCTCCGGCGCCGCCGCGCTCATGCGCGAGCAACAGTTTCAGCCGTTCACGAGCGGCCGGCGCGGATTGCGGTCGGGAAAAGAGGCGAAAAATGCTCATGCCGCTTTCCTTCCGAAAATTTTTCCAAACAGGCTGCGTTTCTCACCGGGAATGGTGATCGGGAGGACTTCGCCCTTCAGGCGGCGTGCGGCTTCGAAATAGGCGCGCGCCGGCGCGCTCGTGCTATCGGCCAGGGTGACCGGTGACCCGACATTTGAGGCGCGAAGGACATCCATGCTTTCCGGAATAATGCCGAGCAGCGGAATGGAGAGAATGTCCAGGACGTCGTCCACCTTGAGCATATCGCCGCGCTCGGCGCGGACCGGATCGTAGCGGGTGAGAAGCAGATGTTTCTCCATGACTTCACCATTTTCCGCCTTCAGGGTTTTGGAGTCGAGCAAGCCGATAATGCGGTCAGAATCGCGTACCGAAGACACTTCGGGATTGGTAACGACAATGGCGATATCTGCATGCCGCATCGCTAGGGTTGCGCCACGTTCGATACCTGCCGGGCTGTCACAGATGACCCAGTCGAATGCATTCCTCAAGGCGGCAATGACTTTTTCGACACCCTCAGGCGTCAGATTATCCTTGTCACGGGTCTGCGAGGCCGGCAGCAGATATAACGTTTCCAACCGCTTGTCGCGGATCAGAGCCTGGGTCAGCTTTGCTTCGCCCTGGATCACGTTGACAATGTCGTAAACCACGCGACGCTCTGCGCCCATCACCAGGTCGAGATTGCGCAGGCCGACGTCGAAATCCACCACGACGACCTTCTCGCCGTTTTGCGCCAGCGCCGCGCCAAGTGCTGCGGTCGAAGTTGTCTTGCCGACGCCGCCCTTGCCGGATGTCACCACGATTACCTTGCCCATATGCCTCTCCAATCCTGGTTCGATATATCTTTGTTCTAACCGAGTATTTCAGTTCTGATCGATCCGCCTTCGAGCCACATCTGCACGGCCTTGCCGCGGAACCTGGGCTCCATGTCGTCGGCGGTCATGTAGTACCCGTCGATAGAGATCAGTTCAGCCTCCAGCCTCCGGCAGAAAATCCGGGCCGCCGCATTGCCCATCGTTCCCGCCATGGCGCGGCCGCGCAATGGGCCGTAAACGTGGATAGAGCCGCCCGCGACCACTTCGGCACCTGAGGCGACCGAGCCGATGACGGTAACGTCGCCTTCGGGATGGAAAAGCGATTGTCCTGACCGGACGGGCTGTTTCACGACCAGCGAAGGTGTTGCCGCGGTTATCTGCGAAGCAGGTGCTACAACCGTCTCCGCCACTCCGGCTGCATCTGCCGCACCGGCCGCCGGCAATTCGATATCGGAGGCAGGACGTCCGTCCGTCATCGCCGGCGGGAGATCCGAACCGAGCAGAGACGGTCGTGCCCCTTCTATCCCCATGATTCGTACGCTTCTTGCACCCAGCCGTTCGACGAGGTCGCGCAGTTGGGCGCGATCGATATCGAGGCCCTCTACGTCGAGTACGACAGGCTTCTTGAGGAAAAACCCTGCGGACCGGGCGGCGAGGTCATCCAGCCGTGCCACCCAGTCGTCAAAGGGCAGTTCTGGCGTCAGCGCGATGGCGAGAAAGGAGCGTCCCTTGAGACGGATGGGTCGGGGTTTGGTTAACACATCAGTCATCTTGGTAAATTTTCCGTTGCTTCGATGTAACGAATATAGGGTTAATTTTCGGTTAACACGCCATCCCAAGATACGGACCGGATGCCAATTTTCGGGTGAGGGAAGGTGATTTCTTGCACGATCGCAATACTGCATGCGATGTGGCGGTCGGCCATGCGCGATGGCTGAACCCCTCGCTATTTGAGGAGCTTCGCATCAGACGGCTTATTCCGTAACTCGGAAGGTCAGCAATCTGCCGATCTCGGGCAGTTGATGCTCAGCGTTCGGCGATGCGCGTGTTTGCGGCGACCGGTGTGAAGTTTTTCACGAAGTCGGTTAGCGGTACGGGCCGGGAGAAAAGATATCCCTGTAGGTCGGTGCATCCGTTGGCAACGAGAAAGTCTCTCTGCCCATCCGTCTCGACACCTTCCGCCGTGGTCGCCTTTCCCAGGGTGCCGCTCAGGCCGAGGATTGCCGAGACAATAGCCGCGCCTTCGGCCTTCGTTCCCAGCAGCCTGACAAAGGATCGGTCGATCTTGATGCGGTCGATGTTGAATTGGATGAGGTGGCTGAGGGACGAGAAGCCGGTGCCGAAATCATCCAGCGCAATCTTGATGCCGTGGGACCTCAGCCTTCCGAGCGTAGTCTGGCCTTGTTCGTCGATGTTGAACAGGGCAGCTTCGGTGAGCTCCAGTTCAAGGCGCGAACCCGCCAGCCCCGTTTGCGACAGGATCGATAGGACACGGACGCCAAAGCCCCGATGGCGGATCTGTGATGGCGACACGTTGACCGCAAGCGACAGGTGGTCTGGCCAACGCGTCGCGGCTTGCGCGGCCTCCAGAAGAACCCAATCACCCAGCCGGAAAATCATGCCCGTTTCCTCGGCGATCGGTATAAACTTGTCCGGCGTCAATAGCCCCAGCGTAGGATGGTGCCAGCGCACCAGAGCTTCCGCGCCAGCCAGTTCTCCTTGCCCGTCGCCGCGATATACACCCTGGTAGAAGACCTCCAATCGTCCCGCTTCCGCCGGCTGCAGGCTACCCCCCACATCGAGACCCTCTGCATGACCTTCGAGCACAAGACGGAGATCGTTTTTCAGATTCTCCCGTGCTTCCACCCGGCGATCGAGTGACGGATCGTACACGGTCGCCCGCCCGCGCCCGTTGGTCTTTGCCTCATAAAGCGCGACATCCGCACGTCGCAGGATCTCGCTTGTGGCATGTACCGCGCCGTCAAAAACGGCGAGGCCGATCGAACATCCGATGCGCACGGCAGCGCCACCCGTATGCAGGTCGAAAGGCTTGTCCAATTCGTCAATGATGTCGTTGCATATCGCAATGTAGCTGTCATCGGAGCTGTCCAGGTCTGGAAGAAGCAGCGCAAACTCGTCGCCCCCTACCCGTGCCAGCGTTGCGCCGGGCCCTATCAGTATGCTCATTCGGTCCGCCACGGCACACAGCAGTTCGTCGCCGGCGGCATGCCCGTAGTTGTCGTTCACCTCCTTGAACCGGTCCAGGTCGATCAGAGCGGTTGCTGCACGCCGGCCCTGCGGCACCAGGGTGGAAAGACATTCCTCAAGGCGGGCTGCAAACAAGGCACGGTTGGGAAGACCGGTTAGAACGTCGTGAACAGATAGGTGCCGAGCATGATATTCGCTGGCGCCGAGTTCTTTGAGACTCCGGCGCAGCCGCCCCATCAAGGCAAAGAACAGGCCGGCGATCACCAGACCGGCGCCTGACAGTACCGGGACAAGACGACCGATGACGCGTGAGCCCGGCAGGTCCGGCTTCCAGATGATGAAGCCAATCGGTTCTGCAGTTGCAGTCGCTTCTATCTGAAACGCCACTTCATCCGGCTCCTGGTCGGCGGTGCGGGCATACCGAGCCCCGGCCAAACCCTGTTCGCGGCTTATGGTGTCCAGAGTGGCGCCATCCAGGAAGCGGAAAACGACGAGATAAAATCGGGCGTGATGGTCCTCAGCACGTGTATGGGCGATCGATGAACCCGATACCGACACGACCCCTGCAACCGAGGGCCGGCCTTCCAGACGCATGAGCTCCACGCGGTTTGGTTCCGCGTCGGAAGTCACGCGCTGTGCGGCATTCGGCTGGCCGGCCTCCAGGTCCCGGAGCAAGGGCTGAAGCAATGGCCTAACCCATTTGAAGCGACGGGCGGTTTCGGGATCGGCCCGCAGCGCAAGCTCCCCGGTCGGCGTCACCAGAAACGCGGCATTGTATCCAAATACAGACGTGGCGATTTTGCCGAAGGTTTCGGCGGACGCGGTGCCCCCGCGCCGGTTTTCATCAGGGCTTTCACCGTAAACTGCCGTGGGACCAGCGAGCAAAAACGACGCGTAACCAGCGCCCATGAGCTGTATCTCCTGCGACACGCGCTGGACCTGATCCTGAAGGCGGCCGTTGACCAGCCTTCGTTGGCGATCCAGCGCAACGGTATCGCTCTCGGTCCCGGCCCAGATCGCGGCTAGAAATACCAGCCCAAGTATAGCCAGCCCACTGAGTGCGAGAAAAATTAATATTGAGCTTGACGATGTCCAGGTGGCTTTGCGGGCAGACGCCCTCGCCGATGCATCAAAAGGCACGTAATCTCTCCCCAATCGTGCCAAGTGTGATCCTGATTGTTTACGAAAGCCTTTCCAAGCATCCTCAATATAAGCCCGGAGAATATAGTGATGTCCTTAATGTTTCTGTGTTTGGATGTTGGAAATACAAACTTGTCGCCTGACGCAATGCGGCGGAGGCGGTTTTCATCGCAAGGTATCGACATGCTGCGACTGATATTGACCTGCCGGATGAGATTTACAGCGCTGGCCTTTGCATTGCCCATTCTTTGCATGGGCGCCCTCACGGCAAACTCGGCGTCTGAAGATGCAACTATCAAGATTGCCGTCGAGGGCGCCTTTCCACCATTCAACTACCTGGACTCAGCAAATCAGCTCCAGGGTTTCGACGTCGACATCGCCAAGGCGCTCTGCGATGCCGCCAAGTTGAAATGCGAATTCGTTATACAAGAGTGGACCGGGATGATCCCCAACCTGCTGGAAAAACGTTACGACGCTATCATCTCATCAATGTCGATGAGCACCGAGCGAAGGGAAAAGGTGGCTTTCACCCGGCGATACTATGACAGCCCGTCGGTCTTCATCGTGAGAAAAGCGTCGGACGTTGCCGGAACATCTGCGAATGACTTGAAAGACATAAAGCTCGGCGTCACGTTGGCGACCTCGCAGGAGGCCTATGCCAAGAAGTTCTATGGAAGCGTCGAAACGACAGTATTTCAATCATCCCCGGAGCTCTACAAAGGTCTGGCCGACAAGACGGTTGATATCATCCTGGAAGACAAACTCGCGGTCTACGACTGGCTGGCAAACACAAAGGCTGGAAGCTGCTGTGAGTTCAAGGACGGCGATATCAAGAATGCCGACTATTTCGGCGATGGGGCAGGCATCGCCGTGCGCCCCGGCGACAGCCGGCTGCTCGAACTGTTCAATACAGCGCTCGACACCATCCAGTCCGATGATACGTATGATACCATCAACGCCAAATATTTTCCGTTCAGCATCCGCTGACAAGCGGTTTGCCTTGAGCGGGGCGATCGGCAGTCGATGCTCCACTAGGGAACATTTGGTTGGCGCGGCCGATCAGGTCGGCGTATTCCAACCGCCAATCCTGTTGTAGATATCGTCACGCAATCGCCTGACATCGTGGTTGAGCTTGCCAAGCTCGGTTGGCCCGTGCCCGGAATTCTCCAGCAGGGCTTCGCCCAGGCATCCCGCTTTCGACCTGAGGCCGCGGCCCTGCTCCGTCAAGGTGACCACGACCTGCCTTTCGTTTTGAGGGTTTCGGGTCCGGTGTAAGATGCCGGCGACCTCAAGCCGCTTCAGCAAAGGCGTCAGTGTACTCGATTCCAGCGCGAGCTTCTCGGCGATTCCCCCTACCGTCTGCTCATCCTCTCGCCATAGGACATTCAGCACGAGGTACTGGGGATAAGTGATCCCCAATCCATCGAGAAGAGGCTTGTAGAGGCGCTGGATGGCTATGCCGGCCGAATAGACTGCGTAGCATACCTGATCGTCCAAGGGGACAGGGTTGGTGGTCTTCGATGCCGACATGATGGGCTCCTTTCCAACACATATAGGTTATCGCATCGAGAAAATAAATATCGCGATAACATTTTGTGTTGACTTCCGCGAAGTCGGCATATAAACATTGGATATCGCGATAACAGTTATCGCGAATTAAAACCTTTAGGGAGAGATCAAATGAACTCGAAGTCCAAGACCGTACTGGCCGCCATCGCAGCCGCTTCCAGCATCGCCGCCCCCGCCGCTTATGCCGCACAGAAGATTCCACAGGATCAGGCAGTCAAGAATGTCGTACTCGTCCATGGCGCCTTCGCCGACGGTTCCGGCTGGCGTGGTGTTTACAACGAGCTCACGAAACGTGGATACAAGGTCACGATCGTTCAGAACCCGCTGACATCCCTTGCTGATGACGTCGCTGCCACCAAGCGCGCTCTCGATCGCCAGGACGGCCCAACCATCCTCGTAGCTCACTCCTGGGGCGGCACTGTCATCACAGAGGCGGGCATCGACTCAAAGGTCAAGGGCCTGGTCTACGTGTCCGCGCTGTCTCCCGACGCTGGCGAGACAACCGCCCAGCAGTACGAAGGTTACACGACGCCGCCTGAGTTCGTGATCGAGACGGGGGCGGACGGTTTCGGCTTCGTCAAGCCCGAGAACTTCAAAATCGGTTTTGCGGCAGATATGTCCGATGACGATGCGGCTTTCCTGCGCGACTCCCAGGTGCCGATCAACATGAGCGTCTTCGCCACCAAACTCGAAAACGCCGCCTGGCGCACCAAGCCTAGCTGGGCAGTTATTGCCAAACAGGACAAGGCATTCGATGCGGCGATGCTGCAGTATATGGCTAAGCGCATCAACGCAAAAATCACCGAAGTAGACGCCAGCCACGCCGTCTTTGCCACGCAGCCAAAGGCCGTCGCCGACGTCATCGATGAAGCCGCAAAGAGTGCCGAGTAACTTTGACCGACAGGAAACTGTCAAAGGAACCACGCGAGCAGGCGGCAGTGTATCCGCCTGCTTTGATACGATTTTGGCAGGCCTGGAAAGGTGCTCGCGAAAGCCGGGCCCTTCCCAGGTCATCGCTGCTGTTTTCGTCGTTCGATAGCCCCAGCACATTCTTTTGCCAAGGCTTAGCCCCATCAGAGCCGCGGCTGCGGAGACAGGCATCAAGGTTGAAGGCGATCTAAACCCCGGCGGGGATCACCTTGACGTGAGCGTCGAAGGACCCGTAGGCCAGGTGGAAAGCGCTTGCTCGGCAACAGCTCGCAGGGTCTCGCGCGTAAAACCGGCTTTGGCCTGCACGGCGATACCATGGGTTACAGCCAGAACGAAGGCCGCAAGAGCGTCGGTCTTGGCCGTGCCGGGCAAATCGCCCTCGGCCTTGGCCCGATCAAGGCGTTGGCGTAGCTGAACTTCTGCAACAGCGCGTGCTTCGATCAACGCTTGTCTGACCGGTTCGGCCTCGTCCGACGCAGCCAGAACCCCGTTGATACCCAGACATCCCGTGTGGTCGGGATATCGTGTGTTGAGGTCGACGGCACCATAAAGGATGTGCGCGACGACATCTTTTGAGGTCGGCATATTCAGCGCCACTGGAAGGTAGTCGAGGTAACGTTCGTAATAGCGAACCAGCACTTTGCGGAAGAGCGCCTCCTTGTTGCCAAACGCGGAATACAGCGCGGGTCTCTCGACCCCGGTAGCCTCCGTCAGGTCGGAGTATGACGCACCCTCGTACCCCTTCCGCCAGAACACGCACAACGCACCGTCGAGCGCTTTGTCCACATCGAATTCGCGATGGCGCCCCATCAAACAACTCCATTTTTCATAACGGCCATTATTAAACCACTTGACAGACGATGTCCATATTCACTAACGATCGTTACTGTAACGCTCGTTATGAAAATTAGTTGTCTCCGCCGGCGGCGGGCGACACCGAATTTGTGAAAGGACACACATGTCTACCATCCTCAAGGGTAAAGTCGCTCTCGTGACAGGCGGTTCGCGCGGCCTTGGTGCTGCGACAGCCGAGGCGCTCGCCGATCAAGGTGCAGACGTCGCGATCAGCTACGCGGTCTCGGCCGATAAGGCGCAGGCCGTCGTAGATAAGCTGAAGGCCAAGGGCGTCCGCGCAATTGCGGTCCAAAGCGACCAGGCCGACCTCTCCTCTGCCAAGCCGTTGATAGAACGGGTCCTTGCCGAATTCGACCGGCTCGATATCCTCGTGAACAATGCCGGCATCGCGATTCAGGGCCAGTTGGTGGACGATCCCGATCTCGACGGGCAGAAATACGACCGCCAGTGGCAGGTCAACGTCATGGGCACCATCGCAAACACCCGCGCAGCCGCGTCCAAACTGACGGATGGTGGCCGGATCATCTTCATCGGCTCCCTTCTCGGCTCCTACGTTCCCTTCGCAGGTGTCGCCGATTATGCCGGAACGAAGTGGGCGCTTGCCGGCTACGCAAAGGGCATTGCCCGCGACCTCGGCCCGCGCAATATCACCGTCAACGTCGTGCAACCGGGCATCATGCCTACCGACATGGCCGCCGATGTTGCCGGCGAACTTCCCAACCGGGACGCGATCCTTGACATGCATCCGATCCGTCGCATTGCAACACTCGAAGAAGTGGCCGCCACCGTCTGCTTCCTGGCCGGACCCCACGCCGGCTACATCAGCGGCGAGACCGTGAACATTGCCGGCGGCCTCGGTATCTGAAGCTTCACCCATCGAAGTCTACTCACTTGAAAGACAGCAAATGACCCAGAAGTTTGGCGCGAAGTCTACCGCCGATGAGGTGCTCGCCGGTATTGACCTCAAAGGAAAAAGATTTCTTATCACTGGAGTATCATCGGGCATTGGGCTTGAAACCGCGCGTTCGCTGGTCCTGCGCGGCGCAAGCGTGGTCGGAACAGTCAGGAATCTCGCAACCGCGCAAAGTGCCACCGCGTCGGTACGTGACGCTGGGCAGAAAGCCGGCGGGGACCTGCAACTGATCGAGCTCGATCTGGCGTCCTTGAAGAGCATCGGCGTCAGCGCCAAGAGCCAGCTGGCCGACGGCAGGCGTTACGACTCCATCATCGCCAACGCCGGCGTCATGGCCACGCCGTTTGGTCGAACTGCGGATGGTTTCGAAACCCAATTCGCCACCAACCATCTCGGCCACTTCGCTCTGATCCACCTGATCGAGCCGTTGCTCGCCGAGCGCGGACGCCTGGTCGTGCTGTCGTCGCAAGCGCATCGGGTAGCCGATATCGATCTCGAGGATCCCAATTTCGAACGGCAAGCCTACGATCCATTCGTGGCCTACGGGCGATCGAAAACGGCCAATGCGCTTTTTGCCGTAGAGTTCGATCGTCGCCACAGAAGTCGCGGCATTCGGGCTGCCGCGGTGATGCCCGGCAACAGCCTTACCGATCTTCCCCGCCACTTTTCGCAGGAAGAGCTGCAGGGCTTGTTTGCGACCGTCGGCAACGCCCGGGCCGAAGCCGGGCTTGCGCCCGCCGAGCTGAAAACCATCCCGCAGGCGGCTGCGACCTCGGTCTGGGCCGCGGTTGTGGCAGAAGAGGACGAGATAGGCGGAAAGTACCTGGAAGATTGTGCGGTTGCGGCTGTCAACGACACTCCCAACCCATTTGCTGATGGGGTGAGATCGTACGCCCTCGATGCGGACAAGGCCAGGCAGCTATGGACGAAAAGCGAGGAACTGGTAGACGCGGCTTGAGCCTAACGCGTGGGTGAGGCCGTCCTCGCGCCTCGCCCCGCGGTTCCTGCAGCCATCACCAGCCCACGACGAGCAGAGGTGGAACGAATTGGCGGGGCCGGTCAAACGGCGTGCAAACAGGAACGCCAGACCCAATCGAAGCTAGCGGCAAGTCCGGCCCGCGCGCAATGCATTGTCTCTGCGTGACGCCGATGCGCTCGCCGGCGCATTGCTCCGACGCCCCTATTGGTAATTGCCTTCGGCGAGCTGCGACAATCCTGCGGGATTGATAACCAGCAGTTTCTGCCGTCCCCCTTCGACGAGCCCCTTGGCTTCCCATGCACTGAGAATGCGCGAGACCGTGTGCAAAGTCGTCCCGGTCATCTCGGCGATGTCCTGGCGCGAGATCTGGAAATCGATGCGCACACCCGTTGCCTCCTTGCGTCCCGCCTGCTTGATCAGCCGCAGGACCACGTGCGCCACCCGGCGTTCAACCTCCTCAGTCGACATTTCACGAATGCGGGTATGCGCCTCCTCCAGGCGCTGGCCGATCGTCTGCATGGCGCTGACCGCAAGTGCGGGGTTCTGCTCGACGAAGACCGGCCACATATCGGTCGCCCAGGAAAGCACCACGCTTTCGGCGGCGGCAATCGCGGAGCCCGGATAATCGACACGCTGCAGCGCTCTTGCGAAGCCGAAAAGATCGCCGGGGTGCACGACCCGGACGATGATTTGTTGGCCATCGGCCGTGACCTGCATCACCTTCAGGCGCCCGTGCAGCAACAGGTAGAAATGGCTCGCCGCTTGTCCCTGCTCGAAGACGGCTTCCCCTTGCGGTACGCGCCGCGATACCGCCGATGCGATAAGCTTGTCCAGTTCTGCGTCGCTCGTCTTGTCAAACAAGGAAAGCGACCTGACGAGCGTCCTGTCTATTGCCGCCACGGTCATTCCCTTAAAACGGTGCGATCATCAGGTCTTGTACCGGCATTCACGCGCAAGCGCAAAGCGTCACTACGTCACCATTTGGCGATGATCTTCGCAAGGGTTTTCGGTTACCCGCAGGTCGCTCAGATATCAAAGCCGGTCGCGACCCGGATTGCGCGGGCAGCCGGCGCATACCAGCGGTGGTCGCGTACCAGCCGGAAGCCGAGATTGTCGGGCGGGGTGCCGACCGAGCAGCCGCCGCTCTTGGCATCGCGGATGAAGAAGCTCAACGGTGCGCGATGCTTGCCTTCCGTAAGGTAGATGCCGCAGGCTTGGGAATCGGCGACAATGGCGCCGGCCGCGTCAAGGCTGACGCGGCGATGGCAGGTGGTGCTCCATTCCCACACATTTCCGGCGAGGTCAGCGAGCCCGTAGGCGTTCTCGCCGAATGTCCCGAGCGGTTGCGGCGTGGGATCGCGCGACGCCTGGCGGGCGGATTCGCGTTCATAATCGGCAAGCCAGCGCAGTGCCGGGTTCTTGGAATTGGCGGGGATGCCGAGCGCGTCATCGGCAAAACGGTCACCGGCGGCAAAGGCCCACTGCCGGTCGGTCGGCAGGCGCCAGACCTGTCCGGTCCTTTTCGACAGCCATTCGGCATAGGCTTCTGCGTCGGCGTAGCTCACACCCGTCACCGGCAAAGCCGCGTTGACGGCGTTTGCGGTTGGCGGCGCATCAGTGGCGATGCAGGCGCCGTCGGAGACACAAAGGGCGTATTCCTCGACCGTAACCTGGTATTTCATAATTTCGAGTGGCGCAGTCATTGCCACTGTCAGAAGCGGGCCATCGACGGCAACGCCTTCCTTGCTGAAATCCCCCTCGCTTCGATACATAAAAGTGCGCGGTGGAACCGTGACGGTTTGCGGGCCGGCGAAGGCATCCGCTCCGCCACCGACGCCGACCAGCCCGGTCTCTATCGCCAATGCACCCAGCAGCGCCGCAAGCAAGACGGCCGGCACGGCGAGCGAAGCAACAGATACGCTGGAATGGTGTGCAAGGCCCCTCATGATCTTCCCCTGACATCCCGTGCCGGTGAGAGGTCACCGGCACGTCGTTGTGCTCTACCTTCTCTCAGATTTCGCCCGCCGGTCTGACAGACGTCATCAGGTCGTCGTCCCAGTCGCCGGTTACCTTGAAATGGCCCGCGGCTCCAAGCTCGAAAGCTTCGATGAGGTTATGGTTGACATAGGCGTAGATACCCGGCTGCAGGAAGGTGTAGTAGGCTGCGCCGGCCGTCCCGCCGGGAATGAACCAGGTTTCCTGATCGACATCCGGCGGGTTGTGGAACTTGCCATTGGCCCAGACGTAATCGCCGTGGCCGCCGATCAGATGTGGCCGGGTGTCACGATTGGCCTGGGAATGCACGATCAGCACCCGCTCGCCGACTTTGGCCGTCAACGCATTGTCACCCGTCAGCGCACCGACGGCGCCGTTGAAGACGATATGGCTGGGGGTCAGCGTGCGCATGACCTTGACGGTATCCTCGTATGCGTCGCCGGGGGCATCGTATTTCTTGTAGACACCCTTCTCGTCCTTGGGCACGTAGAAATCCTGTTCGCCGACATAATAGACCCGGTCATAGACCAGCGCATTGCCCTTGCCGTCGGTCAGGCCTTCGCGAGGTAGAACCATGATGGCGCCGTTCATGCCCGAGGTCACATGCCAAGGCACCATTCCGGGAGGGGCGCAGTGATAGACAAAGACGCCGGCGCGGGTAGCCTTGAAGCGCAGGATGGTGCTTTCACCCGGGTTGACGACGGTCAGCCCGCCGCCGCCGAGCGCTCCGGTCGCGGCATGGAAGTCGATATTGTGCTGCAGCGTGTTGGTTGCCGGATTGACGAGGGTCAGTTCGACATAATCATCCTGATGTACCACCATCAGCGGACCGGGCACCGATCCGTTGAAGGTCATGGCCTGTACTTCCGTACCTTCGCCATCGACGACCAGCTTCTTTTCCTCGATCACCAGGTTGAACTCGACGATCTTTGGGCCGCCTTCGGCCTTCTGGGTGTGGGCGTGCACAAATGGCGGCGTTGCCAGTTCAACCTTGACACGCGGCAAAGCGGCGATATCGGCCGGCGACAATTTCGCCGCCGTTTCCTGCGCCTCGGCAACCGTGCCCGTCATGATAGCGCCGAAGGCTCCGCCTAGTGCCGCACCAGCCAAAACCGCGCGGCGTGAAATTTGAAACTGGTCAGTCATTTTCATCTCCATCGACTGGGATCGAACGCTTGCCGTCCGGTCGTGAGATCTTTCTAGGCCGGTTTGACCGGCCGATCTTTGCGATGCATCAAACTGGATAAAGGATTGCATCGCCTGGATAGCAACGCACAGATCGAAAGCCGGAAAATACCGGCTTTTCAAAGCTTTCGATCGCCAATTGATTTGTCCGGCAGGCCGTCGTGCTTGCGGTTTCGCAAAGAAGACAGGCACTGTTGCCAGTAGAAGGAAGGACGACTGCCTCTACCGAGAACACCGATGACAAATGACCTGCCGGAAACCTCCGCAAACCGGACAAGCCGCGCCATGCCGCGCGGTCTCGCCACCACCGGACCGATCCTCTTTTCCTACGGATTCCGGCCGTTCTTTCTCGGCGGCGGCGCTTGGGCGGTGATCGTCATGGTGCTGTGGATCGGCGCGCTGACCTTTGGCTTCTCCATCGCCGGCGACTACGGCTCCAGCCACTGGCATGCCCACGAGATGCTGTTCGGCTTCACCCCCGCAATCCTGGCGGGTTTCCTTCTGACGGCCGTACCGAACTGGACAGGTCGCCTGCCGGTATCGGGCCGGCCGTTAATGGTGCTGTTTGCGATCTGGGCGATCGGGCGGATGGCAATGCTGTCGCCGGACGTCATCGGCGCGGCGCCCGCAGCGGTTGTCGACGCCCTGTTCCTGCCGTCGCTGTTGTTCATCTGCGCCCGCGAAGTGATAGCCGGGCACAAATGGGCCGATCTGAAGGTGGTGGGTGGTCTTGCGGCCCTTTCGCTCGCCAATATTCTCTTTCATCTGGCAGTCATTGACGGCGATCACTCCGGGGCTACCAACCGGCTGGCAGTCGCCACCTATGTCATGCTGGTCACCGTTATCGGCGGACGCATCATTCCGAGCTTCACCCGCAACTGGCTGAACAAGTTCGGCTACAAGACCTTTCCTGTGCCCTACAGCATGTTCGACGGATTGGCCCTTATCGCCGCGCTGATCGCGCTTGGCGCCTGGGTTGCCCGCCCTGACCATCCTGCCACGGCGATACTGGCGGGCATGGCCGGACTGCTGCACGCGATCCGCCTCTACCGCTGGCGCGGCTGGAATACATGGGCGGAAAAACTGTTGCTGATCCTGCATGTGGCCTATGCGTTCGTACCTCTCGGTTTATTCGGCATCGCTCTTGGTACAATCGGGCTGATAGACGAATTGTCGGTGCTTCATCTGCTCTCGGTGGGCGTCATTGCTTCGATGATGATCGCCGTGATGAGCCGTGTCAGCCGCGGCCATACCGGCCGGCCATTGACCGCCTCCCCGATGGCGACCTTGTCCTATGCGGCAATCGTGCTTGCTGCCGTACTGCGGCCGCTCGCCAACCTGCTGCCGCAATTCTACGAGCCGTTGATTGCGTCGGCCGGCCTATCGTGGGTCCTGGCCTTTGCGCTGTTCTGCTACGAATGCGGGCCGATGCTGCTGCGCGTGCGCCGTAAGGCCCGCGGTGCGGACTAGGCTTGCCGGCCAGGTCGGGCCGCCGCCACGTGGCGCGTCTTGAAGCGCAACGAAGTGTTGGCTGTCATCATCTCGGGCGCCCATGGCGGATCGTAGACCAGATCGACATCCACGGATGCGACACCGTCCACCTGAGTAACGCAAGTGGCAACGGCATCCCTCAGGAAAGCGGTGGCCGGACATCCCTTCATCGTCGTGGTCATGGTTATCCGCACGGCACCGTCGCAAGTCACGGCAATGCCGTAGATCAGCCCTAGATCGACGACATTCTCCCCAAGCTCTGGATCGATCACCAGACGCAGGCAGTCGTCGACGCGTGCCGCAATATCACCCGCCTCATGCATCGGCCTTGTCCTTGAGCTGTCCTATGCGGATCAGCATGCGAAAGGTCTCGCCGGTGTCGTCGAAATTTCCGGCCCACTGGTGGCCGCGCTTGATAAGCTCGGGAAACAGGAACAGCGGCTCGCGCGCAAGAAGCACGAACATCACTTCGCCGGGCTCCATTTTCTCGGCCGTGGCGAGTATCCGCACCATCGGCTCCGGCGGATCGAGATCGACTAGGTCGAGATGACGCCCTGGCTCCGGCCAGGCCTCCGGCTGCCGGGCGTTGCTGGAAATGACCTCGGCGGGCGCGGTCAACGCCGGGGTGAATACCACTTCCCAATCGCCGTCTCCGATTTCCCGCGCCTCGTGGCTGAAACCGCGACTTGCCATCACGTCGAACAGTGGCGCCGGCCGAAAGGTCGCCAGCAAGCGTAGTGCCTGGCCGGGGTGCAGGTCCATCACGGCTTGCATGATCGCCTGAAACGGTTCGCCGCCGTTGCGCAGCAACGGACGGACGTCGAGTTCACGGGGTAACGGGGTCATGGTGCCCTCCTTGCAGGCAAGTGTGGAAGAAACAGGTTGGGCCGGATCGCACCCGCGGGTAGTCGCAGCTTGGTCGATACATGCGCCAGCCGCCTGGCTTTCGCAAATTCGCGTATCAGGCCGAGCGTGGCGGCCAGCTGGCTAAGCGCCGCCAGCCGGAAGAGATCGGGCCAAGGCAGCAGCAGGGCGGCGGCGGCGACCGCGACACTCGAGAAGTAGAGGATGAACCAGAGCACGCCATCGCCTTCGGCAACCAGGTCCTGGACGCGCGGCGTCGGCGTGCGGCCAAGAACCGGACCGTAGCACTCGAGCCAGGTCAGAAAAGGAATGATCTTGTAGAGCTGGGCGAGACCGAGCCCGGAGAGCCAGCCGAACACGGTCAGATAGGTCAAGGCAGCAACACCGTGCTCCATGATCCCGGCAACCATGAGGCCAATCATCAGGCAGCCGGCAGCCGTCAAGGCCGAGAAGGCCCAGAGGCTGATCCGGCTGTTGAGCTCGATCGCCCGGCGCCTGCGGCCACGATATATCGCCAAAAGGTCGAACCCGTAAGCCGTAAGCGCGACCAGCCCAAGGGCGACCGCAGGCGGCATCACCCAGCGGGTGCTAACCGGCGAAAAGACCGAGAGCGCAGCAAGGCTTGCCACCAGCAGCAGGGCCAGGGCACCTGTCCACCACACCAGATGCCAGCTCCGCCTCGCCGTCTCAGGCGATAGCAGGAACATCGTCAGCAGCCGGTAGCTGACCCCGATTGCGGTAAATGTCATCCAGCCGCCAAGGCCGAGCATCGCATGCGACGATACGCCATGGAGCATCACGCCGACGGCGATGTCGCTCGAGGAAACCCCGGCAAGCGTCAGCGCGAAGCTCGCGCCGAGGGCGACGGTGGCAACCAAAGCGACGAGTCCGATGGCGACGAACCGGGCCGGCAGAGACAGAGGCCGGGCCGACCACAGGGTGGCGGCCAAAATGACGACCAGCAGCGAAAATCCCGAAACCAGCAGAACGGCGGCGGCCGGCAGGTCGTAGGCAAACAGGCTGTTGCCTTTCGAAATCCCGACAAACCCGCACAGCAGCGCGATCAGCCCGAGGACGACGGCCAGCAGTGCCGGCAGGGCCAGCTTCCCGCCTACCAACGGATGCGCCACCAGAACCGGTACGAACTGCAACAACGCGCCGCCCATCAGCAGCGAAAGCCAGCCGATGACGACGGCGTGGACGAGGATCAGGGTCCGCGGGTCTGCGAGATCCGCGAACGGATAGCCAAAGCCTAGCGCCATCATGCCCTCGCCCCCCACCAGGAAGGCGAGGGCGACGGCAAAATAGGTCATGGTCCAGCGGGATAAAGCGGCACCGGGCATGTCTTTTGACCTTGTTTCCAGGCGATCAGTCGCCTGCCATTGTGTCAATGCCCGCCGCAGGTGCAGACATGTTCGTCCGCGTCGCCGGCCCTGCCGGGTGCCAGGCGACCGATCTCGACACGCCACACGTCCGGCCCCTCCTCGAGATAGTCCCATGAGAACAGACCGGGATAGCGGGTCTCGAGCTGGTAATGCAGCGGCCTGGGCGGATGATCGCTGACGATCAGGAACGATTCACCGGCCGGCAGATCGTCGATCATGCCGAATATCATCGGATGGCGCTGGTGCGGCGGAATGGTGCGGACGTCGATCAGGGGCTTCGACCCGGCTGCAGTTTCTGACATTGGGCTCTCTCATCATGGCCGCATGACATGGTTTCCGGCGGTCGCGGCCGGAACCGGGTCCGGGATTTGACCAGCCTAATACAGGCCGCGCATGACGAACTTGTCGAAGCGCAAACAATTTGACGAACGGAAGCCGCACGCTTGCTCGGCATTCTCCACGAGCGCCACGCAGGCTCGTCCAGGTGTTAGGCAGGCGAACGAACACGATCGCGTAGCCGCGCGCTTGGCGACAATGGCTCTCATGTCACTGTCTTGGGATGATGCAGCCGTCGGTTTGGCTGCAGTCGTCAGCCGGCCGCCATCCTGATCGCCTCCCCCCGGCTGTCGAAGTAATGCAAGCTCGCGGCGTCGGCGGTAAGGCCGACCTGGCTCCCGATGGCAGGCGTTTGCTTGTCATCGTGGAGAACAAGGCAATTCTGTTCGCCGGGCAGTGCGACGTGCAACAGGGTAACGGCGCCGGTATATTCGCAGAGACTAACTGTGCCTTTCAGTACGCCGTCCCCAGCTGTCGTGACGGTAATATGCTCCGGCCTGATGCCGACGCTTTCCGCCGCAGCCGGCGCCGGCGATCCATCGGACAGCAGGCGTGCAAGGGCTACCGGCAGCACATTCATCTTCGGACTGCCGATGAACTGGGCGACGAAGACATTGGCCGGGCTTTCGTAGAGTTCCCGCGGCGATCCGACCTGCTCGATCCGCCCGTCCCGCAGCACGACGATCTTGTCGGCCAGCGTCATGGCCTCTATCTGGTCATGGGTCACATAGACCATCGTCGCCGCCAGCCGCTTGTGCAGGGCGGCGATTTCCGCCCGCATGTGCACCCGCAGTTCGGCATCAAGATTGGACAGTGGCTCGTCGAACAGGAAAACGTCGGGATTGCCGACAATCGCCCGGCCTATCGCCACCCGCTGGCGCTGGCCGCCGGACAGTTCGCGCGGATAGCGATCGAGCAGTGCTTCGAGCTTCAAGGTGGATGCGGCGTCGGCCACGCGGCGATCGCGCTCCGCAACCGGCACCTTCCGTACTTTCAGGCCGAAGCCCATGTTGTCGCGTACCGTCAGATGCGGATAGAGTGCATAGGACTGGAACACCATGGCCACGCCGCGCCGTGAGGCCTGCACCTCGTTGACCATCCGGTCGCCGATCAGCAGTTCTCCGCCGCTGATATGCTCCAGCCCGGCGATCAGCCGCAACAGGGTGGACTTGCCGCACCCGGACGGGCCGACGAAGACGACGAACTCGCCGGAATCGACGGTTAGGTCGATCCCCCGGATGACTTCAACGGCACCAAAGCGTTTTTCGATGCCTCTCAGCGATACACTGCTCATGAACGTAAATTCCTCATCCCTTCACGCCGGATAGCGCGAAGCTTTCGATGATCTGCCGTTGGGCGATCAGGTAGACGATCAGGATCGGCACCACGGCGAGCGTGGTTGCGGCTAGCTGCAGGTTCCATAGCGGCATGCCGTAGCTGTCGTTGAAGTTCGACAGGGCCAGCGGCAGCGTGAACATGTCGAGCGAACTCAGGAAGATCAGCGGCTCCAGGAACAGGTTCCACGAATGTAGGAAGGTGATGATCGCCACAGCCGCCAGTGCCGGGCGCGACATCGGCAGGGCGATCTTCCACCAGACGCCAAAGCGGCTCAGCCCATCCATCTTGCCGGCATCCTCGAGCTCCCGCGGCAGTGCCAGGAAATACTGGCGCATCAGGAATGTCGCCATCACCCCCTGCGCGCCGAAGGTGGGCAGCAGGATCAGCGGCCAGTGGGTATCCACCAGCGAGAGCCCGCGCATCAGGAAGAAGTTCGGGATGATCGTCACTTCCTCCGGCACCATCAGCGCCGAAATCAGCAGCACCATCAGCAGGCCCGCGCCGGCAAAGCGCATGCGCGCCAAGGCATAGCCAGCCAGCGAGGAGATGGCGAGCGTCAGCGCCGTCACGACGATGGCGATATAGAGCGAGTTGAAATATTGCCGTGCGAAAGGCTGGTAGGTGAAGACCTCGATGAAATTCTCCCAGCGCCATACCCGTGGGATCAAGGTCGGTGGCCCGAAAATCTCAGTCACGCTCTTGAACCCTGCCGTCACCATCCAGATGAACGGAAAGATGAAAGGAATGGCCACGATCGCAAGCACAATAGTCCAGCAGGCGCGGTAGAGAAGCTGGATCTGTCGCTGGGTCATGACGCCCCCTTTCGCCGCAGCATCACTTGCGCCAGGGTCAGCGCCATGACGATGACGAACATGATCATCGCCAGCGCCGAGGCATAGCCGACATTGAAGAACTTGAAGCCCTGCTGGTAGATGTAGAAGGCCAGCACCAGCGTTCCGTTCTCCGGCCCGCCGCCAGTCATCTGGTAGATATGGTCGAACACCTTGAACGAGCCGATCGTGGTAATGACCATGATCACCAGCGTCGTCGGCGCCAGAAGTGGCCAGGTGATCATGCTGAACACCTGTCGGCGGGAAGCGCCTTCCAGGCGGGCGGCATCCTCGTAGTCGCGCGGGATCGCCTGGAGGGCGGCGATGTAGAGGATCATGTTGAGCCCGACCATCTTGATAACGCGGGTGACGATCACCGCCGCCATCGCCCAGTTCGGCTCCCGCAGCCAGTTCGGACCTGTGACGCCGACGACGGCGAGAACCTGGTTGATGAAACCGCCCTCGCCCTGCAGCAGGAATTTCCAGACGATCGCCCAGGCGATGGCCGAGGTGATGACGGGTGCGAAGAACACGGTGCGGAAAAACACCACCCCGAAAAACGGGCGTGAAAGCGCTAGCGCCAAGCCCAGCGCCAGCGCCATGTTGAGCGGCACGAGGCCGATGGCGAAGATGACCGAATTGCGCACCACCAGCCAGAAATCCGGATTGTCCAGCAGCGCATTCTCGAAATTGGCAAGGCCGACGAATGTCGCCTGCTGGGTAAGCAGGTTCCATTCCGTCATCGAGTAATAGACCACCGCGCAGAGCGGCCCGAGAAAAAAGATCAGGAAACCGATGAAGGTCGGGCTGACGAACAGCCACGCCTCCATCATCTCCCTGGCCTTCAGGGTCAGCCAAGGCTTTTTCCTAGAGTTGGTCGTTTTCGAAGAGGGTTCGGTCATCTTCATCCTGATCAGAGCAGCGGTTGGATGGCCGTGCAGATCCCCTTGATGGCGGCGTCGACATCGGCGTCGGCCTTCCACAAGGCATCGACGCGCGGTGCCATGGCGGCCAGGATCTGCGGTGCTTTCTCATGGGCCGGATGCACCCGGCCCTTGGTGATCGCGTCCGCGACGTATTTCATCATCTCGGGCGCCACCAGCTTGTTGCCGTTGATGAAGGCATCCGCCTCCAGAACACTCTTGCGGGCCGGCGGGAAGAACTGCGCCATGATCGCGACGTTTTCCTTGCTGCTCATATGGGCCACGAACTCAGCGGCGATTTCGGTGTTTTTGCCCTGGGCGAAGACGACGAGACCAGCCTGGCCGATCACCGGCGATTCACCACCGGGCCCGGCAGGCAATGGCGCGATACCCCATTTGAACCCGGCTTCCGCCATCTTCGAGGCGCGCGAGATCTGGTTGACGGTCATCGCCGAATTGCCGGAGAAGTAGTCACCCTGCTCGCCGGGCGGCACGATCGATTTGTCCTTGAAGACCATGTCGTGTAGTTGCTTCACCGCCTTGACCGCCTCCGGCTTGTCGAAGCCGCATTCCTTATTCGACCAGATGTCGCCGCCATAGGCACGGATCGGCGGCAGGAGGGCATGGGTCATGCGCGAGGCATAGCCTTCGCCGTCCTTGAACTCGAAACCCCATTTGCCGGGATTGGCCTCAGCCAGTTTCTTGGACACGTCCTGAAACTTGTCCATGTTCCATTCGCCTTTGGCGAACATGGCCTGTGGATCCTCCAGGCCGGCTTTGTCGAACATATCCTTGTTGTAGTAGATCAGGAACGGCGAGGTGGAGAACGGGATGCCGTAGACGGTATTGCCCTCCTGCCAGAGTTCCATCGCCGGCTGCGAGAAGTCGGCAAAGTCGTAGCCATCCGTCGCCTTCAGCGTCGGCCCGAGATCCATCAGCAGCTTGGCGTTCTCAAAAGCCGGGGCCGCATCTTCCATCATCCAAGCGATATCGGGCGGATTGCCGCCGGCGACCTGGAAGGTGAGCTTTTGCGTATAGTCGTTGACCGGCACCGTCTCGAATTTGACGCTCACATCCGGATGCTTTGCCTTGAAGCTCTCGGCAATGCCGTTCAGCATCTTCAGATGCGCTTCGCTGCCGGTCCACACCGTCATGCGCAGATCGGTGGCAAAGGCGGCGGACGTCGACATCAACAATGCCAAGGCGGATGCCGTCATGGATACAAGTGCGGTTTTCATGGTTTCCTCCCATTTTTCGCGGATAAATCAGCCTTCTCGAGTGAATGCATCGCTCTGAGTTCAGCAAAGAACTGCCGCGGCTCCCTCCGCTGCAGGTATCGAATACTTGTCGCACGCCGCTCAGCTGGCGACTTGCGGAAGGGCTCCCGGCGCATCCCCGATCGACCATCCTCCGTCGACCGGAATGTCTGCGCCGGTGATGTAACTGGCAGCATCGCTGCATAGAAAGACGAAGGCGCCGACGAGATCTTGCGGCTGGCCCTGTCGGTCGACCGGGATCTTGGCCGTGACCGCGGCGCGGAAGGCAGGATCCCTGTAGCGCTCGGCATTGACCTCGTTCTCGATGGCACCTGGCGACACCACGTTCAAGGTAACGCCGCGATGGCCGACCTCCCGCGCAATCGCTCTTACTGCCGTCAGTTGCGCTGCCTTGAGTGCGGCATAGACCACCGTCTCGGCCCGCGGCCGCGTTGCCATGATGCTGCCGGTGGCAACCACCCTGCCCCAGCCGCGCTCCGTCATGGGCGGCACGAGTTTCGCCGTCAGCGTCAGCAGCGCCGAAAAATTGGAGGTCACATGGGCATCGATATGCGCCCGGTCCAGCTCCTGCCACGGCCGGCGATGTTCGATCGCCGCATTGGCGACCAGGATGTCGACCGGTCCGAAGCGCTCGGCAACCGCGTCGGCAAACGCCTGCGTCGCCTGTCCGTCGGTAAAGTCCGCTTCCAGCACCGGTGTATTGCCGCCGATAGTTTCGGCCACCTCCCGCGCGCCTGCCGCATTGCCGAAATGGTGCAGGATCAGCTCTGCGCCATGTTCGGCAAGGGCAACGGCCACGGCCCGCCCGATGCCGGAGCTCGCACCCGTCACCAGCGCGCGCCGACCCTTCAGCGAAAAGCGCGCGGCGCTCATTCCTCTTTGTCCGCCAGCTTGTCGGCCACTTCCAGCGAGGCGATGTCGGCGGCCTCGAAATGGGCGCGGATCATCTGTTCGGCCAGATTGGCATCGCCAGCGGCGACGGCATCGTAGATCGCCTGGTGGCGGGCAATCGTTGCACGCCAGTCGGCATCGGTGCGATTGGCGCGGCGCGAAAACAGTTCCGACACCTCGCGCTGCACCGAGCGCATGCTCTCCATATGCACGCGGATCATGAAATTCCCCGTCGCCACGGCAAGGCCGAGATGGAACAGGATGTCGGCGGCGGTAAAGCCGCACGGATTCTTCACCGACGTCATCATGTCGGTCAGACCTTGCTGCATGAGCGCTAGGCCTTCTGGATCGCGCCGTTCGCTGGCCAGCCGGGCAATGCCGGTTTCGATGACCCGGCGCATTTCATTGGCCTCGCGCAGCCGTTTCAGGCTGGAGCGGACGGCATAGCCGTAGATCTTGTCCATCGACTCGCCAGTCAGGGCCTTGGCGCGGGCGACCTTGCCCTGCTGCGTAAACACCAAACCGGCGGCCGTCAGCTGGCGCAGGGCTTCGCGGGCAATCGGCTTGGACACACCGAATTCCCGGGCGATCTCGCCTTCGGGGGGCAAGGGTTCGCCGGGCGAGATACGGCCGTCAAACAGGGCGGCCGCGATCGCATCCGATACCCCGTCCGCCAGCCGTGACGGGCTGGGCGGATTGGCGGCGAATACGGATTTCCTCTCGGGATTTTCAATCATCTCTGTCCTCATCTCGCAAAACTAGCACGGAGCTTTTAACTTAGCAACTAGGTTTATCAGTTGCCAAGATGTCAGCATGCGGTTAGAAATAGCAGACATGCCAGCATGCGGCGAGCAAAACATGGAGCACCGACAGCCGATGAGACCTGCCGAAACGTCGAGCCAGGGAGCGATCCATATAACAGATGTCATCGCCCACCCGCTCAGCCAGACCTTGCCTAAGCCCACCGTCACCTCCTGGGGAATCTACAGCGAGGTATCGATCGTTCTCGTCGAGGTTCGTACCGATTCCGGCATCGTCGGCGTCGGCGAGGTGCTGGCCCGATTCTCGCCAAAAGCCTATGCCGAACTCATCGAAACCTCGTTGAAGCCGAGGCTGGTCGGTCAGGACGCCCGCAATATCGGCGCCCTTTGGCAGTCTATGCGCCGCGCGCTGTCGGGCCGCGCAGGCGGCATACTGATCGAGGCGATTGCCGGCATCGACATTGCGCTGTGGGACATCCTCGGCAAGGCAGCCGGCCTGCCGATCGCCAAGCTGCTTGGCGGCATCGGTCGCGAAAGCATCGACGTCTATGCGGCGGCGGTGAACTGGGTGGACGATGCCGAAGCAGACCGCGAACTCGAGCGCTATATCGGCGAGGGCTTTCCGCGCATCAAGGTAAAAATGTCCAATCCGGTGAAGGAGGCCTGCCGCCGCATCGAACGGTTGCGCAAGCGGGCCGGCGACGACATAGGCCTCTGCGTCGATGCCAACTGGGCCTATAATCTCGACCAGGCGGTCGAAGTCGGTAAGGCGCTCTCGGCCAATGGCTATTTCTGGTTCGAGGAGCCGTTGGCACCGGAAAACGAGCAGGGATACGAGGAATTGCGCAAGCGCTGCGACGTGCCGCTGGCGGCCGGCGAAAGCAATTTCACTGCCGACCAGGTGCAGCGCCTGGTCTCCCGCCGAACCCTCTCGATCCTGCAGCCGGACGTCGCCCGCGCCGGCGGCATCACCGAAACCCGGCGCATGGCCGATTATGCCGCCCTCCACGATGTGGCCTACGCACCGCATATTGGAATGTCCGGCATCATCTGCGAAACGGCCAGCGTGCATCTGGCCGCCGCCCTGCCGAATTTCCGGGTGATGGAATGCGAATGCGACCTCAGCCCCTTCAAACGGGAACTGGCGGACCTCGCACCCGGCTGCATACGCCAGAAGAACGGCACGCTCGATGTTCCGACGGCCCCCGGCCTCGGAATCGAAATCGATTGGGATGCCGTTGCCCGGCTCCGCACACAGTAAGGTCAACGACAGATGACGACATCACCTTCTTCCCCGACGGCGGACATGGCAGAAGCCCTGCGGCTCGCCATTTTGCGCGCTGATCCCGCGCTCAGCCGCTTCGATCCGCTGCCGCGCATCCAGTCCTTCGACGACTTTTCCCGCGGTCACTGCGGCTGGTCGCAGCTGGTCGGCAATTACGAGGATACGCTCGATGCGATGCTGCCGGGATACGCCCAGCATTCCAGCGCCATGCTCTCCACGCTCGGCCATTGGGATTCCGGTTCGCATGGCGGCATGGGCTCGTCTTATGCGCTGAAGATCGCCACGCGGCCAAAGCCCGGCGCCCAGAACGTGGCGATCAAGCGCCACACGTTCCGCAAGCGCGGGCCGATCCGTTTCGAGATGTATTTCACCTTCAAGCCCGAGGCCACGGAACTCAAACTATCGGAAACCGACGTTCGATCGATCGGCTTCCTGTTCGACCTGCAATCCGGTGACCAGGATGGCGACGGAGAACGTGTCATGCCGCATCTACGCTTCCTCAACGCCATGGACGGCAAGCACGTCCAGAAGTGGCAGTACAAGCGCGAGACCACGCCCTTTACCGCGATCGGAAGTGAGGACAAGACCGTCAGTCACTACCATCTGGCACCGGAGGGATGGCTGGACCTGCCGGGCGGCGACCAACCCCTTTGCTACAACGAGATTCCGACCAAGGTAAACTGGAACTACCTGCGTTTCGATTTCGACCTTGCCACCATGAAAGCGACCGGCCTGCGGTGCAACGACCGCAGCTTCGATGTCTCCGGCTTCGAATCGATCCGCATCCCGGCGATGAAGAACCTCTGGTGCATGCTGAATTTCTGCCTGTTTGCCGAGACCGACGTCGCCAAGCGAGCTTTCCTCTATGTCGATTCCATCTGTATCTCGGGGGACTTCTGATGCTGCCGGAAAACATCACAGCCGTAATCGCCCGCAACGAACTCTGGCGCGGCGATGCCGCCAGCGAACCCTACGAGGCCGGCTGGGCGCGCGAGGCGGTCTTCTTCATCCGCGCCCTGAAACCGCCGCTCGGCCCGGCTCCGAAGGCATGGGTGGAAATCTCGCCGGACGGCATGCACTGGGTGCGGGAAGGCACTGAATTTGGGATGCCGGAGCAGCTCGATGCCATCGCTGTGGCAAGGCTTGCGACCTTCGGCAATTGGGTGCGGGTCGCTGCCCGTTATTCCGACGGTGCCGAATGCACCGTGCTGGTGACCCTTCACCTAAAGGCCTGACGGAAAGGGCGGTGGCGCATCCCAACCCGGTGAGACGCCCTTTCCGGAGTAACGCGACACACAAGCCCCCGCAGCCCCGACGCCTCTTTGGCAACCGCGCCACTCAGTTCGTCATCGACGCAAAAAACTCCCTCGACATGGTCAATCGCAGCCGCATCAAGGGAGCTTCGCCGCCGGCCCGTCCGATCAGCGGAACATCGATCCGCCGTCGACGTCGAGGGCGGCGCCATAGGTGAAACTGGCGGCATCCGAGCACAGGAACAGGATGGCGGCCGCCATGTCGTCCGGACGGCCCATGCGCCGCATCGGCAGGTTTCCGGCTATCCTGTCCTTCAGCGCCGGGTCGATGTGGGAATGCATCGGCGAATCCGTGGGCCCGGGGTTCAAGGCATTGATGCGGACCTTTTTGCCGGCAAGCTCGCGTGCCACGGACTTGACCATCGACAGGGTCGCCGCCTTCGACGCGGCATAGGCGGTATCGGCGATCAGTCCGCCGCCGCCATGCACACCGGCGTCAGATGCCGTGCAGACGATATTCCCGCCATCGGGATTTTCCAGCATGCGTTTGACGGCCGCCTGCACGGTGAAAAAGGTGCCGAGCAGATTGACGTCCAGCACCCGGTGCCAGTGCGCCCAGTCCTGCTCGAAGATGCGCTTGGCGGTGATCACCGCCGCGCAGGTCACCAGATTGTCGATCCGGGCGAGATTGGCGTCGCAGTAGGCAAATGCCCCGGCGATACTCTCGGGATTGCCGACATCCACCGTGACCGTGTGGATCCGGGCTCCGGTCTGGCGCAGTTCGGCGCCATAGCGATCGAGACCGGCTTCGTCGCGGTCCGCCATCACCACTTCGGCACCCTTCGATGCGAATGCGCGGGCGGTTTCAAGCCCCATGCCGCTGGCTGCGCCGGTAATGAAGACGCTTCTGCCCGCATAGCAGTTGTCGGCAAAGGTAGCATAAGGCTGAGCCATGATTTCAATGTCCCTGAATTGGCAATGTTTTGCAGCGTTTGAATACACAACGACACCGGTTCGCTTGAACGAGCCGTTCGTCAGATAGAAACCTAGCTACTAGGTTTCTATCTGTAAACGGAAATGTCGGTGCTGCTCAGAAGGAATGCAATAACGCCGATGACGACGCGCTTGGCTCGAATCTCGACTGCTGATGACGGAAGTAAGATTCTTAACCACGGAGCACCACCAGATGGCGCACTCCCGCTGATATGATTGCTGTATACTGTTCTGCCAGGCGTCAGTGGGATGCCCAGGCCGAAAGCCAGGCCGCCGCTTACGATGCGCGCCGCGGGGTGGAATCGATGAAAGCGTCGAGCTGCAGTCGCGTCCCCGCCCCCTCCATCGGGCCGCGAAAGATCACGTTGCGCGCGCCGGCGGCGTTGGCGTAGAGCAGCGCCTGTTCGACCGGCACGCCCAGCCGGCGGCAGGCGACATAGGCCCCACCGAAACAGTCCCCTGCTCCGGTCGGATCCACTTCCTCGACCGCAAAGGCCGGGCATTCGAACCTTTGCCCGGCGGCGCCGAAAAAGGTCGAGCCGTGCGCACCGCGCTTCAGCACGATTTCGCTGGTGTTGCGGGCAAGCAGTGCCTGCACGGCCGCTACCTCCCCTTCGCAGCCTGCAGCCACGAAGAGTTCCTCGCCGGACGGCAGAATCAGGTCGGAAATATCGACCAGCTTTTGAAATCGCTGCTGCGTCAAAGGCTGCCCGAGCAGCTCCTTGCGCAGGTTGGGGTCGAACGACACCGTGCCGCCGCGGGTGCGAACGACGCCGATTGCATGCTCGATGATCTCCCAGGCGCCCGGAATGGCAAAGGCCGTGCCCATCACATGGAGATGGCCGGCACGGGCAATCAGTGCCCTGGCCGATGCGTCGAGCCCAATCCGTGCCGCGGCCGATTGCGCGATGTTGAAGACGAAGTCGCGGTTTCCATCATGCCGATAGCGCACGAACGCACTGCCGGTCGGATAGTCCGGGCTTACCGATATCGCGGACACATCGGCACCGTCAGCGCGCAGCCGTTCGACATTGATGCGTCCGAAATCGTCGGCGCCGACGCTGGCGATGATGCCAGCGGCTCCCCCCAAGCGGGCGCACTGATCGATGAAGATGGCCGGCGCGCCGCTCGGATAGGGGCCGGTCAGCGCGATCGGCTGCAGAAAACCGTTGCCGCGATCGTCGGCCATGATCTCGACGAGGATCTCGCCGATCGTGATCGTCGGTCCGAGCGCATCCGGTGCAAGATCTTTTGGCGGTGTAGTCGGCATGAGGTCTTTCCCTTGAAAACTGTGGCTTAAGGCGCGCTGCGTTCGTTGGATGGCGGACGATTCCTAGGCGGAATTGTCTGGCCGGTTCATGCCGGATCCTCGACAAGCCGCGAACTTTCCGCAGAGAGATAGCGCTGGTGCAGGATACAGGCCGCTCCGAAAGCCGGGCCGACGGTCTCGTCGTCTTTGGTCTCGATGACCGGCATCGGAAAGCTCGCCTCCTGCATCATGCGGATATGGTGCATCACCCGCGCCGCCATCAGCGGATAGAGGGCGGCCACCGAACCGCCGAGCACGACGCGGTCGGCATCGATGATCCGGCAGGTCTGGATCAGGCCGAAGGCGAGCGCGCGCGCCCAGTCCTCGGCAATCGCCACGGCGCCGGGCACGCGGTCGCGGACATCGGTCAAAAAGGTGCCAAGGCTCGGCGCCGGCTGGATCGAAACCGCTCGATAGGCCGTCAGGATGCATTCCAGCCCCAGCACGCTTTCCAGGCTTCGGTCGGGCTCCGTCGCACCGTTGATGCGCAGATGGCCGATTTCGCCGGCCAGGCCCCGGCCGCCACGAAACAGCGCTCCGTCGACGACGATGCCGCCTCCGACGCCGCTCTCCATGACAAGGAACAGCGTGACGCCCGCATGCGCTTGCCGGTCCCGGTGGCTGGCGCCTATGGCAAAGGCGTTGGCGTCGTTTTCGGCGACCACCGGCATGGCCACCGGCAGCGCCGCGCGCACCCGGTCGGCAAGGTGCACGTTTTCCCAGCCCAGCAACGGCGCGGCGCGGATCAGCCCATTGCGGTCCATCTGCGCCGGCACCGCAACGCCAATGCCTTCGCAGCGTTCCAACCGCCCCGCCCGCAGGGTCTCAAAGGCAAGTCCGATGGCGCACGACACGGCTTCGTCGACATCGACGGCGCGTCCGTCGAACGGTTCGATCCTGCGCGATAGTATCCGTGACGACAGGTCGATTTCGACCACGGTGATATGCTCCACGCCGATCTCGACGCCCAGGAACGCGGCCGCGGTGGGAACCAGTTCGAGCAGGATGCCGGGGCGCCCGGCATGAGCATACGCGGCCTGGGTCTGTGCGGCCATGCCCACTTCACGCACCAGCCCATCGGCGGTCAGGCTGGCGATGATGTGGCCGGAAGACGACCGGTTAAGGCCGAGGACGCGGGCAAGCTCGGCACGGCTCAGCTGGCCGCACTGATGCAGCGCACGCATGGCCGCCAGTTCGTTGCGCTGGCGGATGCCGCGTGCCGCGCCGATCGAGCCGCCTTCAGCCATGCAAGGGCCTCCCCGGTTCCGTCGTCAGCGCCATGCGTCACGGCCGTGCATTGGTCGACCGGCGCCGGCGCGCCTCTTCCATCTTGAGATCGATATAGGCCTTGGCGTGCTCGGCAAGCGGCATGTTGTCCGTCCAGGTATCGCGCCAGATCGCGCAGGCCAGCGACAGCCCCTCGTCGACCACCGCGCTGGAGAAGGATTCGAAGGTGATGTCGCGCCGGTAGTCGATATCCAGAAGTGCGTCAAATATCAGGTCGAAATTGATGACGCCGTCGCCCAGATAGCCGCGGTTGCTTTCGCCGATATGGAAATAGCCGATTCTGTCGCCGGCCAGCCGGATGGCCGCCGCCGGATTGGATTCCTCGATATTCATGTGAAAGGTGTCGAGGTGCAGCCGGACATGATCCGATCCGGTCTGGGCGATGAAGGCGAGGCCTTGCGCCGTGGTGTTGAGAAGATTGGTTTCGAAGCGGTTGACCACTTCGAGGACCAGATCGACGCCGGAGGCCCGGGCGATGCCGGCGGTCTTGCCGATCGCCGAAACGCTGTTGTCCCAGCCCTTTTGGGACGGCATGCGGGCATATTTCGCATGTGCCGAATAAAGAATGCCGCCGAGCTTGCTGCCGCCGACGTCGCGCACCGCGGCGACCGCGTCGGTCAGCATCTTCTCGCCAGCTTTTACGGTTTCCGGATCTTCGCTGGATACGTCGTGGCTGAAAGGCAGCCCCATGGTAACGGCAATGTCCAGGTCCAGCGCTTTTGCCCGCCGCGCCAAGGCATCGAGGTCGAATTTTTCCGGCCGAAGATAGGCGAATTCGATCATCCGGTAGCCGCAGGCGGCCGACTTCTCCATCGCCTCCTCCAGCATCGCCTGGGTCTGACCGCCCGTCCACACGAAGGAATGAATTCCAAGCCGTCCCATGATGCCCTCCCAGCGATCCCTAGAAATATTATGTTGCGATAAGCAACAAAATATTCAATCCGACCGCATGTCAAGACGCTGTCCGGTTCTTAGTCGGCTGGAAAACAGCGCGCAATTTCCATTGCAGCGCGAAATGGCAATTATTGCATCTGCGAACGACCAAAAATGCTGCTGGGGTCCCTATCGAGATTGAGATTGACAGGAAAGGCGAATGAATTAATTTGTCATATCAGGCAACATATAAATTAAAAGACGGCACGTGATGAGGAGGTGGACTGGCATTCGCTGTTGATTAGCAGCCGGTCTGAGTGCGTCGAGGGTCGGAATGACGGATGCTGTCGGCGAACGCCTACAATATCTGGTCGAGACTGCGCCATGTTGGGGAGGAACCATTCCATGAAGCCCGATCTGAAAATCGTCCCGGATTTCGAGATGATCATCTGCGCGCCGGCGGAATCGTTTCGCTGGAACATGCACGACTACCCCTATTTTGGTGCCAAGTGGCACTACCATCCGGAATATGAGCTGCATCTGACCCGCACCACATCCGGCGTGATGATGGTAGGTGATCATATCGGCGAGTTCAGGCCTGGCTGCCTAGTATTGACCGGTCCCAATGTTCCGCACAACTGGGTGAGCGACATCGAACCGGGCAAGCTGATCCACAATCGCGACATGCTCATCCAGTTCAGCGCCGCATGGGCCGACCGTGTCACCGGCTTTTGCCCCGAATTTTCCGGCATAGGGCCGCTGTTTGAGGATGCCGTCTATGGCGTCGAATTTTCCGGAGCCACGGCGCTGGCAGGCCAGCGTCTGCTGGCCCAGATCGGTGCGGCGCACGGTGCCGAGCGGGTGCTGCTGTTCATGCAATTGATGGTGGCGCTGGCCCGCAATCCGGCAGAGCGCCGCAAGCTGTCACGCCTGGCGCCCACCTCCAGCCATGTCGAATTGCCCTCGGAACTCGACATCGCAATGCGCTATGTCATGGAGCACTACAGCGACGACATTGACCTGGCATCGGTCGCCAGATCCTGCGGGCTTGAGCCGCAGGCCTTCTCGCGCTTCTTCAAGCGGCAGACCGGCCATACCTTCGCCCGCTACGTGATCCTCGCCCGCGTCTATGCTGCGTGCTCGCTGCTGACGCAGACCTACCGGCCGATCACCGACATCTGCTTCGACGTCGGATTCAATAACGTCGCCAATTTCAACCGGCAATTCTTTAAGCTCTGCGGCCGAACCCCCTCGGACTATCGCCGCAACGCCCACAAGATCGGCACCGAGGCACGCGCCGATCCGTTTCGAGAGATCCGAGCCTTCTCCGCCGGTCTCGCGGCGGTCGGCGAAAAAGTATAGGTCGCCCGCAAAGCACGCGTGGCAGCCGACCGTGACCGCCACTAAGCTCCATGAACGCACTTGGTAAGCAAGCCACAGCAGAGAACCGCGGTGAGCCTGCCATGTTCGCGAACGCATTCGACCGCCGGGAGGAGCCGGCGGGCCGGATTGTGTGGCGCCGGCTCTGCCGGCCCCGGAAGGCGCTTGCCGGCCGCCGGCTGCAGGCACAACGAACACTCTAGGAGGAGAGAGTAGATGATCAGGAAAAGTGGAATTGGGCTTGCGGCGCTGACACTCACGCTGATGACGACCGTATTGCCGGCGCATGCCGACTTTTGGTCGGACGCCGGCGCGAAGTACAAGGGCGTCGTGCTGCACGGCGTCACCGAAAGCACGCCGCCTTCGAACTACGTCAAGGACGTGCTGGCACCGGAATTCGAAAAGAAGACCGGGATCAAGGTAGAGATCGAAACGACCTCCTGGGACCAGATGTACGACAAGGCCATCAAGGACATGGAAGCCAAGACCGGCATCTATGACATGATCTACATCGAACAGGATATCATCTACGCTTATCTTGCCCGCAACTTCCTGGTCGACATCACCAAATCGCTGAAGGACGACCCGTCGCTGAAGGCGCCGGACTATGACGAGTCGCACTACACCACCTTCGCCAACTATTTCAAGAATGCCGATGGCGACATCTTCGGCACGCCGATGGAAGCCTTCATCAAGATTTATCTCTATCGCACCGATCTCTTCAATGACCCGAAAGTCCAGGCGGCCTTCAAGACGGAGACCGGCAAGGATCTCAAGCCGGCGACCACCCATGAGGAATACACCCAGATCGCCGAGTTCTTCACCAAGTACGGCAAGGACAACGGCCTGGATCTCTGGGGTACGACGGCGCAGGCCCATACGGGCCACCCGGCCTCCTGGTACGAATTCTTCGAATCCATCGCGCCCACCTTCGGCGTCTTCAACTGGGGCATCGACGCGTCCAAGAACTATGCGGCCTCCGTCGAGAACGGCGGCACGATGAACAGCGCGGAATCCAAGGCTGCATTCAAATACTGGCTGCACCTGCGTGACCTCGCGCCGCCGGAATCGGCCGCCAGCACCTGGACCGAAGTGGCCACCACCTTTGCGGCCGGCCGCGTGGCACAAGGCCTGGTCTATGGCGAGAATGCCGCCTGGATCGCCAGCGATGCCGAAAAATCGAAGGTCGTCGGCAACGTCGGCGTAGCATTGCCACCCACTGAGCCGGCCGTGCTTGCCGAGGTGAAGGCCGGCAAGGGCTATCTCGGCTATTACGACGGCGGCGCCTTCGGCCTGCCGGTGACATCCAAGAACAAAGAAGCCTCGCTGCTGTTCCTGCAATATATCGGCCAAGACTCCGTGCAACCGGACTGGGCGGTCGCAGCCCCGCGCATCACCAATACGGCGACCTACGACGATCCGAAGATCATCGAAATGGATAAGAAGCTCAACGGCTACTACTCCATGCTGAAGAACGACGGAAAACTGTTCGCCGGTGCGCCGCCCTATCCGTTCCACGCCCAGGTGCGTGAAGCGACAGCCCCGATCTTCTACAAGATCCTGCTCGGCGAAGTTTCGTCCGACGATGGTCTCGACCAGATGGCGGCGGCCGCGGAAGCGGAAATGAAGAACCTCGGCTACCGCAAGTAGTCGACGCAAGTCTGCTCCGGGCGGTCGCCAAGGTGGCCACCCGGATGCACTTCAAGTGCTCCGCCGCGAGGGTGATCGCGCGGACATCGACTTCCGGGAGACAGGTTCATGCGTTCAAACTCTGTGGGCTGGCTGATGCTCGCCCCGACCATTGCGATACTCGGGATTTTTGGCATCGCGCCCTTCCTCTACGTACTTTATGTGGCGTTCCATCAATGGAATCCGTTCGGCGCCAGCCCGCTGATGACCTATAATGGCGCCGACAATTTCCGCCGGCTGGTGTTCGACCCTGAATTTTTGCGCTCGGTGGCGGTGACCGCCAAATTCGCCTTCTTCGCGGTGGTGAGCGAAATCGCCCTCGGCTACCTTCTCGCTCAGTTGTTCATGCGCGAATTCCCCGGCCGCGGCTTTTTCCGCACCATCCATACGCTGCCGCTGATCGTCGCCCCGATCGTCGTTGGTTCCGTGTGGCGGCTGATGACCACGCCCAGCATCGGCATCATTCCCTATCTGCTGAAGCAGTGGTTCGGATATGACATGAACATCGGCCGCGATGCCGGCACGGCGTTTGCGCTGACGGTGCTCATGGACATCTGGCACTGGACGCCGCTGGTGACGCTAACGCTGCTGGCAGCCCTTCTTGCCCTTCCGAAGGAGCCATTCGAGCAGGCGCAGATCGACGGCGCCAACCGCTGGCAGATCTTTTGGCATGTCACGCTGCCGATGATCCGCCCGGCCATCCTTGCTACCGTGTTCATCCGCCTGATGGACGCCCTGCGCACCGTTGACGAAGTCTGGATGCTGACCTCCGGCGGTCCAGGCGATGCAACCCGCTATGTCGGCCTGCACATCTGGAAGATTGTCTTTCCCAAGACCGACTACGGCTATGGCGCCGCGATCTCAGTGATCGTCCTCTATCTGACCCTGGTGATGTGCTGGATACTTTATGTGTCGCTCGTTGCCCGTCGCGAACGCAAGAGGGTGGCATGATGCACCAGCAACGCCCTTATATCCACCTGCTGCTCTGGATTGCGCTCAGCCTGCTGACGCTGTTCCCGATCTACTGGCTGTTCGTCATCTCGGTGAAGCCGGCGGTGGACCTGTTCACCACGCCGAGCCTGATTCTCGATGCTGTCTACTGGAAGAACTACATCAACGTCATCGGCAATGCGACGCTGCGCGGCTACATGGTCAACTCGCTGATCATCTCGACCAGCAATGCGGCGCTGGTCACCACGCTTGCCTTCCTCGCCTGCTATGCGCTGTCGCGCTTCGACCTGGCCGGCAAGGAGAACATCTTCTTCTGGACGATCACCAACCGCATGGCGCCGGCGGCCGTCTTCCTGCTGCCGTTCTACCTGTTGTTCACCCAGGTCTTCACCTGGGGCGACTGGAAGCTCTACGACACCAAGATCGGCATGATCCTGCTCTATTGCACCTTCAACCTGCCCTTTGCCATCTGGACGCTAAGGCCGACGATCGACGGCATCCCCAAGGAGCTCGACGAGGCGGCCACCGTCGATGGGGCCAGCACCTGGCAGGTAATTTCAGAGGTGGTCTTCCCGCTGGCCCGGCCCGGCCTTGCCGTCACCTTTATCCTCACCTGGGTGTTTGCGTGGAACGAATTCCTGCTGGCTGCGACGCTGACAAGCTTCAACGCCCGCACGATAACCACCGGCCTGTCGGAATACGTTACGACGACGGGAACCGAATGGGGCACGATGGCAGCCATTGCCGTCATCACGCTTATCCCGGCCCTGATCATCTTCTCGATGGTCCAGCGCCACATTGTAGCCGGCCTGACCTTCGGCGCGGTCAAGGAGTGAGTGATGCAACATGAAATCGATCTCGACGAAGCCGAAGACATGCCCGCCGCCGTCGTGGCCGGCAAGCCGGAACGGGTCGGCTTCCTTCCAATCGTTACCAACTGGTTCGACCGGGTGTTCGTCGGCATCTACCTGTTCGTCGCCCTGGAGCTGCTGTGGATGCGGTTCCTCGAACAATCGATCCCGCTCACCGTCTGCCATGTGCTGGCGATCGCGCTCGGTGTCCTGATCGTCTGGCGCGGCTGAAAGCGCGGACCGGATCAAATTTCAAGAGATGGAATGAGGCCATGAAAGCACTGGTTCTGGAAGAAAGAATGAAGCTGTCGCTCCGGGATTTCCCGATCGAGCGCGAAGAGCATCTCGGCCCCCGCGACGTGCGCATCAAGCTGCACACGGTGGGCATTTGCGGCTCCGACGTGCACTACTACACCCATGGCGGCACCGGCGTGTTCCAGGTGAAGGCGCCGATGATCCTCGGCCACGAGGCCTCGGGTACGGTGATCGAAGCCGGCGCGGACGTGACCTCGCTTGCGATAGGCGACCGCGTCTGCATGGAGCCTGGCATTCCCGATCCCAACAGTCGCGCTACCCGGATGGGCATGTACAATGTCGATCCCGCCGTGCGTTTCTGGGCAACCCCGCCGATCCACGGCATACTCAGGCCAACCGTGGTCCATCCGGCCGATTTTACCTTCAAGCTGCCGGACAATGTCTCGTTTGCCGAAGCGGCGATGGTCGAGCCGCTGGCCGTTGGTGTCCATGCCGCCACCAAGGCGCAGGTCAAGCCCGGCGATATCGCACTGGTAATCGGCGCCGGCCCGATTGGCCTGGTAACCGCACTCTCGGCGCTCGCTGCCGGTTGCGCCCGCGTCTTCGTCAGCGATGTCGATGACGCCAAACTGGAGATTGCCGCAAGACTCGGGGCGATCACCCCCATCAACGTCCAGCGCCAGGATCTCGCCAAAACGGTTCTTGCCGGTACCGATGGCTGGGGTGTCGAGATCGTGTTCGAATGCTCCGGCCATCCCTCGGGTGCTGAAGGCGTGTTTGATCCGCTGTCGCCCGGCGGACGCGTCGTGTTCATCGGCTCGCAGGTCCATCCGATCCAGTACGATGTCGGCAAGGCGATGGTGCGCGAGGCCCGTGTCGAGCATGTCTTCCGCTACGCCCATGTATTTCCGCGCTGCGTCGCCATGCTGTCGTCCGGCGCCATCGACGTCAAGCCGCTGATCACCCGCACCTTCGACTTCGCTGATAGCGTCGAAGCCTTCGAAACAGCTGCATCGGCGCCCGCGGGCGAAGTGAAGATGCAGATCATTCTGCCGCAATAGGGGAACGGGTATGGCTCAGGTCGCCGTCAAGGACGTCATCAAGAAATACGGAAGCCTCCAGGTCATCCACGGGGTGAGCATCGACATCGCCGACGGCGAATTCGTCGTCCTCGTCGGCCCCTCCGGCTGCGGTAAGTCGACCTTGCTCAGAATGATCGCCGGTCTGGAATCGATCTCCGGCGGAACCGTTTCGATCGGCAACCGGGTGGTCAACGACGTGCTGCCCAAGGATCGTGACATCGCCATGGTGTTCCAGAACTACGCGCTCTATCCGCACAAGAACGTTGCAGACAACATGGGTTTCCCGCTGAAGCTCAAGGGCGCCCCGAAAAGCGAGATCGAAGCCAAGGTTAGGAAGGCTGCCGACATCCTCGATCTCGGCAAGCTGCTCGACCGCTATCCCAAGCAATTGTCCGGCGGCCAGCGCCAGCGCGTTGCCATGGGTCGCGCCATCGTCCGCGATCCGCAGGTCTTCCTGTTCGACGAGCCGCTCTCCAATCTTGACGCCAAGCTGCGCGTTACCATGCGCGTCGAGATCAAGGAACTGCACCAGCGGCTGAAGACCACAACGATCTACGTCACCCACGACCAGATCGAAGCGATGACCATGGCCGACAAGATCGTCGTCATGCGCGACGGCCTGGTCGAGCAGATCGGCGCGCCGCTCGATCTCTACGACCGGCCGGCCAATGTCTTCGTCGCCGGCTTCATTGGCTCGCCGTCGATGAATTTCGTCCGCGGCACGCTTGCCAATGTCAACGGAGAGACCGCCTTTGTCAGCGACAACGGCACCGTCCTGCCGGTACCTGTCGGCACGCCGTTGCGGGAAACGCCGGTGATCTACGGCATCCGGCCGGAACATATAGAACATCACGGTGACGGCCTCGCCGCCACCATTTCGGTGCTGGAGCCGACGGGTTCGGAGACCCAAATCTTTGCCCATCTCGGTGGCGATCCGCTGAATGCCGTGGTCAAGGACCGGATATCGCTCAAGCCGGGCGAGACCATTCCGCTGCTGATCAACCGTGAGCGCGTGCATCTCTTCGACAAGAAGAGCGGCAAGCGCATCTGAGCCCCGCGGGTAAGGGAGTACTACAATGTTCCTCAAGAAATTCCGGATGGACAATCAGGTAGCGGTGGTCACCGGCGGCGGCCGCGGCATCGGCCTTGCCTGCTGCGAGGCTCTGGCGGAGGCCGGCGCCCAGGTGGTGATCATCGACCGTGAGGAAGCGATCGCCAGTGCCGGCCGGCAGACGCTGGCACAGCTGGGGTATCAGGCAGATACCCATGTGCTCGATGTGACCGATTCCGCCGCCGTCGATCACGCCGCGGCCGCCATTGCCGAGAAGCATGGCCGGATTGACGTGCTGGTCGCCAATGCCGGTATCGCCCGCAGCGGTACGGCGGCCGAGGACACGCCCGACGAATTGTGGCTCGCCGTCAACGACGTCAACTACAATGGCGTCTTCTGGTGCAACCGTGCCTTCGGCCGTGAGATGCTGAAGGCCGGGCGCGGAGCGATTGTTAATGTCGGCTCTATGTCCGGCTATATCGTCAACAGGCCGCAACTGCAGACCTATTACAACGCCTCCAAGGCTGCGGTGCATCACCTGACCACCTCGCTGGCCGCCGAATGGGCGGCCCGCGGCGTGCGGGTCAATGCGGTGGCCCCCACTTATATCGAGTCGGAGATGACCAAGGTGGTCAATATCGACCCCGATGTCATCGACATCTGGGTGCGCGACACGCCGATGGGGCGGGTCGGACAGCCCCACGAGATCGCCTCGGTCGTGCATTTTCTCGCCTGCGACGCCTCCAGCCTGATGACCGGGACCACGGTCAAGGCGGATGCGGGCTTCACCTGCTGGTAACAAGGATAGGACCCATGGATTTCACCGGAAAACGCGTCATCGTCACCGGCGCCGGCAAGGGCATCGGCAGGGCCACAGCGCTGATGCTCGCCGGCCGTGGCGCCAAGGTCGTGGCCCTCACCCGTACGGCGACTGACCTCGAAAGCCTGCAAAAGGAAATCGACTGCGAAGCGATCACCGTCGATCTTGCCGATCCCGTTGCGACCAGGGCTGCGGCTCTAAGGGCGCTGCCGGCCGACCTCCTGGTCAACTGCGCCGGCACCACCGAGCTCGAATCCTTCCTCGATGTCTCGGTGGAAAATTTCGACCTGCTCTATGCGGTCAACACCAGGGCGCCGATGATCGTCGCCCAGGAATATGCCCGCGACATGGTCAAGTCGGGCCGCAAGGGCGCCATCGTCAACGTCTCCAGCGTCGCCGCCTTCGTCGGCATTCCCGACCATGCCGCCTACTGCGCCTCCAAGTCGGGCCTCGATGGCCTGACCCGGGTCATGGCCAAGGAACTGGCGCCCAAGGGCATCCGCGTCAACGGCGTGCATCCGACGGTGACGCTGACGCCGATGGCGGTGAAAGCCTGGAGCGACCCGCAAAAGGCCGCCGGCATGCTCGGCCGCATCCCCGTCGGCCGTTTCGCCGATCCCGACGATGTCGCCGAGGTCATTCTCTTCCTGCTGTCGGACGAGGCCGGCATGGTCAACGGTCTGTCGATGCCGATCGACGGCGGCTACATGATCGCCTGAGAGGGCACGGGGCGACGCTACCCACACTTCGAGGACTTTGCCATGACGCGCTACGATACCAAACTCGCCCGGATCAAGGCCGGAAATTATTCCCGCGGCGACTTCATCATCGCCGATGCCAAGGATGGCGACATGGGCCCGAGCATCCGCTCCTGCGGTCCAAAACTCGCCAAGGACGCGACGTTTACGCACTACCGCACACGAGCGGAATTCCTCGACCAGGTGCGCGCCGTCATCGCTCAGGACGTAATCGACATCCTGCTTGCGTCCGCCTCCAACCTCGAGATCCTCAATGAGGCCGGCGCCTTCGAGGGCGGCAGCGTCAAGTCGGCTTTCAGGGCCAATGACGCGACCGATATCTGGGTCGGCCGTGGTGCCGGCTATGCCAAGCAGCCGTCGCGGCCCTATCGGACCGCCTCGATCGAGGCGTCGCGCCGCCAGAGCGATCTGGGACTCTATTCGATCACCTTCAACAACGACCTTGATGCCGATTACCACTCGCAGCTCGCCTTCCTCGATTTCGTCGACGATGCCAGCGACAACGACTTCAACTACTTCCTCGAAGTCTTCAACCCCAATGTCGACACCGGCATCGACCCGGACCTGCAGCCCTATTACGTCAACGACTGCATCTGCCGGACCTTGGCCGGCCTCACCCGCGCCCAGCGGCCGCAATTCCTAAAGATCGCCTATAACGGACCTAAAGCGCTCGACGAGCTGGCCTCCTACGATCCAGACCTGGTGGTCGGCGTGCTCGGGGGTGGTGCCGGCACCGCCCGTGACACGTTCGAGCTCATCCATCAGGCGGAGAAGTACGGCGCCCGCGTCGCCCTGTTCGGCCGCAAGATCAATCTCGCCGAGGATCCGCTGGCCATGGTCAAGCTGATGCGTGCGGTAGCCGACGGCGAGGTCGCTCCTGAAGAGGCGGTCAAGGCATATCACGGTGCGCTCAGTGCCTCCGGGCAGCGACCGCTGCGCAGCCTCGAGGATGACGCCCGGATCACCGAAAAGGTGCTGATGGGCTGATACGAGGGCAGATGGGGAGGAGGACATGGCGGCAACGCAAAGGCGCGGCTTCATCGCCGGCGGCACCTGGTGCCTCGATCGCAACCGCAAGATAGACGCCTGGCCGCGCGAGGACAGCGTCGGCATCGCCTGGGGTCTGGAAGAGCGTGGCGGCGGGCCTGCCTGCAATCTCGCCATAGACATCCGCCGGCTGGATCCGTCTGTTCCGGTCGAAACCATCGGCTTGGTGGGCGAAGACGAGGCCGGCCGCAAGCTGATCGCCGAAGCGGACCGCGCCGGGCTTGACCGCCGGCAGATGCATGTCAGCGGCGCCGCGCCTACCCACACCACCGAAGCCTTCATCTCCCAGGCGAGCGGTCAGCGCACCCATATTTCCGACCTGGGTGTTGCTGGCCTGCTTTCGCCCGATCATTTCGACTTTTCAAACACTGCCGCCCGCTTCCTCCATCTCGGCCTGCCCGGCATTCATCCCACCATGGACGGCCGCTTTGGCGCAGACGCCAATGGCTGGGTGACGGTGCTGAAGGCGGCGCGACGGGCGGGGCTGCAGACCAATCTCGAACTCTGCACGGTGACGCCGGAACGGCTGCGCGGGCTGATACTGCCCTGCCTGCCGTTTCTCGATACGCTGATCGTCAACGACAGCGAGATAGGGGCGCTGGCCGAAATGCCGACGCTGTCGGGCGGCAGCACCGATATCGCCGCCTGCGCTGCGGCGGCGGCCAGCATGCTCGACCATGGCGCCATGAATCTGGTGACCGTGCATTTCCCCGAAGGGGCGATCACGGTGCCGCGCGATGGCCCCACGGTTTTCGTCGCCTCGGTCACCGTGCCGCCGGACGCGATCGTCGGGCCGAACGGCGCCGGCGACGCCTTTGCCGCCGGCTTCCTTTACGGCCTGCACGAGCACTGGCCGCTGGAGGACAGCCTGTGGCTGGGACACGCAGCGGCCGCCTGTTCGTTGCGCTCGGCGGGCACCACGGACGGCGTCGCGGGCTGGCGGGAATGCCTGGAGATCGCCCGGCGCTGGGGCCGGAGAAGCTCGCCGCAGCGCGCAAGCGGCCGAAACACACCGAACTGACAGAAAAGGTAGACGGATATGGCAAGAGAACTGGACGGCAAGACCGCAGCGGTTACTGGGGGAGCCTCCGGCATCGGCCTGGCAACCACCAGGGCGATGATCGAGGCCGGCGCGCGTGTCGTGCTGGTCGACCGCGACCAGGCGGCGTTGGGGAAAATCTGCGCGGAACTCGGCGACGCCGCCATTCCGCTGGTGATCGATCTCCTCGATCCCAAGAGCTGCGCCTCCATGGTGCCAGCGATCTTGGAAAAGATCGGCCATCTGGACATCTTCCACGCCAACGCCGGAACCTATATCGGCGGCGATCTCGTCGAAGCGGACAGTGCCACCATCGACATGATGCTCAATCTCAACGTCAATGCGGTGATCAAGAATGTCCACGACGTGCTGCCGCACATGATCCAGCGCGGCACCGGCGACATCGTCGTCACCAGCTCTGTGGCCGGACATTTCCCGGTTCCCTGGGAGCCGGTCTATTCGGCCTCGAAATGGGCGATCAACTGCTTCGTGCAGACCGTGCGCCGCCAGGTCAACAAGAAGGGCGTGCGGGTCGGATCGGTGTCGCCAGGACCGGTGATCAGTGCGCTGCTCGCGGACTGGCCGGAAGAAAACCTCAAGAAGGCCAAGGAATCCGGAAGCCTGATCGAGCCTAGCGAAGTCGCCGACGCCATCCTGTTCATGCTGACGAGGCCGCGCAATGTGACTATCCGCGACATCGTCGTCCTGCCGACGAATTTCGACATCTGAAGTTCAGCGCCAGCCGGTTTGTGTCGGGCGCATATTGTGACGGCACAGGCAAGCTTTGCGGAGACGTGTTCGACTGCACGAACAGGTTCGACACCTCCGTGGAGCACGGGTTAAATTGTGGCGACCGCGACTTTGCAGAGACGCAGCATGCCTCAGCCTTGCGCTTGCATATCTGACCCCTACGACTGAGTCGCAAGGAGCATGTTTCGACGTTCAGCAGATGAAGACAAACCGCGCGTTTATTTCGCGGTTTGTCCTGCATGCCAGATCTTACATCTCCGGGCAGCCCGCTTCGTTTGCGAACGTAATTCGGTCCGGGCCACGCCGAGTCATCCCTTCGACGACAATCCGACGATCGCTGGCACGCACGACTTCCGGGTCGCGCAGGCCGGCGTCGCGTGCCGCGGCACGCGCCTCGCGCTCACTGCAACGGTCCCTGCGGCGGTCTGGACGCGTGCGTTCACGGTCGCGATCACGTATCACCGGTTTGATTCCGTCCCTGCCTATCTGAAGTTCAAGGTCCTGAGCATTCGCCGTGGAAATGGGAGCCGATAGTCCTCCCATGATTAGAGCAAAGCTCAATGCAACCGGATAGAGCAATTTCCTCATTTACAGTCCTCCCATAAATCAACACGTTTCTGTTCAGCACAACATCCAATTACCCTGTTTGTTCCAACGTCAGCAGTCCGCTGGGCATGCCATATGCAGCCATGGGCGCGAACCGACAATTGATTTTTTGGACGGACGACTACCGGCTTGAACAACGCCCACACGAAAAATGGAACAACATGGTGCCGCGTCGGTTCCGACAGGAGCAACCGCGTCATCACTCCATCCGGCGGCGGAGGACGCGGCGATTTCGTTTCTCGATGCGCCTTGCGGAGTAAAGCAGTGGATACCCCTACCGATTTCCCCCGAGCCCCCACCAGGCCGGGAAAAGATTCCCAAAAACTTCTGTTCGAACCGAACGTATCCATAAACGGCCCAATTAAGGGGGATAGTCTCGCGCCCTTTCTCACAAGTGTTGCGGAGGTGAGAAACGCCCAGGAGGATTTGATCCTGGAGCTTAACACCAACGGCGGCGATGCGGACATTGCTCGTCGCATTGCGCTGGAGATCCGCCTTTTTACTCGCCATAGTGGCCGCGACGCTTACTGCGTCGGCAAATCCAGCGTTTACTCAGCTGGAGTAACGATCTTCGCGGCGTTTCCTATCAAAGGCCGCTTTCTGACCGAGGATGCCGTTCTTCTCATTCACGAGCGGCGCCTGGAAAAGTCGATCGCGCTGAATGGCCCTCTGAGGGCCAATATCCAGATCGTTCGCGAGCAACTTTCGCTTCTCGAAACAGCATCGAAGCTTGAGAGAGAGGGTTTTGCCGAACTCGTTGAAGGGAGCAAGCTGTCACTGGAGACGCTCTACGAACGCCTGACAATCAATTACTACATGTTTGCCGAGGAGGCGCGCGGGCTGAATATTATCGCAGGCATTATTCGCTGATGGAGCCCGGCGCGAGCCAAACCATCAAATCGTCTGCGGTTATCTTGGTCCGCTAGCGTACCGCAACCGTTCTGCTGACATAGCGTTCTCCTTAAAATGGAGGAATGCTACATGAGTCAGAAATCGCGTACTCTCTCACCGCTTGACCGCGACGCTGTATACAGCGAGATCGAAGCGCAACTGCCGGCCCTCAATCAGTTCGCAAAAAGGCTGGCCGGCACGGATGCCGATGACCTTGTTCAGGAAACCGTCGTCAAGGCTCTTCAGTCATCCGGGCGTTACCAGTCGGGGACCGCGCTGAAATCATGGCTTTTCACCATTATGAAAAACACGTTCTGCACCTCCTACAACAAGAGGAAGCGGGAAGTGGTTGGCTTCGAGGACAGTTTTATAAACAAGATGTCTATCGACCCGCCCCAGGAATGGGCCGTTCTGGGCACCGAGCTGGAGACGGCTTTGAATAATCTCGGCCACGGCTCAAGACAGTCGCTGATGCTCGTTGCCTGGGGTGTAAGCTACGACGAGACGGCCCGGATATGCGATTGCGAAATAGGCACGGTGAAAAGCAGGGTCAGTCGGGCACGCAGAATACTTGGCGAGCGCTTTGACATAGCAGTTACGAGCTGATGGGCAGCTTTCGTCCGCTTGTCTGGCGTTCGTCACCGCTGGTCACGACCACGCTCGATGAAAGTGGCAATCGATAGATCGAGAATGTTCGGCGGTCGCGGCGCGCATTGCCTCACGCAGCCAGTCTCACCGAGCCATAGCCAGAAGCGCCTTGCACGGCGCTTCGGTGTTTTCATCGTGTGTTTCCCGTCTCGCCGATAAAGCGCGAGCGGATCCGCCCGGAAAGCGCGTCAATGGCATAGACCATGGCGATGATCAGGAAAATGATTGACCAGGCTTCGTCCCACCGGTAGGCGCCGATGCGGTCAGACAACAGGAAGCCGATGCCGCCGGCACCTACGATGCCGAGTATGGTCCCCGAGCGGACATTTGACTCGAAGTTGTAGAGGGTGATCGACAGCAGCACCGGCATCACTTGTGGCATCATCGCGAACCGGACCGCCTGCATTCGCGATCCGCCGGAGGCGACCACCCCTTCGACCGGCTTGTTGGATATGTTCTCGATCGCTTCGGCATAAAGTTTTGCCAGCACGCCGATCTCGCTGACGGCAATCGCCAGCACGCCCGGAAGCGGTCCGAGACCGAATGCGCGGATGAAGATCAGCGCCAGGATCAGCGTTTCCATCGCACGGACGATGTCGAAGCCGCGCCGGACGCCGAAGCGGAATATGGCGAAGCGATTGATGTTCTTTGCCCCGAGAAACGACAGCGGGAAGGCGATGACGGCGCCGATGATGGTGCCGAGAAAAGCCATGGCCAGGGTCTCGGCGAGACCGTTGAGGATATCGGCGATTTCCTGCCATTCGGTCCAGATATGCGGCGGGAACATGAAGGACAGCACCCGACCCAGCCGTGCGAAACCGCTGACGACGCGATCCGGCGAAAAGCCGAAGTCATAGAGGCACCAGGCAAACAGTGCTGTGAACATCCCGACAAGCGCATAGCGGCGCAGGCGGTCGGCGAGCGGGCGACGGAAGGCGCCGGGCATGGCGTGCCGCCAGGCGACGATTTCGGCGGAACTAATGTTTTGCATCAGACGCTTCTTTCCAGGCCTATCAACCGATGGCGCAGCTTTTCCGAGCCCCAGTCGATCACGAATACGGTGATGAAGATGATGATGAAGAGCGCCGAGAGATCGGTGTATTCCTGGAGCGATACCGCCGTGCGCAATTCCTGTCCGAGACCCCCGGCGCCGACATAGCCGATGATCGAGGACGAACGCACGTTGATCTCGAAGCGCAGCAGCGTATAGCTGACGATGTTCGGCAGGATCTGCGGCACGGCGCCGTAGCGGATCTGGTCGGCCCAGCTGCCGCCCGCCGATTTGACGCCCTCCAGCGGCCGCATGTCGATGTTCTCGTTGACCTCGGAGTAAAGCTTGCCCAGCGACCCGCAGGTATGCAGCGCAATGGCGAGGACACCAGCCATCGGCCCAACGCCGAAACAGAAGACGAAGATCAGCGCGAAGACCAGTTCCGGCACGGTCCTGGCGATTTCAAGGAAACGCTTGGCCAGCCAGAACACATAGATATTGGGCGCCAGGTTGCGGGCGGCCGCAAAGGACAGAAGGAAGCCGCCGAAAAGTCCGAGACTGGTTGCCATGAAGGCGATCAGCACGGTTTCGAGCAGCAGCCAGGCCCAGACCTTCCAGCGCCAGAACCAGGCGCCGAGATCGTGGCCGAGCGTATCCAGCGAAAGTGCGGGGAGTGTCTTGGCCAGATATTCGCCGAGCCGTGGCAGGCCGGCCATCAGGATCCAGCGTTCGGCGCGACTGCCGTCGGGCAGCGTCACCTGGCTTACCTTGAAGAAGTTGGAGAAATCCGCTGTGATCATCAGCAGCGTTAACAGCACGACCGCACACAGCAGGCTCTGCAGCCGGCTGCGGGTGCGGTGCATGGCGTAGGCGCGCTCGAACTGCAGAACGGCCGCGGAGGATATGGTATGAACGGCTGCGGTCATGGTGTGATCCCATGGGAGGACGGGGCAGGCGTGGTCGCCCGCCCCGGATTGTATGCGCGATCAGCTCTTGCGCTGGGCCTTCAGCCACATGCGCATGTCGACGATCCACTGGTAGCGGTCGTGGTTGACTTCCGCATAGGCCTTGGCGGTTGAGCTGTCGGCGCCGCTCATTTCCTTGAAGGCTGCCGGGTCGGCGGTGGGCACGGCCTTGACGGCATCCTTCACCGCGGTGATCAGGTCTGCCGGCAGGTTCTTGCGTGCGGTGAACGGGCCGGAGGTGATCTCGGGCGACTTCCAGATCCAGCAGACTTCCCCGGCCTTGATCATGCCCTTGGATACCATCCGCTGCGGAATGCCGCTTTTTTCGTTATTGATATAGGTCGCAGCAGCATCGAACTGGCCGTTGATGACGCCCTGCACGCCGGCCTCATGGCTGCCGGAGAAAGGGATGGCGGAGAAATAGGTAGCGGGCTCATAGCCCTGCTGCACCAGGTTGTAGTTCGGCACGGCATAGCCGCTGGTGGAATCCGGGTCGGCAAAGGCCAGCACCTTGCCCTTGAGGTCCTCGATCTTCTTGTAGGGGCTGTCGCAGCGCACCGCGATGATCGAATAATAGCCGGTGGAGTCGTCTTCCTGGACAGCCGTCAGCAGGGGCACGACGCCGCCCTTGGTTTCCGTGTAGGCAGCGGCATAGGCGGAGGAGCCCAGAAACGCAAATTCGATCTGGTCGGCGGCGAGCGCCTGGATGACGCCGTCATAGCTTCCGGCGGTAAAGATCTCGACGTCGACGCCGAGCGTCTTCTTGATGTAATCCTTGAACGGCTGATAGCGGGCAAGTCGGTCCTTCTCGTTTTCCGCCGAGGTGATGCCGATCTTGACGACCTTGTAGTCGTCCTTCCAGTCGGCGGCCATGGCTGGAAGGGAGGCGAGTGCGAGCAGTGCGGTGGCAGCGATGAAACGCATGGGGTCTCTCCAGGTGGTTGAAGTTCAGGCCGGTACGCCGGGACGGATCGTCGTCGAGGTCACGGATTCGTTGAAATCGCTAAGGTCTTCGCTGCCGTAGATCTCGCGAACGACGGTCGCCGTCAGGTCGCGGGCGCTGCCGTCGAAGATCACCCGGCCGCAGCGCATGCCGATGATCCTGTCGCAATAGGCTCTGGCCGTATCCAGCGTATGGAGGTTCACGAGTACGGTGATGCCGTCCTCGTTGTTGATCGAGCGCAATGCGTCCATCACCCGCGTCGCGTTGCCCGGATCAAGGCTGGCGATCGGTTCGTCGGCCAGAAGGATGCGCGGGTTTTGCACCTGGGCGCGGGCGATTGCTACACGCTGCTGCTGGCCGCCGGACAGCGTGCCGGCTTTTTGCAGGGCCTGCGGCGCCAGGTCCAGGCGATCGAGCGCCCGGATGGCAAGCGCCCGCTCGGCATCGCTGAAGCGCATGGCCATGGAACTGGCAAAGCCATGGACGGCCAGCCTGCCGACCAGCACATTGGTGAGGACGTCGAGCCGGTCGATGAGATTGAACTGCTGGAAGATCATCGCGCACTGGCGCCGCCAGTCGCGAAGGGCGCTGCCCTTCAGGGCGGTGACATCCTGTCCACCAAACGCGATGCGTCCGTCGGTCGGCTCGATCAGCCTATTGACGAGCCGGAGCAGCGTCGACTTGCCGGCGCCGGATCGGCCGATGATCCCGACGAATTCGCCGGGACCGATATCAAGGCTCACGCTATCCACCGCGCGGGTGGTGCCGAAGCTGCGGCCAAGGCCGCCAAGGGAGAGAATGTTCTTTTCCATGCGCCGAGGATGGCGATGGACTGTGACACCCGCATATCATTCGAATGAATTTAATTTAGCGGATTTGTGACGGCGCCGTGAATGGCGTTGATTGGAAAAAGGCCGGGAATTTCTTCCCGGCCCTTTGGATTAGCTTTCGCCATGGCAACGTGAACCTCACGCCGCCTGTTGTCGCCCGATCGAGCCGTCGGAATAGATCATCGCGCCGTTACGCACGGTGGCGCGGACATGGCCGATGCCGGTATCGTCGGCAATGACGAAGTCGGCCGACTTGCCTACCGCAATCTCGCCGCGGTCCCCCAGACCCAAAGCCCGGGCCGGGTTGAGGGTCGCAAGCAGGGTGGCGCCGGCAAGGCCGCTGGGATCGGTCCTGGCTAGTTCGAGAATGGCCGGGAGGATTGCCGAAGGGTGGTAGTCGGAGGCCAGGATGTCGAGAAGACCATGCGCATGGGCGTCGCGGGCCGAAAGATTGCCGGAATAGGATTGGCCGCGCAGGGCGTTGGGAGCGCCCATTGCGGTGGCAAGCCCCATGGCGCGCGCTGCTGCTGCCGCCTCCAGCGTTACCGGAAACTCGCTGATGGCAGCCCCGAGATCGCGCATCAGCGCCACCTTTGCCGGCGAGTCGTCGTCGTGGCTGGCCAGAGCGACGCCATGGGCGTGGCAGGTAGCTGAAATTGCCTGCAGCGTCCGGGTCATGATTTCGGCCGGAAGCGTGCGTTCCTCGATGCGCCGCGCTACGGACTGTGCCGCCTCGTCGCGGCTATAGCCTTTCTCACGCACCATCTTTTCCACATGCCGCTCGATGTCGCGGTACTGGCCCTGGCCGGGTGTGTGGTCGGTGAGCGAAATGAGGTCGACGGCGCCTTCGGCAATCAGCGCGTCGATCACCGCAAGCGCCTTGGGGAAGGTGATTTCGAAGCGGGCATGGACGCGGTGATCGACCAGGAGGTCGCCGGCCATGGCGCGGAGTGCGCGGATGACGGCGCTGGTGTGTTCGTAGCTGCGCAGATGGCCATAGGTCGAGGCAGGGCTGAACGACACCGCCGCATAGGCGGTGGTGATGCCGGCCACCGCCAGCCGGCGGTCGAGATCGCGCAGTCCCAGCTCCAGCGGCATGGGAACGTTCGGGCGCGGCTCGATCTCCCGCTCGATCATGTCGCCATGCATGTCGACGAAGCCGGGCAACAACAGCAGGCCATCGCCCGAAATCTTGGCGCCCACAACCGGCGTGTCGGCAATCTCGACGATCCGCCCGGCCTCGACCCGGACGGCGCCGCGATCGATGACGCGGTCGGCCGTGACCACCCGGAAATCAGAAATCCACATTTTCGTTTGCCTCCTCGGCTGTAAGTTCGATGTCGCGGTCGACGAGGCCTGCCACGTCGCCCGGGTGATGGAAGACACCGATCATGGCGACGCCCTCGGCCTTGAGATCCGTCAGCCGTCTGACCAGGGCCGCGCGCGCGTGGACGTCGAGCGAGGCGGTCGGCTCGTCGAGCAAAAGCAGGCGCTGCGGCAGTATCAGGGCGCGGGCGAGGTTGACCTTCTGCTGCTCGCCGCCCGAAAAGGTGGTCGGATAGGCACGCCAGAGGTCGCGCTTGACGCCGAATTCCTCCAGCCAGCGCCGGGCTTCGAGCAGGGCTTCGGCATGGGACATGCCAGCCAGACGCAGCGGCTCGGCGACGACATCCTCGGCCGAAACCCGGGGCCTGGCGATCAGGAACTGGGTGACGAAGCCTATCTCGCGACGCCGCAGCAGGGCGATGTCGACATCCGCTGCCCGCGCCAGATCGATCCGGCCCTCGGCGGTGTGATACCAGATATGGCCGCTGCGCGGCAGGTAGCTGCGATAAAGCGTACGCAAAAGCGTCGACTTGCCGACGCCGTTCGGTCCCTTCAGCAGCAGGAACTCGCCGGCGTGGAGGGTAAAGCCGATGCCGGAAAAGGCGTGCAGCCGCTGTTCGAGATGATGCATCTGGAAGGTCTTGGCGAGAGCTTCTACCTGGAGAACGGGTTGCATCTTGGCCTCACAGTTTCGCATGGACGAGTTGCTGGGTATATGCGTGCTGGGGATCCTGGAAGATCTGGTCGACCAGGCCCTCCTCGACCACGCGGCCGCGGCGCATCACCATGACCCGGTCGGCCATGGTGCGGATGACCCCGAGATCGTGGCTGACGATCACCATGGTGATGGCGCGATCACGCTGCAGACGTTTCAGGGTGTCGAGGACCAGCGCCTGGACGCTGACATCTAGCCCGGTCGTCGGCTCGTCGAGCAGGAGCAGTGCCGGTTCCAGCGCGATCGCCTTGGCAAGCTGGACCCGCTGCTGCATGCCGCCGGATAGTTCGCTCGGCCGGGCGTCCATGCGCGCGAGCGGGAATTCGGAGGCATCAAGCGCTTCGCGTGCCCGGCCGCGCAGGGCGGCAAAGCTGCGCTCGCCGGCGATCAGCAGCCGCTCGGCGACATTGCCGGACGAAGTGTGTCCCATCAGCAGGCCCAGATGCGGGTTCTGATAGACGATGCCGATCTGGCGGGCGCACAGCATCCGCCGCTGAAAGCGGTCGAGTGCAAAGAGATTGCCGGAAAGCCCCGGCAGCGCGAGGCGGTAGTCGCCTGCGTCCGGCGTGTCCTCGAGGTTCATCATCCGCAGCAGCGTGGATTTTCCGGAGCCGCTTTCACCGACAATGCCGAGGACCTCGCCGGGATAGACGGTGGCGGCAACGTCTTCGAGGGCGATTACGTCGCCGAACCGGCGGCTGATTGTTGTCATTGTCAGCAGCGGCGGGGTGGTCATCAGTTGCGGCGACATGCGGTCGAGCCCTGCAGCCACGATATGCGTCTGTTGCAACGTCATGAACGCAACTCCCCATTTCTGTACCAGGTCTCGCCGGTCGGCACGGTATCGCCCTCGGCCTGTCGGATCGCCTTGATGCCGAGATGGCTGTCGGATAGCTCATAGGCCGAGCTGCCGTCGTCCTGGGGAATCTCGTTCATGAAATAGCCTTTCACGCCGGAGCGATGGCAGACGAGGCCGGCATGGTCCTCCACCTTGTAGGGCACGTCGGAGAACACCAGCGGCTCGACCCGGGTAAACGGCGGCACAGCATAGAGCCGTTTTTCGCGGCCGGCCGACAGAAACGTCAGGTGGCGCGCCATGTGAAGCTTCGGCACATCCCAGCGCGGGATCGGCGACGGTGTCATTACATGCCGGCCGTTGACCAGCGCCGGATAGGCGGCCCCCTGCATGATGCGGCCCGAACGTACGATCTGCTCGTAGAGCGTCAGCCATAGCCGGCTGTAATCGGCATCTGCGTGCATCTGTCGGGCAATCGACATGTTCGGCTCCACCGGCCGTAGCGGCTCCGGATTTGGTACCTGCAGGACCAGGATCTGATCGTCACGCAGACGTTCCTCCGGCACCCGGTGGCGACTCTGCACGATCGAGGCCTCCAGCGTGTCCGATGTCTCGTGGGCGGCGGAGACGCGGCGGATGAACTGGCGGATCGAGGCGGCGTTGACGCTGTCGTCTGCGCCCTGGTCGATCACCTTGACCACCGACGAGGGCTTGACCAAAGTCAGGGTCACCTGCAGGCCACCTGTGCCCCAGCCGCGGGCAATGGGCACTTCACGGCTGGCATAGGGCATCTGGCAGCCGGGCACCGCGATTGCCTTCAGCATCTTGCGGCGGAGCTCCCGCTTGGCCGAGGCATCGAGGAAGCCGTAGCTGAAGGCTTCCCAGGGTTTGGTCAGAGCGGCAAGGCTCATGCCGGTTCCTCCTCAAGCAGAGGGGCCGCAACCTCGCGCGCAGTTTCTGCCGCAGAGCCCTTCCCCGCGCCGCGCAGCGCATCGAGAGAGGACTGGAAGGTCACGTAGTGCGGCAGCTTGAAATGGATGCAAAAGCCGGAAGCCTCCACCGGTTCGGTGTGATAGAGGAAGAACTCCTCGTTGACCGGCGAGTTCTTCGGGGCGCCCGGCGCGTTGAGATCGAGCGTCGCGCCGGCAATCACCTTGACCTCGTTCCAGCCAAGGGTAGCGCAGAAGCCGAGTTCCAGCTTGCCGGCCTTGCCCTTGGTGGTGACTTCCGCCTGCGAGACCTTAACCCGGCCGGCCGAAAACACCGTGCCGCGCGGATGGCGCACCCGCACCTCCGCCTCGGCAAGCCGCAATTCGTTGACCGTCGGATGGGCACTGCCGTAGCCGCGCATCGCCGCGTAGCCGAGCGCCAGCACGCCGCCGGTATCGGCGCGCGCCAGGCTTTGCAGCGTATGGGCACGCTTGGCGGGAAACAGCAGGGGTTCGCGGGTAAGGTCGGGGATATCGTCGGGGGCGACTGCAACATGCGGGGGATCGGCAACCAGGCCGGCCGACTTCTGCCACGCTGCCAGCGAAGGCTGGCGGGCCGGCGCCGGCCGGGCGGCGGGCTCGACGGCAAGCGGCACGAAGGGTCGGCCCTGCAGCACGCCGGTCGCCAGCAGGCGGTGCGAATAATCAAGCGTCGGCCCCAGCACCTGGCCGCCGGGGATATCCTTGAAGGCGGCTGAAATGCGCCGATGGGTGAAAAGGCTGTCCTGGGTCACCGGTTCGGCGACCGCGAGGCGCGGCTGGGTGGTGCGCCAGGCCCGCAGCAGCAGCACCGCCTCGTAGAGGTCGCCGCCGGACTGGGCGAGAGCGAGCGACGCCAGGTCGGGCTCGTAGAGCGAGGCCTCGCCCATTACCCGGTCTATCAGCCAGGGAAGCGCCTTGCGGACCTCCTGGACGCGCGTGGCGTCGATAGCGCCCATCTCGCCGCGGTAAAGCCGTTCGGATTGTTCGATGGCGCGTTCGCCACCCCTCGTCGCCACATAGGCCATTTACAATACCTCGATTTGCGTGGAGCGGGGCAAGCCGATCACCCGGTCGCCGTCGATCAGGAAGAGTTCGAAGCCGGCGGGATAGAGGCAGCGCTCCGCCCGGATCTGCCAGACCTCGTCCGGCACGTCGCCGACCGTGATATCGAGCGTCGTCTCGATCCCGGGGCCGGTCAGCCGCAGTCGGCGACCGCTTCCGATGCGTGCCATGGCGAACGCCGTGGCGCCATCGTCCGGATAGGCGTTCGACCCGACCGGGAGTACGGCAAGTGCCCCAAGGCCCGCCGGCGTGTGGAGAGACAAAAAGGCGTGGTCAGCCGTCTCTGCCGGGCTAAGGGCCGCGCCTGTGGATACGAGTACCGGAAGCAGCGCCGGGTCCTGGGAGAACACCCGGCATTCGCGGTCGATCAGGCTCTCGGCCACCGCCGCCATCCCCGGCGCGACGAGCGTCCGGACGGTGCCGGGTCGCGCCAGCGCCCACATCAGCGCCTCATAGGTGGCGTTGGTGCGCACCTCCGCGGCATCGCGCTGCGGCGCGGCGATCAGCGCGTGGGCAAGAGTGTCCATCAGAATGTCTCCATGTCGACGCGGGTGGCTTCGACCGCCCGCAGGCGGGCGGCATCGGTGCTTCGGGCGGCCTCGGCCTGGCCTGCGACGAAATCGGCTATCCGCCCGCTCTGGATGCCGCAGGCTTCGGCCGCATCGATCACCGCCATGGCCATGGCCCTCTCGATGTCGCGGCCTGTCACCATGCCGTAGCCTTCGGTCGCCCGCGCGAGCACGCGGATATGGGCCTCGGCAACCAGCACCTCACCCAGATGGAAGTCGGTATTGGCGACCGTGTCACGCATCGGCAGCATCACCAGCCCGGTGCGGCTCTGCACCACCTCGATTTCGCCCAGCGCCGGCAGCAGGCTTTCGGCCATGGCCTTGAGCGCCTCGGCGTCGGCGCGGGCCAACGTATCAAGCCAGTGGCCGGGGTGTGCCTGGGTAATGTCCGCCGCCTTGGACCTGTCACTGATCATCGGAATTCCTTTCGCCGCCGCCGGGTCCGGCGTCTGTGTCGTCGAGGCTGTCGAAGCTGAACTGCACCCGGTCGCCGGCCCACACCGCCTCGGAATAGCCAATGGCGACGCCCTCGGCCGTGACGTCGGTCTTGGTCACCACCATGACCGGGTGGCTCATATGCTGGCTGAGCAGACGCGCTTCATCGGTTTCGGGAAGGCGGGTGAAGATGGTCGTGCGCTTGCGGAAATAGTCGGCAATGCCATGCGACCGGTAGATGTCGGTGATCGATACGCCGTCCGCTCGCCGTTCGGCGAGATCCGGAAAAAGTTCGGCTGGATGAAATGCCAGGCCGAGATTGATCGGTACGCCATCGGCAAAAGCGCGTCGCAGTAGCCGGTGCACTGGCGTGCCCTCGGCGATGCCAAGCGCGATTGCGACGCGTGGTGTTGCCGGCAGAACCTCGGCTGAGATATGTTCGCCCTTGGGCGTGATGCCCTGTTCCAGCAGATTTTGGCGGAAGCGCGTTCTGCGGCCGATCTGGTAGGTGATCAGGGGGGTATCCCCGACAAAGGTGCCACGGCCCTGCTCGACCCGCAGCCGGCCTTCGACCGCAAGTGCGGCCACGGCCCGGCGCACCGAATGGCGGCCCGCCTTGAAGGCAATGCACAGTTCCGGCTCGGTTGGAAGGCGAGAACCCGGCATCAATTTTCCGGCAGCGATATCGCCCGCCAATTGATCTCGTATCGTCTGCCAGTTTTCCCGTCGCATGCGCCAATCTCAATTCATTCGGATGAATCGAGATCTAAACCAGTCTTGTGACGTGGCGATGACGCCGGCAGACGATATGCGTCTGTCGCTACCCGGCATTGAGCACGGCGGCGTTGCGGTAGAAAGTGATAGGCGGTCTGCTTTCGCTAGCCGGTTTGCCGCATGTTCCGACACGTCACTCGCCACACCCTCCTTTCATGCCGTTCCGGATATGAGCACTGCCTTCCTGCGGCCATCTGTCGGCCATCAAGTTTCTCGAGAATGTCCTTGCGCGCTTCATTGTCTATGTGTCGAAGACGGGAGTTCGAGAGTAATCATCGCCGGGGCATGGTCGCTGGTATGGTCCCAAGTTCGAGGCTTTCTGCGCACAGTCGCCTGACGCAACCAAGGTGCGGCGTGCGGGCTGAGCAGAAAGTGGTCTATCCGCAGACCGGCATCGCGCTCAAAGCTGTTCCGCCAGTATTTCCAGAATGTATAGATGCGCTCGTCTGGGTGCATATGGCGGATTGCATCCGTCCAGCCCTGGGCGACGAGGTCGGCATATGCCTGACGGACTTCCGGCCGAAAAAGAGCATCGTCCAGCCAGCGTTCGGGCTTGTAGACGTCAAGGTCTGTCGGCATCACGTTGTAGTCTCCGACCAAGACCGCCGGCACGTCCAGTTCCAGCAATTCGGCGGCGTAAGCGCTGAGACGCTGGAACCAACGGAGCTTGTAGTCGAACTTCGGCCCGGGGGCAGGATTTCCGTTGGGCAGGTAAAGACTTGCGATCAGAATGCCGTCGATGGCTGCCTCGATATATCGACTGTGGCCATCATCCGGGTCGCCCGGAATGCCTTTTCTCGTCAGCAAGGGTTCCTGGCCTCTGGCCAGGATCGCGACGCCGTTCCAGCTCTTCTGGCCGTGCCAGACGGCGCCGTAGCCTGCCTCCTCCAGTTCCCGCCACGGGAACTTTTGATCGGCGGCCTTCAACTCCTGCAGGCAGACGACATCCGGCGCGTCATCCTTGAGCCAGCGAAGCAGGACGGCCAGGCGCCCGATCACGCCGTTGACATTATAGGTCGCGATCTTCATGGGCCTCAACAGGGTTATGAGCAAATCGATCACGCGGAGCGCGCGTCTGCCATTGCCCACGCGACAACGATGGGAAGAGAACCATTTTAAGCGCCTCCGTTCCGGCAGCTTGGCACACGCTGGTGCCTGAGGGTAACGAAATTAAATTGCTGACGCATTCACCATGCATGTTTCTGAAGTGCACCGCCCTGGTCGATGGCGCGAAAAACTCGTAAAAATGTAAGAATTGGAAACACTTTGTTACTAAGTGGTTCCAAAACATGGTTTTTCCGGCTTGCTGAAGGCGAAGCCATAGCGGATATTGCTCATACCTCCAGGAGGCCGCTATGATCCGCATGATTGAAGACCCCGCCGAATTGAATGGCGAGGACATCACCGGCAAATATATTCTGCGCAGGCTGAACTACCATTGGTTTGCCTATGGTAAGGCTGCCGTTGTGACCGCCTGCAAGGGGTCCATTCTGGAACTTGAGCGGGAGGAAACGGTCTACTCGCCACGCTGGGGACGACGCGCCTATACGGGCGCGGGCAAGCGCTATCCTGGCGGCGTATGTCCGATATCGGTGGTGGCCTGCGTTTGCGATACCCCGGACGACGTCAATGCGGTTATCCAGCTCGATGTGGACGCACAGGATGAATTTCATCAGTTGATTGCCAAGGCGGACGCGCGCGTCAGGGCTCTTGCATCCTCTTCGCAGAACAGCCTGTATCTGGTAGCTGCGGAATAAGATTTGGGCAAACCAGGTCGCGTAGACCTTGGCACCAACCAAGCTGCGACCCCGACGAAGTGATCCTACATAAAATGGATGTGCGCGGCGGCAAAAGGGCGATCCAATGTGGCCTCACCGTTGCATCTCAACGCAAAAACGCCCGCTTCAGTGGCGGGCGTCTTCCAGCATCATGTGATATCCGCTCAGGCTCACCAGCGAGCCACCGACGCACGGGCAACGTTGCGGATATCGCCGCGGTCGATACCCAGATCCTGGAGTTCGCGGCTGGACATGCGGCCAAGTTCTGTAACCGTCTGACGAAACTTGCGCCAGTTGCTGAAGGAGCGTGCTACGTTCATGATATTCCCCTTTCGAAGGACTGTCTGACGTCAGCAACCGTGTGTGGCTCCGCCGTCGTTTCAATGGCTGTAAGATAAGCTTTCCAACCATTCCGGAACAGCGCCAATGCATCAGCCCACCTATGCGGAGAATGCATTCCTTTGTGCCCGGTCCGCTCAAATAACGACCGCGTCCCCCAGACGTGTCAGTTGCCGTGCATCTATAAGGCTACCGCGCAATGCGCGCATTATTGGCGAAAAACTGCCGGTACACCGTTTCCGCGTCGCCGGAGAGATGGGCGACCTTCCTGACAGTTGCCGCCAATGCATGCTGATCAAGGGCTTCTACAATGATGAGGGCGGCAAACGACGCGTCGTTCTTACGCATGCCCTTCTCCTTGGTAGTGACCGAAGTCCGCGCCGTATCCGTCACCACCAGTGTCACCGCTGTAATGCGGTCGTCTTTCACCAGAGCGCCAGGATCGAACTCCGGCGGAACGCTGTCCAGCCGCAGAAGCGCAACATAGCCTCCTTCGCCGATACCGGCGCTTGCCGTCACCGTGCCGCCTCCGCGCACGAAATTGCCAAGCAACGGCATGATGCGCTGCGACCAGGGTGTCGGTGCGTTGAGACGGGCAAGATAGGCATTGCCATCGAGCACCGCCGCCGTTTGCAGTTCGTATAACATCACATAGCGGCGGTCATGGTTTTCCGAACGCAGCACCCTGGCGCTGAGAAATCCTTCGGTCGTCACCCTTTCCAGCGTGTGTTCGCGGGTCAGCCAATGCAGATAGTCGGTCTCCGATACCGCGGAAATATCGCTCCAGATGGCCAATAGGCCGCGTCCTCGCCCCTGTTCAATGCTCATGCCAAAGCCCTCTCTGCATAGAAATCATAGGTCTTCTTAAGTCCCGGCTTCAGCGCCGTGAACGGCAGGGGGCCTAGCACGGGTTGCATGTCGTGCGCCTCGATATCGTGGGTGATCGGCAGCGGATCGCCGGCGGCGCTCAACTGCGCATCGGGTGCGATCGTCTTGATGGCGTCCATCACCTGATCGATCGAGGCATCCTCGCCGCGCAAATTGAACACATGGGCTCCGTCGATGGTGCGTGTCGCTGCGGCGACGAAGGCAGCGGCGACATCCTCGACGTAGATGAGATTGGTCATGCCGGTAAAGCCGATGGAAAATGGCCTGCCCTCGGCCGCTGCCTGGCAGGCAAGCGTTGGTCCGGCGCTCGAGCCGATTTCCCGGCCCGGGCCGTAGACTACCAGCGGCCGGAAACCGACGCTGGCGATACCGTAATCCTCGGCATAGACGCGGGCGGCACCCTCGCCGGCAAATTTGTAGACGCCGTACAGCGTCATCGGATACGGGTCGGTGCCGTCATCCGGGCCGAAGACGCCAGCGCTGCTGGCATAAGCCACCTGCTTCTGGCCGAGCCGCTTGGCCGCCTCAAAAACGTTAAGCGTGCCGATAAGGTTGACATTGGCGCCGAGCAGCGGATCCGCCTTGCAGGCCGGCGTCAGCAGGCCGGCCAGATGAATGGTCGCATCGCAGCCGCTTGCAGCCGTCAATACGTCTTGCGGATTGGCGACATCGCCGATCATCCAGTCGAGATCGTTTGCCGCAGGGCCGACGATCTGGCGCAGCACGGTGCGCTCATCCCTGCGGTCGAACACTCTGACGTCGTGCCCCAGAGCAAGCAGACTGCGGATAATCCAGGCGCCGAGGAAGCCGGCGCCGCCGGTAATCATGATTTTCATTGGCAACGTCCGTATGTCAGGAGGGAATGGCAAGGCTGTCTTGGGCGATACGCAATGCATCGGCTTGAGAAACCACTTTCGCGGCGGCCAACCGGGCATGGCGCGCCCGCTCCAGCGGCGGCACGCTGGCGACCAGATGCTTCATCGGCAGTTCGATGCTGACGGTCAGGTCTTGAGGCAATGCGGCGATGAGCTCCACCAGCGGCAGACCGCCCTCGCCCGGAAACATCCGGCCGAGCCGGGCTTCCTCGATGATGGCGGCGAGCGTCGGCGGTATCGCCACGGGGGCGTCGCAGAGATGCATATAGCCGAGCAGCGACGCATCCAGCCCGCGCACCTCGGCAACCGAGCCGCCGGAGCGGCTGAGATGCAGCGCATCGACCAGCACGCCGATATTTTTGGCGCCGGCGCGGCGAACAAGGGCCTGGGCAGCAGTTGCCGTCTTCACATTGGAGAAGGGCATGAATTCAAGGTCGATCACCAAACCGTACGGGGCCGCGAGCCGGCAGAGGTCGGCGAGCACGTCGGCGACGTAGGACATGTCGGCGCAATAGGCGGCGGCCTTGACCCTGCTTGCGCCGATGGCGGCAGCTGTCTCCAACAGCGCCTCGAATTGCGAGGCGCGGGTATCCTCGACGATCTTTATCAGCTCGATATCGAAGATCCGCATGCCGGTGTCATCGAGCCGGCGGATCAGGTCCCGGCGCATCGGCGTATCGCCGAAAACCGGATAATGCCGGTCGGTAGCGACCACGCCGATCAGCCGCAAGTCGGCAAAGTCGTACCCGGTATCTTTGGCGCACTGGACGACGTCCAGCGGGTCGAGTTCGGCGACCGTCAGGTGGGCAAGGGAATAGCGTCGCATCGGACTACCTGTTCAGCATCCGGCGTTTGAACAAACGCCGGCTTGCATGCATTCAAAACTACCATACAGTATGGCAATGACTATTGCGTTGGCCCGGCTTCGTCAAGCGCGCGCCGAGAAAGCTGTTTGCGTGAGCGATGGCCGAGGCGATATAGACAGGGCAGCGTTTGGAAGGAGTTGAATGACATGGAGACATTGGAGCAGGATGCTCTCTTAACGCCGGTTGCGCGGCGGCCCTCCCTGGCGGCCATCGTCACGGAACGCATTCGCGCCAGTATCATGGAAGCCGAGCTGCCTTTGGGTTCCATAGTTTCCGAAGACAAGCTAGCCGCCCGCCTCGGCGTCAGCCGGACCCCCGTTCGCGAAGCGCTGACGGCGCTGGCCCTGCAGGGCTTGATCGTCATCCAGCCGCAGCGGGGAAGCTTTGTCTTCCTCCCCTCGGCCGATGACATCGCCGAGCTCTGCGAATTCCGGATGATGATGGAAACCCATGCGCTGGTCCTGTCCCACACCCGGGTGAAGGCGGAAACGCTGGAGGCCTTGCAGCGCGCCAACGGGGCGATGGCCGCCGCACTTCGGGACGAGAACCCGCTGGCCTCCGCCCGCGCCGACGCCACGTTCCACGAGGCTCTGTTCGACGGCTGCGGCAACAAGCACCTGGTCCAGGCCTATTCGCTGGTCTCAGGCCGGATCGGTGCCCTGCGCTCCAACCTGCTGCATCCGGATGACGTGCGGATGGACTCGATGGCCGAACACGAGCAGATCGTCGCCGCCTTCGCCGCCAACGATCTGCTGCGTGCCGAATCCGTGCTTTCCGCCCATATATTCCGCATGCGGGAGCGCTACGCCACGGCACAATCGCGCTTCATGCCGAAGCGCCAGCTTCCGAAACGGTGACCCGGCCGGCGGGATCGCTTCCGTATTGACCGGCTGCCGCGGGGATGCTGTAGACAGCCTGGGCGCTCGCGTCGCGGTTTCTCGAAGACGGCGACCGATAGATTTTTTTCGCGGCACATCCGCATCTGACAGGGGAATAGCATGAGCGTTATTTTTGTTCTCAACGGCCCGAACCTCAACCTGCTCGGCAAGCGCCAGCCGCATATCTACGGCCACGAGACGCTGGCCGACGTCGAGGTGGATTGCCGGCGGGTGGCAGACGAACTCGGCCACCAGATCCGCTTTCACCAGAGCAATCGCGAATACGAGATCATCGACTGGATCCACGAAGCACGCGAGGAGGCCGCCGGCATCGTCATCAATCCGGCCGCCTTCACCCATACCTCGGTCGCCATTCTCGATGCGCTGAACGCCTTCGAGTCGCCGGTAATCGAGGTGCATATTTCCAACGTCCACAAGCGCGAGGCCTTCCGCCACCATTCCTACGTCTCGCAGCGCGCCGACGGCGTCATCGCTGGCCTCGGCACCGAGGGATACCGGCTCGCCCTCCGGCGGATCGCCAGCCTGATCAAGGCGGCGGCCGACAAGTAGGCGGGTTTACGAGGTCGCCAGGATGATCTTGGCGGCCTCGACGCGTTCTTGGTCGATATCGGCAAAGGCTCCGGCACCTTCGGACATCGGCCGTTGCTCGACCCAGTTCAAGGGCCCGAACCGCCCTTCGGCCAGCAGCGCCACGGTCTCGCGAAAATCGGCCATCGAGTAGCAGTAGGATCCGACAAAGGCGATCTCGCCCAAAGTCAGCCGCCGCACGTCGACACCTTCCGACCCCGGAAGCAGTCCCAGATGGACGATGGTCCCGCCGCGGCGCACCATGCGGAACGCCGCTTCACGCGTCGCACCTGCACCGACCGCGTCGAAGACGAGATCGACGGAAGCCGGTTCCGGCTCGGACATGCCCCCCGGTTCATAGGCCAGGATCGCGTTGCTGGCATTGGTTGCGGTTGCGCGGCGCATCGCGCTTTTTTCTCCGAGCATGACACGGCGCGCACCCTGGGAAATGGCGACCAAGGCCGTTGCCAGGCCGATGGCGCCGCCGCCCAGCACGGCAACCCGCGCCGCCGAAAGCGGCCGTCGCAGTCCATGCACGCCAATCCGTACGGCGTGATACGCCACTGCCACCGGCTCCGACAGCGCGGCGGTCGCGAACGTCATGTCGTCGGGCATCTCCACCAGGTTGAACTCAGGCACGGTTATCTTTTCGGCGAAAGCGCCTGCATGGGGCGGAAGGCCGATATTGCGCTGTTTCTCGCAGAGTTGCGGACGGCCCGAAAGGCACGCATCACAGCGACCGCAGGTCAGAAGCGGATTGACTGTGACGCGCGCACCTGCCCGCGCACCGGTTTCGACGATACCGGCCAGTTCGTGGCCCATGATCATTGGCGGCACCCGGCGCGGGTCGTAGCCATGGTAGCCATGCATGTCGGAACCGCAGATGCCGCAGGCTTCCACCCTGACGATGACCTCTCCCGGGCCGGCTTCCGGATCGGCCACGTCGCGCCATTCCATGTTTTCCTTGCCCAGGAACACCAACGCTTTCATCACTTTCTCCTCCACATCGTGGCGTACCTGGAGCTGACCGCCATCTCCTCCGGCACCACGGGTGCCGAGCATTGTCAACTGAGGTACGGTATGTCAATGATCAATCAAAGCTTAACGAGCCAGATGGACTGGAGGGGAGCGCCATGGAAAATCCACAGCCAAAGCCGACGCCGCCGTTTGACACGGTCCTGCTTGACCGTCTGATGCTTGAGCGCGGACTGGACGTCTTGCTGGTGAGTTCCAAGCACAATGTCCAATACCTGCTCGGGGGCTATCGCTTCTTCATGTTCGACTACATGGACGCGACTGGCCTCAGCCGCTATCTGCCGATCGTTGCCTATCCGAGAGGCCGGCCGGATCTCACCGCTTATATTGGCAATCCCAACGAAGCATTCGAACGCGATCTCGGCCAGTTGTGGCCTGCCAACCTCGATCTGCGGGCCCGCGGTTCGGTTGATGCGATGCGTTACGCTCTGGAATATCTGACGGCACAAGGCATTCCGGCATCCTCGGTCGGCATCGAGATGGCCTTCCTGCCTGCGGATTCGTTTGCCGTGCTGCAGTCCGCTCTGCCGCAAGGCGCCATTTCCGACTGCCTGGAAATCCTCGAATCGCTGCGCGCTGTCAAAACTATCCGCGAGTTAGATTATCTCAAGACCGCATCGGAAGGCGTCGTTGACGCGATGCGTGCGACTTTTGCCGGCATCGTCGCCGGCCAGACCAAGCAAGATATCGTCGAGACATTGCGTCGCGAAGAAGTTGGGCGGGGTCTGATGTTCGAATATTGCCTGATCACCGCCGGCACCAGCCTCAACCGGGCACCCTCGGACCAACGCTTGAAAGATGGCGATATCGTCTCGCTGGATTCCGGCGGAAATTTTCGCGGTTATATTGGTGACCTCTGCCGCATGGGCATTGTCGGGACCCCCTCACCGGAGCTCGAAGACGCGCTCGGGGCGATAGAGGAGATCCAGCAGGCCGCTCGGGTTCCGATCCGAGACGGGGCGATCGGAGCCGAAATTTTCGCAGCCACCGCACCGCTGGTTGCGCGCGCGCGTGAAGGCCGACTGAGCTTTGTCGCTCACGGCATGGGCCTTATCCCCCATGAGGCACCGCGGCTCCTGGCCGACGGCCCGATCCCTTATCCTGCGCCGCATCGCCATCAGCCGCTGCAAGCAGGAATGGTCCTTTCGATCGAAACGACCTGGCAGCATCCGCGCCTTGGCTTTATCAAGCTGGAGGATACGGTCGCCGTGACCGGAGACGGATGCGAGGCTTTCGGCGACAGCTGCCGGGGCTGGAATCGCGCAGGCACATGAGATCAGGTGCGTGCGTTAGTCGAGAAGCGGACCGATATGGTCCAGCGTAGGACTGCGGGCCGTACGCCCGTTCGACGGGCGCACGGGTTCATGACTATAGCGTTCAGCCATCTTCAAGATATGCGCGCTCAGCGCGTTCGTCGCGCCCGCCAGATCCCCGGCTTCAAGCTTGTCGATGATGATGAAATGCTCCTTGCTGGCTTGATTGCGGGTCGGGAGATTGGAGCGGTGGGATCGCAGCGCCGCCACTTTACCGGACACCAGCCGATAGGCATTGACCAGATAGGGATTGCCGCAATTCTCCATTGCGGCCGCATGGAATTGGTCGTCCGCCCGGGCGCTGCGCAGGTAGGCGTCTTCCTCCCAAGCGGCCTGCATGTCTTCTGCGGCAGCCTTCATGGCGGTCAAGGTTTCCGCGCGCCTGCGGCCCATGGCCAGGCGCAACGCATCGACCTCTATTGTTCGTCGGAATTCGCAGAGGTTTTCGGTGTCTTCGCGGGTCGGAAGAAAGACGAAGCTGCCGCGTTGAGGACGGACGTCGATCAAGCCCTGTTGCTCCAGGGTGGCCAGAGCCTCGCGCACCGGGCTGCGGCTGACACCGAGCGTCGTCGCCAGCTTGTCTTCCGAAAGTGCGTCGCCGAGCTCAAGCTCGCCGTCGAGGATCGCCCGGCGCAACCTTTCGGTCACACGCACCGTCAGCGAAGCGCGCGGTCCTGAATCCTTTGCCACGGCCCTACCCTCCTAAGCGTTTCCAGCCCTCTAACGGCATAAAACAGTTGTGGCGCCCAATATCAATCGTCGCAACAGACGATAGTATCAGTCCAGCTCGTCGCCGATCCCATAGCTCTCAGTCGTGAAGCAGGTCTAGGAAGCGTCGGGTTGTCGACATACTCTTTTCGGCCCGTGACTCAAAGCTCAGTTCGGCATCGCCCTTATGCGGAGTTTCGACGCTGATGGCGATGTCGGAAGGCAGGGTTTTCATCAGTTCGGCAAGCCACAGGCCCCCCTCGCCCGGAAACAACCGCTCGCTGCGTGCTTCCCGAATGCAGGAGGCATCGTCTGCGGGCTGTAAAATGGGTGCGTCGCAAATCTGCAGATAGAGCACGAGGTCGTCCTGCAGGGCGGCAACGGCAGCCGGGCTGCCGCCAGAGCGGGAAAGATGCAGCGCGTCGAGAAGAATGCCGACATTCTCCCGCCCCGTGGCGGCTGCAAGCCGGGCGGCATCCTCGATGGTCGCTGCCGCTCGCCAGCGCATGAATTCTATGGCCATATCGATGCCGCGCGCCGCGGCTATATCGGCAATCTGCCCAAGATTGTCGGCAGCCCGCGAAAACTCAGGGTCTTCGCACGTGATCTGCATTAGCGGCATTTTAAGTTCAGCCGCAGTGTCTATCACCGGCAACCAGCTCTCGATGTCTGTGTCCGGCCGCAGGGTAAACACTTCGCCATCGAGAAAGGTGATTCCGAGGTCCGCCGCCATGCTCTTGAGTTCGCCAATCAGGGTGCGGTTGCCGACGACGGGGTGGGCGAGATCCAGCCCCAGCGGGGCGATGATACGCAATCCAACCGAGTCGTAACCGGCTGCCGCGGCTATCCGGACATGGTCAAGCGGCGGGCACCCTTGCACGGTGAGAAAGGCCAATGAAAGCTGGTGTTGGTTATGCATGATATACTCTCAGTAGGTGGCGCGGCCGCCGGAAACGTCGAATACCGCCCCCGTGCAGAACGAGCACTCTTCAGACGCCAGCCAGGATACCATTGCTGCCACTTCATCAGCTTTTCCGAGCCGCCCCATCGGTATTTTTGCGGTGACAAAGGCGCGAAATTCGGGTGTCAGCTGGTTCATCATTTCAGTTTCGATTGCGGCCGGTGCTACGCAGTTTATCCGGATACCGGTTGTTGCAAGTTCCTTGCCGGCGGATTTCGTGAGGCCGATCACGGCGGCCTTGGAAGCGGCGTAGGCGACTGCGTTGGGGTTGCCTTCCTTTCCGGCGATCGAGGCAATATTGACGATTCGTCCATAGTCGGTCTTCAGCATTTGACGAACGGCAGACTGACAGCAGTAGAGCACGGCGTCGAGGTTTAGCGACATCACGAACCGCCACCCGTCCAGAGGATAATCCACGAATGTCTCTATTGGCCCGTTGTGGCCGGCAGCGGTAACGAGAATGCCGAGCGGACCCATGTCGGAAACCACCTTCATCGTTGCCGCCTCGACGGCTTCGGCGTCGGTAACGTCGACCAAATAGCCTTTTGCTCCGGGCAACTGCGCTGCGGCGGCCTCGGCGCGTTCGCCGTTGACATCCCAGATGGCGACTCTGTGCCCCTTAGCCGTCAGCCTGGCAGCGGTCGGGAATCCGAGCCCGCCCGCACCTCCGGTAACGATGGCGACGCGCGATGTTTCTTTTTCCAAAATAGACCTCCCTCAAGGCCGCAACATACCTGTCCAACGAAGCACTTGACTTTGCGACACACTACCATTCTAGTGCCCTAGATGGGCCGGAAACGGCTAGCTTGTCAAGCCGACCATGGGTCAGCAAGCAGAGGAAGACGAAATGGCAGGAGAGAGATGCTCAGCCATCGCAGTGACGACATTCGTCATAGCGAGTGGATGCGAGGCCGCGCTAAGGCCGACGCATGCGGGCTTTTTCATGAACTCCGTTTGCTCTGCGCGACGCGCAGCCAAAGATGATCGGGCGAGCCGGAGGTCAGTCCGCCGCGACGTAGCGCAGGATCATGTCCGTCATGGTTTCAAGGCGGGCGCTCACAAATTCGGGCGCCAGCAAATCCCTTCCGAACAGCACTTCGAGCGTGTGACGGTTGGAGACATAAGTGAAGCCAAGCGCCGAAATGGAGATGTAAAGGTCAAGCGGATCGATCCCCGGCCGAAAAATGCCCTTTGCCACGCCGCTGTCGATGATCGCCGCGACCTTGGTCAGAATGGGACGATTGATGGCTGGCATGTCCTGGGCAGTACGCAGATGGGCGGCTTTATGCAGGTTCTCGGTGTTGATCATCCGCACGAAGCCAGGATTGTCGACGTAATAGCCGAAGGTGAAGGCGATCAGCGCCCGAATGGCCGTGACCGGCTCGGAGATATCGAGGTCAATGCGATCCTCGGCATGGCGGATGCCGGCATAGATGTCCTGGAGGGCGGCAAGGTACAGCCCCTCCTTGCTGCCGAAGTAGTGATAGAGCATCGCCTTGTTGGAATGGGCGCGGTCGGCGATCCTGTCGACGCGGGCTCCGCCGATACCATAGGTGGTGAACTCCACGATCGCCGAGTCAAGCAGCGAGCGTTTGCGGCGCTCCGGGGCGCGCTCACCCGGGCCAAGCTCGGCTTCAACGTTGCTGCGGTCGATATCTGCCATGTCTATGTCCTTGGACGGCGTGCGTTGCCGGCGAGTTTCGTTATTAGCGCAAATTTCAGCGTGATAAACCGATTTCGTGCAAAATCCGCCGAGCTGATTTGACATTAACCAACTAGTTGGTTAATACAAGAAAACGAACATATAAGGAAGTGCTGCCGAAGAGGAGTTGGCGGCCTTCCAACTGATCTGACCGAAGCAGACGTCAGCATTTTAGCAACCTGGAGGAGGAAACTATGCGTAAAATTTCATTCCGTGCGCTCACCATTGCCATTACGGCGGGCTTGGGTCTTATGACAACCATATCGGCTGCCGATGCGCAGGCGCTTGAGAAAATCAAGAAGGACGGCGTCATCCGCGTCGGCGTCATGGGCGAGCAGGCGCCATGGGGCTCGATCGACGCCAGCGGCCAGAATATCGGCTACGATATCGACGTCGCCAAGCTGATCGGCGAAGAGCTCGGCGTCAAGGTCGAGTTCGTGCCGAATGCCGTCGCAGCGCGCATCCCGAACCTTTTGACAGGCAAGGTCGACGTGCAGATGGCCGTCATGGGCATGTATCCCGACCGCGCCAAGGCCGTGCAGTTTACCAAGCCTTATGCCGGGCTGAAGATCATTCTTCTCTCCAGCGCCAAGAACGACATCAAGACTATCGAGGATGCCAAGGATCTGCGGATCGGCGTACCGCGGGGTGCAGCCCAGGACAAGGCGATTACTGCAGCCCTTGGCGACGTTCCGAACATCCGCCGCTTCGACGATGACAGCTCCAACATGCAGGCGCTGGTCTCCGGTCAGGTCGATGCCATCGGTGGCAATACTACCTACAAGATCAACCTGGACAAAGCTGCACCGGGCAATGATTTCGAACAGAAGGTGGTCTTCAACGAGCAGTGGATGGGCGTCACCACCAAGCTCGGAGATGCCGAAATCAACGAGTTCCTGAACGGTTTCATCGACAAGATCCGTGCCGACGGTCGTCTTGAGGCCATCAACAAGAAGTGGCTTGCTGCCGACGCGCTGCCGAATTTCCCGGAGAAGCTTGAAGGCGTTCCTTTCACCGTCACCAAGTAACGGAACGCTCAGGCGCGCCTGAGCCGGCACCTGCAGAGGCGCGGTCGCGCTAGAGTGACCGCGCCTTTTTTATAATCCGTCGGAAGCTTAAAATCATGCGAACCATCTTTATTCTGAACGGCCCGAACCTCAACCTTCTTGGTCAGCGCGAGCCGGAAATCTATGGCCACACCACGCTGGAGGAGATCCGCGGCTGGTGCGAGGCCGACGCTGCCGAACTTGGACTTAGCATCGATTTCCGCCAGTCCAATTTCGAGGGAGAAATCATCGAGTCGATCCATGCGGCACGGCTATCGGCCGCCGGGATCATCATCAATCCGGCGGCCTACACTTTTACGTCGATCGCCATCCTCGACGCACTCAAGACCTTTAACGGTCCGAAGATCGAGTTGCATATTTCCAACGTGCATCAGCGGGAGCCGATCTATCACAAGTCCATGGTCTCCCCGACCGCCACGGCGGTAATGGCCGGGTTTGGCGCTTATGGCTACCGGCTTGCATTGCGCGCCATGGCGGAGTTCACGAAATGACCAGGATTGCCCTTCTCGGTGCCGGCCTGATCGGCCGCGAGCACGCAGAACTGCTGACATCCCACCCAGGCGCCACGCTTGCCGCCATCTGCGATCCCTCGGGCGAAGCCGTCCAGCTCGCCGCCCGCCTTGGCGTACCCCATTTTGCCGAATACGCTCCGATGCTGGATGCAGTAAAACCGGACGGCGCTATCATTGCGCTGCCGAACCACTTGCACGCCCCGGCGGCGCTGGCCTGCATCGAGCGTAACGTCGTCTGCATGATCGAGAAACCGATTGCCGAGAGCGTTGCCGCCGCGGCCAGGATTACGGCTGCCTCCGAAAGCGCCGGCGTGCCGGTCCTGGTTGGGCACCAGCGCCGCCACAGCCCCGACATCCGTTCGGCGAAACGCACCATCGAAGCCGGTGAACTTGGCCAACTCGTTGCCGTCAACGGCATGACGTTGTTCGACAAACCGGACAATTATTTCGATGCCACGTGGCGCAAGCAGCCGGGCGGCGGGGTTCTGCTGATCAACCTGATCCACGATATCGACGTGCTGCGCCATCTGGTTGGCGAAATCGACAGCATCCGCGCCTTCACCTCGTCGGCGCGGCGCGGTTTCGAGGTCGAAGATACCGCGAGCATCGCCATCCGCTTCGTAAACGGGGTGCTTGGGACCTTCCTCATCTCAGACGGCGCCGTCAGCCCCTGGGCATGGGAGTATACGTCCGGCCAAGCGCTATACCATCCGACCCAGCCCGGACCATGCCTCTTCCTGGCCGGCCGCAAGGCGGCGCTATCGGTGTCGGACATGTATCTCTGGCGCCATGCCAATGAGAACGAGCATTGGCAGCATCCGTTGGTGCGCGAGCACCGCCCCGGCGGCCTCTCGCTCACCTATGTCAATCAGCTAGACCACTTCATCGCCGTCATCCGTCGGGAGGCTGAGCCGCTGATCAGCGCCCGCGACGGCATGGCGACGCTTGCAGCCACCCTTGCCGTCGATCGATCGTCGCGCGAGGATCGCACCGTGACGCTGACCGAAATGCTGGCGGAAGGAACGAACGCAGCATGACGCGCAAACTGTCCCTCTCGTTCCTGACCTGCCTGGGCGCCACGCCGGAAAACTCCGTGCTGGCAGCGGCGGCCGCGGGCTATGATTACCTGGGGCTTCGGCTGCTGCCCGCGGCACCGGGCGGAATCGCATTTCCGTTGATGGACGAACCGGCGCGGGTGCGGGCGCTTCGTGAACGGATGACAGACAACGGTATCGAGATTTTTGACATCGAGATGATCCGTGTGGCACCGGATTTCGACGTGGTACCCTTCATGCCCTTTCTGGAGTGTTCCGCCCTTCTTGGCGCGCGCGCCATCCTGGTCGCCGGCGATGATGCGGATGAGGCTCGGCTTGCCGCTTCAGTGGTAAAGCTGTGCGAAGCCGCGGCAGACTTCGGCCTTTCGATCGATCTCGAGTTCATGCCGCAATCCAAGCTGCGGGATCTCGAAGCGGCGATGCGGGTCTTGCGCACCGCAGACCAGCCCAACCAGGGTGTGATCGTCGATGCTCTGCACGTGTCGCGGTCGCGAACATCCAATCGGCAGATCGAAGACATTCCTGCCAAGTGGCTCCACTATGCGCAGATCTGCGATGGACCGGCGGAAATCCCGGAAACGCTCGAAGGCCTGAATTTTGCCGCACGCCACGAGAGGCTGATGCCGGGCGACGGTGCGATCGACCTGCATGGCATGTTCGCCGCCCTGCCGGCGCAGCTGCCGATCGCCGTCGAAATTCCCAACGACAAACAATCCGCCGGTCTCTCTCCAGCAGTCTGGGCCGAGCGGGCGAAGCGGGCGACGCTGAATGTTCTGAACCCCGTCACGGCGGAGAATGCGCAATGACGCAGATGATCAAGACCGTCCGCGGCCACGACATTCCGGCTCTGGGGTTTGGTACTTTCGAACTCAAGGGCGAGGAAGGTGTTGCGGCAATCCGCACAGCCATCGAACTCGGTTACCGCCAGATCGACACGGCGATCCGCTACGGCAACGAGGTCGAGGTCGGACGGGCGATCCGGGAAGCCGGCGTGCCCCGCGAAGAACTGTTCGTCACATCCAAGATCTGGTTCGACAACCTGGCGCCGGACCTGGTTCCAAAGCGGGTAGACGAAATCCTCGAACGCCTGGGCTTCGACCATGTCGACCTGCTGCTGGTACACTGGCCTTCAAAGGTCGTACCAATGGGCGAGACGCTGGCCGCTTTCGAAGAGGAGCGGACCAAAGGCCGCGCGCGCCTGATCGGGGTCAGTAATTTCACCGTCGCGCTGCTTGACGAAGCCCTGGATGTCCACAACGCCGACCTGTTCTGCAACCAGGTCGAGTACCACCCCTTCCTGTCGCAGCAGAAGCTGCTGGAGCGCATGGGCCGGGCCGGCATGCTGCTGAATGCCTATCAGCCGATCGCCCGCGGCAAGGTTTTCCAGTCGGATCTTCTCAACGCGCTCGGCAAGAAATACGGCAAATCGGCAAGCCAGGTCACTTTGCGCTGGCATATCCAACAGGATACCGTGGGCGCCATTCCCCGGTCGGCGCGCATCGAAAATATCCGTGCCAATTTCGACATCTTCGATTTCGAGCTGTCGCCGGAAGAAATGGCGGCAATCCATGCGCTAGCCCGCGGCGAGCGCTATACCCGCTTCGACTGGGAGCCTGTCTGGGATGACTGAGCGGAATCTGCGAAAGGGAAACCAATGACACTCGATTTCAGCGTCGTAACCGATGTCTGGCAGAGCCTTGTATTCGGTGCGCTCGGCACACTTTTCCTGGCCATGTCCGGCATGATCATCGCCATGGTGATAGGCGTTCTAGGTGTTGCCGTTCTGAGGGCGCAGCTGGCGATCCCTTCCTTTCTCGTCAACGCCTTTGTCGAGATCATTCGCAATACGCCCTTCCTGGTGCAGATCTTCTTCATATTCTTTGCACTTCCTCTGGCCGGCATCCGTCTCAATCCGACCGTGACGGCGATCATCGCGCTAGGCCTGAACGGCGGTGCCTATGCGATCGAGATCATCCGCGGCGGTGTCGAGAGCATCCCCAAAGGCCAGACCGAGGCCGGGCTGGCGCTGGGCCTGCACAAGGGCGAAGTCTTCCGAATGATCATCCTGAAACCGGCGCTGCGGGCGATCTATCCATCCCTGTCCAGCCAGTTCATCCTGCTGACGTTGACGACCGCGATCTGCACATCGATTTCGGCTTACGAACTGACGTCGGTCGGTCAGCGGATCGAGGCGGAAACCTTCCGCAGCTTCGAGACCTATTTCACCCTGACCGGCATCTATCTGGTTATCTCGCTCCTGACGATGTGGCTTCTGTCGGCCATCGGTCGCCGGGCCTTCAATTATCCGGACCGTTGAGGAGGACCGCGCGATGGGACCGCAGGAACTTAACTATCTGTTGCAGGGCCTTTACTGGACACTGCTGCTTACTGCCATGGGCTTCATTGGTGGCATCGCCTTCGGAATAGTAGTCGCGTTGATGCGGGTCTCGCCCGCCGCCTGGCTGCGGATCCCGGCCATATGCTGGATAGGGCTGTTTCAGGGTACGCCACTGCTGATGCAGCTGTTTGTCGCCTATTTCGGCCTGCCGCTGTTGGGCTTCGACCTGCCCGCATGGGCAGCGGTCGGCATTGCGCTTACGGCGCATGCCTCGGCCTTTCTGGGAGAAATCTGGCGTGGCGCCATCCAGGCCGTGCCCAAGGGCCAGAGCGAGGCGGCCCAGGCGCTCGGCCTTCGCACCACCAGCCGGATGTTCGACGTAATACTGCCGCAGGCCTTCAAGCTGTCGCTGCCGGCAACGGTCGGCTTCCTGGTGCAGTTGCTAAAGGGCACGTCGCTGGCCGCCATCGTCGGCTTCATCGAGCTCACACGCGCCGGCTCGATCGTCTCCAACCAGATCTACAGACCCTTGCTGGTCTTCAGCGTGGTCGGAGCAATGTATTTCGCGATGTGCTGGCCATTGTCGCTGCTCGGACGTCGGCTGGAGCAGAGAATGTCCGCCGGCCTGTCAAGGTAAAGGGAGAGAACCATATGACCGACACCAATCTGAACGCCGCCCCGCGCGAAGGTGCCGAGCCGCCAATGATCGAGATGAAGAATGTCGAGAAATTCTACGGCGCATTCCATGCGTTGAAGAATATCAACCTGACGGTGACCAGGGGCGAGAAGATCGTGCTCTGCGGACCTTCCGGCTCCGGCAAGTCGACGCTGATCCGCTGCATCAACCATCTCGAAGCTACGAAGTCGGGAGAGATAAATGTCGCCGGCCACCGCCTTACCGACAGCCAGAAGGCGGTAGATTCGGTGCGCCGCGAAGTCGGCATGGTATTCCAGCAGTTCAACCTTTTTCCGCACAAGACGGTTCTGGAAAACTGCATCCTGGCGCCGATGCGGGTGCGCAAGCTGACGCGGAGCGACGCCGTCGCCACCGCGCGCAAGTATCTGGAGCGGGTGCGCATCAGCGACCAGGCCGACAAGTATCCGGCCCAGCTTTCCGGCGGCCAGCAACAGCGCGTCGCCATTGCCCGGGCGCTCTGCATGGAGCCGAAAGCCATGCTGTTCGACGAGCCGACGTCGGCGCTCGATCCGGAAATGGTCAAGGAAGTGCTCGACACCATGGTGACGCTGGCTCGCGACGGCATGACGATGATCTGCGTCACCCATGAAATGGGCTTTGCCCGCCAGGTCGCCGACCGGGTGATCTTCATGGCGGACGGCCAGATCATCGAGGAAAACGACCCGGAGACGTTCTTCCTGGCCCCGAAGCACGAACGCACCCGGGCTTTCCTCGGCGAGATCCTGCGAAATCATTGATCGTTGAGGGACGCACGCATGCATCGCACATTGGCAGACGCCGCGGGGAGCTATGACGTCGTGGTTCTCGGCGCCGGCGCCGGCGGCCTGTCGGCCGCTATCTTTGCGGCACTCGAAGGTGCGCGGGTGCTGGTGGTCGAGCGCACGGAGTATGTCGGCGGAACCTCGGCCTATTCCGCCGGTTCCACCTGGATACCGCTGACCCCCCATTCGAAGGCGATGGGTGCCGAGGACAGTCTTGAAAAGGTCTCGCGCTTTCTGCAGCGGGCCGTCGGCAATCAGAGTCCGTCTGGCCTGCGCAATGCGTTCCTTGCCGCCGGCGCCGGCGTCGTCGAGACGCTGGAGGATAAGACCGACCTGAAGCTGCGTGCCCGCGCCTTCCATCCGGATTACCTGTCGGAGCTGGAAGGCGCCTCGACCTTCGGGCGGGCGCTGGAGCCCCTGCCCTTCGAGGCCGCCTCGCTTGGCGAGGACCTGAAGCTCATCCGCCCGCCGATCCCGGAATTCACCGTGCTCGGCGGCATGATGGTCGATCGCGACGATATCGCCCATCTGATGAAGATCGGAAAATCGCTGAAATCGACCGTCTATTCGGCCGGCCTGATCGCCCGGTACTTCCTCGGCAAACTGCGCCACGGCCGCGGCACCCGTCTGGTGATGGGCAATGCCCTGATCGGGCGAATGCTGTCGTCGGCACAAAAGCTCGGCATCACCGTGCTGACCGAGACTGAAACCGTAGCTCTGCTTGCCGACACCGCCGGCGTGACCGGCGTCACCCTCAGGCAGAACGGCCTGGAACGGCAGATCCCGGCCAAGTGCGGCGTGATCCTCGCCACCGGCGGCTTTGCCCAGCACCCGCGAATGCGCCTGGAAAAATTGCCCGATCCGCCGCCGGAATTCACCCCTTCCGCCCCGGGCAGCACCGGCACGCTGCACGAGCTGGCATTCGCCGTCGGCGCCTATCATGCCGACACCGCGTCCCAGCCCTGTTTCTGGGCGCCGGTTTCGCGGCGGCGCCGGAAGGACGGATCGATGGCGGTCTTTCCGCATTTCGTCTTCGACCGCTCCAAGCCGGGTATCCTATCCGTCGGCCGCGACGGCCGGCGCTTCGTCAACGAAAGCACCAGCTACCACCTGTTCGCCTCGGCGATGTATGCTGTCGACCGCGACGGCAGCCACATTCCGACCTATCTGGTCGCCGATGCCAAGGCGCTGAAAAAATACGGTATGGGCATGATCCGGCCCGGCGGCGCCAACATCAAGCCGTTCCTCGCCGACGGTTATCTGACCGAAGGGGCGACCCTTTCGGAACTGGCGGCGAAGCTCGGCATCAATCGCGCCGGAATTGCCGACAGCGTCGCGCGGATGAATGCCTTCGCCCAGACCGGCATCGATACCGATTTCGCCCGTGGCACGACCATTTACGAGAAAGCCAACGGTGATCCGACCCACGGGCCGAACCCGACCCTCGGCGCGCTCGGCACCGCACCCTATTATGCCGTGAAGTTGTGGCCGGGCGACATCGGCTCGGCCATGGGGCTGGCCGGCGACGAAAATGGCCAGTTGCTGCGTCGCGACGGATCGGCAATCGCAGGACTCTACGCCTGCGGCAACGATCTGCAGTCGATCATGGGCGGCGTCTATCCCGGACCGGGCATCACCCTCGGTCCGGCCATCGTCTTCGGCGCCCTTGCGGCGCGTCACGCGACCCGACACCTGTTGGAAAGGAAGCTTCCGCATGAAGACCTCCATAGCCACCGTATCGATCAGCGGTGAATTGCCGGAAAAGCTGGCGGCGATCGCCAAGGCCGGCTTCGACGGCGTCGAGATATTCGAGAACGACTTTCTGGCCTTCGACGGCAGTCCCGCCGATGTCGGCAAGATGGTGCGCGACCACGGGCTGGAAATCACCCTGTTCCAGCCATTCCGCGATTTCGAGGGCATGCCTGAGCCGCACCGCGCGCGCACCTTCGACCGGGCCGAGCGGAAGTTCGACGTCATGCAGCAACTCGGCACCGATCTCGTGCTGGTCTGCTCCAACGTCTCGCCGATCTCGCTCGGCGGCATCGACCGGGCGGCGGCCGATTTCCACGAGCTCGGCGAGCGCGCTGCCAAACGCGGCCTCAGGGTCGGCTACGAGGCGCTGGCCTGGGGCAGGCATATTTTCGACCACCGCGACGCCTGGGAAATCGTCCGGCGTGCCGATCATCCGAACATCGGCCTGATCCTCGACAGTTTTCACACCCTGTCGCGCAAGATCGACATCAATTCGATCCGCTCGATCCCCAAGGACAAGATCTTCATCGTCCAGCTGGCCGACGCGCCGCTGATAGACATGGACCTGCTTTACTGGAGCCGGCATTTCCGCAACATGCCCGGCGAGGGTGACCTGCCGGTGGCGGCGTTTACCAGCGCCATTGCCGAAACCGGCTATGACGGCTATTTCTCGCTGGAAATCTTCAACGACCAGTTCCGCGGCGGCTCGGCCAAGGCGATCGCCGCCGACGGCCACCGCTCATTGATCACGCTCGGCGACCAGGTGCGCCGGGGGCCCAGTGCCGGTGGCCTGACGGTGCCGGAGATGCCGGACCGCGCCGCGGTCAAGGGCGTCGGGTTCGTCGAATTCTCGGCCAGCGAAGCGGATGCCCCAGAACTGATCGGCATCCTGCAAACCCTCGGCTTCCGTCGCACGGCCGTGCACAAGAGCAAGAAGGTCAGCCTCTACAGCCAGGGCGATATCCGCCTGCTGCTGAATACCGACGAAGCCGGCTTCGCCAATGCCTCCTATGCCGTGCACGGCGTTTCGGCCTATGCCATGGCGTTGACCGTCGACGACGCGCGCGAGACGATGGAACGGGCGGTGGCCTTGGGGGCGGAACCGTTCAGCCAGACGGTCGGCCCGGGCGAAGTGCAGATACCGGCGATCCGCGGTGTCGGCGGCGGAGTGCTCTATCTGCTCGACGACAGTAGCGATCTCGCCCGCATCTGGGATATCGATTTCGTCGCCGTGGCCGACGACACCCAGGCACAGGCCGTCCATCTCCTGCGCGTCGATCATGTCGCCCAGACGGTGGCCTATGAGGAAATGCTGACCTGGCTGCTGTTCTATACCGCGATCTTCCAGGCCCGGAAGACACCGATGGTGGATATCATCGACCCCGCGGGCATTGTCCGCAGCCAAGTGGTGGAGAATGCCGAGGGTTCGCTGCGCATCACCATGAACGGTGCGGAGAACCGCCGGACGTTGGCCGGCCATTTCATGGCCGAAACTTTTGGCTCGGGAATTCAGCATCTGGCTTTTCACACCGACGACATCTTTGCGACTGCCGGGGCGCTGCGGCTGAACGGCTTTCATCCGTTGCCGATCTCCCCCAATTATTACGGTGACGTCGAGGCCCGTTTCGGGCTGGATCCGGAATTGACCGAGCGGCTGAAGGCCCACAACATCCTCTATGATCGCGACGAGCACGGCGAATATTTCCAGCTCTACAGCGGCACCTATGGTGAGGGTTTCTTTTTCGAGATCGTCGAGCGGCGTGGCTATCGCGGCTATGGGGCCGCCAACGCCATCTTCCGCATCGCCGCTCTCAAGAAGCAGATGCGGCCGGAGGGCCTGCCGAAAGTGTAGGGCAATTCGAGGTTCGTGCGATCGCAGGCATCGCGGACGCATTCAGACGGCGTCGTACTCACCAAGAAAGTTCGAAACCGTCTTCATGCACAACGCCCTCTCCTCGACATGCGGCATATGGCTGGAATCCTCGAAAACCACCCAGCGGCAGCCCGGAACGCGTTCCACATAGGGGCGCACCACCTCCGGCGTCGCCTCGTCATGGCGTCCGGAGATCAGGAGCGTCGGGGCCGCGACCTGTGGCAGACGATCCTCGATCGTCCAGTCCTTCATCGTGCCGATCACGTGGAATTCGGTCGGGCCATTCATGTTGCGATAGACGGTGTTGTCCTCGTCCATGATCGCGAAGGTGCGTGCCACCTCCACCGGCCAGGGCGAGACCCGGCAGACATGGCGATCGTAGAACACCTTTGAGGCGGCGATATAGTCCGGATCGGTGATCGTGCCGGCCTCTTCATGCCTCAGCAGCGTCGCCTGCACCTCGACCGGCAGTTTGCGGCGGAGCCGGTTGGCCTCGGACACCCATGTATGCATGTTGGCGGGCGAATTGGCGATCACCAGCGCTTTCAACCCCGACGGACGCCGCACGGCATGTTCGGCGCCGAGCATGCCGCCCCAGGATTGGCCGAGAAAGGCATAGCGATCGGCGATGCCGAGATGCGCCAGCAGCGCATCCAGTTCCTCGAGAAACAGCGCGACCGTCCAGAAGTCCGGCCCCTTGTCCGGCAGCCGGGTAGAATTGCCGTTGCCGAGCTGGTCGTAGTGGATGACCGCCCGGCCATCGAGGGTGGCGATGTCCTTGAAGCTGTCGACATAGTCATGGGTGCAGCCCGGACCGCCATGGGCGACCACCAGCGGCAGCAAAGGCGAGCCCAGAGATCCGGTGATGCGGTACCAGGTCTTGTACCCACGAAAGGGCAGATAGGCTTCCTGAACTTCAACCGGTGCCACGTCTTGGTCTCCATGTGCTCGACTGCGATGGAGAAAGCATAGCGACGGCGCTCAGGGGACGGCAGCTATCACAAGTAATAGGATGGCTGCTCCTCGAGCAGGCGATAATGGGTGGCGCGGACCACCGCCTGTGTGCGGTTCTTGGCGCCGAGTTTCTTGGCCGCGGCGTTGAGATGCATGACGACGGTCGGCACCGAGCGGCCAATGATCCGGGAAATCTCCTTGGCCGACAGCCCTTCGGCCGAATGACGCAGGCACTCGCGTTCGCGTTCGGTCAGGTGGGTGCGTGTGCCGGTCCGTGCCGTCTTGTCAAAGGCGGCAAAGGCCACCTCGTGGAACACATGCGCCAGCAGGCTGAACTCGGCCATATGACGGTCGGCATCGCGGTGAAAATCGCGGCCCGCGCCGAAGCGCACACCGGTCACCGTGGCGCAATCGCCGCGCGGCAGATGCACCGGCACCGTGACGCCGCATGACATGTCGCGCTCATGCAGATAGCGCGATACCGGCGCGCTGCGCTCATCGAGAAACTGGTTGATTGCCGTGCCGGCTTTCAGGTCGTAGTTCCAGAAGAACGGCGTTGTCGTACGCATGGCCAGGAGTTGCACCGGATCGATGCGGAAATACTCGCGGTCGAACCAGTATTCGCGCATGTCTTCGGAAATGTTGCGCAGCTTGAGCAGCGAAGGCAGCATCAGCTCACCGTCGAGATCGTAGGGGACCGGCGTGTAGTCGTAGATCAGCGCATCGAACCCAAAGCCCTTGATGACCTCGAACGCAGTATCGATCCGGCCGTCCAGTGACTGTTCGGCCGTGAGCCGCGATCTGATCTCGCCGATATCGTCAACCATGCGCAAATCCTAAACGTTGAACACCGGGATCTGTAGAAGAGGGCCGGTCATCCTATCACTTCTTATAGCTGGTGCGGAACCGATTATCCGCTAAAAATTGATCATGCCCAAAAGATGAGCATGGCGCATAGGCTTAGGAGACGGGTGATGTGGCGCGAGATTGAACCGGACGAGCGCATCGATGTCGATGTCGAGGGCCGCAAGATCGTCGCCTACAGTTTCGGCTCGGGGGATGATACCGTATTCTGCCTCAACGGCGGGCCTGGTCTGCCGTGCGATTATCTGCGCGAGGCCCATTCGTGCCTGATCGATGAAGGCTACCGCGTCGTCGCCTTCGACCAGCTCGGCACCGGCGCCTCCGACCGGCCGACGGACCCGGCGCTATGGACCATCGGCCGCTATGTCGAGGAGACCGAAACCGTGCGCCGAGCGCTGAACCTCGGCCGCGTGCACATGCTCGGCCATTCCTGGGGCGGCTGGCTCGGCATCGACTATGCGCTGACCTATCCCGAAAACCTGAAGACGCTGATCCTCGAGGACACCGTCGCCGACATGCCGCATTTGATCCTTGAGCTCGAACGGCTGCGGGCGGCTCTCGGTGCGGAGACGGTCGCGATGATGCAGAAGCACGAGGCGCGCGGGACGATCGATCACCCGGAATATCTGGCGGCGATCACCATTCTCAACTACCGCCATGTCTGCCGGCTGTCAGAGTGGCCGGCACCGGTCAACCGTTCGCTCAGCGACTGGAACATGGGACCCTACGGCACGATGCAGGGTCCGAACGAATTTCTGTACATCGGCAATCTCAAGGAGTGGAACCGGATTCCGGACCTGCCAAAGATCCAGGTGCCGGTGCTGATCACCTGTGGCGAGCATGATGAGCTGACCCCGGCCTGTGCGCTCAGGATGAAATTGAACCTGCCTGATGTCGAGCTGAAAGTCATCGACAACGCCAGCCACATGCCGTTCTATGAGAACCCGGCGATGTATTATCCGGTGCTTCTCGATTTTCTCGCACGCCACAGGGCCAACAGATGATCCGCAGCGCCAGCCCGTTAGAATGCAGCCGGCAGCAGGGAAAGGTGCAGATGCATGCATCGCTATAGGTTCGTGCTGTTCCGCCCGCTGCAGTTTCTGCCGGTGCTGTTCGGTATCAGCGTCATTACTTTCGTCCTCGTCAGGCTGATCCCCGGCGATCCGGCCCGTGTGCTGCTGGGTGCCCGCTCGACGCCAACGGCAATCGCCAATATCCGCGCCCAATACGGTCTCGATGAGCCGATGTGGCTGCAGTATTTCTACTTCCTGCAGAACCTCGGCCGCGGCGAGATGGGCAGATCCATCCTCTACAAGATCGACGTGCTGAAGCTGATCGTTACCCGGATCGAGCCGACTTTGGTGCTGGTGTTGGTCAGCGTTGTCCTGTCGATCCTGATTGCCGTGCCGATGGCAGCGCTTGCCGCCCGCAACAGCGGCCGGCTGGCCGACCACACGGTACGCATCGTCTCGACCTTGGGCATCGGCTTTCCGCCGTTCTGGCTGGCACTGATGCTGATGATCCTGTTTTCCGTCAAGCTCGGCATTTTTCCGGTATCGGGTTATGGCAAAACTTTCCTCGATAAGGCCGGCCATCTGGTCCTGCCGAGCCTGACCATCGCCCTGTCGCTGTCGGCGGTGCTGACCCGAAGCCTCAGGGCAGCGATGATCGTCGAGCTGCAATCGGATCTGGCGACCGCGGCCCGCGCCCGCGGCATGCCGGAGAGCATCGTCTTCTGGCGTCATGTCGTGCCCAATTCGCTGGTGCCGACTATCAACCTGCTCGCTGTCAATATCGGCTGGCTGATCGGCGGTACCGTCGTGGTCGAGACGGTGTTCGCCATCCCCGGCATGGGGCAGCTGCTGGTGCGGGCAATCTTTTCGCGCGACTACATGGTGGTCCAGGGCGTCGCCATGGTGTTTGCCTGCGCCACGGTGCTGGTCAATTTCGCAGCCGATATCGTCACGGTCACCGTCGATCCGCGGGTGCGCCTATGACTTCCGCCACGGCTACGATCCGAATCAATCCGCCCTGGGGCCGCTTTCTCGGCCGTCACCTGACGCTGGCCACGGGCGCCGGCATTCTCGGGCTGTTTCTGCTCATCGCACTCGCTGCGCCTGTCATCGCGCCCTACGACCCTATCTACCAGGATGCGGCCGCGCGTCTCGCCGCGCCGTCGCTCGCCCACCCCTTCGGCACCGACAATTTCGGTCGCGATATTTTTTCGCGCGTACTGTGGGGCACCCGCATAGACCTGCAGATCGCCGTCATCGGCGTGATCTTCCCGTTCCTGATCGGCACCTTTGTCGGCACGATTGCCGGCTTCTTCGGCGGCATCGTCGATGCTATCTTCATGCGGCTGGTCGATATCATCCTCGCCTTCCCGTTCCTCGTCTTGATGCTGTCGATCATCGCCATCCTAGGTCCGGGCCTTTCAAGCTTCTACATCGCCATGGCGCTGGTCGGCTGGGTCTCCTATGCCCGGCTGATCCGCGCCCAGATGCTGGTGCTGAAGAACAGCGACTATGCGATGGCAGCCGTGAGCCTCGGTTTCAGCCGCAGTCGCATCATGTTCCGCCACCTGCTGCCCAACGCCATTGCCGGTTCGCTGGTGTTTTCGATGTCGGATGCGGTGCTGGTGCTGCTCAACGGCGCGGCCATCAGCTATTTGGGCCTCGGCGTCCAGCCGCCGCTGGCAGAATGGGGCGTGATGGTTGCCGAGGGCCAGAGCTTTATCACCACCGCCTGGTGGATCACGCTGTTTCCCGGTGTTTCGATCGTGACGCTGGCCTTCGGCTTCAGCCTGTTCGGCGATGGCCTCGGCGCTTGGCTGGGGGTGCAGGAATGAGCGACCCTGTTCTCTCCATCCGTGACCTGACTGTCGAGGCGCTGCTCGACGGCGAGAACCGTACCCTGATCGATAAGGTTTCCTTCGATCTCGGTCGCGGCGAAATCCTCGGCATGGTCGGTGAAAGCGGTTCCGGCAAGAGCATGATCTGCCGAGCGCTGGTGCGACTGCTGCCATCCAAGTTGATTGGCATTACCGGTGGCTCTGTGATGCTAGGCGACCGCGACCTGACGGCGTTGGATGAAGCCGCCATGCGCGGTATGCGCGGTGCCGAAATCGGCATGGTGTTCCAAAACCCGACCAGTCATCTCGATCCGGTGATGCGGATTGGCGATCAGGTGGCCGAAGGCATCCGCTACCATCAGGGCAAATCCGCCAGAGACGCCCGGGCGATGGCGATCGACATCCTGCACCAGGTCGGCTTTCCCGAGCCCGCCCGGCAATATGACAGCTATTCACACGAGTTTTCCGGCGGCATGCGCCAGCGGGCGATGATCGCGGTGGCGCTGTCGTGCAACCCAAAAATCCTGATCGCCGACGAGCCGACCACGGCGCTGGACGTCACCATTCAGGCGCAGATTTTGAGGCTGTTGATGGATTTGCGCGACAGTCGCGGCCTGTCGATCATCCTGATTACCCACGATCTCGGCATCGTCGCCCAGACCTGCGACCGTATTGCCGTATTGCGCCAGGGCCGGTTGCTGGAGATCGGCGACAAGCGCCGGGTGCTGTCGGCGCCGCGGCATGCCTACACGATCAGCCTGTTGAACAGCCATCCGTCCATGCCCTGCGGGACGGAGCCCGTAGCTGTCGAAGCGGAACCAGCGGCCATAGCGGCAAAGCCGCTCCTGGAAATCGATGATCTCGTGGTGCGCTTCCCCGCCCCCGGCCTCGGCTTGTTGACCGGTGGGAAAAAGCACGTCGCCGCCGTCGACGGCGTCAGCCTGCGGTTGATGCCGGGCGAAACCGTCGGCATCGTCGGCGAAAGCGGTTCCGGCAAGAGCACGCTGGCCCGCGCCATTCTCGGGCTGACGCCGCTGTCCTCCGGCCATATCAGTTTTGACGGTTTGGACCTGGCACAGCAGCGGCAACAGGCGCTGGCGCGGATCCGTACCCAGGCGGCGATGGTATTCCAGGATCCCTACAATGCCCTCAATCCGCGCATGACTATCGGCGAGACACTGACCGAGGTGCTGAAGGTGCAGGACAAGGCGCCAGCGAGCCGTATTTCGGCGCGCGTCGACGAGTTGCTCGACCTGGTCGGGCTGGAACGGGAATTCGCCACCCGCCGGCCGCGCGCCATGAGCGGCGGCCAGTGCCAGCGCGCCGGCATCGCCCGAGCGCTGGCCGTCGATCCGAAGCTGATCATCGCCGACGAATGCGTGGCTGCCCTCGACGTCACCATCCAGGCGCAGATCATCGATCTGTTCCGAGAGCTGAAAAGCGCGATGAACCTGACGCTGATCTTCATCGCCCACGACCTCGCCATCGTCCGCGATCTCTGCGAGCGGGTGGTGGTGATGTACCGCGGCCGGATCGTCGAGGAAGGGCTGTGCGCCGAGGTCTTTGCGCGGCCAAAGCATGCCTATACCGCGGCGCTGATTGCCGCCATTCCCAGCATCGACCCGGACAGGTCGCTCGGCGGCCTGTCGGTGGCTCAGACGCCGCATCTATTGACTGCCTGATAACAACAAAGGGAACAATGACATGAAAAACAAATGGATGAACAGGGGCGTGGCCACCGTGCTGGCGATGCTGGCATTGGGGTCGACGATTGCCGAGGCGGCCGGCGTGCTGACCATCGGCCGACGCGAGGATTCGACCACTTTCGACCCGATCAAATCGGCGCAGAACGTCGATAACTGGGTATTCTCTAACGTCTTCGACGTGCTGGTGCGTGTTGACAAGACCGGAACCAAGCTGGAGCCGGGTCTCGCCGAAAGCTGGACGATATCCGATGACGGCCTGACCTATACTTTCAAGATCCGCGACGCAAAGTTCTCGGACGGTTCGCCGATCACCGCCGGCGACGCTGCCTTCAGCCTGTTGCGCATTCGCGACAACGAAGGCTCGCTGTGGAGTGACAGCTACAAGATCGTCGATACCGCTGAAGCCGCTGACGACCGCACGCTGGTGGTCAAGCTTAAGTCCCCGTCCGCGCCGTTCCTGTCCACCTTGGCACTTCCAAACGTCTCGGTCCTGTCGAAGAAAGGCCTTGAAACGGCCGGCGAAGAAGCGTTCGCCGAAAAGCCGGTCGCCTCGTCGGGCGCCTTCACCGTCAAGGAATGGCGTCGTGGTGATCGCGTCATCCTCGAAAAGAACCCGAATTTCTGGCAGGCCGACCGCGTCAAGCTCGACGGTGTCGAATGGATCTCGGTGCCGGACGATAATACCCGCATGCTGAATGTGCAGGCCGGTCAGTTGGACACCGCCATCTTCGTGCCGTTCTCGCGCGTCGAGGAGCTGAAGAAGGATGCCAATCTCGAGGTCCACATCGACACCTCGACCCGCGAGGATCACCTTCTGATCAATCACGAGCACGGGGCGCTTGCCAAGAAGGAAGTCCGCCAGGCACTCGATATGGCGATCGACAAGCAGGCGATCGTGGACACCGTCACTTTCGGCCTCGGCGAAGTCGCCAATTCCTACATCCCAAAGGGAGCACTCTACTATTACGCCGACAACCTGCAGCGCCCTTATGATCCGGAAAAGGCCAAGGCTATGCTCGCCGAAGCCGGTGCCTCGGACCTGACGCTCAACTACGTCGTGCGCGCCGGCGACGAAGTCGTCGAGCAGACCGCCGTCTTGCTGCAGCAGCAGCTTGCCAAGGCGGGTGTCACCGTCAACATCACCAAGGTCGATCCCAGCCAGGAATGGGACATGCTGGTTGCTGGCGATTATGATGTCGGCGTCAACTACTGGACCAACGACATTCTCGACCCCGACCAGAAGACCACGTTCGTGATCGGTCATGACAGCAACAACAACTACATGACCCATTACAAGAACGACATGGTCAAGGACCTGGTGGCCGCCGCCCGCCTCGAACTCGATCCGGTCAAGCGCGAAGCCATGTATGTCGATCTGCAGAAGATGGCCAAGGACGACGTCAACTGGATCGACTTGTATTACAGCCCCTACATCAATGTTTCGCGCAAGAATATTTCCGAATTCTCGCAAAACCCGCTCGGAAGATTCTCGCTGGAAGACACCGATAAGAAGTGAGCGGGAATATGGTTTTACAAATGCCATCCGCCGTCCGAGCGGATGGCATTTGTGTGGGCCAGCTTGATGAAAAATTCAGGTCGGCGGAAACATCTAGCCAAGCAAGCACGACGTTAGAGGATGGAAATCTGCGAATATCGAGAAAGCTGTAAAGTTATTTCAATTCGAGCGACAAAGCGACAATTTATGAGATTCTTGTGCTACGCAAGCCAAAAAATAGTTGAGTAATTTAATAGACTACTGTATATGTTGATGACTGGGCGAACGCATTCGGCAAGCCCATTAGGAGGAAGGGCCAATGACGGTATTTGATCACTATGCCCTTCTGCCGCACCTGCAATTTCTGCGTGAGAGCGCGTGTTGTCGGAGCTGTGAGCGAATGTGACGATCCGTCACTGACCCAGCTTTGAAAACCTATCGACAGACCCGGCAGAGTGCAGCACGGGCCGGAGGAAATTATGCAGAAACAAGTCATCGAATATGCCGGCGTGCCGGTCGGTATAGCGATCCCCGATCGCGACCAGTTGCGCTTCATTGCCGTCAAATACCATGTGATCGGCCTGGACGATCGCCGCTTCGGCAGCGTCGAGGAGCTTCGCAACACGATCCGTAGCCATCTCTCCGAACGCCAGCATCTGGCCGCTTGATCCCATCGCGAAATTCGTGGCCGACGGCGCCGCCGCCGGTCTGCGACCTGGCAGTTCTGACAGGCGCAATCTGGTCCATCAGAATGTCCGCGCTTCAGAGATCCCCGCAGGAACAACGCCTGCGCGCGCATGGGCTGCGGAGATCACTCAGTGTCACCGAATGACGTCATCGTCTGCGAACGCCGCAACGGTACATTGGTCGGGATCCTTCAATGCATCGCTGCCGACACTGTCCGTCGAGTTCCGCCGGGCAAAGAAGGTTGTCGCCAAGCCGATCCCAATCCCCAAGCCCGAGCCGCAGACTGGCCTTGCTGCCGCGGCAAAGCCACCGCTTGTGGGTCGCTAACGGTTGCCGCCTGTCCACAAACTTGTTCTGTATTTCCGTAGAGGCAGCGTCATGTTTCCCGTTGCCTGCCCGATCACGGCAATTGCCGTCGCGAAATTGCGACCGCCTCCGATTGCACATGAATGGACTGAAATATGATTGTGCTCCGTGGGTCGGATGCGTAAGTATCGGCCTGCCCGGTGCCAACCGGCGATATTGGCCGTCAGCATATTCCATTTCTTTCCAGCGTATGCGCATAGAGGCGCACAGGAAATCTCAGACGAGGAGAGATAATGATGGACGTTATTCGCCAGCCGAAAGAGCAAGGGCGCTACCGCGACCGGGACATCGATTGCCAGGAGGCCTTGCAGAGCTCCTTTCTGGTGATATCGCGCACCGCGTCGGAGAACATGCGCGAAGCCGCCGGCGGTACACTTTCGCCGGCCATGGTCTCGCTCGTCAAAAAGGCGGTCGCTGCGGGTTGGGGGCAGGAAGAAGCGGAAACCGCCATCAGCGAACTGGCCCAGAATGTTCTCGACGAATTTGGCGACTGATGGTCTGCATCTAGCGTGCGGCCGGCGCCACTTTTGGAAGACCGCAATTGCTTTCACCATTATTTACGTGCGAGTGAGCAGGTAAAAATGACGCGGCCCACTAGTCCGGCGCGATCTAAATATGATAGCGCTGAGACAGGCCGCTTTGGGAGGAGCATGCCGCCAATTGCATTTCCAGCCCTCTCCCACGTCTCCCGATTGCTGGTGCTAGCGCAATACGATCGCGCATGCCAAGGCCCTTCTTGGATCTTTCCAGATCGGATACTGTTTCGCGCGATGGGATCTTAGGATGACCGCAATACTATCGGAAGAAACCAAACTGCGCGACGAGATCGCTCGCGTCGGAAAATCGATCTTCGACCGTGGACTGACCTTCGGCTCGACCGGCAATATCAGTGCGCGGCTTTCGAACGGCGATCTTCTGATGACGCCGACCAATGCCTCGCTCGGCAATCTCGATCCCGCCCGGCTGTCGCGGTTTTCCGCCGAGGGCGTGCATGTCGACGGCGACAAGCCGACCAAGGAAGCTTTTCTGCACCAGTGCATGTATTGCCAGCAAAAACTGTCCGGCGCGGTGGTTCATCTGCACTCCACCTATGCGGTCGCGGTCAGCATTCTGGCCGATGTCGACCCCGAGGACGTGCTGCCGCCGCTCACCGCCTATTATGTGATGCGCGTGGGGTCGCTGCCCCTGGTGCCCTATTATCCGCCCGGCGACGTGATGCTGGCCGAAGCCGTCGCCGAAAGGGCCAAGTCGAGCCATGCCGTGCTGCTCGCCAACCATGGGCCGGTGGTCGCCGGCAAGACCCTGCAGGATGCCCAATATGCGACAGAAGAACTGGAAGAGACAGCAAAGCTCTTCCTGTTGCTGCACGGCCGCAATCTCCGGCCTCTGACGCCCGAACAAAGGGCGGCGCTGAAACCTTAAAAACGACCAAGAGCGGCAAACATGCCGTTTGCCGCTCTTGGTCAGCCGCCTCAGCGCCGCAGAACGTCAGCCTTCGGCAGCCGTGTCCGAGACGAGTGCTCGGATATACTCGTAAGCCTCGCGGGCGATGCGATCGGGCTCGACATTGCGTCGGTCGAAACCGATTTCCATGGTCAGGTACCCGTCGAAGCCCTGCCTGCGCAAGGCCCTAACGATACCACGGTAATCGGCCTTGCCGGCATCGCTGGGGACGGCGCGATGGGCATCGGCGAGGTGCACATGGTGGAGATCGGCGCCCATCCGCCCGACATAATCGGTGGAAACCTCGTTGCGGTAGATCACGTGGTAGGTGTCGAACATCAGCTTGACATTGGGGCGACCCGCCTCCCGCTGCATCTGCAGGGCATCGTCGCAGCTGTCGACAAGATTGCTGTCGGCCGATGTCGGCTCTATGACGATCGTCACGCCGCGAGCGGCGGCATGATCGGCGATTTTCTCCAGTGCCTGACGGCTCCATTCCCACGCCTGTTGCCGGCTGGTCCCGAAAATCTGCCAGCCGGCGACGTAGATGACCGTCGACCCGCCAAGATCGGCGCACAGGTCGACGACCTTTCGGTATTGATCCAGAGTATTGGCCCGCTCTTCGGCAAGCGGCGAGGCCGCGTTGAAGCCGGGGCCACCGCCCGGAGCCGGCAGCATGCTGGCAAGCGCCAGGCCGTTGGTGTCAAGGCAGGCCCTGATCTCGTGCCGCCGCTCGCTGCTCAGGTAATCCGGATAGGCGTGCGGGCTGGCAGCGCCGATCTCGATACCGTCATAGCCGATGGCGGCGATCCGCTCGATGGTGTCCGTCAACGGATAGGACGGGACCCACACCGGAAAACTGGAATAGACCCAGGTGTTGAACGCTATCTTCACGGTCGTCTCCTTTACAGGTTGCGCGCCAATTCGAAAGCCTCGAGGATCGTGCTCTGGACCAGCCGCGGCGCCACGCAGTCTCCGACCCGCTCGACCTGGATGCCGGCAAAGGCCGGCAATGCCTTCAGCCTGAGATAGAGGTCTTCGCGCGAACAGCGGCCGATCACCGGCACCACCCAATCGACATCCTCGATGAATCTGTCTTCGCCGGGCATAAGGATGTATTTTGCCCAGCCGACGGCATCGGCATCGGAAAATACCGCCGCTATCCGCACGCGACGCGCCTCGATGCCGACCAGCGACGTGGAACCCACGAGGCTTATCCCCTTGATGGCAGCCCGGCGGTAAAACAGCGTGCGGTTGCCGGCCTCGATGCCCTCCCCCACCATCATGTGCGAGGCGATGACGGTCACCCGACAGCCGGCATCGGCGAGAAATTCCGCCGTGCCCGCGGCCTCCCAATGACCGTTATTGTCGATGACCACGACATGACCTGAAAGCACTTTATCCCCGGACAGGACCTGATCGCTGGAGACGACACAAGCCCTGTCGAGCCCGTCGATGTCCGGCCGCATCTGCCGGCCGAGGCCGCGGGATATCGCGGTGTCCTTCCCGGGACAGAGCGGCAGATTGGGTTCGGATCCTGTCGCCACCACCACCACATCCGGGTCAAGCGCCAACAGCATGTCGGGCGTCGCCTCGACCCCGCGTCTCACATCTGCGCCCAGATCCACCGCCGCCGCCTCCAGATAGGCCGTGACTTCGCCGATCGCCGCATGTTCGGGCTGGAGGGCCGCCAGCCGTATCTGCCCGCCGAGGTCCTTGGAACGCTCCAGCAGCGTCACGCGGTGGCCGCGGCGGGCGGCGATTTCGGCCACCTTGAGCCCGCCAGGTCCGCCGCCGACAATCACCACATGGCGTCGTTCCGGCGACGGCGTGACCAGCCGCTCGCTCATCGTGCGTTCTTGTCCGGCGCCCGGATTGTGGACGCATCGCACCGCCTTTTCCTGGCCGACCTGATAGATGCAGCCATCATTGCAGGCAATGCACAGCCGAACCAGGTCGCCGCGCCCTCTGGCGAGCTTGTTGACCGTCTCCGGATCGGCGATCAACTGCCGCGCCATGCCGACGAGATCGGCCTCGCCGGCTGCCAGCAGCGCCTCTCCGCTTGCCGGCGAGATTCGGCCGAAGCCGATGACCGGCAACGCTGTCGCGCGTTTCAGATCCGCGTTGATGCGGCGAAAATCCGCCGCGGCAACAGCCGCCGGCGGAATTTCCATCCAGTAGCTGGAGAACGAACCGGCATCCGCATTGAAGTAATCGATGTGTCCGGTCGCTTCGAGGCCGGCCACCATCCGCAGGCCGTATTCCGTGTCGTAGCCGAACGGCGTGAATTCGTTGATGCAGATGCGCACCCCGAGCGGTACGTCTGCACCCGTCGCCGCCTTGATGGCAGCGATAACCTCGTAGGACAGCCGCATGCGGTTCTCGAAGGAGCCGCCATAGGCATCGGTGCGCCGGTTGAAGAAGGGCGAGGCGAAGGAGCGCAGCAGGCCGTCATGGGCGATCTTGATCTCGATGCCATCGAGCCCCGCGGCCACCATGTTGCGCGCGCTCGCCGCAAAGCCGTCGATAACGGCGCGGATATCCTCGTCGTCCATGGCCTTCGTCGTGTGATGGCTCGAGGGTTCCGGCATCTGGGTCGGCGCCCACATGATATGCGGCGGGTGTTCGAGCGACGTATGTCCGCCATGGGTCAGCTGTCCGAACAGCTTGGCACCATGGGCATGCACGGCATCGGCTATGCGGGCGAGCCCCGGGATTACCGCCGGATCCCAGGCGTTGATGAAGCGACGCGACATCTTGCCTGTTGGGTGGACGGCCTGACTTTCCAGAATGATCAGCCCGACTCCACCGCGGGCCCGTTCCTCGTGATACGCGACATGGGCGTCGGAAGGCATGCCGTCGAGCGTGCCGAGGGCGGTGAAGTGCGGCTGGAAGACGATCCGGTTGCGCAACTTCACGCCCCCGATCGAAAACGGGCTCAGCAAAGTTCGGTAATGACCGGCTCGCGCTTGGATATCCCTAGGCGTAGCACGCGTCATGACGCTCTCCCTTTGTGACCGCCATCGAAAGGCGGGCGGGTTGCCCACCCGCCGGACGACCGCTAAATCAGCTTGCCTGTTTCAGAACGTCCGGAACCTCTTCCCCGGGGGTTCCGAGCCAGACCTTCAGCTCGCGCAGGCGTGCCTGGACATCTGCCACGCCGATCGATGACGTTAGCACGCCGCGGCTTGCGGCCAACGCTGCGGCAATCGCCGCGGCCTCGCCGGTCATTGTGCAGGCAGGCACATTGCGGGTGGAGCCGAAGGCGATGGCGTCGGCCGAGATGCAGCGACCGGCGATGATCAGGTTGTCGACCGCAAGCGGCACCATGGTCCGGTAGGGAATGCCGTAGCCGATGCCGACATGGTCCATGATCGCGCGGGAACCGCCGGGCTCGTGGACATCGACCGGCGAATTGCAAAGCCCGATGGCATCGTCGAAACGACCGTTGCCGCGCACATCAGCCTCGGTGATCGTGTATTTGCCGGTGATGCGGCGAGTTTCGCGGATGCCGAGTTTCGGAGCCACTTCGAGGAAAATCGCCTCTTCGAAACCGCGGACAAAGCGCTGCAGAAAATCGAAAGCGCAGTATGCCTGCTTGCGAATCTCGATCTCGGCGCGGCTGAGGTCGCGATCGTCCAGGCCGTTACCCTGGAAGCGGGTGACGTTGACGCTGATCTCGCCGGGGATCAGCCCGGTCTTCATGGTGATGTGGTCTTTCGGAATGATCCAGTCAAAACCTTCCGCCACCTTGTCCTTGATGCGCTGCTGGAAGCCGGTGAGCAGCACCGCCATCACATAGTCTTCGTTGCGGTTGCTCGCCTCCTTCGGATAGACGACCTCCCACATATCGGCGCGGTTTGCTTCGCAGTCGGCAATCAGCGAGGGAACATTGACGTTCAGCACCCGGAAATACGAGGTGATCGGCTGGGTCAGGCCATCGGCTTCGCGACCGAGCATGAAATCGGCGCCGGCCAGCGCCGCCACGTCGCCGTCGCCGGAAGCATCGATGAAGGCCTTGGCAAGCACCAGGCTCTCGCCCGACTTGGTGCGGATGATCAGGCCGTGCACAGAATTGTCCTTCATCACTGTCTGCACCACCATGGCCCGCAGCAGCACCTCGACGCCAGCCTCCTCGACCATCTCGATGATCACCCGCTGCATCACCTCGGCGTCGAAGGTGCCGGTATATTTTCCCCAGTAGGATTCCCGCACCCGACCGTCGGCGCCCTTGTAGCCGACACAACGGTCGAGCATCTCGTGAAAGATCGGTGAATTGATGAGCCCCGTCGGTTTGGTCAGCCGTCCGCCGGTAATCAGCCCGCCGAGAAAGCCGGTGCCTTCGAGCAGCAGCACCTTGGCGCCTTCGCGGGCGGCACGGATGGCAGCGACGATGCCGGAGGAACCGGCACCGGTGACGACAACGTCGTAAGAGCCGAAGAGGTTCATGGGAGTATTCCTTTCACATGCGTTGGAAGAGTGGGCGTCGGCCTTCGCTCAACCGTTGAATTCCATGACGTAGAGACCGGCATTGTAGTCGGTCACATAGATCAGCCCAGCCTTGTCGACGAAGATGTCGCAGGTCTGGACGATCGGCTTCTTGCCCGGGCGCTGGTCCATCATCGACCGCGGCGGCGGCGGCACCAGCGCGCCGACCTCCTTGGGCTGGCATTCGTCGGCGATATCGAAGACGCGGACGCCGGCATTCTGCCAGGTGGAGAAAATCAGCGACGAGCTCTGGAACGTGCCCGGGCGGTTCTCGTGGATATTGTGCGGCCCGTAATGGGCACCCTTGCGGGCATAGGAGGCATCCGACGGCGGCGGCATGGTCGACAGCGGCTTGGGATTGGCCGGGTCCTTGACGTCGAACAGCCAGATATTCTTCAGCCCGTCCTCGAAATCGTCGAGCACCGCCTCGTCCAGCACCACCAGCAGGCCGCGATCGGAGAGCGGCAGGCAATTGTGGGTGCCGCCCTGGAATGGCGGCGACCAGTTGACGTGGGTGATCAGTTTCGGATCGGCGCGGTCGGCGACATCCATCACCACCAGCCCGGCGTCGCGCCAGGCGCCCCAGGCGATGTCACCATCGACCAGCGCGTGGTGCAGCCCGAATTTGCGGTTGGCCTCCCAGGTCGGCGTTTCGCCGGCCGCCTGGTTCATGCCGGGAAGCGCATAGCGCCCGGCCTCACGTGGATGGGCCGGGTCGGACATGTCGACGGTCATGAAGATGAAATCGGTATAGCCGTCGAGCAGCGCGGAGACATAGGCCCAGCGGCCGCCGGTGTACCAGATACGGTGGATACCGCCCGAGACCGGCATGAAGCCGATCCGCTTCGGCTGTCCGGGCGTGGCAATATCGTAGACCGCAAGGCCGGCATCCCAGTTGCGTGGCGCTGTCGGCGCGGCCGTGCCCAGCGCTGTTCCGGCCGATGCCTTGTAATAGCTCGCCTCGTCGGCAAAGGCGGCGTCGGCGAAGACGTCTTTGCCGTGAATCACCAGCAGCAGATTGTCGGCCACCTGCAGGTGGACGTTCCAGGTATTGGGCGGTGCCGCGACATAGCCCGCGGGCTTCGGGTTCTTCGGATCGCGCACGTCGACGATCGAAAACCCCTGGCTGAAAAGGTGGCCGATATAGGCAAAGCCGTTTTCCACCATCACCTGGATGCCGTCGGCGCGGCCGCCCTGGTCGCTATGGCCGATCAGACGCATGTTGCGGGCATGGTCCGGCGTCATCAGATCTGTCGTGCTCATTGTCGGCTCCTGCGCGTCGCTCATTCGATAGAGGCCGGGGCGCGACACTTACGGTCGCGCCCCGGTTGTGATCGCTGGGTCAGATCACTTGACCATGTTGCCCCAGTTGTCCTTGCTGTCGACATTGTCCTTCCAGATCATCACCGGCTGGATCAGCGTTTCCTTGGCGACCGGCTTGCCGGCAAAATGGTTCTCCATTTCGCCGACGATCGACGAGCCCATCGAGAACGGATTCTGGCCGACGTCGGCGTCCTGCGTTCCCTCGCGGATACGCTGCAGACCGAGCGGCGTGCCGTCGAAGCCGATGACCGGGATATGGCCTTCCTCGCCGGGCTTCTTCAGCCGGTCGATCTGGCGCAGCGCAGAGACTACGCCGCGGATCATCTCGTCGTTATGCGCCCAGATGGCCGCCACGCTCGGATCGCGGGTGAAGGCATCGACGGTCAGGGTCTGGGCATTGTCGGCCGTCCATTCGGCCTTCAGGGTCTCGATCTTGATGTCGGGATATTTCGCTTCCATCTGGTCGTGGAAACCCTTGTAGCGCTTTTCCGACTGGCCGGAGCCGATGGCGCCGCGCACTTCGAGCACCAGGCCCTTGCCGCCGGTAACCTTGGCGATGGCGTCGGCGGCGGCTGCACCGCCGGCAACGTCGTCGAAGGTGTTGTAGGCGACCCATTCGCCTTCCGGCGGCAGGTTTTCGAGCATGAACAGCGGGATCTTCGACTCATTGGCCTTGCGCACGCCGCCCTGCAGCAGGGTCGCGTCCACCGGGTTCAACAGGATGATGTCCGGCTGCTTGCTCACGACGTCGAGCAACTGCGTCGTCTGGGTGCTGGCATCGCCCTTGCCATCGTAGACGGAGATGGTCATGCCCTTTTCGGCGGCGAGCTTCTTGACGTGATCGACCAGCGTCACCTGGTATTCGTACTGCAGGCCGAAGGCGATATAGGCCAGGCTCTTGCCCTTCAGCACGCTGTCTTCCGCCAGCGCTGTCGTTCCAAAACCGGCGCCGACCATCGTCAGCGCGGCGGCCCCCGCGGCAAGGTTCAGAAATGTCCGTCGTGTTGTTGAGATCTGCTTGTTGATATCCATGGTTTTTCTCCTCCCAGTTGGACCACTTCTTCCGATCGGCAGACACGCCAGTCCTTCCGTGGACCCGTGTGGGCCAAGCGCAGGATTGCCGGGGCTGTCGCGAAAAGGCACGTTCAAAGCAAGGCCGCGATTGCGATGTCGCCGGCGTCAGTCTTGCTGTGCCGCGGGCCGTTGGCCCGCAGCCTTGACGGTTTGATTTTCAGGCTACGAAGGCTTCGGGATTTTCCCCGCCTTGGTGGCAATGACTTTCTTGCGCATTCCGGCCTCCAGATAGCTTCGTCGGTACACGTCGAGGGCCGCCGCCGCAGCAATCACCAAGCCGCTCACCACCGAGTCCCAGTTTGGCGGCACGTTCAGAAGATTGACGGCGTTCTGCACCAGGCCTAGCAGCAGCACGCCCAGCAGCATGCTGCCCATGTTGCCCTCGCCGCCGAACAGGCTGACGCCACCGATTACCACTGCGGCGATGACCGCCAGTTCGAGCCCCTGCGCCGCGGTCGCGGCACCCGCCTCGAAGCGGGCGGTGATTAGCAGGCCGGCAATCGCCGACATCAGGCCGGAGATCATGAAAGCGGCGACGATCACCCGCTCGGTCTTGATGCCGGCCAACCTTGCCGCCAGCGGATTGCCGCCGGTCGCATAGACGGAGCGGCCGAACCTGGTGCGCGACAGCACGATCTGGGCGATGCCGGCCAGCACCAGCGTCAGCACGATGACGCCGGGGATGCCGAAGACGCGGCTTGCCTGCAGTTCGACGAAGATCTGCGGCACCGGGGCGATATTGGTGCCGCCGGAATAGATATAGGCAAGGCCGCGGGCGATGGTCATGGTCGCCAGCGTGGCAATCAGTGGCGGAATGCGCAGCCTTGTTACCGCCAGCCCATTGACCATGCCGACGCCGAGGCCTGCCATCAGCGCCACGAAGATGGCGATCTCAGGCGGAAAGCCCTGGAACTGGACGAGGCCGACGGACAGAACCGACGATAGTACCAGGACCGAGGCCACCGACAGGTCAATGCCGGACACCAGGATAACGAAGGTCTGGCCGATGGCGACGACGGCGATGATGGTCGCCGATTGCAGCACGTTCTCGATATTGCGCACGGTGGCAAAAACCGGGCTGAGCGTGCTCATCACCACGCTGCCGAGCAGGATGACGGCCATCAGGCCGAGGCTCTGCATCAGATCGATGAAGGATATCTTGCCGCGCAGGGCCGAAAGCCCGCCTGGTCGTCGTGCCGACACATCGGTCATGGGTGCGTTCTCCACTGCCATACTTATTCTCCCTGCCTTGGTGCCTGCGCGCATCGTCAGATGCAGTCATGCGGGCACCGTCTAGATGCAAATTTTATCTTCCGGGCACTGCGCCCGAATCGTTTCCGCCTAGCCGGTCGTGGCAAAGCCCATGATGGTTTCGCCGGTCGCTTGTTCGCGCGAGAGCGATGCAGAAATGCGGCCCGAGCGCATCACCAGCACGCGGTCGGTCAGCGTCAGGATTTCCGGCAGTTCCGAGGAGATCAGCAGGATCGCCATGCCGCCTTCGGCCAGCCGCAGGATCAGTTCGCTGATTTCCGATTTCGCCCCGACGTCGATGCCCTTGGTCGGCTCATCGAGTATCAGCAGCTTCGGCTTGCGCGCCAGCCAGCGCGCCAGCACCACTTTCTGTTGGTTGCCGCCCGAAAGCGTCGACACCCGGGTGTTCGAGGATGGCGTCTTGACTGCCAGAGCGCGGATCTCGCGGTCGGCGATCGCCTGTTCCTTGGCCATGTTGAGGAAGCCGAAGCTGGAGATGCGGTCGAGCAGGCTGAGAGTCACATTACTCTTGACGCTCATCAGCCCGACCAGAGCCTGGCGGCGGCGATCTTCCGGCACCAGGCCGATGCCGGCCTCGATGGCGGCCCGCGGGTCGTTCGGGCGAATTGCTTCGCCGCCGATCTCGACCGAGCCGCTGTCATAGGGATCGATGCCGAAGATGCAGGAGGCAAGCTCGCTGCGCCCGGCCCCGACCAGTCCGGACATGCCGACGATCTCGCCGGCCCGGACCTCGAAGGAAATGTTGCTCAGTACGTTTTCACGCGACAGATTATTGACCCGCAGCACGACATCGCCGACCGGACGCTTGGAAATGACCGTGTCGCGCACTTCGCGCCCGACCATCATGCGGATGACCTTGTCATGGTCGAGCTCGGAAATCGGCCGGCTGCCGACCAGGCGGCCATCGCGCAGAACGGTCACCCGGTCGGCGATGCGAAATACCTCGTCCAGCCAGTGCGACACGAAGACGATGCTCATGCCCTTGGCTTTCAGATCGTCGACGACGGCGAACAGCCGGTCGATCTCCGGCGGCGACAGCGACGTCGTCGGCTCGTCCATGATCAGGACCTTGGAATCCTCGGATATCGCCCGGGCGATCTCGACCAGTTGCTGGTCGGCGGATGACAGGCGGCCTGCGGGCGTCGAAGGATTAAGATGCGGCGCCACCCGGGCAAGGGCGCTAGCGGCCTTTTCCTTCTGGCGCTTCATTTGCAGCCAGCCGTAGCGTGTCGGCCAGCGACCGAGCATGATGTTTTCCGCCACCGACATGGCCGGAACCAGATGGGCATCCTGGTGAATGGTGGCGACGCCGATACGATGGGCGGAAGAGGGATCGGCATGCAGCAGCGCGCCGTCGACGGTGATCTCGCCGCTGTCGGGGGCATAGAAGCCGGCCATCATCTTGATCAGTGTCGATTTACCGGCGCCGTTTTCGCCGAGAAGCGCGGTGACTTCACCAGCCCGCACATCGAAATCGACATTGTCGAGCGCAAGCACACCGGGGAATGATTTGGTAATGCCACGCGCGACCAGAACCGGACGCGGCGCATGCTCGGCGGCGGTCACAGTTTTCAGCTCGGCAACGCTCATGATGCGGCCCGAAGGCATGCGAGACGGCGGTCTCTTGCGGACATGTGCATGATGGCTCCTCCTCAATTCTCCCGGCTCCTCCACGAGCCGACTGCAAGCCGGAACACGTCGTCCACGGCTGCAATGATCGGCACGCTATTGTCCGGATATGGGCTTGTCAACTGGTAGTTATAGCGGACCAGTTGATTTTTTACAGAGCGACCCTGATTTCAGGCGTGAAAAAAAGTAGCGAGATTTTTTTTGGCGAGAAACATGCCAGGAATTCCGCTTGGAAATGGAGCGAACAATTCGCACTCGCAATATTTTTGCGTTGGCGATTGAAATATATACGTTATTTTAAAGCAATCCAAGCTGGTTGGCTTGTCTTCGGATCCATCAACGCCGACGCATTTTCGCAAAGCGGTATCGACCGTCCGCGCGGCTGGTTTTCGCAATTTCAATTTTTTGGGGCGTGACAGCGGAGAATCTTTGGTTTAACTGGACTATCGAACAGTCCAGTTGTGGTGAAGACATGGTGACGCCGCTTTCTCCCCTACACGAAACGATTCACAAGCAGACCGCCAAGGAAATGATCCGCGACAAGATCGTTTCAATGATCGCCTCCGGCATCCTGCAGGTCGACGACGAACTGCCGAGCGAGCGCGAGTTGGCGACCATGCTGATGGTCAGCCGCGAAACCGTGCGCGGCGCGGTGCAGCGCCTGGCATCCGAAGGCATAGTCCAGGTTTCCCAAGGAGCCCGTACCCGGATCGCCCGGGTCAATGTCGAAGTCAGCGCCCAGCGGATCGGCGTTACCAATCCAACATCGATCAACGGTTACGGCCTGGAAGCCGTGCACGCGGCCCGTCTGCTGGTGGAAACCGCGGTCGTCGCCGATGCCGCCAAGCACCTGAGCGACGACGACATCCGCCGGCTGGAGGATTCGATCGCCGCCCAGCAGCTGGCCTGGAACGATCCCGTCCGCTTCCTGATCTGCGACCGCGAGTTCCACCTGACAATCTATTACGCCTCGCAGAACCGCCTGCTCGCCGATTTTGTCGTCGATCTCTACACCTACATGCTCGACCATCGCCGCATCGCCATGGCCCAGCCGGGCGCCATCGAAAAGAGCCTCGAGGATCACCGTTTCATTGTCCGGGCACTGAAAATGCGAAATCCGGACGCCGTATCGGCGGCCTTTTCCGAACATATTCTACGCATCCACGATACCAGCCTTGCGGTCGATGAGGGCATAGGCGCCAAGCCGCCGCTGCCCTTCATCGTTCCCGACGGCAACAAGGAGTCTGCCTGACATGAACATACTGATCATCGGCGCCGCCGGCATGCTCGGCCGCAAACTCGTCCAGGCGCTGATCGCCAGGGGGACGATGCATGGCCGGCCGATCAACCGGCTGGTGCTGGCCGATATCTTTGCGCCCGAGCGTCCGGATTTTGCCGGTGACGTCGAGACCATTGCCGCCGATCTATCGCTGCCCGGTACGGCCGAGCGTCTGGTCGCCTCACGCCCCGACCTGATCTGCCACCTGGCCGCCATCGTCTCCGGCGAGGCGGAAGCCGACTTCGAAAAGGGTTATCGCGTCAATCTGGACGGCACCCGGGCGCTGTTCGATGCCATCCGCCTCGAGGGGCAGAAAAGCGCCTACTGCCCCAAGGTGGTGTTCACCTCGTCGATCGTCGTCTTCGGCGAACCGCTGCCGGAGGTGATCAGCGACGACCAATGCCTGACGCCGCTCACCAGCTACGGCACCCAGAAGGCGATCGGCGAGCTGCTTCTTGCCGACTATTCGCGCCGCGGCTTTCTCGACGGCATCGGCATCCGCCTGCCGACCATTTCCATCCGCCCCGGCAAGCCGAACAAGGCGGCATCCGGCTTCTTTTCCAGCATCCTGCGTGAGCCGCTGATCGGCGAGGAGGCGGTGCTGCCAGTCGCCGATACCGTGCGCCACTGGTTTGCCAGCCCCCGCGCGGCGGTCGCCTTCATCGTCCACGCCGCAGAACTGGATACAGCCCAGCTCGGATCGCGCCGGACGCTGACCATGCCGGGACTGGCCGCCACCGTCGGCGACCAGATCGAGGCGCTGCGCCGGGTGGCCGGCGACGACGCCACCAAATTGATCCGCCGCGAGGCCAATACGGCCGTCTCCGACATCATCGCCGGCTGGCCGCAGAGCTTTGACCCGCAGCGCGCCGAAGCCCTCGGCTTCAAGGCGGAAAAGTCCTTCGACGACATCATCCGCGTCCATATCGAGGACGAACTCGAAAACACCCTCCCCATCCGGGAGCGCGCGTAAAATGCTGCTGGGAGCGGTCGCCGACGATTTCACCGGGGCAAGCGATCTTGCCAATACGCTGGCCAAGGGCGGCATGGCGACGACGCTGTTCGTCGGACCGCATGGCTCGGCCGGCGGCTGCGAGGCGGGCGTCGTGGCGCTGAAGTCGCGCTCGATTGCCGCCAAGGACGCCATCGCCCAATCGCTTGAGGCAGCGCAATGGCTGCTCGACCAGGGCTGCGAACAGATCCTGTTCAAATACTGCTCGACCTTCGATTCGACGCCGGAAGGCAATATCGGACCGGTGGCGGAAGCGCTGCTCGATCTGCTCGGCGCCGATGTGGCGATCGTCTGCCCGGCCTTTCCGGTGACCGGCCGACGAATCTTCATGGGACACCTGTTCGTCGGCGACCGGCTGCTGTCGGAATCGGGCATGCAGAACCATCCACTGACGCCGATGACGGATCCGGACCTGCGCCGCTGGTTGCGGCGCCAGACCCGCGGCGAAATCGGCCATGTTCCGCTCGACACGGTGCGCGCCGGCGATGCGCGTCTGGCCGAAGCGTTCGCTGCCGAAAGTGGGGCATCGCGGCGGCTGGTGGTCACTGACGCGATCACCGACGATGATCTGCATGCGCTTGGCAAAGCCGCCGCCCGCCACAAGCTGATCACCGGCGGCTCCGGCATTGCCATCGGCCTGCCGCAGAATTTTCGCGATCGGGGCGTGCTGTCGGACGAAAATTCCGCCCTTCCCGCCGTCAGCGGTCCGGGTGTAGCGCTGTGCGGCTCCTGCTCGCAGACCTCGCAGGCGCAGGTTAGCCACTATCTGGAAAACCATCCGGGCCTTGCCATTGATCCCGGTGCACTGATGGACGGCCGGATGACTGTGGCTACTGCAGCCGCCTGGATAGGCGCGCAGACCGGGGCCGGGCCGATGATCTATTCGACCGCCGATCCGCAGACGGTCTCGGCAGCCCAGGCAGCCCACGGCCAGGAAAAAGTTGCCCGTGCCATCGAGGGTTTTTTCGGGGACCTCGCCCGTACCCTGGCCGATGGCGGTACGCGCCGCATCGTGGTCGGCGGCGGCGAGACGTCGGGCGCCGTCGTCGAGGCGCTGCAACTGCAAAGCCTGCAGATCGGCGCGGAAATAGACCCCGGCGTTCCCGCGCTGGTCTGCGACCGCAACGGCCCGCTCGCTCTTGCGCTCAAGAGCGGCAATTTCGGTGCCCCCGATTTTTTCGCCAAAGCCCTGCGCCGGATCGGACAACCATGAGCTTCGGCGCCCGCCGGACGTTTTTCGGCGGCAGGCCGCGAGAATCCATCCAAATTCCAGATTGAAGTGAACCCATGCCAAGATTTTCAGCAAACCTCGGCTTTCTCTGGCCCGAGCATCCCCTTCTCGATCGCATCGACGCGGCGGCAGACGCCGGCTTCAAGGCGGTGGAACTGCACTGGCCCTACGATGTCCCGGCCGAGGCCGTGCGCGATGCCTGCGCCGACAACGATGTCGCCCTGCTGGGATTGAACACGCCAATCGGTGACGCTGCCCGCGGCGAGTTCGGCCTGGCAGCGCTCGACGGGCGCCAGGATGCATTCGCGGCTTCTCTCGACCAGGCCATCGCTTATGCCAGGACCGCGGGGGCGCCCGCGATCCACGTGATGGCTGGCGTGGTGGATCCGAGTGACAAGGCGAAAGCGCGCACCGTGCTGGCCGAAAACCTGGCTATGGCCAGCCAAAAGGCTCCCGATTTGACACTGCTGCTGGAGCCGATCAACCAGCGCGATAGACCCGGTTATTTCTATTCGACGATCGGAGACGCCGCGGCGCTGATCGCCGATATCGGTGCTTCCAATATCCAGATCATGTTCGACGTCTATCACGTTGCCGTCAGCGAGGGCGACGTCCTGAAAAGGCTGGAGACATACTTGCCGCTGATCGGTCACGTGCAGATCGCCGCCGTGCCGAGCCGAGCGGAACCGGATGAGGGCGAGATCAGCTACCCGGCTGTCTTCAAGGCGCTGGACCAACTCGGCTACGGCGGCTGGGTCGGCTGTGAATACAAGCCGCGCTCAGGGACCGATCAGGGTTTGAGCTGGCTTGAAACTCTCGGGGTTTCGCTCTGATTTACCGGCTGCGGCCAATCATTACATAAGGAGATTGAAACATGCTAGCTACCAAGACCGTGCTGACCATAGAGGCGGCCAAGGCGATTGCCGCCGCCTGCGAGACCGATGCCAAAGCCCGCGGACTGCGGGTGGTGATCGCCATCGTCGACGATGGAGGTCACCTCGTTCTTCTGCACCGCGACGATGGTTCCCAGATCGGTAGCGTCGAGATCGCCACGCTGAAGGCCCGCACCGCCGTACTTTTTCGCCGCAACACCAAGGCATTTCAGGATGTCGTCGAAGGCGAAGGCCGCTTCGCACTGCTGTGCATCCCCAACGGCATCCCGCTTGATGGCGGCGTCCTCTTGAAAAACGGTGAGGAAATTATCGGCGCCATCGGCGTTAGCGGCGCCAGCGATGAGGAAGACGGCGACATCGGAAGGGTCGGTGCCCTGCTACTAGGCTCGTAGCGGTAAGGAAGTGACAACCAGCGCGAAAGCGCCGGTTGTCGTCAACGCCGACCTCAAAGGCCAGCCAGCGCGGCGGTGATCCGTTCGCCCGCTTTTTTCGGATATTTCGCCGTCTTGACCTGGTCGAGATTGACAGCTGGATCGCCGACCACCACGAGGGCGGCCATACCCATGGCGTAGTGCGGATTGCACTTGATCACATAGGCGCCGGGAACGGTGAACGTCACCTTCACCGCCTCATTGATCTTGCCCTTGAAGGCTTCCGCCCCAGCCGGAATAAGATCCTTGACGCTCTCGGCGTTGTGGCTCTTGTCTGTCGGGATGAAGTTCACGGTATCACCGGGATTGACCTTGGTCAGAGCCGGCTCGAAAACCATGACGCCGTCGGCGCCTTTGTTGAGCATGTGGACTTCGAAATCGGCGGCCAGAGCCGGCGCCGTCAGGCACGCCAACAGCGCCATACCGACGAGGGATTTGCAAACAAGACGCATTTCATTCTCCTTGGGTGGCAATCGGCCTTTCCGACCGCCGTTGGGAGAACTATAGGCTGGGTTAGGGCCTACCTCTTTGACATAACGCAAAGACATGACGGATGTAGCATCCTGATCCGATCGATCGAAGGCGGCGCTGACATGCAACGTCCTTGCGTATAGTCCAGTCTGTATTCGAGGCAGGTTCAAGACCCGTTGCGCAATAAAAGGACTGCGAGCGCTGTTGCGCTCCAGACATAGCGGTGAGAGCTTGTGGCAGTGTCGCGCAACACGGCGTCAACGCCCGCATTCGTGACTTTGCCACATTGGTGGGGGGGAAGATTACGTGTGGCGAGCGGTCGACGCTCCGCCGAAAGGGAAGCGCCGACCTTTCTGAATTATTTGTTCAAGGCGTCTTTGAGTGCCTTGGCAGGTGCGAAGGTCAACTTCTTGGAAGCGGCGATCTTGACGGTAGCGCCGGTCGAAGGGTTGCGGCCGTCGCGCGCCGGCGAAGCCTTGACCTTGAATTTGCCGAAGCCTGGGATCGAAGTTTCGGCATCAGACCCGGCGGCATCGGCGATAGCCTGGAATACGGCTTCGACGATGCTCTTGGCCTGAACCTTGGTCAGGCTGTTGTCGGCAGCGATCTTGTCGGCAATTTCGTTGGTAGTAGTCATCGAATTTCCTCGCATCATTTAGAAAGACCCAATCCCTGTCAGCTTGTGAGCGGTTTGTCATTGATGCGTTGCGGCGAAAAACGCCGGAAACCCGGGATTTCCACAGGTGGTTTGGGCCTATAGCCACGTTTTCGCTTTTTTTGGAGAAGTTCGAGGAAAAGACCGATCGCCTGGCTCTCGTCACCGAAGACGTGTATCTTCGTCTGTCCGCGGCTGCCAATCCGTCCCCAGTTGCGCACCAACGCTATTTCTCCGAACAATGTCTGTTGGACCGTGAGCGTATAGAAGCGCGCCATATTCTTCTCGGGCTCGATGCGCTCGACATAGAGATGGTAGGGCTGAGTGATCATCACAGCACAATTGCGCGAACCGATTCCGGCGTCCAACGACAGTTTTGAATCGGACCGCTGCTATCGATTCACGTTGCTGATGCGTGCGGGAACTTTATCCACATGCGCGTAATCGGTGGATGGGTACCCGCAATGTAAGATCTCTAGCCTTGCTGTGCTGGGGAGTGCACGATGCTGCCATGGCCTGCAGAGGCAGGTTCTTGCGCGGGTGCCACATCGTGGCTTGGCCCCTGGTAAGCGTACACGCACTAAATTTACCTCAAATGGCAAAACGTGCGAAGGAATATGCCTCCCGGCGACCAAAAACGACACAGATTCTCTCTTTACAAGATGATTTAAGCAGATATGACGAAGGCGGGGTGCCGGGCGGAAGGCGCTGCACGGCATGATTTCATCGCCGGATGCCATCCGCTCCCGGCTCTAAGGCTGCCATTCCAAACGGTGACCACATGCTGTCCGACAGCGCCTAAAGCGTATCGGGGAACTTGAAACCGGCGAAGTTCGCAACGGAACGCGCCGCATCTGGGAGATGACAATGAAATACAAATTTGCATTCGCTGCAGCGCTGCTGGCGGCAACCGTACTTTCCAGCGCTGCCAGCGCCAAGACATTCGTCTTCTGCTCGGAAGGCTCGCCGGAAGGCTTCGACCCCGGTCTCTACACCGCCGGCACCACCTTCGACGCCGCCGCGCATACCGTTTATAACGGTCTGCTCGAATTCGAGCCCGGCACCACCAACCCGATCTCCGCACTTGCCGAAAGCTGGACGATTTCTGAAGACGGCAAGGAATATCTCTTCAAGCTGCGTTCGGGCGTTAAATTCCAGACCACTGAATTCTTCACTCCGACCCGTACGCTGACGGCCGACGACGTCGTCTTCTCGCTCGACCGCCAGATCAACAAGGCCAATCCGTGGAACGCCTATGTTGCCGGCGCGTCCTGGGAATATGCCGCAGGCATGGGCTTTCCGGAGTTGATCAAGTCGGTCGAAAAGGTCGATGACCTCACCGTCAAGATCACCCTGAACCGTCCGGAAGCGCCTTTCCTCGCCGATCTGGCCATGCCTTTCGCCTTCATCCTGTCGAAGGAATATGCCGACAAGCTGCAGGCCGACGGCAAGATGGAGCAGCTGAACCAGAAGCCGCTCGGCACCGGCCCGTTCGCTTTCGTCGCCTACCAGCAGGACGCCGTCATCCGCTACGCCTCGAACAAGGACTACTGGGAAGCTGTTCCGAAGATCGACGACCTGGTTTTCGCCATCACCACCGATGCAGCCGTTCGTTTCCAGAAGCTGAAGGCCGGCGAATGCCACCTGATGCCGTATCCGAACGCCGCTGACGTCGATGCCATGAAGGCCGATCCGAGCCTCAAGGTCATCGAGCAGGAAGGCCTGAACGTCGCCTATCTCGCCTACAACACAACCCAGGCGCCGTTCGACAAGCCGGAAGTGCGCAAGGCCCTCAACATGGCTATCAACAAGAAGGCGATCGTCGAGTCCGTCTTCCAGGGCATGGCAACTCCGGCCAAGAACCCGATCCCGCCGACCATGTGGTCGTATAACGACAAGGTCGAAGACGACGCCTATGATATCGATGCGGCCAAGAAGGCGCTCGAAGCCGCCGGCGTCAAGGATCTGTCGATGAAGATCTGGGCGATGCCGGTCTCGCGTCCCTACATGCTGAACGCCCGCCGTGCGGCCGAAATCATGCAGGACGATTTTGCCAAGATCGGCGTCAAGGTCGAGATCGTGTCCTACGAATGGGCCGAATATCTCGATCGTTCGAAGGCCAAGGACCGCGATGGCGCTGCCATGCTCGGCTGGACCGGCGACAATGGCGATCCGGACAACTTCCTCGACACCCTGCTCGGCTGCGAAGCCGTTGGCGGCAACAACCGTGCGCAGTGGTGCAACGAAGAGTTCAACACCCTGGTGAAGAAGGCCAAGGTCACGTCCGATCAGGCCGAGCGCACCAAGCTGTATGAAGAGGCGCAGGTTGTCTTCAAGCGCGAAGCGCCTTGGGCCACCCTCGACCACTCGCTGGCGATCGTACCGATGCGCAAGGACGTCACCGGCTTCGTTCAGAGCCCGCTTGGCGACTTCACCTTCGAGAACGTCGACATTACCGAGTAAGTTCGATATGATCTAAATTGCCGCGGGACAGCTTGCTGTCCCGCGGCTTTCCATTCGCAGCCCTCGGTATTTCCGCCTTGCAGCGCGTGTCCGGAACGAATAGAGGCTTCCCGGCAGACGCGCCCCTAGCGTAGCCGGCGACCGCAGACCTCCAAGAAGAACAAAAGCAGGTCCACTATGTTTGGCTTTCTCTCGCGGCGGCTTGCCGTCCTGATCCCGACCTTCCTCGGCGTATCGATCATAGCCTTTGCCTTCATCCGGCTGCTGCCGGGCGACCCCGTCGCGCTGCTGTCCGGCGAACGGGTGATGTCGCCCGAACGGCATGCCGAGATCAGCGCTCATCTTGGCCTCGACCGGCCGATCGTGATCCAGTATTTCGACTATCTCGGTGGCGTGCTCACCGGCGATTTCGGCACCTCGATCGTCTCCAAGTCGCCAATCCTCGACCAGTTCCTGGCGCTGTTTCCAGCGACGGTGGAACTGTCGCTCTGTGCCATCCTGCTCGCCATCGTGCTCGGCATTCCCGCCGGCATCTTCGCGGCGATCAAGCGCGGCACCTTCTACGACCAGTCGATCATGGGCGTGGCCTTGGTGGGCTATTCCATGCCGATCTTCTGGTGGGGCCTGCTGCTGATGATCCTGTTTTCCGGCATCCTGCAGTGGACGCCGGTGTCGGGACGGATTTCGCTGATGTTCTTCTTCCCGCCGGTCACCGGCTTCATGCTGATCGACTCGCTTTTGTCGGGGCAGAAGGGTGCGTTCTCCTCCGCGCTCAGCCACCTCGTGCTGCCGTCGATCGTGCTGGCCACCATTCCGTTGGCGGTCATTGCCCGCCAGACCCGCTCGGCCATGCTGGAAGTGCTGTCAGAGGACTATATCCGCACCGCCCGTGCCAAGGGGCTCTCGCCGCTGCGCGTCGTCAGCATCCATGCGCTGCGCAATGCGCTGATCCCGGTTATCACCACGATCGGCCTGCAGATCGGCGTCATGCTCGCCGGCGCCATCCTGACCGAGACGATCTTCTCGTGGCCGGGCATCGGCAAGTGGATGGTGGATTCGGTATTCCGCCGCGACTATCCGGTGATTCAGGGCGGCCTGCTTTTGATCGCCGGGATCATCATGGTGGTCAATCTCATCGTCGATCTGCTCTACGGGCTGATCAATCCGCGTATCCGCTACTAGAAGGAGACAATCCCATGGCCGATACCGTCAATCAACCGGTCTCCAGCGCGGCGCTCCGCCGCCAGATGCTGGCCGAGTTCTGGTTCTACTTTTCCGAAAATCGCGGCGCCGTCATTGGGCTCGTCGTTTTCGTGGCTCTGATAGTGGTCGCGGTGTTCGCACCGTTCGTGGCACCGCATTCGCCGTTCGAGCAGTACCGCGATGCCGTTCTGGTGCCGCCGTCCTGGCTTGCCGGTGGTAACACCGCCTACCTGCTTGGCACCGATCCCCTCGGTCGCGACATCCTGTCCCGGCTGATCTACGGCGCCCAGTATTCGCTGTTCATCGGCGTCTTCGTCACCACGCTGTCGCTCTCCAGCGGCATCCTGATTGGCGTGATTGCCGGCTATTATCGAGGCTGGACCGATACCATCATCATGAGGCTGATGGATATCATTCTCGCCTTCCCGTCGCTGCTGCTGGCGCTCGTGCTGGTGGCTATCCTTGGGCCCGGCCTCACGAACGGGATGATTGCCATCGCAGTCGTGCTGCAGCCGCATTTCGTCCGCCTGACGCGCGCCGCGGTGATGACGGAAAAGAGCCGCGACTATGTCACCGCTTCACGGCTTGCCGGTGCCGGCCCGCTTCGGCTGATGTTCCGCACAATCTTGCCCAACTGCATGGCGCCGCTGATCGTCCAGGCGACGCTGTCGTTTTCCAACGCTATCCTCGATGCAGCCGCCCTCGGCTTCCTCGGCATGGGCGCTCAGCCGCCGGCGCCGGAATGGGGCACAATGCTGGCCGAGGCGCGTGAATTCATCCTGCGTGCGTGGTGGGTCGTCACCTTTCCGGGTCTTGCCATCCTGATCACCGTGCTCGCCATCAACCTGATGGGCGACGGTCTGCGCGATGCCCTCGACCCCAAGCTGAAGAGGTCCTGACATGGCGCTTCTGGAAATCGAAAACCTGACCGTCGAATTCGAGATGGCCCACGGTATGTTCAGGGCTGTCGATGGCGTGTCGCTGTCGGTGGAGGCGGGCGAAGTGCTGGCGATCGTCGGCGAGAGCGGCTCGGGCAAGTCTGTCGCTATGCTTGCAGTCATGGGGCTCCTGCCGTGGACGGCCAAAATTACCGCCGACCGCATGCTGTTCGAAGGGCGCGACATCCAGGCCATCTCGGCCAACGAGCGACGCCAGCTGATCGGCAAGGACATCGCCATGATCTTCCAGGAACCGGTGGCAAGCCTCAATCCCTGCTTCACCGTCGGCTTCCAGATCGAGGAAGTACTGCGCATCCATATGAACCTGGACCGCAAGGCCAGGCGGGCCCGGGCGATCGAACTGTTCAACCTGGTCGGCCTTCCCGATCCGGCCGAGCGCCTGCACCACTTTCCCCACCAGATGTCGGGCGGCCAGTGCCAGCGGGTGATGATCGCCATGGCGATCGCCTGTCATCCGAAACTGCTGATCGCCGACGAACCGACCACCGCTCTCGACGTCACCATCCAGAAGCAGATCCTTGACCTGCTGATGGGCTTGCAGGCCGAGACCGGCATGGGCCTGATCATCATCACCCACGACATGGGCGTGGTGGCCGAAACCGCCGACCGGGTTATTGTCCAGTACAAGGGCCGCAAGATGGAGGAAGCCGACGTTCTGACGCTGTTCGAAGCGCCGAAGAACGCCTATACCCGCGCGCTGCTTTCGGCCCTGCCGGAAAATGCGAAAGGCGGCCGTCTGACCACGGTATCCGACTTCATGGCGGGTGCAGCCGCAGGAGAAAGTGCATGACCGATATCCTTCCCGCTGGCGTTACCCCGATGCTCGAGATCCGCAACATCAAGCGCGACTATTATGTGCCGACGGGCTTTCTGAAGCCGGAGAAGGTCATCAACGCTTTGAAGGGCGTATCGTTCAAGCTGGAGGCCGGCAAGACGTTGGCGATCGTCGGTGAGAGCGGCTGTGGCAAGTCAACGCTTGCCCGTATTCTCACCTTCATCGACGCGCCCACGGGCGGCGAACTGTTTATCGATGGCAAGGAGGTCGATACCCGTCCCGGCCACCTGACTGCCGCAATGCGCCAGAAGGTGCAGATCGTTTTCCAGAACCCGTACGGCTCGCTCAACCCGCGCCAGAAGATTGGCGACGTGCTAGGGGAACCACTGCTGATCAACACCAAACTCTCGGCGTCCGAACGCCGCGACCGGGCCAACGAAATGCTGGTGAAGGTCGGACTTGGCCCCGAGCACTACAACCGCTATCCGCACATGTTTTCGGGTGGCCAGCGCCAGCGCATCGCCATCGCCCGGGCTTTGATGCTCAATCCGAAACTGCTGGTGCTCGATGAGCCGGTGTCGGCGCTCGACCTCTCGGTCCAGGCGCAGGTGCTGAACCTGTTGTCCGACCTGCAGCAGGAATTCGGGCTGACCTATGTCTTCATCAGCCACGACCTCTCGGTGGTCCGCTATATCGCCGACGAGGTGATGGTGATGTATTACGGTGAGGCGGTCGAATATGGCACGCGCGAGGCGGTGTTTTCCGATCCGCAGCACGACTATACCCGCACCCTGTTTGCCGCCACGCCGCGCACCGACGTCGAAACCATCCGCGCCCGCATGGCCAAACGCCGTCAGAGCGCCATCACCGCATGATTTTCACAGTCCGGTAGATCGGTGCTGGCAATGCAATAGCCGACACAGCGGTAACCTGGTGCATGGTAATAGCTTGCGCCCGTTGGGGCCTCGCATGCTATTGCTGTGCTGCCAGCCCTTGCACCGACACAGGGGTGGCCTCCTCCCCTCCCCTCCCCCAACGTCGTGCGTACATATCGCTCGACAGGGCAGTTCCATCCACCCGATGAAATTAGCCTGTCCGATTCTATGTGTGTAATGCGCGGATAACGTGATTCTCTACTGCGGATTGCTGTACTGCTACTCATCGATTGCCGCAGACAATCTGCATTCTCCCCTGCAAAATAGCATGCCAGGAACTGCGTGGTTCGGCCTGACAGGCTGCGCATCTAGCTGATTTCATGAGATATCTCGTCTTGAGAGCACGAGTCTGTGGAGGTCGTAGGACGGGGCATTAATATTGCGTTAACCTTAAAGCGCTTGTCCGCTCAAGAGAATCGTGTCTAAGGTCTCAGACGGAATAAATGCGTCAGACGCGCATAAACCGTTTTTGAGAGCTATGCGATGTTGAAGCCCGCCACCATTCGTGTCGATAACGAAACGACGTCCGAACGTATCACTCGGCAGGCCACGGCGCTGTCGAATCGACTGCGCGTGGTAGGTGAAATTGCGTTTCCGCCTTCGGCGATGAAGACGTTGCGTCATTTCACTTCCGGTGAGGTTGCGCAGATCGTGGGTGTGTCGGACGGCTATTTGCGGCAGTTGTCGCTGGACGGACTAGGACCGACGCCGGAGTTGGGAACGGCTGGTCGGCGCTCCTACTCGCTGAAGCAGATCAATGAGCTGAGAGAGTATCTCGCCCAGGCTCGTCCCAAGGAAGCGGTGAAATTTTGGCCAAGAAGGCGGGCCGGAGAAAAGCTGCAGGTTATCACCGTCGCCAATTTCAAAGGCGGCTCGGCGAAGACGACGACTTCGCTCTACCTTGCCCAGGGGCTGGCGCTGCAAGGATACCGTGTTCTCGCCATCGACCTCGATCCGCAGGCGTCACTTTCGGCAATGTTCGGCTATCAGCCTGAATTCGACATTGCTTCGAATGCCACGCTTTACGGCGCAATCCGATATGACGACGAACGCGTCGACATGCGATCTGTTATCCGCAACACCTATTTCGATGGTATCGACCTCGTTCCGGGCAATCTGGAGCTCATGGAGTTCGAGCACGAGACGCCACGGGCGATGGGTAAGCGGTCAGGGCCGGAGGATTTGTTTTTCCGGCGCGTGGCCAGCGTGATCGAGCAGGTGGAAGGCGACTACGATGTCGTTGTGATCGACTGCCCTCCCCAGCTGGGGTTTCTCACCATGGGTGCGCTGAATGCCGCGACCGGCATGCTTGTCACCATACATCCGCAGATGGTGGATGTGGCGTCGATGAGCCAGTTTCTTCTGATGACGGCTGATCTTGTTTCGGTGATCGAAGAGGCAGGTGCACAACTCAACTATGATTTCATGAAATTCGTGGTGACACGGCATGACCCTCGTGATGTGCCCGAGCAAGAGATCATCGGACTGCTGCGGGACCTGTTCGGTGACGACGTGCTCGGCGCCGCCGCCTGGAAGTCGACGGCTATCGCCAATGCGGGGTTGACCAAGCAATCTTTATTCGAGCTTTCCAAAGGTGCCGTGGGCCGCTCCGTATATGACCGGGCCATGGAGTCCGTGAACGCAGTCAACGGCGAGGTCATAGCGCTGATGGCAGAGGTCTGGGAACGATGAGACGTCAACGGCATGGGGATAGATACATGTTGCCGTTGTTGTCAGCTGACAACAACGGCATTGGCAGAGCGCTGTCCCCGGACACCAGGACATCCATCGAAAGGAGGCCGCTGTGAGCAAACGCACGCAATCCATTCGATCTATGTTTTCAGGACAGGGTGAAAATCCCGAGCAAGGCGAACTGAAGCGGACTCTGACGCCGCGTGTAGGATCCGGTGCAGTCCGTTCCCTGAAAGATACCTTTTCCGATGTGGAAAGGGACTACGAAGATCTGAAGGCTAAACTCGCGAGTGGCCTTGTCGCCATCGAGATTGATCCTGCACTCATAGACCCCTCGCCGCTTGCGGACCGTTTTGCCGATCAGGACGGCGCGACATTCGAAACGCTGAAAACGTCCATACGGGAGCGAGGACAAGAAGTCCCCGTCCTCGTCCGCCCGCACCCCGTCGAGACCGGCCGCTATCAAAGCGCCTATGGTCATCGTCGAGTCCGTGCCGCCCGTGAACTGGGTCTGGCGGTGCGCGCCCATGTTCGCCACCTTACCGACCAGGATCTGGTCGTCGCCCAGGGGCTGGAAAATTCCGCTCGCGAGGACCTGACTTTTATCGAGCGGGCATTCTTTGCGCGGCGACTCGAAGATGCAGGGTTTGAACGCGCCGTAATCCAGTCTGCACTGTCCGTGGATCGCGCCGAGGTGTCGAAGTTCATATCGGTGTGCCGCGCGCTGCCGGACGCGGTTGTTCAGGCGATCGGGCGAGCACCGAAGATAGGCCGAGGCCGCTGGCAAATGCTGGTGGAGGCAATGACTGCTCCGAATGCTACCGAACGTGTAGCGCGCCTGATCGAGCAATCCGGGTTTCGCGAGAAACCGTCCGACGATCGCTTTGTCAGTGTGTTGTCCGCGGCCAACAAGTCCGAGCCGGGCAGGGCGGCTTTGTCACCTCAGAAAATCGAATCGGCAGCTGGCGCCGAAATTGGTCGCGTCTCGAGCACCGACAAACAATGGCGCCTGACGATCGCTCGCGGCAGTCATGAAGGATTTACAGACTATCTGACTGCAAGGATTCCCGAACTGCTGAAGGCCTATGAGCTGGAGCAGGCGGGGGAAGATCAAGACGACTAGCTCTCGGAGCATGGTCAAATATTTAAACGGAGACAACCAGGCAAGAAAAAAGGACCCCCGAAACAAAGTCTCAGAAGGCCCTTTCTCGATCTTTGGCGATTTCGAGATTCGCACTTCCCAGATTCACAGTCAAGAGTCTCGTAAGAGATTTTCGTCTTTTCGGCGATCCTAGCTCTTTGCCTTTAACAAAGGTGACGTGAGATGGAGAGGCATTTTATAACGACGCCCTTTGGGCAGCGATCGATGACGCTTGCCCTTGTGAAAGGACAGATGGATGTCGCGGAGGCTAAGCCCTGCAAGGCGGTGGACAAGTGGAAGGTTTTTCGCAGTGCCTGCGAGGCTCGCGAACTTCTAGGCATTACGCAGCCCGCGCTATCGGTTCTGAATGCGCTTCTGTCGTTTTATCCGGAGCAATGCCTGTCGGCGGAACACGGACTCGTGGTTTTCCCATCCAACAACCAGCTCTCCGTTCGGGCCCACGGCATCAGCGGCACGACCTTGCGGCGCCATCTCGGCGCGTTGGTCAGCGCCGGGCTAGTAATCCGCAGAGACAGCCCGAACGGCAAGCGCTACGCCCGCAAGGATCGCGCCGGCGCAATCGAGCAAGCATTTGGGTTCGACCTGGCACCAATGCTGGTACGCGCGGAAGAGCTCGCACAAATGTCGCAGGAAGTCGCTGCGGTGCAAAAACGCTTTCGGCTGGTCAAGGAAAGGCTTTCGCTTTGCCGTAGGGATGTGCGCAAGCTTATCTCGGCAGCGATGGAGGAGGGGGCTTCCGGAAACTGGGGCGAAATCGAAGAGCGGTATATCGATCTTGCGGCGCGCATTCCGAGGAGCCCGTCAACCGCCGATCTCGACCGGATGGCAGCAGAAATGGAAATGCTGCGCGAAGAAGTCATCAACCTCTTGGAAGTTCAGCTAAAAACTGAAGAAAAGGACGGCAATGCCGTCCAAATTGAACGCCACATACAGAATTCAAAACCCGAATCCACCAATGAACTTGAACCTAGCTTAGAAAATAAGCAGGACGGAACCTTTACACGTCCTGCCAGAAACGAGCCGTTGAAAGCTTTCCCGTTGAGCATGGTGTTGAAAGCTTGCCCGGATATCATCGATTACGCACCCGGGGCGTCGATCACGAGCTGGCGGGATTTGATGGCAACCGCTGTGTTCGTGCGGTCGATGCTGGGTATCAGCCCTTCGGCCTATCAGGATGCGTGTGATGTCATGGGCCAGGACGGCGCGGCTGTGGCCATTGCCTGCATTCTGGAGCGAGGCGGCCTGATAAATTCACCGGGCGGCTATCTCCGCGATCTGACCCGGCGCGCGGCGAGGGGTGAGTTTTCCCTCGGACCTGTTTTGATGGCGCTTATCCGTGCCAACCCTTCAGGGCAGCGTCACGCGGGATGACCGGCGGCGAGAGCGGGGTGTTGTCTGCAGACAACGTCAGGGTTCTCACCGCCCACCAAAGCGTCGGACGAGACTATATTTTTCCGTCTTCGAGCGCATTGGCCTCTATTGCCTGCTACCTCAACTGAGTTTATATTTGGCATCAGATGAAGGGAAGTGTCCATGCTTGCGTTTGCCGACATAGCCGACGTGCTCGGTCTTCCGGTCAAGGAGACCGCGTCGCGATCCCCTTTCGGGCTTATCTCGCGCATAGAGGATGGGCTGCCTATCGGCGCACTTGACCGGGTGGCCCATCTCCTGGCGCCCGGGGACACACAGTTCAAATATAGATTGATTTCAAAAGCGTCCTACGAGCGGCGCAAGGTCGCCCTGCGACTCTCCTCTGACGAGGGGACCCGGCTTGCGCGCGTGGCACGGGTCTGGAGCTTGGCACTGGACGTCTGGCAAAGTGAAAGCGAGGCCCGCGATTTCCTGTTCCGCCCGCATCCGATGTTGCAGGACAAGCGGCCGATCGACGTGGTGATCCAGAGCGAAATAGGTGCAGAACTGGTTTTGGACGTCCTGGGAAGTCTCAAATACGGCAGTGCTGCGTGACGGCGCAGCGTCTGGATCGAACGCTGACCAGTTTCAGGATAGGCGATCCCCAGGGCATCTATCCGATCTTCGATGCCACCGGCTCCACTCTTGCGCCTGGCCGGTGGAACACCGCTGGCAGCCCGGTGATCTACACCAGCGAGCACTATTCGACCGCATTGTTGGAAAAACTGGTCCACGGCAGCGGCCGTCTGCCGCCCAACCAGCACTATGTCCAGGCGACGCTTCCACTGGGACTGTCTTATGAGATCTTTTTACTGCCGTCGCTTCCCGGCTGGGACAGCATGCCGGCGACCGTCAGCAAGGAATTTGGCGAAAGATGGTGTTCGGAAAGGCGTAGCGCCATCCTGCTGGTGCCCAGTGTCGTCGCTCGACTGGACCGCAATATCCTGATCAACCCGGCCCATCCGCAATTCGCCATGATCGAGGCAAGCCTGCATCAACCGGTCTACTGGGATCATCGACTGTTTGGGTCCTGACAGGAGTCCGCACCTGTTTGCGCCTACAGCCCTGCGGCCTTTGTGAGGTTGACCCGAAACCGGTCGCGGCGGCGCTGGTATTTGCGGGTCATTTCCACCGAGGCATGGCCGAGCTGCTTCTGCACGTAGCGCTCGTCGGCCTCGACCGAGGAGGCGAGACCCGCGCGCAGCGAATGACCGGCGAACTTTTGCGCCCGCTCGGCTTGTGGCAGGTCGCCGCGCACGCCGGCGGCCAGCGCGGCGCGCTTGACCAGCTTGGCCACCTCCTGGTCGTTGAGACGCTGGGCGCCGACCGCCTTGCCGGCGCCGG
>Ga0247738_10000019_pt1 | contig 203378 bp, 201 predicted proteins | sample UWRJL013104B2_FD_180936 | JGI IMG/M metagenome (GOLD analysis project Ga0247738, IMG submission 180936) | Plant litter microbial communities from Arlington Agricultural Research Station in Wisconsin, United States - UWRJ-L013-104B-2 | ecosystem: Environmental > Terrestrial > Plant litter >...
GTCTGCCGGGGCAATGGGCTGCCGGCTACGACGACGCCGAGAGTCCTGGGACGCCGGCCTGGCAGGAGGAGCACACCTCCGTTCCCGCCGAGCAGGCCCTGCGGATCGCCCGGGAGTTCGCCGACAACGCTGAACGCTCCGGCGGACGCTCGATGATCCTCATGGGTGCAGGCACGAACCACTGGTTCCACTCCGACACCATCTATCGCACCTTCCTCGCGCTGACCACGATGACCGGCTGCCAGGGTGTGAACGGCGGGGGGTGGGCGCACTACGTCGGGCAGGAGAAGGTGCGTCCGATCACGGGGTATCAGCAGTATGCCGCGGCCGCAGATTGGGGGCGGCCACCACGGCATACGATCGGCACCGCGTTCTTCTACCTCGCCACCGATCAGTGGCGCTACGACGGGCTCCCGGCAGACCAGTTGGCGTCTCCGCTCGGGCTCGGCAGGTTTCAGGACCGCACCACCGCCGACTGCCTGGTCGAGTCGGTGCAGCGCGGGTGGATGCCCAGCTACCCGACCTTCGACCGCAACCCGCTCGATCTGGTCGACGAGGCCGAGTCGTTGGGCAAGGAGCCGGCGCAGCACATCGTCGACAGTCTCGATGACGGGTCGCTGCGCTTCGCCGTAGAGGATCCGGATGACCCGCCGAATTTCCCCCGCATCATGACGATCTGGCGGGCGAACGTGCTCGGATCGTCCGGTAAGGGCAACGAGTACTTCCTCAAACATCTTCTGGGCACGGACGCCGCCGTGCGTGCTCCCGAAGCCGCGCCCGATTCCCGGCCGACATCGATGACCTGGCACGACAAGGCGCCCGAGGGCAAGCTCGACCTGCTGATGACGGCTGACTTCCGTATGACCAGTACGACGCTGTTCAGCGACCTCGTCCTGCCGGCGGCGACCTGGTACGAGAAGTACGACCTGTCATCGACCGACATGCATCCTTTCATCCACGCCTTCAACCCGGCCATCGCGCCGCCGTGGCAGACGAAGACCGACTTCGACACGTTCCGCATCCTCGCCGAGAAGTTCAGCGAGATGGCGCGGACCCACCTCGGTACCCGCCGTGATGTCGTCGCGACTCCGCTGCAGCACGACACCGCTGATGTCATGGCCACGCCGCACGGAAGGGTGCAGGACCTGCCCCGTGTGCCCGGCGTGACCATGCCGAAGCTGACCGTGGTCGAGCGCGACTACCCGAATCTCGCTGAGCGGTGGAAGTCGCTCGGGCCTCTCACCGAGAAACTGGGTCTCACGACCAAGGGCATCACCTACCGGGCCGAACCCGAGATCGAGCGACTGCGGCACGTCAACGGCGCTGTCCCCGCAGGGCCGTACGCCGGCTCCGTGCGATTGGACACCGACCAGCGCGCGTGCGAGATGATCCTGGCCTTGTCGGGCACGAGCAACGGCCGCCTCGCGGTGCAGGGCTTCAAGACCCTCGAGAAGCACACCGGCCAGAAGATGGCGTTCCTCGCCGAGGAGCACGAGGGCACGCACCTGACCTTCGCCGATGTGTCGGTGCAGCCACGCAGCGTCATAACCTCGCCGGAATGGTCCGGATCAGAGCACGGCGGGCGCCGCTACACCGCGTTCGCCATCAACGTCGAGCACCTGAAGCCGTGGCACACCCTCACCGGTCGTCAGCACTTCTACCTCGATCACGACTGGATGGACGAACTCGGCGAGGCGCTCCCGATCTACCGGCCACCACTGGACATGCATCGCCTGTTCGGTGATGAGATCCCTGGCACCAGCACAGCCGCTGAAGTGGCCGTTCGATACCTGACTCCGCACTCGAAATGGTCGATCCACTCCGAGTACCAGGACAACCTGTTCATGCTGTCGCTGTCGCGCGGCGGTCCCACGATCTGGATGAGTCCTCAGGACGCCGCCAAGATCGGTGTTCGAGACAACGACTGGATCGAGTCCTACAACCGCAACGGCGTGGTCGTGGCGCGTGCGAACGTATCGCATCGGATGCCGGAGGGCACGGTGTACATGTATCACGCGAAGGATCGCACGGTCGATGTGCCGATCTCAGAGACCAGCGGACTGCGCGGCGGCATCCACAACTCGCTCACGCGCATCCTCCTCAAGCCCAGCCACCTCATCGGCGGGTACGCACAGCTGGCGTGGGCGTTCAACTACCTGGGGCCGACGGGGAACCAACGCGACGAGGTCACCACGATCCGCCGCCGCAGCCAGGAGGTGCAGTACCGATGAAGGTGATGGCGCAGATGTCGATGGTGATGAACCTCGACAAGTGCATCGGATGCCATACCTGCTCCGTGACGTGCAAGCAGGCGTGGACGAACCGCACCGGGGTCGAGTACGTGTGGTTCAACAACGTCGAGACCCGCCCCGGCGTCGGATATCCGCGCGGATACGAGAATCAGGAGAAGTGGGGCGGTGGCTGGGTGCGCGACAGGCGCGGCCGGCTGCGGTTGCGCAGCGGCGGACGGCTGGCGAAACTCATGCGCATCTTCTCCAACCCGAAGCTGCCAGGGATCGACGACTACTACGAGCCGTGGACGTACGACTACGACATGCTCGTGAACGCGCCCAGCGGCGAGCACACTCCGGTGGCCCGCCCGAAGAGCCTGATCACCGGCAAGGACATGAAGGTGTCGTGGTCGGCGAATTGGGATGACGACCTCGGCGGCTCGATCGAGACCATGCATGAGGATCCGATCCTGCAGAAGATGAGCGAGGAGGTTCAGGCGGAGTTCGAGAAGGCGTTCATGTTCTACCTGCCGCGTATCTGCGAGCACTGCCTTAACCCGTCATGCGTGGCGTCGTGCCCGTCCGGTGCGATGTACAAGCGGGCAGAGGACGGGATCGTGCTCGTGGACCAGGACGCCTGCCGGGGCTGGCGGATGTGCGTCTCCGGATGCCCGTACAAGAAGGTGTACTTCAATCACAAGACCGGCAAGGCCGAGAAGTGCACGATGTGCTACCCCCGCATCGAGGTGGGCCTGCCGACGGTCTGCTCGGAGACCTGCGTCGGCCGACTGCGCTATCTGGGCCTTGTGCTCTATGACGCCGATCGGGTCGCAGAGGCCGCGGCCGTCGAAGATGAGCATGAGCTGCTCGATGCTCAGCGTTCGGTGCTCCTCGACCCGCATGACCCCGCGGTCATCGAGGCCGCGCGACGCGACGGCATCGCAGAGGACTGGATCGAGGCCGCCCAGCGCAGCCCGGTGTGGCGACTCATCCACGATTACAAGGTGGCTCTGCCGCTGCATCCCGAGTACCGGACGATGCCGATGGTCTGGTACATCCCGCCGCTGTCTCCCGTCGTCGACGTGGTGAGCGGTTCCGGCAACGACGGAGAGGACGCCAGGACGCTGTTCGCCGCGATCGACAAGCTGCGCATTCCGATCGGGTACCTGGCCGAGCTCTTCACCGCCGGAGAAGTCGCGCCGGTCGATGAGTCGCTGCGCAAGCTCGCAGCGATGCGCTCGTACATGCGAGGCGTCAGCATCGAAGACGTGCGTGACGAGCGCATCGCCGAAGCCGTCGGCATGACGGGCCGAGAGATCGAGGAGATGTACCGTCTACTCGCGATCGCGAAGTACGAGGAGCGTTACGTCATCCCGACAGCGCACTATGAGCAGGCGCACGACCTCGAGGAGATGGCGTGCTCGCTGGACTTCGACGGCGGACCGGGGATGGGTGGTGCAGGCGGTCCGTTCGGCGCCGCCAGCGGGCAATCGGTGCCGGTCGCCGCGGAGCACTTCCACGCTCTCTCCGATCGGCAGACCGCCGATCAGCCGTCCTCGTCCGGTCGGGTGAACCTTCTGAACTGGGACGGCAACGGCAGGCCCAATGGCCTGTTCCCGCCGGAGGAATCGGAGCGAGTCTCGTGAGCACGGTCCTCCCGCCTCGGGTGACACCGCAGCGCAGGCTTCCCGGCGTGCTGTCGCCGGCGTCGCTGAATGCGACGCAGCGGCGCACTGTGCACATGCTCGCCTCCCTGCTGCTTGATTACCCTGACACGGAGTGGTTCGCACGCCTCGATGTGGTCGAGGGGAATGTCGTCGGGCTGCCACGACCCGTTGCGGATCCGCTGGAGCGATTCATCCGCCGCGCACGCGCGGCCGGTGCATCCGATTGGCAGCAGATGTACGTCACGACATTCGACCTGAAGCGCAAGTGCGCGCTGTACCTCAGCTATTACGCGACCGGAGACACCCGTCGCAGGGGAACGGCGCTGGTCACGTTCCTCGACGCCTACCGTGCTGCGGGATGGGAGTTCGACGCGGCCGAACTGCCCGACTACTTGCCTGCAGTGCTGGAGTTCTCCGCCCGTTCGCAGTCCGATGTCGCGGATGCCTTGCTCGCTGCCCACCGTGAGGGCGTCGAGGTGCTGCGAGCTGCGCTCGAGAGCATGGACAGCCCCTGGGCAGACGTCGTGCGAGCGATCACGCTGTCGTTGCCGAAGGTCGACCAGCGCACCCGTGAGCGGGTGCTCGCATTGGTCAACGAAGGACCGCCGACCGAGACGGTCGGACTGAGCCTTCCCCTGCCGAGCTTCCGGCCCACGGGATCCGGAAAAGGGGAGCAGCCGTGAGCATCATGCCGATCCTGCTGTGGGTGGTGCTGCCGTACGTCTGCGCCGCGGTCTTCATCCTGGGCCACATCTGGCGGTACCGGTACGACAAGTTCGGTTGGACGACCCGGTCCTCGCAGACGTATGAGAACCGGATGCTGCGCTGGGGTTCGCCGATGTTCCACCTCGGCATCCTCCTGGTGATCGCCGGTCACGTCGTCGGGCTGCTCATTCCCAGGGAGTGGTTGTACGCGATCGGGATCAGTGAGGGGATCTATCACGTCGGCGCGACGGTACTGGGCACGTTCGCCGCGATCCTCACTCTCGCCGGGCTCGCCATCCTCGTCTTCCGCCGTCGTACGGTGCCGGCGGTGTTCCTCGCGACGACGGTGATGGACAAGGTCATGTTCGTGTTCCTCGGTGCGACGCTGCTGTTCGGCACCGCGGCGACGGTCGTTCACCAGGTGTTCGGGAGCGGATTCCACTACCGCGAGACGATCTCGCCGTGGATGCGGGAGATGATCATCTTCCGCCCACGCCCAGAGCTCATGCTCGAGGTACCGCTGCTGTTCCAGTTGCACGTGATCACCGCCTGTCTGCTGTTCGCGCTGTGGCCCTTCACCCGGTTGGTGCACGTGTTCTCGGCCCCTGTCGGCTACCTGTTCCGGCCGTACATCGTGTACCGCTCACGCGACGAACTGCGCGGCGCACGCCGCCCCAAGCGCGGGTGGGATCCGGTGTCGACACCAGACCCGACACGGATTCGCCGGCCGTAGGGAGCCTCGGGCAAGGTCCCGTTCGAAGGAAAGGCAGCGGGGACGGCATCCGTCATTCCGCCACGCTATCGACGGCATCCGACATCCCTATCGTCCACAGGCGCTTTCGGCTCACATGCCGAACCGCCGCACGGGATACTGGAGACAACGCCAACGACGTCTCGTCTGCGGGCCGATTCCGGCCCACTCCCGGGTGCAGGCAATGCACCTTCGAGAGAAGGAGTCCTCTGATGGAGTGGCTTGATCCACTGGTCCTTTCCCGGTGGCAGTTCGGTCTGACGACCATCTACCACTACCTGTTCGTGCCTCTCACGATCGGCATGGCCACCTCGGCCGCGATCTTCCAGACGGCGTGGGTGCGCACCGGCAAGATCCACTACCTGCACCTGACGCGCTTCTTCGGGAAGATCTTCCTCATCAACTTCGCGATGGGCGTGGTCACTGGCATCGTGCAGGAGTTCCAGTTCGGCATGAACTGGTCGGACTACTCGCGCTTCGTGGGCGACGTCTTCGGCGCCCCACTCGCATTCGAGGGGTTGCTGGCGTTCTTCTTCGAAGCGACCTTCATCGGTCTGTGGATCTTCGGCTGGGACAAGCTGCCGCAGAAGCTGCACCTGGCCACCATCTGGTGCGTCTCGATCGGCAGTGTCCTCTCGGCGTACTTCATCATCGCCGCCAACGCATTCATGCAGAATCCGGTCGGTTACGAGTACAACCCGGTGACGAACCGTGCGGAGCTCGTCGACATCTGGGCGCTGCTGACCAACCCTGTCGCCCTCGCCGCGTTCCCGCATACGATCTTCGGGGCGTTCATGTTCGCGGCAGGGGTCATCATCTCGGTCTCCGCATGGCACCTCATGCGCGGCCAGCACACCGACACCATGCGCATCTCGCTGAAGTTCGGCCTGTGGGGGATGCTGGTGTCCACCGCGGGCGTGGCGCTCACCGGCGACCAGCTGGGCCTCGCCATGTACGCGGCGCAACCCATGAAGATGGCGGCGGCGGAGGCGACCTTCGACACCGTGTGCGGCGCTGACGCCTCGTTCAGCCTGTTCACGCTCGGCACACCGGATGGCAGCTCGGAGTTGTTCTCGATCCGGGTGCCGTACCTGCTGTCGCTGCTGTCGACCCACACCCTCGACGCCTGTGTGCACGGGATCAACGACCTCAATGCCGAGTATGCGGTGCAGTACGCGGATCTCGGCATCGACAACTTCGCCCCGGTGCTGTGGATCACCTACTGGGCGTTCCGCTGGATGATCGGTCTGGGCATGCTGCACGCGTTCATCGCCCTCGTCGGCCTGTGGGTCACTCGCAAGAACGCCAAGAACCCGCCCGCGAAGTGGATGTGGAAGCTCGCGATCTGGTCCTACCCGCTCGCTCTGCTCGCGAACATCGTCGGCTGGGTCTTCACCGAGATGGGGCGGCAGCCCTGGATCGTGTTCGGGTTGATGAGCACCCGCGACGGCGTCTCGCCCGGCACGTCGGGGATCGAGGTGCTGATCTCGCTGATCGCCTTCACCGCGATCTACGCCGCGCTCGCCGTCGTCGAGGTGCGCCTGATCATCCGCGCCGCCCAGAAGGGGCCGGACACCGACGAGCAACCCCACGACAAGACTTCTCAAGTCGCGTCGGTCGTGTACTGAGAGGAAGGAACACCATGGATCTCGCCACACTCTGGTTCGGCATCATCGCCTTCCTCTTCGTCGGCTACTTCGTGCTCGACGGGTTCGACTTCGGCGTCGGCATGTCGCTGCCGTTCCTCGGCGGCGTCGGTAAGAACAGCGACGACGTGTCGCGCCGGCAGATCATCAACACCATCGGCCCGGTCTGGGACCTCAACGAGACCTGGTTGATCGTCGCGGGTGCGTGCCTGTTCGCCTCCTTCCCCGAGTGGTACGCATCGCTGTTCAGCGGCTTCTATCTGCCGCTGCTGCTGATCCTGCTCACCCTCATCCTGCGCGGAGTCTCGTTCGAGTACCGGCATCAGCGCGACGATGCGCGCTGGAAGGCACGCTTCGACCGCATGATCGTGATCGGATCGGCCGTGCCCGCTTTCCTGTGGGGCGTCGCGTTCGCCAACATCGTGCAGGGCGTGGCACTGGATGAGCGGCACGTGTTCATCGGAACGGTGTTCGATCTGCTCAATCCGTATGGACTGCTCGGCGGAGTCGTCACGCTGATGCTGTTCTTCACGCACGGCGTCACGTTCATAGCTCTCAAGACCGACGGTCAGCTGCGGACGGATGCCAGGCGTCTGGCCTTCCGTGCCGGCCTGATCACCCTGCTCGCCGCTGCGGTCTTCCTGGCATGGACGGTCGCTGCGCACTTCTCTCTTCCGGTGCTCGTGGTCGCGGCGCTCGCCGCGGTGTCGTTGGTGCTGTCCATCGTCTCGAACCTGCGTGGACGGGAGGGCTGGGCGTTCGGATTCGGCGCGGCCACCACGCTGTTCGCGGTCGTCATGCTGTTCGCCGCGCTGTTCCCGAACGTGATGCCTTCGACGATCGACCCGGCCTTCAGTCTGACGATCGAGAATGCATCGAGCACCGAGTACACGCTCACCATCATGAGCTGGACGGCGCTCGTCGCCCTGCCGCTGGTGCTGCTCTACCAGGGGTGGACATACTGGGTGTTCCGTAAGCGCGTCACCCGCGCATCCATCGAGGGGTCACCGGCGCACGCGTGAAACCCGTCGATCCGAGACTGCTGCGGTACGCCGGCGCCGCGCGAGGCTTCTTCGTTCTCGCAGCGTTGATCGGCGTGCTCCAGACGGTCGTGGTGATCGCTTTCGCATGGTTCCTGACAGATGCCGTCACCGGAGCGCTGGCAGGGCGCCCGGTTGTCGCGTCGCTCGTGTGGCTGCTCGGCCTCGCGCTGCTGCGCGGTGCGCTGATCGCGGCATCCGATGCGGCAGGCACAGCCGCCGCGGCCCGCACCGGAATGCAGCTGCGCTCCGCACTGATCCGCGCCGTCGGCCGCCTCGGTCCTGGCTGGCTGGCGCAGCGCAATCAAGCCTCGCTCGCCGTGACGGCGGGCCACGGACTGGAGGCGCTGGACACCTATTTCTCGCGGTATCTGCCGCAGCTCGTGCTGACCGTGATCGCGACGCCGGTGATCGTGCTGGTGATGTGGTGGAAGGACTGGCCGAGTGGGCTGACCGCGACGATCACGCTGCCGCTGATCCCGCTGTTCCTCATCCTCATCGGCATCGCGACTCGGACTGTGCAGCGGAGGCAGTGGCAGACGCTGCAGCATCTGGCCGCGCGCTTCGCCGACACGGTGCAGGGGCTCTCCACGCTGCGGCTGTTCGGGCGCGAGCGGCGAGCAGCGACGCAGATCGAGGTCACAGCCGATCAGTACCGCCGCGAGACGATGAAGGTGCTGCGGTTCTCGTTCCTCTCCGGCTTCGCGATGGAGCTGCTCGCGTCGCTCGCCGTCGCCCTGATCGCCGTGGCTGTGGGGTTCCGGCTGCTCGCGGGGGAGATGCCGCTGGAGATCGGGCTGTTCGTGCTGCTGCTCGCCCCCGAGGCGTTCCTGCCGATCAGGCAGGTCGGGGTGCAGTTCCACGCTGCGTCGGAGGGTGTTGCGGCGACGGAGGACGTGTTCGAGGTGCTCGACGCGGCGGCCGATGGTCGGGTGCGCCCGCACAACTCCGGAGTTTCTTCACAGATCCCCGTTCTGTCGGCCCGGGAGCTGCGATCCCGGACAGAATCTCCGGAGTTGTGCGTCGCCGAGGTGCGAGTCCGTGATCTTCCGCCGGTCTCGTTCGACGCGAAGCCGGGCATGATCACCCTGATCGAAGGGCCGAGCGGCTCCGGAAAGTCCAGCCTTCTGGCCGCCCTGCGTGGCGCGGCGGAGTTCGACGGCACCGCCCTGTTCGCCGGTGACGACATCCGCACTCTCGCCCCTTCCGACTGGCTCGCCTGGGCCGGCCAAACGCCTGGCCTGATGCAGGGCACGATCGCCTCGAACGTGGCGCTGGGCGATGCGAACCCGTCTGCGGAGCGGACCTGCGACGCACTCATGGAGGCGTGCGCAGGAGACCTCGATCCCGCACAGGAGCTGGGTGTGCAGGGCAGCGGATTGTCCGGCGGTCAGGCGCAGCGCGTCGCGGTCGCGCGGGCTCTGTACCGGCACGCCGCTGACCCCCGACGAGTGCTCATGCTCGACGAGCCGTCGAGCGCGCTGGATGCCGACACCGAGGCTCGCCTGTGGTCGGCGCTGCGAGACCGGGCGGATGCCGGCGCCATGATCCTGCTCGTCTCGCACCGCCGCACGGCGCGCGCCATCGCAGATCACGTCGTGACACTGGGGGTGCGGGTTTGACGAACGTGCGTGCCATTCTCCGCCTCGCTCAGCCCCCGCTGCGTCGGTTCCTGCCAGGGCTGATCTGGGGGGTGCTGTCAGCGGTCGCTGCGGTGTCACTGCTCGCGGTCAGCGGCTGGCTGATCGTCAGCGCCTCGATCGTCGATTCGCTCGTGCCGCTGTCGGTGGCCGTGGTCGGCGTGCGATTCTTCGCGGTGTCGCGTGCGGTGTTCCGCTATCTGGAGCGACTGTCTGGGCACGACGCGGCACTCCGGCAGCTCGCCACGACCCGCTCCGACATGGTGCGCAGGCTCATCCCGCTCTCGCCCGTCGGCCTGGGGCGAACGGATCGCGGACAGGTGCTGTCGGCACTGATCGACGATGTCGAGAATCTGCAGAACCTGCCGCTGCGCGTCGTTCAGCCGCTCGCGGTGGCTGCCGTCGTCTCGGTCGGAGCCGTCGGCTTCATCGCCTTCATCTCACCGGTCGCCGCCCTCACGCTCGCGGTGTGCCTCATCGTCGCGGCGGCCGTGGCGATCGGACTGGGGTGGATCTTCGGCTCTCGCGCTGAGGCGCGCGTGTCGACGCAGCGCGCTGAGCTCTCGGCATCCCTCGTCGACTATCTCGGAAGTCTTGAGGTCCTGCTCGCGTACGGCGCCGAACCGCAGGCGCGCGAACGGATCGAGCGTGCCGATGCGATGCTGCGCCGTTCGGTCACGCGCGCTTCGCTGTCGCAGGCCGTCGCGGCCGGCGTGCTGTCAGTGCTCGCGGGGATCGCATCGGTGTGGGCGCTCGCTGCCGCGGCACCCGGCCTCGCGTCCGGTGTGATCGACGGACCGTGGCTCGCGGTCGCAGTCCTCGTACCGATGGTCGTGTTCGAGGTGTTCGGGGCGGTGCCGATCGCTGCGGCATCCTGGCGGAGCGTTCGTGCGAGCGCCGCGCGCATCGTCGACGTGCTGCCGGCGTCGGTTCCGGATGAGCTGCGTTCGGATGCCGGATCAGATGACGCCCCGACGGGCACGGCCGTGCGGCTGCGTGACGTTCGCGCGTCATGGCCGGGTGGCGCCCCCGCGCTCCGTGGGGTGTCGCTCGATGTCGAGCCGGGGGAGCGGGTGCTGGTTTCGGGGCCGAGCGGCGCCGGCAAGAGCTCGCTCGCTTCGGTGCTGGTCGGCTTCCTGCGCTCTGAAGGCGAGTACACGATCGGCGGGGTGGATGCCGCGAGGCTCAGCGGTCCGACGCTGCGACGCACGATCGGCTTGTGTGAGCAGTCCCCGCAGCTGTTCGATGAGGACATCCGACAGAACCTGCTGTTCGCGCGTGAGACCGCGACGGACGATGACCTGCTCGCCATGCTGGATCGCGTGGGCCTGGGGGCTTGGGTGCGCGAGCGCGGCGGGCTCGATGCGCGTGTCGGCGACCGCGGGGCCCTCGTGTCGGGAGGGCAGGCCCAGCGGATCGCTCTCGCCAGGGCATTGCTGCGAGGATTTCCGGTGCTCGTGCTGGATGAGCCGACCGCCGGGGTGGATCCGGCAGCATCCGATGCGCTGCTGCGCGATCTGCTGGGTGCCGCCGGCGACCAGGCGGTGCTGCTGATCTCGCACGTCGATCCGCCCGAGGGGACCGTCGATCGCGTCGTGCGGATCGAGGGCGGGCGCACGGTCTGAGGGCTGCGCCTCAGTTGTACAGATCGGCGGGTGGCTCCATCACGATGCCCTGCGCTTCGAATGCCTTGCGGCGCTCCTCGATGCGCCTGTGCAGTTCGACCTGAGCCTCGTCGACGATCTGCTGGTCGAGCGCGACGCTCTGCGGATGCTGGTCGCCATGGTTCTCGTCGATATAGGCGTCGAGCTCAGGGCCCGACGTCCATGACGTGATGAGCGAGTAGCGCGGTGCGGGGCCGCGGTGCCAGACGGCGTGCCAGAAGCGCTGGGTGTCGACGATGATCCGACTGCCTGCGGGCAGCGGAAGCCTCACCTCGGTGCTGGGGTCGAAGCGGTCCTCACGCAGGATGAGGAGGGAGTCAGGGTCATCGGTGAGATTGAACCAGGCTCGGACGACCCAGCCGTCGCCTTCCTCGTTCATGCGGTTGTTGTCGTCCTGGTGCAGGTTGTAGATCGCGTCGGCGTACGTGTTCGGCTGCAGTTCGATCACGCGGCAGCGCCCGACGTTCGCGCCGGGCTCCTGCGCTCGCCGGACGAGGTTCGGTGCCTTCTCGATCTGTGACGGGATCCAGACGCCGTCCTTGTCGGTGCGCGGCGGCGTGTGGTTCCAGAAGCCGTTGCACTCGACCTCGCCGGCATAGCTCGCGAGAGGTGCGAAGCGGGTGATGCCGGAGGATCGCCAGCCGATGTACTCGAGGTCCAACCACTCTGCAGGGTCGGCCGCCTGATCGTACCGGTCGAGGGCGACGTATCCCGTCTCCTGCAACGCCGATGACGTGATGAAGCTCATGTGGTGAACCTTCCCGGGCCGGCGTCTCCGTCCGCTCGTAAGGCCATCCTAACCAGCGCGCGCCGAAGGTGCAGGATGCCGCGACCGGCTCCATACGGGCGGATAGCCTTGAGGGATGACTCAGCCGCAGGGCGCCCTTCTCGTGGGCAGCGTGAATTACGACGACGCAGAGACGACGATGCGCACGGCGGCGGGGCCGCTGGGCGATCGGCTGCGGCGCATCCCTGACGGTGAGGTCGGCAAGCGGTTCCACTGGATCATGTTCCAGCCCGACGTGCTGGGGCGGGCGGATGGCCTCGAGCGGGTGGGTGATGAGCCGATCCCCTTCAAGGCAGGGCTGGACGCGCGTCCGCTGCGCATCGCAGAAGGTGTCAATGCTGCGGGCATCGAGTTGCCGCCGCTCGGATACGCGGATGCCGCGATCGAGTCGTACGCGGTGTTCACACGGCTGCGCGACGAAGGAGATGTGCCTGTCGGCATCCGTTTCCAAGTGTCGCTGCCGACGCCCGTCGCGATCATCTCTTCGTTCTTCTCGGGCGACGATCGTGCGGCGTTCGAGCCGGTGTACACGGCGGCGATGCTGCGCGAGCTGGATGAGATTCTGGCCGCCGTGCCGCACGACGATCTTGCCGTGCAGTGGGACGTCGCCAGCGAGATGGGCATCATCGAACACGCCGCGGGGTACGGCAAGGTGATGGATGCCTGGTGGGAGGGTGACCCGTTCGACGGCTTGGTCGCGCGGCTCGCTTCGCTCGTCGATGCCGTGCCGGCAGGCGTCGAGGTCGGTGTGCACCTCTGCTATGGCGACGCCGGCGAGGCGCACTTCCTCGAGCCCACGGATGCCGGAACCCTCGTCCGCTATGCGAATGCGGTGGTCGCGGCATCCGCCCGCGAGCTCACGTGGCTTCATCTGCCCGTGCCGATCACGCGCGATGACGCGGAGTACTTCGAGCCGCTCGCCGCGCTCACGCCGATCGCGGAGCTGTACCTCGGGCTCGTCCACCGGGAGGACGGCGCCGAGGGTGCCCGGCGACGTATCGGCGCGGCATCCGCCTTCGTCTCCGAGTTCGGTGTGGCGACGGAGTGCGGCATCGGGCGGGCGCCGGAGGGCACCACCGAGGGCATCTTGCGCACGCACGCCGAGGTCGCCGCCGCCTGGTGAGTGCCGCCGCTCCGCGAGACCGAGCTTGCGGCGCGAGACCGAGCCGTGCACGCTATGTCTCGTGCGGCAGACTCGGTCTCGTGCCCTGAACCGGCCGATTCGCGCGTCAGCCCGTCGTCGCGTAAACTCTTCCGCGGTGACGTGTCCGAGCGGCCGAAGGTGCAACACTCGAAATGTTGTGTAGGTTCACCCCTACCGTGGGTTCAAATCCCACCGTCACCGCCAGCTTGAAGCCCCCGACTCCCGCATGATTCTGCGGGAGTCGGGGGCTTTCTCGTTAAGCGAGTCGCCCCAGTGTCCACACGGCGCCGAGATCGTCCTCGAAGAGATCGACGGCACGCGTTCACTGAGGTGTCGGATCTGCGGGCGAAGACCGCGTTCACCTTCGGCGGCGCTCGCGCGCTACGAAGAACTGCGCGTGGAGCACACCGCTGCTCAGGTGGAGCAGGCCACTCGCAGCTGGATGCGTCGATGTCGCAGTGTCAGATGTCGCGGGTCTCGCTAAGGGCCAACTGCAAGGCGACCCCGGAGATATCGCCGAGCCGCGCGATCGTCACGGCGCGTGAACCTGCGGCGTTGGGAGCTGCGTGCGCGACGCATCCGTGCGCGGCCTCGACGCGAACCAGCACCCCATGCGGCTGAAGGGCCGTCATGACCGCGTGTGCGATATCCGTTCCGAAGCGTTCCTGGAGCTGCGGGCGGCGGGCGGCGGATTCGACCACAGCTGCGATTCTGCTCAGGCCAGCGATTCGCTGATCGGGTGCGTAGTACACGTCGGCTGTGCCCGTGAACGGCAACAGGTGATGCTCGCACACGGAGGTGAAGCGGATTCCGGTGAGCGCCACCAGGTCGCCGATCTCGTCCGTGCTCAGATTGTCGAGGGGTGTTCCCAAGGCGTCTGCCGGGTCAATGCCGATTCCTGAGAACAGCTCGGTGAACATGTCGGCTACGCGCCCTGGGGTTCGGGCGAGTTCGGGTCGATCCGGGTCTTCGCCGACGGCTGCCAGCAACTGGCGCACTGCCTCGATCGCGTCTGCGCGGTTGACGGACCGGTGGGGCGAATCGCAGTTTGGTCCGCTCTCGACTGGCGGTTCGGTGGCACCCTGGAGAGAGACGTCGTGACGAATCGGCCACGGGAGCGATTGCGTTTCGGGCGCTGGCCCGCTTTCTGACAGCATCCAGCATTCTCCGCTCTCACGCATCATTGCGATCTCCCGAGAGTACCTATCAACATAGTGATTGGCAAGCGAACGGATGGTTCTGACGCCGGTATCAATACCTATTGTCTATACCTATATGGATAGGTATAGTCGGATCCGCGCGACGTTGCGCTATCCCACACGGAAAGGCCCGCCCGTGGCACACATCGACCCAGCTAATCAGCCAGCCGCAGTGAGGCTCCTGGAGAACTTCTCCCTGGAGATGACCGGGAAGGATGTGCCCGGTCTCGAAGAGGCGCGCGACGCGATCCCGCAGGGCTCGAAGATCAACGTCACATTTCTCGGCAACGAGGATCTGGAGATGCGCGTGAGCGCGGCGAAGGCCGTCCGAGACTTCGGTTTCGTGCCGGTTCCCCACATCTCGGCGCGACGTCTGTCGTCGCAGGGCCAGTTGGAGGAGTTTCTGGGCCGGCTCCAAGAGGTGGGGGCGGCGGATCACGTGTTCTCGGTCGGCGGTGACCCTGCCGCGCCGGAGGGTCCGTACGACTCGTCGCTCGCTGTGATCGAGACTGGACTGCTGCAGCGCTACGGAGTCAAGGAAGTGTCGATCGCGGGATATCCGGAAGGTCATCCCGACATCGAGAACGACGTGCTGTGGCGCCACCTCGAGGCCAAGTCCGCAGCGCTGAAGGAACAAGGTCTGGACGCGGTGATCCTCACGCAGTTCGCGTTCGACACCGACCCGGTGATGGAGTGGATCACCGCAGTCCGTGACCGGGGAATCGATTCGCAGATCCGCATCGGAACGCCGGGGCCTGCGGGCATCAAGCGGCTGCTCGGGTTCGCGCGCCGGTTCGGGATCGGCGCCAACGCGATGATCGTGAAGAAGTACGGGTTCTCGCTCACGAACCTGATGGGAACGGCGGGCCCCGACACTTTCGTGAACGACCTGTCGAGGCTGCTCGCCGACCCCGATACTGCAGCGCGAACCGGTGGGACCGACAACACCAAGTTGCATTTCTACACCTTCGGAGGGCTCAAGGCCACAGCCGACTGGGCGAACCAGTTCACTGCGCGTGCCTGACTCGAAACGATTGTCGGGGAGACCGCGGAATGGCTACGGAGTCAGTCGAATGACCCACACTGTCGAATCACTCATCGACCACGCGTGCCTCGTCGTGCACGGACCAGACCGGCCAGGACTGGTCGCAGCGATCGCAGCGCTGATCACCAGGAACAGTGGCAACATCATGTCGCTTGATCAGTACTCCGATAAGTCGGAGGAAGCGGAGTTCTTCCAGCGCGTCGTATTTCATCGGGAGGACCTGAAAGTCGCGATCGAGGAGATCGAGGCTGATCTGGCGAGCACCCTCACTCCATTCGGCGTGGAGTGGACGCTCACCGATCAATCCATTCCGAAGCGGATGGCGATCCTTGCATCCACTTCCGACCACTGTCTGCTGGAACTGCTCTGGCGCCACCGCAGGGGCGAATTGCCTGTGACGATCCCGATGGTGATCTCGAACCACACGAACGTCGCCGAAGACGTCCGCTCGTTCGGGATCCCGTTCTTCCACGTCCCATCGCAGGGCGCCGACAAGTCGGCGGCTGAGGCACGGATTCTCGAGCTGCTGCAGGGGAATGTCGACTTCGTCGTGCTCGCGCGATACATGCAGATCATCAGTGAGGGTTTCCTCGACGAAGTCGCGGCGCCCGTCATCAACATCCACCACTCGTTCCTGCCGGCGTTCATCGGGGCCGCCCCCTATCGGAAGGCCCGCGAGCGAGGTGTCAAGCTGATCGGCGCGACATCGCACTACGTGACGAAGGAACTCGACGAGGGGCCGATCATCGAGCAGGACATCGCTCGGGTCAACCACGCGATGACGGCTGCCGATCTGCAGGCCCGTGGCGCCTACGTGGAACGCGCGGTCCTGTCCCGAGCCGTGCAGTGGCACGCCGAAGATCGTGTGATTCGTCGGGGAAACCAGACCATAGTCTTCACTGATCGGCCCTAGTCGATTTCACATATTGCCCATTGTCAATACCTATCGGCATAGGTACGCTCTTTCCAGAACGGCCTTCGCCAAGGAACCACGAAGGTTCCGCCGTCCCCTGTACGCCAACCCACGCAATGACGCGAAAGGTGAGCATGGCCGCTCAACTGACCCTAGAGGACGTGAGCCTGCATTTCGCGGGCATCCAGGTGTTGCAGGAAGTCGCGTTCACCGCGGAGCCAGGACAGATCCTCGGGCTCGTCGGCCCGAACGGCGCGGGGAAGACCTCGCTGTTCAACTGCATCAGCGGTCACTACCGCCCGAGTGCGGGATCGATCATGATCGACGGCGCGGAGGTGGGAGGATCCCGTCCTGCAACGCTGGCGAAACGTGGGCTCGCCCGAACTTTCCAGCATCCCGCGTTGCAGCTGCACGAAACGGTGCTGGAGAACGTGCTGCTCGGGGCGCACACGCGACTTCCCGGTGGCGCTGCAGAGTGGTCCCTGCGCCTGCCGCGCACTTCTCGCTCCGAGCGAGCTCTGCGTGAGGAAGCACTGGCTCTTCTGGAGCGCAACGGCCTGGGATGGGCGGCGGATCTGCAGGCGGATGAGCTCTCGCACGGCCTGCACAAGGGGATCGAGCTGTGCCGGGCGCTGCTGATGAGACCACGCCTGCTGCTGCTGGATGAGCCGGCAGCAGGACTTCCGCATTCCGAAGTCGAGCAACTCATCGCCACCGTCCGTCGCCTGCGCGACGAAGACGATATGACGGTTGTCGTCGTCGAGCACCACATGGGCCTCATCGCTGCTGTCACCGATCGGGTCGTGGTCCTCGATCACGGACGCAAACTCATGGAGGGCACTGCCGCCGAGGCGCAGTCCGATCCGCGAGTCATCGAGGCCTACATCGGAAAGGACGTCACCGATGACGCTGCTTGAGCTCACCGACGTCACCGCGTTCTATGGACCCGTCCAGGTTCTCGATGGGGTTTCGCTGAGCGTCCCGGAAGCGGGAGCGGTGGGAATCCTCGGTGCGAACGGCGCCGGAAAGACCACGACGTTGCGTGCTATCAGCGGCGCGATCCGCGCGGGCGGAAGTATTCGCTTCGACGGCCGAGACATCCGCGGGATGAGACCGGATCAGGTGGCGGCAATCGGCATCGCGCACGTTCCGGAAGGTCGGGGAACGCTCGGCGACCTCACCGTCCGTGAGAATCTCCGCGTCGGAGCGTACACACGGAAGGACCGCAAGGGGATCGCTGCGGACATCGACTACTGCCTCGAACTGTTCCCCCAGCTGGAAGAGCGCATCCGCTCGAACGCATCGGCGTTGTCCGGCGGAGAGCAGCAGATGCTGGCGGTGGCGCGTGCGTTCATGGCAAGGCCACGACTGCTTCTGCTGGACGAGGCGTCGCTGGGACTTGCGCCGAGCACGGCGAAGAACGTGTATGCCTCGATTCAGCGCCTGCGCGTCGAGTCGGGCATCTCGATGCTCGTCGTCGAGCAGAACGCGAATCTGGCTTTCACTCTTGTCGACTCGGCGACCGTGCTCGAGACAGGGCGCAGCGTACTGACCGGGCCGACGGCGGAACTCAAAGGCATGGACGCGATCCGCCGCGCGTATCTGGGAGGCTGACTCGTGGGGAGTTTCATTCAGCTCGTCATCGACGGGCTCTCGGCCGGCTCGATCTACGGGGCGCTTGCGCTGGCGATCGTGCTCGTGAATCAGGCGACCGGCCTGATCAACTTCGCCCAGGGCGGACTCGCGGTGCTGTCGGCGTACATCGCGTGGCAGTTGACGCAGTTCGGACTTCCGCTGATCCTCGCGATCGTCGCATCGATCGCGGTCTCGTTCGTGATCGGAGCGGTCGTCGAGAGGTACTTGATCCGAAGGTTCGAGGGCGGTGACCCCGATACCGCGGTCGTGGTCACGATCGGCTTGCTGACCCTCGTCACCGGAATATGCGCATGGATCTGGACGTACAACAACCGGATGCTCCCGTCGCTGTTCCCCTTGGAGACGATCACGGTCGCCGGCGCCGTCATCAGCGTGCGTTCGCTGGGCACGATCCTGGTGGTCCTGGTGATCATGGTTCTGCTTCAGGCGCTGTTCCTCGGCACGAAGCTCGGGCTTGCCCTGCGGGCGGTGTCGATCAGCCCCGAGTCTGCGGCCTACTCGGGCTTGCATGTCGGACGTCTGCTGATGGTGGGATGGGGGCTGGCAGCAGGCCTCGGAGCCGTCGCGGGCGCGCTGGTCGCGCCTGCACTGACACTGACTCCGGGGATGATGGACACTGCTCTCGTGTACGCACTCGCGGCCGTGATCATCGGCGGTCTGTCGAGTCCGGTCGGAGCGATCGTCGCGGCATGGATGATCGGGGTGCTGGAGAATCTGGCCGCGGTGTACGTGCCGTTCATCGGACATGATCTGAAGATCGCCGTGCCGTTCCTGCTCATCTTCTTCATCCTCATCATCCGACCCCAGGGCCTGTTCGGCCGGAAAGCCGTGGTTCGCGTCTGATGTCTGCTGCTTCGATCTTCTTCCGCAAGCCCTGGGTCCGCAGGGCGGGCATCGTCCTTCTCATCGTCGCGATGATCGTGCTGCCGCTGGTCCTGCCGGATTTTGCGAACACGACTATCGCGCGCATCGGAGTATTCGCCGTCGCTGTGCTCGGCCTGAACCTCGTGATGGGCTACACCGGCACCGTTTCCCTGGGCCAGATCTTTTTCCTCGGCCTTGGCGCGTACGTCACCGCTTATGGCGTCTCGCAGGGATGGAACGTCGTGGTCGTCTTCGCGCTCGCCTGCGTGATCCCCGCGGCGGTGGGGCTGCTCGTCGCGCTCGCCGCTGCGCGCCTGGGTGGACTCGCGATCGCGATGGTCACCATCGCTCTGCCGATCGTCGGCGTTCCGCTCGCGAAACGTCTGTCGGAGTTCACGGGTGGTTCGCAGGGCATGTCTGCACGGTTCACCTCCGCTCCGGAGTGGACGGGCCTCTACGACGACCAATGGCAGCTGTACATCGTGCTTCTCATCGCGGGAATCGCGTTCCTGCTCACCCGCAACCTCGTGCACGGCAAATACGGACGAGCGTTCGCGATCGTGAAGGGCAACGAGTCCGTCGCGGCTTCGATGGGAATCTCGCCCTATCGGTACAAGGTGCTCGCGTTCACACTGGCCTCGCTTCTCGGCGGCGTGAGCGGCTTCCTCTACATGGTCGTCGTCCAGTACACCTCTCCAGAGACTCTCAGCTTCGGGCACTCGATCACGCTGGTCGCGTCGATGGTGATCGGAGGCGCGGGCAGCATCATCGGCTCGCTGATCGGCGGAGCGTACTACGTGCTCGCGCCGCAGTTGACGAACGTCATCGATCCCAGCCTCACCGCGGCGCTCCAAGGGGCGATCCTGCTCCTCGTGCTCTTCGTCCTGCCCGGCGGCCTCGTATCGCTGCCGCGGATATGGCGCCGTCGACGTTCATCATCCACGAACCCACACAGTAGAGAGAGGCAAGGCACATGAGTACACACCGCAGTAGTAGGACGCGGGCGATCTCGATCGTCGCCGGGCTGGGCATCGTCGCCCTGCTCGCAGCCGGATGCAGCCGAGGCGGAGACGGCGGCGGTGGCGATGGCGATGGCGCAGCATCCAGCCCCGGTATCACCGACGACTCGATCACGCTCGGCATCACGACACCGCTGTCCGGCGGGACCGCCGGCCCCGGAACCTGCACCGTCGCGGGCATCACCGCTTACTTCGGCGCGAAGAACGCCGATGGCGGTGTCGAGTTCGGAGACGGAAAGACTCGCACCGTCGAGATCGAGGCGCTGGACGACGCCTACGACCCGCAGAAGGCCGCAGCGAACTTCGAGCAGCTCAAGGACAGCGTCTTCGCCATGACAGCGGGACTCGGAACACCGACGAACCGCGCGTGGCGAGAGGCGGCCATCGATGACGAGGTGCCGCAGGCGCTGGTCATGACGGGTGACCCGATCTTCAGCGACGCCGAGCAGAGTCCCTGGCAGCTCGGCTTCGTGCCGGTCTACCAGAACGAGGGGCAGGCTTTCGGCGAGCTGCTGGCGTCGTCATCCGAGGATCACAAGGTGGCGATCCTGTCGCAGAACGACGACTTCGGCGAAGGCTACGTCGAAGGATTCAAGGTCGGCATCGAGGGGGCCGACAACATCGAGATCGTGAAGGAACTCACGTACGAAGCCACGGACACCTCGGTGGATGCTCAGCTGACCGAGCTCGCAGCGACCGGTGCCGATGTGTTCGTGAACGCGATGTCCATCACTCCACTGGTGATCTCGTCGTTGCAGAAGGCGCAGGAGATCGGTTGGCTCCCCAACTGGTTCCTGCCGTCGAACACGTCCAGCCCGGGCGCGATCCTCGAGCCCGGTGGGGCATCGGCCTTCCCGGGCGTGTACACCGTCGCCTTCGCGCAGTCCTCTGCGGCGCCGACCTTCGCCGACAGTGAGGAGGGCGCAGCCTTCCTCGCCCACCTGAAGGAGTACGCCGACTACCCCGACGCGCCGGCGTTCCCGCACTGCGTATGGTCGTACCAGGTCGGGGCGACGTTGGAGCAGGTGTTCGGGAAGATGACCGAGCCCACGCGCGCGGACTTCATGAAGCAGCTCCGTTCGATCAGCGGGTACACCGCTCCTCTCATGCTTGAGGGCGCCGTCGTAGACACCACTGAGGACGGTCTCCCGGCCGTCTCGAACGTTGTCGTGCAGAAGTACAACGGCAAGGGATACGCATCCGCCGACACGTGGGAGTAGGCGGAACGGACGTGAGTGTGGGGGAGCATCCCTACGGGTATCGTGATGGTGCTCTCCCACCGCACGGGACGAAAAGCAGAAAAGGAAGTCCGATGAGTCTGCGCATGGCCTTGCTCGCAATCCTCCGAGTCGGGCCATTGTCGGGCTACGAACTCGCCAAGCAGTTCTCCGAGTCTGTCGGGCACGTCTGGTACGCGCCTGATTCTCAGATCTACCCCGAGCTGCGACGGATGGAGGCAGACGGACTCGTCGAGGCCGAGGAGCAGACCCGCGGCGAGCGGGGCAGGCGCCGCCTCTATCACGTCACAGATCTCGGTCAGACGACGTTTCTCGAGTGGATGTCCGCCCCGTTGGAGTACCAGCGATTCAGAGATCCCGCGCGCCTACGCGCGGCGTATCTCGAAGCAGCCACCCCCGAGGCGGTGCGCGACTTCCTGCAGAGACACATCGTCGAGTGGGCGAACGAACTGGCGCAGTTCGAAGGTCAGATTCGTCAGACGGATGAGCTGACCAGCCCGATGCTCGTCCGCCGACTCGCAGTCACGGCACCCGAGGACTACGAGCGGACCACCGCGTACAAGCGCTTCGCCTACGAGGGGCTCGTCAGTCGCGCGCGCGTCGAGATCGAGTGGGCGCGGCAGGGTCTCGCACTGCTGGAGCGGCTGGGTGGGGAGCATCCGGTGATCGTTCCCTCGCCGGATGCGGCTCCGCGATGATCTGAGGATCGGCGCGTTTACCTCTAGACATAGGTAAATGCATAGCCATATGATGGCTCTCACAATCCTCTACAGACAAGGAAGTCGAGGCTGTCATGGCAGGCAATCTGCAGGAACTGCTGGACGAGAAGGGGAGCACCGTCGAACTGCTCCGCAATTCGCGTCTGGGTACGTACATCTACCCCGTCGTGCCGGCGGAGTTCTCCAACTGGCGACGTGAACAGAAGTCGTGGCGAGAGAGCGCGGTGCTGTTCGATCAGACGCACCACATGGTCAACTTCTTCGTGAAGGGCCCAGACGCATTGCGTCTTCTGAGCGAGACCGGGATCAACAGCTTCGCGAACTTCCCCGTGAACACGGCGAAGCAGTTCGTTCCGACCGCGTCGAACGGCGGCGTCATCGGCGACGGCATCCTCTTCCACGAGGCGCAAGGCGAGTACGTGTACGTCGGACGCGCGCCCGCGGCGAACTGGTTGCAGTTCCACGCGGAGACCGGCGGCTACGACGTCGATTTCCAGTATGACGACCGCTCGCCGTCTCGTCCGTACGGTGAGGCAGTGCACCGCGACTACTACCGATTCCAGATCCAGGGGCCCAACGCCTGGCCGATCATCGAGAAGCTTGCCGGGCGGACTGTCGAGCAGGTGAAGTTCTTCCACATGGGCCACATCGAGGTCGACGGGATGAATGTGCGCACGTTGCGCCACGGCATGGCAGGGGCACCCGGTCTCGAGATCTGGGGTCCGTACGCCGAGCATGGCCGCATCCGCGATGCGATCCTGCAGGCCGGCGCAGAGTTCGGCATCGAGCCGTGCGGCTCGCGTGCCTACTCGTCGAACACGCTGGAGTCGGGCTGGATCCCCTCGCCGCTTCCCGCGGTGTACTCGAGCGATGGCGAGCGCGCCTACCGCGAATGGCTTCCGGTGAACAGCTACGAGGCGACCAACGCCCTCGCCGGCTCGTTCGTGTCGGAGAACATCGAGGACTACTACCTGAATCCGTGGGAACTGGGCTACGGCTCGTTCGTCAAGTTCGACCACGATTTCGTGGGCCGTGACGCGCTCGAGAAGATTGATCCTGAGTCACAGCGCAAGAAGGTCACCCTCGCGTGGAACAACGAGGATCTGTCGAAGATCCTCGCCAACATCATCGATCGAGAAGGACCGTCGTACCAGTTCTTCGATCTGCCCAACGCGAACTACGGGTCCTCGAACTACGACGCCGTGATCGACGCCGACGGCACGAACGTCGGCCTCTCGCTCTTCACCGGTGTGAGCGCCAATGAGAAGCGCGGACTGTCGCTCGCCACCGTCGATCGCGACATTCCGATCGGCACCGAGGTTCGTGTCGTCTGGGGCGAGCCTGACGGCGGATCCGGGAAGACCACGGTCGAGCTGCATGAGCAGATCGCAGTGCGCGCGGTCGTCAGTCCGGTTCCGTATGCGGAGACCGCTCGCACCGAGTACCACGGTGGATGGCGTTCGACCGGGGCGCTCTGATCCGATGACGTGACGGGGACGGATGCCGAGAACGGGCATTCGTCCCCGTGTGGTCGCCGGCGCATTGATAGAGGAGTTTTGTTATGGCACTTGACTTGTCGTACAGGGATGTTCCGGGGACGACGGTGTTCGATGCGGACCAGGCCCGCAGAGGTTTTCATCTGAACCAGTTCGCGATGTCCTTGATGAAAGCGGAGAATCGCGAGCGGTTCCTTGCTGACCAGGCGGCGTACCTGGACGAGTGGCCGCTCAATCCGGTGCAGCGTCAGGCCGTGTTGGACATGGATCTGAACGCCATGATCGCCGAGGGCGGGAATATCTACTTCCTCGTGAAGATCGGCGCGACACTGGGTCTGAGTGTCCAGCAGATGGCCGGTTCCATGACGGGTATGAGTGAAGCCGCCTACCGGGACATGATGGTCAGTGGTGGACGTCGGCCGGAGGGCAATCGCCTCAAGGACTTGGATGGCTGGACGCCTCCGTCGACGGAGAAATCTGAGGCGATGCGTCCGGACGCACCCGCGAAGTTCACTTCTGCGCTGTTCACTTCGCATGTGCCGGCTATCGGAGCAGCGATGGATCTCGGCAAGACCGAGGAGCCGTACTGGAAGAAGGTCTTCGACGGGTACGCCTGGACGCGCAAGTGGGTCAAGGAGAACACTCCTGACGTCGTGATCCTGGTCTACAACGACCACGCCACCGCGTTCGACGCGAACATCATCCCGACGTTCGTGTTGGGCACGGGTGAGCATTACCCGATCGCGGATGAGGGCTACGGCCCCCGTCCTGTCCCGGACGTCAAGGGATACCCGGAGCTCGCAGCCCACATCGCCCAGTCGGTGATCCAGGACGACTTCGACCTCACCCTCGTCAACGAGATGGTCGTCGACCACGGACTCACAGTGCCGCTGTCACTCGTCTTCGGCGATGTCGAGGAGTGGCCGTGCAAGGTCATCCCGCTACCGGTGAACGTCGTGCAGTACCCGGTTCCGTCCGGACGCCGCTGCTACGAACTGGGCAAGGCGATCCGTCGCGCGTTGGACAAATGGGATGGCCCGGAGCTCAACGTGCAGATCTGGGGCACCGGTGGGATGAGCCACCAGCTGCAGGGGCCGCGTGCGGGTCTGATCAATGAGGAGTGGGACAACGCGTTCCTCGATCATCTGATCGCTGACCCGAAGGGGCTGACTGAGTGGTCGCACATGGAGTACGTCGACGAGGCGGGCTCCGAGGGCATCGAGCTCGTCGATTGGCTCATCGCACGCGGTGCGATGGATGACCAGTTCGGAGGAGAGGCTCCCGAACTGGACCACCGGTTCTATCACGTACCCGCATCCAACACCGCGGTCGGACACCTCGTCATCAGCAACCCGACACGCTAGGAACCGAATACGACATGGTCACCGGAATCCAAGACGCTGCGCCCCCGACGAACCCCGCCCTTGTCCTGGTGCACGGCGCCTGGGGCGGCGCGTGGGTCTGGCGCCGCATCCTCGCACCGCTGCGGGACGCGGGCCACGAAGTGCACGCGGTCACACTCACCGGCGACGGCGAGCGGGCGCACCTTCGCCGCCCAGACATCACCCTGCAGAGTCACATCGACGACGTCCTCGCCCTGATCGAAGCAGAGGAACTCCGCGACGCGGTCCTCGTCGGTCACAGTTATGGCGGGATGGTGGTCACCGGTGCCGCGGCAGCGCTCCAATCGCGTCCCGTGTCCCCGTTGCGCGGGCTCGCATATGTCGACGCGATGGCGCCCCTTCCCGGTGAAGGGTGGGGCGTTGCGCACCCACCCGAGATCGCCGCAGCACGCATCGCGGCCGCGGCCCAGCACGGCAATGCGTTACCGCCGCCGGACCCCGCAGTCGGCTTCGCTCTGAACGACGCCGACGTCGAATGGCTGCGTCGCAGGCACGTTCCCCACCCCTTCGGCATGTACCGTGAGCCCCTTCACTACGATGAGGCGCTGCTGCAACGATTGCCGCGACTGTTCGTGGACTGCAATGAGCCGGCCTACCCGACGATCGATCCGATCCGCCGACGTGTGCGAGAGTCGCCTGGGTGGCAAGTCGTCGAGATCGCCACCGGACACTTCCCCATGATCACCGAACCTGAGGAACTCGTCCGACATCTGCTGAGCTTCACCGACAGCATCCGGAACTGACCCGATCTTGCGCCTGTCATCCAGACGCGGGCCGGGCGTCGGTGTCTCCGTGGATGACGAAGAACTGGCCGGATGAGCCCTCGATCGCCCGGGCGACTGTCGTATAGAGCCAGTCGAGCGCCGCGGTGTGCTGTGTCGTCGAGCGTCGGTAGAGGGCGATGTCGACCCGAGGCATGTCGAACGGGAGCGGGCGGACGACGAGCGGCCAGGTCGTCGCCCATCCCTCGGCGATCGTGTCCGGCACACTCGCGATGAGCTCGCTGCTGGCGGCAAGCACGGGTGGCAGCGTCGCGATGTGGCGCAGCGCGACGGTCGGTTCGATCGAGATTCCTGCGCGGCGCTGGGCCATCGCGAGCACCGGCGCGCCGGAGTCGCCCCCGACCATGACGTGTGGCGCCGAGACATACGCATCGAGATCGAGCGTGCCATGCGCGAGGGGATTCGAGGCGGACATCGCGACCGCATACGCCTGTGACTTCAGCACGCGTCTCTCGAACATCCCCGGTATGTGGGTCGTTGTCACGGCGAGGTCGACCGTTCCGCGGGAGAGCCACTCGGGGAGGAGGTCGACATCGAGGGGAACGACTTCGACTCGCATGTGCGGCGCCCGCGAACGCAGCGCGGCAAGGATCGCCGGCAGCCAGCCGATCTCGCCGAGTTCCGACAAGGCGATGCGCACCAGTCGACGGGAGTGCGACGGATCGAAACCGTGCACGGTGTCGATCGCTCGATCGATGCTCGCGATCGCACCGCGGAAATCCGCGGACAGGCTGTCGGCGAGCGGCGTCGGACGCATGACACGCCCCTCGCGCTCGAAGAGAGGATCGTCGAGCTCGCGCCGCAACCGGCCGAGCGCCTGGCTGACCGCCGGCTGAGTCACGAACAGCCGAGCTGCTGCCGTCGTCAGACTCCGTGTTTCGTACACCGCCACGAAGACCCTGACCAGGTTCAGATCCATGCGCCGGCCAGTCTGGCGCGATGGCTTAGCACTGCTTCGCTAGACATAAGCAGAGCTTATGCGGATCGCTGCGAGAAAGAAATCATGGTTACTAACATGGACGATGGATGCCTGCGCATCCGGTCGTCGAACGAAGGAGTTCTCATGCCCGAAACCGCCGCGGAAGCGATCGCCCGCACCGGCAGCGCCGTTGAACTGCTGCGCAACGCGCAATCGCGACCGACCATCTTCCCCGTCACGCCGGAATTCACGAACTGGCGCTCCGAGCAGTTGTCATGGCGTCGGAGCGTCGCCCTGCTCGACCAGTCGCACCATATGACAGACCTGTTCATCTCGGGCCCGGATGCGCTGCGCCTGCTGAGGGACACCGGCGTCAACAGCTTCGAGAGCTTCGATGTCGACAAGGCCAAGCAGTTCATCGCAGTGAACCACGAGGGATATCTGATCGGCGATGCGATCCTCTTCCACCTCGAGGAGGACCTGTTCGATCTGGTCGGCTGGTTCATGGTGCTCGACTGGGTCCAGTACATCGGAGAGACCGGTGACTACGACGTCACTTTCGAGCGCGACGCGAACTCCCTGATGCGGGGGCCGGGGGCTGCGCCGAAACTGTACCGGTACGAGCTGCAGGGGCCGAACGCGCTCGCGCTGATGGAGAAGCTGACGGGCGCACCGGTGCCGCAGACCAAGTTCTTCCACATGGCGAGATTCACGATCGACGGAGTCGAAGTGCGTTCGCTGCGGCACGGCATGGCAGGACAGCCCGGGTTCGAGCTCTTCGGGCCGTGGGACCAGGGCGAGCAGATTCACGACGCCATCATCGCGACGGGAGCGGAGTTCGATCTCGTGCTCGTCGGCGCGAAGGCATACTCCTCTGCAAACCTCGAATCGGCGTGGGTGCCATCTCCACTGCCCGCGATCTTCACCGGCGAGGGCACGGCTGAGTACCTCCGATGGCTTCCCGCGAACCGCCTCGGTTCGCTGGCGGGAAGCTTCACGTCCGACGACATCGAGGACTACTACCTCACGCCTTACGACCTCGGCTACGGTCGCGCCGTGGCCTTTGACCATGACTTCATCGGACGGGAAGCGCTTGAGAAGCGGGCCGCCGTCGCGCGTCGGACGAAGGTGACGCTGGTGTGGGACCCGGAAGACCTCGCTGCTGCGCAGCGGTCGCTGTACGAACCGGGCATACCGGCGAAATACATCGAGTTCCCGAAGGCCCGCTACGGCGTGTACCAGGTTGACCGCGTGCTAGCGGATGGCGTCGCGGTCGGCATCTCGCACGACGCGGGGTACATCACGGGGGAGCAGGTCTTCGCCTCGCTCGCGAGCCTCGACGCCGCCCACGCCGAGCCAGGAACCGAGGTCGTTGTGGTCTGGGGTGAGGAGCCGAACTCGACAAAACCCGCGGTCGAGCCGCATCGTCAGATCGGCATCCGTGCGACGGTGTACCCCGCTCCGTATTCCTCCTTCGCTCGAGAGAACTACCGCAAGAACTGATGGCTGCGATGGGGTGGATGCGCCGGCATCCACCTCCGCAACTCGCGGCGCCGGAGTGTCGCACGGCGTAACCGAGATCTGGATCCGGCGAGCACGGTCGGTAACATCAGCCAGATGAGCACTGATGCCTCCCTTCCTTTCCGCGCCGACATCGTCGGAAGCTTCCTCCGCCCGCGCGCTGTCGCCGAGGCGCGGAACAGCTATGCCGCAGGCGGCCTTACGGCGGCAGCGCTGCGTGGGATGGAGGACGATGCGATCGCGGACCTGGTCGCGAAGCAAGCGGATATCGGTCTGAAGGTCGCGAGCGACGGCGAACTGCGCCGCTCATGGTGGCACTTCGACTTCTTCGGGCTGCTCGACGGTGTCGACATCGTCGAGGTCGATCACGGCATCCAGTTCCAGGCCGTGCAGACCAAGCCTCGAGGCATCCATATCTCCAGTCCGATCCGCTTCCCCTCGACGCACCCGTTCCTCGACCACTTCGCACAACTTCGTGGGGAGGCCGAGCGGGCGGGTGTCACCCCGAAGTTCACGATCCCGGCCCCCACCGTGCTCGACTTCCGAGTCGAGCGGGCGCACATCGACAGCGACGTGTACCCGGGGGGCCATGAGGCGATCGAAGACGACCTGGTCACCACCTACCGGGATGCACTTCAGGGTCTGTACGACGTCGGCGCGCGGTACGTGCAGTTCGACGACACGGCTTGGGCGTACCTGTGTAGCGAGGTCGAAGTCGACAAGGCCCGAGAACGCGGCGTTCCGACCGAGGGCATCGCCGACCGCTACGCGCGCCTGCTCAACCGCATTCTCGAAGGAAGACCTGACGACCTCGTCGTCACGACTCATGTGTGCCGGGGCAATTTCCGTTCCACCTGGATCTCGTCGGGAGGTTACGAGCCCGTCGCGGAGCAGCTGCTCGGCGCGACGAACTACGACGGGTACTTCCTCGAATACGACACCGAGCGCGCCGGAGGTTTCGAACCGCTGCGTTTCCTGCCCTCGGGCGACAAACGAGTCGTGCTCGGGCTCATCACCAGCAAGTCCGGGGAATTGGAAGATCCTGATGCAGTCAAGCGGCGCATCGAGGAAGCGACCCGTTTCGCACCTCTCGAGCAGCTCGCGCTGAGCCCGCAATGCGGATTCGCGTCGACGGAGGAGGGCAACACCCTCACCGAAGACGAGCAGTGGGCGAAGGTGCGCTCGGTGGTCGAGATCGCCGCCGACGTGTGGCGGTAGCGCGCCGCAGGGCTACCGGAGCGTCACCCGGACCGGTAGGGAGTGCCAAGCCCGCAACGTGTTGTTGAGATGACGCTCTGTGGGACCGGCGATCTCGATGGTCTCGACGCGCTCGACCATCGCGCCTATCAGGCTCGCGGCTTCGAGCCGGGCGACATGCTGGCCTACGCACTGGTGAATTCCCATGCCGAAGCCGACGTGCCCTGAGGGATCGCGGGTCAGATCGAACGCATCCGGGGAAGCCCAGCGGCGGTGATCACGGTTGGCCGAGCTCAGGAACATCAGAACCTTCTTTCCCTCCGGGATCAGGTGGCCGTCGATCTCCACATCGCTCTTCGCCGTGCGGAAGAACGTCTGAACGGGGGACTCGAGCCGGATCGCCTCGTCGAAGGCGGTCCTGACCAGCGACGGGTCGGCCTTGAGTGCTTCCCACTGCGCGGGATTGGATGCCAGGGCGTAGATCATCGCGCCGATCGCGTGCACTGTCGTGTCGACGCCCGCCGTGAGCAGTGAGCGAACGATCAAGGGGGCCTGATCGACGGAGATGTCTCCGCGATCGGATGCCGCCCAGATGTCGGCGCCGAATCCTGACTCCTCAAGCTGGTCGCGTGCACACATCTGAGCAACAGCGGCCGAGAGCGTCTGCGTGTGCGGAGCGCCTTCTGCGACCAGGAAGTTCGCGGGTCCGAATGCGTTGAAGGCATGATTGCCGTAGGGGAGCAGTGCGTCTCGGCCCTCTTCGCGCAGACCAACGGCATCGGGGAATACCCTGAGCGGGTAAACCTCGGCGAGGGCACGGACAGCGTCGAACTCGCGCGGGCCGCTGAGCACTTCATCGAGAAGATCGTGCGCGTCCTGTTCCCATGCGGGCATCATGCGCCGGATCGCGCGCGGGCTGAGGATCTTCTCGAGCGTCGCGCGCGGCGCATTGTGATGCGGTGGATCTGCTTCGAGAAGCAGGCTCGGCGGTCGCCACGGCTTCTCATAACGGAAGTTGCTGAGCCCGACGCCGGCACTCGACTGGAGGCTCTGCCAGTCGAGGAGAGCGGTGTGAACGGTGTCGTAGCGCCCCATCGCGTATACGTCGTATTTCTCGAGGAGGACGACGGATCCGGCTTCCCGAAGACGCTCTTGGAACGGCAGCGGGTCGCGCAGGATCTCTTCCGTGAACGGGTCGTCATCGAGAACGGGAATCGCTCGAGTGGTTGTCGTCGTGGTCATGGGAGTCTCATTCGTCTAGATGTCGAGGACGAGGCGGTCGCTGCGGGAACGGCTCACGCAGGGGAACATGCAGTCGTTGATCTCGCGCTCGGCGTCGGTGAGCAGCGAATCACGGTGGTCGGGCTCGCCCGAGATGACGGTCGCCTCGCACGTGCCGCAGACGCCTTTGCTGCACGACGTGAGCATCGTGACGCCGGCTGCGCGGACCGAATCGACGATGGTCGCCTCAGGCGGAACCGTGACGACAAGACCCGACGCGCGCAGTTCGACGTCGAACGCCGTGGTGCGGGCGGGGGCTTCCTTCTCGCGAGCGGTGAACCGTTCCATGCGCACCCAGCCCGGGCGGCGATCGCGGGTGGTCTGCTCGACGGCGTCGAGGAGACGGGGCGGGCCGCAGACATAGATCTTCGAATCGGGATCAGCTTCGCGGATCCACGCCGCGAGGTCGGCACGGCCACTCTCATCAGCAGCGTGGATGTCGATGCGCTCCTCGCCCGAGAAGTCATCGAGGAAAGCCATCGAGCGTCGGCTGCGGCCAAGGTACAGCAGTCGCCACTCCGCGCCGATCTGGTCCGCCATGTGCAGCATCGGAAGCACGGGCGTGATGCCGACGCCGCCGGCGATGAACGAGTACCGAGGTGCGGGTACGAGGGCGAAGTTGTTGCGGGGGCCGCCGAAGCCGACGCGATCGTTCACCTCGAGGCTGTCGTGAATGTGGTGCGAGCCGCCACGACTGCTCTGCTCCCTGAGCACGGCGACCCGATATCGGCGACTGTCGAACGGATCACCGCACAGGGAGTACTGCCGGACGATGCCGTCGCCGAGCACGACGTCGATGTGTGCGCCGGGAGTCCAATCCGGGAGTCTGCCTCCGTCCGGACGCACGAACTCGAGGGCGACGAGTCCTTCGGCCACGACGTTCTTCGCCGCAACCACGAGAGTATTGTCGCGTTCGGTCTGTGATGCCGGCATCATCGGCCCCTTCCTGGTCGTCATCGACGGGATGAGGCGAAGCTACCTGCCGAGTTCCGCGTGTGGCCGAGCTATTCCATTGATGGCAAGAGTTTGTATGAATGTAAGAACACCCGTGCTATGTTCCGGGACATGGCACGCGGATCATCGGGCAGATCGAGCTTGAGCAGGCATCTGGCGATTCTCGACGCCTTCGATGCGGATGCCGCATTCCTCACGCTCTCGCAGATCGCGCGCCGCAGCGGCATCCCGATCTCCACGGCGCATCGCCTGGTGGCAGAGCTGGAAGAGCACCGCTTCATCGAACGCCTTGACGATCGCACGTTTCGGCTCGGCGTGCGTCTCTGGGAGCTTGCGGCACGCACACCGGGGGCGCTCGGCCTGCGCGAAGTCGCGCTGCCTCACATGCAGCAGGTCCATGCGTCGGTGCGACAGCACACGCAATTGGGAGTCCTCAGCGGATCGGAGGTGCTGTTCGTGGAACGCCTCTCGATGAAGGACGCGGTCGTCAACGCCACTCTCGTCGGCGGTCGGCTGGCGCTTCATGCGTCCGCCAGTGGCCTCGTGCTGCTCGCGCACGCTCCTCTCGATGCCCAGGAGGCATACCTGAGCTCAGAGCGTGAACGCTTCACTGCTTCCACGCCGCACGATTCAGCCGCTCTTCGGCTTCTGCTTGCCCAAGCTCGTCATGACGGCTTCGTCGTCGCGGACGGGTACATTCACGTCGATGCCCGCGGCATCGCGGTACCCGTGCGCGGCCCCGAAGGTGCCGTGGTAGCCGCGGTGGCCGTCGTGGTCCCGAACGATGAGGCCGACCCGGCGTCCATCATCTCCATATTGCGCAAGGCAGCGGGGCGAATCTCCGCAGAATTGCGCGCAGCATATCTCGCACCGGATGATCCCGGGGCCGAGCCCGGAGGCGGGTTCCGCCCACTCGTCCACAGCTCCACGAAGTCGATGGAGTACCTCGTGTCATCGCGCGCTATGCAAAGGCCGGTACCCGCAATGGGTGGGATCCGTGCCGAACTTCCACCCATCAAGAGAGGATCGTTATGACTGAGACAGCGAACGCAGTCCGCACCGGACTGTTCATCGGTGGTGTCGCGCGAGAGGCGGCAGACACGCTGGCCGTGGCCGATCCGGGCAAACCGGGCGTGGTGGTGGGGTACGCGGCAGCCGCTACTGCCGAGGATGTGTCCGATGCGGTCACCGCCGCCAAGGCCGCCTTCCCGGCGTGGTCGGCACTGTCGGCGACCGAGCGGGCGGCTCTCATGGCCGACGCTCTGACCGGCATCGCCGAGGCACGAGACGAGGACGCCGCGATCCTCTCTCAGGAGAACGGAAAGGTCCGCCTCGAAGCCTGGGTCGACTCCCTCGTCTTCGAGATTCGCTGGAACCTCGCCCTCATGCTCGCCGATGACGTCGACACTGGCAAGGTTCTCCCGGTTGCCCCCGGTATCCCCGTCGAGACGACGGTGTCGTACCAGGCTCTCGGCGTGGTGACCCTGATCGTGCCGTTCAACTGGCCGATCGCGATCCTCGGTGCCGCGTTGCCGCACGCGCTGCTGGCGGGCAACACGGCGATCGTCAAGCCGCCGCCCTCGGCTCCGCTGGCGCTCACCCGCGTCGTGCAGCGTATCGCGGAGAAGCTCCCCGCCGGTGTGCTGAATGTCGTCACCGGCAGGGACGCGAACATGGCCGGTCTGATCCAGAACACCGACGTCGCGAAGGTCTGCTTCACCGGATCGGTGAACGGCGGTAAGCGGATCATGCAGATGGCCGCGGACTCTCTTACGCGAGTGACGCTGGAGCTCGGTGGCAACGACGCAGCCGTGGTGCTGGAAGATGCTGTCCTCGACGACACTCACCTCGACCGCCTGTTCGCCGCGATCTACGACACGACCGGTCAGATCTGCATGAACGCCAAGCGCGTCTACGTGCACGACTCCCGTCTCGATGAGGTTGTCGCCGGTCTCACCGCGCGCCTCGAGAAGACCGTCATCGGTTACGGGCTCGAAGAGGGCACCACGATGGGCCCGCTGCATTCCCCTGTGCAGAAGGCGTTCGTCGAGGCTCTGATCCAGGAGGCGAAGGATGCCGGCGCCGACGTCCGCGAGTTCGGTGAACTCCCGGGCGGCGACCTCGCCGGCGGCAACTTCCTGCGTCCCGCGATCGTGGTCGACCCCGACCCCGCCCTGCGCGTGGTCACCGAAGAGCAGTTCGGCCCTGTCATCCCGATCCTCCCCTTCACCAACGAGGACGAGGCGATCGCGGCGGCGAACGACTCCTGGGGCGGCCTCGGCGGTTCGGTCTGGACCGCGAACGCCGACACTGCCAACCGCGTGGGCGGGCAGCTGCAGTGCGGGTACGTCTGGGTCAACGACCACGGCGCCACCCGCCTTGACCTGCGGGCACCGTTCGGCGGCATGAAGCAGTCCGGCATGGGCCGCGAGCAGGGCATCGAAGGCATCCGCGCCTTCCAGGACACCCGCTCCATCGCCCACATCGACACCGCGGCCCTCGCCGCACAATCACACTGACCGATCACACTGGCTGAGCATGGGGGAGTGCCCGCGGTGAGGGCCAACTGGGCTCTCGTGAGAGCGAACCGACAGTCCGGGTGAGAGCGTCCCGGAGCCACGCGATTGCGGGGTCGTCCTCGTCGCGCGGGTGCCAGTAGACGCATTCGGTCATCGGTAGCGTCATGTCTTCGGGGAGCTCGAACACGGAGAGGTGAAGCGTGCGAGAGGCCTTGGCCGCCAGCATCCGCGGAACCATGGCGACCATGTCCGTTCCCGAAACGAGGAGCGGTAGCGCGGCGAGGCCGAAGAGCCGAGCGCCGACGATGTAGTCGACTCCAGCTCGACGTAGGAGGTCCTGCACGCTGTCGTGGTCGGGGTCGTTGAGGTACGCGACCGCGTGCGGCACGGAAGAGAGGTCGGCGACGGTCGGATCGGCTCCGGAGAGTACGGGATTGTCCGGATCGGCGATGAGCACGAAATCGTCGGTGAAGAGCTCCTTGCTGCGGCCAGGGAGGTTGAATCCGACGGGCCCGACGATGAGATCAAGATGGCTGTAGGGCGCAAGAGTCCCGTCACGTACCGGTTGCGGTGCGAAGTCGACGGATGCGCGGGGAGCGTCCTGGGAAAGAGTCCGTAGCAGCGGGCCGGCGAGGATCGCCGTCATGTAGTCGGTCGCTCCGATGACGAATCTGCGCTCGGTACGAGTCGGATCGAAGCTCAGTTTGCGGTCCACGACCGGTGTCAGCTCTGCGACCGCATGAGTCACCGCCGGTAGCAGGTCGCGCGCGAAGGGGGTGAGATGCATGATCCGGCCGGCGCGTACCAGCAGGTCATCGTCGTAGTGACGTCGCAGTCGTGCGAGCGCCGCAGAGGTCGCGGGCTGGCTGAGATGCAGACGCGCCGCTGCTCGGGTGACGTTGCGTTCCTCCAGCAGCACCAGCAGTGGTCGCAGGAGATTCAGGTCGAAGGCAGCCATGGGACCTCCTCGGTAGTATCCACGCGATGGATATAGATCATGTCAAAGACAGGATTGCATGAATACTACCCGGCTGTGACGATTGATCGTTGCGCAACCCGAGCGCCGGAGCGCGACCTTCAATGTCGAAAGAGGAACGCACATGACACAATCACTGACCGTAGAAGAGAAGGTCGTGGGCGAGTTCCGACGCGGATGGCCGACACTCGTGTTCAGCACGATCGGCGCCGGTGTGGGCCTGAGCGCGCTGGGGTACATCCTCGGCACGCTCGTCGTCCCGCTCCAGGAGGAGTTCGGGTGGGGACGCGGCGAGATCAACCTCGCCTCCCTGGTCAGTTCGCTCGGTCTTGCTGCTGCGCTCCCGTTCGTGGGCAAGCTGCTTGATCGCTTTGGGGTCAAGCGCGTCGCCTTGGTCTCGATCCCGCTGTTCGTCGTCGTACTGACGCTGCTGAGCGTTCTGACCTCGAGCTTGATGACGTTCCTGGCGTTCTATGCCATGGCGGGACTGCTGGGCGCCGGCACGTCGGCCGTCACGTACTCGAAGGCGGTCGTCGACAAGTTCAACAAGAACCGCGGAATCGCGCTGGGAATCGTCGCGGGCGGACTCGGGACAGCAGGACTGCTCCTGCCGCCACTCATGGGCCTGGTGGTCGCCAACGGTGGCTGGCGTGCCGCCTACCTGACGATGGCGGTGCTGGCGGCATTGCCGTTCGTGCTCGTGTTCTTCGCCCGGCTGAGCGCGCCAGCCGCCGTCGCTGCGATCGACCGCGCGACTCTTCCCGGCCTCACGCTGCGCACCGCGGTCCGCCGCCGCGAATTCTGGAGCCTGTGCGTCGTCTTCTTCCTGCTGGGCTGGGCGCTGCTGACGATGATTCCGCATTTCGTGCCGCTTCTCATCGACTCCGGTGTCGACCCCGTGCGGGCGGCATTCCTGTCGTCGCTCGTGGGTGTCGGCACCGTGATCGCTCGTCCGGTGATCGGCTGGCTCTTTGATCGCTTCAACGCGACTCACGTCGCCGTTCCGCTGTTCGTCGCCGCTGCATTGGGATGCCTGGTGCTCCTGTGGGCTGGGCCCGGCGCAGCACCGTTGACCGCACTCCTCATCGGCATCGGGTTCGGCGCTGAGATAGACCTGATGTCATACCTCAGCTCGCGGTACTTCGGCCCGCGCGCGTTCGGGGCGCTGTACAGCATCGTGTACAGCGTCTTCATGATCGGCAGCGCCTTCGGGCCAGTGATGGCGGGCTTCGCGTTCGACGCGACCGGCAGTTACAGCATCCCGCTCATCGTCGCCGCGTCGATGATGGCGGTAGCCGCTGTCGTGCTCTTGACCCTGCCACCGTTCCGTAAGGACTCCGGATCGTGACCGCGGCCCCGAGCATGCAGGAGCTCGCGCCGGGAGTGTGGGCATACATCCAGCCCGACGGCGGCTGGATGATCAACAACATGGGCTTGATCATCGGGACTGATGGTGCAACGAGTGTCGATGTGACGTCGACGGAACGGCGCACGCGCGAGTATCTTCGCACGATCGAACGGCTGTCGGAGGTGCCGGTGAGGCGCGTGGTGCTCACCCACTCGCACCCGGATCACTGCAACGGCACATCGTTGTTGCCCGATGCCGAGATCATCGCCCATCGCACAGTCGCCGATGACCTGCAAAGGCCGCATGCACTCGCCCCGCACATCTTCCAGCCCTTCGAGCAAGGTCTGGCAGAGCCGCGCATCCCCACCCTCGGCTTCGACGACGCTGTGACCATCGATCCGGGCGGACGGCGTGTGGAAGTGCGCCACCCAGGAGGAGCCGCCCATACTCGTGGCGATGCGTATGTCTGGCTCCCCGAGGAGCGAGTGCTCTTCACCGGAGACCTGGTCTTTCACGGCGGAACGCCGTTCGCACTGTCGGGGTCGCCGGCGGGGTGGCTGCGTGCCCTGGAGCAGATGGCGGCTCTCGAGCCGCAGACCGTCGTTCCCGGGCATGGGCCGGTGGGCGGTCCCGAGCTCTTCGAGCCGGTGACCGATTACCTGCACTTCCTCATCGACGCGGCGGCCGCGGCCCGCGACCGTGGTCTGGCGCCATTGGAGGCTGCTCGCGCCCTCGATCTCGCCCGGTTCGGCGACCTCAAGGAGCAGGAGCGCATCGTCGGGAACCTGCATCGCGCCCTCGCAGAACTCGACGAAGTCGAACCGGACGTCGCGAGAGCCTGGCAGGACATGTACGAATACAACGGAATGCGGCCCCTTGACTGCCATGCCTGAACATCTTGTCGCCACCCTCGCGGCATAGCACCGGATCACGGACCGAATGGAGACCCCGACATGAGGATCGCCCGCTGGACACACGACGGAGACCGCAGTGAGGGCTTCGTGATCGGGGACCGGGTGGTCGCCTTCGCGGACGGCGCAACGGTCGCCGACACTCTCGCCCGCGGCCTCGGGCGAGCGAGAGAGGATCACGAACAGATCCTTCAGCAGCTGCAGGAATCGGATGCTTCGGCAGTGCCGCTCGCGGACGTGGTGCTCTTGGCCCCGCTCATTCCCGCCTCGATCCGAGATTTCGTCACGTTCGAAGAGCACGTCGAGGGAGTCTCCGCCGGAGTGGAAGGGAAGAGTCACGTCGCACCCGAGTGGTACGAGGCGCCGACGTTCTACTTCACCAACCCGCACACCGTCCACGCGCCGGGCCAAGAGCTTCGCCCACCGGTCACCGAGCGGCTGGACTTCGAGCTCGAGCTGGCGGCGGTCATCGGTGCCGCACCCGCAGCGGGGGAGTCGAATCTCACTGCTGCGGAAGCGGCATCCGTCATCTTCGGGTACACGATCATGAACGATTGGTCGGCCCGCGATCTTCAAGCCCGCGAGATGCAGGTGCGACTCGGCCCTGCCAAGGGCAAGGACTTCGGCACAGTGTTGGGACCGTGGATCGTGACCGCCGACGAGTTCGAGCAGTATCTCGACGAGGAAGGATTCCTACAGATCTGCGCCGAAGTCCGGGTCAACGGCGAACAGGTCGGTGAGGACCTCATCGCGAACATGGGATGGCCATTCCCTGAGCTTGTGGCCTACGCGTCGAGAAACTCGCGGGTGGTCCCTGGCGACGTTCTGGGGTCGGGCACCGTGGGTAACGGCGGATGCCTCGGCGAGCTGTGGGGGCGCAACCAAGGACTCACCCCGCCTCCTCTCAGGGAGGGTGATGTCGTCGCCATGTCGATCGAGGGCATCGGTGAACTCGTCAACCGCGTCGGCGCGACGGTCGCCGGACCCGAACTGCCGCCGGCCCGACCCCGAACGCGACAACGCCAGCTCGCGGACCCGGCAACCTGAGAGCACCGGTCCCGTCTACGCGAGCAGCTGCTCCCGCACCTTGCGGCGGAGCACCTTGCCGATGAGCGACCGGGGGAGCTCGTCGACGACGACGACGCGTCGGGGAACCTTGTACGCGGTCAGTCGGGTGCGGCAGAAGTCTCGCAGCGCATCTGCGTTGAGAGCGGCGCCCTCTCGGAGGACGATGGCTGCGGCGACTTCCTCGCCCCCGCCGGACCTCGGGAGGCCCACGACGGCCGCGGCGTCCACATCGGGATGCGCCTCGAGCGCGTCCTCCACCTCGCTGGGAGACACGTTGAACCCGCCGGTGATGATGAGCTCCTTGAGCCGGTCGACGATCGTCACGAACCCATCCGCTGAGACCTCTGCGATATCGCCGGTTCGGAGCCAGCCGCCCGAGAGCAACGCATCAGCGGTGTCGCCGGGCCGCCCCCAATAACCCTGGAACACCTGTGGACCGCGGACGAGGAGTTCGCCGCGCTCGCCGGCCGGCATGTCCACGGAAGGGTCCTCGGGGTCGACGACACGGATCTCAGTACTCGGGAACGGTACGCCGACAGTACCGGGGCGGCGGGTTCTTCCCATCGGATTGCCGAGTGCGACCGGTGAGGTCTCGGTCATTCCGTAGCCCTCGACCAGGAGGCCGCCTGTCGCCTCCTCCCAATGCTGCACCGTGGTGACAGGCAGGCTCATCGCGCCGGATATCGCGAACCTGACTGTCGAGAGATCGATGGTTCCGCGCGCAGCCGCGCGGGCCAGCGCGTCGTAGATCGGGGGTACGGCAGGGAGGAAGGTGGGCGGATTCGAGCGCGCAGCCTCTGTGACCAGGCCCAGATCGAAGGCCGGGAAGAGGACGAGCTTGGCCCCGATGCTCATTGCGAAAGTCAGGCAGAGCGTCATGCCGTAGGCGTGGAACAACGGAAGTACGGCGTAGAAGGTCTCCTCGCCGTCGACGAGCCCTGGCACCCATGCACGTCCCTGCATCGCATTGGCGCGGAGGTTCGAATGCGTGAGGATCGCGCCCTTCGGGGTGCCCGTGGTTCCGCTCGTGTATTGCAGCAGTGCAGTGTCGCCCAGCTTCGGCCCGACAACGCGCCGTGAGAGCCGCTTGTGAGCGATCAGCTGCTTCCAGTCGACGAGGTGCCTCGCCTTCGGAGTGCCGGTCAGCTTCGCTCTGGCCGCACGCGCCTTCGGCACTGGCAGACGAAGCGCCAGACGCTTCGAGACCGGCATCGCGGTCGTGATGTCGACGCTCACGATGTGTTCGACCTTGAGGTCTGCGGGAAGGCCGTCGACCACATCAACGGCCTTGTCCCACACGACGGCGACGCGCGCACCGTGATCCTCGAACTGATGCCGCAGCTCACGTGGGGTGTAGAGCGGGTTGTGCTCGACCACGATCGCCCCGAGCCGAAGCGTCGCATAGAAAGCCACGACGTGTTGCGGACAGTTGGGCAGTACCAGAGCGACTCGGTCACCCTTACCGACTCCGAGTCGCCGCAACCCCTCCGCGGCGCGATCGATCTGCTCCCCGAGGTCCCGGTAAGTCGTGACAGCGCCGAAGAACGAGAGCGCCGGACGCTTGCCGAACGCCTTCACGCTCGCTGACATCATCTCCGGCAGAGTCTGCGTCGGCTCCTCGATCTCCGAGGGAACGCCTTCCGCATAAGAGTCGAGCCACGGGCGAGATTCGAGAGGATGGACGGTCATGGTTCCATCCTGCCTGGAACGCCGTCGTCTGTCAGCCGGCCGTGGCCGGCGCCGTTCACGCGCGGTTCACCGCGTGTCCCTAGCGTGAGCGCGTGACTCACGACCGGTGGCGGGCAATAGGCTTCGGCTTCGGCGTGCACCTCCTTCGATTCGGCGTGATCATGGGGGCCTTGGCCTTGGCTCCGCTACTGGGCATCTCGGGTTGGTATCTGGGTCTCGCGGCGAACTTCGCCTGCGTGATCTTCGCCGTCGTGCTGGTGAGCGTGCGTGGACTCTGGCGTCTGTCCGGCCTCTTCTCGCTCTGGCGCGGGCGCACCGCCCTGCTGCTTCTCCTGCCGTTCGTGATCGAGGCGCTCCTGTGGGCGGTGCCCGGAGGACTCGTCGAGCGTCCGCCCGGGTTCGGACTGTGGGCGCTCACCCTGCTCATGGTCGGCCTCAACGAAGAGCTCACCAGCCGCGTCGTGGTGCTGGAGAGGATGCGAAAATCGTTCGGGCCGGTGGGCGCTGTCGCGCTCACCGGCGTGCTGTTCGGCCTGCAGCACCTCTCCGCGTTCGCCACCTCGAATCGCACCGTCGATGATGTCTTCCTCAACGTCCTCGTCTCGGCGTGCTACGGGATCGGGTTGGCGGCTTTCCAGTATCGCTTCCGTTGGGTGCTCCCACTCGTACTCGTGCACGGTGGTGCAGATTTCACGACGATCCTCTCGGCGGATCCGCTCCCGGATTCTGTGATCGTGATCACCTGCCTCGTCTTCATCGCGACTGCCGCGCTGACGCTGCGTCCGCTGCTGGGTTCACGCGCGCACCGCGCTGCGCGGAGCGAGCCCGGATGAGCGTGCCGACGAATGTGAAGAAAATCTTCGGATGATGTCGATCCGCGCGTGATTCATTCGACGTAGTAGTGAGAGGGCGACATACGGTGGCCCACATTCGAGAGGATCAATCATGACTCAGTACTTCTTGACCGTTCCGCACGATTCGGCGACGGAGCCGACGATGGAGTCGATGCAGGAGTTCGACCCGGCAGAACTCGCCGCCGTCATGGCAGCAGTCGACGAGTTCAACACAGCGCTGAAGGACTCCGGCGCTTTCGTCTACGCCGGTGGTCTCTACCCGCCGTCGACCGCGAAGACCGTCGATGTCTCCTCGGGTCAGACGCAGGTGCTGGACGAGCCGTTCGTGGAAGCAGCGTCGTACGTCGGCGGCTTCTGGGTGATCGAGGCCGCTGATGCCGACGCCGCAGTCGGATGGGCGACCAAGGCATCGGCCGCACTGCAGTGCCGTATCGAGGTTCGCGCGTTGCAGGAGGAACCCGAGGCGTAGTCGACCCGCCTCGATCAGCTGACGGGCAGACGTCGCGATTCGCGCAGCATCGACACGATCTCGCGGGGACGGTATCGCAGATACTGCGCCTGCGGTCGTGACTTGCGTGTCAGCGCGTCGGTTCCGCCGTCGCAGTAAATGATCTGTCCTGTCATGAAGCGGTTCTCGGGCGAGACCAAGTACGCGAGCAGATCGGCGACGGGGCCGACCGGGCCCGGAATGCCGAGAGGCTGTGGCAACGCGGTTTCGAGCAGAGCGCGATCGCGCTCCCAGGCGCGCATGACGACGTCGGTTGCGATGATCCCCGGTGCCACCGCGTTGAGGACGATGCCTCGACCGGCCCACGCAGGGCGCACGGCTGCGGCTCGGATCCAGTGATTGAGTGCGATCTTGCTCGAGCGATAGATCTGGCTCCCGCGTCCGGTGCGCACGAGGCGGTGCGCGGTGTCGAGGGCCCTCCGCTCGTCCCCGCCGATGCAGGCGCGCAGGAGAGCGCGGCTGCCGCGATTGAGCGTCGAGGATGATGACACGACGACCGCGGAGGGCGAGTAGGCTGCGGCGAGTGTCTCGCGAAGCCCTTCAAGAACGGCAATCGTCCCGAAATAGTTGAGCGCGACCGTCTCCGCGCGGGCGGATCCCATTCCGGCAGCGGCGACCAAGCCATCCAGCCGGCCATCACCACGGGAACGGACCGTTTCGATCAGGTGGGCGCGCCCGGACGGCGTTGTCAGGTCGGCCCGCACATCGACTGTCCCACCCATCCCGCACGTGATTACCTCGCCCTTGGTGGTGAGCTGCTCGGCGACCGCCCTGCCGAGGCCGGAGTCCGCACCTGTGACGACGTAAACCCTCGATCCCATGCTGCAATTCTGAAGTATTAATTGCAGAGCTGCAAACTTTGGCGTCGAAGACCCGTAGATTCGACTCATGTCAGAGTTCAGTGCGAACGGCCATGAGGCTCGACGTCGCCGCACACGTCAGGCGCTGTTGGACAGCGCCGTGCACCTATTCGATTCGCAGGGCTATTCCGAGACGACGGTCGCCGAGATCGTCCGTCGCGCCGGTGTGTCGGAGCGCACCTTCTTTGTGCATTTCCCTGCGAAGGAAGATCTGCTCTTCTCCCATGTGCAGGATTTCGCCGAGCTGGCCTGGGGCACAGCCCGCGAGAGTGACTCGCCGCGAGCCGTCGACAGGGTTCACGCGGCTGTCCAGGCCATGATCGACGCAGCAGGCCGTGATGATGTCGCGCGGCTCGCTCACATCCGTGCGGGCACGAGGATCAGCGGTGAGATTCCCCGATCGCTCGCTGCTCAGCTGCTGAACCTCGCGCGGGAGCTCGCCTACCGCATCGCTGCAGCGACCGACACTCCCATCGCATCGGTCGCACCGATGGTCGGTGCCGCGATCGGCGCCGTCGAGGCCGCAGGGCTGATGAGTTCCAGCGATGCCGACGGTGGCCGAAGCAGCCTCGACGAAATGAGTCGAGCTCTGGATGCTGCGCTTTACGGCTTCCGCCAGGAGCACGCCGCGGACCGCCGCTAACGCGCCAGCGCCAGTGCTGTCAGCTCCGCCCTCGTGCTGGCACCGACCTTCCGCAGCAGGTTCGACACGTGGAACTTCACCGTGTTCGCGCTGATGCCGAGTTGAAGGGCGATCGCCTGGTTGCGTTCCCCGGCCGTGACGAGTCGAAGCACCTCATGCTCTCGTCCGGTCAGGAACGCCCCCTCCACGAGCGGTCTGGAGTCGGAGCGAGGATCCAACGGCAGTCGTACCTCCACCGAGGATCCCCACCCAGGGGTGGCATCCACGCTCAGCACACCATCGAGGGAAGTGACCCGCTCGGCGATCGGCCGCAGCGACTCGTCGTGCACGCTCAGGTTGCCGCGCCCGTCGTCTCGGATGCTGACCAGAAGATTCAGCCCGTCGCAGTCCCACTGCACGCGAACGCGGTTCACGTCGCCCCCGTCGACAAGGCCGAGGATGGTGTTGCGGACGATCGCCCGTGCGGCGTGAGCGACCTCGCTGGGTAGGGCTCGTCCCGTGGCAGGCGGTTCCACGAACTGGAACTCGAGAGAGCCGAACCGCTCAAGGGGACGCAGATCGTTTCGCAGTCGAGCGAACGCTCCGACGACCGGTTCGAGGATCGAGCTTCTCTGCTCGTCGGCCTCTGTCCGCAGGCGCACCAACGCCGACGCCGCCGTGTCTATCGCGGACGATCTGGCTGAGCGATCGTCGAGCCGGGGAGACCGAAGGATCGCCAGCAGCGACTCGAGCTCAAGGGCATGGCGATCAGCCTGGTCAGCGACTGTTCGATCGAGATCTACGAGCAGTCGACGTGAACCGGGGGAAGCATCTTCGCTGTCCATGACGCCAACCTACCCGGTCGCTCCCCACCCGTCCGTGCGGGGAGCGACCGGTCAGTTCTCAAAGCGCTGCCGCTCCTGCTTCTGCGACCGAGTGATCCTGTTCGCCGGAACCGCCGCTCACGCCCACCGCTCCGACGACCGCTCCCTCGCGCACCAGCGGGATGCCGCCCGCGAAGATCGCGACCTTTCCGCCGTTCGTGTTCTGGATGCCGAAGAACTGCTGGGTGGGCTGAGAGTTCTCGCCGAGATCCTTCGTCGAGATGTCGAAGGCCTTCGAGGTCCAGGCCTTGTTGATCGAGATGTTGACGCTGCCGATCCATGCGCCGTCCTGCCGCACGTGTGCGACGAGGTTGCCGCCGGAATCGACGACAGCGATGTTCATCGGTTGACCGATCTCGGTGGCCTTCTTCTCAGCGGCGGCGATGACGCGACGTGCGTCTTCGAGTGTGACGGTGGTCATGATCTACTCCTTGATGTATCCGTTGGGGTTCAGCACGTACTTCGTGGCGGCTCCCGCATCGAACTCCGCGTAGCCCTGCGGCGCTTCATCCAGGGTGATCGCCTTGGCATTGACCGCCGACGCGATGTGCGCCTTGTCGTGCAAGATCGCCATCATGAGCTGCCTGTTGTAGCGCATGACGGGGCACTGTCCGGTGGTGAACGACAGCGACTTCGCCCAGCCGGTGCCGAGACTGATCGAGAGCGATCCGACCTTTGCCGCCTCATCCACCGCGCCGGGATCTCCCGTGACGTACAGACCGGGGATGCCGATGGCGCCGCCGGCGCCCGTCACATCCATGAGCGAGTTGAGCACGGTGGCCGGAGCCTCCTTCGCCTTCGCCCCATGGCCCTCACTGCGCGCCTCGAAGCCGACGGCGTCGACAGCGGCGTCCACCTCGGGCACGCCGAGGAGCTGATCGAGTTGATCGGGCACAGAACCCGCGCCCACGTTGACGGTCTCGCAGCCGAAGCTGCGTGCCTGCGCGAGCCGTTCCTCATTCAGGTCGCCGACGATCACCACGGCGGCGCCGAGCAGCTGGGCACCGACCGCTGCTGCGAGACCCACAGGTCCGGCACCGGCGATGTAGACGGTTGAGCCGACGCCCACGCCGGCCGTGACGGCGCCGTGGAAGCCGGTGGGGAAGATGTCCGAGAGCATCGTCAGATCGAGGACCTTCTCCAGCGCCTGGTCGCGGTCGGGGAACTTGAGCAGGTTCCAGTCCGCATAGGGCACGAGCACGTACTCCGCCTGGCCACCGACCCACCCGCCCATGTCGACATAGCCATAGGCGCTGCCGGGCCGATCGGGATTGACGTTCAGGCAGATGCCGGTCTTGCCCTCCTTGCAGTTGCGACAGCGTCCGCACGAGATGTTGAAGGGCACCGAGACGATGTCGCCGACCTTGATGAACTCCACATCCGGCCCGGCCTCGACCACCTCGCCGGTGATCTCGTGTCCGAGCACCAGTCCTTCGGGAGCCGTCGTACGTCCGCGAACCATATGCTGATCCGACCCGCAGATGTTCGTCGCCACAGTGCGGAGGATGACGCCGTGCGGGATCTTCCGGCCCACGTTCGCCGGATTCACGCCCGGCCCGTCGTGAAGCTCGAAGTCGGGGTAATCCGTGTCGATCACCTTCACGACGCCGGGACCTTCGTAGGCGACCGCTCTGTTTCCAGACATCTTCGTCCTTCCTCTCGGGCGGAGGATCTCCGCACGACCAGACTGTCCCAGACGTCGCGAGTGCGATACCTACTCTCGAACCGTTTGTACCTACCCGATCAGGCAGGTTCTGGCGCGTCCTTCTTCCAATCGGCGATCGTGGCGCGGGTGCGGGCGGCGGCATCCTCCACGGACATGCCGCGCGCGACGGCGAGCCCGACCAAGTAGGTGGTCAGCGGGCCGGCCGGCCGCACGACGCCGTGCGCGGCGTCACGCGTGAGATCCAGCAGGAGGCCGGTCGGATGCTCGTCGGCGCCGAGTCCGAGCGTTTCGGCGAGGGTCGCGACCCAGGCATCGAGGTCGTGGGGAGCATCAGACATGGTCGTCCTTTCGCGTGCTTCGATACTCCTCGATGGCTGCCCAGGTATCAAGGTCATGGGCGGAGCCTCGGTCGTCGACCGGGTGGAGTCGAAGGCACTCGAAGAGCTTTCGCATCGACGATCCTGTGAGATCGGGGTGCCGATCGACTGCTCCCTTCAGAGCAGAGAGCCGGTAGCGTCCGGCGAGCCACTGCATCTGCCCGTCAGCATCCGTGGCGACGACGCCGTCAGCATCATCGGGGATCGGCACGGCCGCGAGGCGTGCCACGAGCTCCGTCGCGCGGGGGAGATCGCACGCGAGCAGCCAGGTCTCGGTGACACCCGATTCATCGAGTGCAGGGATGCCTGCGGCCAGGGCGGCCGCCGGCCCGCCGAAAGGAGGGTGCTCACGAACCACACGGACGCCGGGCCGGCTGATGCTGTCAGGGCCGACGGCGATGATCGGTGCGCACCCGCGGACCGCGGCATAGACGTGATCGAGCAGTGCGACGCCGTCGATCTCGACCCCGGCCTTCTCGACGCCGCCCAGCCGGCTCGAGCGTCCACCCGCCAGTACGAGCGCCGCCGTGGCACGCACCATCACGAAAGGACCATCACCGTCACGGGGTCTCGCTCGTGGACACGCTCGGTTTCGGCGGGAATGATGGCGAATGCTGTGGCGGCTGCCAGCGAGGTGACCAGGTGCGAGCGGCTCCCACCACCGGTCGCAGGCCGCACGATCTCGTCATCGAACACGGCGGGCACGAGCTGGACTCTTCCCTTCGGACTGGCCCATGCGACGCCGGCCGCTCGGACGACCCGGGGCCTGTCGATCACGGCGAACCCCGCCATCTGCCGCAGCGCAGGACGGACGAACATCTCGAAGGAGGCGGCGACGCTCACCGGATTGCCTGGAAGGCAGAACACGATCGTTCCCGTGTCGAGCACACCGAAGCCTTGAGGCCTGCCCGGTTGCATCGCGACCTGATCGAAGCGCACGCCGCGCTCTCCGCCGAGAACCGCCTTGACGACATCGAATGCCCCGACGCTCGCCCCGCCGGAGAGGATCACGACGTCAGCATCCGTGGAGTCCAATGCCTGCCGGAGCACCGCCGGGTCGTCCGGGACGATGCGGATGCTGGTGATCACCGCGCCCGCATCGCGCGCTGCGGCGTTCAGGAGAACAGAGTTCGATTCCGGGATCTGCCCGCGCCGTGGCGTGCCGGAAGGGGCGATGAGTTCGCTGCCCGTGGAGATGATCGCGACACGCGGGGGACGATGCACTGCGACCTCCTCCACTCCCGCCGAGGCGACGGCCGACAGCTGCCAGGGGCCCATCGGCGTTCCGGATGCGACGGCCAGCGCGCCGGCCGATGCGTCCTCTCCGCGGCCACGAATGTGCGCGCCGGGCTCCGGCTCGACCAGCACGGTGATCTGGTCAGGCGCCTGGGCGCGGATCGCCGTGCCAAGGTCCGTGTGCTCCAGCGGCACGATGGCGTCTGCCGTCGAAGGAACCGCGGCACCCGTCATGATGCGCGCAGCCTCGCCAGGACCGATCACCGGATCCTCGTCCGAGCCCGCTGCGACATCGGCGACGATCCTCAGGACGGCTCCCGCCGTGGCATCTGTTCGGCGGACGGCGTAACCATCCATCGCCGAGTTGTCGAACAGCGGTGAAGGCAGGCGGCTGATCACGTCGGCGGCGAGCACGAGGCCGTGCGCCTCCGTGAGGCTCCGCTGCACCGCGGGCAGGCGATGGGCGGTGCGGAGGATGTCTTCGAGATGCTCGTCGATAGTGATCATCGGGTCCCACGCTAGCCGCTCGCGCGCCTCGCGGTGCCGGCCGGGGGTACGCTCGGACACATGGGCCGGATCACGACGCGGCGGTCGGTGATGAAGATCGCGCTGGACGGCGGTGCGAACCGTCGTGCCGACACGCTTGCCGTCGAGGAACCGCTGGAGATCCGCGTCGGCGGAGCGCCGTTGGCCGTGACGATGCGCACGCCGGGGGCCGATGTCGAGCTTGCAGCCGGTTTCCTCGTCTCAGAGGGCGTGGTCGGGGCGGGTGATGAGTTCCATTCCGCGATCCACTGCGGTGGACCCGGTACCGGCGGAGTGGAGAACACCTACAACGTCCTGGATGTCACCCTCGCTCCCGGCGTGCCGCCGCCCGCACCTGATGTCGCTCGGGCGTTCTACACGACCAGTTCCTGCGGTGTGTGCGGGAAGGCCAGCATCGACGCGGTGGAGACGGTCTCCCGGTACGACGTCGCACGGGATGACATGGTCATCGATGCCTCGGATCTCGTCACCTACCCGGTCCGGCTTCGGGAGAGGCAGGACGTCTTCGAGAAGACCGGCGGACTCCACGCGGCCGCGCTCTTCGATGCCGCGACCGGCGAACTCCTCGTGCTGCGGGAAGACGTCGGCAGACACAATGCGGTGGACAAGGTGATCGGCTGGGCGCTGCTGAGCGACCGACTGCCGTTGCGGGGAACCGTGCTGCAGGTGTCCGGCCGGGCGAGCTTCGAGCTCGTGCAGAAAGCGGTGATGGCCGGCATCCCCATGCTGGCAGCAGTGTCTGCACCTTCGTCGCTCGCGGCGGAGCTCGCCGAGAAGTCGGGTCTGACGCTGGTGGGATTCCTCAGGGAGAGGAGCATGAACGTCTACTCGCATCCTCACCGGGTGAGGGCCGAACCGGCACCGTCCGCTGATCGTGCGCTCGTGATGGAAGGGACAGGACATGACCAGCCTCGATGACGATCGGAAACGCGGTGTTGCGCTCGGGCTGATGCCCGCGGAGCCCCGGCAAGGCGGCTATGGCCCCGTCACGACGCGGCCATGGTCCCAGCAGGACTACGAGCATCCCGCGGCGGGTTGGGGCGCGGCGCTGTCGGTCGGCGAGGTTCTGCTGGAATCGAAGCGACCGGTGAGCGGCGCGCTGGCGATGTTCACCATGAACCACCCCATCAAGGGCTTCGACTGCCCCGGGTGCGCATGGCCGGACGATCAGAAGGGGCTGAAGCTCGACATCTGCGAGAACGGCATGAAGCACGTCACGTGGGAGATGACTCACAAGCGCGTCGGCAGTGGATTCTTCTCGCAGCACACCGTCACCGAGCTCGCACAGTGGACCGACTTCGAGCTGGAGAACGCGGGCCGCCTGACCGAGCCGATGGTCTACGACCCAGAGACCGATCGATATGCGCCGATCAGCTGGGACGATGCCTTCGCCCTCATCGGCGAGGAGCTGCGGGCTCTCGACAGCCCGGATGAAGCCACGTTCTACACCTCAGGACGGCTCAGCAACGAAGCATCCTTCCTCTACCAGCTGATGATCCGCGAGTACGGCACGAACAACATGCCGGACTGCTCGAACATGTGCCATGAGGCTTCTGGTCGCGCGCTCACCGCGTCGATCGGCTCCGGCAAGGGGACCACGACGGTGGAGGACTGGGAGCAGACCGATGCTCTGTTCCTCCTCGGAGTGAACGCCGCCTCGAATGCGCCCCGCATGCTGACCGCGCTGTCGGATGCCGTGAAGAACGGCGCGCAGGTCGTGCACGTGAATCCACTGATCGAAGCCGCGTCCACTCGCACGATCGTGCCGCACGACTTCGTGGACATGGCGCTCTTCAAGACCCACGAGACCGGCACCCTCGACCTGCAGGTGCGCATCGGCGGCGACATGGCGCTGATGCGCGGCATCGCGAAGGTGGTCTTCGAAGCGGCCGAGACCGACCCGAATGCGCTCGACACCGCGTTCATCGAGCGTCACACCCAGGGCATCGAGGAGTATCGCGCCGTCGTCGAGGCGACGCCGTGGTCGGAGATCGTGCAGCAGTCCGGCCTCACCGAGGAGCAGATCAGGGCAGCGGGCGCGATATACCTGAAGGCTGACAAGACGATCATCAGCTGGTGCCTCGGCGTGAGCCAGCAGGAGCATGCCGTCGACATGGTCCGCGAGTTCATGAACGTGCTGCTGCTGCGCGGCAACATCGGCCGTCCGGGTGCTGGGCCGGCACCGGTGCGAGGGCACAGCAACGTCCAGGGGAACCGCACGTGCGGTATCAATCATCACTCTCCTGCGGCTCTGCTGGATCGTCTGGACGCGGTGTGCGGGATCACGTCGCCGCGCGAACCGGGGCTGGACACGGTCGCAAGCATCCATCGCATGCACGAAGGTGCGGTGAAGGTCTTCGTGAGCCTCGGCGGCAATTTCGTTCTGGCGGCACCGGACACGACGTACACCGCGGAGGCGCTGAGCCAGTGCTCGCTGACGGTTCAGGTCAGCACGAAGCTCAATCGCAGTCACCTCGTGCACGGCGCCAAGGCCCTCATCCTTCCGTGCCTCGGGCGCACCGAGCGCGACGAGCAGGCCGGCGGGCTCCAGGGCCAGACCGTCGAAGACGCCATGAGCATGGTCCACCTCTCGGTCGGCAAGAAGAAGCCGGCATCAGAGCACCTCCTCTCCGAACCGGACATCATCGCGCGGATGGCACGCGCCACCATGCCCGACAGTGCGACACCGTGGGAGTCGTATGTGGGGGACTACGGCCGGATCCGTGACGTGATGGCACAGGTGCTGCCCGGTTTCGAGGGCTTCAACGAGCTCATCACGCATCCGAACGGTTTCCGCATCCCACAACCGGCCAGGGAGCGCGATTTCCGCACGGCATCAGGCAAGGCAGACTTCTCCGCCCCCGCCCTGCACGATGTGCGACCTGCCTCGGAAGACATGCTGGTGCTGCAGACCATGCGCTCGCACGATCAGTGGAACACCACGATCTACTCGAGCAGTGACCGGTACCGCGGGGTGAAGAACCTGCGTGAGCTCATCTTCATGAACGAGGCCGACATGCGCGATCGGGGCATCTGGCAGGGTGATCTCGTCGACATCGTCTCCACATCCAAAGACGGTTCGGAGCGCGAGCTGCGCGAGTATCGGGCCGTGGCCTACGACACACCGATAGGAAGCGCCGCGGGGTACATGCCCGAGATGAACGTGCTGGTCGGCAACGCCGACTACAGCGCGCAGAGCGATCAGCCACTGATGAAGAGCATCCACGTGCGCGTGACGCGCTCCGGTGATCAGCCGGTCACTCCCCGCCCTCGTTCTCGCCGCGGATGAGCTTCTGGATCTGTTCCTCCGGCAACGGCTGAATCGAGCCCGAGGACATCTCGATGTCCGGATCCGTCGGCGATCCGCCGATCGTGCAGACGGATTCCCCGTCGTAGCCGTTGGTCTTAGCAGGTACGAGCACGAGCCACTCCGGGGTCACCGTGCGCTTCTCGATCCGGGCCCCTGCGGCATCGAACACGACACCGGGGTCGTACGCGGATGTCGTCACGTCGATGCAGATCTGCACCAGCTCGCTCTCGGTGAATGCCGGAGGAGTCTCGGGTGGCTCAGGCGAATCGGTCGTCGGGGCAGGTGCCGGCGTCGGCGAGGAAGGGGTGGGTGACGTCGAGGTCTGCTCGGCGGTCGGGCTCGGCTCGGAGGTGGACGCCTCCGGTGCGCAAGCCACGAGAGTCGTACCGGCGAGCAGCACGAGAGCGACGGCGAGGGACGGGGCCAACCGATGCGAGGTCATGATCTCATCGTAGAAGCGCCCGAAGACGTCGATCTCCCCATTCTCGCTTCGGCGCGTCACTCGACCTGGAGGTATCCGCCCCACCCCGAGCCGATGAGGACGCGGCTCTTGAGTCGTCCCGTCCCGTCGCCCGGGTACAGGTACAGCTCACCCGTCGACGTGCGGGCGATCAGATCGGGGTACTTGTCGCCGTTGTAGTCGACGCCCCCGGTGAACGCGGTGATCGCGCCCCAACCGCTGCTGAGCGCGATTCTGGTGCCGAAACGTCCGCCCAGTCCGGGGTAGAAGTAGAGAGTGCCGTTGCTCGCCACGGCCATGACGTCACCGAGGCGATCGCCGTTGAAGTCGCCGCCGGCCATGTGCAGGATGGTGTTCCACCCGCTCCCGACCACGGTGTGGGGGCCAGGGAGCGCTCCAGTGCCGTTGCCGCGATAGATGGTGAGGACGCCGGCCGACGATGCGCCGAGCACGTCCTGGTGGCCGTCGCCGGTGTAGTCGGCTCCTGACGTCACGTGCAGCATCCCGTACCAGCCGGATCCGGGTGTGCTGTATGCGCCGAACCCACCGGTGCTGTTGCCCGCGTAGTACTCGAGCACGCCGTCACTGCGGGCGACGAGGATGTCTGCTCTGCCATCGCCGTTGAGATCGGTGTGCGTCAGATGCCGGTGGCCTCCCCACGCACCCGTGATGACCGACCCCTTGAGGAAACCGCCGCCGCCGTTGCCTGCGAAGAACTGAAGATCGCTGTCGCCGGCGACCCCCAGCAGGTCGGCCTTCCCGTCGCCGTTGTAGTCGGCCGAACTCACCGGCGAGAGCGGAACGGTGGCGAGCCCGGGGAAGACCACCGGGATCGGCGTGCCGCGCGTGACGCTCGACAGGCAGACGTAGCCCTGGTTGATCCCCGAATACACGGATCCGTTCCGCCACACTTCGAAGTGCAGGTGTGCGCCCGACGACGCGCCGGTGTTGCCGACCACGCCGATCTGCTGGCTTCGCGCCACCCGTGCACCGGGGGCGACGGTTGCCTGCGAAGCCATGTGGGCGTACCGGGTGACGTACCCGGACGTGTGCTGGATGTCGACGTAGTAGCCGTAGCTGTTGCTGAAGGCGCGCGTCTTGATGACGCCGTCGTAGGCGGCGAGGATGGGCGTGCCGCCCTGACCCGAGATGTCGATGCCGTCGTGGTCGCGGTAGTTGGAGCGGCATCCGTCGCCGACCTTCGACATGATCGAGCCCGATGCCGGGTGCACCATCTGCCCGTCGGTCGCTGCCGATGCGGCTTCGCCCGGCGCGAGCGACGGTGCGATCGTCCCGACGAGCACGGCCACCGCGGCCAGCATCGCGATGCGCGCCAGACGCCATCGTGACGTTCGCTTCATGTCGAGATCTCTCCAACTCGGCCGGCCCCAGGGACGCAGTGTCCACCGACGTCACAGTATCAGCGCATGCGACCAATCCTTCGTCGCCCCTCTGACCGCTACGTTGGGTTCATGCCTCAGCCCCTCCGCACGTTCGGGCGCATCGTCGCGCGGCACTGGCCCGCGCTGATCGCCTGGTATCTCGGGGGAGAGGCGGTGCATCAGCTGTTGCTGCAGCTCGCCGGCTTCGTGGGCGGGTACACCACGCTCGGAGGTCTGCTGCTGCTGCCGCTCGCCGTCGCGACGAAGCTTGTGGCGTACGTCGCCATGTACCTCACCGTCCGACGATCGTTGCCCCACGTGGCCAGACCCGAGGCTGACGGACATCGCGAGTTCGCGGCCGCGATTCTGGTGTCGGTCCTGCCGTTCTTCGCCTTCTACTCGGCGTGGGGCATGCTGAACACCGACCTGTACGAGTTCTTCAACATCGCGACCTCCATCGCGATCTACGATGCGAACTTCGACGCCGAGCAGTTGGGCGATCGCGGCGGCCTCGTGTCCGTCGGCGTGCTCCCGGTGGCAGTGTTGGTGATCGCGCTCGCCGCCCGACTGGTGTTCTCGAAGTACAGCTCCCGTCTACCGTCGTGGACTCTCGCGCTCGCCGCGTATGCGGAGGTGCTGTGGACCTTCATGCTGTTCACCCTCGTCGTCCAATGGTGGGGTGATGCCAGGCAGTGGCTGGACGGGACGGTCGGCATGAGCTGGCTGCAGGGCATCGGCGACTGGTTCGCCCTCAACATCGCGCCGATCGCGGTGCTGTGGGAGGGGATGCTGTGGATCGTCGGCGTGTTCGCCGCAGTGCTGCTCGTCCCCGCCGCCTGGCTCGCCGTGGCGGGCGTCATCTACGGCACGACCTTCAGCTCTGCTCCGGCACCCGTGGAGCGGAGCCTTGCCGCACTGCGCGGGACGGCTGCGACACTGTCGCGGACGATGCTCCAACGTTTCGAGAGTCTCTGGGCGGCGGTCGCCGTGGTCTGGAGGGGCGGACCGGTCATCTTCGGCGCAGCCGTGCTCGCGTACTCGCTCTGGGCGTACGCGGAACGTCTCGCCGCTCAGGGCCTGCTCCGATCGGTCGGAGGACACGAGACCTGGTTCTGGTCCGCGTTCCTCCCTCTCCTCACTGTCGCGGTCGCCGCCATCGCCGAGCCGTTGCGCGTCGCGATCGTGGCCACCGCGTACGATGCGGTCATCGCGCGCCCGGAGGCCGGCCTGGACTCTCGGGAGACAGTCCAGGGTGCAGAGCCCGGCGCATCACTCCTCGAGGGTGAAGCGGGTCACGTCGCCGAGCTCTCCGGGGATGTCGAAGTGGAAGGGGTCGACGGCATCCTCCGGGATGAGGAAGACCGCAAGGATCTCGTAGGAGAATGACTCGTCGCGACACGACGCCTCGCCCGCGTCGTACGGCACGTCGAGCACCGATCGAGCATCCAGCCACACCCGACCGCCGTGCGCTTCGGCCAGAGTGAACTCGCGGCACCAGGTCGCCTCGTCGCCGCCGCTCGCGTTCAGCCGGACGCTGACCGTGCGCATCCCTTCCGGCGCATCGAACTCGTCCCAACGGGCCGAGCGCAGCGACAACGTCTGACCGGCGATCTCGACACTTTCCTCGTCGGTCACCTGCGTGATGTTCTGAGCCCGCGCCTGGACCTGGGGCAGCACATCCAGCCACGCGTGCACGCCGAACGTGGCGATGGCGGCGACCGCGAGGGCTGTCAGCGCCAGGCGCTGCCGTCGCCACCACGTCACGCCGCGCTGCCTCATCGGGCATCCAACGTCGGGGTCGTGACGTCCACGTTCTGAACCCGCGGCAGATCATCGAGCGAAATGGGCAGCACGACGACGTCATCGAGCACCGGAGTGGCGAACGAGGTGGTCAGACGCACCTCACCGTCACCCGTGTGCACGTCCGGAGGGAGTTCGAAGGCCAGCATCCCCTCGGTGTCGATGCCGACTCGAAGATCGGCCTCGGTGATCGAATTGCCCGGACGCTCGCTCGACTGGAAGACCCGTTCGCCGATCACGAGCGTCGCGAGTCGGATGCGTGCATCGATCTCGGTCTGCGGCGCGGATGCTGCGATGGTGACGACGAGCCAGTTGCCGTCGGCGTGCCAGTCGGCGTCGGTGACCGTCACCCGGTCGCTGAAGGACGCCTCGAGCGTCATGGCGTTCAACGTGCGAGAAGTCACCGGATGCTCCTCGCCAGAGCCCTGGATCAGGAACGGCGCGCGGTATACCTCGTCACCCGGAGTATTGACACTGACGGCGCCGGCGGTGAGGGCGAGTGCCGCACCGATCAGCCAGGGGAGTGCGCGCTTCACCTTCGGACCTCCGCATCCACGGTGACCCTTGCGGCAAGGTCGCCGCGCTGCCAGTTGATGTGGTCAGCCGAGATGAGGATCTGACCGTGCGTCTCCACGGCGTCGTACACATCGAGTTCGACGACGCCGTCTGTGAAGGCGTCCTCGGGTGCTGTCCACGCCAGCGTGACCTCGCTGGGCACCCCCGGTTGCAGGAAGACCGTGCCGGCAGAGCCGTCGCTGCGCCATGCCTGGGCGCTGTCCGTCGGGGTGACGCCGGTGAGGGCGAGGAGCGGATCGTTGAAGCCGACGAGGTTCGCTTCGACCTTGTCGGCAGCCCTCCCGACTCCGATCGGCCGGTCTGTGAGATTCTCCAGACGCACGGTGACGATGACCAGGGTCTCACCAGGATCGGCGCTCAGCGACTCTTCTTCGACCTCGTCGGTGAGCTCGGCGTCGAGCACCGTGACGGCATAAAGAGGCATCCGCACTTCGTCGCCCGCGGCGACAAGTGTGGGCACGACCTCGCTCCTGCCGAGCCCACCCAATGCGATGACAGTCACGAGTGCCGCCGCGACGGCGCCTGCGGAGACCCAGACGGGTGCAGCTCTTCGGCTGACCGCGGCTTGAGAAGCGCGGACGGCGGCATCGCGCGCTCGACCCGTCACGTCCCTCACCCTGATCACGGAGTCAGCCTATCCAGTGGTGGTCGGACGCAGTCGGCAACTTAGTTGACATCGCGCTACAGTTGACTTGGAGCAACTAAGCGTCTATCGTTGACCCAGATCAACCTTTCTGACGCAGGAGCATCCCACTTTGACATCTCACACTCCACCCACCTCGGAGACCGCACGCTCCGCGCGTGAGGTCTTCACCGCGATCTCCGGCCTCATCGTCGGCATGTTCGTGGCCGTGCTCTCCGGCACCATCGTGTCGACGTCTTTGCCGGTCATCATCGCCGACCTCGGTGGCACCCAGTCCCAGTACACCTGGGTCATCACCGCGAGCCTGCTGGCGACCGCCGTCTCCACCCCGATCTGGGGGAAGCTCGCCGACCTCATGGATCGCAAGATCCTCGTCCAGCTCTCGCTCATCCTCTTCACGGCCGGAACGGTGATCGCCGGATTCTCGACCGACACCAACATGCTCATCGCGGTGCGAGTCATCCAGGGCATCGGCGTCGGCGGCCTCATGTCGCTCGTGATGATCGCCGTGGCTCTCATCATCTCGCCGCGTGAGCGAGGCAAGTACATGGGCGTCGTCGGCGGCATCATGGCGCTCGGCACCATCGGTGGTCCGCTCCTGGGTGGGCTCATCACCGACACGCTGGGTTGGCGAGCCAACTTCTTCGTCGGCGTCCCCTTCGCGATCGTTGCCCTCATCCTCCTTCAGTTCACGCTGCACCTGCCGAAGCCCCAGCGGGGCACGAAGGTGTCGATCGACTACTTCGGCATCGTCCTGCTCGCAGTCGGCGTCTCGACGCTCCTCATCTGGGTGTCCATGGGTGGCAGCCAGTTCGAATGGGACTCGTCGACGAGCGTGATGCTCGCCGTCATCGCCGGCGTCGCCATCCTCGGGTTCATCGCGGTCGAGTTCTTCGTGAAGGAACCGATCGTCCCGATGTCGTTGTTCCGCAACCGCACGTTCACGCTGTCGGTCATCGCCTCGATCGCCATCGGCGTCTCGATGTTCGCCACGTCGGTCTTCCTCGCGCAGTACTTCCAGCTGGCGCGTGGCGCCACGCCGACCGAGTCGGGCCTCATGACGATCCCTATGATCATCGGCCAGATGGGCGCTTCGATCATCATCGGTCAGCTCGTGAGCCGGTTCGGCAAGTGGAAGGGGTGGATGATCACGGGCTCCGTGCTCGCGACCATCGGTGTCACCTTCATGGCCACGCTGCGCTACGACACGCCGTTCCCGCTGGTCGCGACCTATATGTTCGTGCTCGGTGCAGGCCTCGGCATGGTCATGCAGAACCTCACGCTGATCGTGCAGAACGACACGCCTCCCACGCAGTTGGGTGCTGCCTCGTCGAACGTGAACTTCTTCCGCACGATCGCCGGCACGATCGGTGTCACGATCATGGGCTCCGTGCTGTCGACGAGCGTCGGGACGTACATCGCGGGCGGGCTGAAGGGCTTCACCCCCACGACTCCGGACGAGATCGACGCCCTGAAGCACCTCGCGTCGGGCGACGTCCCGAACATGTCCGAGTTGCCGCAGGCGATCCGCACCATCGTGGAGTCCGCGTACGGTCAGGGCATCGCAGAAGCCTTCATCCTCGCGATCCCCCTCGCTGTGCTGTCGATCATCGCGATCGCGTTCATCAAGAACAAGCCGCTGTCGACGAAGAACGCCGCTGAGCTGCTGCGCGATCAGGCTGAGGAATCGGCGATCGAGGTCGCCGAGGCCGAAGTGGGCGCGACGACGTCGACCGGCACCATCCGCATCGGCGGCGGGGAATCCGCCTCTCCGTCGACGGGATCAGTCACCGTGCTCGAGCGCGAAGATCGCGAGAACGGGCGCTGACATGGTTGCCGCTGACATTGCGGTGCCGACCGACGTCGACGACGCGCTCGCCGAGTTCCAGGGGCATCTGAACCTGATCTTCGCTCGAGCCCGATCCCTCTGGAAGGAGTCTGCCGCGCGCATCCACCCCGAGCTGCAGCCGTCCGGTTACAAGTTGCTGACGTTCATCGCCAGGGCGGGCAGCGCCAACGCGCATCAGCTGGCCGACCGCTTCGAGATGGACAAGTCGGTCGTCAGTCGTCAGGTGCGGATGCTGGAGGATCTCCATCTTCTCGAATCTCGCCCTGACGACAACGACGGACGGCAGCGCGTGCTCACGGCGACGCCGGCCGCGTGCGAGATCCTCGCCGATCTGAGAGGCGACCACGCAGACCGGCTGCGTGAGATCCTCACGGAGTTGACGCCGGATGAGCTCCAGGCCGCATCGAAGGTGTTCCGCCTTCTCGCCGAGGTCTGAATGTCCGCGCAGAAAGGCCCCGTCGCAGCACTCGCCCGACGCGTGCTGCGGCGGGGCTTCGCCGTACACTGGCGATCATGAGTGCGTCGTCTCCCGAACCCGTGGCTCCCGGCGCCGCAGCATCCGATCCTGACGTCGAGGGTGAGGCGCTCGAGGGCGGCGAACTCGACCAGGCGGTGGCGCGGGTCGAGCATGAGCTCGGTCGACTCTTCGCCCGTATCAGGGTGAGCTGGCGTGAGGCGGCCGTCACAGTGCACCCCGACCTGCAGCCGCTCGGCTACCAGGTGCTGATCTCGATCGCGAGCGGCAAGGCGACATCGGCGAAGGCGATCATCGAGAGGCTGCAGACCGACAAGTCAGCCGTGAGCCGTCAGGTGCGTCAGCTTGAGGAACTGGGACTCGCTGAGAGCGTCCCCGACCCCGATGACCGACGCGCCCGTGTTCTGGTCGCAACCGATCTCGCGCAGGAGCGCATAGCGATCGCACGCGCGCGGTACGAGGGCCGCATCGGCGAACGACTGCGCACGTGGTCGGCCGCAGATCTCGATCACTTCGTGGAGCTGCTCGGCGCACTCGGCCGGTGAACCGGCAGTCGTCGATCCAGGAATGATCGGGCAGACCCCGAGCGAGTGGTGCGGTGCTCACGGTCTGCCCGATTCATCTCGGGTCTGTGCCGGTCACACCGACTTCACGAGGATCTTCGCCCCGACGCCGCCGCGCAACGCGTGGATCGCGTCCACGACGCCGTCGAGCGCCACCTCATCGACCCAGCCGGTCGTGTCGTACACGCCTTCGGACATCGCCTTGATGACGGCGTCGAAGTCCTCGGGGAGATAAGCGAGGGCCCCGGCGATGTCGGTCTCCGCCATCACGAGCTGCGTCGGCAAGAACTCCATCGGCCGCTCGTGGATCGCCACGACCACGACGCGTCCACCTGGCACAAGACTTGCCAAGGCCGATGTGATCGCGGGGCCTGCGCCGGCGGCATCGAAGGCCACATCGACGCCGTCTCCGTCGCTGATCTCGGACACCGCCGCTGCCAGATCCTCGTTCACTGGGTCGATGACCGTCGCACCGAGGGCCGCGATGGTCGCACGCCGGTCGGCGCTCGGTTCGGACACGAGCACCTTCTCGACGCCACGTGCCTTGAGCGCGAACCAGACGCCGATGCCGATGGGGCCGGCTCCGGCGATGAGAGCGGTGCCGCCGGCATCCACTCCGCTGCGACCGACAGCGTGCCAGGCGACTGACATCGGCTCGACCAGGGCACCGAGGCGCAGGTCGACATTCTCGGGGAGCACGTGCAACTTGGATGCGGGCACCGTGGTGAATTCGGCCATTCCGCCACCGTTGGAACTCAGACCGTGGAACCCGATCTTCTGGCACGCGTTGAACATGCCCTTCCGACAGGCGGGGCACTCGCCGCAGTAGTAGATCGGCCAGACAGCGACCCGATCGCCGACCGCGACGTTCGTGACGCCCGCGCCGAGTTCGATGACGGTGCCGGAGAATTCGTGTCCGAGGATCTGTGGAAGAGTCGACCCCGTCACGGGGTGCGGGTTCTCGAGATCAAGGCCCGCGGCCTCCGGCGAGTAGTAGACGTGCAGATCGGACCCGCAGATTCCGGCGAATGCGTTCTGCAACTTCACCTCGCCAGGACCGGGGCTCGGCTCTGGCACCTCCTCGATGCGGAGGTCCTCCTTCGCGTGGAACAGTGCTGCCTTCATGGTGTTTCTCCTCTCTTGGCGGCCGCGTCAGCGCAGCCACCACTCCGGTGATGCCGCGAGGATGACCTCGACGGCTCGTTCGATATCCGTGTCGGAGCCGCGCAACCACTCTTCGATCGCGCCCACGGTGCCGGAAGCGGCATAGGCGATCGCCATGCGCATCGCGGCCTCGTCGTCGACGAAGACTGCGGGGACGATATGCGGGTGCAGCCGTGCCCACAGTTCCAGTCCACCTCGGATTGACTGCTCGAGATTGCCGCGCACAGGGGCCGCGAGCAACGGATGCATCGCACCGCGGTAGACAGCCGCGCGGCGCTGGACGTGATCGAGCAGCGCCCGCTCGCCGTCGCCGATGGCCTCTGCCCTCGGCAGGACGGTCATGACCTCGTCGATCTCCGCCGAGAGCGCGTCGGCGAGCAGATCCACCGGACTGTTCGCGTGCCGGTAGAAGGTGTCGCGGGTGACGCCGGCCTCCCGACAGATCGCCGATGCCGTGATCTCCGAGATCGGTGTGTCGGTGGCAAGCGAGATGACCGCTGATCGCAGCTTCTCCTGTGAGCGTCGCGCCCTCGCGTCCATGTTCACACTCTATCCAACATGTGTCAGATAAGGCTACTCTGAGAGAGAAGCGGCGCCAGAGAGGGACCGTGGAGAGGGAGCAATGACTGGATTCGAGAGCAGCGTCGCCGTCGTCACGGGCGGAGTCTCCGGCATCGGGGCGGCGATCACGAAGCGCCTCGTCGAACGCGGTGCGAAGGTCTTCGTCGCCGACATCAATGCGGATGCCGTGGCAGCCGCCCAGGACACGTTCGGTCCGAACGTCGCAGGACTGCGCACCGACGTCACCAACGAGGCCGACATGGAGGCGCTGTTCGCCGGGGCCGTCGAGCGTTTCGGCACCATCGACACCGTCTTCAATGTCGCCGGTGGGTCCAAGCCGGGCGCCGTCATCGACATGGATCTCGCAACCTGGGACTTCAACATCAGACTCAACCTCTATGGGGCGTTCCTCGGCACGAAGCTCGGTGCGAAGCTGTTCCTCGCTGAGGGCAAGACCGGTTCGATCGTGAACATCGCCTCGCTCAACTCGCAGGTGCCGATGCACTTCGGTGCAGGATATTCGGCAGCGAAGGCCGGCGTCGTGATGCTGACGAAGAACGCCGCGCTGGAGCTCGGAGAGAAGGGCGTTCGTGTGAACGCGGTCTCTCCAGGACTGGTCGCCACGCCGTTGACCGGCGGCCTGCTCGCGGTCGACGGCGTCATGGATGCTTATCTCGAGCGCATTCCGGCGAAGCGTCCGGCCGACCCCGATGAGATCGCCGGTGTCGCCCTGTTCCTCGCATCTCAGGACGCGTCGTACGTGAACGGCGAGAACATCGTCGTCGACGGCGCGTGGGCGGCCACGGGCTATCCCGACCTGCGGCCGTTCATGGCCTGAGCGGGGCTTCGGCCTCCGCCGGCTGCGCCGGCACCCGTCGGATTCCGATCCAGGAGATGACGCCGCCCAGCGCCATCAGCGCCGCCGTCACCCATGCCGCGTTGTGGAAACCATCGAGGTCGAGGGTGCCGCCGACGATCGTCGACAGCATGGCGACGACGATGAGGCCGGCGACGCGGGAGATCGCGTTGTTGACGGCGGACGCGATGCCAGAGCGGTTCTCGTCGATCGCGCCGAGGACTGCAGAGGTCAGTGGGGCGACCGTGAGTGACAGGCCGAGTCCGAGGATGATCATCGACGGGAGCACCTGCCACCAGTAGTTGAAGTCGCGCGACACAGTGAGCAGGAGCAGTGCACCGGCGGCCATCATCAACGGTCCGACCGTCATGAACAGACGCGGTCCCAGTTTTCCCGCCCATGCACCTGCCTGCGAGCTGAGCAGGATCATCAGGATCGTGATCGGCAGGCTCGCGAGGCCCGCTGCGGTCGCGGAGAGTCCGGCGCCCTCCTGCAGGTAGACGCCGATCACGAACCCGTTGAGCGAGAGCGCGGCGTAGATGAACAGCGTGGCGAGGTTGCCCCAGGCGAAGTTGCGGGCGTTGAAGAGCGAGAGAGGCATCAGCGGAGCGGGCGAGCGGGGCTGGCGCACCAGGAAGGCGACGAACAGCGCGACGCCGATCACGCCGGGCAGCCAGATCGCCGGTGAGGACCAACCGAGGTTGGGCTGCTCGATGAGCGCGAACACCACTGCGCCGAGTCCGACTGCGCACAGCATCCCGCTCCACCAGTCAACGCGCGCGCCGCGCGGCTGATCGGGCAGGTGCAGCCGAGCGAGCAGTAACAGCGTGATGCCGATGGGGATGACGTTGATGAGGAACACGAATCGCCACGACAGCAGGTCGACGAACAACCCGCCGAGAAGAGGGCCGGCTATCTGCGCACCCGTCGTGAAGGCCGTCCACACCCCGATCGCCCGTGACTGCAGCTCGCCGCGCATGGTGGCCATGATGAGGGCGAGCGAGCTCGGCACGAGCAGTGCGCCTGCCGCTCCCTGGAGCGCGCGGGCGATGATGAGCGTGAGTGGCTCCGGGGCCGCGGCCACGGCGACCGATGCGATGCCGAATGCGATGAGTCCGATCCGCATGATGCGCACGCGGCCGTATGCGTCCGACAGGGATCCGGCGAGCAGGATGAGCGCACTGAGCGTGATCAGGTATGCGTCGACCACCCACTGCTGGGTCGTGATGCCGCCGCCGAGTTCGTCCCTGATGGCAGGAAGCGCGACAGTGACGACGGTGCCGTCGAGGAAGGTCACGAACGAGGCGAGGACGGCGATGGTGATGACGAGCCGCTGGACGGCGGAGAACGATGGCACAGGCCGAGAATACGCCCTGCTCGAGCGGCCTGGCTCCGTCGGACGACGATCCATGACACCCATCGACGTCTGCACAGAACAGGATTACGCTGGCCGCAGGCGGGTCTCCTGCCCGCTCTCGACGGCGAAAGCCCTGACGAAAGCGGTGCGCGATGGATTCGATGATGATGGGCGCCATGTCGGCGGACATGAAGGCGATGCCAGGGATGGCGACGATGGACATGGCGGTCATGCAGGCGTGCATGGATGCGTGTTCGGCGTGTGAGCAGGCGTGCACCGTCTGCTCCACACAGATGATGGACTGCGCCCCTGCGTGCATGAACTGCGCCGATATGTGCAACACCATGATGCGGTCGATGATGCGGATGCAGGGGATGACGCCGGCGGTGATGATGGCGATGCTCGACGCGTGCATCGCGATGTGTCAGATGTGCATGGAGGAGTGCATGGAGCACGCCGCGCACAGCGAGGTCTGCAAGATGTGCGCGCAGTCCTGCAAGGCGTGCATGGATGCTTGTATGGACGTCAGGAACATGATGATGGCGGACGCCTGACCCTTCGACAGGCTCAGGGATCGGCAGTTTCAGGCGCCGAACGGTCGTGCGCCGCGCTGATCAGACGGCGGCGACGTTGAACTGCACTCGTCCGACTGCCAGCACGTGGTAACGCGAATGCAAGGCCACTGGCGTGCCCGTCGGCGCCTCGAGTGCGGCGCCCGATGCGTTCCAGAGCGAGCGCTGGTCGCCTTCGAGTGTGCGCACACGCAGTTCGCCCGTGACCGCATCCGCGTGGTCGACGATCCCATCGATCCAGTCGCTCGGCGTCGCCGATGCGAGGCGCGCCTGGATCAGGTGCAATGCATGCCCCGGCGCGAACGAGGAGCACACATCGCCGTGGTCGCACATGCACGCCGCACGCTCCGTCACCTCGAGGGGTGAGTGGCGGTGCAGCGGGGTGGACACGATGAGCTCCTGGATCTCTGGACTGATCCCGCAAGAGTAGATCGGGTGATCGCCGGGAGGAAACGACGCCGACACCTGGCGAAACATTATTGCTACCTGGGCTGATGCGCGCAGAGCGCATCAGCCATCGCATCTCGCACGGCGGCGACCGCCGCGCCGTCGCGCGAGGACGACCGCGTCGCAGCGAAGATCTCGCGCACGGGGGAGCCGGGTAGTTCCAATAGGCGCACCGAGGCGCGGTCGCCCGTCCACACCAGGTCGGGCAGCACGGCGACGGCGTGACCTGCAGCCACCAGTCGGGCGTGGGCGATGAGGTCCGTCGCCTCGAATCGCACGTCGGGCTCGAATCCGGCACCACGGCATTGCTGGACACCCCACTGCCGCACCGCCGTGCCCTCCGGTTCCATCACCCACGCGCTGTCGCGCAGATCGTCCAGCGTGGTTGCAGAGGACGACGGGGGAACAGCGAGGCGCACCGGATCGCTGCCGAGCAGCGTGCGATCGATGCCGTCTCTCAACTCGCGCGTGTGCCCGGCGTACTGCTCGGCCACCACGAGGTCGAACGAACGTGCCTGCAACTCGAACAGCGCTTCCTCCGGCGCCATCTGCACCATCTCGACGCGCAGCTGCGGCATCCGATCGGCGAGCAGCGTGAGTGCGGGGGGAACAAGCGCCTCGGCGGCGGTCGGCATCACCGCGATCCGCACGCGCTCCTCGGACTGCGAGCTCGTCGAGAGCTCGGCGCGGGCGGCCTCGTCGAGCTCGAGGGCACGTGCGGCGTGCACCGCGAGCAGACGCCCTTGTGCGGTGAGTCGCACGCGCCTACCGTCGGGTTCGAGAAGCGGCACCCCTGCTTCGCGTTCGAGTTGGGCCAGTTGCTGAGACACGGTGGACGGGCTGTAGGCGAGAGCCGTGGCGACGTCCGAGATCGTGCCGCGCAACGCCAACTCGTGCAGCAGACGCAGTCGTCGCAGCTCGAACATGGAGTGCCTCACATTCATCGAGAGAGTCGAACATTATCCATCGTAAACGCTCGCTTTTCACGAATGGTGTTGCAGCCCCACACTGAGACGAGAACGTGCGGCTCGATCACTGATGCAACGGCCGCACGCTGGAGTGAGGAGACCCGATGACCGACGTCACGTCCGCCCCGGCCGGGCAGGCCCCGACCGGGCAGTCAGAGCTCGCCGAACTCGCAGATGAAGCCATTGCGCTCGTGCAGCGCTGGCTCGTCGAGAGTCGTGAAGTGCCGACGGACACGTCCGCCGCACGCCTGGCCGGTGTGCTCAGTGATCCGAACGGACTCGACTTCACGGTCGGCTTCGTCGACGGCGTCGTGCGACCCGAAGATCTGAGCGTCGCCGCGCACAACCTCCGCGACCTGGTACCGCTCACCCCGGAGTTCCTTCCCGCCGCGCTGCGCGGACTCATCCGCCTCGGCGGTGCGCTCGCCCCCGCGTTCCCCGGAATCGTCGTGCCGATCAGTCGTCGGGTGCTGCGCGGCATGGTGCGGCACCTGATCGTCGATGCGACCGATGCCAAACTCGGCAAGGCCATCCGTCGCATCCGCGCCGACGACGGCGTGCATCTGAACATCAACCTCCTCGGCGAGGCGATCCTCGGCGAGGAGGAGGCCGCACGGCGTCTGGCGGGGACCCGTCGTCTCCTCAAGCGCGACGATGTGGACTACGTCTCGATCAAGGTGTCATCGACGGTCGCTCCGCACAGCCCGTGGGCGTTCGATGAGGCAGTGCACCACGCTGCGGACGCACTGGTGCCGTTGTTCCAGATCGCGAAGACGCGTGGTGGAAAGTTCATCAACCTCGACATGGAGGAGTTCAAGGATCTCGACCTGACGATCGCGGTCTTCACCTCGATTCTGGATCGCGACGAGTTCCGTGGTCTCGAGGCCGGCATCGTGCTGCAGGCGTACCTGCCCGATGCGCTCGGCGCCATGATCCGATTGCAGGAGTGGTCTGCCGCGCGGGTGGCCGCCGGTGGAGCTCCGATCAAGGTTCGCGTCGTCAAGGGTGCCAACCTGCCGATGGAGCGCGTGGATGCCGAGACTCATGACTGGCCGCTCGCGACCTGGGACAGCAAGCAGGCCTCCGATGCGTCCTACAAGGCGGTGCTCGACTATGCACTGCGCCCGGAACACGTGAAGAACGTGCGTATCGGCATTGCCGGTCACAATCTCTTCGACATCGCTCTCGCCTGGCTGCTCGCGAACCGTCGAGAGGTCACCGACGGCATCGAGTTCGAGATGCTGCTCGGTATGGCCACAGCTCAGGCGAGCGTCGTGCGTCGCACCGTCGGCTCACTGCTGCTGTACACGCCCGTCGTGCACCCAGCGGAGTTCGACGTCGCGATCGCCTACCTGATCCGCCGCCTCGAGGAGGGTGCATCGACCGACAACTTCATGTCCGCCGTGTTCGAGCTCGACGACGAGCCCGCGCTGTTCGCGCGCGAGCGCGACCGGTTCCTGGCATCCATCCAGTCGATGCCCACTGACGTGCCCGCATCGAACCGCACGCAGGATCGCACGGCCGAGCAGCCGGCTGCCGCGCGTGATTCGTTCACGAACACTCCCGACACCGATCCGAGCCTTGCTGCCAACCGCGCGTGGGGCGACAGCATCCGCTCCCGCATGCAGTCGTCGACGCTCGGTGACGAGACGGTCCGGGCGAACACACTGTCGGATGCCGCAGCCCTCGACGAGGTCATCGCCACGGCCACCGCGGCCGGGGACAGCTGGCGGGCGCTGGGCGCCGCGGGGCGGGCAGAGATCCTGCACCGCGCGGGCGACATCCTCCAGGCTCGCCGCGCCGAACTGCTCGAGGTCATGGGCTCCGAGTGCGGCAAGGTCCTCGAACAGGGTGACCCCGAGGTATCTGAAGCGATCGACTTCGCGCACTTCTACGCCGAGAGCGCGAAGCGCATCGAGGCCATCGAAGGCGCGACGCACAAGCCGGTCGGGCTCACCGTCGTGACTCCGCCGTGGAACTTCCCTGTCGCCATCCCTGCCGGCTCCACGTTGTCGGCGCTCGCCGCCGGCTCGCCGGTGATCATCAAGCCTGCGCGTCAGGCCCGTCGCTCCGGTGCAGTCATGATCGAGGCGCTGTGGGAGGCCGGTGTTCCGCGGGACGTGCTGCAGTACGTGCAGCTCGACGGACGCGAACTCGGCACGCAGCTCATCAGCGCTCCAGCGGTGGAGCGCGTCATCCTCACGGGCGGGTACGAGACGGCCGAGTTGTTCCGCAGCTTCCGTCCTGATCTGCCGCTGCTCGCAGAGACGAGCGGCAAGAACGCCATCATCGTCACCCCCAGCGCCGATCTCGACCTCGCTGCGAAGGACGTCGCCTACTCCGCGTTCGGTCACGCGGGTCAGAAGTGCTCCGCTGCATCACTCGTGATCCTCGTCGGATCCGTCGCGCGCAGCGAGCGGTTCCGACGTCAGCTCATCGACGCGGTCGGCTCGTATCGGGTCGGCCAGCCATGGGAGGGCTCCACACGCATCGGGCCCCTGATCGGTCCCGCCGAGGGCAAACTTCTGCACGCGCTCACCACCCTCGAGGCGGGAGAGAACTGGGTAATCGAGCCTTCGAAGCTCGATGACGAGGGCGCGCTGTGGCGGCCGGGTATCCGCGAGGGTGTCGCCGCAGGCAGCCCGTTCCACCTCACCGAGTACTTCGGTCCTGTGCTCGGCATCATGACGGCAGACTCGCTCGATGAGGCGACCGCGATGGTCAACGCGATCGACTACGGCCTCACCAGCGGGTTGTATTCACTGGACGACGACGAGATCGCACAGTGGCTCGCGAGCGTGCAGGCCGGGAACCTTTACGTCAACCGCGGCACCACCGGTGCCATCGTGCAGCGCCAGCCTTTCGGCGGCTGGAAGAAGGCTGCCGTCGGAGCGGGCACGAAAGCGGGGGGCCCGAGCTATCTGATCGGCCTGTCCGACTGGGAGGATGCACCCGTCACGGCTGATGCGCCGACGGATTCCATCTCCCGCGCCGCACTCGAGGCGCTCGGAGACCACGAGGACGCCGCCTGGCTGCGGGGCGCCCTCTCGACAGATGTCGTCGCCTGGCGCGACGAGTTCGGCGCAGTGCGCGATGTCACCGCCCTCACCACCGAGCAGAACGCATTGCGCTACGACGTCGTGCCCGTCACCGTCCGCCTGGAACAGGCGAGCGTCGCCGAAGCGGTCCGTGTGATCGCGGCGGGTCTTCGCGCAGGAGGGCGGGTCAACGTGAGCACGGCATCCGCCCTTCCCAGCGAGGTCACGCGTTGGGCCGAGTCCTCCGGTGTCGTCGTCGCAGTGGAGGACGCATCCGCGTGGGCAGCGCGTGCGACGCGACTCGCCGAGACAGGTGGCGGCCGCATCCGCCTCGTCGGAGGGGATGCTGCAGCCACGGCCGCCGCCACAGACGGCTCACCCGCCGTCGCCGTGTACGCAGGGCCGGTGCTCTCGGCCGGTCGGATCGAGCTGCTCCCGTACCTGCGCGAGCAGGCCGTGTCCATCTCGTCGCACCGGTTCGGAACGCCGCATCGCCATGAGATCGCGTCGCTGACCGCATAGGTGGACGGACGTGACACGTCTATGACCCGGGTGTAAGCTCGCCGGGTGCTGTTCTCGATGAGCGCCCTGAGGGCGCGGAAGGCGGTTGCAGGCGCGCCCCGCGCCGGCGGCAGAGGCTGAGTGCGAGCCGGAGGCGGAACCCCCGTCGCCGGTGACTCGTCATACCCGGCATCCCTCTGACGGATGCCGTGACCTTCTCACCTCACATCAGAAAGCAGTCCTTCTCATGCGTCCCATCGACGAGCGCGCCATCCGCGCCTCCTTCATCAACGCCTCCCGCAAAGAGGTCTCATCCCTGTCGCTGCCTCCGGGCCTCGCCGACATCGACTTCGATCGGATCGACTACCTCGGTTGGTCCGACCCGAAGTTCCCGCGACGTGCGTACGTCATCGGCGAGGTCGACGACGCCCCCACGGGCGTGCTGCTGCAGCGCGCCGAGCAGCGCGTGCTCTCGCGAGCGCAGTGCTCGTGGTGCGAGGACGTCACCCTGCGCAACGACGTGCAGCTGTACTCGGCCCGCAAGGCCGGTGCCGCCGGGCGCAAGGGCGACACGATCGGCACGCTGGTCTGCGCGGAGTTCGGCTGCTCGCACAACGTGCGGCGCCTCCCGCCGCTCGCCTACGAGGGGTACGACCGCGAGACGGCGCGCGACCTGCGCATCCTGCGGATGCAGGAGCACGTGTCGGCGTTCCTCCGGGCCGTCGCCGACTGACGGTTCCGGCTCAGCCGCGCAGCAAGTCGCGCACCGCCAGCACGCCGTGGAGCACCTCCGTGTGCGAGGTGCTCAGCGGTGACAGCCCGAGGCGGATGCCGTCGGGAAAGCGGAAGTCCGGGATCACGCCGTCCGCCCACAGCGTCTTCGTCACCTCGGCGAAGTCCGGATGGCCGATCGTCACGTGGCCGCCGCGCCTCGCGGCATCCCTCGGACTCAGCAGTCGCACGTCGAGCGGCGCGAGCACGTCGTCGAACGCCCGCACGGCGAAGTCGGTGAGGGTCTTCGATTTCGCGCGCACACCGTCGATCGTCGCTGCCTCGATCAGATCGAGCATGCCCTGCATGGCCAGCATCCCCAGCACCGGCGGTGTGCCACTGATGAACTGCCGGATGCCCTCGGCCGGGGCGTAGGCGGATCCCATGGCGAACACGTCGCCAGCCCCCATCCACCCCTGGATGGGCTGGCGCAGAAGGCCGTGATGACGCGCATTGACATATGCGAATGCGGGGGAGCCCGGCCCGCCGTTCAGATACTTGTACGTGCAGCCGACCGCGAGGTCGACATCGCACGCGTCGAGTTCGACGGGGATCACGCCGGCAGAGTGGCACAGATCCCACAGCATGAGCGCGCCCGCCTCGTGCACGGCATCCGTGATCGCCTTCATGTCTGCCAGCGCACCGGAGCGGTAGTCGACATGACTGAGCACGACCAGGGCGGTCTGCTCCGTGACCGCCGCGCTCACATCCGCAGCCTGTACGCCGTGCACCGGGTCAGGGGTGAGCCAGCGCACGGTGAGCCCGCGTTCGGCGGCGATGCCCTCGGCCACGAACCGGTCAGTGGGGAAGTTGCCCTCCTCGATGAGGATCTCCGAGCGGCTCGGAACGGCCGCCACTGCCGCTCGCATGAGCTTGTAGAGCAGCACCGTGGTCGAGTCGGCGACGACCGTCTGGCCTGCGGCTGCACCTACAGCGACCCGGCCGATCCGGTCGCCGAGAGCCGTCGGAAGATCCATCCACTGCTCGTCCCAGGAGCGGATGAGGCGTGTGCCCCAGTCATCGCGCACGAACTCCGCGAGACGCTCGGGAAGTGATCTCAGAGGTCGGCCGAGCGAGTTGCCATCGAGGTACGCGCTGACGCCTGGCGCCTCGACGAATGCATTCAGGTGCGCGGACAGAGGATCGCGAGCATCGAGGTCGCGTGCTTCGGCGAGGAGATCAGTCATGTCAGGGCTCCAGATCGGCGGGAGTGAGCAGTCGAGCGCGTAGCGGGTCGGCAGTCTCCGGCGTGCACCCGGGGAAGAAGAGCAGACGGGACGTCGATGAGGTGGGATCCACAGGCGCGAGTGATCGCAGCAGCTCGTCGCCGTCGATCCCTGCTTCCCTGAGCGCGGCGATCTCGCGCGGGTTCACATCGACGGGAGTGGGTCCGTTTCCCATGTCCGTGCCATAGACGATGTCGCCGCCGATGGCGTGAAAACGACGCAGGTTGTCGACGGCGATGCCATATGCATCGCCGTCGTGGATGGCGAGCGTCGATACCCAGGAGACGCTTCCGCGCATGGCGTGCAGTTCGACGTCGGTGAGGCGCTCCGAGAAGGGCGCGTGCGCGAGCATGCGTGCGCCCAGGCGAGTGGCGCGTTGAGCTTCACCCGATCCCTCCGCATGGGCGATGACCGGCATGCTGTGGTCCGCGGCGATCGCGACGATCGTGGCGAACAACTCGTCCGAGAACACAGGCCCCGCCGCGGCATTGCTGGCGACTTTGATGCGCGTCGCCCCTGCGTTCTTCATCTCGACGACGGCGCGCTCCACGGCATCCGCGTCTGCGACCTCGCGCACCGCACCTGCCGGCGCCCACGTACGGTCGGACGGATATCCGCCCGGCGGGGTGAGGAACGCTCCGGCGAACCCGATCTCGACGTCAGTCCCGCCGCATGACTCCGGAGAATCTTCGACGATCGGCCCGGCGTCGGCGCCGACACCACGTGTTCGCGTCAACACTCCGGAGTTGTGCGGGCCGGCGCAGGAGTTGTGCCGGAGCCCGGCGAGCACCTCCGGGTTCCCACCCAGGTCGAACACCCGACCCAGCGTCGAACCCGCCAGCTCAGCGACATCGAACAGCTGCAGATGCACGTGCGAGTCGGTGAATCCTCCGGCGACGACGCCGTTCAACCGTGGCATCTCGGTACTCGGCTGATCTGCCGTGAGCCGCACGCGGGCATCCACGACGGCGGCTGTGCCCTCCCGCCAGGCGCGCCCGCGAACGTCGAACCAGGTGACCGCAGACGGCATCAGCCGCCGATCTCCGTGCGCACCGTGTACAGCTCGGGGAAGAAGGTCAGCTCCAGCGCCCGCTGCAGGAAGCCGACGCCGCTGGAGCCTCCGGTGCCCGGCTTCATCCCGATCGTGCGCGTGACGGTCTTCAGATGCCGGAATCGCCAGAACTGGAAGTTGTCCTCGAGGTCGACGAGATCCTCGCAGGCCTCGTAGAGATCCCAGTGAGTCTGCGGGTTCTCGTAGATCTCGCGGATCGCGGGCACGAGCGAGGGATGCGGACGATACGGCTCGCGTACGTCGCGCTCAAGGATCTCGGTCGGGATGGGCAGTCCGCGTCGGGCCGCGAAGCGCAGGAACTCGTCGTACAGCGTCGGCCGCTCGAACTCTGTCTTCAGCAGTGCGAGGTTCGCGGGGTGATCGCGGAAGACCTGCAGCATCCGCTCGTTCTTGTTGCCCAGGGCGAACTCCACCGCCCGATACTGAACGGACTGGAACCCGGACGAGTTGCCCAGCGCGCCGCGGAACTGTGCGTACTCGGTGGGGGTGAGGGTCGCCAGTACAGACCACTGCTGGGTCATGACGTCCTGGATGCGCTTGACGCGCGCGACCCGTTTCAGCGCTTCGCGCAGGTCGTCGCTCGCGAGCAGAGTGCGGGCGGAGCCGAGCTCGTGCAACAGCTGCTTCAGCCAGAGCTCGGTGGTCTGGTGCTGGATGATGAACAGCAGCTCGTCGTGGTGCTCGGGGTCGCTGACCGGATGCTGCGCGTTGAGCAGTTCGTCCAATCCGAGGTACGAGCCGTATGTCATCCGTCCTGTGAGGTCGGTGACGATTCCGTCTTCGAGCGCGCGCTCGTTGTCGGTGTTCGATTGTTCAGTGCCCATGATGATCGAGGCTATCCCGAACGTGCCCTCGACCGTCAGGGCCGAGCGCGGATCCGTCGGGTTCAGTCGGTGTTCGCGCCCAGGAAGTCGATCGTCTTCTGCAGGGCGGTCTGGGCATCCGGCATGTCGAGGTGGAACTGGTACTCGTGCGGAAGTTGCGGCTCGTGCGGTGCAGGCCAGAACTGCGTCGTCACGTCGACGCCGAGTTCGTTCAGACGGTCGGCCATCGGGATCGACTGCAGCCAGGTGAGACCGTCGCCGTTCCCCCCGGAGATGTAGGTGGTGGGGAAGTCCTTCGTCACCCAGTTCACGGTCGACATCGTCGCACCGGAGGAGTCCTCCGCCCAGGTCTTCGTGCCGGCATACGCCCACATGGACGACTTGAAGCCCCACCCGACGATGCCGTCGAGCTGCGCCAGCGCGGCGAGGTCGTAGACACCGCAGTTCAGCACGGTCGCGACCACCTGGTCGGCGGACAGCTTCGGGTTGATGTCCATGATCTCGGCGTAGTCAGGGCTCGTGATGAGCGTCGCCATCTGGCTGGCCAGCTGTCCGCCGGCGGAGTCTCCTGCAAGCACGATCTGCGCGGGGTCGACGCCCAGCTCATCGGCGTGCTCGTCGATGTAACCGAGGGCGTCGTTGATCTGATGCACGGCCTTCGGATAGAACCCCTCAGGTCCCAGTGTGTAGTTCACTGCGATCGTCGTGTATCCCTCGGCGGCGAGGATGCGCATGTACGGGTCGACGTTCTCCTTCGAGCCGGAGATCCAGGCTCCTCCGTGGATCCACACGATCGTCGGCATGGGGCCGGTGGCGGATGCCGGGGTGAAGACGTCCATCGTCGTGTCGACGCCTTCATCGGCGTACGCGACGTCGAGCGTCTCGGTGAGCTTCGTGTCAGGGACGTGCTTGTCCATCTCGGCGGCTGTCGCATCGCCGCCCTGTGTGAAGACCGCCCTGATCACCATCGCGGACGGCCACGGTGTGATCGACCCGATGATCGCCACCACCAGTGCGACGGCGATGACTATGACGATCGCCACCCGAGTCCTGTACCAGCGTCCGTGCACCTTCTTGGGGCGGTCGTCGCCGTCATGGGCATCGTTCTCGTGCGTGAGCGTGGTCATGGAATCCCCTCCACGCATCAGTGTGGCAGTAGCGGGTGCCGCCGTGCTCGTTCGAGCCGAGTCGCCGCGACTTGCGTCGGTCGGCTCAGCGGGCCAAACCCCTGAGCAGATGCCGCAGGCCGTAGTCGAATGCCTGATCGATGTCACCGCCGAGGCGGAAAGCGCCGCCGAGTTCCATCTGCAGGAAGCCGGTCATCCATGCTGTGACGAGTCGCGCGGCGTCGAGGGCGTCCTCTTCGCCGACGGCGGCGGCGCTCGCCCGGCGCACGGGTCCGGCGGCTCGGTCGAGGGAAGCGAGCGGAGCGGATGCCGTGAACATCAAGCGGAACCCTTCCGGATGCGCCAGAGCGAATCCACGGTACGTCGCCGCGAGAGCGGCGAGCACGCCCTCGGCACTGTCGCCACCGCCGCTGGCGAGCTCGCGTTCCACGCCCTCGAGTTCCGCCGACAGGTCGTCGATGACGGCCTCGACGACTCCGACGATCAGCGCATCCCTGTCTCGCACCCGCTTGTACAGCGAGGGTGCCCGCACGCCGACGCGGGCCGCGACGGCCTGCATCGTCAGGCCGGACAGGCCGTCGGACTCGAGGATGTCGCGCCCTGCAGCGATGATCGCCGCGGTCGAGGTTCGCTCAGGTGTCGGCATGGCGGATTCTCCAGTCGTGTGTCATTTCGGCTATTGACATTAGCCATGATAGCTATGTAGTGTAGCCATCGCAAGTTCATCGCACACGATCGGTAGGACACCATGAAGCTCGCACCGCGCCTGCACCGGCTGGGAAACGACATCGTCGCCTCGTATCTCATAGACGCACCGGAGGGGGTCACGCTGATCGACGCGGGGATGCCCGGTCATTGGAAGGATCTGCAGGAGGAGATGGCGACCATCGGTCGGCCTCTCTCAGACATCAAGGGGCTGATCCTCACGCACGGCGACAGCGACCACATCGGCTTCGCCGAGCGACTGCGCACCGAGCACGCCGTTCCCGTCTTCGTGCACTCAGCCGATGCCGAGCGCACACGCACAGGGGCGAAGCCGAAGACGCCGATGGGACCGTCGAAGCTGGGGCCGATGCTGGGGTTCTTCGCGTACGGCATCCGCAAGAAGGCATTGCGCCCCGTCTACGTCGAAGAGGTGCAGGAGATCGCCGACGGCGACGTGCTCGATCTGCCGGGCGCGCCGCTGATCATCGGAATGTCGGGGCACTCGCCGGGCAGTGTCGCCGTGCACGTTCCTCTCGTCGATGCCGTGTTCGTGGGTGACGCCCTCACGACCAGGCACGTGCTGACCGGCCGGGACGGTGCGCAGCCCGCTCCTTTCACGGATGATCCTGCTGGTGCAGACGCCTCGCTCGATCGCCTGGCCGAGGTGTCGGCATCGTGGGTGCTGCCCGGTCATGGGGCACCATGGCACGGTTCGCCCGCCGACATCGCCGCCGCCGTGCGCACCGCGCAATGAACAGGCCGGATGTGGCGTCTGGCCGGGTCTCAGCGCCCCGCGAGCACCTCGGCGGTCGTCCTCATCGTGATCTGCGGCGGGTACAGGCCCATCACCTGGATCGCGGCGGCGTGGTTCTCGGCCGTCGAACCCGCGCAGGCGTCTGACGCGACGGTCACGTGGGCGCCGGCATCGGCCGCTGCCAGCGCTGTCGAGATGACGCAGCAGTCGGTCGAGACTCCCGCGAGCACGATGGATGCGCCGTGCCCGACGATCTGCTCGATCCGCGGTCCCCACTTGCCGAAGGTCGGCAGGTCGAGGCTCTCGAGCGGGCTGAGCGACGCGGCCTCCGGCACGATGTCGAACAGCGGATCGGTCGGCGGCTGATCCGCGAAAGGCCACGCCGCGAAGTACGCGCCCCACGACGTGGAACGGTCGGCCGTCGGCATCCATCTGGTCACGAGCACCCGGTCGCCGAAGGCATCAGCCAGTTCGCGGATGCGCGGCATCGCCTCTGCGAAGAACGGCGAGCCCCAGGCGGAATCAGGCGAGGCGAAGATGTTCTGCGGGTCGATGACGACGAGCCAGGGATCAGCTCCCGAACCATCGGAAGGGCTCACGCCTGCTCCTGGCGACGGATCTTCCCCGCCCGAGCGAAGTAGGTGACCAGGAACGACAGCACCAGGGCGAAGAACACGCCGAGGTTCGCGTACGCCCAGTCGCCGTCACGGCCCCCGATCAGGAACAGCAGGTAGCCCTGCCAATTGTTCCAGGGCGCATCGGCGGCGAAGTTGTTGACGACGAGGCCCCATCCGATCACGCTCGTGACGACCATGGTGATGATCGATGTCCAGTCCCACGCGCCGTAGCGACCTTTCGGGTCGAAGAGCGCCTCGTCGTCGTAGTCCTTCTTGCGACGCAGGATGTCTGCGATGAGGATGCCGGCCCAGGACGCCAGCGGTACGCCCAGCGTGATGAGGAAGCTCTGGAAAGGCCCGAGGAAATCGGTCGCGAAGAAGACGACGTAGATCGTGCCGATCGTGAGGATGACGCCGTCGATCGCGGCCGCCGACGGCCGCGGGATGCGGATGCCGAGGCTGAGCAGGGTGAGTCCGGAGGAGTAGATGCCGAGGACCGCGCCTGAGACGAGTGCGAGCACGGCGGTGAGCAGGAACGGCACCAGCACCCAGATCGGCAGGATGGTCGCGAGGGCGCCGACCGGGTCGGCGGCGATGGCATTCAGCAGCTCTTCGTTCGAGGCGCCGAGCAGCAGGCCGAAGATCACGAGGATGACGGGGGCCACCGATCCGCCGACGGTGTTCCAGAAGACGATCGCACCGTCGGATGCCGTGCGCTTCTGATAGCGCGACCAATCGGCGGCGATGTTGATCCAGCCGAGGCCGAACCCGGTCATCACCATGACCAGTGCGCCGATGAGCTGGCCGAGACTGCCGTCCGGGCGGGCGAGCACGGCGCCGAAATCGATGCTCGAGAAAGCGAGGATCACGTAGAGGATCGTGACGGCGCCGGTGATCCAGGTCAGCACCGACTGCATCTTCATGATCGTGTGATAGCCGAGGACGGATGCCGCGACGATGAGCGCAGCGACGATCACGGTCGCGATGATCCGCAGGGCGATGCTCTCGCCGTCGCCGCCGAGCTGCGTGATGACGGTAGCGGTGGCGAGCACGGCCATGATCGCGAGGAACGTCTCCCAGCCGATCGAGGTCAGCCACGAGATGATCCCCGGCACCTTCTGGCCCTGCACGCCGAAGGCGGCGCGCGAGAGCACCATCGTCGGTGCCGAGCCGCGCTTCCCGGCGATCGCGATCAGGCCGCAGAGCAGGAACGACACCACGATGCCGATGACCGACACGATCGTCGCCTGCCAGAACGAGATGCCGAAGCCCAGCACGAACGACCCGTATGACATGCCGAACACCGAGACGTTCGCCGCGAACCACGGCCAGAACAGGTCACTCGGCTTCGCTGTGCGCTCGGATTCGGGAATGACCTCGATACCGGCGCGCTCGATCAGTCCGGGCGCCGCTGCGATCTTCTCTGACATTCCCCCATATTGGCACCGTGTCGGTGCCTACGGGGTCAGGCGGCGAAGAACGATTCGGCGACGCGCGCGAGCGCGTGAAGGTCGCTCACACCGGCGAGCTCGCGAGCGGAGTGCATCGACAGGATCGGGATCCCGACGTCGACCGTGCGGATGCCGAGCCGGGTGGCAGTGATCGGTCCGATCGTCGAACCGCACGGCACCGCGTTGTTGGAGACGAACTCCTGCGAAGCGATCCCGGCGCTCTCGCACCAGCCGGCCCACGCGGCAGCTCCGATGGCATCCGTCGCGTACCGCTGGTTGGCGTTGATCTTGAGGATCGGGCCCGACCCGAGCAGCGGCTGCACCACGGGGTCGTGCTTATGGGCGTAGTTCGGGTGAACCGAGTGGCCGACATCGCTGGAGAGGTGCCAGGATGCCGCGAACGCGCGACGCTGCTCGGTGAGATCTGCGCCGAGTCCGGCATAGATCCGCGCCAGGATGTCTTCCAGGAAGGGCCCGGCGGCACCTGATCGTGTTTCGGAACCGAGCTCTTCGTGATCGAACGCGGCGAGCACGGCGATGCCGGTGAGCTCTCCGCTCGCCGTGCTTCTCGACGCGCCGGCGAGAGCCACGACGCCCGCGTGCACGGAGGCGAGGTCATCCAGGCGGCCGCTCGCGAAGAACGCCTTGTCCTTCCCGAAGACCGCACCGCGCGCTGAGTCGGCGACGACGGCGTCGAATCCACGGATGTCGGCGGCGTTCACGCCCGCCGATGCGGCGAGCTCGCCCAGCAGATCCTCTTCGGTCGGATCGCCGAGCCCCCACACCGGCTGCGTCTCGCTCTGCTTGTCGAGCGCCAGGCCGTTGTTGTTGACACCGCGGTCCAGATGTACGGCGAGCTGCGGCAGCCGCAGCAGCGGACCGGTGTCGGCGAGCACGACGCGGCCGTCGGCGAGGGCGAGGCGCCCGGCGAGGCGCAGCTCGCGGTCGAGCCAGGAGTTCAGCAGCGGTCCGCCGTAGACCTCCACGCCCGCCTGCAGCCAGCCGCGGGAGCCGGTGGTCGGACGCGGCTTGAGCTTGAAGCCGGGGGAGTCCGTGTGTGCGCCGAAGACCTGCGCCGGTGTCGTCGCTGCCGCATCCGCCGGCACCACCCAGCCGATCGCCGCGCCGTCTCGCACCACGACGAAGCGACCACCGGCCTGCGTCGGCCAGGCGTCCGTCTCCTCGAGTCGCACGAATCCGGACTCTTCCAGGCGACGGGCGACTTCCTCCGCCGCGTGGTAGCTCGAGGGAGAGGCGGCGACGAAGTCTGCGAGATCGTCAGCGTGCGAGAGGGCGTCGTTGGTGACAGGCATGGGGGCCTTTCTGCTTGTGCGGCTCTTCGATCGTAACCGCGTGGGCAGAGCAGGTCAGCGGAAGTCCACCAGCCCTGCGCGTGCGGCCGTGACGATGATCTGCACCCGATCGCGGACGTGCCATTTGGACATGATGCTGCCCAGGTGTGCCTTCACCGTGCCCTCCGAGACGATGAGAGTGCGCGCGATCTCGGCGTTCGACATGCCCTCTGCGAGACGGTGCAGCACTTCGGTCTCGCGCTCTGTGAGGGACACGAGCGGATCTGCCTGGCCGATCCCGCTGGATTCCGCTGCGCGGACGTGCTTGATGAGCATGGATGCGATCCTCGGTGAGAGGGAGCTGGCGCCCTTGTGCACCTCGCGAACGCCGGCGAGGATGCTCTCCGCGCTGGAGTCCTTGAGCATGTAGCCCGAGGCCCCTGCGCTCAGCATCGGCAGCACCGTTTCGCTTCCTTCGAGTGTGGTGACTGCCAGGATGCGGATGTCCGGCCAGCGTTCGGCGATCGCGGCGGTCGCTTCGATCCCGTTCATGTCGGGCATCTGCACGTCCATCATGATGACGTCCGGGATATCCCGTTCCACGAAAGCGATCGCTTCGAGTCCGGATTCGGCTTCCCCGATGACCTGGATCTCTGCATCACGCGACACGAAGTGCGACAGCGCTGAGCGCACCAGTGGATCGTCATCGACGATGAGAACACGGATTTCCGGCATGGGAGAAGCCTAACGGTCGAGAACTCCGTCGTGGAGGGCCTAGACCTTTGGCTAAAAAAGACTGCCAGTGAGTCGGATGTGGCGGCGCGGATTCATCGAGAAGATGAGTTCAGACATTCGACATAAGACTCGGTATTGGTGGTGAACACTATGACTTTCTGGCAAATGATGGCACGAGCCTTCGGTATCAAAGGCTAACGCATTTAGCGAATAGGGGATACTGGAGACATGGCTTTCCGTCAGTTGATCCGGAGCGGCACGGGATCTCCGGGGCTGACGCAATCCGGGGCGCTGAGCACTCTCGAACGCATCACCGTGCTGGTGGTCATCGTCGGTGTCATCGCGGTCGACCTCTTCGGCATCATCTTCTCGTATGGGCCGAGCCTGCCTCAGTCTCTCCTCAGCATCGCGACCACAGTCGTGTTCGCCCTGTATCTCTGGTCACCCTGGGTCGCCACCGCGGCGCTCGGAATCGTGTTCGCACTGTCGTTCATAGCGGGCACACAATCGGCGTCGATCTTCGCCGCAGCCGTCGCCGTCGGACTCGTCGTCCGATTGGGTCGGATGTCACTGATCCTGTCGTACGCCGGCGCCTTTCTGGTCGCGACCGCGATCGTGGGCTACAGCAACCCGGATGCCCCGGTCAACGTCGGCATCTACCTGATCATCGCGACTGTGGCGGGAGCGATCGGTTTCGCTCTCAGAGTCGCCCTGGACAAGGGCCGTCGGCTTGAGCAGGAACTGGCGGAACGAGCCGAGCACGAGCGCGAAGCGGTCCTCGCCGAACGCCGTTGGATCGCGGGCGAACTGCACGACAGCATCGCGCACCACCTCACCGTCGTCGCGCTGCACGTGCAGATGCTGGACGATCCGGAGCGCAGTCGTGATTCGCAGGACGCGATCCGTGTCGCTGCCAGGACGGCGATGACGGATCTGCGATTCGTGATCGAGCTCGCCGACGACGGGCCACGCTCGTCGGCTGTGCACTCGGGCGACCTCGCGACCGCAATAGACGAGGCGCAGGGTGAGTTCGAGGCTGCAGGCCATCCCGTGCTCAGTGAAGGCGACGCGCGCGACGAACGCATCCATCGCGCCGGCGAGATCATCCTCGCGCGAATCATGCGCGAATCGGCGACGAACATCCTGAAGCACGCCGGCCCCGGCGAGGTGAGCATTCGACTGGATGTCGATGACGAGGCGCTGACGTTGGAGATCCGCAGTCCGCTGCCGGCAACGCCGCGACGCGATCTTCCATCCAGTCGCACAGGCGTGAACAGGATGGCCGAGCGTGTTCTCGGAGCAAGCGGTGAGTTCACTGCCGGCGCGGTCGACGGGCAGTGGCGAGTGTCGGCCTCGTTGCCGATCAACTGACCTCGAAGCCCGTCCGATCAATTTTCTGGACGAAGGTCCAGTATCTTCTCGACGTTTGGCCGTTATGGGGATCGGTTGACCTCGATATTTTGAGATCACCCCAATTGGCGTCCCCAGCGCCTGGGTGTGATGAAGCGTCCCCAGCGCTTGATCGCGAGCGTGACTCTGGTGTTCGAGCTAGTCGCGCTCGCGGTCGCTGCTGGAGCTTTTCGAGCGATCGACTTCTCTTCCGCATCGGCCGTATTCGAGCCGCGCTTCAGTGTGCCTGCGTTGCGACGGTGTGGCTTCCCTGAGCGAGTTTGCCTGCTGTTCACCCGGAAGAAGGGGCGGTGAACGCGAGCCGAACGATCGCCTGAGCGGCCCGATTCCGACGTTGTCGGGTGTCACAGTGGATGCTGAACACCCCTCAGTATCGAAAGGCCGCTATGACGAATCTCGTCGCAGATGTCGTCGTCGTCGGTTCCGGCGTCGTCGGCCTGGGAGCCGCCTATTCGGCCGTGCGCCGTGGGCTGCAAGTGATCGTCGTCGATCGCACGGCGGCCCCCGTCGGCGCGACGATCCGGAACTTCGGGCACTTGTGCATCGGCGCCCAGGCGGGGCTCGCCCGCGAGTTCGCCGATGCCTCGCGCGACATCTGGCTGCGATTGGCGAGCGACGCCGGCTTCTGGTTACGCGAATCCGGCACGCTGATCGCGGCGCGCAGCGATGACGAGATCGCTCTGCTGGAGCGCGCGTCGCTGTCCGAGGACATCCGGATGCTGGAAGCGGACGAGTTGCTGCGACATGCACCGCTGCGACGAGGTGCCGTCGTAGGGGGCGCTCACATCGAGACCGACCTGCAGACGAATCCTCGCGAAGCCGCGAGCGCGATCGTGTCGTACCTTGCTTCGCTCGGCGTCGAGTTCCGCTTTCGCACTGCTGTCACCGAAGTCTCGGCATCGCGGGTGCAGACCACGCGCGGCGCGATCGATTCCGGGCTGGTGATCGTGGCTGTCAATCACGACATCGACCAGTTGCTTCCTGAACTCGCCGAGCGAGTCGGCGTCGTCCGCTGCGCGCTGGACATGATGCGCGTGACGGCAGATCTGCCACGCGCGCTCGACGCCCCTTTACTGACCGGATGGTCGCTGCTGCGCTATGGACGGTTCGGATCATTCACGGAGACCGCAGCACTGCGCGAACGGCTGCACGCCGAGCGGCCGGAACTCGCCGCGCTCGATCTGAACCAGATGTACACGCAGTTGCCTGACGGCACGCTCATCATCGGAGACTCTCACTCCAAGAGCGCCCAGCCTGGGCCGTTCCAGCCGGAGGCGGCGTTCGATGCGTTCCTGGCCGAGGCGACGGCCCTGTTCGAGGTCGACCGCTTCCACGTGCTGGAGCGCTGGCAGGGCGTCTACGCCTCCGCATCAACCGACTTCCTCATCGAAGAGCCGGAACCGGGATTGCACGTGATCGCCGCGACGACGGGGATCGGGATGACGACGGGGCTGGGGCTCGCGGAGCGCACTCTTGAGACCGCATTGAACCGGGCGCCGTTGCCCGTACAGGGAGGAACCCCATGACCGCCATCGAACTCGTCGTCCTCGATATGGCAGGAACGACCATCCGCGACGATGGCGTCGTCGAGCAGGCATTCGGGCGCGCGGCCGAGCGCACAGGCGTCGCCGAGCGGTTGCCGTGGGCCGATGCCCTCCAGTACGTGCGCGACACCATGGGCATGTCCAAGATCGATGTCTTCACCCACCTGTCGGGAGGCGATGTCGCCGCAGCCACGGCAGCCACGGCCGCCTTCGAGGGCGCGTACTCGGAGCTCGTCGCCGAGCAGGGCGTCGCTGAGATCCCCGGCGCTGCAGAGGCGATCGCGCACATGCGTGATGCCGGACTCAAGGTCGTACTGACGACGGGCTTCGCCCCGGTCACGCGAGACGCGCTGATCGACGGCCTCGGCTGGAGCGGTCTCGTCGACCTCGCTCTGTCACCGGTGGACGCCGGTCGCGGGCGCCCCGCCCCTGATCTCGTTCTCACTGCGGTGCTGCGCACTGGAACGTCCGCAGTCTCCGCCGTCGCCGTCGTCGGCGACACCAGCAGTGACGTGCAGTCCGGACGACGCGCGGGCGCAGGGTTCGTCGCGGGCGTACTCAGCGGTGCACACGACCACGCCGCGCTGATGGGCGCCGGTGCGGATGCCGTGCTCGACGACGTCACCGCGCTGCTGCCTGCGCTTCAGGAACGAGCGCTTCTCGGCACCGCTCTCGCACGGACCTCCTGACATGCGCACCCTGCTTCCGCACGATGAACGGCAGGACGTGACGCTGAGACCGGCGGCGACGGCGAAAGTCTGGCTCGGATTGGGCCAGGAGCATGAGACCGTCGCGGTCCCAGGGGTGGGACTCGGCCACGGTGACGTGCTGATCGCGATCGAACTGTCGACGGTGTGCGGCTCCGACGTGCACACCGTGCTGGGACACCGATCGGCGCCGACGCCGCTGGTGCTCGGGCATGAGAGCGTCGGCCGTGTCATCGCGATCGGAGACGGGGGGACGACTGCTGCCGACGGTGCTCCGCTGCGCATCGGCGATCGCGTCGTGTGGTCGGTGACCGTCTCGTGCGGCACCTGTGATCGGTGCGCAGCCGGACTCACTCAGAAATGCCGCACTCTGGCGAAATACGGCCATGAACGGATCGGGCCTCGGTGGGAGCTGACCGGCGGCTTCGCAAGCCATGTGCATCTGCGCGCCGGCACGACGATCGTGCGGGTGCCTGAGGCGCTCCCCGCCGCTGTGCTGGCACCGGCATCGTGCGCGACGGCAACCGCGTGGGCGGCGATAGCCCGAGGCATGACCGGGCGCAGCCTCGAGGGCAGACGGGTGCTCGTGTTCGGTGCCGGGCTCGTCGGTCTCTCGGCAGTGGCGATCGCCGCAGACGAAGGCGCAGAGGTCACCGTCGTCGACCCGTCCGAGTCTCGACGGGCGTTCGCTGCGAGGTTCGGGGCAACCACCACGGCGGCTTCGACCGGGCCGGCGGACATCGTGATCGAGGCATCCGGTCATGCCGTCGCAGACGCGATCGCTGCGGCAGACATCGGCGGCACCGTCGTGCTGGTGGGCAGCGTGTTCCCCGCAGAGCCGGTGCCGTTCGACGCCGAGAGCGTGGTGCGACGGTTGCTCACAGTGACCGGTGTGCACAACTACACCGGCGCTGAGCTCGCAGCCGCCGTCGGGTTCCTCGCGGGCCGGGGCCGCGCCTACCCGTTCGCCGACGTGGTCGGCGAGGTGCACCCGCTGGATGAAGTGGACGCGGCGGTGGCCGCAGCGGCCGCACCGGGAGCGCCGCTGCGCGTCGCCCTCAGCCCGCGCTGACCGGTAGCGGGAATCGTCGGCGCAGGATCACACGCTGCACGAGCGTCCACGCGACGGTGACGGTCAGGTAGAGCCCTGCGGCCAACGGCACGAACACGGCGAACACTGCGGTCAGGTAATGCAGGGCGCTCATCATGAGCAGCATCCCTGGCGATGACAGCGGCGAGTCGTCGACGGGAACAGGCCGGAACACCCGGCGACTGACCTCGGCCACCGCGATCATGACCACGATCAGAGCGCCGTACACGACGAGCGTCGACATCGAGAACGGCCCGACGGTCAGCATGCTCACGAGACTCGTGCCGAGTGACGCGCCGAACAGATCGTGCGTCAGCAGGTCGTTCGGGTGCCCGGAGATCTCGGTGCGAAGGAACAGCGTGTAGAGGATTCCGATCACCGGCGCCTGCAGCAGCACCGGAAGGCACCCTGCGAACGGCGAGGTGTTCTCGTCCTTGTACAGCTGCATCGTCTCGCGCTGCAGACGCTCGGGATTCTTCTTGTGCCGGCGCTGGATCTCCCGCAGCTTCGGCGCGAGCCGGGAGCGGGTCTGTTCGGCTCTCGCCTGCGATATGCCGACGGGAATGAGCAGCGAGCGGATGATCACAGTGATGAGGATGACGGCGGCCGCAGCCGCCGAGGCCCCGGTTAATGGTGCGAGCAGGTCGGCGAGAGCGGTGAGTGCGCCGTACGCTGCGTCGAGGATCGCCGCTATCGGCGCGATGGCATAGATGTCCAAGAGAAGTCCGTTCAGAGTGTGCGGGAAGGTCGGCTGCGCCTGTGGCGCGTGCATCAAGAGATGTGCCGCGCTCCCGTCACGAACGGACGGTCACACGGCGCGCACGACTCCCGGTGCCCTGGGACGGGGATGGCCTGCGGCATCCGGATCGCTCTGCGAGAGCAGGACAGAGCGGCCGATGGCGCGCAGAGGATGCGGGGCCGACCCCTGCCCGGTGCGTACCGCGCCGAGCGTGACGGCCACGATGAGGGTGGCGACGGCGAGCAGGGCGACCGCAAGACTCAGCGCTGCGAGATCCAGCGACGCGAGGTCGGGCAGGCCGGCCAGCCCGAGCGCGGACAGCACGAGCTGCATCAGCTTCTCGATCCAGTCCGCCATGTCATCGACGATATCAGCGGGCGGTTGAGGCGTAGCCTCGGAGGCATGAGCGAACTGAGCGAGATCCTCGGCGTCAGGCATCCGATCCTTCTGGGACCTTTCGGCGGATTGTCATCGGTCGCACTGACTGCCACGGTGAGCGACGCGGGCGGGCTCGGCGGTTATGGACTCTACGGATATGGCGGCGAGCGGATCAGATCCACAGCAGCTGCACTGCGTGACGCGACGGACTCGCCGTTCGCGCTGAACATCTGGCTGCCCACGGGGGACGAGGTCGAACCCGGTCCGCAGCACACAGTGTTCGCGCAGGCGCTGGAGCCGTTCTACGAGGCGGTGGGCGTCGACGTTCCCGCACGCCCCGAGCGATATCTGCCGTCGCTCGATGAGCAACTCGACGCGATCTGGGAGGCGTCGCCGGCCGTGCTCAGCGTCGTGTTCGGAGTTCCGTCGCCTCAGGTCGTGGACGAGGCGCATCGCCGTGGCATCCGCGTCGTCGGCACCGCGACGACGGTCGCGGAGGCGGCCGCGTTGGATGCCGGTGGAGTCGATGCGATCATCGCGTCAGGCTCCGAATCGGCCGGACACCGGGTCTCGTTTCTGCGGTCGGCCGACGAGTCGCTGGTCGGCACGTTCGCGCTCGTGCCGCAGGTGGTGGATGCCGTATCCGTTCCGGTCATCGCGGCAGGTGGCATCGCCGAGCGTCGAGGTGTCGCGGCGGCGTTCGCACTGGGCGCATCCGGGGTACAGGTCGGCACGGCGTTCCTCGCCACGGCGCAGTCAGCGGCGACCGACGCGCACCGGGCGGCGATCCGCAGCACAGCGGCCGACGAGACCGTGCTGACGAAGGCGATGAGCGGTCGCCTGGCCCGAGGCGCTCGTAACCGTGCGGTGCGGGCCATCGAGGCGAGCGGCACGATCGCGTCGTTCCCGATGCAGAACTGGCTCACCGGAAGGTTCCGCGCCGCAGCTGGGGAGCAGAACCTCGGCGAGCTGCAGTCGCTGTGGCTCGGTCAAGCATCGCCGCTCGCTCGGCTGGACGACGCGATCGAGGTGTTCGAGGAGCTGGTCGCCGGGCTGCCAGGACGCGCCGACAGGCTCAGCGACCGGTAAGGCTAGGCTGGATGACCGCGGCTGTCCGGTCGTACCATCCGATCCGAGGAGCATCCGTCGTGATCCGAAATCCATTTGCAGCGCCCGCGCGACTGCGCGCGCTCGCGCGCACGGCCGGGGCGATGGCGCTCACCGCGTTCGTCGCTGTGGGGGTGCTGCTCGGCGGCGCGCCGGCTGCCGTCGCCGCCGACGACGCCGAGAAATACGTCATAGGCACAGACACCACGTTCGCGCCGTTCGAGTTCACCGACTCCAAGGGCGACCTGGTCGGCATCGACATGGATCTGCTTCGAGCGATAGCCGAGGACCAGGGCTTCGAGGTCGAGATCCGTCAGCTCGGCTTCGACGCGGCAGTCCAGGCGCTGCAGTCGAATCAGGTCGACGCCGTCATGGCGGGCATGTCGATCACCGACGAGCGCAAGGCCACGTTCGACTTCAGCGATCCGTACTTCACCAGCGGCATCCAGCTCGGCGTGCTCGAGGCCAGCGACATCCAGTCCTTGGACGACCTCGACGGCAAGACCGTCGCCGTCAAGACCGGTACGCAGGGGCAGACCTTCGCGGATGACAACAAGGACGAGTACGGCTTCCGCGTATCGCCGTATCAGGACACGACCGACATGGTGGACGCCGTCAAGGCCGGCCAGGCCGTCGGCTACTTCGAGGACTTCCCGGTGCTCGCTTACGGCATCCAGCAGGGTTCCGGCTTCCGGCTGATCGGCGAGCCGGAGCTCGGTGGCGAGTACGGCGTCGCAGTCAACAAGGGCCAGAACCCCGAGCTTCTCAAGATGATCAACGCGGGTCTTGCCAATCTCAAGGAATCCGGCGAGTACGACGAGATCGTCGACACCTACCTGGGCGGCGGCGAGAAGTCGACGCAGCCCACGGACATCATCTCCGTCGCGGTGCAGTACTGGCCCGCACTCATGGAGGGCCTGTGGCTCACGATCCTCGCGACGATCATCGCGATCGTGGCCGCGTTCATCCTCGGCCTCGTCTTCGGATTCGGCCGACTGTCCGGCTTCTTCCTGTACCGCTGGCTCGCCACCGCATACGTCTACGTGTTCCGTGGAACGCCGATCCTCGTGCAGGCGTTCTTCGTGTTCTTCGCCATCCCGCAGCTGTTCCCCGGGATCACATTCAACCCGTTCGTGGCCGGTGCGATCACGCTGTCGCTCAACACCGGTGCGTACATGACCGAGATCATCCGCAGCGGAATCCAGGCCGTCGACCCGGGGCAGACCGAAGCATCGCGCTCGCTGGGGCTCGGGCAGTGGAAGACGATGCAGAAGGTCGTGCTGCCGCAGGCGTTCCGCATCATGATCCCGTCGTTCGTGAACCAGGGCATCATCACCTTGAAGGACACTTCTCTGCTCAGCGTGATCGGCCTCGCGGAGCTGACGTTCCAGTCACGGCAGATCATCGCCTCCACCTACCTGTCCGCGCAGGTGCTGACCATCGTCGCTGTGATCTACTTCGTCGTGATCACACTGCTGACGCTGCTCGCTGATCGCCTCGAGAGGAAGTTCAACGCATGAGCAAGATCGAAGTCCGGGATCTGCACAAGTCCTTCGGAGACAACGAGGTGCTCAAGGGGATCGACCTCACGGTCGAGGACGGCGAGGTCGTCGCGGTGATCGGCCCGTCGGGATCGGGCAAATCGACCCTGCTGCGGTGCCTCAACAAGCTAGAGGAACCGACATCAGGACACGTCATCATCGATGGCGTCGACCTCACTCACAAGAGCGTCAAGCTCGACGAGGTGCGTCAGCGTATCGGCATGGTGTTCCAGCACTTCAACCTCTTCCCGCACATGACTGTGCTGGAGAACATCACGCTCGCGCCGACCGAACTCGGTCGTCTGTCCAAGGCAGAGGCGCGCGATCGTGCACTTTCGCTGCTGGAGCGCGTGGGGCTCTCCGAGAAGGCGGATTCGAAGCCCGCCTCGCTGTCCGGCGGCCAGAAGCAGCGTGTCGCCATCGCGCGCGCTCTGGCCATGGACCCGGAGATCATGCTGTTCGACGAGGCGACCAGTGCCCTTGACCCCGAGATGGTCGGTGAGGTGCTGCAGGTCATCCGTGACCTGGCTGAGGGCGGCATGACCATGGTGCTCGTGACGCACGAGATGGGTTTCGCGCGCGAGGTCTCAGGTCGCACGGTGTTCATGGATGCCGGAGTCGTCGTGGAAGAGGCAACCCCTACAGAGCTCTTCGGATCGCCCAAGAGCGACCGTCTGAAGGACTTCCTCTCGAAGGTGCTCTGAGGCGCCTGCCGTGCGGCTGTCGCCTTAAAGGATGACGGTCGACTTCCCGTGCACGATCACGCGATCCTCCGCGTGCCACTGGACGGCTCGGGCGAGAACCTGACGCTCGACGTCGGCCCCGCGGCTCTGCAGGTCGGCTGCGGAATCGGAATGCGTGGCGCGCGTGACGTCCTGCTCGATGATCGGCCCCTCATCGAGGTCGGCGGTCGCGTAGTGCGCGGTGGCGCCGATGAGCTTCACTCCGCGTTCCTTGGCCCGCGCATACGGATTGGCGCCGATGAACGCGGGCAGGAACGAATGATGGATGTTGATGACGGGAGCGGCGACCTTCTCGATGAAGTCATCGGTGAGGATCTGCATGTACCGGGCGAGCACCACCAGATCGACATTGCCCTGCAGCAGCTCGAGCTGACGCTGCTCCATCGCGGCCTTGTCTGCTGATGGGATGTGCACGAACGGCACGCCGAAGGTGCGCACGGACTCTGCAAGATCGGGGTGGTTCGAGATGACCATCGTGATGTCGATGTCCAGCTGTCCGCGCTGTGTGCGCCACAGCAGCTCCATCAGGCAGTGATCGTACTTCGAGACGAAGATCGCCACTCGCTTGCGCTTGGCGACATCGTGCAGAGACCATTCCATGCCGAATCGCTCGGCGACTTCGGCGATCGATGCCTCGAGTGCGGGACGCGCGGCGGCGAGCCCCGCGAGCTGGATGACTGTGCGCTGGAAGAATCTGCCGACATCCGTCGAGTGCTGATCGAGCGAGACGATGTTGGCGCCGTGCTCGGCGAGGACGCCGGCGACGGCAGCGACGATTCCGGGCTGGTCATCGCAGGCGACGAGCAGGCGGGCGGTGTCGGGCTGAGACATGGATGCTCCTTGCAGGGTGTTCGTAGATTCTCTCGCGGCACCGCCCGCCGTGACGAATCGACGCCGCTGCGGGCCCTGGTGTCGATACTCTGAGCGGGTGACTGCGAGTGAGCTCGGACTTGTGTTGATACCGCTGCTCGCTGTGGCCGCGCCGTTGCTGGCTCGCGGCATCCGCCCGGTGCTGCGCGTGCCGATCATCGTGTTCGAGCTCGTACTCGGGATCATCATCGGGCCGACCGTGCTCGGCTGGGTGGCACCAGGGCAAGTGCTCGACAAGCTCAGCGATTTCGGGCTGGCGATGCTGTTCTTCATGGCAGGCAGCGAGATCGATTTCCGGGCGATCGCCGGACGGCCGCTCGTCAGGGCCTCGGTCGGGTGGCTGCTCAGCGTGATGCTGGGCGTCGGTGTCGGATTCCTGATCGCACCGGACGAGGGCATGATCGTGATCGGGATCGCCCTGAGTTCGACCGCGCTCGGCACGCTCATGCCGATCCTGCGCGATGCCCGCGAACTGGACACTCCGTTCGGGAAGGTCGTCACGGCGATCGGTGCGGTGGGGGAGTTCCTTCCGCTCATCGCGATCTCGATCTTCCTCAGCACGCGCCGCGCACCGGTGGCGGCAGCGATCCTGCTCACGTTCGTCGTGCTCGCCGCTCTTGTGATCCTGATCGCCCGCCGCACATCGCACGGCCGTCTGCACACGTTCGTCGGAGCCACGCTGCACACCTCCGACCAGTTCGGAGTGCGGTTCGTGCTGATGCTCATCGCCGCGCTGGTCGGGCTGAGCGTGCTGCTCGATCTCGACATGCTGCTCGGTGCCTTCGTCGCCGGCGCGGTATGGCGCATCATCATGGCGCGCGCACCGGAGTCGGATGCTGTCGCCGTGGAGAGCAAGCTCGAGGCGATCGCGTTCGGATTCCTGGTGCCGATCTTCTTCTTGTACACCGGCGTCACATTCGATCTCGACCTGCTCATCGCGTCGCCCCTCGCGATCTCACTGGTACCGCTGTTCCTGATCGCGTTGCTCGTGATCCGCGGTGCCTCGGCCCAGCTTTCGGCTTCGCGCGGGGCGAGTCTCCGCGAACGCACGGCGCTCGGGATGCTCGCGGCGACCGGCCTCCCGATCATCGTCGCCGTCACGGCGATCGGCGTGGACGAAGGAATCCTCGATCCTGCGATCGCGGCGGCATTGGTCGGCGCAGGCATGCTGTCGGTGCTGATCTTTCCGCTCGTCGCGATGATCCTGCGCGGCGATCGTGAGCGACTGGACACCGTGGAGCGGACTCAGCCGCAGGGGGAGCTGTGACCACGACGGCTGAGATACTGGCCGCCGCGCGGACGTCACTGCTCGGCGCACCCAGGGAGGGTCTCGGCGAGGAGCGGTCAACGCGCTGGCGCGGCGAGCGGATCGTGCGCGTGGGCGACGCCTGGCACGTGGGAGTGCTGCTGCTCACCGATGATCGGGTGCTCGCGACCGCCGAGATCCTGCGTGCGGCCGATCCGGGTCGGCGTGGATACACCGCGGAGTCGGCACGCGAGCGGGCCGCGCGACGACAGTTGGCGCTGCGGGGCGGCTTCGATGAAGGCGACGTCGTACATGTCGGTTGGTCTGTCATCGACGTGGCCACCGTGGACGCCGGTGGTTCATCCGGTCCGCTCGCGCTGATCGATGGGGTGCCGTCGGTGCGATGGTCCAACCCTTCGGCAGGCTCGGACGCCGGGGCGTACATGCCCTTGGAGGCGTATCTGCGTGAGCGCATCGACCTGATGCGCAATCTCTGAAAGAGACAGGGAATACTCCCGAACCAACGGCGTTGAAGTTGAGTGAAGCACGCTCAACTTTAGGAGAACGCAATGCCCAACGACTTCAGCGACAACGGCGCGAACTCGTTCGATGAGTTCCTCGCCCGATACCTCGCAGGCGAGCGAGCCCGGCAGACCCGGTCGATCGACCTCAGTCGATTCCTGACGGCTCGTACGCAGGAGATCCTGCAGAACGCGGGCCGTCTGGCACTCGAGCGCGGTCAGACCGAGCTCGACGCCCTGCACGTTCTGCGCACGATCGTCGAGGACGCCACCGTCGCACAGGCCATCGAGCGCATCGGCGTGACGCCGCAGCAGATCATCGACGCCGTCGAAACCCGGCTTCCGGCCCCCGCTGCGCGCGCCGAGGCGGATGCAGCCACCATCACGCCGAGCGCGAGCCGCGCGCTCTTCCACGCCTACCAGGTGGCGCGTTCCTCCGGAGCGACCTACATCGAGCCGGCGCACGTCTTCTTCGCGCTCGTGCTCGGGCAGGACGTACCGGCGGGCCAGGTCCTCGCGCAGATCGGCGTGACGGCCGATGCCCTCACCGATGCAGCGCGCGGGCACGTCGACGCCCCCGTCGGCGGTGACGCCGCGGGCGCGGAGGTGCCGGCATCGGGCTCCGGCATGCTCGACAAGTACGGCATCGACCTGACGGCTCGCGCACGAGCCGGCGAACTCGACCCCGTGATCGGGCGAAGCGATGAGATAGAGCAGACCATCGAGATCCTCAGCCGTCGCACGAAGAACAACCCTGTCCTGATCGGCGAAGCGGGCGTCGGCAAGACGGCGATCGTCGACGGCATCGCTCAGGCGATCGTCGACGGCACGGTCCCCGCGCAACTCGAGGGTCGTCGGGTGATCGCGCTCGATCTGCCCGGCATGCTCGCCGGCACACGCTACCGCGGTGACTTCGAAGAGCGCCTGACCAAGACGATGGACGAGATCGCCGCGCACAAGGACGAGGTGATCGTGTTCTTCGACGAGGTGCACACGGTCGTCGGTGCCGGTGGGTCCGGCGAAGGCGGCATGGACGCGGGCAACATCCTGAAGCCCCGTCTCGCCCGCGGTGACCTGCACATGGTCGGTGCGACCACGCTGAAGGAATACCGTCAGATCGAGAAGGACCCTGCGCTGGAGCGCCGCTTCCAGCCGGTGAAGGTGGACGAGCCGAACATCGAAGACGCCGTGCGCATCCTCGAGGGACTGACCGACGCGTATCAGGACCACCACCGTGTGACATACACGGATGCCGCGTTGCGGGCCGCCGTGACGATGAGTGCGCGCTACCTGCCCGACCGCGTGCTGCCTGACAAGGCGATCGACCTGATCGATCAAGCAGGTGCACGACTGCGCCTGAAGCTGGGCCTGCCCACAGACACCTCAGAGCTCATGACGGAACTCGCCGACCTCGAGGCACGTAAGAACGCGGCCGTCAGCGCCGAGCACTACGAGGAGGCGTCACGTCTGCGCGATGAGATCGTGCAGACCCAGGCCCGGATCGACGCACTTGCCTCCGGCGATTCGGGTGCCATCAGCGCGATCGTCGACGAGCGCGAGATCGCCGAGGTGATCGCCCGGGCGACCGGCATTCCTGCCAGCCGTCTCACCGAAGATGAGCGCGAGCGCCTCGGCGATCTCGAGGCCGACCTGCATGCGCGGGTGATCGGTCAGGAAGACGCCGTGACCGCTGTGGCCCGCGCCGTGCGGCGCAGCCGCACGGGGATGGGTGACGCGCGACGCCCGGTCGGATCCTTCCTGTTCCTCGGCCCCACCGGCGTCGGCAAGACGGAGCTTGCCAAGGCCCTGGCCGACCGCCTGTTCGATGACGAGAACGCCGTGATCCGCTTCGACATGAGCGAGTTCGGTGAGCGGCACACCGTGTCGCGACTCGTCGGTGCTCCTCCCGGATACGTCGGCTACGACGAGGCGGGCCAGCTCACCGAGCGTGTGCGTCGCAACCCGTACTCGATCGTGCTTTTCGACGAGATCGAGAAGGCGCACCCCGACGTGTTCAACCTGCTGCTGCAGGTGCTTGACGACGGTCGCCTGACCGACGGGCAGGGTCGCACAGTCGACTTCCGCAACACGGTGATCGTGATGACATCGAACGTAGGCAGCGAGTTCCTCGCTTCGCGCTCAGGTGCGCTCGGCTTCGTCTCGTCGCAGGATGCGTCGGCGAACGGCTTCTCGTCGATGAAGGATCTCCGTGACCGTGTGATGGGAAAGCTGCGTGAAGCCATGCGGCCGGAGTTCCTGAACCGCATCGACGAGATCGTGCTGTTCCAGAAGCTCACCAAGGACGAGTTGGCGCGCATCGTGCGGCTCATGCTGACGGCGACTTCGACCCGCCTCGCGGAGCGCGACATGCGCCTCGATGTGTCGGACGAAGCGGTGGCGTGGCTGGGCGAGCACGGCTACGAGCCCGAGTTCGGTGCGCGTCCGCTGCGACGTCTCATCCAGCGCGAAGTCGACGACCGCATCGCGGACCTGCTGGTCTCCGGTGCGCTCGAGGACGGCGGCATCGTGCGCGTGGACGCCGATGACGACGCACTGGTCGTGGAGTCGGCGATGCACGCCGTCGTCTAGCGCCTCTCGGCACAGCGCCTCTCGCTCAGGCGAAGGTCTCAGCGAACCTGCGCAGCAGATCCTCGCCGCCCACACCCTGGGCGGCGAGGATCTCTGCTTCCACGATGTCGAACGCCTCGGGGTCGAAGTACCCGTTGCCCCGGTAGAACGTCATCCGGTCGGCGAAGTCCTGCGGACTCGGCTCCGGGTGGAACTGCGTCGCGTACAAGTGGGTACCCACCCGGTAGGCCTGGACGGGGCAGTCGTCGTTCGTCGCGAGCAGTACCGCATCCGGCGGTACAGCGGTCGCGCTTTCCTTGTGCGCAGTGAACACGTGCAGTGCGGGCGCGCTGGGGCCGAAGATGCGGTCGGTCGCCGCTTGATCGGTCGTCCTGATCTCGGTCGCACGGGTGGCTTCAGGATGCGCGAGGGTCAGTGCGCCACCGAGCATGCGCGTCACGACGCCTATGCCGAAGCAGGTGAAGAGGGCCGCGGCATCGTTTGCGAGTGCGCGTGCGGCGATCCGCTCGAGATCGGTCTCTACGCGCTGCTGCAATGGTGACTTCACAGCGTCCGTCACGTTGAACGGCGAGCCCCCGATGACGAATCCGTCGTGGCGGGTGAGCACCTCTTCGGTGAGGGGAGCGGCGAGCAGGTCGAACTGGTCGAGTTCCTCGGTTCCGAGCCCTCGCAGGAATGAGACATGCTCAGCTTCCGCCGCACCGCGCTCCGGCCGCACGCAGACGTAGAGAAGCGAAGCCATGCAGACAAACCTATCGTCGCTCAGCGCGAGGAATTGGCGGTGCGCCCTCGTACGATGCCGACGAAGGCGTCGACGTCGTCTGTCGTGCGATCCCGGGGCCACGCCAGTGCGACCGTGGAGGTCGGGCCACCGCGCAGCGGCCGGTGACCGGCGTCCTTGCGCTGGTGCAGCCTGGCCAGTGACATCGGCACGATCACGATCCCGACGCCGGTGGCAGCGGTGGCGATCGCATCCGCGGTGGTCTCCAGCTGGGCGAACTCCGGCGTCACGACACCGGGGATCTCGAGCGGCCCGAGCACGTCGTCGAGGGGAGTGATCAGCACCTCGCCGGCAAGATCTGCCCGGTCGAGTTCATCGACGACCAGCAGATGCGATTCCGCGGACGTCACGACCACGGAGATCTCGTCGTAGAGCGGGATCAGATGAAGGGTGTCGTCGGTCAAGGGAAGGCGGATGAGCGCAGCATCCAGCTCTTCGATCGCCGCACGTTGGGTGCCGGGATCGATCGGCACGAGTTCGAGCGTCACGCGCGGCATGCGCTGCTTCCATGTGTCGATCCACTTGCCGGGGGTCGCGCCGGGGACAGCGCCGAGCCGGAACACCCGCGGCTCCTCGGCGACCCGAGGCGTGTCGAAGACGACCTTCTGAGCGGGGCCGCCGGATCTCTTCCGTGATGGTGAGGACGCGCGCGAGGGCGTCTTTCCTGCAGCGGGACGCTTCGCCGAGCTCCCGTGCCCGCGCTGTTTCGCCATGGGTTCAGGCTACCCGTGTGTGGCCTGATCCAGTGCCACGGCGAATTCATTTCACGTTCACGCGACCTTTGCGTTCTCGATCCGTCGTCGTCTCCTCCCGCCTCTTGACTGTCGAAGTCGGCCGTCCCGCCGATCCTCACCCTGCACTGTCACCGAAAGGTCCTCCCCATGCAGTCCACCCTCAAGCGCGGCCTCGCCGTCGCCGCTGGTCTCACACTCGCGTTCGGACTCGCCGCCTGCGCCTCCTCGCCGGCCTCGTCCGACACCGAAGGCGACGCCACTGCCGCAGAAGGCACGTTCGCCTCAGGCAACTCGGACACCCTCGTCTTCGCCGTTCTGCCCGACCACGAGGGCGCTGACCAGGACGCTCAGCCGATCGCGGACTGGATCGCCGAGATCACCGGCAAGGAGGTGGAGCTCTTCCAGGCCACCGACTACACCGCCGTCGTGCAGGGTCTCGCCGCAGACCAGATCGACATCGCGCAGATCTCGGCCTTCACCTACTACCAGGCGCAGAACGCCGGCGCGGACATCGTGCCGATCGGCGCACAGATCACCCAGGAGGGCGCCGAGCCCGGCTACTTCTCGGTCGCCGTGAAGAACCCGGCCGCCTCTGACGTGACCTCGCTCGAGGACTTCGCCGACCAGCCGGTCTGCTTCGTCAACCCGACCTCCACTTCCGGCTTCGCCGTTCCGATGGGCGGGCTTCTCGAGGCAGGCGTGACCGTCGCCGACGAGAACCGCCTCTTCGGCGAAGAGCACGACCTCAACGCCAAGAAGGTCGCGGAGGGCACCGACTGCCAGGTCGGCTTCGCACAGGACATCGACGCCGACCCGCTGATCGAGTCGGGTGAGCTCGAAGAGGTCACCCGCGTGCAGGTTCCCGCCGCGCCGATCGTGATGCAGGCCGCACTGCCTCAGGACGTGCAGGACCAGCTCGTCGACGCACTCGCCGACAGCACCCAGTCCGACCTGACCGACGCCGGTGTCGAACTCAACGAGTTCCTCACCGAGGGATGGTTCGGCTTCGGTGCCGTGGACGACGCGTACTACGACCTCATCCGCACCCTGTGCACCGAGATCGCCGACGAGGTCGAGGCCTGCCAGGCCTGACCCGGTCAGCCCGCTCGCACGCACCATAGGAGAGATGACATGACGAACAGCGACACCCCCGCAGTCCGGATCACCGATCTGGGGAAGATCTATCCCGGAGCCGGGCAACCGGCTCTGGAGGGGGTGTCGCTGTCCGTCCTGCCGGGCGAGATCGTCGTCCTGCTCGGCCTCTCCGGCTCCGGCAAGTCGACACTGCTCCGCCACGTCAACGGACTGGAGACGCCGTCCACCGGCTCCGTGGTCTCGCTCGGCCAGGCGGTTCCTGAACTGCGGGGGCAGGCGCTGCGTGCGCTGCGCGGGCGGATCGGATTCATCTTCCAGCAGTTCGAGCTCGTCGGCGCTCTTACGGTCATCGAGAACGTGCTGACCGGAGGTCTCGCCACGTTGCGCGGCCCGCGCGTCGGCAGCCTGAGCTACCCGCGACGCATGCGCGAGAAGGCGCTCGGTCATCTAGACCGCGTGGGACTGCTCGATTTCGCCTATCAGCGCGCCGACAATCTCTCCGGGGGCCAGCAGCAGCGTGTTGCGATCGCCCGCGCCCTCATGCAGGACCCGGAGATCCTTCTCGCCGACGAGCCCGTCGCATCACTCGACCCCGAATCGAGCGGCCAGGTCATGTCGCTCATCCGCGAGATCGCCGCTGAGCGCTCGCTCACAGTCATCTGCTCTCTCCACCAGGTCGATCTCGCTCTGAGCTGGGGCGACCGCATCATCGGGCTCCGCGCCGGGAGCATCGTGCTCGACACGCGAACCGACGACCTGACGCGCGAAGAGGTCATGGAGATCTACGGCCGTGTGGCCACCAGTACGAGCGAGATCGCCGCGCTGGAGACCGAGCTCGCCGAGGCGCGAGAGCAGGTGCTCACGCAGGAGCTGCAGCGGTCAGCGGCGCGCGAGCGCCTTGCAGAGGAATTCGCGAACGAGGAGCCGGCGTGACCACCCTCGCCGAGCGCCCCGCGGCCCTCGCCGACCGCATATCGCGGCTCCCGCGACCCGCCCCCCGCCTGTCTTCCGTCGTCTCGTATGGCGTCATCATCGCAATACTCGGCCTCGGTGTCTGGTCATTCATCGGGCTCGACTACAGCCTGAAGAGCCTGGAGACCACAGGCGCCAATCTCTCCCGGTTCCTCAGCATGGCGACGCCGATGCAGTGGCCGGGCTGGAACGTCACGGCCGAGGTCCAGGCCGGTGGCGAAAAGGTCTTCGTGACGACATGGGTCGGCTTCGAGCCGATCTGGGAGATGTTCCTCACCATCGTCATCACACTCGCGCTGGTCATCGCCGGTACAGCGCTCGCAGCGGTGCTGTCGATCCCCGTGGCGTACGGCGCAGCGCGCAACACGACGCCCAACACGGCTGTCATGGCGGTCTGCCGCGGGATCGGCGTCGTCGCCAGGGCGATTCCCGACGTCGTCTTCGTCGTCGTGCTCGCCTTCCTCTGGTTCAACTCCGGAACGCTTCCCGCGATCGTCGCGATCGGAATCCACTCTGTCGGCATGATCTCCAAGATGTTCGCCGATGCGATCGAGCAGATCGATGAGGGCCCGCGGCTCGCCATCCGGTCCGCCGGTGGCACCAAGGCGCAGCAGTTCTGGTCGGGCGTCGTTCCGCAGGTCCTTCCGGCATGGGTCGCCGTGACGCTGCATCGCGCCGACATCAACCTCCGAGGCACTGTGATACTCGGTGTCGTCGGTGTCGTCGGCATCGGCTACGAACTGGACGACGCACTGCACGGCGGGCCGGCAGGCATGCGCCGTGTCATCCCTCTCGTCGTGATCATCATCGTGCTCTGCGTGCTGTTCGAGATCGTCTCCTCGCTGCTGCGCACCAGACTGCTGAATGTCAGGCCGACCGGACGGAGCGTGGGCGACACCGTGGCTCGTGCGGTCGCACGCAGGAGCACGCGCGCCGCTGAGGCCGCCGCCGCATCGCCGGTGACGACGCAGGAGCGGCACACACGGATCGAAGCGGCCATGCACCGACCATGGGATCGGACCCGGATCGGCAACACTCTGTGGATCTGGCTCGGCGTGGTGGCCGTCGTCGGAGCCTTCCTCTACACGGCGCCAGACGTCACCAAGATGTTCGCCCCTGCGTGGAACGAGATCGTGGACCCGACAAGGGACAGAGCGATCTGGCCGCCGCACTTCGGCAGCAGGGACTGGTCGGATGTGCTCGCCGCAGTCGTGACGACCATCCAGATCGCGTTCGCCGCGACGCTCATGGCGACAATCATCTCCGCCGTCGTCGGGCCCCTGTCAGCGCGCAACGTCGCACCCAACAGCGGGGTCCGCAACCTCTTCCGCGGCATCGCGCTCGTCATCCGCGCGATCCCCGACCTCGTCGTCGCGATCCTGTTCATCATCGCCGCGGGAATCGGACCTCAGGCCGGTGCGCTGGCGCTCGGGATCGGCGGCGTCGGGCTGCTCGCCAAACTCATCGGTGATTCGATGGAAGAAGTGCCGAACGGTCCGGAGCGGGCGCTCGCCGCTGCAGGGGCCACCCGGGCGCAGGTGTTCTTCTCCTCGACTGTCCCCATGTCGGTGCCGGCGCTCGTCAGCCACCTGATGTACCTGTTGGAGCAGAACATCCGCTCCGCTACGCTGCTCGGCATCGTCGGGGCAGGCGGCATCGGCTTCCTGCTGCTGAATGCACTGCAGGGTCGCCACTTCGACGAGGTTCTCGCCTACGTGCTCGTGATCATCGGCATGGTCGTGATCGTGGAGGCGGCATCGATCCTCATCCGACGCGCGCTGAAGTAGCGCCGGCGGGTTCAGGCCGCCAGCCAGAGCCCTTTCCGGTCGGTGGCGATCCGCAGGCCTGCGGCGACGATCTCGTCGGCGCCGATCCGGGCGCCGCGGGCGATGCGCGCCCCAGCACCGATCTCCGTACGGACACCGATGTGTGCGCCGTCGCCGACAGCGGCACCCTGCCCGATGTGCGCATGCGCGTCGATGTAGGCGTTGTCGCCGATCACGGCATCCGGTTCCACCCACGCGCCACGGGCGACCTTGGTCCCCGCGCCGACGCGCGCTCCTGGTTCGACATAGGCCCCGGCTTCGACAACAGCCTTCGGGTGCACCTTCGCGCCATGCGCGACGAGACCGCGGCCGTTGACGTGCTTGCGATAACGCAACGCCCTGCCCTGGTCGTCTTCGATATCGATGTAGTTCTTACCCAAGATTCCTCCCGTGTCCGGACATCTCCGGATATATGAACAACCACGGGATGGGTGAATTCATTCCCGAACGGGGATGCTGGGTCAACGAGCCGGGTTAAGCGTCACCGCTGGCAGTTCGGACACCAGAAGGTGATGCGCTCGCGGGTGGGATCGGCGCCCTGCGCGCCTCGTCGGATGAGTGTTCCGCATCTCCGGCACGGGCGGTTCGCGCGACCGTAGACCCACGTGCTCCGGCCGGGTCTGTCGACCCCAGTGAAGGTCCGGTTCGAGCGCAGTCTGTTCGCGCGGATGGTGCGGACGCCGAGATCGACCAGGGCAGGGATGTCGACCTCCTGGGTGGGTGTCGTGGGCAGGATTCCGCGAAGGAACAGCAGTTCTGCCGCGTACTCGTTGCCGAACCCTGCGACGTTGCGCTGGTCGAGCAGGGCGACATGGATGCTGCGGGTGTCGGCGCCGAGTCGGCGCACGGCCTCGGCAGGATCCCAGTCGTCTGCGAGCGGATCGGGACCCAGATGGGCGAGCAGCTGGTCTTCGGCCGCGGTGGGGGCGAGCTCGACCTCTGCGATGTCGACGCCCACGGCTTCGCGTTCGGCTGTGCCGACGATCGCCCGGACCTTGAAGTCGGGATGCCGCCACCTCTCGCCATGGCGGTAGATGAGCCAGACGCCGTCCATGCGCAGATGGGAATGCAAGGTCTGATCGCCTACGCGCAACAGCAGATGTTTGCCGCGGGATGTGCATCCGTGAACGGTGGCACCGGTCAGATCGGCGGTCGCGAAGGCGGGAACACGCAGGTCGAACCGGGTCACCTCTTCGCCCGCCAGCGCGTCATCGAGGCGCCGTGCGGTTCTGTATACGGTGTCGCCTTCAGGCATGAGGAGGCAGGGGTGGTTCGACCGCCTGCGGCGAGGGGGTGGCGCGTTCGGTCAGTGAGCGGGCGAGGATCGTGGATCCCGCCACGGCGGCAGGCATCGTGACGATGGCGCCGAGTGGGACGAGGAAGCACAGCTGCGTCGCGACACCGAATCCGATGACCCGAGCTCGGCCGGACCTGAGCAGTTCGGAACGCGAGTACGTGGTCAGTCCGCGGGCATCGAAGGCGCGACCGGTGAGCTCACGCGCCACCAACCGGCCGGACAGGATCACGCCGATGACGGTGGCGAGCATCCCGCCGACCAACGGGATGAACCCGATCGCGAGGGTGAGCAGGGCCACCAGGATCCCGAGCACGACCAGTCGGATGCCTTCCCCGATCGTGGTCAGCACGCCGGTGTCTCCGGTGGGCTCAGGACCGCCAAGAGAGCGCTCGATGCCACGCCAGATCCTCTGGTAGAACGGGTCGCCGATCGTCAGTGTGAGCGCCGTGAACACCGCGCCGGCGAGAGCCAGTGCTGCGATCAGGAGCACGATGCCGAGTCCGGCCCGCAGCAGTTCTCGCCACGGGGACGTCCACCCATCCGCGAACGGCGTGATCCAATCGGTGATCGATCCGAGGGTGAGCCCGAAGGGCACGAGAGCGCCGGCGAGCAGCACGAAAGCGATGAGTGCGGGGATGAGACCGAGCGCGAGCAGCTTCGGCTTGGCACGCCACATGCCGAACCCCCTGCCGAGGATCCGGACGCCGGTGAAGAACTCTCGGATCATGGCTATAGCGTACGGGCGCATTGGCGAGACCGAGTTTGTGGCACGAAAACGAGCGTGCGCAGCTCGGTTTCATGCCGGAGCGTCGGTCTCGCTAGATTGCCTTGCGCAGAGCGAAGCCGCGCGGCGTCGCCACGAAACCGGCCTCTTGCAACGCCATCGCGAAGTCGGTGCCGTAGATCGCTTCGCCGTTGATCTTCTCGACCGTGAGCGTCTCGAGTCGGCGTGCGCGGGAAGTCGTGACCAGATCGGATGCCGCGGCGCGCAGCAGCTCGGGATCGTCATCGAACGCGAGCACGGTGCGGCCACCGCGTTCGAGGTAGAGCACGAGCGACCCGTCGACGAGGACGACGAGTCCGCCCGCCTTACGCCCTGGACGATGCGACACGCCCTCACGCCTCGGCCACGCGAGTGCTGCGCCGTACGGGTTCGCCGGGTCGGTTGCAGCGAGCGTGACAGCCTTGCGGGGAGGTGGATCCGCCAGGGCCGCGAACGTGCGCAGGCGGTCGACGGTCGCAGACGCCGCGAACTGCGCGGCCCCGAGCTTCTCGATGACGTACCCGCGTCGGCAGTGTCCGGCTTCCTCGAACCCGGCCAGCACGCGGTATGCCTGGGCGAATCCGCCCGGAACGCCCTCGGCCTGCACGGCGCCGCGCGTGACGACGCCGTAGCGGTCGAGCAGCAGTCCAGCGCTCACGGTCGCGCGGCGCGCGGCATCCGTCTCCGCTGCAGGAAGCAGCGACCATCGTCCGCCCACCGCTGTCGGCCTGGCAGGGGTGCGAGTCAGCGACATGCCACGGTAGGTACGCGTGCGTGGTGCGCGGCGGGTCACCCGGTGGGCCTGCGACCCGCCGGCGAGCAGTGACCGGATCGGGGCGAATGTGTCATTGGTGACTCTGCTCGACCAGGTGAGGTTCCACAGCGCCTCGAGCACCGATTGCTCGTTCTCGGCGCCGGTCATCTCGCGCAGCTGCGTCGCGAAGTACGCTCCACCGGCCCCGAGCGCGCTCAGCAGCTGTGACTCGAGAGAGTCTGGCGCGAGTTCGTCCTCCGGCTCCGGCAGCGTGAACGGCGCCAGATCGGCGGGATGCAGCGACACCCATCCATCGCGTCCCGGCAGTGTGCCGTGGCCCGACCAGATGACCTCGCCGCTCGCTGTCAGCTCGTCGAGCAGCGCCGGCGTGTAGTCGCGGACTCTGGATGGCAGGATCAGAGATTCCCACGCGCTCGCGGGGATCGGTACTCCGGCGAACTGCTCGATCACCGACACCACGCCGTCGAGCCCCTCCAGCGGACGGCCGAGGTGCTGCCATTCGGGCAGGAAGCGTGCGTATGCTTCCGGCGAGACCGGTTCGACACTGCCGCGGATGGCGGCGAGTGACCGCATCCGCAAGCGGCGCAGCACCTCGGTGTCGCACCATTCGATCTCGGACCCGCTTCCTGCCGCTTCGGGCAGGAAGTATCCGCTGGTGAGGCGCCCGGCGTTCTCCAGCCTTTGCAGCGTGTGGCGGGCGACGGCAGAACCGATGCCGAAGCGGAGTGAGACAGCATCCGTCGTGAACGGGCCGTGCGTGCGGGCGAAACGGGCGACCAAGTCGCCGAGCGGATCGGCGAGCGGCTCGAGGAACGCGACAGGGATTCCGGTGGGCAGGGCGACACCCAGTGCATCACGCAGACGTCCCGCATCCTCGATCGCGGCGACACGGAGGGAGCCGGCGACGGTGACGGCGATCGCACGACGGGTGACGATCAGTTCGTCGAGGTGCGTCTGGGCCGCGGAAGTGGGTAGGGTCTGTGATCCCGCATCCGCGCCTTCGGGAACTGTGGTGTCCTCCAGTCGCGCGGCGACCTCCGCAGCATCGAGCGGTCCCAGCATACGCAGCAGATCGGCGACGCCTTCCAACCCGCGCACGTGCCGTTCCGGGTCGAGCCGTTGTGCCTCACGTTCCCATTGCGCGAGCACGTCGGGGTCGAGCAGTTCTCGCAGCTCGACCGTCCCGAGCAGCTCGCCGAGCAGCGCAGGATCGACGGACAGCGCGGCCGCGCGACGCTCCGCGAGGGGCGAATCGCCCTCGTACATGAATGCGCCGACGTAGCCGAACAGCAGATCGCGCGCGTACGGCGAGGGCTGCGAAGGCTCCGTCTCGACCAGCCGCACCTTCCGCTCGGCGATGGCGTTGATGAGCCGCCGGAGCGAGGGGAGATCGTAGACGTCCTGCAGCACTTCGCGCAGCGTCTCGAGGATGACGGGGAACGTCGGGTGACGCCGGGCGACCTCGAGCAGCTGGGCCGAGCGCTGGCGCTGCTGCCACAGGGGGGTGCGCTTGTTCGGGTTCATGCGCGGCATGAGCAGAGCGCGGGCGGCGCACTCCCTGAACCGTGAGGCGAACAGCGCCGAGCCGCCGACCTCTTCGGTGACCACATGCTCGAGCTCGTCCGGGTCGAAGACGAACAACTCGGCACCTGGCGGTTCGGCGTCGGCATCCGGGATCCGCACGATGATGCCGTCGTCGCTCGCGACTGCTGACCCCTCGACCCCGAGGCGCTCTCTGACTCTCGCGTTGATCGCCAGCGCCCACGGCGCGTGCACCTTCATGCCGTATGGAGAATGCAGGATGACTCGCCAGTCGCCGACCTCGTCGCGGCCGCGTTCGACCGTCAGGGTGCGGTCGGTCGGGAGGGTGCCGGTGGCCTCGCGCTGCTCGTTCAGATGAGCCATCAGATTGGCGCGCGCCTGTTCGTCGAGGCCCGCCTCGATCAGTCGTCGAGTGGCCTTCTCCGCAGTCGCGGCCGACACTTCACGGGAGAACCTGCCCAGCGCCTCGCCGAGCTCGAAGGGGCGGCCGATGCCGTCACCGTGCCAGAACGGCACCTTGCCCGGCTGCCCGTATGCGGGCAGGACGTTGACGCGGTCGTGGGTGATCTCGGCGATCCGCCAGCTCGTCGTGCCGAGCGTGAACACATCGCCCACCCGGGATTCGTAGACCATCTCCTCGTCGAGCTCGCCGACGCGGCGACCCGCACCTTCACCGGCGACGAAGACACCGAACAGACCGCGGTCAGGGATCGTTCCGCCGCTCGTGACGGCGATCCGCTGCGCGCCCGGCCGCCCGGTGAGCGTGCCTGCATCGCGATCCCAGATCAGGCGAGGGCGCAGTTCGGCGAACTCGTCGGATGGAAAGCGTCCTGCCAGCAGATCGAGCGTCGCCTCGTATGCCGAACGGGGGAGCGCCTGGAACGGTGCGCTGCGCCGCACCGTCTCGAACCATTCCTCGACGCTGATCGGCGCCAGTGCGCAGGCCGCGACGGTCTGCTGGGCGAGGATGTCGAGCGGGTTGCGCGGCACGGCGATCGCCTCGATCTTGCCCGCCAGCATCCGCTCGGTCACGATCGCGGTGTGCAGCACGTCGCCGCGGTGTTTGGGGAAGAGAGCGGCGCGGCTGATCTCGCCGACCTGGTGCCCTGCGCGTCCGACGCGTTGCAGACCGGATGCCGCGGACGGCGGTGCCTCCACCTGGATGACGAGGTCGACGGCGCCCATGTCGATGCCGAGTTCGAGGCTGCTCGTCGCGACGACGCAGCGCAGGATGCCGGACTTCAGCTCTTCCTCGACGAGTGCGCGCTGCTCTTTCGAGACCGAGCCGTGGTGCGCCTTGGCGAGCACGGGGTCGGCCCCGGAGGTGGAGCCGGCCTGCGCCATCATGGCGGCAGGAGGTCCCGCGGGCTCGGGGACGGGGACCCCGATGCGTTCGGCGTAGATCTCGTTGAGCCTGCCGGTGAGGCGCTCGGCGAGACGCCTGGAGTTGGAGAAGACGATCGTGGACTTGTTCTCGAGGATCCGGTCGACGATCGCCTCTTCGACGTGCGGCCAGACTGACCCCGTGACCTCGGTGTACTCGGCCGGATCATCGCTCGTGGCCGGGGCACCTGGTGGGGGAGGGGGGTTGGTCATGTCGTCCATCGGCACGACGACCGACAACTCGAACGTCTTCGATGCCTTCGGTGCGACGATCTCGACAGGTTCCGACCCGCCGAGGAAACGGGCCACTTCGTCTATGGGGCGCACGGTGGCGGAGAGCCCGATGCGCTGCGCGGGTACCATGTCTTCGCGGCCGGCTCGCCGAAGCGCGTCCAGTCGCTCCAGACTCACAGCGAGGTGCGCTCCGCGCTTGGTCGCAGCCACTGCGTGCACCTCGTCGATGATGACGGTGTGCACGTCGCGCAGGGTCTCGCCTGCGCGACTCGTGAGCATGAGGTAGAGCGACTCCGGCGTGGTGATGAGGATGTCGGGCGGATCGGAGACGAGCTTTCGGCGGTCGCTCGAGGTGGTGTCACCTGAGCGGACTCCGACACTCACCGAGGGCGCCGCGAGTCCCAGTCGACGCGCCGACTGCCCGATGCCGACAAGAGGGGAGCGGAGGTTGCGCTCGACGTCGACACCGAGGGCCTTGAGGGGGGAGATGTAGAGGATGCGCGTGCGCGCAGCGCCCTTCGTGGATGCGACATTCACCGCATCAGTTCGCTCGCGGAAGACGCGGTCGATCGCCCAGAGGAAGGCGGAGAGCGTCTTTCCCGACCCGGTGGGGGCGACCACGAGTGCGTGCCTGCCGGCGGAGATCGCGTCCCACGCGCCGATCTGTGCGGGCGTGGGCGCGCTGAAGGCGCCCCTGAACCAGTCCTGCGTGGAGGGGGTGAAGCGCTCGAGCACGCGCCGCACTGAGCTCGTCGAAGTGTCGCTCATCCCTCCATCATCGTCTGTGCATCAGACATCGGGGCGAGACGGCGAAGGACGCGGTGGCGAGCGGGAACATAGGACCGAATGTCAGAGGCACGGAGTTCAATGTACATATGAACATTTCGACGATGACTTCTCCGGCGCTGAACGCGCTGCTCGAAGATGTCGTCGCGACGCTCTCGTCGGTGGACCAGACGATCAACCAGCTGATGGCGACGAAGTCGGCGCTGTTGGCGACCGCGTCGCGCATCGCCGATGATGAACCGTTCGATTCGGTCGACTCGCGTGAGATGTCGCAGCGCGCGGTGGCGACCGAGATCGGCGCTGCGCTGCGGTTGAGCGATCGCACGATCGAGTCCCACATGGGAACGGCTGCGCGACTCGCGGAGCGTTTCCCCTCGACGGCCGCATCATTCAGTGCCGGCCGCATCTCGCAGGCGCATGTGCGGGTCATCATGGATGCCGGCGATCAGATCGAGGATGCGGGCAGCAGAGCCCGCTACGAAGAGATCGTGGTCGCGCGGGCCGAGGCGGAATCCCCGAACCGGCTGCGTCCGTTCGCCGCGCAGACGGCCGAGCGCTTCCGGGAGACGTCGTTCACCGAGCGGCACCGAGAGGCGCGCGAGCGCCGAGGAGCGTGGGTGAGAGGGCGCGACGACGGGATGGGAGAGCTCGTGATCTTCGGACCGAGCGCGATCGTCAACGGCATGCACGACAGAGCGACGCAGATGGGGCTGAAGGTGAAGGAGGAGAACGCGCGGGTCGCGAAGGAGTGTGGTGACGCTTCGGCAGATGATTTCGAGGATCAGCGCACGCTGAATCAGCTGCGGTTCGACCTGCTCGCAGATCTGATCCTCACGGGCACCCCGACCGGTCATGAGACCGAAGACGGGCTGCTCGGCGAGATCCGTGCGCATGTCGACATCACAGTCCCTGCGCTGACTCTGACCGACCCCGATGGGATCGCGTCTCCTGCACATCTGGAGGGCGTCGGGCCGGTCGATCCCGCGACCGCCCGGATTCTGACCGGCAACGCATCCGAGTTCGACCGAGTCTTCACTCACCCGGCATCAGGAATGGTGCTGGGAGTGGACAGATATCGCCCATCGGCCGACATGCGCCGGTATCTGAGGGCCAGGGATCGGTGCTGCAGGTTTCCAGGGCGCAGGCTCCTCGCGAGAATGTGCGACGACGACCACACGATCGATCATGCACTCGGCGGCGCCACCACTCTCGCTAATTTGGCGGACTTCTGCCGTCGACATCATGTGACCAAGCACCAGACGCCGTGGAAGGTGCGACAACTCGGCGGTGGCGTGCTGGAATGGACCAGCCCCACCGGCAGGATCTACGTCGATCGCCCTCCGGGCGTCGCCACCTATGTCACCTTCGAAGACGTCGCCGAACGGATGCCGTCCGAGGCTCCGTTCTGACAGCTGCGGCCGCCAGTCTGATGGAGCATTGCGCCCGATAGCCTTTCATCCATGGGCGATCAGGATGCCGAGTTCGAGAGACTCTACGGGGCATGGAAGTCCCGCACTCCGGCCGATGCGGAGCATCTGTTCCGTGGCTATCCGGGTACGTGGTGGATCGCCGGCGGCTGGGCGCTGGAGGCGTTCACCGGGGTGCAGCGGCACCACGAAGACATCGACCCCGCCGTGCTTCGGGAGGAGCTGCCACTGCTGCGTCGCCACCTCTCGGGCCGCCTCGATGCATGGTGCGCATTCTCTGGCGCACTTCGCCCCTTGCGCCCAGATGACCGGCCTGAAGCCCTGGCCCCCGACATCCTGCCGGACGGGTGCGGGCAGCTCTGGACACGCCCCGGAGCCGCAAGCCCCTGGGAGTACGACATTCTCCTGAGCCCAGGATCGGTCAGCGAATGGGTGTACAAACGTGACGCGACGGTGCGGATGCCGCTGGCGGAAGCCCTCTGGGGGCGTGGCGGCATCCGGTATCTGCAACCCGAGATCCAGCTGCTGTACAAGGCGAAGGGGCAGCGTCCCAAAGACGATGCCGACTTCGCCGCCACGCTGCCGTTCCTAGACCCTGCGCGCCGGGCATGGCTGCGCGATGCGCTCATACGGACCCTCCCCGATCACGACTGGCTCATGGACCTCAACGGGTGATCTCCTGGATCGTCCCCTCTGCATCGATCTCCAGGGTCAGATCCAGGTCGAACCGGTTCAGGAACGCGTCATCGTGGCTGACGACGAGCACGGCGCCGCGGTACGCGCGCAGCGCCTCCACGAGCTGATCGACCGTATCGAGATCGAGGTTGTTGGTCGGCTCATCCAACACCACGAGATGCGGTGCCGGATCGGCGAGCAGCAGCTTCGCCAGCGCGACGCGGAAGCGCTCGCCTCCGGACAACGCGCCGACCGGACGGTCGGTCGTGTCGCCACGGATGAGGAACCGTGCCAGCCGGTTGCGCAAGTCCTTCTCAGGGATCGCCTGCGCGGCCTTCGCGATGTTCTCGAGCACCGAGAGCGACTCGTCCAGACCATCGATGCGCTGCGGCAGGTACCCGATGCGATCGGTGTGGGCCGATACAGCAGGAGTGCCGTCCGTGACGCCCTCGACCAGTCGCTGCAGCAGCGTCGTCTTACCCACGCCGTTACGGCCGATCAACGCCACGCGCTCCGGTCCCTGGATGATCCAGGATCGCTCCTGGTCACGGATCGTGGCGATGCGACGGGAACCGGACACATCAGGATCCGGCAACTCGATCTTCATCGAGGCGTCGCCCCGCACGCGCCGTCCGGCCTCGTCGAGCGCAGCCCTCGCCTCGCTCTCCTTCTCCGCAACCTCGGTGCGCAGCCTTCCGGCGGAGACCTGGGCGGCCATCTTCCGACCGTTCGCGATGATCTTCGGAACCCGCTTCTCGACGAACGCCTTGTTCGCCATGCGCGCTCTGCCTGCCAACTTGGTCTCGGCCTCGATGCGCTGTCGCTTCTCCTTCTTGAACGACTGCTTGGCATCGCGCTCCGCCTGGCGCGCAGCATCCTGCTCTGCGTCCAGCCACGCACGCCATTCGGAGTACGGTCCGCCGAACACGCTCAGCGAGTTCGCATACAGCTCGGCGGTGTCATCCATCAACTCGAGCAACGACACGTCGTGACTGACCACGACGAGCGTGCCCTTCCAGGAGCGCACCATGTCGGCGAGGCGCGCCCTGGCGTAGCGGTCGAGATTGTTCGTCGGCTCGTCGAGCAGCGTGATCGGTGCTCGACGCAGTCGGATGCCGGCGATGGCGACGAGCACGGCCTCGCCGCCGGACAGCTCGCCGACTCGACGGTCGAGGAACGAAGGATCAAGACCGGCCTCAGCCAGTGACACCTCCGCTCGCGCCTCGATGTCCCAGTCGTCGCCGACGGCGTCGAAACGTTCAGGGCCGACGTCGCCCGCGGCGATTGCGCGGACCGCGTCCAACGCCGATGCGACCCCGAGCAGTTCGGCAACGCGGCGATCGACATCGAGCGTCAACCGCTGGGGCAGGTAGGCGACATCACCCGAGGCATTGATCGCACCGGCCGTGGGTGAGAGTTCTCCGGCGATGAGGCGAAGCAGGGTTGATTTGCCGGACCCGTTGCGCCCGACCAGGCCGGTGCGGCCGGTGCCGAACGACCCGGTGACGCCGTCGAGCGCGGCGTGACCGTCTGGCCAGGTGAAGGTGAGGCGGTCAAGAGTGACCGAAGCGTTTGTGGTCTGCAATGACATGGGGTGTCTCCCGAGGGTGTGCGGATGCACTGACGCGGGTCGCCGCTCGACGCCGAAAAAGCGGAGCGGCTCGGTCCCTGAGCCTGTCGAAAGGTGGGAAGGATCGTCGTGTCAGCGCGCGGAAAGAAAAGCGCGGAGGCGACTGATCAGATCAATGAACTTCCAAACAAGGCGGACAGGACGTCACGACGATACCCGGGCGTGTCGAACGACGCAACCCCCGGGCGTGTCGCGGTCGTCATCCGTTCATCGATCAGTCTTCTGAACGTCACAGTTCCGGGCTAGCCTGGCGCGCATGACCACGCTTCGCCGCGTCCGCGCGGCCGCTTTCGCAGCCCTCCTGGTCGTCGGCGCCGCCGTCACGACCGCAACTTCGGCCGCGGCCGCACCTCCGCACCGGTCGAATGACGACTCGAACGTGCGCTTCGCCACCTTCAATGCCTCGCTCAACCGCGGCACCGAGGGCGCGCTCGTCGCCGATCTCTCGACTCCAGGTAACGCGCAGGCGGATGCGGTCGCCGAGATCATCCAACGTGCGAACCCCGACGTTCTGCTGATCAATGAGTTCGACTATGACGCAGAGGGCGAGGCACTGCGGCTGTTCCAGGAGAACTATCTGTCAACACCGCATGCGGACGCGGAGCCCATCGAATACGCCTATCGCTACTCCGCACCGGTCAATACCGGCGTGCCCAGCGGTTTCGATCTGAACGATGACGGAGCGGTCTCCGGCGGTGACGATGCCTGGGGGTTCGGACTCTTCCCTGGTCAATACGGCATGGCGGTCTACTCGAAGTATCCGATCGATCAGGACGCGATCCGCACCTTCCAGAACCTCGCCTGGGCGGACATGCCGGGCGCGCTTCTCCCTGACGACCCCACGACGGCGGAGCCCGCCGACTTCTACTCCGCGGAGGAGCTCGCCCGGTTCCCGCTCTCGAGCAAATCGCACTGGGACGTGCCGATCGAGGTGTCGAAGCACAAGACCGTGCACTTCCTCGTGTCGCATCCGACCCCGCCGACGTTCGACGGCGCAGAGGATCGCAACGGCCGACGCAACCACGACGAGATCCGCCTGTGGGCCGACTACATCGCGGGCGGCAAGACGGCGTCGTACATCGTCGACGACCAGGACGGCGAAGGCGGCCTCGCGCGCAACGAACTCTTCGTGATCGCCGGCGATCAGAACGCCGACCCGAACGACGGCGACTCCACCGACGGTGCGATCCAGCAGCTGCTGGAGAGTCCTCGCGTCAACACGGCCTCCGTGCCGACCAGCGCCGGTGCCGTCGAGGCCGCAGAACTTCAGGCGGGCGTCAACGACGAGCACGTGGGCGACCCGGCGCAGGACACCGCCGACTTCTCCGAGCCGCCGGGAAATATCCGCGTCGACTACGTGCTGCCCAGCCGACAGATCCGCATCATCGACTCCGGCGTCTTCTGGCCCGTATCCGATGACCCGCTCTCGCGTCTCACCGGCGTGTATCCGTTCCCCTCCAGCGATCACCGCCTCGTCTGGGCGGACCTCGACGTCCCCGGTGGTGGAAAGAAGCACTGAGAGCTCGGCCTCAGCCGCGCGGGGATGCCGAGAGCGCGAGCACCGGTCAGCGTGAGGCGTCTCGCCACTTCTCGAGGAAGACGCGCACATCGGCGAGCTCATCCTCGGAGATGCTGTGCGTCAGCCCAGGGTAGACGCGGCCGGTGAGTTCGGAATGATCCGGCAACCACACGGCGGTGTGGGCGATCAGCGGAGCGGGGATCACATCGTCGTTCGTTCCTCGGCCCCAGAACACGCGAGGACGCGCCTCGCGCAGCGCCTCATCGTCCGGCAGATCACTCGGCGACGCGTAACCGCTCAGCGCGACCACGGCATCGAAGCGCGTGGGCTCGAGGCGCATCGCCTGCAGCGCCACGGCGGCACCCTGCGAGAACCCGAGCAGTGCCACGGTCGACGCGTCGGCTGCAGCGATGTCGAGCCACCGCAGGAACGCGCGCGCGGCGACGGTCACGGCATCAGGGTCTCGCCCGTTCAGACCATCGATTGCGTACCAGGACCTGCCGGGTATGGGCCATGGCGGTGCCAGGGGGGCGGCGACGGAGGCCACCGCGATGTCATCGGGGAGGAACGGTGCGAGTCCGAACAGATCGTGCTCGTCGGCGCCGTAACCATGCAGCAGTACGAGCAACGGCAGCCCGGTGCGCTCACCGACGGACCAGCGCGTGGCATCGGCGTCGATACTGAGTTCTTCGCTCACATGTCCCATCCTGCCAGCCGATACAGACACCGCGCCGAGGCAGAACTGTGCAGGCGCAGAACTGCGCAGGCGCAGACACTGGTAGAAATGAGGCATGTCGGTGCGCACACCTGATCCTGACCCCGAGGGGGGCGACGACGACCTCTCGCGGTTCAGTGAGCTGCCCGCAGACGCGAACAATCCTGCCTGGCTGAGTGAATTCGAACTCGCCGAAGCGCGGCGACGCCTGCCCATGCTCTACGTCGAGGCGATCCCCGTGCGCGCAGACGGTTCAGGACAGGTCGCCGAACTCGGCATCCTGTTGCGCTCCACGCCGCTCGGTGAGATGACGCGCACGATCGTGTCCGGTCGTGTGCGTTACGGCGAGACCGTCCGGGACGCACTGTTCAGGCACATCGAGAACGACCTCGGCCCGATGGCATTCCCGCTGCTGCCGCTCCAGCCGCTGCCGTTCACGGTGGCGGAGTACTTCCCGCTACCCGGTGTCAGCGCCTACCACGACGAACGGCAGCATGCCGTTTCGCTCGCCTTCGTGGTTCCCGTCACCGGTACGTGCGAACCTCGTCAGGACGCGTTGGAGATCACCTGGTTCTCGCCGGAGGAGGCTGCCTCAGACGCCGTGTCCGCCGAGATGGAGGGCGGTCGAGGCACGCTCGTCAGGATGGCTCTGGCGAGCCTCGGCCTTCTGCGCTGACGCCGCCTGCACCACGCCGCTTCATCCGTCGTCGGACGCGGCGTGAACAATTTCGCTCTGAACTGATCCAATTTCCTATAGGATCGGTAGCGTGGGTCGCACGTGTGCCCCCTTTTCGTTCAGAGGAGACCGCAATGACGCGCTTGTTCAATGACCCGGACGACTTCGCCTCCGAGTCCGCTGTCGGCTTCGTGGCTGCATCCGCCCGATGGGTCCGGCCGGTGACGGGCGGTGTCGTTCGTTCCACGCGCGGCGCGACGCCGACGGTATCGGTCGTGATCGGCGGCGGGAGCGGACACTATCCGGCGTTCGCTGGTCTCGTCGGGCCCGGGCTGGCGCACGGAGCGGCGATGGGCAACCTGTTCGCCTCGCCGTCGGCGCACCAGGTGCACAGCGTCGCCACTTCAGCCCACGAGGGGCGCGGCGTACTGCTCAGCTACGGCAACTACGCGGGCGACGTGCTGCACTTCACACAGGCGCAGGAGCGTATGCGCGCCGCAGGGATCGACTGCCGCACCGTCGTGGTGACCGACGACATCTCCAGCGCCCCGGCCGCTGAGCTCGACAAGCGCCGCGGCATCGCCGGTGACCTCGTCGTGTTCAAGGTCGCGGGCGCTGCGGCCGAGTCCGGACTCGACCTCGACGATGTCGAGCGACTGGCCCTGCTGGCCAATGCGCGCACCCGGTCTCTCGGGGTGGCCTTCGGCGGGTGCACGTTGCCCGGCGCAGACGAACCGCTGTTCACCGTGCCGGAGGGGCGGATGGCCGTAGGACTCGGCATTCACGGCGAACCGGGCATCGACGAGGTCGACGTGCCGACGGCGGCGGGGCTGGCCGAGCTGTTCGTGTCGTCCCTCCTCGCCGAGATCCCGGACGGGATCGATCGGGACGGCGCGCGCGTCGTGCCGATCCTCAACGGACTGGGCAGCGTCAAGTACGAAGAACTGTATGTCGTCTACGCCGAGATCGATCGGCTGCTCGCCGAATCCGGTCTCGTCGTCGTCTCGCCCGAGGTGGGGGAGTTCTGCACGAGCTTCGACATGGCAGGCGTCTCTCTCACCCTGCTGTGGCTCGACGGCGAGCTCGAGCCGCTCTGGCACGCGTCGTGCGACACGGCCGCCTTCCGACGTGGTGCGGTCGAGGGGCGAGTGGCTGTCGACGCCGTCGAGATCGCGGAGGAAGAGCGTGTCATCGGACCGGCGAGCGAAGGTTCCCGGCGGACGGCGGCGGTGATCGATCGTGCGCTGATCGCGATGGCCGCGAGGCTGGATGCTGAGGCGGACGAGCTCGGTCGAATCGACCGCATCGCCGGCGACGGCGATCATGGGATCGGCATGCAGCGCGGAAGCAGGGCCGCTTCCTCGGCAGCATCCGCGGTCGTCGCTGAAGGAGCCGGTGCGCGCACGACACTCCAACAGGCCGGTGATGCCTGGGCCGATAAGGGCGGCGGCACCTCCGGCGCCATCTGGGGTGAGATGCTCGTGGCGCTCGGCACCACGCTCGGCGACGACGGCGATCCGGATCCCGCGCGCGTCGCCGCAGGTATCACGGCGATGAAGGATGCGGTGATGTCCTTCGGCAAGGCGAAGGTCGGCGACAAGACGATGATCGATGCGATCGTCCCCTTCGCCGATCGGCTCGCCGAGCTGGTCGGCTCAGGTGCCGACTTCGTCGATGCGTGGGCCGAGGCCGCTGAAGCAGCGGACCATGCGGCCAAGGCCACCGCCGACCTCTCAGCGAAGCTCGGCCGTGCTCGCGCGCACGGCGACAAGAGCCTCGGCACTCCCGACCCGGGCGCGGTCTCCTTCGCGCTCATCGCATACACGGTTCTCGACATCCTGAAGGGGAATGACTGACATGGCACTTCGACTGGTGATCGGCTCGGACGACGCGGGCTACGACTACAAGAACGCATCAAGGCGGATCTGCTCGCCAACCCTCTCGTCGAATCCGTCGTGGATGTCGGCGTCGACGCGGACGGGCACACCAACTACCCGAGGATCGCGACGAACGCGGCCGAGAAGGTCGCCGCCGGCGACGCCGATCGCGCGATCCTGATCTGCGGCACGGGCCTGGGCGTCGCGATCGCTGCGAACAAGGTCAACGGCATCCGCGCGGTCACCGCGCACGACTCCTTCAGCGTCGAGCGCTCTGTGCTGTCCAACGATGCGCAGGTCCTCTGCATGGGGCAGAGGGTCATCGGCATCGAGCTGGCGAGGCGCCTTGCAGCCGAGTGGCTCACCTACACCTTCGACCCGACCAGCGCCTCCGCTGAGAAGGTGCAGGAGATCTGCGCCTACGAAGGTTCCTGAGGATCGATCGCCGCATGCTCATCGGTGTGAGCCTGAAGATGTACTTCTCCCACGCGCGCACCGTCGAGTGGGTGTCGGAAGCCGCGGAGATCCTACGGGCGCACCACGCTGCGGCAACGGTGACCGCTTTCGTGATGCCGCAGTACCCCTCCATTCCCGCGGCTCTCGCGCTGGGCGGCCCGCTGAGGGTCGGTGCGCAGGACCTCGCCGGCGATGATGCGGGCGCCTTCACGGGCGAGGTGTCCGGCGCTGTACTCGCCGAACTCGGCTGCCGTTTCGTCGAGGTGGGCCATGCCGAACGGCGTCGCCTGTTCGGCGAGACGGATGAGGTCGTCGCGGCCAAGGTCCACGCCGCGCTGCGCAACGGACTGACACCGCTGCTGTGCGTCGGCGAGGCGGATCGGATCGATCCGGCGGCCGCCGCAGAGGACTGCATCGAGCAGATCCGCTCCGGTCTCAGTGCTGCCGACACCGCGGGCGTCACCGGTCCGATCGTGGTGGCGTACGAGCCGCTGTGGGCGATCGGCGCTGGGGCGCCGGCATCATCCGAGCACATCCGCGGCGTGTGCTCGCGGTTGCGGCGACATCTCGGCGACACTCGTGAAGATGTGTCCGTGATCTACGGCGGAAGCGCGGGCCCTGGTCTGCTCACGACGATCGCCGACAGCGTCGACGGCCTGTTCCTCGGCAGGTTCGCGCACGATCCGCAGGCAGTTCATGACATTCTCGATGAAGTCGCACTGTTGGGTGCTGAACGGTCGCCGGCGAGGGAGAATCAAGCATGACGATGGAATTCGAGAGCGGTCTGTCCGGTCTGGATGCGACGATCGAGCGCCGCGGTCTGCGCGATCGTGTGTACGACCGCATCCTGCAGCTGCTGCTGAGTGGTGACGCCTCGCCCGGCGCACGCCTGTCCATCGACACGATCGCACGCCAGTTGGATGTCTCGCCCACGCCCGTCCGCGAGGCGATGGTGCTGTTGGAGCGCACCGGCCTCGTGACCCGTGAAGCGCTCAAAGGTTATCGCGTCGCGCCGCCGCTCGGCGCCGGTCAGCTCGCGGAGCTGTTCGAGGCACGCATCATGCTCGAGTCCAATGCGGCGAGGCTGGCGACACCGGCCTCCCCGTTGATGCTGGATGAGTTGCGCGCGGCCGAGGAGGCCCATCGGGCTGCCGGCGAGCGAGTGATCACAGGGATGCGCGCCGGGTCTCCCGGCGTCGAGCTCACCACCGCCTACTTCGCGACCGATGCGGATTTCCACCGGGTGGTCTTCCGGCACTGCGGCAACACTTATCTCGAAGAGATGTCCGAATCGCTCGGCGCACAGCTGCACCGCATGCGCCAGTCCGTGCTCCACGGCGTCACGGACGTGCGTGAGGCGATCGCCGAGCACGAGGCGATCGTCGACGCCTTCGCGAGCGGCGACCGCGATGCGCCGGAGCGTCTGATGCGTCGCCACATCGAGCAGGTGCGCTCCCGTTCGCTGGATCTCGAGCGCAGCTGACCCCGTCGGACGCGCAGTCGGGTCGTCCGCCGCGCGCCGGGTCGAGATCGCACGCCTTGACGCCTCTCCTATTTCCTATAGGATCTAGGAAGATTCGATCAGTTCTCGAATACGAACACGTCAACGGAGCCGTCATGAGCGCAACGCCGCACCCCCTCACCAGCGACAACTGGCCCATCGCCGTCTGCATGCACGGGTTCCCTCACGTCGCCGCAGATGGCACTCGACTGCATGACGCATCGGCAGAGACCTGGGACGGCGTCTTCCGGCGGGTGTCCCGGCTCGGCTTCACCGCGATCGAGATCGCTGACAGCCACATCCGCCCGTCCGACCTCACACCGGAGCGGCGTGGCGAGCTCAAGTCGATCGCGGCATCCCACGACGTGCAGCTCGTCTCGGTGCACGTGCAGCGCCAGAGCGTCATCGAGCCGGGCAAGGGCGAGCAGAACCTCGCCTATGCGCACCAGGCCATCGACGCCGCAGCCGAGCTCGGCATGCAGGTGTTCTCGACCGGTCTGCACCAGCCGTTCAGCGCGGCGCAGCGCAAGGCGCTGTGGTTCTGGACCGCGCAGGGCCCTGTCGACCCCGATGACGCGGACACCCGCGCGCTCGCCGTGAAGCGACTGCGCGAACTCGGTGAGCACGCGGCATCCGTCGGTCTGCCGATGGCGCTGGAGATGTATGAGGACACGTACCTCGGCACGGCGGACAGCGCCGTGCGGCTGATCGAGGAGATCGGCCTGGACAACGTCGGCCTCAACCCCGATATCGGCAACCTCGTGCGCCTGCACCGTCCCATCGAGGACTGGCGCGAGATGCACGAGAAGACCCTCCCGTACGCGAACTACTGGCACGTCAAGAACTACATCCGCGACGAGGCGGGCGACGGCAGCTGGCAGACCGCCGTACCCACCAGCATGGAGCTCGGGCTGATCAACTACCGCGACATGGTCGCGAGGGCCGTCGAGCTCGGCTTCAAGGGGCCGTTCCTCATGGAGCAGTACGGCGGAGACAGCCTCGGCGTCTGCGCGACGAACCGCGACTACCTGCGCACGCTGCTGCCAGAGCCCACGGGCGCCTGACCGGCATCCGCCTTTCGACGCAACCCGAACTCGACCCAGGAGACGATAATGACCAATCAGGAACGCCCCATCTACGCCGTCATCGGCAGCGGATACATGGGCGGCGGCATCGCCCAGTGCCTCGCGCTGTCCGGCGCGGATGTGCGCATCGCGGACGTCGACATCGAGATCGCGAAGCAGAACCGCGACCGCCTCATCGCAGAGGCCGAGCAGTTCGTCGCGGACGGACTGTTCCCCGCCGATGCGGCGAAGATCATCGCGGAGCGCGTGACGGCGGCCACGATCGAGGATGCCGTCGACGGCGCCTCGTTCATCGAAGAGGCCGTACCGGAGAAGATCGAGATCAAGCACGCGACGTTGCGGCGCATCTCCGAGGCTGCCGCCCCGGGAGCGATCATCGGCAGCAACACCTCGACCATCCTGATCGGCAAGCTCGCCGAAGCAGTCGTGAACCCGGAGCGCTTCCTCGGCGTCCATTTCTCCAACCCTGCGCCCTTCATCCCCGGCGTCGAGCTGATCCCGCACGCGGCGACGGACGAGGCCATCCTTCCCGCCGTCGAAGCGATCGTGGCGGCAACGGGCAAGGAGACCGCTCGCGTCAAGGACGCGACGGGCTTCGTGTTGAATCGACTCCAGTACGCCCTGTTCCACGAGGCGACCCAGCTCGTCGAGGAAGGCGTCGCAACGCCGGAGGACATCGACACGATCGTGCGCACGACGTTCGGATTCCGCCTCCCGGTCTTCGGCCCGTTCGCGATCGCAGACATGGCAGGCCTCGACGTGTACTCGTTCTGCTACGCCTCGCTGCAGACAGAGTTCCCGGAGCGCTTCGCCACGCCGAAGGCGCTCTCCGACCTGGTCTCGGCCGGAAAGCTCGGCACCAAGTCGGGCGGCGGGTTCCTGGACGTCCCAGCCGAGCGGACGCCCGAGCTCATCGCGTACCGCAACAAGGCCTATGTCGCGATCAAGAAGCTCATGGACGAGCTCGGTCCCGCACCCATCCACCCCTCGAACTGAGAGGACCAGCGTTGTCCACGACATTCCCCACCGAACGAACCGTCATCCTGACCGGCGCTGCGAGCCCTCGCGGAATCGGTCGCGCCACGGCGTTCCATCTTGCTGAGCTCGGCTGGAACGTCGGAATCATCGACGTCGACGGCGAAGCAGCGGCGCAGACCGCGTCCGAGGTCGCCAAAACCCATGGTGTCCGCGCCGCCGGCGTCGGGGCGAACGTCGCCGATCGCGAGCAGTCGGTCGCGGCGGTCGACGCCCTCGAGGCGCAGCTTCCGCAGATCGTCGCGGTGGTGAACTTCGCCGGTGTTTCCTCGCCTGTGCCGTACCTCGAGGTCACTCCCGAGGAGTGGCACCGCGTCGAGTCGATCAACCTCGACGGCGTGCACTGGATCACTCAGCGAGTGGCGCGCACCCTCGTGGACAACGGCGTCGGCCGCATCATCGGCATCTCTTCCGTGTCAGCGCAGCGCGGAGGCGGCACGTTCTCCAAGACGCCTTACTCGGCGTCGAAGGCCGGCGTCATCGGGCTGATGCGCTCGATCGCACGAGAACTCGGCCCGTTCGGCGTGACCGCCAACGTCATCTCGCCTGGACCGATCGACACCGACATCATGGGCGGCACTCTCACAGAGGAGCGCAAGACCGCGATGGCGGCTGACGGTGTGCTCCCGCGCATCGGCACCCCGACGGACATCGCCGCAGCGGTGGCCTTCCTCATCAGCGAGAACGCCGGCTTCGTGACGGGGCAGACCCTGAACGTCGACGGCGGTCTCTACATGCACTGAAGGATCTCATCATGACTCGTCCATGGTCCAAGAGCCGCATCGCCTTCCTGGTGCTCGGAGTGATCTGCGTGGCCGTCGGCCTCTTCCTGATCATCCCGGCGCTCGGCAGCTGACGCCGTCCAACCGCACCCCACTCAAAGGAGAGTTCTTCGTGTCCGAATCCACCCCGAGCGCCACGGCGCCGTCACTGCTGGCGAGTCCTCATCTTGCCAGCGGCATCAAGAAGGCGACCTTCCGCCTGATGCCGATGCTCATCATCCTGTACTTCGTCGCCTTCCTCGACCGCACGAACGTCGGCTTCGCCGAAGCGGCGTTGGAGACCGACAGGGGGATCTCGGCCGGTGCGTACGCACTCGGCGCCGGCATCTTCTTCATCGGCTATGCGCTCTTCGAGATCCCTTCGAACCTGCTGCTGAACAAGTTCGGCGCCAGATTCTGGCTCGCCCGCATCGCGATCACCTGGGGCATCGTCGCGGCGGCGTTCGCGTTCGTCAACGGTGAGACGATGTTCATCATCCTGCGCTTCCTGCTCGGGGTGACCGAGGCCGGCCTCTTCCCCGGCGTGATCATGTTCCTGTCGCAGTGGTTCCCCAACAAGCGCCGCGTGCAGATGTTCGCCCTGTTCTACCTGGCGCAGCCGTTCTCGCAGATGCTGGGCGCTCCGCTCTCAGGCGGACTCATCAGCTTCGGCGAGCAGGTCACGCCATGGGCCGGATGGCAGGTGATGTTCTTCGTGGAGGGCATGCTGGCCGTCGTCGCAGGTGTCGCCGCGTTCTACTTCCTGGTGGACTCGCCGCAGAAGGCGAAGTTCCTCTCCGATGACGAGAAGCACGCGCTCAGGGTCGTGATGGAGCACGAAGACGCTGTCAAGGAGACCGACGGTCCGCGGGGCATCGGTGCGGCGATGGTGAACTGGAAGGTGTGGTACTTCACCATCATCTACTTCTGCCTGCAGATCGCCGTCTACGGCACGACGTTCTACCTTCCGCAGCAGGTCTCCGGGCTCATCGGGCAGGACGTCGGTTGGCAGGTCGGCCTCGTCTCCGCCATCCCGTGGGCGGTGGGCCTGTTCGCCTGCTACTACGCAGGCAAGCACGCAGACACGATCAAGCGCCGTCGGGTGTGGGGTGCGTGGTTCTTCGTCATCACCGGCGTCGCCATCCTCGTCTCGGCCTGGGCCGGGGCGAACGGTCAGGGACTGATCGGTCTGCTCGCGATCACGATCGCCGTCTCCGCGTTCCTCGCGGCGGGTCCCATCACCTGGTCGTTCCCGACCTCGTTCCTCACCGGAGCCGCCGCAGCCGCCGGCATCGGTCTGATCAACTCGCTCGGCAACCTGGGTGGGTTCGTGGCTCCGATCATGCGCACCGGCTTCAATGAAGCGGTTCCGACCGAGAGCGGAGCGTGGGGCGTGGTGTCCCTCGGCGTGTTCGCCTTCCTCGCCGCCGCCATGATGTGGGCGACCCGCTTCTTCAGCGCGAAAGCCGACTCGCTCCTCGATGACAAGGAGCTGACGCCGGGGCATTGACCGTCCGGAATCGACGAAGGCGGTGCGCACCGGTATCGGTGCGCACCGCCTTCGTGTTCAGCCGTGCTGCGTGGTCAGGCGCCCGAGTTCGGTGACGAACGCATCCACATCAGCCTCCTGAGTGTCGAAGCTGCACATCCAGCGCACTTCGTTGCGCGCAGCATCCCAGTCATAGAAGCGGAACGACTCGCGCAGCCGGTCGGCGACACCGTCGGGCAACGTCGCGAAGACGCCGTTCGACTGGGTCTGCTGCGTGAACTCGACACCGCTGATCGATCCTTCTGCGAGACCCGCTTCGATGCCGGAGCGCAGCCGTGCGGCCATCGCATTGGAGTGGCGGGCGTTGCGCAGCCAGAGGTCGCCCTCGAGCAGCGCGATGAGCTGCGCAGAGACGAAACGCATCTTCGACGAGAGCTGCATGTTGTACTTGCGGCCGAAGATCAGACCTGAGGATGCCTCGGGGTTCAGAACCACGATGGCCTCGCCGAGCATCGCGCCGTTCTTGGTGCCGCCGAAGCTCAGCACATCGACGCCCGCATCGCGGGTGAACGCGCGCAGTGGCATGTCGAGAGCTGCGGCGGCATTGGAGATGCGTGCGCCGTCCATGTGCAGGCGCATGCCGTGCGCGTGCGCGTGGTCGGCGAGGGCGCGGATCTCCGAAGCCGTGTAGAGCGTGCCGAGCTCGGTGGACTGCGTGATCGACACGACCAGCGGCTGCGCGCGGTGCTCATCGCCCCAGCCCCAGGCCTCGCGGTCCACGAGTTCAGGGGTGAGTTTGCCGTCGTCGGTGGGCACGGTGAGCAGCTTCATGCCGCCGATCCGCTCCGGCGCGCCACCCTCGTCGACGTTGATGTGCGCGGTGGATGCCGTGATCACGGCACCCCAACGGGGAAGCATCGACTGCAGGCCGACCACGTTCGCTCCGGTGCCGTTGAACACAGGGAACGCTTCGATGCCGTCGCCGAGGTGGCCGCGGAAGACCTCCTGCAGACGCTCGCTGTACTCGTCTTCGCCGTAGGCGATCTGGTGGCCGTGATTCGCCGCGGCGATCGCCGCGAGGATCTCGGGGTGGATGCCGGAGTAGTTGTCCGACGCGAATCCCCGGATCGCGGGGTCATGCAGTGTGCTCACTGCACCAGCCTATGTCGGATGTCGGCGGTGAAGCATACGCTGTGTTCCATGAAGCGCACTGCCGCAAGGACGGCCTTCGCTAACGTCCTCGTCAACACACTCATCGCGAACGTCACGACGAGCTTCCTCTGGTTCGCCCTGACGTTCTGGGTGTACATCGAGACGCAGTCGGTGCTGGCCACCGGCATCATCGGTGGTGCCTACATGCTGTTCGTCGCGTTCTTCGCGATGGTGTTCGGCACGATCGTCGACCGGCACCGCAAACACGCGGTCATGCTGCTGTCCAGCGTGGTGTCCGCCGCGGCGTTCGCGGCGGCCGGTGTGCTCTACCTGTGGCAGCCCGAGGCGTCGCTCCTCGATCTCGGCGGGCCCTGGTTCTGGCTGTTCTCCGGCGTCATCCTGTTCGGGGGCGTGATCGAGCAGCTGCGCAACATCGCGCTCTCGACGACCGTGACGCTTCTGGTCGAAGAGGACAAGCGGGCGAACGCGAACGGCCTGGTCGGCACCGTGCAGGGCATCGCGTTCATGGTGACGAGCGTGTTCTCCGGCCTCTCGATCGGATTCCTCGGGATGGGTGGCACGCTGGTGATCGCGATCGTCGCGATGGGCGTCAGCTTCGTCCATCTGCTCTTCGTGCGCATCCCCGAGGGAACACCGGAACCCGACCCGGACTCCTCGAGCGCGCTCGACTTCCGCGGCAGCGTGAAGGCGATCCGTCTCGCACCCGGATTGTTCGCCCTCATCATCTTCTCCACGTTCAACAACCTCATCGGCGGCGTGTACATGGCGCTGATGGATCCGTACGGTCTGACGCTGTTCTCGGTGGAGATGTGGGGCATCGTGCTCGGTGTCACCTCCACCGGATTCCTCATCGGCGGCGCGCTCATCGCGAAGTTCGGCCTCGGCAAGCGGCCTATGCGCACGCTGCTGCTCGCCGTGATCGTGATGGGACTGCTGGGTGCGGTGTTCATGCTCCGCGAATGGTGGCCGCTGTACGCGGCCGGCATCTGGCTCTACATGATGCTGATCCCTCTGGTCGAGGCGTCGGAGCAGACGATCATCCAGAAGGTGGTGCCGTTCCAGCGTCAGGGACGGGTGTTCGGCGTCGCAGCGGCGATGGAGGCGGCTGCGGCCCCTGTCACAGCGTTCCTCATCGCACCGATCGCCGAGTTCGTGATCATCCCGTACATGGATTCTCGAGCCGGTCAGCAGCAGTGGGGATGGCTGCTCGGCGAGGGCGAAGCGCGCGGCATCGCCCTGATCTGCCTGTTCGCCGGGCTCATCATGGTCGTCGCAGCGATGCTCGCGTTCCTCACCCGCTCCTACCGCAAGCTCACCGAACTGTACGCGCACGCGCCGGCTCAGCCGGTCGGGGGTGGGGGCGCCGTCGACGGAGAGACCGGCGTGGCTGTGGATGCCGAAGGCTCACCCGTGTTCGAAGCGCCGCCGCCTGTGCGCGGGATGCCACCGGAGGTTCCTGACCGGCACTCCTAGAGTTCGATCACCCGGTCGTTGAGCGACTCGGCATCCGCGTCCCACAGTTCCGAGACGGCATCGGCGAGGGACTGCGGATCGAGGGTCTTGGCGCGGAAGATGACGGATGCTGCGCGCAACGGCTCCCCGGCATCCCGCGCAGACTTCGTGAATCCGTGCGCCACGGCGCGCGCCCAACTCTCACTCGCGGCCTTCACCGCAGCGTAGTTCGCGCCGCCCGCAAGAGGTCGGGCCACCGCATTGGACGACACGATCGCGAAGCGCCCGGCATCCGACGCCTGCAGTGCGGCGTCGAAGGCACGACTGGTCGCCCGCACGGCTTGGAGAGCCGGCAGCAGCGCATCGAAGTCCTCGTCGCTCTGGCCGGCGAGACCCCCGCCGCCGCGCCAGCCGCCCACCAGGGAGATGACGCCGTCGACGCGGCCGAGTTCAGCGGCGAGGTCTGTCATGGCGGTCAGTGAGGTCGCATCCGCCACGACTGTCTCAGCACCGGCATCCGACAGCGGGGAGAGGTGCTCGGCCGTGCGTCCGGTCCCGACCACCCGCGCACCGGCAGCCACCAGCGCCCGCGCGACGGCCAGTCCGGCCGCGCTCGTCGCCCCCGCGAGTACGACTACACGTCCGTCGGCCGTCATTGCGCAGCGTCCCCGATGTATGCGGCATCAACGCCGTGCAACGACTTCGGAGAAGTGCACCTACTTCGGACGAATCGGCCCGATCTCTCCGAAGATGCTGCATCTCTCCGAAGAACGTGCACGTCGAAGCTAGGCATCAGAGGCTCGGATCCCCGCAGTCGACTCGATCACGGGCCGCATCTTCTTCTCCAGAGCCTCGAAGAACATCGACAGGGGGAACTCGTCGTCCAGCACCTCGTCGGTGAAGCCCTTCGGGGGCCCGGCGAGCACCTCATCCGACAGTCCGCGGGCCCAGTTCGACGCGGGGTTCGGCGTGAGTACGCTGCGCACCAGCTCGTACGCGGCGAGCCAATGTGCAGTCTTCGGCCGGTCGATCGAGCGCCAGTACAACTCGTCGATCGCGGCGCCTAGGGCGATCACGGCATCCGGAACCTCTTCCCAGTCGAACGTCAGCTGCGTGTCGGTCCAGTGCAGCACGCCGCGCTGGTGCAGCCAGGCGAACAACAGCTGTCCGCCGAGACCGTCGTAGTTGCGTACACGTGAACCGGTGATCGCAAACCGGAAGATCCGGTCGAAGAGCACCGCGTACTGCACGAGACCGGCGTGCTCGAGCATCTGCTGCTCGGTGGCGGTCAGGTCGTCACGAACGGCGAGCCGCTTCTCGATCGCCACCGACTCGCGGAAGGCCGTCAGATCGCAGCGCAGCTCTTCCAGCGAATAGAGGAAGTACGGCATCCGCTGCTTGATCATGAACGGGTCGAAGGGCAGGTCGCCGCGCATGTGCGTACGGTCGTGGATGATGTCCCACATCACGAACGTCTGCTCGGTGAGTTCATGGTCATCCAGCATCCGTGCGGCACGTTCGGGCAGATCGAGCTTCGTGATCTCGGATGCCGCGCGCACCACACGCCGGTAACGGGCAGCCTCGCGGTCCTGGAAGATCGCGCCCCACGTGAATGTGGGGATTTCCCGCATCGCGACGGTCTCCGGGAAGAGCACGGCCGAGTTCGTGTCGTACCCGGGCGTGAAGTCGATCAGACGCAGCGACACGAACAGCTTGTTGCCGTAGTCGCCCGCTTCCAGCTCGGCGATGAATTCCGGCCAGATGGCCTCGACGATCAGTGCCTCGACGAGCCGGTCCGGCGAACCGTTCTGGGTGTACATCGGGAAGATGACGAGGTGACGGATGCCGTCGACGCGCTCCCGCTGAGGCTGGAATGCGACGAGCGAATCGAGGAAATCGGGTGCGCCGAAGTCGCTTGCGGCCCAGCGCTCGAAGTCCTCGATGGATGCTGCGAGGTACTCGGAATCGTGCGGGAATGCAGGCGAGAGGGCACGGATGGCCGCGACGATCGCCGCGACGTGCTCGCGCGCGTCGGCGTGATGGTCGGGAGAGGGGATCGAACCGTCCTTGATCTGCAGCTCGCGCAGCGCGAGCGCGGCGTTCTTCAGCTGCATCCATGCGCTGGAGGTCTCGGCGTTCGACGCGTCCTCGACGACCTCGGGCTCGCCGATGATGGCGTTGATCTGGGTGGGAGTGGTGGACATCGGGACCTCCGATCATCAACTTGAAGGAAACTTTCCGGCAGAAGCCGTTGTTCTCCGATATTATTCCACCATGGAGGATGCTGTCGACCGTCAGATCATCACGGAGATCTCTCGCGATGCACGAGCGACCCTGGCTCAGCTGTCAGAGGCGGTCGGGTTGTCGAGTTCGGCCGTGCAGTCGCGGCTGCGCCGCCTGGAATCGCGTGATGTCATCCGCGGATACCGCCCGATCCTCGATGCGGAAGCGCTGGGCAAGCCGTTGTCTGCCTTCATCGAGATCACCCCGCTCGACCCTGGTCAGCCGGACAATGCGCCGGAGCTGCTCGAGCCGTTCCCGGAGATCGAAGCGTGCCACTCGATCGCCGGCGATGCGAGCTACATGTTGTTCGTGAGGGTGGCATCGCCGCGCGCGCTGGAGCAACTGGTGAACGAGGTGCGCCTGGCGGCGAACGTGCGCACCCACACCACCGTCGTGCTGCAGACGTACTACGAGAACCGTCCGATCGCGGTGGAGGGCGGGGACTGAATCAGAGCACGGCTCCGACCATCGCCTCTCCGAGCGGCGTGCGAAGATGCAGCATCCGTGCGCCGTCGCGCTCACTCGCGATGAGGCCGGCGGCGCGCAGCACGCTCAGATGATGGGATGCCGTCGACACGGCGATCCCGGCATCCCTGGCGGACTGAGAGGTGGTGCGCGCGGCGCCCGCACCGAGCAGGATCTCTGCGCGCGCGGGTCCGAGCAGCGCTGCGAGCGCGTCCGCGATCTCGGTCGTGCTGCGCGCCCAGCCCGCCGTGACTCCCCGTGCCGGATAGAACAGGGTCGGTTGCGCGGGTGGCTCGGTGAGCACCATGCATCCCCACGACGACATGACCGATGGGACGAGCACGAGTCCGCTTCCGCTGCAGTCCACCTGCTCGCTGTGCTTGCGCAGCCGCACGCGCACGGCTCCTGCGCCCCAGCTGACGTTGGGATGCAACTGATCGGCCATGCCGGAGATCCCCGAGGATGCGATCGTGCGTGCACGCACAGCGATGTCGGCGCGCAGCAGGCGATCGAGCTGCGGCCACACCGGTGCGACCGCGGCCTCCCAAACCTCCTCCCATGCCTCGGCGATCATCGCCCGCGCGCGGGTGGGGCGCTGCTGCATCTCCCGCAGCGCGCGCTGACGCGAGCCTGTCGAGCGCAGCACCATCTTCCCGAAGTCGACCCGCATCGGTTCCAGTGGTGCCGACCGCAGCGCGTCGAGCTCGGCGTCCGGCGTCATGTCCCAGCTCGCAGTCGCCGTCAGGAAGTCCGGAAGATAGCCGTCTTCGCCGATGACGGCGGCGAGCAGCTCGAACGCGGCGCGGGGGAGCCGCTCCCGCACTTCTCGCAGCCAGCCCCACTGCAGCGGATGCTGTTGCGGACGCAGCAGCACGCGCACGGCGTGCGCGAGCTCGTGACCAGGTGAAACGCCGAATCGAACGGCCTGGATGTCGCCGGGGCTCAGTTCGAACTCGACCCGATGCTCGGTATGCTCCACACCCTCGATCGGACGATCGATCCTGATGTTTCGATTCACATCGAAACTCTAGAGCGGTGCCGCGACGCTGTCGAGACTGGACGCATGAACAACGCATCAATCCTGGAACGCATCGTCGCAGCCGGTGACATCCGCATCGGAACCGGCCGCTCGCGCAGGTTCGTCGGTGCAGAGCACGGTGCAGACATCTCGTACTTCTTCGTCGAGAACCAGCCGGGCGAGGGCCCCGGCCTTCATTGGCATCCCTATTCTGAGACCTGGGTCGTGTTGGAAGGCACCGCGCGCATCACCGTCGGTGATGAGAGCTTCGTGGCACGAGCGGGCGACACTGCCACCGGTCCTGCACGGGTACCGCACTGCTTCACCAATGTCGGCGACGGAGTGCTCCGCATCCTCGGCATCCACTCTTCTCCGACAATCATCCAGACCTTCCTCGACTGATCGCTCACCAAGGAGAACACCCATGTCATTTCAGGCCTACCTCGACGCCGTGGAGACCAAGACAGGACTCACACCGCGACAACTCGTCGAACTCGCCAACCAGAAAGGGTTCGACCAGACCACCAAGGCGACACCGATCCTTGAATGGCTGAAGGCCGAGTACGACCTCGGACGCGGTCACGGCATGGCACTCGTGCACGTGATCACGAAGGGGCCGCAGATCAGCACCAAGCACGTCGGCACCGACGGCACGCATGCGGATGCCGTCGACACGCTCTGGCTCGACGGCAAGGACAGCAACCCGCAGCAGTAGGGCCGGTCCCTGAGCCTGTCGAAGGGCGCGGCGGCTAAGATTCCCTGCGTGGCAGCATCCTCGAAGCGCAAGACGTCGGCACCCAAGCGGAAGCCGGTGCGCACCAGCGGCAACCCGGCAAAGCGACCGATCGTCGAGGCGCCGCCGATCACCGCCCGCGACTGGATCGGCGCCGCACGCCTTCGCACGCTGCCGCTCGCCGTAGCCCCCGTCGTGATCGGTACCGGCGCTGCACAGCTCGTCGATCGCGAGCTGCACTGGGTCATCGCGCTCGCCTGTCTCGCGGTCGCCGTCCTCATCCAGATCGGGGTGAACTTCGCGAACGACTACAGCGACGGCATCCGCGGCACCGACGACCATCGCGTCGGGCCCGCGCGTCTGACCGCGTCCGGCCGCGTGCGTCCGCGCACGGTGCTGATCATCGGGCTGGCGTTCTTCGCGCTCGCGGCCCTCGTCGGCCTCGCGATCGTCATCCGAACCGGCCAATGGTGGATGCTGGCGGTCGGGGCGGTCTGTCTCGTCGCGGCCTGGTTCTACACCGGCGGCAAGCGGCCGTACGGATACTTCGGACTCGGTGAAGTGTTCGTGTTCGTGTTCTTCGGGCTCGTGGCCACGCTCGGCACCACATGGGTGCAGGCGTTCCGGTTGCCGCAGGAGGCATGGCTGGGCGCCGTCGCAGCGGGACTCTTCGCGTGCGCCGTGCTGCTCGCCAACAATCTGCGCGACATCGACCAGGATCGCCAGGTCGGAAAGCGCACTCTCACCGTGCTGATCGGGCGTCGTGCGACGAAGATCGTCTACACGGTGTTCATGGTCGTTCCGTTCCTGATCGCCGGCTTCCTCGCGCTGCTCTACCCGATCGCGTGGCTCTCGCTGATGGCCCTGCTCGCCGGCATCCCCGCGATCATCATCGTCTGGTCGTACCGCCAGTCGCGTGAACTCGTCGTGGCGCTCGGTCTCACGTCGCTCACCGCGCTCGCATACGCCGGTGCGCTCTACTGGGCGTTCGTGGGCTGAGCGGTCAGTCCTGCGTCGTGGCGTTGCTCGACGCAGTGCCGAATGAGCCGTCCGCAGCGTCGTCGAGCGCAGCATCCTCGGCGTCGGCATCCTGCGCGGCAGAGCTCTGCCTGCCGGGCGTCGAGCGGGCTTCGCGACGCTGGTAGATCTCGGACGACGCCCCTGAGAGGGGCTTGCGAAGGAACAGGATCGAGATGCTCATGCCGATCAACGCGGCGAAGATCGCCGTCAGCCACCAGAGCTCTCGCATGATCGGGAAGAAGAGCCACATCACCGCGAGGGGCACGAGGAACGCCAGCAGCCGCAGCACGGAGTAGACGAGGAGGGGTGGCAACTTCATCCCTCCAGTCTAAGCTCGCTCCTTGCGGCGCCAGCTCCGTGCCGGCGCCGCAAGAGCTCGATCCGACGCGCGAGCCTCAGTTGCTGCGGCGCATCGCCCGCACGCCGACGATGAGCCCAACGATCGCCACCGCGAGCGCGGAGATCCATCCCCATGCCACCGTCGCATTCGCGAAGTCGCCGGACAGCAGCGCGCGCTCGGCCTGAACGACCCAGTTCACCGGGTTCACCGAGGCGACCGCCCGCATCCATGCCGGTCCGTCATCGAGCGGGAGCAGCATCCCCGAGAGGATCAGCAGCGGGAAGATCAGCGTCTGCTGCACGCCCCAGAACAGCCACTCCCGGTTCTTCGACGCGAGCGCCAGCGAATAGGAGAGCGCACCGAGGCCAACCCCGAACACGGCCAAAAGTGCCAAGCCGATGAGAAGGCCGAGAGGGTTGATCACGAAACCGAATGGCCAGGCGATGAGGACGATGATCAGAGCCTGGACGACGATCGGCGCGACCTCCTTCAGCGCGCGGCCGATCAGGAGCGACGGCCTGGCGAGAGGTGCGACGAGTGTCCGTTCGTGCGATCCCGTGCTGATCTCGTACTGCAGATTCGATCCGGTCGCACCTGTGCCGAACAACACGAGCATGACGAGCACGCCGGGGACGAACCAGCGCAGAGTCTCGACCGCGGGCTCGCCCGAGCCGCCGATGAGCAGCGGCGCGAACAGCCCGAGGAACACGAGGGGCTGCAGCAGGCTGAAGATCAAAGAGAACGGGTCACGGACCACGGGCTTCAGCTCACGGGTCAAGACGTTCCAGCTGTCGCGCGCGAGGTTCGAGCGCACGAGGGTGTCGGTGGTCATCAGAGGACTCCTGTCTTGTCAGAGGCGACGGATGCTGTCGCCTCGGTGCCTGCATCCGTCTCGGCGCCGGCGCCTTCTCCGGCTTCGCGAAGCGTGCGTCCGGTGAGGGTGAGGAAGACGTCGTCCAGTGTCGGAGGTACCCCGGTCGCGTTGAGTACGGTGATCCCAGCGGCATCCAGCTCGCGCACGATCACAGGCAGCAGCCGGTCGCCGTTCGGTGCGGTGAGGGAGAGGTGCGTGTCAGCGCCGCTGATCTGCGTCCGCGCCAGATCGGCGAGGATCGGGCGAGCGCGTGAAGCCTGCTCGAGGTCGGTGAACCCGAACGTGAGCACGTCGCCCGCCAGGTTCGCCTTCAACCCCACGGCCTCGTCGTCGGCGATGATGCGGCCCTTGTCCATGATCATCACCCGTTCGGCGTAACGATCGGCTTCTTCGAGGTAGTGCGTGGTGAGGAAGACGGTCGTGCCATGCTGCCGGCGGAGTTCGAGGATGTGGTCCCAGAGGTTCGCCCTGCTCTGCGGGTCGAGGCCGGTGGACGGCTCGTCGAGGAAGAGCAGCGGAGGTGCGTGCATCAGGCCGAGCGCGACATCGAGTCGGCGCTTCTGCCCTCCGCTGAGCTGCTGCACCGCGCGGCTTGCGAAGCTGCCGAGATCCAGCGACTCGATCAGCTCGTCCGCACGACGGATGCTGTCCCGCTTGCTCATGCCATAGAACTTGCCCTGGCTGAGCAGCTCGTCGCGCACGCGTTGGGCGAAGCTGCCGCTGGTGAGCTGTCCGACATAGCCGATGCGCGCGCGAACCTCAGCCGGGTCCTTTCGGATGTCATGTCCGACGACGCGGGCAGTGCCTGAGGTCGGCGGGATGAGGGTGGTGAGCATCCGCAGGCTCGTCGATTTGCCTGCTCCGTTCGGGCCGAGGAAGGCGACGAGCTCGCCGCGAGCGGCGGTGAAGGTGAGGTCGCTGACCGCTGCGACCTGCGCCTTCTTGACGGTGAAGACCTTGCTGAGGCCCTCGGTTTCGATGATCGGTTCATGTGCCATGGATGCAGAGTAGAAAATGATGCGGACAGATCCTGTCCGCAAGACCTGGCAATCTGGGGACATGTCCGACACGACCACCCGCGCCCTCGCACTGCTCAATCTGCTGCAGACGCACCGGCACTGGCCGGGAACCGAACTGGCGACGCGGCTGGGCGTGACCGAGCGCACCGTCCGCCGCGACGTCGACCGCTTGCGAGAGCTCGGCTACCGCGTCGAGTCGACTCCAGGAGCGGCCGGCGGCTATCGGCTCGAAGCAGGAAGTGCTGTGCCGCCGTTGCTGCTCACCGATGACGAGGCGGTCACCATGGCGATCGGGTTGCGAGTGGCCGCGACTCAGCAGCTGGTCGGCGGCCCGGAGGTCACGCTGACCGCCCTCGCGAAACTTCAACAGGTGCTGCCGTCGGCGTTGCGCAGGCGCGTCAACGCGCTCGCCGCATCGGTTCGTCCTTCGCGTGTGGGGGAGGGTCCGGCGGTGTCGCCGGTCGTTCTCGGCGAACTCGCGCTCGCGTCGCGTGATCGGGAACGCGTGCGACTGCGGTACACCGACCGTCACGGCACGCAGAGTGTGCGTCGGGTTGAACCCCATGCGCTCTCGTCCTCTGGACGCAACTGGTATCTGCTGTGCTGGGACATCGACCGGGAGGACTGGAGGACCTTCCGTGTCGATCGGATCGAATCGGTCGAGCACACTCGCGTTCTGTTCGACCCGCGTGACATCTCCGAGGAGGAGATCGCGGAGCGGGTACTGCTCGCATCGTCCTGGTCGCCCCAGAATGTCGAGGCTGACGTCGTCATGGCACTCCCGCTCGACGAGATGGATCAGCACTTCGGAGTGTGGGCGCAGGGCGCGTCGGCAGACGATGAGACGCATACCCGGTGGCCGATCGGCGGTTCGGATTGGCGTGAGACGCTCTACGGGATGCTGTGGATCCCGGCCGGTGTCGAGTACGCGACCGACTTTCCCGAGCCGCACCGCGCGGAGCTGCGCGAGACGCTGGAGCGAGCGCTTCGCGCGCTGGATGCTCCGCCCCCTGCCGCTCGCCGCTGAGCACCTGCGCAAGGCCCCGCTGAAACGAGTGGTCATCCGCTGACTCATACCGTTATCTCAGGTTGGGACCCTGGTCAGAAAAGTCACGGCCGGGTAACGTCGAAGCCATCGCGGCGGTCCGGGTGGTCCCGGGCTCCAGTTCATACCTGAGGGTGTTGCGGGTTCGACTCCCGCCGTCGCGTCCACTTCAGAAGCCCCGGACGGGTAGTGTCTGCGGAAGCGACAGTACGCGCCCGGGAGGAACCATGAAACGCGGATCCAACATGCCCGCCGTCGGGACGTACAACCAGACCCTGGTTCTCGACATGATCCGTCGCTCACCGTCAGGAGTGAGCCGCACCGAACTCGCAGAGCTCACCGGGCTGTCAGCGCAGACGCTCAGCAACGTCGCGCGTCGGCTCACCGCCGCGGACCTGATCGTCGAGGGCGAGCGCGTCGTCGCCGGCCCTGGAAAGCCGCGCACTTTGCTCCGCCTGAACCGCAGCGCACGATTCGCCGTCGGTATCCATCTCGATCCATCGATCGACACGTTCGTCGTGGTCGATCTCTCGGGAGGCGTCGTCGCGCACATGGAGACGCCGCCCAACGATGCGAGCTCGTCACCGGAACTGATCGCGGCACTCGCCGGCAGCGCGAATGCGCTCCTGAGATCGGCCGATGTCCCCTTCGACCGCGTCCTCGGCATCGGCGCAGCGGTGCCGGGCCCGATCGACGACGCGACGGGGATGCTGCTGACGCCGCCGTTGCTGCCCCACTGGCACCACACTCGCGCGCGCGATCTTCTGACCGAGGCGACGGGCCTGCCGGTCGTGGTGGAGAAGGATGTCGTCGCGGCCATGGTCGGTGAACTGTGGGCGGATGCGGACCACGCGCTCAGGGACGCTGCGCTCTTGTACTACGGCGCGGGCGTGGGCCTCGGCGTGGCCATCGACGGAGACGCCGTCCGAGGTCGCACGGGAAACGCCGGCGACATCGCGCATCTCGTCGTCGACCCGAGTGGCCCTCGGTGCCAATGCGGGCAGCGTGGCTGCTTCGGGGTCACAGTGGCGCCGGAGCAGCTGCTCCTCGACGCAGGGGTGACCACCTCGCTCGATATCCCGTGGGGGACGAGGCGCGCAGCCATCGATGATCTCCTCACCCGCGCGCGGGGCGGTGATCCACGCGCGTTGGCAGTGTGCGCTCATGCTGCCGAAGTTCTGGCGCGGGCGATCGTACTGATGAACAACGTGCTCGACGCCGGCACGTTCGTGATCGGAGGACCGGTCTGGAACCGGCTCAGCGAGGTGCTGGAGCCCAGGCTGCGCGCCGTCCTCCCGACGATCGCGCAGATCGCGACGACGCGTCCCCTCCGCCTCGTCGAGGCGCGGTTGGGTACGGATCTCGCCGCAGCGGGAGCGGCATGTCTTGTGCTGGACGGCGCGTTCACGGCGCGGACATCCGGTCTGATGATCAGCGCGTCCTGACCGCTCACCGCCTCGCGCGGGAAAGGGTTGACAGAATATCTAAATATGTTTGAATAACACGGGCGCGATGTTGCGCATCACGAGTGAGCAAAGGAGCTCCGATGAAGAAATCACTGACCGGACTGAGTGTCCTCGCCGTCAGCAGCCTGGCCATCGCCCTGAGCGGCTGCTCGGGCGGCACCTCTGGTGGTGGCGGCGACGACACGCTGCGCATCGCGTACCAGAAGACCTCGTCGTTCACGGCCATGGATGACCTCATGAAGACGGTCAAGGCCGAGTACGAGAAGGAGTATCCGGACCGCAAGGTGGAGCTCGTGCCGATCGAAGCCGAGCAGGATCAGTACTTCACGAAGCTCGCCCTCATGAACGGTTCGGCCGATACGGCGCCGGACGTCATCTACGAGGACACATTCCAGATCCGCTCCGACGCCGCGGCCGGCTACCTCCTCCCGATCGACGACTACCTGGCCGATTGGGACGACTGGAGTCTGTACGACGACGGTGCCAAGCAGGCCGGCGTGGGCGATGACGGCAAGACGTACGGGGTCTCGCTCGGCACTGACACCCGCGGTATCTACTTCAACAAGGACCTCTTCGAGACCGCCGGCCTGCCTGCGGACTGGAAGCCCACGTCGTGGGAGGACATCCTGGAAGCGGCACGCGCGGTCAAGGAGAGCAGCCCGGATGTCACGCCGCTCAACATCTACGCGTCGAAGACGCTCGGCGAGGCCACGTCGATGCAGGGCTTCGAGATGCTGTTGTACGGCACCGGTGACGAGCTCATGGATTCCTCGTCGAACAAGTGGGTGACAGGCTCAGCCGGATTCCTCGACGCACTCGGCTTCTACGAGACCGCGTTCGAAGAGGGTCTCGCCCCTGATCCCGCAGACGCCCTCGACCCAGGGTGGGGATCCAAGGTGCAGAACGAGCTCATCCCGCAGGGCAAGCTGGCGATCGCGATCGACGGCTCCTGGCTTCCGAGCGGGTGGATCGCAGGCGATAACGCGTGGCCGGAGTGGGAGGACACCATGGGCCTCGCCGCAATGCCGACCCAGGACGGCGGCGGTGACGGCTTCACATCGATGTCGGGTGGATGGACGCTCGCCGTAGGCGCGAACGCCGCAGACCCCCAGGCCGCCTTCGACTTCATCGCCCAGGCGATGACGCCTGAGAACGCGCTCACCTACCACCAGGAGGCAGGACAGATCGCGGTGCGCTCCGATGTCGCCTCCAGCCAGGAATATCTCGATTACAACCCCTCCTTCGAGTTCTTCTCCTCGCTGGTCGAGTACACGCACTTCCGTCCGGCGACGCCCGACTACTCGCAGATCTCGTCGAACATCCCTGTGGCCACCGAGTCCGTGATCACCGGGCAGTCGTCGACGAAGGACGCACAGCGGGTGTACGACGAAGCGCTGATCGGAATCGTCGGCGAAGAGAACATCAAGGCGGGCTGATCGTCTCATGACCGCCGTCGCCGTCGCGCGGCCCGGGCGCAGCCCGAGCCGCGCGCTCTTCCGCATACTGCCGCTCGTTCCGTCGGTGCTGCTGCTGGCCGCCTTCATGCTCGGTCCGATCGTGTACTCGCTCTATGGATCGTTCACGGACCGGGCACTCACAGGCCCGCGCGCGGCGAACCCGCAGTTCGTCGGTTTCGATAATTACGTCGAGCTGCTGGGCTCGGCCGAGTTCTGGAACTCCCTCGTCCTCACGGTCGTCTTCGTGCTGGCATCCGCCGTCGTCGGCCAGAACGTGCTCGGGATGCTGCTGGCCGTGCTCATGCGCAGCTCGTCGAAGCCTGTGCGGTCCATCGTCAGCGGGATCGTCGTGCTCGCCTGGGTGCTCCCCGAGATCGTGGCGGCCTTCGCGCTCTACGCCTTCTTCGCCAAGGACGGCACGCTCAACTCGGTCCTCGGTTGGTTCGGCGTCGAGCAGACGGCATGGCTCTACTATCTCCCGATGCTGTCGGTCATCGTCGCGAACATCTGGCGAGGGACGGCCTTTTCGATGCTGGTGTACAACGCGGCCCTCGCCGAGGTGCCGCCCGACCTCATCGAGGCGGCGACCATCGACGGCGCGTCGGCCTGGCAGCGATTCATCCTGGTGACCTTGCCAGTGATCCGGCGTTCGATCTCCACGAATCTGCTCCTGACCACGCTCCAGACGCTCGGCGTGTTCACCCTCATCTGGGTCATGACCGGCGGCGGGCCGGGCACGGCATCCGCGACGCTGCCCGTGCTCGCCTACCAGGAGGCCTTCAAATTCGCACAGGTCGGGTACGGCACAGCGATCGCTACTGTGACCCTCCTGATCGGTGCGGTGTTCTCCATCATCTACATTCGTGTTCTCAAGCCGGAGGTGGATTGAAATGGCCTCGCAGACCATGACCGAGACGCGCACGCTCGTCACCGCAGGACGGAAGTCGCTGAGCGTGTCAGCTCCGCGCAGACGCGCTCACACCGTGACAGCATCCGTCATCCTGAGCGTCATCGGCGTACTCTTCCTCGTGCCACTCCTGTGGGTCGTGTTCGCGTCGTTCGATGCGAACGCCACCGTCTCGATGCGGGTTCCTGAGTCGTGGACACTCGACAACTACACGGGCGTCATGACCTGGGAGCTCACGTGGCTGCCGCTGCTCAACTCGGTGCTGATCTCGCTCGGCACCGCGGTCATCACGGTCCTCGTCTCCCTACTGGCTGCCTACCCGCTTTCGCGGTACGCGGCTCGATATCAGAAGCCGTTCATGTACGCGATCCTTTTCGGCACAGGCCTGCCGATCACGGCCATGATGGTACCGGTCTACTCCCTGTTCGTGTCCTTCGGGCTCCTCAACTCGACGTGGGGAGTCATCGTCTTCATGTCGGCGACATCACTGCCGATGGCCATCTGGATGCTGAAGAACTTCATGGATTCCGTGCCGATCTCGCTCGAGGAGGCGGCCTGGGTCGACGGTGCGAGTTCGATGCAAGCACTCGCGCGCATCGTGGTGCCTCTCATGCGACCGGGGATCGGCGTGGTGTTCATCTTCGTCTTCACAGGCGCGTGGGGGAACTTCTTCGTCCCGTTCGTGCTCCTGTTCACTTCAGATCGCTTCCCTGCCGCCGTATCGATCTTCAACTTCTTCGGACAGTACGGAACGATCGCCTATGGGCAGCTTGCGGCGTACTCGGTGCTCTATGCGGCGCCGATGGTCGTCCTGTACGTCATCGTCCAGAAACTCTCCGGCTCGTCCTTCGCGCTCGCCGGTTCCGTCAAGGGCTGACTCAGTCCGTTCCTCTCCCGAAAGAGCCACCCATGCACGACCGTTCCCGCCTTGCCCTCCTCCGCGTCGACCGCTTCGTCCGCGAGCGACTGCGCACCCATGTCCACCGCGCGTCCGCACCGATCACAGCTGCGCGCTGGGACGCGGCAGGCGAGCCCGTTGCATTCGCGGAAGCTGCGGCCGGCGAGTTCTCGCCGATCGCCCCCGGCGATCTGTGGGGACGCCCGTGGGGAACGACATGGTTCCGCCTGCAGGGCGGCGTCCCTGCGTCGTGGCGGGACGCTGACGGCTCGCTGCCCCCGCGCACACGAGCCGAGCTCGTCGTCGACCTCGGCTTCACACAAGGTCAGCCGGGCTTCCAATGCGAGGCGATGGTGTGGGACGTCGCAGGCAGGCCCGTCCGCGGGATCGCGCCGCTCAACAACGCTGTCGCCGAAGCGGTGGACGAGGCGGGCGACGTCGACGTCTACATCGAGGCTGCCTCCAACCCTGATGTCGGAAGCCTCTTCACGTTCGACCCGACCCACGTCGGCGATCTTGCGACCGCGGGCGACGACCCCATCTACACGTTGCGCCACATCGACGTGCGCCTCCGCGACCTCGAGGTCGCGGATCTGCTCGCCGACACGCTCGCGCTGCGCGGCCTCGTCGAGGAGATGGACGACGGGTCCCCGCGGCGCGCCGACATCCTCGTCGCGCTGGAGCGGATGATCGACGTCGTCGACCCTGACGACGTCGCCGGCACCGCGACTGCCGGACGTGAGGTGCTCGCCCCCGTGCTGGCGAAGCCGGCATCCGCTTCCGCACACACGTTGCACGCCGTAGGCCATGCGCACATCGACTCCGCGTGGCTGTGGCCCGTGCGCGAGACGGTCCGCAAGGTGGCGCGGACCTTCTCGAACGTGCTGTCCCTCATGGACGAAGACCCCGAGTTCGTCTTCGTCGCGTCCAGCGCGCAGCAGTACGCGTGGGTCAAGGAGTACTATCCCGACCTGTTCGAACGGATCCGCGCTCGCGTGGCCGAGGGACGCTTCATCCCGGTGGGGAGCATGTGGGTCGAGTCCGACACGAACATGCCGGGGTCGGAGGCGATGGCACGGCAGTTCGTCGCGGGCAAGTCGTTCTTCCTGCGCGAGTTCGGGATCGATACGCCCGAGGCGTGGCTCCCTGACTCCTTCGGGTATTCGGGAGCGCTGCCGCAGATCGCCAAGGCGGCAGGCACGCGCTGGTTCCTCACACAGAAGATCTCGTGGAACGAGACGAACAAGTTCCCTCACCACACCTTCCAATGGGAGGGCATCGACGGAACGCGGCTGTTCACGCACTTCCCGCCCGTCGACACATACAACTCGCGCGTCACTGCGGATGAACTCGCACATGCCGAGCGCAACTTCGCAGACAAGGGTCGTGCCACGGTCTCGCTCCTCCCATACGGCTACGGCGACGGCGGCGGAGGGCCGACGCGCGAGATGACGGCAGCAGTCGCACGTACGGAGTCGCTCGAAGGGTCACCGCGCGTCGCGCACAGCACTCCTCGGAAGTTCTTCGAGGCCGCTGAGGCCGAATATCCCCGACCCGAGGTCTGGTCGGGGGAGCTCTATCTAGAGTTCCACCGTGGTACATATACGAGCCAGCTGGCCACCAAACAGGGCAACCGGCGCAGCGAGCACTTGCTGCGCGAGGCGGAGCTCTGGGCCACGACGGCGAACGTGCGCCTCGGCATCGCCTATCCCGCCGAGCGGCTGCAGCGGGTCTGGGAGACCGTCCTCCTGCAGCAGTTCCACGACATCCTTCCTGGATCCTCTATCGCGTGGGTCTATCAGGACGCCGAACGCAACTACGCCTTCGTGGCGCGCGAGCTCGAGGAGATCATCGGTGACAGCCTGCGGGCGCTCGCCGGCGAAGGTGCGCGGACACTCGTCGCGAACGCGTCCCCGCATGCCAGAGAGGGTGTCGCAGCGCTCGGTGCCGGCGCGAGCGAGGGCGTGAAAGACGTCGAACCGCGCCGCGACGGCGCCGATGGATGGGTGCTCGACAACGGCGTGGTCCGCGCGACGGTGGACGATCGCGGCCTGGTCGTCTCGGCTGTCGACATCGAGACGGGGCGGGAAGTCGTAGCGCCGGGACGCCATGCAGGGCTGCTCCAACTGCACCGCGACACCCCCACGCAGTGGGACGCGTGGGACGTGGACGTGCACTATCGCAACACCGTCACCGATCTGACCGAGGTCGCCTCGATCGGGGTCGCCGGGTCGGCCGTCGTCGTCGAGCGCCGGTTCGGGACGTCCACCGTGATCGAGCGGATCAGTCTGGGCGAGAACTCGCGCGTGCTGTCGTTCGTCCTCGAGTTGGACTGGCACGAGAAGCAGAAGATGCTCAAACTCGCCTTCCCTCTCGACCTTCATACTGACCGCGCCGCGTCGGAGATCCAGTTCGGACACATCGAGCGTCCGACGCACACGAACACGTCATGGGATGCCGCCCGGTTCGAGACCGTGGCGCACCGGTGGATCCGCGTCTGCGAGCCCGACTTCGGGGTCGCGATAGTCAACGACTCGACGTACGGTCACGACATCACCCGGGAACAACGAGATGAGCGCGGCGGCACCATCACGGTCGCACGACTGTCACTCATCCGGTCGGCTCTGTTCCCCGACCCCGCACAGGACGAGGGGCGTCACGAGCTGCGAGCAGGCTTCGTGATCGGCGCGGATGTCGCCGAGACGGTCGCTGAGGGATACCACATCAATCTGCCCGCCCGTCGGCTCGAGAACACCGCAGTCGAGGCGATCGAGCCGCTCGCGATCGTCGATCACCCTGGCGTGGTCGTAGAGGCGATCAAGCTCGCCGAGGACGGCAGCGGCGACGTCGTGGTGCGCTTGTATGAAGCCCTGGGCACGCGTGCGCAGGCGACGCTCACGACCGGGTTCGCGTTCACTGACGCGCGGCAGACCGACCTGCTCGAACGCGACGCCGTCCTCGATGGCGTCGCTGTCGACCGCGACGGCGACTGCGTGCGACTCGAACTGCGCCCGTTCCAGATCGTCACGATGCGCTTCAGTCGGGCCTGAGATCGCCGGATGGATCAGGAGAATCGGGCGAAGGCGAGCGAGAGCGCGGCCAACCCGACGGCGATCAGAGCCATGGCCGAATAGGAGCCGGTTGCCACGGCGAGGAGCGGTCCGATTGCGGGCCCGAACGCGCCGACGAGTGTGATCGGGGCGGCGAAGACACCGTTGATGGAGCCGTAGTTGCGCGTGCCCCACCGGTCGGCGACCGCGGAGCCCTGCACGAGCGTCTGCGCGCCGCGGACGGCTCCGGCGGCGATGCCGATGGAGATGAGCAGCCACGGCGGACCGGGGACGAGCGCGAGGAGCGCGAGGAACGCCGCGCTGAGTCCGGCAGTGGCGGCGAGAGGGATCCAGGGGGCTGCCGTATGAGGGATGGCGACGTACAGGAGCCGCCCGATCACCTGCCCCGCACCGAGGAGACCGAGCGCCCAGGCGGCGAGCTCGTAGCTCATGCCCTTCTCGGTGAACAGTGGGATGAGGGCGAGCGTGACGCTGAAGAGGGCTGCCGCCAGGGCGAGCATGGACAGCTCGAGCATCCAGAAACGCCGGGTGCGAATGACCGAACTCACAGTGTGCGGCTGCTCGTCACTGTCGTGGATGATCGGGTCCCACGTGCGCTCGAGGCTGAACCAGTGCAGAGGGACGGTGGTGATCAGCAGGATGCCGGCGAGGATCAGGAACATGGTGCGCCAGTCGGTGACCGTGCGAAGACCCGCGACGATGGGAGCGAAGACGGTCGAGGCGAGGCCGCCGGCCAGAGTCAGGATCGTCATCGCGCCCCGACGCCGCGACCCGTATCGACGGGCGATGACGGTGAACGCCGCCTGATAGAGCACGGCCGACTGGGCGATGCCGGCGATCACCCATCCGAGGGTGAACACGCCGAGGTTCGGCGCGAGCACGACGATGACGAGTCCTGACGGGCCGACGATACTGCCGATGGTCATGATGAGGCGCGGTCCCTGGAGATCGAGCCACCGCCCGACGAACACTCCCGCCGCAGCGGAGGCGACGAGGCCGGAGGAGAACGACAACGTGACCAGGGCGACGGGCCAGCCCGTGTCGTCCGCGATCGCAGGGGATGCGACGATGAGGGCGTAGAACAGGATCCCCCAGCTGATGACCTGCCCGACCGAGAGTGCGGCCAGACGACCGCCCTGCCGTGGCGGGGCATCCACCGCGGTCATGCCGGGCGGAGTGCGTCGGCGGCTGCGTCCAACGCGCCGTCGTTGAGAGCGAAGTACGCCCACTTGCCCCGTTGCTCGCGCGTGACCAGACCGGCGTCGGTGAGCAGCCTCATATGGTGCGAGACGGTGCCCTGTGAGAGCCCGACCGGTTCGGTGAGGTCGCAGATGCACGCCTCTCCGCCTGCGCCGGCGGCGATGAGCGACAGCAGTCTGACGCGCGTGGGGTCGCCGAGCGCCTTGAACACCCGTGCGACTCGTTCTGCGTCGTCAGCCGTGAGCGAGGATGTGACGCTCGGCACGCAGCAGGAGTTCGCTTCGATGGTCGTCGGGATGCTCACACCCATAGTCTGACACGTATTGACATTCTTCGATAGGTGCGTGACAGTCTTCATATTGAAGATTCTCGATCTGAGGAGATGTGATGTCTGAACTTCCTGTCGTCGTCATCGGAGCAGGCCCGCAGGGACTCGCCGCAGCGGCGCACCTGGTCGAACGCGACGTGGACGTTGTGGTCGTCGAGCGCGGTGAAGGACCGGCGGCGGCGGTGTCGGAATGGGGTCACGTGCGCCTCTTCTCGGCCTGGCCGGAGCTGACGGATGTCGCGGCTCGCCGTGTTCTCGAGCCCACGGGGTGGACTGCGCCGATCTCGGGTTATCCGACCGGAGCGGAATGGGTGAGCGGGTATCTCGCGCCGCTCGCCGGTGCGCTCGGTGAACGTGTCAGGTATGGCGCGACCGTCACCGGCATCTCCCGCCAGGGGCGTGACAAGGTCGTCGACGGCGGACGGAAGGGTCAGCCGTTCGTCGTGCACATGGTCGATCAGGATGGCGTCGAATCTCGCCTGATCGCGCGTGCGGTCATCGACGCGAGTGGCACGTGGGGATCTCCGAACCCTGCCGGCGCTGATGGATTCCCGGCGCTCGGTGAGAGTGGGGCGTCGACCTCGATCTCGTACCGCATTCCTGATGATGTGTCCGCGCTCGCCGGGTCTCATGTCGTCGTCGTGGGTGCAGGGCACTCCGCCACTCACGCGGTCCTCCGGCTGAGCGAACTGGCGCGGCGATCGCCCGGAACGCGGGTGACCTGGATGCTGCGCCGTGGAAGCGCCGCGAACGTGTTCGGTGGTGGCACAGGGGACGAACTGCCCGAACGCGCTGCGCTCGGATCCCGCGCCCGCAAGGTGATCGATGCCGGGCTCGTCGACCTGGTGACCGGCTTCCGTGTCGCCGAGTTCCGTCGGGACGGCGGGGCGCTGACGGTGGTCGCCGACGACGGTCGTGAGGTCTCAGGCGTCGCGCACGTCTTCGCGCTGACCGGCTTCCGTCCCGACACGGAGATGCTGCGCGAGTTGCGGATCGACCTCGACCCCGCCCTCGACGCCGTCGCAGGTATCGCCTCCGAGATCGACCCGAACATCCACTCCTGCGGTTCGGTGGGGGCCACCGGAGCGAGGGAGCTCGCGCAGCCCGAGCAGGGGTTCTTCATCGTCGGAGTGAAGTCGTACGGACGTGCACCGACGTTCCTCGCGATGACCGGACACGAGCAGGTCCGCAGTGTCGTCGCGCACCTAGCCGGAGATCAGGAGGCTGCTGCGCGCAACGAGCTCGTCCTTCCAGACACCGGGGTATGCGGCGGCTCCGGCGGCTTCGACGACAGTGCCGGAAGCTGCTGCGCTGCGCCTGCCGCCCTTCAGATCGGCCTGCGTCCGGTCACTGTCGGCTGACCGGTTCACTCGGGGCGGTATTGCGGTCGATATCGATGGATGTCAATATAGACGCATGTCGAAACAACGATCCACCGAGGTCCTTTCCGCATGAGTACCGCAACCGCCAGCGTTCCCGCTCCGCCCGCGGTGCGTCGCCTGTCGACCCTCGATCGCTGGCTGCCGCTCTGGATCGGGGTGGCGATGGTCGGCGGCATCCTGCTCGGCCGCTTCGTCCCGGGGGTGTCTGCGTTGCTCGCGAGCCTCGAGGTCGGCGGGATCTCGGTCCCGATCGCACTCGGGCTGCTGGTGATGATGTACCCGGTACTGGCGAAGGTCCGCTACGACAAGGTCGCCGCCGTCACCGGCGACAAGAGGCTGCTCATCTCCTCGCTCGTACTGAACTGGCTGATCGGCCCCGCGCTCATGTTCGCGCTCGCGTGGATGCTCCTGCCAGATCTGCCCGAGTACCGCACCGGACTGATCATCGTCGGGCTCGCCCGATGCATCGCGATGGTCGTCATCTGGAACGACCTCGCCTGCGGTGACAGGGAAGCGGCAGCCGTGCTCGTCGCGATCAACTCGGTCTTCCAGGTCGTGGCATTCTCATTGCTCGGTTGGTTCTACCTCAGCGTCCTCCCCGGATGGCTGGGTCTGGACACTCAGGGCCTGGACTTCTCCGTCGGGTCGATCGCCCTGAACGTCTTGGTCTTCCTCGGCATCCCGCTGCTGGCCGGTTTCGCATCCCGCTTCATCGGGGAGCGGCGCAAGGGCCGTGACTGGTACGAGGAGAAGTTCCTGCCGAAGATCGGCCCGTGGGCCCTCTACGGGCTGCTGTTCACCATCGTGCTGCTGTTCGCGCTGCAGGGCGAGCAGGTGACATCTCGCCCGCTCGACGTGGCCAGGATCGCACTGCCGCTGCTGGCGTACTTCGCGGTGATGTGGTTCATCGGACTCTTCACCGGCAAAGCGCTCGGGTTGGGATACGCACGCTCTTCGACGTTGGCGTTCACGGCTGCCGGCAACAACTTCGAACTCGCGATCGCGGTGGCCATCGGCACCTTCGGCGCTGCCTCCGGTCAGGCCCTGGCCGGCGTGGTCGGCCCGCTCATCGAGGTCCCAGTCCTCGTCGGCCTCGTCTACGTCTCGCTCTGGGCGGCAAGGCGCTGGTTCCACACCGATCCGTACACCGCCGCTCCTCACACCGCCGAGAGGATGCCGTCATGACTGTCATGCTGACCGCAGATGAGACCTGCAGTCCCGTCACCTCACATGCGATCGGTCAGGATGCCGCGTCGTCTGTGGCGTCCACCTTGAAGGCGCTGTCCGACCCCCTGCGTCTGCGGATGCTCTCCGCGATCGCCTCCGACCCGCGTGGGGAATCCTGCGTCTGCGATCTCGCCGAGCTCGCCGAGGTGTCCCAGCCGACGGTGTCGCATCACCTCAAGGTCCTCAAAGACGTCGACGTGCTCACGTCAGAGCGCCGCGGCACATGGGTCTGGTACAGGATCAACCCCCAGCGTCGCCGTGCCGTCACCACGCTGCTGGACTCGTTCGCGCCGGCCACAGTCGCCGCTCCTGCGGCGGACGGTGCGTCCGAAGAGTCGCTCCGGCCGGACTTCGACGCCCGCGTGACCCGTCTTGCTGACGAACTGGCCGCCGAGATTCCCGAGGTTGACGCGGCCATCGTCCTCACCGTCGTCCGGGAGTCGTACACCGCTCTGGCACGCACCGCTCGGGTGACTTCGGCCCTGATCCCGCTCGCAGAGCGGTTCGCCAGGCAGCGGCTGAGCGATCTCAGTCGAGACCGCGACACGGCCGTGCCGCAGGTGCTGTTCGTCTGCGTGGCCAACGCCGGTCGCTCACAACTCGCCGCCGCGCTCGTCAATCAGCTCGCAGACGGCCGAGTCATCGCCCGCTCAGCGGGATCCAGCCCCGCCGACGTCATCCATCCGCACGTGCGGTCGCTGCTCACCGAGATCGAGGGCGACGAAGCCGCTGAGCGGTTCCCGAAGCCGCTGACGGACGATGCCGTCAGGGCGGCGGATGTGGTCATCACGATGGGCTGCGGCGATGTCTGCCCGATCATCCCAGGGGTGCGCTACGACGACTGGGCCGTCGGCGACCCGGCGCTCGCCTCCCGGGAGGGAGTCGAGGCCATCCGCGACGACATCGCCGCCCGCGTTCGAACTCTTGTCCAGGAACTACTCAAGGAGTCCTCATGACCGAAACTGCTTCCAAGCCCTCCGTCCTCTTCGTCTGCGTGCACAACGCCGGCCGCTCTCAGATGGCGGCGGGTTTCCTCCGCGACATCGCCGGCGACCGCATCGAGGTGCGCTCCGCCGGATCCATGCCGGCGGATCAGATCAACCCCATCGCGGTCGACGCGATGGCCGAACTCGGCATCGACATCACCGCCGAAGCCCCGAAGGTGCTCACGACCGAAGCGGTGCAGGCCTCTGACGTCGTCATCACGATGGGCTGCGGCGACGCCTGCCCGTTCTTCCCCGGAAAGCGCTATGAGGACTGGAAGCTCGACGACCCCGCAGGTCAGGGCATCGACTCCGTGCGTCCGATCCGCGATGAGATCCGGGCACGCATCGAGACGCTCGTCGGCGAACTGGTGTGACGGGAGTTTCCGAACTGTTCTCCTTGCCCCTGTACGATGTGCGCCGCATGCAGTACGCCGAAATCTCGCGGCGGACATGCGGACTGAGGGAGTGAAGATGGCGAAGACCACCAAGGCCGTGAAGTCGGCGAACGCTGCGCTGGATGCCGCGGCCGAAGCCGCGAAGGACGCGAAGCGCCTGAGCAGGACGCTCCCGAAGAAGGACGCGAAGAAGCTCCGCGCCCTCGCCGACGACGCCAAGGACGTGTCGAAGGCGAAGAAGAAGAAGGTCGAGCGCAGCCCTCGCAAGGTCGAGAAGAAGGCCGTGGCGGCGATCGATCGCATCGAGAAGACCGCGGACAAGATCGAGAGCAAGCTGGCCGCGAAAGCCGAGGCAGCCAAGAAGGTGCAGGCAGACGCGGCGAAGAAGCTGAAGAAGGCCGAGAAGGCTGAGGCGCAGGACCCGAAGAAGCCCGCGGCCGAGGCAGCGCTCACGCGGCCCGTCGTGAAGGCCCCGGCCAAGCCCGCCACCAAGACGGCGAGCAAGCCCGCCACCAAGACGGCGAGCAAGCCTGCCGTGGCGAAGCCCACCGCGACCAAACCGGCCGCCACCAAACCCGCTGCCACGAAACCGGCCCCCACCAAACCTGCTGCCATGAAGCCGGCCGAGACCAAACCCGCTGCCACGAAGCCGGCTGCGGCGCCTGCGACGCGGCGCCCCGCCGCTCCCAAGGCTGCGACTCCCGCAGCATCCGACCTGTCGACGCTCACCGTCGCGCAGCTGCGCGCACGCGCCACAGCAGACGGACGCACCGGGTTCTCCCGACTCAACAAGGCGCAGTTGATCACACTTCTGTCGGCTTGAACCGGCCGATGCAGGAGTACCTCGACCACTCCGGTGCTGCGACCGATCCGCGCACGCTGATCGACATCCTCCGAGCATCTGCCACGAGACACCCCCAGGCATCCGCCCTCGAGGACGCCGCAGGTGCGCTCAGCTATTCCGAACTGCTGGCTCTCGTCTGGCAGACCGCGGCGCGCCTGCGTGAGCATGGCGTCGAGACGGGGAACCGTGTCGGCGTGCGGATGCCGTCCGGGGACCGCGAGCTCTACATCGCGATCCTCGGGATCATGGCCGCCGGTGCAGCCTACGTGCCGGTCGACGCCGATGACCCGGAGGAGCGGGCGGATCTCGTCTTCGGAGAGGCCGGCGTCGCAGGGGTGATCACCGGGGCGGGAGTCTACGAGCCCCGCACAGCCGGACCGCTCGCTGCGGCGAGAGAGCTGTTCGAGGGGGAGTCACCGCACCCGAGCTCGAGTGCGATCGCCACCGTGGAGATGCCGACCGTCGACGACGACGCGTGGATCATCTTCACGTCCGGTTCGACGGGGGTGCCCAAGGGCGTCGCCGTCACGCATCGCTCCGCGGCGGCCTTCGTCGACGCAGAGGCGCGCCTGTTCCTGCAGAACGCTCCGCTCGGACCGGGAGACCGCGTACTCGCAGGTCTCTCCGTCGCGTTCGACGCGTCGTGCGAGGAGATGTGGCTCGCGTGGCGCTACGGCGCCTGTCTCGTCCCCGCGCCCCGCGCGCTCGTGCGCTCGGGAGAGGACCTCGGTCCCTGGCTCCTCGGCCACGGGATCACCGTGGTCTCCACCGTTCCGACGCTGGCAGCACTGTGGCCGCAGGATGCGATCGAGAACGTCCGCCTCCTGATCTTCGGCGGTGAGGCCTGCCCGCCCGAACTCGTCGCCCGCCTTGTCTCCGAGGGGCGTGAGGTGTGGAACACCTACGGTCCGACCGAGGCCACGGTCGTCGCGTGCGCGGCGCTGCTCGACGGCGAGGGCCCCGTGCGCATCGGGCTGCCGTTGGACGGCTGGAACCTGGCCGTCGTCGACGCCGACGGAAACCAGGTCGCCGACGGCGAGGTGGGCGAGTTGATCATCGGCGGAGTCGGTCTCGCCCGATACCTTGACCCTGCCAAGGACGCCGAGAAGTACGCGTCGATGCCCACGCTCGGTTGGGAACGTGCCTACCGCTCCGGCGACCTCGTGCGGGCTGATCCCGCAGGTCTCCTCTTCCAAGGGCGCGCGGACGATCAGGTGAAGGTGGGCGGCCGTCGCATCGAACTCGGCGAGGTCGAAACGGCGCTGCAGGCGCTCACGGCCGTTTCTGCCGCCACCGTGGTCGTGCAACGCTCGGAAGGCGGCGTCCCGCTCCTGGTCGGCTACGTCGTGCCGGCGGAAGGCTTCGATCGTCAGACGGCGCGGGCTGAGCTCGCCGAGACGTTGCCTGCACCGCTGATCCCGCTTCTCGCCGTGATGGACGACCTTCCCGTGCGCACCTCGGGCAAGGTCGACAAGGCTGCTCTGCCGTGGCCCCTCGAAGACACCGACGGCTCGGATTCGTCGTTGTCCGGCACCGCGGCGTGGCTCGCCGAGCAGTGGCTGGCAGTGCTCGGAATCCGTCCCGCCGATGAGAAGGCCGATTTCTTCCAGCTCGGCGGCGGGTCTCTCGCAGCCGCTCAGCTCGTCTCTCGGATCCGCGTCCGCGCCCCCGAGTTCACGATGGCGGACGTCTACGATCTGCCGAAGCTCCGTCAGATGGCGGATGCCGTGGAGGAGGACGCCGCCGATGAGGATGACGTCGCCGCCACCTTCAGTACAGCGCACCCCACACCGAGGATCATGCAATGGGTGCAGAGCATCGCCGGCGTGCCCTTGTTCATCCTCACCGGCATCCGATGGACGCTGTGGCTTCTCACCGGCAGCTGGATATTGCAGCTCGTGCCGGGATTCGAGTTCCTGCCTGACGCGCCGTGGTGGGTCATCGCCATCGGTCTGCTGATCTTCGTGATCCCGTTCGGACGGATGGCGGTCTCCGCCGCGCTGTCCAGGCTTCTGCTCACGGGAGTGCGCCCCGGTGACTACCCGCGCGGGGGAGGAGTACATCTGCGGCTATGGCTCGCCGAGCAGATCGCGCATCAGATCGACCCGGTGGGCCTTGCCGGTGCGCCGTGGGTGACGTACTACGCGCGAGCGCTGGGAGCCAAGATCGGTCCGAACGTCGACCTGCACGCGCTGCCGCCGGTGACCGGGATGCTCGACGTCGCCGGGGGCGCGGCGATCGAGCCGGAGGTCGACCTGTCCGGGTACTGGATCGACGGCGACACCGTCCGCATCGGCGGCATCCGCATCGGCGCGGGTGCCACGATCGGGGCCCGCAGCACCCTCGCTCCGGGGACGAAGATCGGCCGAGATGCCGAGATCGCCCCTGGCTCAGCCGTGTTCGGCAGAGTCCGCGCCGGTCAGCGATGGGCGGGTTCGCCGGCGGTGCGGGTGGGCGGAACATCCAGTCCGCTCGCGCCGGAGCGTCCGCCTGCCCTGCGGAGATGGCTCTGGGTCTACGGCCTGTCCTCCGCCGGCCTGGCACTGCTTCCCTTCATCGCGTACGGCGTCGGCGTGCTCGTGGTCGCGCAGGCGATCCGTGGGTCCGAATCGATTCTCGGGGCGCTGCCCGCTGCTCTGGCGTGGCTGGTGCCGGCGACGCTCGCGGCCGGAGTCACGCTTGCGACGCTGGTCGTGCTGCTCACGCGCCTGCTGTCCATCGGCCTGCACGAAGGCATCCATGCCGTTCGCAGCCGCATCGCATGGCAGGCGTGGGCGACGGAGCGACTGCTGGATTCGGCCCGCACCATCCTGTTCCCGATCTACTCGAGCCTGTTCACACCGATCTGGCTGAGGATGCTCGGTGCCAAGGTCGGCCGCGAGGTCGAGGCATCGACGGTGCTGTTGATCCCCTCGATGACGACGATCGACGACGGTGCCTTCCTCGCAGACGACACGATGGTCGCGGCGTACGAGCTCAAGGGCGGATGGATGCGCATCGATCGTGCCCGGATCGGCAAGCGCGCATTTCTGGGCAACTCGGGGATGGCCGGCCCCGGACATCGCGTGCCGCGTGACGGCCTCGTCGCCGTGCTGTCGGTGGCCCCCGAGAAGTCGAAGCCCGGGTCGTCATGGCTCGGGTCGCCGGCGATGAGGCTCCGCCGCGTGGTCAACGACGCCGAATTGGAGCGCACGTACCGACCGCGTGTCGGGCTCCGCTTCGCCCGCGCCATGTGGGAGCTGTGCCGCTTCATCCCCGTGGTCGTCAGCTGCGCGCTGGGAGTGGCGGTCCTGCTCGCGCTCGCCGCGATGATCGGCACCTGGGGAGTGGCAATGACAGTCGTGCTCTCCGGCGTCGTCGTGATGTTCGCCGGCCTGTGCGCGGCCGCCATCAGCACGATCGCGAAATGGGTCATCGTCGGCCGCATCCGACCCGGCGAACATCCGCTCTGGTCGAGTTTCGTGTGGCGCACTGAGGTGTCAGACACCTTCACCGAGATGGTGGCCGCGCCCTGGTTCGCCAACGCGGCCGCTGGCACTCCGATCCTCGCGATGTGGCTGCGCTCACTCGGCGCGAAGATCGGCCGCGGTGTCTGGACGGACAGCTATTGGCTTCCGGAGCCCGACCTCGTGACGCTCGGCGATGGGGCCACAGTTAACCGGGGGTGTGTGGTTCAGACTCATCTGTTCCATGATCGAGTGATGAGTACCGACACAGTGACCCTCGAAGCGGGCGCGACCCTCGGGCCGCACAGCGTCATCCTTCCGGCCGCCTCCATCGGCGCGGATGCCACCGTCGGCCCTGCATCCCTCGTCATGCGCGGCGAGACCGTGCCGGTCGGCAGTCGGTGGAGCGGGAATCCGATCGGACCGTGGCGCGCGGTCAAGGTCCGCGCGTACCAGTCTGCCGACCTATGAGCGGCGACCCGTACGTCGCGCAGAGCGGCGACGCGAACCTGAGCGTCGCGCACTACGAACTCGAACTCGAGTACAAAGTGGCGACGAATCGTCTCAGCGGCACGGCCGTCATCCGCGGACACGTCCGCGCGGCGACCACTGCACTGTCATTCGACCTCGTCGGGCTGCGCGCCTCACGCGTGCACGTCGATTCCGGCAAGTCCGTGCCCTTTCGCCAGAGCGACCGCAAGCTCCGTGTCTCGCTCGGAACCCCACTCGCCGCCGGCGACTCGTTCTCGGCGACCATCGCCTACGCCGGCGCTCCGAGGCCCCGCCGATCACGGTGGGGCACGATCGGCTGGGAAGAGCTGGAGGACGGCGTCATCATCGCCTCGCAGCCGACGGGAGCGCCGACCTGGTTCCCGTGCAACGATCTGCCGTCTGACAAGGCGACCTATCGGCTGACATTCACCACCGACTCCGCGTATACCGTCGTCGCGGGTGGCGCCACCTCACGCTCGAGCCGCGGTGGCAAGACGACATGGATCTTCGACCGCGACATCCCGACGGCCACGTATCTCGCGACCGTGCAGATCGGGCGTTACGTCCAGGCGCCGATCGATTTCACCGGGGTGGTGGGCGAGCTGCATTACCCGCGCGCGCTGGAGAGCCGGGTGCTGGCGGATTTCGCCGACCTGCCGGAGATGATGCGGGTGTTCGAGGAGACGTTCGGTCCGTACCCGTTGCCGGACTACCGAGTCGTCGTCACCGAGGACGAATTGGAGATTCCCCTCGAAGCACAAGGCGTCGGGATATTCGGGGCGAACCATGCCGATGGCGTTTCGGGGTCAGAGCGTCTCATCGCCCACGAGCTCGCGCATCAGTGGTTCGGAAACAGCGTCGGCCTCTCGCAGTGGCGCGACATCTGGTTGAACGAGGGCTTCGCCTGCTACGCGGAGTGGATCTGGTCGGAGCGCTCCGGTGGTCTCACCGCACATGCCGAGGCGGTGAGCCATCACCGCCGACTCGGCGCTCTCGATCAGGACGTCGTCCTCGGCGAACCCGGCCCCGACCTGATGTTCGATGACCGGATCTACAAGCGGGGCGCTCTCACCCTCCACGCCGTGCGGCTGACGGTGGGAGACGAGGCCTTCTTCCGGCTGCTGCACACCTGGACCGAGCGATACCGCTGGGCGACCGCCACGACGACGGACTTCATCCAGGTGGCCGAGGAGGTCACGGGCGTCCCGCTCGCCGACCTCTTCCACGAGTGGGTCGACGCGACACCGCTGCCGGCTCTGCCTGGATGACGGCGACGCTGATCATGTGGTCGGGCGGGCCGGGTGCGGCGGCGACCTCGAAGCGCTCATCGCGCCCGGGAACATGGACCGCTCGCCCGCCCGGCAGGAGCGTTGCGGATCGCTCGCCGAAGGTCACGTCTGAGGGCGGGATGCGCATCCCACGGCCGTCAGCCTTGACCGCGGCTTCGATCTCGGTCCATTCACGCAGTCCGGGCGGTCTTCGGGGTGCGAACAGGCTCGCGAGTTCGCTCATCGCGGCGTCTTCGCCGGGCGAGCGGCGTTCGATGTCGATGCCGACGGCGGACGCCGATTCCAGGTCGACTGCGGCCACAGTGACCATGTCCCCGGCGTAGCTGACACTCACGGCGAATGGAGCTCCCTCGACGCGGGGGCGGCCGTGGTCACCGCCGCACTGATCGCAGACGCTCTCTATGCGGATGGTGCCCGATGCCGCTCCGGTGCTGAGCGTCGCCAGGAGTCGTCGCCCCGTGGCGAACCGCCGCGCCCGCGCGGCATCCATGCCGTCGTGACGAATCCTCTGAGAGGGCCAGAGTGACCGCACCGCGTCGCGCAGGTCGGCGTCGTCGACTGCGACGGTCCAGGCGATCCTCACCGGACCCAGAGTGGCCTCGTCGATCATCACGCCCTCAGCGTAGGCCCAGTCCAGCGCTCCTGGTCGGGACTCCACGCGCGGATAACCCGCCTAGACTGAAGACGTGGCGAGACTATTGATCGTCGGGGGCTTCCTGGCCCTCGTCTTCTGGGTGTTCAGCATCGTCGACTGCGCAGTGCAGCCGGCGACGCGGCACCGTGGTGCGTCCAAAGCCGCCTGGATCGCGATCGTCGTCCTCATCCCGGTCCTCGGCGGCATCCTCTGGTTCGCCCTCGGGCGTAGGCGCCGCAGGGATCAGGAGAGCATCCGTCGAGCTGCTCCCGACGATGATCCCGAGTTCCTGCGCAGCATCGGCAAGACTGAGCAGGACGAGCGGATCCGCCGCCTCGAAGAAGAACTCGCCCGCCTGGACGACGAGACGGACCCTCCGGCGGCCGAGCCACGATCGTGACGGCCTCGCCGGCATCGGATGCCGCGGCATCCCTCCTCGCCGAGCTCATCGGGCACGGGGTTCGCGACATCGTGATCGCGCCGGGGTCCCGCTCACAGGCTCTTGCGCTCGCCGCCACCCGCTTCGCGAGGCACGGCGCCGTTCGCGTTCATGTGCGCATCGATGAACGGGTGGCCGGCTTCACGGCGCTGGGCCTGTCCCGCGAGACCCGCGTACCCGCAGCGGTCATCTGCACATCAGGCACCGCGGCGGCGAACCTGCTTCCAGCAGCGATGGAGGCATTCCATTCGGGAGTGCCTCTGCTGCTGCTCACGGCCGACCGTCCACCGGAACTGCGTGGCGTCGGGGCGAACCAGGCGACGATCCAGCCGGGACTCTTCGACCCGTTCGTGCGGTTGTCGCTCGACGCCCCGGTTCCCGGGGACGGCTCATGGAACGGTCTGGCAGCGAAGGCTGTGGCTGCTGCGATGGGGGCGGACGCCGCGCCCTCCGCCCTGCAGGGAGTTGCAGGACCAGTGCATCTGAACCTCCCGTCGCGCGAGCCGCTGTCCGCTGCGCTGTCAGAGGACACAGCGGTGACGCCCGGACAGGCGCCGACAGCGACCGCGGGCGAGCCGCTGCTCCTCACGCGTGGTCTGCGCACTGTCGTGATCGCCGGCGCAGATGCCGGCGCGCAGGCCGAGGAGATCGCCCACGCCGGCACCTGGCCGCTGATCGCCGAGGTCGTGAGCGGCGCGCGCTTCGGCCGCTACATCGTGCACGGCTACCGCGAGATGCTGCGCGACGACGTGCTCGGCGGTCGGATCCAGCGCGCCGTCGTGCTCGGACATCCCACGCTCAGCCGAGAGGTGACCGCGCTCCTGCGCCGCGACGACGTTCAGGTCGTGGCTGTTCGCTCCGGTGGTGAGGAGCTGAATCTCAACGGACGCACGGTGGCTGCGGCATCCGTCGCCGTCGCGCCCGGTGAGGCCGACCGCTCGTGGATGGGTGCGTGGATGGAGGCATCCGCGGCTTCCGTCATCGACCTCAGTGAGGCCGCGCCGGATCAGGAGGGGCTCGCCTCGACCGACTTCGCGGCTCGACGAGACGCGGTGCGAACCGAGCTCGAGGCCGTGCGGCGTCCGCTCGATCGCGAACTGCTCGTTGACGCCCTCTGGCGCGCGACCTGGCCGCATGACCGTCTGATGTTTGGATCCTCGAGGTTGGTGCGGGTCGCAGATGCCGTGCTCGGTGGCAAGAAGGTGCCGGTGCACGCCAACCGCGGCCTGGCGGGCATCGACGGCACGATCTCCACCGCCATGGGTATCGCCATCGCGAGTCAGGCCGATGGCGCTGCCGGCGTCACGCGGGTGCTGCTGGGCGATCTCGCGTTCCTGCATGACGTCGGCGCGCTGCTGCTGCCGCCGGATGAGCAGGAGCCGCGCATTCAGGTCATCGTCGGCAACGACGGGGGCGGGACGATCTTCGATGCGCTCGAGGTGTCCGCATCCGCGCCCCGCGAAGATCTCGATCGTGCTTTCTACACGCCGCACACCGCCGGACTCGAGCACCTCGCGCTCGCTTACGGCTGGACGTATCAGAGGGTCACGACGCGCGCCGCGCTCGATCAGGCGCTCACCGGGTCGACCGGTGGCCGACAACTCATCGAGGTTCCGCTGCCCCGTGGATGAACCGGAGACGAAGAGATTCACGGCATTGAGTGCGGAGCTTCGGCGAGTGCACACCACGCTCCGCGAGGCGCTTCAGGTGACCAGGCGGGCCGTCGCGGACGGCGAGCCAGGGACGACTGCCGCACGCGACCTGCTGCTCTACTGCCACGGATTCTGCGTCGCACTGGACGGCCATCATCGCAGCGAGGACCGAGTCCTGTTCCCCTCGATCGAGCGGGCCCACCCACAACTCGCGCCGGTGCTTCGCCAGCTCGAGCAGGATCACTCGATGATCGCGCACCTTCTCGGCGGTCTGCAGTCGGCGGTCGATTCCCGCGCGGCGCCTGATGAGCTCGACCGCCATCTGGAAGGCGTGGCGGCGATCATGGAGAGCCACTTCCGCTACGAGGAGCGACAGCTGCTGATCGTGCTCGAAGCCCTGGATCTGGATGCGACCCCGACCGAGGCGCTGGGTTCGTTCTGACGAAACCATGTCGATCACGGGCGGTTGCGGGCAGGATGTACGCATGAGCACACGTGGCTGGGCGGGCGACGCACGCGAGATCCTGCGAGTGGATGCGGGGTTCCGCCTGGCGGATGTCGACCCCGGCGCTCACCCCGGCTACGCCGGGAACAAGAAGAGCGGCGCGGAGGATCTCGCAGCCGGGATCGATGCGCTCAGTGAACTGCAGGAGCGTCTGTTCGCGGAGAGCCGCGCGGGTGACACCACGGATGCGGTGCTGCTGGTGCTGCAGGCGATGGACTCGGCCGGCAAAGGCGGGATCGTCAGGCACGTGGTCGGCGGCGTCGATCCGCAGGGGATCGCGCTCACGGCATTCAAGGCGCCGACCGAGCAGGAGCGGGCGCACGATTTCCTGTGGCGCATCGAGCAGCGTCTTCCTGAGCCCGGTTTCATCGGGGTCTTCGATCGATCGCACTACGAAGACGTGCTGATCGGCAAGGTGCGCGCCCTCGCGCCGGAGAGGGAGATCGAGCGACGGTACGACGCGATCAACGAGTTCGAGGCTCAGGTCGCCGCATCCGGAACCAGGATCGTCAAGGTGATGCTGCACATCTCGCCTGAAGAGCAGAAGGAACGCCTGATGGAGCGCCTCGAGCGCCCCGACAAGCACTGGAAGTACAACCCCGGCGACGTCGACGAGCGGATGCTGTGGCCGCAGTACATGGACGCATACCAGACCGCGTTCGACCGCACCTCGACGGAGGTCGCACCGTGGCACGTCGTGCCGGCGAACAGCAAGTGGTACGCGCGGCTGGCCGTGCAGGAACTGCTGCTGATAGCGCTCGAGGACATCGACCCGCAGTGGCCGGCGGCCGACTACGACATCGAGGCCGAGAAGAAGCGCCTGGCGGCGAGTTGACTCAAGCCAGAGCGTCGACGAGCGGCCGGAACTTCACCCTGGTCTCGAGCAGCTCGGTCTCCGGATTGCTCGCAGCGACGATGCCGGCACCCGCGTACGCCGTGACGCCGAGCGTGCCGCCGTCGTCCGTGCCGCGCAGAGACCCGGCCTCGAACTGTGCGCAGCGCAACGCGATCGCCCACTCGCCGTTGCCGTTTCCATCCACCCAGCCGACCGGGCCGGCGTAGCGCCCGCGATCGAACGGCTCGAGGTCGCGGATCGCCGCGATCGCAGCCTTCGTGGGTGTGCCTGCGACGGCGGCCGTAGGATGCAGCGCCCCGACCAGGTCGAGTGCGGAGGCGCCGTCGGACAACTCGCCCTCGACGTCGGTGGCGAGGTGGAAGAGGTTGGGCAGCTTCAGCAGGAACGGCTGCTCGCTCGAAGCGAGTGCACTGGTGTGCGGGCGCAACGAGATCAGCACGCTCTGCACGGCGTACTGGTGCTCGTCGATGTCCTTGACGCTGGACGACAGCGATGCGGATGCGGCGTTGTCCTCGTCGGCATCCGCGCCGCGGCCGATCGTGCCGGCCAGTACACGTGCCGTCACCGCACCGCCCTGCACGGTGACCAGCGTCTCGGGGCTCGCACCGATCAACCCGTCGACGGCGAAGGTCCACGTGTCGGGATATCCGGATGAGAGTTCGCGTACGAGTCGGCGGAGATCGCTGCCACCGGGCACGGTCCCGGCGAGATCGCGCGCGAGCACGACCTTGCTGATCTCGCCGTCGCCGATGCGACCGAGCGCGGCCCTGATGGAGGCCTGGTAGCCGTCCGGAGTCTGCTGTCCCGGGCCGAGGGTGCCGGCCCAGTGCGGTCCGTAGGCGCGCAGCTCGAGAGTCGCGTCCGGACGGTCCTGGGGAAGGTCTTCGCCTGCGAGCGCGATGCGCGTGATCCAGCCTCGGCCCTTGCGCTTGCCGAGAATGACGGACGGCACGACGAGGACGCTGTCGGAGGCGGAGTCCTCATCGAAGGTCAGTGCGCCGAAGCCGACCAGCCCGGTACCGGGGAGCTGCACAGGATCATCGATCTCCGCTGCTGCGGCCAGCTCTCGCCAGGCATCCGCCATCATCCGGGAGCGAAGGGGAGCCGCGCCCGCTGGGATGCGGATGAAGGACGGCATCGAGTCACCGACCGCGACGAAGCCGTCTCCACGGCGAAGCCAGGCGAGGGGAGCGGCGGGATCAGCGTAAGCCAGAAGGTCTTCGACCGGATCGATCTCACGGGTCTGCACGATCAGGCTTCTGCTCACCTTCCCAGAATAGTTGTCCGATCCGGTGCATAGAGTGAACGCATGAGCGCGCGACCCGAACCCGGCACGGAGATGGTGTTCCAATGGCGCAAGTGGGACGGGTCGACGCATTGGCGGCACGAGTGCGTCTACCTCGGAGCCGACGCGTGGGGCGACTGGGTCGGGCAGCCGGTCGGCTGGCACAGCGCACGTCCTGGTGCGCAGTTCTACGCCGCAGCGCCGAACGTGACGCTGGTGCCGCCGTCCGGCGACTTCGCACTGACCGTGAACCGCGACCACCCGATCGGCATGCGCATCTACATCGATCTCGGCTGGGATGTGGTCTGGACGGACGATCCGGTGCTGGCGACCGGCATAGACATGGATCTCGACGTCATCCGCCTCGAGCGGGACCGGGATCCTGCCGACGGTCCGAGCGGCACGTGGGTCGACGACCGCGATGAATGGGCAGAGCACAGCGTCCGATTCGGCTATCCGGCGGATGTCAGGGCTCACCTCGAAGGGCTCACCCTCGACCTCGAGACTCGGGTGCGCGGCCAGGTCGCCCCATTCGATGACGCGACTGCGGATGCGTGGCTCGATCGCCTTGAGGCGCTGCAGCTCGACCGACCTAGACTGGACGCGTGACTCAGTCCAAACGTGCAGACCTCGGCAAGGATCCCCAGCGCGTCAGCGGCATGTTCGATCAGGTCGCCGCAGGCTACGACCGCACGAACACCGTCATGACGTTCGGCAACGACGCGTTCTGGCGGGCGGCCACCACCCGCGCGGTGGCGCCGAAACGCGGAGAGCGTATCCTCGATCTCGCAGCGGGCACGGCATCCTCGTCAGCCTCCCTCGCGATGAGCGGAGCAGAAGTCGTCGCTGCCGACTTCTCGCCCGGCATGCTCGCCGAGGGCAAGCGACGCCATGGCCACCTGAAGAACCTGTCCTTCGTCGAGGCCGACGCGATGAACCTGCCGTTCGCGGATGACGAATTCGACGCGGTGACGATGTCGTACGGCCTGCGCAATGTGCAGCAGCCGAAGAAGGCGCTCGCCGAGCTGCTTCGCGTCACCAAGCCGGGCGGACGACTCGTCGTCAATGAGTTCTCCACACCCCCTGGCAAGGTGTTCCGCGGGTTGTACCGCTTCTATAACGCGCAGGTACTGCCCCGCGTGGCTCGCGTCGCCGGCACGAACAGCGATGCCTACGACTATCTGAACGAGTCGATCCAGGACTGGCCCGATCAGCGGACACTGTCCGCATGGCTTCGCGAGGTCGGTTGGACGGAAGTCGCCTACCGCAACCTCTCGTTCGGCATCGTCGCGCTGCACCGCGCGAAGAAGCCTGCGAAGCCGACCACGCCTGCCGAGCCGCGCACGCCGAAGACGGCCACGAAGGCGACGAAGCAGGCGTGAGGCCCAGGTAGGGTGGAACCGTGACTTCGAGCCCTGCCGCCCCGGGTTCGCGCCTCGCGAGCCGTCTCGGCTTCAGCGACCGCGTATTCATCGGACGCGCCGCGCGGCGCGTGGCCGATCAGATCGAAGTGGGCCTCGACCTCGTCGAGAACGGCCTTGCCGAAGACCTGCGCGTCGCGGACTCCGTCGCAGACGCAGCGAGCCGCTACCTCTACGAGGCAGGTGGCAAACGCATCCGTCCGGTGCTGGCGCTGCTGACAGCGCAGCTTGGCGAGGGCAACATCCCCGCGGTGATCGACATCGCCAAGGCATTGGAGATGACGCACCTCGGCTCGCTCTATCACGACGACGTCATGGACGGCGCGGACCGTCGACGCGGTGTCCCCGCCGCGCACGCCGTCTGGGGAAACAGCGTCGCGATCCTCACCGGAGACATCCTGTTCTCGCGTGCGAGCCAGCTGATGTCGCGCTACGGGGACCGCGCCATCCGTCTGCAGGCCGACACCTTCGAGCGCCTCGTGATGGGGCAGCTGCACGAGACCGTCGGTGCACAGCCGGGCGATGACCCGATCGAGTTCTACATCCAGGTGCTCGCGGACAAGACCGGCTCTCTGATCGCCGCCGCGACGCAGGGCGGTGCGATCTTCTCGAACGCCCCCGCCGAGTACGAGGAGCCGCTGCGCGTCTACGGCGAGAAGGTCGGCGTCGCCTTCCAATTGCTCGACGACGTGATCGACCTGTCGGCCAAACCGGAGGAGACGGGCAAGGTGCCCGGTACCGACCTTCGTGCCGGGGTGCCGACCATGCCGTACCTCTTGCTGAAGACCGAGACGGATGTCGCGTCCACTGCGCTCGCCGCACAGATCGACGAAGGTGTGGCGCGGATAGCCGACGGCGCTGACCCTGCGATCCTCGATCAGCCGCTGGCGGAGCTCCGCGACCATGTGGTGACGCAGAAGACGCTCGATCTCGCGCGCACCTGGACGCGCGACGCCATCGACGCACTTGCACCGCTGCCCAAGGGCACGGTGCGCGAGGCGCTGACCCGTTTCGCAGAATCACTCGCTGACCGCAGCAGTTGATCGTGAATCGATCGCCGCAGCATCCGAAAGGACACTCATGACCAAGCTCCGCCTGGCCATCGTCGGGGCGGGCCCCGCAGGCATCTACGCCGCCGACATCCTGCTGAAGACCGAGCGCTCCTTCGAAGTGTCGATCGACCTGTTCGAGCAGCTGCCCGCACCGTATGGCCTCGTCCGCTACGGTGTCGCCCCGGATCACCCGCGCATCAAGGGCGTCATCAACGCCCTTCGCGACGTGCTCGACCGCGGCGACATCCGCATCTTCGGAAATGTGCGCTTCGGCGAGGACATCACGCTCTCCGACCTCAAGAAGCACTACAACGCGGTGATCTTCGCCACAGGAGCCATCCGCGACACGAAGTTGGAGATCCCGGGAATCGACGCCGAAGGGTCGTTCGGAGCCGCAGACTTCGTCAGCTGGTTCGACGGGCACCCCGATGTCCCGCGGGAGTGGACTCTCGATGCCGAATCGGTCGCAGTGCTCGGCAACGGCAACGTCGCACTCGACGTGGCCCGCATCCTCGCCAAACACGCTGAGGACCTGCTGCCGACCGAGATCTCCGACAACGTCCACGCTGGTCTCGATGCCTCGAAGGTCACCGATGTCCACGTGTTCGGCCGTCGTGGCCCGGCGCAGGTGAAGTTCACCCCACTCGAGCTGCGCGAACTCGGCGAGTTGCGCGACGTCGACATGGTCGTCTACGACGAGGACTTCGATTACGACGACGCGTCGCTGGCCGCGATCGCGAGCAACAAGCAGGTCAAGGTCATCGACCGAGTCCTGCAGCAGTGGCGCACCCGCCCGTCGGCGAACAACGCAGGGGGAGAGTCGAGTCGCCGGCTGCATCTGCACTTCTGGTCCAAGCCCGTCGAGATCAAGACGGATGCCGAGGGCAAGGTCGCCGCAATCGTGTACGAGCGCACGGAGCCGGACGGTTCCGGTGGCATACGGAGCACCGGTGAGTTGCGTGAGATCGCGATCGGCCAGCTGTACCGTGCCGTGGGCTACTTCGGCTCACCGCTCAGTGAAGTGCCGTTCGACAAGAAGCACGGCGTGATTCCGAACCACGAGGGTCAGGTGCTCGCGAAGGACTCCAACCAGCGTGTGCCGGGCGTCTATGCGACCGGCTGGATCAAACGCGGACCCGTCGGCCTCATCGGCCACACGAAGTCCGATGCGATGGAGACGGTGCAGCACCTGGTCAACGACCAGGGCTCGTGGTGGCAGCCGCAGGACCCATCCGAAGCCGCGATCCCCGCACTGCTCGAATCGCGGGGTGTGAGGTGGACGGATCTCGACGGCTGGCACCGACTCGATCAGCATGAGATCGCTCTCGGTGCGCCGCACGAACGCGCGCGTGTGAAGGTCGTCCCGCGCGAAGACATGGTGCGGATCTCGCGCGGAGAATAGTCCTGGCGGCGGTCGGCCCGTGGGGGTCGTCGGCGCGCGCTGCACCCTAAGCTGAGCGCATGAACACGCGCGTGCTGGCCGCTGCCGTCGTCGGATCCATCCTGGTGGCGCTCCTCGCCGGATGCACGGGTGGGCCTGTGGCTGCGGACCCCAGCCCGAAGCCGTCACCATCGCCGTCCAGCGCGGAGGAGGTGCCGCCCGTCAGCGAGCCCGAGAGCGTCTTCGATATCGACTGTGCCGATGTGGCGGTCGCGATGAACGACTTCGTCGGGTTCGGCGCAGACGGCGTCAAAGAGCGCATGAGCCTGGCGTCCGCGCCGAACTGGTATCCGGGGCCGGCGGAGTTCATGATGAAGCGCGCCGGCGGAATGGTGTGCGCCTACGACGGCGAACAGCGAGCGGACGGGATGCAGGACGCCTGGGAGGTGGTGATCGTCCCCGACGCCCAGCGCATGATCAATTCGCTGGTCTCAAACGGGTATGCCGAGCAGCCGTCAGAATGCGTCGAGGGCTCGTGCACCCTCATGGCGCGTGCAGGCGACGCATTGCTGGTCGGGAGCGTCCGCGCAGCGCAGATCGCACCCGACGCCACCGAAGGCGCGCGTGCTCTCGCCCAGACGTGGGCGGAGGATGCAGCCGCGGGCCAGCAGGAGGAGCCGTTCGAAGTCGCTCCGTCCGAGGTCGCCGGAGCCGACTGCGAACAGCTGATGGCGTCGGCGCAGCTCGGCGAGCTGTGGGGGGTCACCACGCACGTCATCGACGAGTTCGGCGGTTGGGGTGTCCCGGCCGAGGTGTATCTCGTCGTCGATGGGGCCGTCATCTGCATCTACGGCGACGGTGGCGAGTACGACGGCGTGCAGCACTTGCAGTTGACTGACCTTCCCGGCGGGGCGTGGGCTTTCGATCTGATCGAGGGTCGGACGCCGATCACCGTGGCTGGGGCTGACAAGGCCTACTCCGGCAAGGGCGGCACTTCTACGTACCCGGCTCCGTTCATCGACATCCTCGTCGGCGCCGACTGGATCCGGCTGACCGGAACCCGTTCATCGGGCGATCTGGAACCGGTCGCGGAAGCCGTCGCCGCCAATGCGGTGGAGATCGAGGCCATGCCCGCGCCGCGATGAATAGCATGGAACCCATGACCGAATGGGCTGCGGACGTGCTGGGGGACGAGTTCGAGCAGCGCACGCTCCCACTCGGCGAGGACGATGAGGGCGTGATCGTCGCGACCCTGGTGCGGGCGTTGCCTGTGTCATCCGACGTGCGCCCGCTCGGGCTCTGGGAGAGGCTCGTCCGCAGGCTGGGCGACGCGTCCTCCTCGGACGATGCGATGCCTCTGCTCGACGGCGTCGACGTGCTCTACGTGCACGGCTGGTCGGACTACTTCTTCCAGAAGCGCCTGGCACGATTTTGGACCTCTCGTGGGGCACGCTTCTTCGCCCTCGATCTGCGAAAGTACGGCCGCAGCCTCCGCGACGGGCAGACGCCAGGGTACATCTCCGATCTCTCGAAGTACGACGAAGACGTCGCCGCCGCGCTCGACGTGATCGCAGAGGATGCTGACACGTCTCGCGGTGCGCGTCGTCTGGTGCTGATGGGCCATTCGACCGGAGGGTTGGTGCTGAGCCTGTGGGCATCACGACATCCCGGCGTCGCATCCGCTGTCATCCTCAACTCGCCATGGCTCGAGTTCCAGCTTGCGCCGCTGCGCGCCGCGATCGCACCGGTGGTCGAACTGCAGGCGCGACTGCGGCCGCTCGATGTGGCACCGCAGATCGACCTCGGCTTCTATGCGCGGGCGCAGACCGAGGCCGCCGACCCTGACGACGTGGTGGAGACGAACCCGGCGTGGCGGCCGGTCCCCTCGATGCCAGTGCATGCCGGCTGGCTGCACGCCATCCTGCGCGGTCATCGCGCCCTCGATGACGGCCTCTCGATCGCATCACCGGTGTGCGTGCTGCTCTCGGCCCGCTCAGCGGTGCCGAACCGCTGGTCGGAAGAGCTCACCTCGGCCGACACCGTGCTCGTGGTCGATGACATCGCGCGGCGGGCGCTCAAGCTCGGGTCTTCCGTGACGGTCGAACGCATCGACGGCGCGCTTCACGATGTGTTCCTGTCGCGCAAAGCCGCACGCGACGACGCCTACGCCCGGTTGGAGCGCTGGGTCACGGGGTGGGCGCGCTCTAGCGGAAGTTGATGTACTGCAGGTCGACGTCCAGGTCGGAGCCCTTGAGCAGCGCGATGACCGCCTGCAGATCGTCGCGGCTCTTGGACTGCACGCGCAGCTCGTCGCCCTGAATCTGGCTCTTCACGCTCTTCGGGCCCTCGTCGCGGATGATCTTGCTGATCTTCTTCGCGTTCTCCGAGGAGATGCCGTCCTTCAGAGTGGAGACGATGCGGTATTCCTTGCCGCTCGCGAACGGGTCACCCGACTCGAGGCTCTTCAGCGAGATGCCGCGCTTGATGAGCTTCGACTGGAACACGTCGAGGACGGCCTTCGCGCGCTCCTCGGTGTTCGCCTTGATCAGGATGGACTCGCCGCTCCATTCGACCGATGAACCGGTGCCTTTGAAGTCGTAGCGCTGCTCGATCTCTTTGCGCGCCTGGTTGAGTGCGTTCTCCGCCTCTTGGTGGTCGACCTTGCTGACGATGTCGAACGATGAGTCTGCCATGGGTCCAGTCTATCGATCCGGCATCCGGAGCACGAAGATGGAAGCGCTTCCACGGGTATAGACGTCATCGTGTCACTATCACAGCTTGATATCAGCGCTGGAATGCGTTGCGTCCAGAGACGTTTTCGATGCATACTGTAAGCGCTTGCAGGATTGCAGGCACGAGCGGCCGCACCGGTGCACCACCGGCAGTGCCGGTCGATCACGCACTGAGAGAGGCACACACCAATGAAGGTGAACATGAGGGGCATCGCCGCGTTCGGCGCGATCGCCGTCGTTTCGACGCTGACGCTGGCAGGCTGCGCCGCCGGAGCCACTGACGATTCCGCAGACGCCGAGGGCGACGCGGGTTCGCTCGTCGTCTGGGTCGACGCCGAGCGCGTCGACGCTCTCAAGGGAGCGGCGGACGCGTACGAGGACAAGACCGGTGTCAAGGTCGATGTCGTCGCGAAGGACGTCGACACCATCAAGGATGACTTCATCCAGCAGGTTCCGACCGGCAAGGGCCCCGACATCACGATGGGCGCTCACGACTGGCTCGGCGAACTCTCGACGAACGGCGTCGTCGCCCCGCTCGAGCTCGGCGACAGCTCCGAGGACTATCTGCCGGTCGCGCTGCAGGCAGCGACCTACGACGGCACCGTCTACATGCTTCCGTACGCCGTCGAGAACATCGCCGTGCTGCGCAATGCCGACCTGATCCCCGAAGCCGCCACCGACTTCGACGACATGATCGCCAAGGGCCAGGCCGCAAGCCTCGCCCAGCCGTTCGTCGTGGAGCAGGGCGCCGAGGGCAACCCGTACCACCTCTACCCGTTCCAGACCGCATTCGGCGCACCGGTGTTCGGCACAGACGACAGCGGATCGTACGACGCCACCGACCTTCAGCTCGGCAGCGCAGGTGGCACCGAGTTCGCCACCTGGCTCGGCGCGCAGGGCGCAGCGGGCACGCTCAACACCGACATCGACGGTGAGATCGCCAAGCAGCAGTTCATCGACGGCCAGGCCGCATTCTGGCTGACCGGTCCATGGAACGTCGGCGCAGCAGTCGAGGCCGGTATCAACGTCGAGATCGACCCGATCCCCAGCCCGACCGCTGAGGTCGCCTCGCCCTTCGCTGGAGTCAAGGGCTTCTTCGTCAGCTCCGAGTCGAAGAACAAGGTCGCGGCGAACGACTTCCTCGTGAACTACCTCGGTACCGAGGACGTGCAGCTGGCGCTGTTCGAGTCCGGCAACATCCTCCCGGCCCTCACCGCCGCAGCCGACACGGCAGCATCCGACCCGATCATCGCCGGATTCCAGGCCGTCGGCGCCGACGCCGTCCCGATGCCGGCCATCCCGGCGATGGGCTCCGTGTGGGAGTTCTGGGGCGTCGCCGAGGCAGCCGTCATCAGCGGGGCCGACCCCGCGTCGACGTGGCAGAAGCTCGTCGATGACGTGACGGCAGCGATCAAGTAACACTGTTCCTTCTGCCGGGGTGAGGCGTTCGCCTCGCCCCGGCAGATCGATGACGGGGCGAGAGATGACGGATACGACCACCACCACACAGCCGCAGACGCCGCCGACGAGACGACAGCGTCAGGCCGCGGACATCGCGGAAGCGGCATCCGGCCGAATCGGTTGGATGCTTCTGAAGATCCTGCTGCTCGCGGTCGTCGACGCAGTCGCCCTCTATGCGGCGTTCGTGCTCTTCACACATCAGGAATGGCTGGTTCTCGGACTGGTCGTCGCTGTCGCGGTCCTCGTCAACTACATCTACTTCTCGCGCAGGCGCGTCGCGGCGAAGTACCTCACGCCTGGCATCATCTTCCTGATCCTTTTCCAGGTCTTCACGCTGCTGTACACCGGGTACATCGGGTTCACCAACTACGGCACGGGCCACAACGGCAGCAAGGATCAGGCGGTGTCGGCCCTCATGGCATCCGCCCAGGAGCGCGTCGAGGACTCTCCGACCTTCCCCGTCACGGTGGTCGAGCAGTTCGGGACTCTCGGCCTGCTCGTCACCGATCCGGGCGACGGCGACGTGTCGGTCGGCACGAACGAGCAGCCGCTTCAGGAAGTCGACGGGGCCCGGATGGAAGGCGATCGCGCCGTCGCGATCGATGGCTGGGAGTCGCTCACCTTCGCTCAGGTGCTCGCTCGATCGAGCGAGGTCGAGCAACTCTCTGTCGACTTCAGCGATGACCCCAATGACGGCGCGATCCGCACGCCTGACGGGCAGAGCGGCTTCCTCTACGTCTCCACGCTCGAGTACGACGAGGCCGCCGGCACGATGACCGACGTGCGCTCCGGCACCGTCTACAGCGACGACGGCACCGGCGCGTTCACGGCCGCGGACGGTGAGCAGTTGCTTCCCGGCTGGCAGATCACCGTCGGATTCGACAACTTCGTGCGCGCAGTCACCGACAGTTCGATCCGCGGGCCGCTCATCTCCGTGACGATCTGGACGTTCGCGTTCGCGCTGATCTCGGTCGCAACGACCTTCTTCCTCGGTCTGCTGCTCGCCATCGTGTTCAACAACACCAGGATGCGCTTCCGCAACGGCTACCGCATCCTGCTCATCCTTCCGTACGCGTTCCCCGCCTTCCTCTCGGCGCTGGTCTGGGCCGGAATGATGAACGAGAGCTTCGGCTTCCTCAACCAGGTCGTGTTCGGCGGAGCATCCATCCCGTGGCTCACCGACCCTGTGCTGGCGAAGGTGTCGGTGCTGATCGTGAACCTGTGGCTGGGTTTCCCGTACATGTTCCTGGTCTGCATGGGGGCGTTGCAGGGCATTCCGGAGGACGTCAACGAGGCCGCCGTCATGGATGGCGCGAACCCCTGGCAGGTCTTCCGGCGCATCAAGCTCCCGCTGCTGCTGGTGACCGTGACGCCGCTGCTGATCTCTTCGTTCGCGTTCAACTTCAACAACTTCAACCTGATCTACATGCTCACCAAGGGCGGGCCGCGCTTCGATGACGTGTCGATACCAGTCGGGCACACAGACATCCTGATCTCGATGGTCTACAAGGTGGCGTTCACAGGGCAGACCCGTGACTACGGACTCGCCTCGGCGTTCACGATCCTGATCTTCATCGTGGTCGCCGCGATCTCGATCATCAGTTTCCGTAAGACCAAGGCCCTTGAGGAGTTGAACTGAGATGACCGTCGCTCCCGCTCCTCTCACACGTCGTCGTCGCCGCTCTTTCGGCGCATGGTTCGCCGATACCGGCTGGCGCCACCTGGTCGCCATCGTCGCGAGTCTCTTCGCGATCTTCCCGCTGCTGTACGTGCTTTCGGCGTCGCTGAACCCTCGGGGTACCCTGACCGGGTCGAACCAGTTGTTCTCCGCAATCGGCATCGACAGCTACGTGCGAATACTCACCGACCCGCAGAACCCCTACGGGATGTGGTTCCTGAACACCCTCGTGATCGCACTGGTCACGGGCTTCACCACCGTGTTCATCGGCGCGTGCGCAGCATATGCCTTCTCGCGCATGCGATTCGCCGGTCGCCGCGTCGGGCTCGTCACGATCGTCGTCGTCCAGATGTTCCCGCAGCTGCTGGCGGTCGTGGCGATCTTCCTGCTGATGACGACACTGGGGGACTGGTTCCCTGCGATCGGCCTCAACACCCACACGGGCCTGATCCTCGTCTACCTCGGTGGGGCGCTCGGTGTGAACACCTACCTGATGTACGGCTTCTTCAACACGATCCCGAAGGAGCTCGATGAAGCGGCTCGCATCGACGGCGCCGGTCACGCTCGCATCTTCTTCACGATCATCCTCCGCCTGGTCGCGCCGATCCTCGCCGTCGTCGGACTGCTGTCGTTCATCGGCACGGTGAACGAGTACGTCGTCGCGAGCGTCATCCTGATCGACCCGGAGCAGCAGACGCTCGTCGTCGGTCTCACCAAGCTCGTCTCCAACCCTCGTTACGCGGACTGGTCGGCGTTCTCAGCCGGTGCGGTGATGGCCGCCATCCCGGTGATGATCCTGTTCCTCTTCCTGCAGAAGTACATCGTCGGAGGGCTCACGGCCGGCGCCACGAAGGGCTGACTCGCATACGGATGCTATCTTGCGAGGCATGCTACCTTGTGATGCATGACAGTGGATGTCGGTGCGCAGATGCGCAAGGGAGTGGTCGAGTACTGCGTGCTCGGACTGCTCTCGCGTGAGCCGATGTACGGCTGGCAGCTGGCCGAAGCGCTGTCCGATGCCGGACTGATCGCCAGCATCGGCACGTTGTATCCGCTGCTGGGCCGCCTGCGCGAGAACGGGTGGGTCAGCACCTTCGACCTGCCGTCCGAGAGCGGTCCGGTGCGCAAGTACTACCGGCTCACGGATGCCGGAACCGTTCAGCTCGCGCGGTTCCGTGCGCAGTGGACACCCTTCGCTCGTGTCGTCACGGGCCTCGTGGGAGAGGAACAGGAATGACCGAACCGACTGCTGAAGAGCTCCGCCGCGACTTTCTCGGCCACCTCGATGCTGCGATGGCGGATCTCCCGCACGGGGTCGCCACGGAGATCCACGACGGGATCGAAGAAGAACTCGACGGGCTCGATGCCGGAGCCACGGCTGCGCGCATCGCCAAGTTGGGTGATCCGCACACGATCGCGCGCGAAGCGCGGGCCGAGGTGCCCGACGGCGGGCCGATCCTTGTCGCACCATCGGAGCGAGCCGATCGATCGAAGGACAAGCTCCCGGTCGTGGACACTCGCGGCTACGCGATCACCTCGGCGCTCGTCTTCGCGTTCGGCGGGTTCGTGGTGCCCGTGGTGGGGTGGTTCGTCGGTGCGGTGATGGTCTCATCGAGCGCTCTCTGGCGTCGCTGGGAGAAAGCCGTCGCGATCACGCTGCCGTTCGCGGTGGCGGCGCTCATCGGTGTCGCGACGTGGATCGGGAGCCTTGTCGCGTCGTCGGGTGCACCCGTGGGCGGGCAAGAGCACAACCCGCTCATCCCCTCGGGACTGGGGCTCTGGCATTCCAGCATCCTGCTCGCAATGATTCTCATCCCCGTGATCGGCGGCTGGCTCCTGTGGCGGCTGCGCCGCCGCTGAGCGACGGTCCGCCGCTGCTGACCCGACCACCGGCGCCACCTCGTGCCCGATGGGTGCGGCGATCTTCTCGCGAGGTGTCGCAACATGCCGCGTTGCGTGCGGTGAAGCGACCATCTACGCCACCGCGTGGCTGGCATGCCGGGTAGATCGCTCGTGAGGTGACGCCACATGCCGCATCGCGGCTGCTGAACCCGACCACCGGCGCCACCTCGTGCCCGCACGGGACAAGGATCGCGCGACGTCCCACGCGTGTCATCTGAGGCGGACGCTCGCGCTGGCCCTACCTTGGAGTCATGGCACAGGTGGGCGGACGCAATCCGGCGATGAGCTGGATCGCCGGCGTATTCTGCGCCGGCGTCATCGCCGCGCTTCTCTGGCTCGCGCTGCCGATGGCCCCTGTGATGATCGACTACGTCGGCGACACCCTTCGCGCCATCGATCCCGGCGACGGGTGAACGGCCGCAGAACCGCCCGGTCATGCGACACGTCGGCACGCCTCCGAGGCCGCGGGGCCGCACGGCGATAACCTCGCACTGCACATATCCGACGAGAGGCGCACGCATGAGTGACCCCGAGGTTCCCCAGCCCGAGCGGCCGAAAGACGTCAACGACGTCGTCGACAGCGCGAACGAGGGACTTGCCGACGCCGCGGCGGCAGGCGCCGAGGTTCGTGGCGAACGTGATTCCGTCGACCAGAACTCGGTCGAGCCGACTGCTGTCGACCATGCCGCCGTCGATCCTGACCTCGCCGCGTTCGAAGAGGCCGAGAAGTCTCACCCCGGAACGTTCGCGACACCTGAGCTCAACGAGCGGTCCGAGTCCTTCGACGACCGTGCCGACGACCGCTCGAACGCGGGCCATCGTACAGATGCAACGGCGGCCTCAGCTGGCCTGTTCGGTTCCGACCGTGCGTCGACGACGTCCGACACGGATGCGGTGCACGCGGACTCCATCGCCGACACCGCTTATCTGCCCCCTGCATCAGACGATGCCGAGACGCGAGTCGTCCCTTCGGAGCCGGCTGTCGTAGTCGCGCCGGTCGCACAGCAGCAGCAGCCGATCTTCGTGCAAGCGCCTGAGCCCCCGCGCGATCGGGGCAACCGCGGCACAGCTGCAGCGATCGGGCTGCTCGCGACCCTCGTGTTCGCGATCCTGTACCTCGGCACCGCCCTCGGTCTCGGCGCCCTCGCGGGCGACGTCACAGGAGAGAACATCGGCGAGGCCGCACTGGCACCGCTCACGACGTGGGGCTTCTGGGTTCCGGTCGTCGTGTTCTTCGTCGGGTTCTGGTTGCTCGGCGCCATCATCAACCGTGGTCGCTGGGGCCTCTGGGTCGTCTTCGGGATCATCGTCGGCCTGTTCGCCTACGCCGGACACATCCTCGGCCAGCTGTTCGAGGCTCCGTTCTGGCTGATCTCGACGTCCGAGGGCACCGAGCTCGTCGGCAGCCAACTTCTCGCACCTCTCGCGATCGCCGCATTCGTCTTCGGGCGCGAGCTCACCATCTGGTTCGGCGCATGGGTCGCTCGCAGCGGCGCACGCAAGACCGAGCTCAACATCGAGGCTCAGCGTGAGTACGAGCGCACGCTCGAGGCCGGCCCAACCCTTTCGAGGTAATCACGGACACTTCCTCGCCCGACCCCCGCGGCCCAGTGCCTGCGGGGGTTTCGGCTGTCCAGGCGACGGCGATGACGACGATCGGGTTCTTCGCGATCGCGGTCTTCAGCCTCGGTGCGCTGAGCGTGGTGACGGATGCTGACATCATCACGGTGCCTGAGGCAGGGCAGGCCCCCGGCATCGTCGGCATGGTCTTCGCGGTGGCTGTGTTCGCCGGCATCCTCTACCTCGCCGTGCGCATCGTGCACCCGCGCTTCCGGTCTGTGTGGACGATCGCGATCGCCACAGCGCTCGCGCACCTGCTCACCGCGGGGATCGCCGGAGCCGTCGTCACTGGCGAGTTCGTCAACGCGTTGGCGGTCATGGGTGAGCTGATCACGGGCGGTGCGAGTCTCGCGATTCTCGCGACCGCGGCGATTGCAGCCTGGGCCGGTGTCGCGCTGCGGCGCACGCGCGCGAAGCGTCCGCGTTGGCCGTGGGAGCGCGACGATATCGACGAGAACTGATCGACTCACGCGATATTCGCGGGGATGACCCTATTCTGGAGAACGTGGAGCGGTCGCTAGAGACGCAGGTCGACCAGGCCGTCGAGGCCTGGCTGCGGTGGGTGCCGCGCTGGGAGCCAGCCACTCATCGCGGACGCGTCGCTCCGTGTCGTCGCTGCCTCGGCTCTCCCATCCTCTCTGCGGCGGGTATCGGCGGCAATGTTCCGCACGGCGTGCAGCATGGCCTCTCGACACGCATCAAGACGATCGTGGATCATTCGGTCGCCGAGTACACCGCACGCAACCTGCCGATGCTGCAGAAGGAACTCGACCAGCAAGCGGCGCGAAACCGCGCCCGCAGCTACCGCCCCTCTGAAGATCTCGAGCCGGAGTTCGAGGGTCTGCCGCTCGACCCTGAGCCAGTGCCGGGGGCACCATTCCTGTTCACCATCGCGGGGCTCGCCGACGAAGAGAGCATCGAGCTCCCGCCGCTGCCTCCGCTGACCGAGGACGCCAAAGCCGCGCTCCGGCAGGAGGTCGCCCTCGCCGACGAGTACGCGAACATGATCGGTCGCGAGATCTGCGGAATCCTGCTGCGGCACCGCCTCAACGTGCAGGCCGCGATCTCTCAGCACGTCGAACCTCAGATCGAGGCGCTGCTGGAGGAGCTGACGTCGTCGTTGGACTCGCCCTTCGATCCCGAGACGCCCTGACGTCGAGACCGAGTTCCCGGCACGACACAGGGCTGCGCTTGGTCGGTTTCGTGCGGCCGGCTCGGTGTCGAGCTCACGCCGCACCCGCGCCACCACCCGTGGATCTGCTGTGAGCGCGGGCGTCGGCTGGAGTTGCGCAACGCGAAGGGCTATCGTTTTTCGATAGATACCAGCCGCTTATCGATAGGCAGATTGATGCAACCACGTGTGACCGCTGTGCTCAAGACCCTGATCGCCGTGATGATCCTGCTGCTGCTCGCCAGTCAGATCCTGGTGATCCCCGAGGTGGCGCGTGTCACCGCGCTCCGCAACCCCGACGTCGCTCAGCTCGAGATCCCCGGCATCATCGGCGCGATCATCTTCCTGGCGCTCGTGCAGGTCACGCTCATCTGCGTGTGGCGACTGCTCTCCCTTGTGCGTGCCGAGCGCATCTTCAGCGCAGACGCCTTCCGGTACGTCGACATCATCCTCTGGGCGTTGGCCGCGGCAGGAGCCATCATCGCCATCTCGTACGTGGTGATCATCGCGAGCCGTGCGGTCTCGCTCTCGCTCACGTTGCTCGCGATACTCGGCATCGTCGTCAGTGCCGCCCTCGCCCTCCTCGTCGTCGTGCTGCGCGGGCTGCTGCGCAAGGCGCTCGAACTCGAGCAGGACATGTCCGAGGTCGTCTGATGCCCATCGTCATCGACCTCGACGTGCAGCTCGCGCGCAAGAAGATGAGTGTTCAGGAATTCGCGGATGCCATCGGCATCACCCCGGCGAACGTCGCGGTGCTCAAGAACGGGCGGGCCAAGGCCGTGCGGTTCACCACCCTCGACGCCATCTGCCAGGTGCTCGAATGTCAGCCGGGCGACATCCTGCGGTGGACCCCGGACGCGAACACCGAGACGGAAGAGGGGGAGTGATGAGCACGCCGACCGACACGATCAGCTGGGGAGAGAGCATCGCCGTGCACCTGCTCGATGCCACGACCTGCCCTGTATGCGCCCTCGAACGGCTGGCAGGCGGATGCTGCCCCCGCTGCGGCGCCGACCTTCGCGGCGCCTACGGTATCGAGTTGTGGGAGGCCTCGGCCACGGCCGCGCACGCGCTGCGCGCCCGCGATGCGGTGCTGAGCCGCGCGCCCCGGGCATCGGTGCACGCCCCGACGACAGCAGAGGCCGGCACGCCGCTCGCATCGGCGACTGCCGCTGCGAGCGCGCTCCCGACCGCGGCCACTCCGCCGCCCGCTTCTCCCGGCACGCACTCGTCGGCCCAGCCGGACCGCCCGCGCTCCAGCGCCACCATCCAGTCCGTCCTCGCGATCGCCGGAGCAGGACTGTTCGCGATCGCGGCACTCATCTTCACGTTCCTGAATCCCGACCTCTCCGACCGCGGCGTTCGCAGTGCAGTCGTGGGGCTGGTGACCCTCGTCTTCCTCGGCGGTGCGTGGATGCTGGCACGCCGCGGACTGCAGTTCTCCGCTGAAGCGGTCGGCGCGCTCGGACTGGTGTTCGTGTGCCTTGACGTCTACGCCTTCGCGCAGCTCGGCATCTCTGACTCCGGCACCTGGCTGCTCGCCGCTCTCGCCACGACAGTCGCCGGAGCCGTGATGCTCGTCGCGGGCCGCTTCTCGCAGATCCGAGTGTGGCAGTGGGCCGCGATGCTCGGTGTCGCGACGGTGCCGGCCATGCTCGGATACGCAGCCGCGTCGACCTACGTCTGGGCGCTCGCGCACCTCGGCTCTGCTTTCGCCGCCGCTGCGCTCGTCACGGCGTCGCCTCGCACCGCGAGGCGCTCACTCGCCGCATTCCAGGTCATCGCAGTGCTCAGTGCCGTACCGCTTTCCGCGTTCGGCGCGCTCTCCTTCGGAGTCACGGTCGTGAGCATGCTCGGCCTCAGCGCGGTGTTCGCGCTGATCACGCTCCACGCCGCCTTGGCCGCCCGCCACTCGCTGCGGCACTGGTGGAGCTTCGTCGCCGGCGGTGCCGCGACGATCGCACTCGTCCTCGCTGTCTCATCTCCGGTGGCGCACGCGGCTCCTGAGTGGCTGCCGGCCGTCCTCCCTACTGCAGCGGCATTCGCTTTCGCTTCGGTCGCCGTGGCGCCGGGGATGCGCGAGGTCGTCCGCTCGATGCTCGCAACGGGCGGGATCGTCGTGGTCGCCGTGCTCGGGTTGCTTCCGCTGCTGTACGCGTCCGCGACATTCGTCGACGCGATGACGGCCGTGGTGCGCGGGGACGGCACGGCGGTGCAAACAGAGCCGTGGGCGTGGGCGCCACTGATCGGCATGGCAGGTGTCGCCTCGGGGCTCGCCCTGTTCGGCGGCCTCGCCCGCGACCGCGATGCCGGCGAGAGCCTGGATACCGGCGAGAGTCTCGATGCGCGCGCCGTGAACGCGCGACGTCAGACCCTGCGCGGCTTCGCCAGGGCGACTGACCTCGTCGCCCTCGGCGCCGGGGTGATGACGGTGCTCACCCTTGCATGCAGCGGCCTTCTGCCTCTCGCGGCTCGTCTCGTCATCGTGCTGGGCGTCGCCGCCACCATGGCGCTCGCTCTGAGCAGGACGAACAGGACACCCGCCCCGCACCGCATCGTGCTGGTGGTCGGAGTCCACGCTGCCGTCGCGGTCGGCATCCTCATCTCCTGGCTCGACCCGCACACTGCGCCGCTGTCGGGGATCGGAGTGATCGCCGTGCTGGCTTTGGCGAGCAGGATCCTGCCGAGCAGCGTCCGATTCCTGCACGTCGGCGCCGGCTTCGCCTATGCGCTCGTGTGCCTCGGACAGGCTCTCGCGCAGACCGACCTCGGCAGCATCGCGGTCCTGTGTCTGGTGACGTCGGCCGGGCTTGTCGGAGCGATCATCGTGACGTTCCTGCCGCGTGTCCGCGCACGCGACTGGTACGCCGTGCTCATGGTCACGACAGTGCCGTTCGCGGCCGGCATCGTGCAGGTGATCTTCGAGCGCAGCGGCTGGACCGCTCTTTCGACCGCGCTCATGTTCGCTCTCGCCCTGTCGCTGGTGCTGACCAGACGCCCTGGTCTCAACATCGTGCTTCGGACGGTCGCGAGCGGGATGCTGGTGCCCACCGTCGCGGTCGTCGTCGTGTGCCTCGGGGCGCAGGTGCTCGCTGTCAGTGCCTCGCCTGTCACCCTGCCCGTGATCGCCGCGATCGTGGCGCTCATTCTGCCGAGCACGACGCTGATCCGTGACGCGCTGCGTCGGAATGGCCTGCATTCGGATGCTGCGGCGGCCGCGCGTATCGCGATCGAGGCTTCGGCGCTGTTGACCGGGTCGATCGCCACCGTCCTCGCGCTTGCGAGGGAAGCCGCCGGGCTCGGCACCACGTTCCTCGTGCTCGTGATCCTCGGCGTCGGTGCCGCGGCGAGTGCGGTGTTCACCCGCCGCCGCTACGGATGGTGGGTGGCCGGTGCCGCGTTCACCGGTGCGCTGTGGTGCGTGTGGACGATGAACGGCGTCGATCTGCTCGAGGCCTACCTGCTTCCACCGGCGCTCGCCGCAGGTGCGATCGCCGCCGTCCTCAGCGCGCGGGGGCTCGATGTGCGCGGTCTCTACGCTGCAGGACTCGGCATCGCCGTCGTGCCGAGTCTCGGGTTGCTCGTTCTCGTGGAGCCGGATGCGCGCACCGCCGCGGACCTGCCGTGGCGGGCCATCTCACTGCTCGCCGGAGGCGCGGTACTGCTGGGCGTGGCCACCTGGTTCGCTCGCATCGGCCGGAAGTCGCGCACCGCGCGGATGCGTACGCTCGTGCCGCCGACTCTCGTCGCTGCGGGGGTCGCGGCGATCGCTGGTCCGATCCAGGGCGTGAGGATGGGCCTCGGAGCCGATCTCGCCTTCCTGCACGGAGCAGCCCTGTTCCTCGCCTGCATCACGATCTCCGCAGTGGCGGCGATCATCCTGGTGTGCGCCGGACGAGGCATCCGTGCCGCAGCGCGTGCGGATGCACCTTTGCGCACATCTCGCTGGACATACGCGCCCGCCGCACTCGCGCTTGCCGCAGGCACCTGGTGCGCGATCGAGCGGGATTGGGATTCGATCTGGTTGATGTGGGCGCTGATGATCGGGATCCTCGCCCTCATGCTCACCGCTGCAGTGCGCGCGGAGCGCACGGTGCTTCCTCCGGTGTGGTTCCTGTTCGCGATCGCCTTCGTCACGGCGGTGGTGGCGTGGAGTCCACGCGACCTGAGGGTGGAGTGGTTCTCGCTGCCGCTCGGCGCGTTCCTCCTTTTGGCCGGCATCCATGCGCTGCGGCGAGGGAGGGCGCAGAGCGGAGGCGGGCTGAATGCCTGGCCTGCCGGTCACGCCGGCTCGTGGCCGCTGTTGGCCCCGGGAATCATCACGATGATGAGCGCGTCGATCGCCGCGACCTTCACCGATCCGTTGACGTGGCGCGCGATCCTCGTCATGGTGCTCGCACTCGCCGCGATCATGGTCGGAGCAGGCAGGCGCCTTGCGGCACCCTTCCTCCTCGGCATGATCGTGCTGCCGATCGAGAACGTGTTCGTCTTCTCGGTGCAGATCGGCCGCGGGATCGAGTCGATGCCGTGGTGGATCACGCTGGCCGTGGTCGGCGCGGTGCTGCTCATCATCGCCGTCACGTACGAGAGGCGCAGCGGAGATGCCGACACGGTGGTGGCTCGCATCCGAGATCTGCGGTGATGAGATGTGCGGGGAACGAGTGGAGGCGGCTTCGGACACGCCGACGAACCGCGGCATCCGCCGTCATTTGACCGCGTACGTTACGCGGCATTACACTTGATCAGGTGTGTGCACGTCTCGGCGTGCCTGCACACGGGCGCCGGTCCATACCGGTCTGCCCCCACGGCATACCCACCACACCAAAAGCACGCCTGATCAGGCGTGCCGGTGGGTCATGATGTGAAACCCATCACGCTGTCACCGTGCAGCATTATGAGGAGAGAACGTGCCAACCATTCAGCAGTTGGTTCGCAAGGGTCGCTCGCCCAAGGTCACAAAGACCAAGGCGCCGGCGCTCAAGTCGAACCCGCAGCAGGCCGGGGTATGCACCCGCGTCTACACCACCACCCCGAAGAAGCCGAACTCGGCGATGCGCAAGGTCGCTCGTGTGAAGCTCCGCAATGGGGCCGAGGTCACCGCCTACATCCCCGGCGAGGGCCACAACCTGCAGGAGCACTCCCTGGTGCTCGTCCGCGGCGGTCGTGTCAAGGACCTCCCCGGTGTGCGTTACAAGATCGTCCGTGGCGCCCTGGACACCCAGGCAGTCAAGAACCGTAAGCAGGCTCGTTCCCGCTACGGTGCGAAGAAGGGTTGAGTTAGATGCCTCGTAAGGGTCCCGCCCCCAAGCGCCCCGTCGTCAACGACCCGGTATACGGCGCTCCGATCGTCACCTCGCTGGTGAACAAGATCCTCGTCGACGGCAAGAAGTCGCTGGCAGAGTCGATCGTCTACGGCGCCCTCCGCGGCGTCGAGGCGAAGAACAGCCAGGATGCCGTCGCCACACTGAAGAAGGCGCTCGACAACGTGCGCCCCACCCTTGAGGTTCGCAGCCGCCGCGTCGGTGGCTCGACCTATCAGGTCCCGGTCGAGGTCAAGCCTCACCGTGCGAACACCCTCGCGCTGCGCTGGCTCGTCAGCTACGCCAAGGGCCGTCGCGAGAAGACCATGACCGAGCGTCTCCAGAACGAGATCCTGGATGCCTCGAACGGCCTGGGCGCTGCGGTCAAGCGTCGTGAGGACACTCACAAGATGGCCGAGTCGAACCGCGCGTTCGCTCACTACCGCTGGTAAACAGCTTCGCTCGGTCAGGGGCGGTCTCCGCCCCTGACCGACACCCTTCACCTCGTCGCTCAGCGACATCTCGAAGATAAGGACACTCCTGTGGCACAAGACGTGCTCACCGACCTGAGCAAGGTCCGCAACATCGGCATCATGGCGCACATCGATGCCGGCAAGACCACCACCACCGAGCGCATCCTGTTCTACACGGGCGTCAACCACAAGCTCGGCGAGACGCACGATGGCGCCTCGACCACCGACTGGATGGAGCAGGAGAAGGAGCGCGGCATCACGATCACGTCTGCCGCCGTGACCTGCTACTGGGACAAGAACCAGATCAACATCATCGACACACCCGGTCACGTGGACTTCACCGTCGAGGTGGAGCGCTCGCTCCGCGTCCTCGATGGCGCAGTCGCCGTCTTCGACGGCAAGGAGGGCGTCGAGCCCCAGTCCGAGACGGTGTGGCGTCAGGCTGACAAATACAACGTCCCGCGCATCTGCTTCGTCAACAAGATGGACAAGCTCGGCGCTGACTTCTACTTCACGGTCGACACGATCATCAACCGCCTCGGCGCGAAGCCGCTCGTCATTCAGCTGCCCATCGGCGCGGAGAACGACTTCATCGGTGTCATCGACCTCGTCGAGATGCGTGCACTCGTCTGGGAGGGTGACTCCAAGGGTGACGTGACCATGGGTGCCAAGTACGAGATCCAGGAGATCCCTGCCGACCTCAAGGACAAGGCTGACGAGTACCGTCAGCAGCTCCTCGAGACCGTCGCGGAGACCGACGACGCGCTGCTCGAGAAGTTCTTCGGCGGTGAAGAGCTCTCGGTCGCCGAGATCAAGGGCGCGATCCGCAAGCTCACCGTCGCTTCGGAGATCTACCCGGTCCTGTGCGGCTCGGCATTCAAGAACCGCGGCGTGCAGCCGATGCTCGACGCGGTGGTCGACTACCTCCCGAACCCCCTCGACGTCGGTGCCATTCAGGCGCACGACCCGAAGGACTACGACACGATCATCGAGCGTCACCCCGACGCGAACGACCCGTTCGCGGCTCTGGCGTTCAAGGTGGCAGTGCACCCGTTCTTCGGTCGCCTCACCTACGTTCGCGTCTACTCGGGTCACCTCGATTCCGGCTCTGCGGTCATCAACTCGACCAAGGGCAAGAAGGAGCGCATCGGGAAGATCTTCCAGATGCACGCCAACAAGGAGATCCCGGTTCCGTCTGTGACCGCCGGAAACATCTACGCGGTCATCGGCCTGAAGGACACCACCACCGGTGACACCCTCACCGACCCGACGTCGCCGGTCGTCCTCGAGTCGATGACGTTCCCTGAGCCCGTCATCGAGGTCGCCATCGAGCCGAAGACCAAGGCCGACCAGGAGAAGCTGGGTGTCGCCATCCAGAAGCTCGCTGAGGAGGACCCGACCTTCCGCACGGAGCTCAACCCCGAGACCGGTCAGACGACCATCAAGGGCATGGGCGAGCTGCACCTCGACATCCTCGTGGATCGCATGAAGCGCGAGTTCAACGTCGAGGCGAACGTCGGCAAGCCCCAGGTGGCGTACCGCGAGACGATCAAGAAGGCCGTCGAGAAGTACGACTACACGCACAAGAAGCAGACCGGTGGATCGGGTCAGTTCGCGAAGATCCAGTTCAACATCGAGCCGCTGGATCTGGACGCCGAGAAGACTTACGAGTTCGTGAACGCCGTCACCGGTGGTCGCATCCCGCGTGAGTACATCGGATCCATCGACGCCGGTTTCCAGGACGCCATGAACGTCGGCGTTCTCGCCGGCTTCCCGATCGTGGGCGTCAAGGCGACCATCGTCGATGGTGCAGCTCACGACGTCGACTCCTCGGAGATGGCGTTCAAGATCGCTGGTTCGATGGGCTTCAAGGAAGCCCTCCGCCGCGCCAACCCCGTTCTTCTCGAGCCGCTCATGGCTGTTGAGGTTCGTACTCCTGAGGAGTACATGGGTGATGTCATCGGTGACCTGAACTCGCGTCGTGGTCAGATCCAGTCGATGGAGGACGCCGCAGGCGTCAAGGTCGTACGTGCACAGGTTCCGCTGTCCGAGATGTTCGGTTACATCGGCGACCTGCGCTCGAAGACCTCGGGTCGCGCTGTCTACTCGATGGAGTTCCACTCCTACGCCGAGGTCCCCAGGGCCGTGGCCGACGAGATCGTCCAGAAGACCAAGGGCGAGTAAGCCCTTTCGTCCGGGCGGCCTGTGGCCGCCCGGACAACACACAACTTCACAAAGCTCTCTCTACTAAACTGAGAATCAAACCCCGTAGGGAACCGGTCACAATCCAGTGCTCGGCAATCTCTACACGAACGTCCTGAGGAGGACCAAGTGGCCAAGGCCAAGTTCGAGCGCACCAAGCCGCACGTGAACATCGGAACGATCGGTCACGTCGACCACGGCAAGACGACGCTGTCGGCAGCCATCTCCAAGGTGCTCGCTGACAAGTACCCGTCCGACACCAACGTGCAGCGTGACTTCGCTTCCATCGACTCGGCGCCGGAAGAGCGCCAGCGTGGTATCACGATCAACATCTCGCACATCGAGTACGAGACCCCCAAGCGCCACTACGCGCACGTTGACGCCCCCGGCCACGCCGACTACGTCAAGAACATGATCACCGGTGCAGCTCAGATGGACGGTGCCATCCTCGTGGTCGCCGCCACCGACGGCCCGATGGCTCAGACCCGTGAGCACGTTCTGCTCGCCAAGCAGGTCGGCGTGCCGTACCTGCTCGTCGCGCTGAACAAGAGCGACATGGTCGACGACGAGGAGATCCTGGAGCTCGTCGAGCTCGAGGTTCGCGAGCTGCTCGCGGGCCAGGGCTTCGACGAGGACGCTCCTGTCGTCCAGGTCTCGGCTCTCAAGGCGCTCGAGGGCGAAGAGAAGTGGGTCAACGCGATCCTCGAGCTCATGCAGGCTGTCGACGACAGCGTTCCGGACCCGGAGCGCGACCGTGACAAGCCCTTCCTCATGCCGATCGAGGACGTCTTCACGATCACCGGTCGTGGAACGGTCGTCACCGGCCGCGCCGAGCGTGGCACCCTCAAGATCAACTCCGAGGTCGAGATCGTCGGCATCCGCGCGACGCAGAAGACCACGGTCACCGGTATCGAGATGTTCCACAAGCAGCTCGACGAGGCATGGGCCGGCGAGAACTGCGGTCTGCTGCTTCGCGGTCTGAAGCGCGAAGACGTCGAGCGCGGCCAGGTCGTCGTTCAGCCGGGCTCGGTCACCCCTCATACGAACTTCGAGGGCACCGCGTACATCCTGTCGAAGGAAGAGGGCGGCCGTCACAACCCGTTCTACACGAACTACCGCCCGCAGTTCTACTTCCGCACCACCGACGTCACCGGCGTCATCTCGCTGCCTGAGGGCACCGAGATGGTCATGCCCGGCGACACCACCGACATGACGGTCGAGCTGATCCAGCCGATCGCCATGGAAGAGGGCCTCGGCTTCGCCATCCGTGAGGGTGGACGCACCGTGGGCGCCGGTACGGTCACGAGCATCATCAAGTAAGCATCCGCTTCCTCGCAGAGGGGTCGAGCCTTCGGGCTCGGCCCCTCTGTCGTTGTCACGGGTGGGCAAGGGTTTCCTTTGCCGGGGATGCCGTGCACAATGAGAGTGATCGGCAGACTCAGCCGACGTCACAACCTCGAGGGGGACCCGCAATGGGCACGGACGACATCGTCAACAAGGGCAAAGACCTGTACGAGCAGAACAAGGACAAGATCGCGGAGGCGGTCAAGAGCGAGCAGGCCGAGGACGTCAGCGACAAGGTCCTCGACGGTGTCGCCGACTTCGCCAAGAAGCTGGCACCCGGTGCTGCCGACAAGATCGATGAGATCCGCGACAGTGCGGACAAGGCAGTCGGCAACGAGTAGATGATCTTCCGGAAGGGGCGGCGCACTTCGGTGCGTCGCCCCTTCCGTGTACTATGAGTCCAGCCGCCTGGGGATCACGCGGCCGGGTTCGTCGAAGGGGTTCGGCGAACCGAGGATGCGCGGCCAGGGCTGCGCATGAATCTGGGGAATGATTTTGGGGATCATCACGCGTTGTACGCCGTCTGTGCGTCGATGCCTCACCCCGCCTGCGCGGCGGTCGATCCGTCGCGCCATCGACGAGGATCTCCGCGCCCCTTCGCGTCGTGATCCTCGTGTTCGGCGTGCCCCCTCGCGCCGAGCACTCCCCTAGGCGGGGTGGGGCATGGGGATGCCTCACCCCGCTGCCGGGATATCATCGGCAGCGGGTGCACGCCTCGTCTCGAGGAGGTGGCGGAATGCGCGACACGCCCGGGTTTGCGTAACTGAAATCCGGCTGGCAGAATAGACAGGTTCCACATTCCGGCGGTGCACTTTGTGTGCCCACCGGATCACCACCAGGGCAGTGCATAGGCGGCGTCATCTCTGAGGAGATCGCGCGCAGGGACCTAGGCCGCGGGTGGCAGAACAGCAACCACCTCCTCACGGAGGTTCTGCCGTGCGTCGAAAGATGCGCGGGATGACAGAAGAACAGTGGTGCCCTTTCTCGGGCGCTGGGCCGGAGACGGTGCAGCATCCGGTGAAGAGAAGTGCCGAGGCGCGAACAGCGTCGACGTGCGTCCAATGCCCCTGGGTCACCCGGCCCAGGACGGTAAGACGCCTTATAGAGAGTGAACAGACAATGGCGGGACAGAAAATCCGCATTCGCCTGAAGTCGTATGACCACGAGGTCATCGACTCGTCGGCGCGCAAGATCGTAGACACCGTGACCCGTGCGGGCGCGACTGTCGTCGGCCCGGTGCCGCTTCCGACCGAGAAGAACGTCGTGTGCGTCATCCGGTCGCCCCACAAGTACAAGGACAGCCGCGAGCACTTCGAGATGCGCACCCACAAGCGTCTGATCGACATCGTCGACCCGACGCCCAAGGCTGTCGACTCGCTGATGCGTCTCGACCTCCCCGCCGATGTCAACATCGAGATCAAGCTCTGAGGCTCGGCATGGTTGACATCAACTCAAAGATTTCCAAGGGAATGCTGGGCACCAAGCTCGGCATGACTCAGGTGTGGAACGCGGACGGCAAGCTCGTCCCCGTCACCGTCATCGAGCTGGCACCGAACGTGGTCACTCAGATCCGCACGCCCGAGAAGGACGGCTACAACGCTGTTCAGATCGCGGCAGGTCAGATCGACCCGCGCAAGGTGAACCAGCCCCTCACGGCCCACTTCGAGGCTGCCGGCGTCACGCCGCGCCGCCACGTCACCGAGATCCGCACCGCGGACGCTGCTGACTACTCGCTTGGTCAGGAGCTCACGGTCGACGGTCTCTTCGAGGCAGGCCAGCTGGTCGACGTCGTCGGCACCAGCAAGGGCAAGGGCACCGCGGGTGTCATGAAGCGCCACAACTTCAAGGGCGTTTCGGCATCTCACGGTTCGCACCGCAACCACCGCAAGCCCGGCTCGATCGGCGCGTCCTCGACCCCGAGCCGCGTCTTCAAGGGCATGCGCATGGCCGGCCGTATGGGCGGCGAGCGCGTGACCGTTCTCAACCTGACGGTGCACGCCATCGACACCGACAAGGGACTGCTGCTCGTCAAGGGTGCTGTTCCCGGTGCTCGTGGCCGTGTCGTCTACGTCCGCAACGCTGTGAAGGGGGCCTAGTCCATGGCTGACTCGTCTCTCGCGCTCGACGTCCTCAAGGCTGACGGCAAGAAGGCAGGCTCGATCGAGCTGCCCGCCGCGCTCTTCGACGTCAAGACGAACATTCCGCTCATCCACCAGGTCGTCGTCGCGCAGCTCGCGGCGGCTCGCCAGGGCACCCACTCGACCAAGCGTCGCGGTGAGGTCTCGGGTGCAGGCCGCAAGCCCTTCAAGCAGAAGGGCACGGGTAACGCCCGTCAGGGCTCGATCCGTGCGCCGCACATGACCGGCGGTGGCATCGTCCACGGCCCGAAGCCGCGTGACTACTCGCAGCGCACACCCAAGAAGATGATCGCCGCGGCCCTCCTTGGCTCGCTCAGCGACCGCTTCCGCGGTGACCGTCTGCACGCCATCGAGTCCTTCGGCATCGACGGTGCGCCTTCGACGAAGGCTGCCGTGAGCTTCCTCACGACCGTCGTCACGTCGAAGAACGTTCTCCTCGTGATCGAACGAGGCGACGACATCACCACGAAGAGCATTCGCAACCTCGCGAACATCCACGTGCTGACGTTCGACCAGCTCAACGCGTACGACGTGCTCGTCTCTGACGACATCGTCTTCACCAAGGCCGCGCTCGAGGGCTTCATCGCCTCGAAGACCGGCACAACCGAGGAGGTCTCGGCATGACCGAGCAGGTAGGCGCCCTCCAGTCGGCGTTCAACAAGGACCCCCGCGACATCATCCTGAAGCCGGTCGTCTCTGAGAAGAGCTACTCGCTGATCGACGAAGGCAAGTACACCTTCCTCGTCGACCCGCGTGCTACGAAGACCGAGATCAAGCTCGCCATCGAGAAGATCTTCGGCGTCAAGGTTGCTTCGGTCAACACGATCAACCGCGTCGGCAAGGCCCGTCGCACCCGCTTCGGCACCGGCAAGCGCAAGGACACCAAGCGCGCCATCGTGAGCCTGAAGTCGGGCACCATCGACATCTTCACGGCAATCGGCTGATCCGGGGGATAAAGGACAATCATGGCTATTCGCAAGTACAAGCCCACGACCCCGGGTCGCCGCGGCTCGTCGGTGGCTGACTTCGCCGAGATCACACGATCGACGCCGGAGAAGTCGCTGCTGCGCCCGCTCTCGAAGACCGGTGGTCGCAACAACCAGGGCCGCATCACGACCCGTCACATCGGTGGTGGCCACAAGCGCCAGTACCGCGTCATCGACTTCCGTCGCAATGACAAGGACGGTGTCAACGCCAAGGTCGCTCACATCGAGTACGACCCCAACCGCACCGCACGCATCGCGCTGCTGCACTACTTCGACGGCGAGAAGCGCTACATCATCGCGCCGAACAAGCTGAAGCAGGGCGACGTCGTCGAGTCGGGCGCAGGCGCTGACATCAAGCCGGGTAACAACCTCCCGCTGAAGAACATCCCCACCGGTACCGTGATCCACGCGATCGAGCTCCGCCCAGGCGGCGGTGCCAAGATGGCTCGTTCCGCAGGTGCATCCGTTCGTCTCGTCGCCAAGGAAGGCATCTACGCGCAGCTCCGTCTGCCGTCGGGTGAAATCCGCAACGTCGACGCACGCTGCCGCGCGACGATCGGCGAGGTCGGCAACGCCGAGCAGTCGAACATCAACTGGGGCAAGGCCGGCCGTAACCGCTGGAAGGGCATCCGCCCGACCGTTCGTGGTGTGGCCATGAACCCTGTCGACCACCCGCACGGTGGTGGTGAGGGTAAGACCTCCGGTGGTCGTCACCCTGTCACCCCCTGGGGCCAGGCTGAGGGTCGCACCCGTCACGCCAACAAGGAAAGCGACAAGTACATCGTGCGTCGTCGCACCGCCGGCAAGAAGCGTAAGTAGGAGTAGAAGAAGATGCCACGGAGTCTCAAGAAGGGCCCCTTCGTCGACGAGCACCTGCTTCGCAAGGTCGTCGTGCAGAACGAAGCCGGTTCCAAGAACGTCATCAAGACCTGGTCTCGCCGGTCCATGATCATCCCGGCCATGCTGGGTCACACGATCGCGGTCCACGACGGTCGCAAGCACATTCCTGTGTTTGTCACCGAGAGCATGGTCGGCCACAAGCTGGGCGAGTTCGCGCCCACCCGCACCTTCCGCGGCCACGAGAAGGACGACAAGAAGGGCCGTCGCCGCTGACGCGGGGACGATAGAGGAGAGAGAAATGGTGGAGTCCATCGCACGCGTGCGACACATCCGCGTGACCCCTCAGAAGGCTCGTCGTGTCGTCGCGCTCATCAAGGGCAAGCAGGCCCAGGAGGCTCTTGCGATCCTGAAGTTCGCAGCACAGAGCGCCAGTGAGCCGATCTACAAGCTTGTCGCGTCGGCCATGGCCAACGCACAGGTGAAGGCGGATCGCGACGGCGAGTACCTCGACGAGCAGGACCTGTACGTGGTCAACGCGTACGTCGACGAGGGCACGACGCTCAAGCGTTTCCGCCCCCGCGCACAGGGTCGCGCTTTCCAGATCAAGAAGCGCACGAGCCACATCACGGTCGTGCTCTCGACGCCGGAGGTTGCAGTCGCAGCCGATGGCGAAAGCAAGAAGAAGGCGAGCAAGTAATGGGACAGAAGGTTAACCCGTACGGCTTCCGCCTCGGAATCACCACGGATCACGTCTCGCGCTGGTTCTCGGACTCGACCAAGGCAGGTCAGCGTTACGCCGACTACGTGGCCGAGGACATCAAGATCCGTAACCTGCTCAAGAAGCAGCTCGATCGCGCCGGTGTCTCGAACATCGAGATCGAGCGCACTCGTGACCGCGTCCGCGTCGACATCCACACCGCCCGTCCGGGCATCGTGATCGGTCGTCGTGGTGCAGAGGCCGAGCGGATCCGTGGCGACCTCGAGAAGCTCTCGGGCAAGCAGATCCAGCTGAACATCCTCGAGGTCAAGAACCCCGAGGCTGACGCCCAGCTCGTCGCACAGGGCATCGCCGAGCAGCTTTCTGCTCGTGTGGCGTTCCGTCGCGCGATGCGCAAGGGTCTCCAGGGCGCGCAGCGCGCTGGTGCCAAGGGCATCCGCATCCAGGTCTCCGGCCGCCTCGGCGGCGCCGAGATGAGCCGCTCGGAGTTCTACCGCGAAGGTCGTGTGCCGCTGCACACGCTGCGCGCGAACATCGACTACGGCTTCTACGAGGCACGGACCACCTTCGGCCGCATCGGCGTGAAGGTCTGGATCTACAAGGGTGATCTCACCGCCAAGGAGCTTGCTCGCGAGCAGGCCAACCAGAAGCCTTCGCGCGACCGTGGCGGCGACCGTCGTCGTGGCCCGCGCAACGAGGCACCTGTTGCAGAAGGAGCGTCGGCATAATGCTCATCCCCCGTAAGGTCAAGTTCCGCAAGCAGCACCACCCGGGTCGTACCGGTCACGCTACCGGCGGCACGAAGGTCTCCTTCGGCGAGTTCGGCATCCAGGCCCTCACACCCGCTTACGTGACCAACCGTCAGATCGAGGCAGCTCGTATCGCGATGACGCGTCACATCAAGCGCGGTGGAAAGGTGTGGATCAACATCTACCCGGACCGTCCGCTCACCAAGAAGCCTGCCGAGACCCGCATGGGTTCCGGTAAGGGTTCGCCTGAGTGGTGGGTCTCCAACGTCAAGCCGGGTCGCGTCCTCTTCGAGGTCGCAGGCGTCAGCGAGGAACTCGCTCGCGAAGCTCTGACCCGAGCCATTCACAAGCTGCCTCTCAAGGCACGCATCATCAAGCGCGAGGAGGGCGACGCGTAATGGCGATCGGCACCAAGGAGCTCGCTCCGGCAGAGCTCGACACGTTCGAAGACCAGCGCCTCGTCGAGGAGCTGCGTAAGGCCAAGGAGGAGCTGTTCAACCTCCGTTTCCAGTCGGCCACCGGCCAGCTGGAGAGCCACGGCCGCATCCGCGCCGTCAAGCGCGACATCGCGCGCCTGTACACCGTGATCCGCGAGCGCGAGCTGGGCATCCGTGCGACGCCCGCCGCCGCTCCGGCTCCGGCCAAGAAGGCGTCCAAGTCGAAGGCGAAGAAGTCCGAGGATGCCTCGGCTGACGCCGAAGGGAAGGCTGAGTAATGGCCACCAAGAAGGAAGCGGAAGCTCCCGTCTCGCACGATGTGCGTGACGAGAACGCTCGCGGTTACCGCAAGACGCAGCGCGGCTACGTCGTCAGCGACAAGATGGACAAGACCATCGTCGTCGAGGTCGAAGACCGCGTGAAGCACCCGCTCTACGGCAAGGTCATCCGCCGTACCGAGAAGCGCAAGGTGCACGACGAGACCAACTCGGCGGGCATCGGCGACCTCGTTGTCATCAGTGAGACCCGTCCGCTCAGCGCCACCAAGCGCTGGCGCCTGGTCGAGATCGTCGAGAAGGCCAAGTAAGCCTTCGGCTTACTTAAGGAGTAATAGTGATTCAGCAGGAATCCCGCCTCAAGGTCGCCGACAACACCGGCGCGAAGGAGCTGCTCACGATCCGCGTTCTCGGTGGCTCACGCCGCCGTTACGCAGGTCTGGGTGACACCATCGTGGCCACGGTCAAGGACGCGATCCCGGGCGGCAACGTCAAGAAGGGCGACGTCGTCAAGGCGGTCATCGTCCGCACCAAGAAGGAAGTCCGTCGTCCGGACGGCTCCTACATCAAGTTCGACGAGAACGCCGCCGTCATCCTGAAGACCGACGGGGAGCCCCGCGGCACCCGTATCTTCGGACCGGTCGGTCGTGAGCTTCGCGACAAGAAGTTCATGAAGATCGTCTCGCTCGCGCCGGAGGTTATCTGATCATGGCGAAAATCAAGAAGGGTGACCTGGTTCAGGTCATCTCGGGCGCCAAGCCCGAGCGCGGCGGAGATCGCGGCAAGCAGGGCAAGGTCCTCGAGATCCTCGCCGAGCGCAACCGTGTCATCGTCGAAGGCGTGAACTACGTCACCAAGCACACCCGCGTCGGCCAGACGCAGCGTGGCACCAAGACGGGCGGCCTCGAGACCATCGAGGCACCCATCCACATCTCGAACGTCGCAGTCGTCGACCCCGAGACCAAGAAGCCGACTCGCGTCGGTCACCGGGTCGAGGAGCGGACCAAGGACGGCGTCAAGCGCACCGTCCGCGTGCGTTACGCGAAGAAGAGCGGTAAGGACCTCTGATGAGCACCGACACTGCCGCGCCGGCTGGCAAGATCCAGCCGCGCCTGAAGCAGAAGTACAAGGCCGAGATCCAGCAGAAGCTGCAGGACGAGTTCGGCTACACGAATGTGATGCAGATCCCCGGCCTCGTCAAGGTCGTCGTCAACACCGGTGTCGGTGAGGCGGCTCGCGACAGCAAGGTGATCGATGGCGCGGTCGAGGACCTCACCAAGATCACCGGCCAGAAGCCGATCGTCACGAAGGCACGCAAGTCCATCGCGCAGTTCAAGCTGCGTGAGGGCCAGGCGATCGGCGCGCACGTCACCCTCCGTGGCGACCGTGCGTGGGAGTTCGTCGACCGTCTGGTTTCGCTCGCGCTGCCCCGTATCCGCGACTTCCGCGGCCTGTCGGGCAAGCAGTTCGACGGCAACGGCAACTACACCTTCGGTCTCCAGGAGCAGAGCGTGTTCCACGAGATCGATCAGGACAAGATCGACCGTGTCCGTGGATTCGACATCACTGTCGTGACCACGGCGAAGACGGACGACGAGGGTCGTGCACTGCTGCGTCACCTCGGCTTCCCGTTCACGGCCGACGACGCCAAGGCGTGATGCACAGGACCCCTGCCATTTCCTGAGCTTGTCGATGGGCGGGCGGGGGTCCCGCATGCGCTTACAATTGAAGATTGCGAATCATAGAAGGTCGTCTGTCGTGTAACGGCAGCCGAAACCTCATGAACAAAGGAAAACACTCATGACAATGACAGACCCGGTCGCAGACATGCTGACCCGTCTGCGCAACGCGAACTCGGCACACCACGACTCCGTGTCCCTGCCGTCGAGCAAGCTCAAGACGCACATCGCTGACATCCTCCAGCAGGAGGGCTACATCTCCGGCTGGGAGGTCACTGACGCACGCGTCGGCCAGAACCTCACTCTCACGCTGAAGTACGGCCCCAACCGGGAGCGTTCGATCGCGGGCATCAAGCGCGTGTCGAAGCCCGGTCTTCGTGTCTACGCGAAGTCCACCGAGCTGCCCACGGTCCTCGGCGGCCTCGGCGTGGCCATCCTGTCCACTTCCTCCGGTCTTCTCACTGACCGTCAGGCTGAGCAGAAGGGCGTGGGCGGAGAAGTTCTCGCCTACGTGTGGTAATTCGAAATGTCGCGTATTGGACGACTTCCCATCTCGATCCCCTCGGACGTCACCATCTCGGTCGACGGTCGTGCGGTCGCGGTGAAGGGCCCCAAGGGTGAGCTCACCCTGAACGTGGCCAGCCCCATCGAGGTCGCGATCGAGGACAACCAGGTGGTTGTCTCCCGTCCCGACGACGAGCGCGAGTCGCGGTCGCTTCACGGCCTGACCCGCACGCTCATCAACAACAACATCATCGGCGTGACCCAGGGCTACACCAAGGGTCTTGAGGTCGTCGGCACCGGTTACCGCGTGCAGCAGAAGGGCAGCTCGGTCGAGTTCGCCCTCGGCTTCTCGCACCCTGTGCTGGTCGACCCGCCCGCCGGCATCACTTTCACGGTCGAAGGCAACAACAAGGTCACCGTGAGTGGTATCGACAAGCAGGCTGTCGGTGAGGCAGCTGCCAACATCCGCAAGATCCGCAAGCCCGAGCCGTACAAGGGCAAGGGCGTGCGCTACGCCGGCGAGATCGTGCGTCGCAAGGCCGGAAAGAGTGGTAAGTAACCATGGCTCTCAAGTCAAAGTCTGACGCCCGCGCGCGTCGTCACGCACGCCTTCGCAAGAAGGTCATCGGCACCGAGGCGCGTCCGCGCCTGGTCGTCAACCGTTCGGCTCGCCACGTCTTCGTCCAGCTGGTCGATGACAGCAAGGGCCACACCGTCGCCTCGGCATCCACGCTCGAGACCGAGCTGCGCTCGTTCGACGGTGACAAGACCGCCAAGGCACGCAAGGTCGGCGAACTCGTCGCCGAGCGTGCGAAGGCAGCCGGCGTCACCGAGGTCGTCTTCGACCGCGGTGGCAACCGTTACGCAGGCCGCGTCGCGGCCATCGCCGACGGCGCCCGTGAAGGGGGGCTGGCACTGTGAGTGACAACAAGGAGAACGAAGTGACCGAAACGGCTGCTGCCGCTCCAGAGGCGGCCGCTGTCGTCTCCGAGACGGCTGCCGGCACGACTCAGGCAGAGCCCGCGCGCGAAGGTCGCCGTGGCGGCCGTGACCGCAACCAGGGAGGCCGTGACCGCAACTCCCGCGATCGTGGCGACAACCAGTTCCTGGAGCGCGTCGTCACCATCAACCGCGTCTCGAAGGTCGTGAAGGGTGGACGTCGGTTCAGCTTCACCGCTCTCGTGGTCGTCGGCGACGGCAACGGTCTGGTCGGTGTCGGCTACGGCAAGGCCCGCGAGGTGCCTCTGGCCATCTCCAAGGGTGTCGAAGAGGCCAAGCGCAACTTCTTCCGTGTTCCCCGCGTGGGCACCACGGTTCCGCACCCGGTTCAGGGCGAGGCCGCCGCAGGCGTCGTTCTGCTGCGTCCGGCTGCTGCCGGTACCGGTGTTATCGCCGGTGGTCCCGTTCGCGCGGTGCTCGAGTGTGCAGGCATCCACGATGTCCTCTCCAAGTCGCTCGGCTCGTCGAACACGATCAACATCGTGCACGCGACCGTCGCGGCGCTGAAGAGCCTCGAAGAGCCTCGTGCAGTCGCGGCTCGCCGTGGCCTCGAGTACGACGCCGTCGTTCCGGACATCATCATCCGCAACGAGGCAAAGGCCGCCGCTGCGGCCGCAGCGAAGGTAGGTTCCTGATGGCCGCCCGTCTGAAGGTGACCCAGATCAAGTCCAAGGTGAGCGAGAAGCAGTATCAGCGTGACACGCTGCGCAGCCTCGGTCTTAAGCGGATCGGCGACAGCACCGTCCGCCCCGACGACGCGCAGACGCGCGGCTACGTCAAGACCGTCGCACACCTCGTCAAGGTTGAGGAGATCGACTAATGGCTGAGAAGAACGACGCCGTCGAGGCCGAGAAGGCCCCGAAGAAGGCTGCCGCTCCCAAGGCTGCGGCTGAGAAGAAGCCCGCTGCGAAGAAGGCGCCTGCAAAGGCCGCTGCCGACGCGAAGGCGCCCAAGAGCGAGGCTGCTGCCAAGAAGCCCGCCGCGAAGAAGGCCGCTCCGAAGGCGGATGCTCCGGCATCCCGCCCCGGTGTGCTCAAGGTGCACCACCTGCGTCCGGTCCCCGGCGCCAACACCGCGAAGACCCGTGTCGGTCGCGGTGAGGGCTCCAAGGGTAAGACCGCCGGTCGTGGCACCAAGGGCACCAAGGCCCGCAACACGGTTCGCGTCGGATTCGAGGGTGGGCAGATGCCTCTGCACATGCGCACCCCGAAGCTGCGCGGATTCAAGAACCCGTTCCGCGTCGAGTACCAGGTCGTGAACCTGGAGAAGCTCGCGGAACTGTACCCCTCCGGTGGCGACGTCACCGTGGGCGACCTGGTCGCCAAGGGTGCTGTTCGCAAGAACGAGAAGGTCAAGGTTCTCGGAAACGGCGACATCGCCGTGAAGCTCACCGTCTCGGTCGACAAGGTCTCGGGTTCTGCCGAGCAGAAGATCGTGGCTGCGGGCGGATCCGTCAAGTAACCATTGCGCAAGAGGGGTCGGAGATTCTCCGGCCCCTCTCGTGCGTTACCCTGGTCTTTCAGCCTTTCCTCCGCGGAACGGCAACCTTTCAGGAGGAACGCCCTTGTTTAGCGCTATCGCGCGGATCTTCCGCACGCCCGACCTGCGTCGGAAGATCGGTTTCACTCTGGCGATCATCGCCATCTACCGGCTCGGATCCCATGTGCCGGCTCCGTTCGTGCATTTCCCGAACGTCGAGGAGTGTCTGCGTCTCAACGCAGGCACAGAGGGGCTGCTCAGCCTCGTCAACCTGTTCTCCGGCGGCGCTCTGCTGCAGCTGTCGATCTTCGCGCTCGGCGTCATGCCGTACATCACCGCGACGATCATCACGCAACTCCTGCGCGTCGTCATCCCGCACTTCGAGGCGCTGCACAAAGAGGGTCAGGCCGGCCAGGCCCGCCTGACCCAGTACACGCGTTACCTCACGATCGCTCTCGCGCTGCTGCAGTCGACGACGCTCGTCACGGTCGCTCGCAGCGGCCAGCTGTTCGGCACGACAGACATCGCCGCCTGTCAGCAACTTCTGACCAACGACGTCTGGTGGGCGCAGCTGCTCATCGTCATCTCGATGACTGCGGGTTGCGGTCTCATCATGTGGTTCGCCGAGCTCGTCACCGAGCGCGGCATCGGCAACGGCATGTCGCTGCTGATCTTCACGTCGATCGCAGCGACCTTCCCGGCAGCGATGTGGGCGATCTTCGAGTCGAACGGCCTCGAGGTGTTCCTGCTCGTGCTCGCCGTCGGCATCGTCGTCACCGGTCTCGTGGTGTTCGTCGAGCAGTCGCAGCGACGGATCCCCGTGCAGTATGCCAAGCGCATGGTCGGTCGCCGCACGTACGGCGGAACCAACACGTACATCCCGATCAAGGTGAACATGGCGGGTGTCATCCCGATCATCTTCGCCTCTTCGCTGCTGTACATCCCGATGCTCATCGCGCAGTTCAACACTCCGCAGGACGGCTCCGAGCCGGCCCCGTGGGTCGTGTGGATCTCGCAGAACTTCACCACGGGCGACCAGCCGCTCTACATGGCTGCGTACTTCCTGCTGATCATCGGATTCACCTACTTCTACGTCGCGATCACGTTCAACCCTGTCGAGGTCGCCGACAACATGAAGAAGTACGGCGGGTTCATCCCCGGCATCCGTGCCGGTCGTCCGACCGCCGAGTACCTGGACTTCGTGCTCACCCGCATCACGTTCCCCGGGTCGATCTACCTCGGCCTGATCGCGCTCATCCCGCTGATCGCTCTGGCCACCGTCGGCGCCAACCAGAACTTCCCGTTCGGTGGCGCATCGATCCTGATCATCGTGGGCGTGGGGCTGGAGACCGTCAAGCAGATCGACGCTCAGCTCCAGCAGCGCCACTACGAAGGGCTTCTCCGTTGACAGCATCCGCTCGACTTCTCATCGTCGGTCCTCAGGGCTCCGGCAAAGGCACGCAGGGCGTGCGCGTCGCCGAGGCGTTCGGCGTCCCGGTGGTCTCCACCGGTGACATCTTCCGCGCGAACATCAAGGGCGGCACCGACCTCGGGGCGCAGGTCAGCGAGATCACCGCTCGTGGCGACCTCGTACCTGATGAACTGACGAGTGAGATCGTGCGTGATCGCCTCTCGCAGGAGGACGCCGCTTCCGGTTTCCTGCTGGACGGGTACCCGCGCAACGCCGTGCAGGTCGGTCACCTCGATGACTTCCTCGGCGCACGCGGTGAGGCTCTCGACGCGGTCATCCTTCTGGATGTCCCTCGCGAGGAGAGCATCAAGCGGCTGAGCGTCCGCGCAGCCGAGCAGGGTCGAGCGGATGACACCGAAGAGGGCATCGCTCATCGTCTGGACATCTACGAGAACGAGACGGCTCCGATCCTCGACGTGTACGGCGAGCGTGGCATCGTCGACCGTATCGACGGGGTCGGTTCGTTCGATGACATCACGGAGCGCATCTTCGCTGCGCTGACTGCTCGCGGGCTCGTCGTAGCCGTCTGATCGCCTGTTCGACATGTTCCGCCGTTCCATCTACAAGACGCCTGCTCAGCTGCAGTCGATGATCGAGCCAGGACTCATCACCGCAGAGGCACTCGATGCCGTGCGGCCGTTGATCCGCGCGGGCGTCACGACGCTCGAGCTCGACACGATCGCCAACCGCACGATCCGGGCCCGCGGCGCTGAGTCGAACTTCCAGCTCGTGCGCGGATATCACCACACGATCTGCGTCTCCGTCAACCAGGAGGTCGTGCACGGCATCCCCGGTGATCGTGTGCTGCAGCCCGGCGACATCGTGTCGGTCGACTGCGGAGCGCAGTTCCAGGGCTGGAACGGCGACAGCGCCATCACCGTCGTGGTGCCAGACCCGACGCGGCATTCCCTCGTCGAGACGCGTGAAGAGCTGTCGCGCGTGACCGAGGGATCCATGTGGGCCGGCATCGCCGCGATGGCGTCCGCGGCCAACATCGGTGAGATCGGCGCGGCCATCCAGGACTACATCGAGGCGCAGGGCGTCTCGGAGGTGTCGGGGGAGAACTACGGCATCCTCCGCGAGTACGTCGGCCACGGCATCGGCCGCAAGATGCACGAGGCGCCCAGCGTCTTCAACTACCGCACGCCCGACCCGGGTCCAGACGTGAAGCCGGGGCTCGTGCTGGCGATCGAGCCGATGGTCACAGCCGGCGGCGAGGCGACCTACATCGAAGACGACGACTGGACGGTCTCGACCGTCGACGGCACTGACGGCTCGCACTGGGAGCACAGCGTCGCCCGCCACGCGGACGGCATCTGGGTGCTGACGGATCCCGACGGCGGGGCCGCAGGCCTCGCTCCCTTCGGCGTGACGCCCACGCCCCTGGCGTAGCCGCGCGCTGTCGCCCTGGTGAATCCGCGCAGAAACTTCTTCTCCACAGCTAGGAGTCTCGTTAGTTCGTCCACGGATCAGGTGAACAGCGTCTCGAGCCAGGCACGATGGGCGGATGCCGCTACAGCTGATAGATCGCGCTCAGGTCACCTCGCCCTTGCCGCTTCACACCGTTGCTGACGCGCGGATGCTGGGCATCCACCTGAGCGAGCGCCGCTGGTTGTGGCTACGCAAGGGCGTGTACGTGGATCGCGCAGGCTACGCCGCATTGCCGCCGTGGAAGCGATATGCCGTGCGGGTGCACGCGTTTGCGCGGATCCACCCGGATGCTGTGCTGTGCATGGAATCCGCTGGGGTCCTTCATGGCATCCCTCGATTCGGTGAGACGCGCGACATCCACGTCTACGACCCCGACCTCGCGACGTCATCGCGGCATGGAGACGTGAGTATTCACACCAGTCGTGATGGACGCGCCCTCACCACCGTCGACGGTGTGCGTGTCACCAGCTTGGAGGACACTATTGTCGACCTCGCGCGAGTGACGCCGCCCGCGCATGCGCTGGCGATGACGGATGCCGCGATCTCACCCGTTCAGGGCGGCACGCTGCGGCTCGATAGCCTTCGCGCACGTGGCGAACAGCAGCAGAATCAGCGAGGTCGCGCACGCCTCCGGTGGGTATGGGAGAACGCCGACCCGCGTGCAGAATCACCTTCCGAGAGCGTCAGCCGCGCCGTGATGCAGTGGAGCGGTTTCGAGTGCCCCGAGCTGCAGCGCGTGTTCGTCTATGAGGGACATCGCGACAGAACCGACTTCTTCTTCGCCTCGTGTCGCGCGATCGGTGAAGCCGACGGATGGGGCAAGTACGACTTGGAAGACCCCGAGCAGGCGAAGCGGCAACTGGCAGAAGAGAAACGGCGAGAGAACCGTCTACGCCGCAACGGACATCCGCTCGCGAGGTGGGAACTGCGCGACGCGTGGCAGGGGACTCCGCTGTGTGATGCGTTGACTGCTGCCGGAGTGCCCAGAGTGGCCCCGGTTCGGCCGGCGATGCTCGCAACGCTCCGTCAGAACTCACGGGCAAAGCCCTGGAAGATCACTTGAGAAGGTCCTTGCTGCTTGAGAAGGTCGTAGCTGCATGAGAAGGGGGCTCCCAAGGTCCGTCTCATGCGGCAAACCAATTCTCGCCGGAATGCGGCAGTGGCGAGGCCACCGTGCAGGACCGGCGGGCGGCGCTCACAACGGGTGCATAGACTTTGCAGGGACGATGGATACGTCCCCCCACAGCATCTTCCGCGCCCATGGCGTCCAGTACCAGGAGAACGAACAGCAATGGCAGCAGCAAAGAGCAACACCAATTGGTTCGCGATCGGCATCTCGATCGCGGTCGTCGTCGTTCTCGTCGTGCTCGGGGGCCTCGTGGTCTTCCTCAACAACCAGGCCAACGACCCGGGGACTGCGCCGCAGAGCGCGATCGTCAACGAGGAGACCGGGGCCATCGTCTTCGGCGACGGTGAGGACACCGTCGACACCTACGTCGACTTCATGTGCCCGATCTGCGGTGATTTCGAGAAGTCCTACGGCGAGCAGCTGCAGACCGCAGCGGCCAACGGCGACATCACGCTGAACATCCACCCTGTGTCGATCCTGAACCGTCTCTCGCAGAACACCGAGTTCTCCACACGCGCGGGTGGCGCGATGTACTGCGTCGCGGCCGAGGCGCCCGATGCGACCCTCGACTTCTTCAACGAGCTCTTCGCCAACCAGCCTGAGGAGAACTCCGCCGGCCTGTCGGACGATGAGCTCGCCGCTCTCGCGGAGCAGACCGGAGCAGGCGCTGCCGCCGACTGCATCGCCGATGGCACCTACATGGACTTCGTCGACGCGCAGACCAACGCGCACGACATCAAGGGCACACCGACAGTCGAGGTCAACGGCAAGCGCCTCGACCTTCAGGCCGGCGAGATCACCGAGATGGAGAAGCTGCTCGGCTGATCCTGCGACGCAGTCGCTGTGCTCAAGTTGCCGGATGGCATCCGGACGGATAAGATAGACCGTTGGTGCCTTGCGCTGTGCCTCGGCATGTCCGTCCGGTGCGGCACCACATCACCCATCCACCGCAGATCGACCGGTCTGCAGAAGCGTCAGCGAGGCTATGGCTAAGAAAGACGGTGTCATCGAGATCGAGGGCGTGATCTCCGAGGCTCTGCCCAACGCGATGTTCCGCGTTGAGCTCAGCAACGGGCACAAGGTCCTTGCAACGATCTCCGGCAAGATGCGGCAGAACTACATCCGCATCATCCCCGAAGACCGCGTGGTCGTGGAGCTCAGCCCCTACGACCTCACTCGCGGCCGTATCGTCTACCGCTACCGCTGATCGGTCGAGAAGTAACGGCGCGCCACCAGGCGCGCACGAAGACAGCGAACAGGAACACAATGAAGGTCAAGCCCAGCGTCAAGCCCATGTGCGATCACTGCAAGGTGATTCGTCGTCACGGCCGCGTCATGGTCATCTGCAAGAGCAACCCCAGGCACAAACAGCGCCAGGGCTGATCTCCCAGAGTCGACTCACAACTGAACACACAAAGGCAGGATCAAGATCCCACGCGAGTGGGTGACACCTCGGGAAAGAGGCCCGGGTCCAAATTCTGCTCCACACCTCTGCACATCCCAGGAGAACCGCATGGCACGTCTTGCCGGCGTTGACATCCCGCGCGACAAGCGCGTGGTGATCGCCCTTACCTACATCTACGGCATCGGCCGTACCCGCTCCGTCGAGATCCTCAAGGCGACCGAGATCGACGAGTCGGTCCGCGTCAAGGACCTCAGCGATGAGCAGCTGATCACCCTTCGTGACCACATCGAAGGCAACTACAAGGTGGAGGGTGACCTGCGCCGCGAGGTCACCGCAGACATCCGCCGCAAGGTCGAGATCGGCTCGTACGAGGGCATCCGCCACCGTCGTGGCCTGCCCGTCCGCGGTCAGCGCACCAAGACCAACGCCCGTACCCGCAAGGGCCCGAAGCGCACCGTCGCCGGCAAGAAGAAGGCCCGCTAAGCAGCGGCCAGGGACTAGGAGAAGACTTTCATGGCTGCACCCAAGGCCGCCGCGCGCAAGCCGCGCCGCAAGGAAAAGAAGAACATCGCGCTGGGCCAGGCCCACATCAAGTCGACGTTCAACAACACGATCGTTTCGATCACCGACCCGTCCGGCGCTGTCATCAGCTGGGCATCGTCCGGTGGAGTGGGCTTCAAGGGCTCGCGCAAGTCGACCCCGTACGCCGCAGGCATGGCTGCTGAGTCGGCCGCCCGCCAGGCGCAGGAGCACGGCGTCAAGAAGGTCGACGTCTTCGTGAAGGGTCCGGGCTCCGGCCGCGAGACCGCGATCCGCTCGCTGACGGCCGCAGGCCTCGAGGTCGGTTCGATCCAGGACGTCACCCCGCAGGCGCACAACGGATGCCGTCCGCCGAAGCGCCGTCGCGTCTGAACCCGGCTGTCGAGTCGCTCGCCTGAGGGCGGGCGACTCACCGCCCGTTCAGGGCACTGACTTCCACAACTCAAGACCTCACCCCACCACATGTCATATAGCGGGCATGTGATCGAAAGGAACACAGAGTGCTCATTGCACAGCGTCCCACACTGACCGAGGAAAAGATCGCCGAGGATCGCAGCCGATTCATCATCGAGCCGCTCGAGCCCGGCTTCGGCTACACCATCGGCAACGCACTGCGTCGCAGCCTTCTCTCGTCGATCCCTGGCGCTGCTGTCACCAGCATCCGCCTCGACGGCGTGCTGCACGAGTTCAGCACCATCCCCGGCGTGAAGGAGGATGTCACCGAGATCATCCTCAACATCAAGCAGCTCGTCGTCTCGTCAGAGCGCGATGAGCCCATCACCGCGTACCTGCGCAAGACCGGTGCAGGCGAAGTGACCGCCGCTGACATCTCGGCTCCGGCCGGTGTCGAGGTGCACAACCCCGAGCTCGTCATCGCGACGCTCAACGACACCGCGAAGTTCGAGCTCGAGCTCACGATCGAGCGTGGCCGTGGCTACGTGTCGGCGACCCAGAACCGCAACGAGTACGCCGAGGCCGGGCAGATCCCCGTCGACTCGATCTACTCGCCTGTTCTCAAGGTCAGCTACCGCGTCGAGGCGACTCGCGCCGGTGAGCGCACCGACTTCGACAAGCTGATCCTCGACGTCGAGACGAAGAACAGCATGCTCCCGCGCGACGCCGTCGCGTCGGCCGCGAAGACCCTGACCGAGCTGTTCGGTCTGGCCCGCGAGCTGAACGTCGAGGCTGAGGGCATCGAGATCGGCCCGGCACCTGTTGAGCCAGTGCTCTCCAGCGAGCTGTCGATGCCGATCGAGGACCTCGACCTGTCGGTCCGCTCGTACAACTGCCTCAAGCGCGAGGGCATCAACACGGTGTCCGAGCTCGTGGCACTGTCCGAGACGCAGCTCATGAACATCCGCAACTTCGGCCAGAAGTCGGTCGACGAGGTGCGCGACAAGCTCATCTCGCTCGGTCTGTCGCTCAAGGATTCGGTGCCCGGTTTCGACGGCGCCCACTTCTACGGCGCAGGCGAAGACGAGTCCTTCTGACCTTCCCGAAATTCTGACCAGGAGTTAGATCAATATGCCTAAGCCCACCAAGGGTCCCCGCCTCGGAGGCGGCCCCGCCCACGAGCGTCTGCTGCTCGCCAACCTTGCAGCTGCTCTGTACACCCACAAGTCGATCAAGACGACCGAGACCAAGGCCAAGCGCCTGCGTCCGCTCGCTGAGCGACTGATCACGTTCGCCAAGCGCGGCGACCTGCACGCCCGTCGCCGGGTGCTGTCGATCATCGGTGACAAGGAAGTCGTGCACATCCTGTTCTCCGAGATCGCGCCGCAGGTGGCTGACCGTGAGGGCGGCTACACCCGCATCACGAAGGTCGGCAACCGTAAGGGTGACAATGCCCCCATGGCCGTGATCGAGCTCGTTCTCGAGCCCGTCACGCCGAAGAAGAAGGCCACAGCCAAGGCTGCCCCGAAGTCGGAGCAGGCCCCGAAGGCTGAAGAGGCTCCGAAGGCCGATGCTGCTGCTGACGCCGGTGCCGAGTCGCAGGAGGAGGGCGCAGCCGCTGAGACTGCTGCCGCCGCTGCACTCGTCGACGGCGGCTTCGGTGAGGACTCCGCTGCTCCGAACGAGGACGGCTCCGCACCTGAGGGCTTCGACATCAAGGGCAACAAGGACTCGATGAAGTTCCACCGCCCCGACGGACAGTGGTATGACGCGACTGTCGCCGAGGTCTGGTTCCGTACCGCCGAGGCCGCTGAGGCCGCAGGATTCGTCGAGGCCGGCAAGTAATACGCCGCCACGGAGAACTTCCGCCAAGAAGGCCCGCCATCCCGTTCAGGGACGGCGGGCCTTCTTGCGTCTGCGCGGCCGACCTGGCCGGATGCCGGGATGCCGGATGCCGGGATGCCGGGATGCCGGATGCCGGATGCCGGATGCCGGATGACGGGCGCTGGGCGCCGGGGACGCATTTGACGACACTCGATCCGTCTCCTACAGTTGATTCGTAGATGGGACAGCGTCCCACCCTACGGGACACGTCATTTACCCACTACCCAGGAGTCCAACGGTGAACTCAACATCCGCGACCGTGAAGTCGCAGCAGCGCAACACCATCCTTGCGAGTGTGCTCGGGTCCGTCATCGAGTGGTACGACTTCTTCCTCTACGCCACCATGGCCGCGCTCGTCTTCAACAGCGAGTTCTTCCCCGAGTTCGATCCGCTCATCGGCACGCTCGTCGCCTTCGGTACTTTCGCCGCCGGGTTCATCACGCGTCCGATCGGCGGGCTGATCTTCGGCCATTTCGGGGACCGAATCGGCCGCAAGAAGATCCTCGTGATCACGATGCTCATCATGGGTATATCGACGTTCCTGATGGGGTGCCTGCCCACTTACGCGCAGATCGGCGTCGCGGCGCCGGTGCTGCTGCTCCTGCTGCGCATGCTGCAGGGAATCGGTTTGGGTGGCGAGTGGGGCGGCGCAGCCATCCTCACCTTCGAGCACGCGCCGCGCGGCAAACGAGGGATGTTCTCAGCCTGGCCGCAGACCGGCGTCCCGCTCGGTCTGCTTCTGTCCACCCTGGCCGTCAACCTCGTGTCGATTCCCGGCGATGAGGCTCTGATCGAGTGGACCTGGCGCATTCCGTTCCTCGCAAGCATCGTGCTCGTGGTCGTCGGCCTCGTCGTACGCCTCCAGGTGTCCGAGCCGCAGGCGTTCAAGGACATGGTCAAGACCGGCGACCGCGTCAAGGTTCCGGTGTTCGAGGTGCTCCGCCACTATCCGAAGCAGGTGCTGGTCGGCATCGGAGCGCGTTTCAGTGAGAGCATCACCTTCAACGTGTACAACGCGTTCATCCTGACGTACACGACCACGGTTCTCGGGCTTCCGAACAGCTATGCCCTCAACGGTCTGCTGATCGCCAGCGTCATCGGGTTCATCGTCATCCCACTGGCCGGTCGCCTGTCCGACCGGCACGGCCGCCGCCCGGTGTTCGCTGCCGGTGCAGCGATCGCGTTCGTCACCGCCTTCCCGGTGTTCTGGCTGATCGACAGCGGCGTCGTCACACTCATCTGGCTTGCGATCATCGTCGGCTGGGCGCTGGGGGCCTGCACCATGTTCGGAGCAGAAGCCGCCTTCTTCGCAGAGCTGTTCCCCGCACGCGTCCGCTACACAGGCATGTCGCTCGTCTATCAGCTGGGCGTGCTGCCCTCTGGTGCCGTCGCGCCGGTGATCGCGATCTGGCTGGTCTCGATCTCGGGTTCGTCCTGGCCGGTCGCGGTCTACATCATGGTCGCGGCCGCGATCGCGCTCGTGTCGCTGTACTTCGCGAAGGAGACCGCGCACGACGACATCGACGTCGAACTCCGCGCGAAGGCCTCCGATCAGGCCGATCCGATCCCGGCTGATCAGCCCCGCTGACGTCATCCATCGAGAACGAGAGACACGCATGACCGAGAAGACCGCCACCCCTCCCGACATCGTGCTCATCCTGGTGGATGACATGGGGTTCTCCGACATCGGCTGCTTCGGGGGAGAGGTGCAGACCCCCAACATCGATGCCCTCGCCGCCGGCGGCGCGAGCCTCACGCAGTTCTACAACACGGCGCGGTGCAGCCCGTCGCGTGCGTCGCTGCTGACCGGACTGCATCCGCACCAGACCGGAATCGGCATCCTCAACTATGATGATTCGCCCGAGGGGTACGCCGGCAATCTCAATCGCAACTGCGTGACGATCGCCGAGGCGCTCAAACCGGCCGGTTATCGCAGTTACATCTCCGGCAAGTGGCACATGGCGGGCGACATCCACAGCCCCACGGATGCCTGGCCGACGCGTCGTGGATTCGACGAGTTCTTCGGCACGCTGGAGGGCGCGGGCAGCTTCTTCCAGCCGCGCACGCTCACACGCAATGAGCAGAACGTCGAGGCCGAGGCGGAGGCCGACGACTTCTACTACACCGATGCGATCAGCGACAACGCCGTGCGGTTCATGAAGGAGCACGACGCCGCGCACGGCGACGACCCCTTCTTCCTGTATCTCGCGTACACCGCACCGCACTGGCCGCTGCATGCACTGGAGGAGGACATCGCGAAGTACGCCAACCGTTTCGACGCCGGTTGGGACGTGCTGCGCGAGGAGCGTCTGCAACGGCTGATCGCCTCGGGCATCATCGACGAGCAGTGGAAACTCACCGAGCGCGATGCGCGGATCCCCGCGTGGGAAGACGTCACCGACAAGGAATGGGAGGCGATGCGCATGGCCGTGTACGCCGCCCAGATCGATCGGATGGACCAGGGCGTAGGTCGCGTGGTCGACGAACTTCGTCGTCAGGGCAGGTTCGAGAACACCGTCGTCGTATTCCTCTCCGACAACGGAGGGTGCGCCGAGGAGATGCCGCTGGAGACCGCGAAGGAGTTCGTCACGACGTACGTGAGTTTCGACGCCGAGACGCGTGACGGCCGCGAGGTGCGACCTGGCAATGACCCCAGCATCGTTCCAGGTGGCGAGGACACCTATGCGACATACGGTCGCGCGTGGGCGAATCTCTCGAACGCGCCGTTTCGCGAGTACAAGCACTGGATCCACGAGGGCGGCATCTCCACGCCGCTGATCGTCAGCTGGCCGGAACGCATCGATGCCGGGGTCCTGCGCACGCAGGCGCACCAACTGCCCGATGTCATGGCGACGGTGCTCGAGGCGGCAGGGGCCGACTACCCGCGGACCTTTCCCGAACGCAACCCGCTGCCACTCGAGGGCGTGAGCATGCTCGGTACGCTGATCGACGATGACACCGATGCCGAACGCCTGCTCTACTGGGAGCACGAGGGCAACTGCGGTGTGCGACGCGGTGAGTTCAAGCTCGTCAAGAAGCACGCGCAGCAGTGGGAGCTCTACGACATGCTCCGTGACCGAACCGAGCTGAACGACATCGCCGCCGCGAACCCTGCGCTGGTGGCAGAGCTGTCAGGCGCCTACGCCGCCTGGGCACAGCGGTGCGGTGTCATCCCTCGTGAGCGGGTGCTCGCACTGTACGAATCCCGCGGCAGTGGACTACCGTCCGAGTGATCTTCGCACCCGCGATAGTCTGACGTGATGGAAAGCGCCTCGGACAACGCCGTCTCCAAGGCGATCCAGATACTTTCCGCACTTCGCTCGCATGCCGATGGAGCGAGCGCGCGCGAGCTCGCCCCATCGACAGGATTCGCTCGCAGCACTGTGCAGCGCATCCTCGTGACGCTCTCGGCCAGCGGGATGGTGATTCAGGATGCGGCGACGCAGCGGTATCGGATCGGGCCGCAGGCGCTCGTGATCGGGTTGGGCTACAACGGCGGCAATGTGCTCGTCAACGAGGCGCGACCGTACATGTTCGCGCTGCGCGATGAGAGCGGCGAGACCGTCGGGCTGTCGGTCGCCGTCGGGCATGCCAGGGTCTTCCTGGAGGAAGTGCAGAGCAACGCGGAGATCCGGTTCGCCTCCGAGATGGGGCGTCTTTACCCGCTCTGGTCCGGAGCCAATGGACGCGTGCTCATGGGCGGGCTCTCAGACGCACAGATCGATCGAGTCCTGGCGGACCACGAGCATGACGAGACGCTGCATGAGTCACTGTCACCCGATCAGATCAGGGAACGCATCGTCGACATGCGCTCCCGCGGGTTCGCACAGGCTTCCAACGAGACCATCGCGAACGTGAGCTCGGTGGCGGTGGGCGTGCGCGACGGTTCCGGTCAGACCGTCGCCGCGCTGTCCGTCTCCGGTCCGGCCGAGCGATTCACTCCGCAGAGGATGAACGAGATCGTGCCGCAGCTCCAGGCTGCGGCATCCGCCATCAGCGTGCGCCTCGGCGCAGGACGAGGAACCACGTGACCGACACACCCACCGCGCGGATCCGCGGCCCCCGCGCTTACGTGACCTTCGTCCTGATCGGCCTTGTCGCAGGTCTCCTATCAGGGCTCTTCGGCGTCGGCGGCGGCACGGTCATCGTGCCCCTGCTCGTGCTGTTCCTGAGCTTCGACCAACGACTGGCGGCCGGCACCTCGCTCGCCGCGATCGTGCCGACCGCGAGCGTCGGAGTGATC